>Ga0105211_1000003_pt1 | contig 160753 bp, 148 predicted proteins | sample Virmet3611_800_FD_89587 | JGI IMG/M metagenome (GOLD analysis project Ga0105211, IMG submission 89587) | Marine viral communities from the Southern Atlantic ocean transect to study dissolved organic matter and carbon cycling - metaG 3611_800 | ecosystem: Environmental > Aquatic > Marine >...
GGTGCAGGGGAAGGAGTAGATCAGGCCTTCCTGGATGCCGTAGGAACCGTCGCTGTAGATGCCCATGGAGACCCAGTCACCGTCGGCAGTGCCGAGGGCCCAGGAACGCATGTGGTCCACAGCGGCAGAAGCAGCGGAAGCGGCAGAGGAGGCGCCACGGGCCTTGATGATGGCGGCACCGCGCTGCTGGACTTCCGGGATGTAGGTGCCTTCGTACCAGTCTTGCTCCACCTGGTCGATGGCTACCTTGCCGTCCACTTCACAGTGGTGCAGGTCCGGGTACTGGGTAGAGGAATGGTTGCCCCAGATGGTCATCTTGGTGATGTCGTTGACCGTTTTGCCCAGTTTGTTGGCCAGCTGCGCCATGCCACGGTTGTGGTCCAGGCGGGTCATGGCAGTAAACTGACGGGGGTTGATGTCCGGCGCGTTGCGCTGGGCGATCAGGGCATTGGTGTTGGCCGGGTTGCCGACAACCAGCACTTTGATGTCCTTGCTGGCGTTGTCATTGATGGCTTTACCCTGGGCAGAGAAGATTGCTGCGTTGGCTTCCAGCAGATCTTTACGCTCCATGCCCGGTCCACGGGGACGAGCACCAACCAGCAACGCGTAGTTGGCGTCCTTGAAGGCCACGTTGGCGTCGTCGGTGCCAACAATGCCGGCGACCAGCGGGAAGGCACCATCTTCCAGTTCCATGATAACGCCCTTCAGGGCTTCCATGGCCGGGGTGATTTCCAGCAGTTGCAGAATAACGGGCTGGTCTTTGCCGAGCATGTCGCCGGAGGCGATACGGAACAGCAGGGAATAGCTGATTTGGCCAGCGGCGCCGGTAACGGCTACGCGTACGGGTGCTTTCATTAACAATCTCCTAGCTTGAATTCGGGAGAACTTATGGGGCTGAAACCAGGGGAGCCACTGAGCAATGGCAAATCCCGCCATGGGTCAGGGGTCCCGGACGGGGCGCATTATAAAGGAAGCACAGGCCTATTCATACTTGGACCGAAGTCCGTTTGACTGACTCGAGGCATGGAATGACCCAATGGGATGTGATAATCGTCGGAGCGGCCCAGGCCGGCTGTGCCGCCGCCTGGGATCTGGCGGCGGCAGGGCGGCGTGTCCTGGTGCTGTCCCGTGCCGGGGGACAGGAAAAACCCTGTGCCGGCGGAGTGACGGCCAAAACCCTGAATCGCTACCGCTTCTCCATTGCTCCCGTGGTCCGTGAGGTGGTATCCACTCTCCGGATCGGGCGCTTTCCAGGCAGGGACCGGTCGCTGCAGGCCCCGGCCCCGTTCTGTGTGATGACCGAACGGGGCGAACTGGATGTCTTTTGCCGCCAACAGGCAGAACAGCAGGGGGCCTGTTTCCGACAGACCCGGGGGATTCATGCCATCAAGCAGGATGGCAACGGGGTCACCGTAACCACCCGCGAGGGAGAGCGTTTCCAGAGCGACACACTGATTGCCGCTGATGGTGCCAATAGCCCGGTGCGAAAACTCCTGGGAGAACGTCGTTACCCCGGCGCCATGGCGATTGAAGGCTGTGTGCCCCGGGATCGGCTGACCCGGTATCCGGGCATGACCCTGGACTTTGCGGCAATCAAGGGGGGCTACGGCTGGCTGTTTCCCAAGGGGGATCATGTCAATGTGGGGCTTTATGTGTGGCGCCATGGCCTGGCTTCCCCCGGTCGTGAGCAGCTTGAGCGCTACAGTCAGCAACGGCTGGGAGTCAGTCCCTCCCATATGCAGGGTTACCCGCTGGGCACCTGGCTGCCCCGCGCCCGCTTGCGTCACGGGCACATCCTGTTTGCCGGGGATGCGGCCGGTTGCACCGAAGCGCTGCTGGGGGAGGGCATCTATGGTGCTGTGCTCAGTGGGCAACTGGCCGCCCAGGCCATTCTTGCCGGCCAGCTGTCCAGCTACCCGCACTGGCTGGCGGGCTGGCGGGAAGAAGTGGCTACGGTGGCGCAACTGGCGGGGCTCTACTATCGGTTAATGCCCATGTCCACCCGCATGTTGCAGGGGCATCTGGGCGAGACCCTGGTGGATGGATTTGCCCGGGGGCTGACCCTCGGGCAATGCAAGCGTCGCTGGCGGGGCGCCTCAATCGTCGGGGGTTAGCGCGCTGCCGGGTTGTTCCCGGTAGTGCACCGGGGTCACACCGAACCAGCGCTTGAAGGCCCGGTTGAAGGCACTTTGCTCCGAGTAACCCAGGTCCAGGGCGATCTGGTTTACGGAACGGTCGCTGTGCAGCAGCCAGTCGCAGGCCAGGCGCCGACGCTCGTCTTCCAGCAGGCTGGAAAAGTCCGTGTTCTCCGCGCGCAGCTGACGACGCAAGGTCCAGGGCTTGATGCCCAACTGGTCGGCGATCGGCTCCAGCTGGGGGACACCCTGCTGCAGGCGTTTCTGAATCTCCAGACGTACCTGCTCCAGCAGGTTATCGCGGGCATGGTACTGGGTAACGGCCCGTTGCATTCGCGAACGGGCCACCTTGTGCATTTCCGGGTCCGCATCGCGCAACGGCAGGTCCAGCAAATCCGCTTCCAGCACGATGGCATTGAGTGGCTGTTCAAAGGCCACGTCACAGCGGAATATCCGCTGATACTCCTGCTCATCGCCCTGGGGGGCATGGTGAAACAGCACCCGGGTCGGAGACAGTTCCTTGCCGATCAGCCAGCGGCCGTAGATGATAGCGCCGGCGAAGTGGGCATCAATGCGGGCCGGATAAGTGGAGAGCGCTTCCAGATCACTTTCCCAGATCAGCCACAGGTGTTTGTCGCGCCACTCGAAGCGTAATTTGGCGCATTCGCTGGTGACATTGGCAAAAGGGATCATCAACTCGATGGCATCCCCCAGGGTGGCGCTGGACATGCTGGCATAGCCCAGTTCGCCCATAAAACGGGGGCGGATCCCTTCGCCCATGTGCAGACCGAACAGCGGGTCACCGCTTTGCAGGATGGCCTGCTTGAGGAGCTGGTTCTCCACCGTCATGGCGATCCGCGACTGAGGATTTTCCAGATCATCGTTACTGATCCCCAGGTCCACCAGGGGACCGCTCAGGTCGACACCGGCCCGCAGGGCAGCATCCAGCAGGAATTCAAGCCAGAAAGGAGCGACAGTGCGCAATTTCAGTGAAGAGGTGAGGCTGGCGGACATCATGACTCGCGTGGTTTTTGTTATCAGTGGGTTGCACTAGATAACGAGAGGCGAGCGGCGAAGTCAACGGTTCAGGTGAGACAAAGGGGAAGGAGCGGGGGCGGCGATGCCGCCCCCGAAGCGGGCAAAGCGCGGTTATTTCGCTTCTTTGGCCAGCTTGTTGACCTTGCGGGTCAGGGAAGCGAGCTTCTTGTTCAGGGCTTCCACCTCATCACGGGTGGGCAGACCCAGCGCGGTGGCAACCTTGCCACGCACTTCGTCCAGCTGGGACGGCTGTTTCTTGGCGGCAGTTTTCTTCTGGGGTTTGCTCTGGGCTTTCTGACGTTTCTCGCCGGTTTTTACCAGCGTCTGGAACAGTTCGTTGCCGTTTTCTTCCAGACGGGTGTAGGCACCACGCACGGCGGTGTTCAGTTTCTCCAGAGCCGCTTTGGCTTCGGTGGTAACTTGTTCATAGCGCTCGTTGAGTTGCTCGATCGTAGCGTTGCTCATGGGGGGCTTCCCTCCTAGAAAAATGGATTAGCAAAGCCCTCTGGCGGTGGCTGCGAGGGCGTGAACAAGTGTAAGTCAGGATTCTGACAGTGTTGTTAATGTTGTCTAACAATTAAACATGAGCTTTGGCCTACTTATCAGTAGGTAATTTGCTATGGTCTGCGGTCAGCCTTTGCCCTGTGGGCCATGGTGGCAATTCACAAGGCCGTTGCCCGGCGCCAAAGCGTGCAGGAGACAACAAGGCTGTCGGACAGAAACCGGAAAAGGACTCAGCTATGTCAGCAGTGATTCGTCAGGGCCGTTATCAGGGACTGACCGCAAACGGTGTCACCGAATACAGGGGCATCCCGTTTGCCTTGCCACCGCTGGGTGAGCATCGTTTCAAGGCCCCCCGGCCGTTGCCGGACGGTGATAATGCGGTGGTAGCAGATCACTATCCCCAACCCTCCCTGCAGATGAAAAACCCGCTAATGGGTGTCCACGAGTCCAGCGAAGACTGCCTGTACCTGAATATCTGGGTGCCCGAAGGGGAGGGGCCCTTTCCGGTGATGGTCTGGTTCCATGGCGGCGCTTACCTGGCCGGCTCCATCTCGCAACCGTTGTACAACGGGGCGGAACTGGCTCGAAGCCAGCGGGTGGTGGTAGTGAATGCGGCCTATCGGTTGGGGGCCATGGGCTTTGCGGATTTCACGGCAGTGGCGCCGGAACTGGATGCGGACAGTAATCTGGGCCTGCGTGATCAGCTGGCGGCGCTGGAATGGGTGCAGGAAAACATCAGTGGTTTTGCCGGTGATGCCGGCCGGGTCACCGTATTCGGAGAATCCGCCGGTGGCTTCAGCGTCTGTGCTCTGTTGGCATGTCCGCGGGCGGCCTCACTGTTCCATGCTGCCATCTCGCAGTCCGGCGCGGCGGATTTTGTGCTGGCGCCGGAGCAGGTCCGCAGGGTCACCGACGCTTTTGTGGCAGCATTGCCGGGCGCGGGCAGTGCCGCAGAGAGGCTGCGCGACAGCACCGCAAAAGACTGGATCAAGGCCCAGAACCAGGCAGTGAAAGTGCTGGTGGATCGAGGGCTTCGCACCACCACGCCACAGTTTGCGATGAACTTTCTTCCCATGGTGGATGGGGACCTGTTGCCGCAGTCGCCGATTGATGCCATTGCCGCCGGTGCTGCTGCGGACAAGAGACTGCTGGCGGGGGTTTGCCGGGATGAATATCACTTTTTCCAGTACGCCGGCGTCCTGGCTGGCACGGTGAAAATGGATTCCCTGCGGGAGGTGGATGATCAGGAAATTCAGCGTCGGTTCGAGCGTGGCCTGCCGGGCAATGGGGCCCGGGCGTTCGAGTATTACCATTCCACGTTGGAACCGGATCCCCGCCGCAGTCCGCTGGATGTGTTTTCGGCCATGGAATCTGATCGTCTCTTCCGTGTGCCCACATTGCGGTTGCTGGATGCCCAGAGCCGCCATAATGCGGACTGTTGGGGATTCCAGTTTACCTGGCAGAGCGAACCCTTCGGCTTGCCACTGGGAGCCTGTCATGTGGTGGATGTGCCCTTCGTGTTTGGCGTCACCGATACCCCGGCGGGAATCTATTTCACCGGCGGTGGAGATGCCGCCAGGACCTTGTCCCGTCAGGTACAGACCGCCTGGGGCGACTTTGCTCACGGCAAGGCTCCTGGCTGGCACGGCTGGTCCGCCGGGCGCAAGGTGCGCCAGTTCGGGCCGGGCGAGGAGATTGCCGCCTTGCTGGACAAGGATGCCGAGACGCTGTGGGAGTCCATCATTCCTGCCCCGCAGTGAGCGGGAGTGTCTGACCGCCGGACATTTCTCAGGACCTGGCAAAGCGCGTAGAATACTGCCCCCGCGCGGCCCTGACGCCGCGCTATAATGGTTTTGTATCCCCGGGTGGTGAGTGCCATGAGCGTAGCAACATTGATCGAGCGCAAGGTTTCCGAGGCTGTCCCTGTGGCACATTTGGCCCTGGAAAACGAAAGTCACAAGCACAGTGTGCCACCCAATTCAGAAACCCACTTCAAGTTGGTGCTGGTAAGCGACGCCTTTGACGGTATGTTGCCGGTGCGTCGCCACCAGATGCTCTACAAGGTTCTGGCCGAGGAGCTGGCGGGTCCGGTGCATGCACTGGCCCTGCATACCTATACCGTGGCGGAGTGGCAGGCCAAGGGCGGCGAGGTGAGTGAATCCCCTGACTGTCTTGGTGGCAGTAAGCACGATCCGGAGTTCAAGGCGTGAGTCAGCATAAAGTGGAAAGGTCGGACAGCATCGTCGTTGCTGCCCTGTACAAGTTTGTCCGTCTGGGCGATTTCGAGCAGTTGCGCGAGCCCCTTCTGGCGCTGATGCTCGCACAGGATGTGCGCGGCACCCTGTTGTTGGCCAACGAGGGCATTAACGGCACCATCGCCGGTCCACGGGCGGGTATCGACACGGTACTTGGCTGGCTCCGTGAGGATCCCCGTCTGGCGGATCTGGAGCACAAGGAATCCTTCCACGACGCGCATCCCTTCCTGCGTACCAAGGTGAAACTCAAGAAAGAAATTGTCACCATGGGGGTGGAAGGCATCGACCCCAACCGTACCGTGGGCACCTATCTGAGCCCGCAAGAATGGAACGCGGTGATCAGTGATCCGGAAACCCTGCTGATCGATACCCGCAATGATTATGAAGTGGAAGTGGGCACCTTCAAGGGCGCCATCAACCCGGAAACCCGAACCTTCCGGGAGTTTCCCGAGTATGTGAAAGAGACCCTGGACCCGGCCAGGCACAAGAAAGTGGCCATGTTCTGTACCGGCGGCATCCGTTGTGAGAAATCCACTGCCTACCTGAAAGAGCAGGGCTTTGAAGAGGTCTATCACCTGAAGGGAGGCATTCTCAAATATCTGGAAGAGATGCCGAAAGAAGAATCCCTGTGGGAAGGGGAGTGTTTCGTCTTTGACGAAAGGGTGACTGTTGATCACGACCTTAACCCCGGTGAATTTGACCAGTGCCACGCCTGCCGCCGACCCATCAGTGAAGAGGAAAAGGCGTCGGAAAAATTCCAGTTGGGGGTGTCCTGCCCGAAGTGCTTCGACGAATCCTCACCGGAACAAAAGGCGCGTTTTGCCGAACGGCAGAAGCAGATCGAACTGGCCCGCGCTCGCGGCCGCCAGCATCGCGGTCAGAATCCCCGCAAGCAATCCTGAGCTATCCAGTTTCAAGACACGAGTTACGAGTGGCGAAGAGCAAAAGCTTGTTTTCGTTACTCGCTACTCGTACCTCGCTCCTGAGCTTACGAGGCGGATCACCAATAGTGCCGCCCGGCTTGATGACATAGACTGGGCCCTGCCTGGTCATCGTCCTGGAGCCTTCATGAAGTGTTTGCTTGTCAGCCTGTTGTTGATGGTGGCGGCCACCGCAGCGGCGGAGCCTGTACAGGTTGCCGTTGCCGCCAATTTTTCTTCTCCGTTGAAGCAACTGGTTGAGGCCTATCACCAGCACCACCCGGAGGCAGAGATTCAGGTCACGGTGGGGTCCACCGGCAAGCTTGCGGCCCAGATTCGTCAAGGCGCGCCCTATGATATTTTCCTGGCCGCGGACGCTCGTCGACCGCAAGAGCTGGCCTCGGAAGGGTTGATTCTGCCGGAGACGGTACGGACCTATGCAATTGGCAGACTGGTGTTGTGGTCACCGGATGCCGGGCCGGTCCTGGCCGGGCCGTCGCTGGTCGCCGGTCAGGTGTCGCCGGTGGCCATGGCTAATCCCCGCACCGCCCCCTATGGGGAAGCCGCCCAGGTGGTACTGGCACGCTTTCCGCTGCCTGAGTCGGTGGTTCTTGTGCAGGCAGAGAACGTGGGTCAGAGCTATCACTTTGCGCACAGTGGTGCCGCCCAGGCGGCATTTGTCGCCTTGAGTCAGGTGCAGGACAAGGGTGGGCGGCAGTGGCGTATTCCCGATGGCCTTTATCCTCCCATACGCCAACAGGCGGGCCTGCTCAGGGATTCCGAGGCCGCCCGGCATTTTTATGCGTTTCTGTTTTCTGCCCCGGCCCGGGAGAGAATTAACGGGTTGGGATACGGTACTGACGAGGTCGCCGATGACGATGGTGAGTGATGGCGACTGGCTGGCGCTCTGGGTAAGCATCAAACTGGCGCTGGTCACCACCGCCACCCTGCTGCTGGTGTGTACGCCGCTGGCCTGGTGGCTGGCCCGCCGCCGTTTGCCCGGTCAGGCGTTACTGGAAGCCTTGTTGGCCCTGCCACTGGTACTGCCGCCTTCGGTGCTGGGGTTTTATCTGCTGATCGGGCTGGGGCCGAACGGTCCCGGTGGCTGGCTGACCCAGTGGGGAGAGGCCCGTTCCCTGGCGTTCAGCTTTACCGGCCTGGTGATCGGGTCGCTGATCTACTCGCTGCCATTTGTCCTGCAGCCCCTGAAGAATGCCTTCGCCGCCATCGAGATCAGGCAGTTGGATATGGCGGCGGTCTCGGGTGCCCGTCCCCTGGACCGATTCTTCTCGCTGGTGATTCCCCAGGCCCGGCAGGGCTATGCCAGCGCGGCTATTCTCGGTATTGCCCATACGCTGGGGGAATTCGGTGTGGTGTTGATGATCGGTGGCAGCCTTGCCGGAGAAACCCGTGTGGCATCCGTGGCGCTGTATGAACATGTGGAAGCTGGAGACTATGCCAATGCCCATCGGCTGGCCGGTGTGCTGCTGGTAATGTCGGTGATGATGTTGTGGGCCCTGTTCCGCTGGCAGCGCAAACAGAACGTGGGGGTGATGCCTTGAGTCTGGCATTTTCCCTGGCCGGGCAGGTGGGGCAATGCCGTCTGCAGGTACAGGCACAGCTTGCCGCCAGTGGCGTGACTGTGCTGTTTGGCCCTTCCGGCTCCGGCAAAAGTACCCTGCTGCGAATGCTGGCCGGGCTCCAGGAATGCGAGGGGGAAATCCGCTTCGGGGATCAATTGTGGCATACCGAGGGTTTCCGGCTTCCTCCCTGGGAACGGCCCTTGGGTATGATGTTTCAAGCGCCGACCCTGTTTCGCCATCTGGATGTTCGCGGCAATCTGGACTATGTGAGAAAGCGCCGCGGTGCCAGTGGGGAAGATCTGGCGAGGGTGGTCGGCCAGACCCACATTGAACCCCTGCTGGCCCGTTCTGTTGAGACACTGTCCGGTGGTGAGGCCCAGCGGGTGGCACTGGCTCGCGCCTTAATGGCCGGCCCGGAGTTGTTGCTGCTGGATGAACCCTTGTCGGCGCTGGATCATGGCCACAAGCAGGAGCTTCTTGGCATGATCAGCGCCATCGCCACTCAGGTACCGGTGATTTACGTTACCCACGACCTGGATGAATTGCTGACCCTGTCGCGGCAAGTCTGGCTGATGGAACAGGGGCGGATCGTGGCAAGTGGCAAGGCCCATGAGGAGCTGGCACGGCTGGATGGCCCGCTGGCCCAGCGGGGCGATGCTACCGCGTTGCTGTACGGAGAGTTAGGCGCTTACGACAGTCGGGATCATTTGCAGGCAGTGAACGTGGCGCGGCAGACATTCTGGCTGCCGGCGGCGCGACAGGTGGCCGGAGATGCCCCGGTGCGGCTGCGGATTGCGGCCAGGGATGTCAGCCTGTGCAGGCAGGCGCCAGAGGATTCCAGCATTCTCAATATCCACCCGGTTCAGGTGGCAGGTCTGCGTGAAGTGGGCCCGGGCCAGGCGGTGGTGCAACTGGTCCTGGGGGACCAGCGGCTGCTGGCCCGTATCTCCAGCCGTTCCGCCCGGGAGCTGGAGGTATTTCCCGGTGCGCAGTTGTATGCGCAGGTGAAAGCGGTGGCGTTGGGGTGAGGTCAAGGCCTCAAGCTACAAGCTACAACGCGGCTCAATCATGTTGGTATTTGAAACGTAAGAGGCCGCGCCCGAGTCCTGGGCGCGGCTTCATACGTTGGAAACCCTACATTCGTTTCTCGTGTTGTAGCTTGAGGCTTGTAGCTTGCAGCTGTTCAAGCTGCCGCCTTTCCCTCTCCCTTGCACCCTTCCTCTTCACAGCCTGCCTGGCTGCGCCAGTCAGCGGCCAGGCCGAAGCGAAGCTCCCCGGTGGTGATGGTGCTGGTGCCGGAAAAGAAGAACATGGTCACGGTGATCACCTGCAGACTGAGAATCACCCCCGGTGACCACAGAGCGCCCAGGCCTGCTGCCAGATCCGGTACCAGACCCGCATGGACCGGCAGTACCAGACTGATGACGATGCCGTAGAGTGCGGCAAAGAGGGCCATCATCTGGTAGACGGAGAACAGCTTGCTGCCGCCTCGGTAGTCCGCCCGCAGTGTCTCTGAATAAACCCGCCACAACTGGCTTCCCACCAGGCTCAGGGCAAAGGCCAGGGCAAACTGCTGGTGGAAGAAGAGCGCGCTGCACAACAGGGCCAGAGCGGTGTACACCACGCAGGTGATTGCCTGGATGGGGATGACCTTCACTGCCTCCATTTCGCCGGCAAAGGCGATCTTCTTGGTCTTGCCGATAAACACATGATTCAAGGTGCTGAACAGGCGCTGAGCCCAGGACGGTGAATGTCTGAGCGCCTTGCCATAACAGCAGCCGAAACTGATGCAGGCCAGCCGGCCGATACCTTCACCCAACACATAGGCAATCGACATGGCCGCCAACATGGGCAGAATCGGCAGGGCCTTATCCCACCAGCGCTGGCTGGCCATATCCGCCAGCCAGAGAAACAGGGGAGCGATAAGAATACCGACAAAGCTGGCGCCGCCCACGGTGAAACCATGGCGGTTCTTCTGAACCACAGTGGCGATGATCTTGGCGGCGGGCAGACAGATGGCAAGCACGCCCAAAGTGAGCAGCAGGGCGGTTCCCAGCGCAACGCCGGCGGATGCCGTCAAAAGAATAAAGGCAGCAACGCCGAGCCCCCCGGAGATGCCGGTGAACAACCCATAAAAGGTCAGGTTCAGGCCTTGCCAGGAGCCGTCACTGTTTTTTTTCAGGGGTAGCGAGGCCACGAATTGCCAGCGCTCTTCCGGCAGGTGACGGAACAGAAAGCGAAAGGTTACCCCGAACACCAGGGCACAGCCCAACAGAAACAGATCCGCAGCCATCAGCGAGCTCCTCAACGGTGGCGTCAACGAGGAGGATGGCGGTGGAACAGTGCGGAGGAATGACAGGCGCGTTACGATTGTGTGAAGGACGGGGCGACACGTGGACGGGCTAGTCCCGATTACGGAGAAAACACTCGGCGGCCTGAACAATCAATTCCGTAACAGAACGGTCTTCCATCAGGGCCTGCATTTTCAGGCGTTTATGCAGATCGGCGGGGATGTCAGCGGTGAGGCGGCGATAGCCATCGCGAACGGCACCCGGACGCTGCGGCTTCGCGGCTTTCTTCGCAGCCGGTTTGCGAGCGACGCCGTTACGCTTGCGGGGGCGTTGCTGCTCTTCAATAGTGACGAAATCGATCTGTTCCATGGGTGCTGCAATGAGGCCGGCGAAGACAGTGGCCAGATTACTGGAAAGTGCCGCAAATAGACAGGATTGAGCGTTAATTTTATAGTGCAAAACCTTGATTAAAATAGCGTTGTCGCAAAGGCAACGACAAGAAAAGGGGATGGGGGAGACGATGGAAAATGTGGATGTCCTGATCATCGGCAGCGGCTTCGGTGGCTCGGTGATGGCCTGCCGTATGGCGGAGAAGGGAAGTCAGGTGGTCGTGCTGGAGCGGGGCCGGCGCTGGTTGCCTGAGGCCTATCCCTCGGTTTCCCAGCGCGACTGGTTCTGGGATGAGGAAGAGCCTGAGAAACAGAACGGCTGGCTTGATTTTCGCTATTTCGGCGACATGAGTATCGCCACCGGTGCCGGCGTTGGCGGTGGTTCCCTGATTTACGCCAATGTCAGCATTGAGGCCAGACCCGAGGCCTTTGCGCAGGGCTGGCCCGAGGCCATCGACTACACCACCCTCAAGCCTCATTACGACACCACCGGTGTCATGCTCAACGTCCAGGAGCTGCCGGCCAATCAGTGGACAGCACGAACCCACCTGATGAAAGAGGGGGCCGAGGCGGTGGGGGCCGGAGAGCGGTTTCGTATCGTTCCCCAGGCGATCACCTTCGATCCGGACTGGAGCCCGGAGCGTGATGATCCCTATGACTACGGCCACAGCCAATCCTGGGTGAACCCACAGGGCAAGACCCAGGGCACCTGTGTGCATTGCGGGAATTGCGATCTGGGTTGCCCGGTGCAAGCCAAGAACACCCTGGACATGAATTACCTGGCGGCGGCGGAGAATGCCGGTGCCGATGTTCGTCCTCTGCATCATGTGCGCACCATTCGGGCTCTGCAGGGCGGCGGCTATGAAGTGCTGGCCCGTGACCTGGAGGGTCATTGCTGGCGACGTTTCAAGGCGGAGAAAGTGATCGTGGCCGCCGGCTCCATGGGGTCCACGGAATTGCTGCTGCGCTGCCGGGATCAATACAAGACCTTGCCGAAACTCAGCCGCAAGCTGGGCCATAACTGGTCCTGCAATGGCGACTTTGCCACTATGGCCTTCTACGACGAGCGCCGGGTTTCGCCCACCCGCGGGCCCACCATCACCAGCGCCATCGATTATCTGGATGGCTCCGATGGCGGGGCGCGCTACTTTGTCGAAGATGGCGGCGTGCCGGATATCCTCGGCAGCTGGATGGAACGGCTGGGAAAGGATCCGCGATTCGCGGGTACCCGGCTGGGCGCTGCCATGGTCGAATACGGTGACAGCAGTGACCCCTTTGCGAAGATGATGCCCTGGTTCGGACAGGCCATGGATGATCCCGGCGGCCGTTTCTCTCTGGGGCGTCGTTGGTACTGGCCCTGGAAAAAAGACCGCCTGAAACTGGACTGGGATTACCGCCAGGCAGAAAAAGCGGTGCAGGCCCTTGCCGACAGGCATCTGGCCCTGACCGCCGCCACTGGCGGCAAGCCCATGACTCCAGCCACATGGAACTGGTTCAAGGATCTGGTGACCCCTCACCCTCTGGGGGGCTGCAATATGGCGGATTCTGTGGAACAGGGCGTGGTAGATCACCGGGGAGAGGTGTTCAACTACCCCAATCTGTTTGTGATTGATGGTGCCATGGTGCCCCGTGCATTGGGCTTGAATCCGTCGCGGACCATCGCTGCACTGGCGGAATATGCTGCCAGTCAGATGGGTTGAGGTTCGCCTGGGGCGCGCGCTCAAACCCCGCTGGACGATGACTGACCCTGCTGACCCAGATCGCCACATGGGGAAGGCAGCAACAACGAGAGAGGACGCCACAATGGCCGACGCCCGTTTTCATATTGTGTTTACCGGTCAACTGGTGAAAGGCTCGGACCTTGCCACCGTGAAGGCCAACCTGGGAAAAATTTTCAAGATGGAGGCCCCGCGGGTGGAGAAGCTGTTCTCCGGCCAGCCTGTGGTGCTGAAAAAGGATGCGGATCAGGCCACTGCCATGAAATTCCGGGCGGTACTGAAACAGGCCGGTGCCGAGTGCGAATTGCGCCCGGTGGCAGAAGCCGCGACGCCGCCGTCAGCCCCACAACCGTCGGCGCCTGTCCGTGACACGGCGGCCGCGGTCCGAACGGACAGCCAGGGGGATGCGCAGACCTCAACGGGCGAGCTGGAAACGGTGGGCACGATCCGCACCGGTGGCACCGGATTTTCCGGCGCTTTTTCCGTGGCGGAGGTTGGCGCAAAAATGGATAACAGCGACAAGAAGGCACCCCCGCCAGCACCGGATGTCAGCCACTTGAGCATGGCACAGGCCGGCGAGGTACTGGGTCAGAAAAAAGAGGAAAAAGCGCCCGTGGTTCCGGATATCAGCCACCTTTCTCTCAAGGATGACTGAGGCCTCCGGCCCGTCATGATCAGGGGCTGGATGCGGACTGGAAGATCGGTTCGTTGCGATCGTCGCCCTCCAGCCGTTCCAGCAGTCTTTGCCGACTTTGCAGTGCCGGGTAAACCGGACTGTCGGGCGAGATCGAAATCTCCAGGGTCTGCATCAATTCCCGGGCACCATGGATATCCCGCTGGCGGATCATTCTCTCCAGTTGCGCAAAGGCTTCGTTATTCGTGGCCAGGGAATCAAGCGCGTTCTGTTGTTGCGGGTTGTCGGTGAGCTGCCGGGCACGGCGTATGGCCACCTTGGCAGCGCGGGTGTCACCAAGGTCAAGCAACTGTCGGATCACGTCGTAATGTTTACTGAGATCCACCGGTGAGGGATCCGCGCTTTCCGGCTCGGCGTGCCCCGAGGGGGGGGGGTGGCGTGGCGTGTGCAGGCGCCATCTGGCTGGCAGCCCCCTCCTCGCTCAGGGTCAGGGTCCAGGTTCCCAGCTGACAGCCACTTTGGGTAGAAACCTGGACCTGCCACTGACCGCCCACGGCCAGGTCAAGGCCGGCAAAGGTCTTCGATGACCAGGTGCGCCAGTAGTCCGAACCTACCGCCAGGGTGACATCGACGATAGCGTCACCGTTGTAGGACCAGGTGTGATGCAGCTGCTGGCCATTGCCACCCTTGATGGCAGTGAAAAACAGCAGTTCATTGGCTGAAAGTGGGGCGGTTGCCAGTGAGGAAACGGGTTCGCGATCTTCCACGTCGGTTGTGAAAGCCGCACTGACCAAGGTGGGGCAAGGGTTGTTGGTGGCTGTTTCAGCGAAGGCCAGTGCCGGAATCAGCAGGCCGGTGACAATGCAGATGCGCACCTTGATTTCCCCCCAGAGTGTTATCGGGCTGCCGCTTTGTAAGAAGCGTTTTTGGGATCGCGGCAGCGCTTACCTCAAGACTAGTCGGAGAGAAGCAACAAGGCGCAGAACTGTGTCACGTTAGCGGGGAAGGTTCCCTAAGCGGGGTCCTCTCCCTGATCAGGGCCATGGAATACCAGGTAGAGCTCTTCCAGAATCTCCGGAACACTCAGGGCCATTTGCCGGACAACCTGGGTATTGTCCCAGAGCGTGTCCAGGGCTTCATCATCATCCACGCCGGAGATCAGGATAAAGGGCAGCAGCAATTGCGCCATCTGTTCTTCATCGTCCTGGTACCAGGCTTGCTCATCCACGAACACCCCGGTCATGAAACCGGCACACCAGCTTGCCAGGTCCTGGCCGTCATCGTCCTGGTACGGGTCCAGCAGGCAGGGCAGGTTGATGGCATCGCCGCCCAGCAACTGGGTGACCAGCCGCTCTTTGAGACGGTTGAGGGCATCACAGACTTCCTCGGGAACCGGCATCTCCAGCTCCGCCGCATAGTCTACGGTCTCCGCCTCTGGTCCTACGGCCAGCGCGCATAGCATGCCGTGGATTTCCGTCCAGGTGGGTGCGTCATCACCCTGGTCCTGGAAATATTGGCGAACGGTATTTTTAAGGCTGGGATTGGTGATATCTGACATGGAGTCCTCCGCTGGCCGCAAGCATACCGGGAGTTGTTCAGGGGCTCCAGGCATTCCCGGTGTTTGGCTCAGGGCAGGCTGATGATCCGGTCTCGGCCGTGGGATTTTGCCTCATACAAGGCGGTATCGGCCCGCTTGGTTAACTGATCCGCCGTTTCCCCTTCCTGAAAGGCGGTGAGACCGGCAGAAAAGGTCGTCTGTAGCGATGGAGCAAAATCGTAATGCTGTTCTGAAAACTGCTGGCGCAGGCGCTCAAGGGCCGCTTCGCAAGCGCTTTGCGAGGCATGGGGGAACAGCACCACAAATTCCTCTCCCCCGTAGCGGGCCAGGAGGTCCGACTTGCGCAGACTCTGGCTGGCGATCCGGCCAAAGCGGCTAAGGACTTCGTCGCCACTGTGATGGCCGTGGTTGTCGTTGACCTGCTTGAAATGGTCCAGGTCGATAATCGCCAGGTAGAGGCTGGTGTGGTTACGGTTGGCCAGGGAGATTTCCTCTTCCAGCCGTTCCAGGAAATGGCGGCGGTTGTACAGGCCGGTGAGATCATCGCGGACGGCAATGGCTTCCAGACGTCGATGGGCGTCGCGCAGATTTTCCCGCTGGTCCCTGACCCGGGTCTGCAAATTGTGGATATAGCCCCCCATGTAAATGAACCAGCAGAGAATCAGGGCAAGAATGATCCAGTGTCCGATCAGAAACGAAAAAATGGCCTGCTGGGGGGTTTCCCGCCACTCGTAGATCTGTAGCAGGGTGAAACAGAGCAGGGTAAAACCCGCCATGGCCATCTGGCGGCGCCGATCCAGGGCGAAGATGCCGAACGTCATGACCATGAAGTAGATGCTCAGCATGGCGCCGCGCAACTCCCGGGTGTAGTGAAGGATCACTGTGGTCAGCACGATCCCCGTGGCCATCTGCACAATGGTCAGGCTGGGGTCGGCGAAGCGCTCACTGAGCCCGCTGCGAATGATCAGGAAAAACACCAGATTGATGGCAAAAAGGACCGAAAAGAGGGTCAGGTGGGGGGTGTCGGGAGCAAAGGCGCTGAGCTCGACACCGATGATGGTTCCCGCCCACAACAGGCAATAGGAATAAAGAGCCATGATCTGGCGGCGCAGGCGGATGGCCCGTTCCGGTGGGTCGGCGGGGATCAGGGTAAACACGTAAGAAACACAATCCTGTAGCTGGCCTGATGGCTTTTTTTCGACTTTACCGTTTTTCTCATCCCGGGTCACAGTGATGTCATTGTGAGAGGTAGACATAAGCTGACAGACTGTGTTGCGTAAAACAATCGTTTGATTGGTTGTGTTAACCTGACACTCTGAGGCCAGACCATGTCGACCCCACTGTTTGATCTCACGCTGACAGAAGAGCAGCGTATTACCCGCGAAAGCATGCGGCGTCTCGCCCGCGATACCTTGTCAAACCAGGCCAGAGCTGCCGATGACGCTGCGGCGGCGGATGCGGGCCTGCTCGATGCCATTAGCGGTTTTGGTCTGGCATTGATGCCAATGCCGGAAGCCCTTGGGGGAGTGGGCATGCCCCGTTCGCCGCTCTCCAATGCCCTGGCCGTGGAAGACCTGGCCCAGGGTGATATGTCCCATACCCTGGCGGCGCTCCAGCCCCTGTCTGCGGTGAATGCGCTGATGGATTTTGCTGACGAGCAGCAGCAGGAGCGCTGGTTGCCGGCGTTGGCATCCGAAACCTTCGTTGGCGCCGCCGTGGCCCTCAATGAACCCCGTGCCACCTTCGAACCGACGATGCCGGCCACAACCGCCCGTAAAGAAAGCGATGGTTATACGCTGAACGGTGTGAAAAGCCTGGTGCCCATGGCGGGCCAATGTCAGTGGTTCGTGGTGATCGCTGCCACGGAGAGTGAGGTGGCGGCGTTTGTGGTGCCGGCGGATGCCCCGGGCCTGACCATTGCTACCGAGGCTTGCATGGGGTTGCGCAGCGCCAATACGGCCACGCTGACCCTGGAAAACGTCAGGGTTCCGGCCCATGACCGGTTGCCGCACTTTGATCTGGATCGTCTGCTGGGCTTGAGCCGTATTGGGCAATGTGCCATGGCCGTGGGTTGCTGTCAGGCGGTCATGGAATACGCCATTCCCTACGTGAAAGAGCGCAAGGCCTTCGGTGAACCCATTGCCTGGCGTCAGTCCGTGGCCTTTATGGTGGCGAATATGGGCATCGAGATCGAAGGCATGCGTCTGATGATGTTGCGTGCCGCCAGCCGCGCGGAGCAGGGACTGGATTTCCACAGGGAGGCCTATCTGGCCCAGCTGCAGTGCATGGAAAAAGCCATGGAGATTGGTACCAACGGCATCCAGCTGTTCGGTGGTGCCGGCTTTGTGCGCGATTACCCGCTGGAAATGTGGTACCGCAATCTGCGCAGCATCGCCGTGTTGCACGGCAGCCTGATGGTATAGGAGAGAGACATGATCAACCTGGAAATCCCGGCCAAGCTCCAACAGGTCCAGCAGATGGCCCAGCAACTGGCGGCGGGTGTCTTTCGTCCCATTGCCCGTAAATACGACGCCATCGAGCACTGCGACACCCCTGAAGAACTGAAACCGGTGGCACAGATGATGGCGGCCATGCCCCGCGGCAGCGGCGGCAAGGGCGGTGGCGACGAGATCAAAAATGGCAGCAACATGACCGGCATCCTGGCGGTGGAAGCCATGTGCTGGGGGGATGTGGGGCTCATGCTCTCGATCCCGGGCTCAGGGCTTGGCAATGCGGCCGTCATGGCGGTGGGCACCCCGGAGCAGAAAGAAAAATACGGCAAGCTCTACTGTGCCATGGCCATCACTGAGCCGGGTGCCGGCTCGGATTCCGCTGCGGTCAGCACCACGGCGGAGCTGGATGGGGATGAGTGGGTCCTCAACGGCGAGAAGATTTATTGCACCGCCGGTCAGCGCTGCGACGCGGTGGTGGTCTGGGCGACACTGGATAAATCCCTGGGCAAGGCGGCGATCAAATCCTTTATTGTCCCCCGCGATAACCCGGGCCTCCAGCTGGTGCGGGTGGAAGACAAGATGGGCCTGCGGGTGTCCGATACCGCGGCGCTGTCTTTCAATAACTGCCGCATTCCCAAGGACCATATTCTCGGTTCTGCGGAGATCGGTAACACCGAGGAAGCCCGCAAGAAGGCATTCGGTGGGGTCATGCAGACCTTTGATAACACCCGACCGCAAGTGGCTGCCATGGCCCTGGGTGTGGCTCGTGCTGCGCTGGAAATTACCCGGGAAATATTTGAAAAAGAAGGGGTTGGCGCTGATTTCTCGAAACAACCTTATAACTCCACGGCCCGGGAGCTGGAACTTTACCACCTGGAAGCCGACCTGGAAGCGGCCCGGCTGATGACCCTCAAGGCGGCCTGGATGGCCGACAATGGCCAGCCCAATTCCAAAGAAGCCTCCATGTGCAAGGCCAAGGCCGGTCGCATGGGCAACGACGTCACCCTCAAGTGTGTGGCCCTGTGCGGCGAGCTGGGTTATTCCGAGCGGACTTTGCTGGAAAAGCTGGCCCGGGATTCCAAGATTATCGACATCTTCGAGGGTACACAGCAGATCCAGCAGTTGATCGTCGCACGGCACCTGCTGGGGCTGTCCTCCAAAGAGCTGAAATAAATCGTCAGCTACAAGCTACAAGCGAAGAGCGCGGTTTCCCGCGCTTTTTGTTTTTGGGCTTGAGGCATTAAGCTTGCAGCTCGTAGCGGTTTTCAGGAGTTCTTATGTCCGAGACATTGGCTGGCAAGGTGGTATGGATTACCGGAGCATCCTCCGGCATTGGCGAGGCAGTGGCGAAGGAATATGCCCGCCGCGGCGCAACGCTGGTGCTTTCTGCCCGCCGGGAAGCGGAGCTGCAACGGGTCCGCGAGGGGCTGGTCAACAGTGATGATCATCTGGTCCTGCCGCTGGATCTGGCGGATAGCGGCGCCATGCCTGCGGCGGTGGAGGCCGTGCGTAACCGCTTTGATCGCCTGGATCAGGTGATCCATAACGGCGGCATCTCCCAGCGTTCCCTGGTGGCGGATACTGATCTTGAGGTGGATCGGCGCATCATGGAGGTGAATTTCTTCGGGGCGGTGGCATTGACCAAGGCGGTGCTGCCCTGGCTGAAAGAGCAGGGCAGTGGCCGGTTTGTGGTGGTCACCTCGCTGGTGGGTGAGTTGCCCACGCCCCTGCGCAGCGCCTACAGCGCCAGCAAGCATGCCCTGCATGGGTTCTTCGAATCCCTGCGTGCGGAAGAGTACGATGCCGGAATCCGGGTGACCCTAGTGATGCCCGGCTTTATCCGTACCAATGTCTCGCTCAATGCGCTCACCGCGGATGGTTCCGCCCAGGGCAGCATGGACGAGGCCCAGGAAGCCGGTATTCCCCCTGAAGAATGCGCCGAACGGCTGGTGAAGGCCGTGCAGCGTGGCCGTGATCAGGTTATCATCGCCGGCCGCGAAGGGGCGGGCGTCTACCTGAAACGCTGGAGCCCCGCGCTGTACCGCCGATTGATCCGCAAAATGAAGGTGACGTAATGTCTGTGGACGCCCTGGACGCCAAACAACGGACCCGCCTCAACAAGTTGCAGAAGAAGCTGCGGCGTGAGGTCGGTCGTGCCATTGCCGATTTCAATATGATCGGTGAGGGCGACAAGGTGATGGTGTGCCTGTCCGGCGGCAAGGATTCCTACACCATGCTGGAAATCCTGCGCAATCTGCAGCATTCGGCACCGGTGAATTTCGAGCTGGTGGCGGTGAACCTGGACCAGAAGCAGCCAGGCTTCCCGGAGCATGTACTGCCCGAATACCTGGAAAAGGAAGGGGTGGCCTACCACATCCTGGAAAAGGACACCTATTCCATCGTCAAGGAGAAGGTCCCCGAGGGCAAAACCACCTGTGGTCTGTGTTCCCGCCTGCGCCGGGGCAGCCTGTACGGGTTTGCCGAGGAAATCGGCGCCAACAAGATCGCCCTGGGCCATCACCGTGACGACATCATTGAAACCCTGTTCCTGAACATGTTCTACGGCGGCAAGATGAAAGCCATGCCGCCCAAGCTGCGCAGCGACGATAACCGCAATATCGTCATTCGCCCGCTGGCCTACTGTCGGGAAAAGGACATTATCGCGTTTTCCAACTTCAAGGATTTCCCGATCATTCCCTGCAATCTGTGCGGCTCCCAGGAAAACCTGCAACGGCAGGTGATCAAGGAGATGCTCAACAAGTGGGACCGGGACCAGCCCGGGCGCATCGAGAACATCTTTGCCGCGATCCAGAATATTGCCCCCTCCCAATTGGCCGATACCCGTCTGTTTGATTTCGAGAACCTGGAAGACGGCCAGCAGCAGGGCGGCGAGCAGGCCCATCGGCTGGATGTGGTCAACCTGTTCGGTTGATCAAAAAAGCAACGATTTTCCCTGATTTGCCACTAAACATGATTCACGGCCACGTTTCCGGTAAAATGCCCGCGCCTTTTTGCGGGGCTGTCCATCGGATGGCCATGTAACCGTTTCCCCGGGCTTCTGTGATTTCCTCCGAGCTCACTGACGTGAGATCGACCCTTGGGTTTTCGCTGAATGTCCCGATTAACCAAGACTCTCTCGACCAGAAGGGTAGGAGCACCATGACCGATCGTATTCAGAAGGGTAGCCTCGAAATCGCTGCCGAACTCCATGATCTGGTAGTCAACGAGATTGCGCCGGGCACCGGCGTGGACCCGGAACACTTCTGGGCCGAGCTGGAAAGCATCCTCAAGGACCTGGCGCCCAAGAACAAGGCGCTGCTGGAAAAGCGTGAAACCATCCAGGCGCAACTGGATGAGTGGTACAAGGCCCGTAAAGGCCAGGCCATCGACATGGCCGAGTACAAGCAGTTCCTGACCGAGATCGGCTACCTGTTGCCGGAAGGCGACGACTTCAAGGTCACCACCGAGAATGTGGATGACGAGATCGGCACCATCGCCGGCCCGCAGCTGGTGGTACCGGTGAAGAATGCCCGCTTCGCCCTGAACGCGGCCAATGCCCGCTGGGGCAGCCTCTACGACGCCCTGTACGGCACCGACGTGATTTCCGATGAAGGCGGCGCCGAGAAAGGCGGTGCCTACAACCCCAAGCGTGGCGCCAAGGTGATCGCCTGGGCCCGCGACTTCCTGGATAACTATTTCCCCCTGGCCAGCGGCTCCCACAAGGACAGCACTGGCTACGCCATCGTCGATGGCAAGCTGGAAGTGTCTCTGGGCGGTGACAAGAGCGGCCTGAAAGACGAGTCCCAGCTGCAGGGCTACGTGGGCGATGCGGCGGCTCCGTCCGGCATCCTGCTCAAGCACAACAACCTGCATGCGGAAATCCAGATCGACGCCAGCCACCCGATTGGTGCTGAAGACGCGGCGAACATGAAGGATGTGCTGCTGGAATCCGCCATCACCACCATCCAGGACTGCGAAGACTCCGTGGCTGCCGTGGATGCGGAAGACAAGGTCGAGGTGTACCGCAACTGGGCCGGCCTGATGAAGGGCGACCTGCAGGAATCCTTCGAGAAGGGCGGCAAGACCATGACCCGTGCCATGAACCCGGATCGCGAGTACACCGCCCTGGACGGCTCCACGCTGACCCTGCACGGCCGCTCCCTGCTGCTGGTTCGTAACGTGGGCCACCTGATGACCAACCCGGCCATCCTGATGAACGGGGAAGAGACTCCGGAAGGCATCATGGACGGCATGGTGACCGTACTGGCGGGTCTGCATGACCTGAAGAAGCTCAATAAACTGAGCAACAGCCGCACCGGTTCCATGTACATCGTGAAGCCGAAGATGCACGGCCCGGAAGAAGTGGCCTTCGCCGTTGAGCTGTTCGAGCGTGTAGAAAAAGCCTTAGGTTTGGCTGCTAACACCTTGAAAATTGGTATTATGGACGAAGAGCGCCGCACCACCGTCAACCTGAAGGAGTGTATCCGTCAGGCCAAGGAGCGTGTGATCTTCATCAACACCGGCTTCCTGGATCGTACCGGTGACGAAATGCACACTTCCATGGAAGCGGGCCCCATGGCGCGCAAGGGCGACATGAAAGCCCTGCCGTGGATCAACGCCTACGAAGACTGGAACGTGGATATCGGCCTGGAGTGCGGCCTGCCGGGCCACGCCCAGATCGGCAAGGGCATGTGGCCCAAGCCAGACGAGATGGCCGAGATGATGGCCACCAAGGCTGGTCACCCGAAAGCCGGTGCCAACTGCGCCTGGGTACCGTCCCCGACCGCCGCCACCCTGCACGTGACCCACTACCACGAAGTGAACGTGGCCCAGGTGCAGAAAGAGCTGGCCAACCGCCAGCGTGCCTCCCTGGATGACATCCTCACCGTGCCGCTGCTCACCCGTGAGCTGTCTGCCGAGGAAATCCAGCAGGAGCTGGATAACAACGCCCAGGGTATTCTGGGTTACATGGTGCGCTGGATCGACCAGGGCGTCGGCTGTTCCAAGGTGCCGGACATCAATGATGTGGGCCTGATGGAAGACCGCGCCACCCTGCGTATCTCCAGCCAGCACGTGACCAACTGGCTGCACCACGGCATCACCAACCAGGAACAGGTGATGGAAACCCTGAAGCGCATGGCCGAAGTGGTTGATCGTCAGAACGCCAACGATCCGCTGTACGTGCCCATGGCCAAGGACTTCGACAACTCCGTCGCATTCCAGGCAGCGGTAGAACTGGTGTTCGAGGGCTGCTCCCAGCCCAGCGGCTACACCGAGCCGGTTCTGCACCGTCGTCGCCGTGAGCTGAAGAACAACGGTTAACAGTGAATAATTAACCGTTAACAGCGACGCGTTCTCGTGTCGCGGTTCTTGAAAGCAAAGAGGCCGCGCCCAATCGTTGGGCGCGGCCTCTTGCGTTTTAATCCCTGCCTGTTGTTCGCCGCGTAACTGTTCACTGTTCACTGTTAACTATTCACTGATCTCCACCATCACTTCCAACGGCAGATTGACTTGCTGGCTGCTGCTCTGCACCCCGCCGATACCACGCTGGTCCTGTTGGCGGTCTACGCGGATGCTGCCCATGGGTTGCCAGACACCCGGCTGTAGCCGCAGGGTGGTGCCGCTGGATTGGGTGTATGCCACGCCCTGGTCGCCCGGTTGGTCGTAGCGCTGGCGGATCTGCAGGACGACGCTGCCGTCCGGGGTCAGTTGTGGGACTACCTGAATTCCCTGTTGCAGCTCGGCAAACACGGTGCCGTAATAGCCGCCGCCGAGGGCGAGCAGGGTGCCCTGGCTGATATGGGCCGGGTAGCCGCTGAGGGTGCGGATCCGGTAATAGTCCTGCTGGCTTGTCTGGCGCTGGCTTTGTCGAATGCGAATGTCGCCGGAGACACCGCCGGGTATTTGCCCCTGGATGCGGGTATTCACACCGTGCCGTTGTTCACTGCTGCTGCCATGGCGGCGCAGATGGACAACCAGCGCAGAGGGCGTGGCTTCCAGGCTGCCCAACGCCTGCTCCAGCTCTGCCATATTGCTATCGGTGGTGCGAATGATCAGTTTGCCCTGGTAGGCCCGCACACTGCCTCCAGGCGGCAGCAGGGGTTCGATCACGGGAAGCAGGGCGGGGGCGTCCGGGCGTGGCAGGACATGGATTCGCAGGTTATCCGCTGCCGCGGGTACGACCAGCACCAGTAACAGCAAGAACACCAGGGTTCGGCAAACGTGAATGCTTCTTTCCATGACCGGCTCCCGCGGACTTTTTCTCACTGTACCATGGCGGTTCCACTGCGCATGGTGAGTGGATCACAGGCATAATGGCCGCCGCCTGTGAACAACCCCAGAGTTGCCATGTTTGCCAACAGCCGAAGCGTTACCACCAACCAGACCTCCATCCATGACGACCTGGATCGGGTGGTCCGCCGTCATCTGCAGCACCCCTGGCGCGCCCCCATTGCCGATCATGATGTCCAGGCATTTCGCCGATTGCAGCAATGGCGTGATGCGCAGGGCAGTGAGAGCCCCCTGATGCTGGATTCCGGTTGTGGCACCGGCCGCTCGTCCCGTGCGCTGGCCAGCCAGAATCCGAATGCCCTGGTGGTCGGCGTGGACCAGTCCGCCGTGCGGCTGGACCGGGCGACAAGGCGGTTTGAGACCCTTCCTGACAACCTGTTGTTGCTGCGGGCCGATTGCGCTGGCCTGTGGCGGCTGATGGCCGGAGAGGGCTGGCAACTTCACCGCCACCAGATTCTCTATCCCAACCCCTGGCCCAAAAGCGCCCATCTCAAGCGGCGCTGGCACGGTCACCCGGTGTGGCCCACCTTGCTGTCTCTGGGTGGGGAGCTGGAAATGCGCAGTAACTGGCCCCTGTATCTGCAAGAAGTGCAGGCGGCGCTGCAGATCAGTGGTATCCAGGCGACATTGTCTGCGTTGCCAGAACAACACGAGCCGTTGACGGATTTCGAGGAAAAATATCAGGCCAGCGGGCAGCTGAACTGGCGGCTGACAGCGAGTCTGTAACCCGGGCTTTCGGCACGGCAGGCCCAGCTGGCCGGGCATCCTCCGCGAGCGAGGCGCCTACAGGCGTAGCTCTCTCAACTCGGTTGAATGGAAGGCGCGCTCCCATTGCTCCTGAAACTGCCGCGCCAGTCGTGGCGCCCTGGGCAGCCGGTGGGCACACAGGTCCAGCCGGGCGGGCCGGGGCCAGCCGCTGGCTTCAAACAGGCCGGTGTTGTCACCGATGGCAAAGCAAAGCTGGCCATCCCTGTCATCGTCCTGGCTCTGGCGAAGCTGGATACGGGAAGGCAGTCTGCGCGCCAGGTGGATCAGGCGGTGGCCGTTTCGGATAGCGTCGTCCTGGCTGTCGTACTGAATGCGAATATCCACTCTTTCACTGCTCAATCCCAGCCGCTTGAGAGCATCGCAGACGACCCGGTCGGCGGTCAGGTTATCCAGCGAGGGCACCCGCAGCCACAGGCTGCGGCGGCAGGCCAGGATCAAGCTGGCCAGCGCCGTGCCGGCCTCGTGGAATTCCGGGTGGTGCAGGGTGTCGTCGTCACCGATGACAAAAGGCATCAGACCAGGGGTTTGAACATCTGGCGGTGGGGGATATTGGCATCCATGAAGATGCCGCCGGACACTGCAAAACCGGCCGCTTCGTAGAAGCTGGTGGCGTGGGTCTGGGCGTGCAGAAAGATTTCTTCCATACCCTTGGCGCGGGCGGCTTCTTCCGCCGCGACCAGCAGGGAACTGCCAACCCCGTTGTTACGTTGCTCGGAGAGCACACACAGACGGCTGATCTGCCCGGTCGGCAGCAGACGGATACAACCCACCGGGTTCTGTTCCCGGTCCAGGGCCAGAAAATGGACGGCGTTATCGTCTTCGCCATCCCACTCCAGCTCTTCGGGAACATGTTGCTCGTTGATAAAGACCTTCTGGCGAAGGGCTCGCAGGGCGCTTTCGTGTTCGTCCCAGCGGGTCTCGATAATGCTGATAGCCATAGGGGTCTCGTTATAGTGGGGCGAAGAAGCCCTGTTCAATCCAGTCATGTAGCAATTCACTCCCGGCTGGCTGCATTACCGCATCCAGCGCGTCACGGGTATAGCAGCGCTGGCGGGCCAGCAGCTGTACCAGTGGTCGTTGTTGTTCTGTCAGTGAGTAGGGCTCACCGTTTAACCAGGCAATGTTGCCCTGCAAAATCAGGCGCACACTACCATGGCGCACCAGGGCGATCGATGGATCGCGGTGGCGAATATGGGCATCATCGACAGCAAATTCAAGTCCATCCAGCCGGGGCGTGGACAGCCAGCGATAAACTGCACGCTCAATGGCCGCCGGGTTGAGCAGGTCCAGGGCGCCGCGAATCAGTTGCTGCCGGTCTGCATCGGCCAGTACTGACGGGTCTGCAGTCACAGTCCGGTCCGGGTCGGTGAACAGTTCGCTGTCCGCATCGGCCAGACATTCACCGGCAATTTCCGCCATTAGCATCTGGTAATCCGGGGCCCGGAAGCCCACCGACCAGGTGATGCAGTCACTGTCTTCGGCGACCCCGTGGTGTGCCACGCCGGGGGGCAGATAGAGGACGTCGCCCGGGTTGGCCACGAACGCTTCGCGCACCGGCATATCGGCCAGTAACTTCAGATCAGGATGCGGCAATTTCGGTGTTTTGTCGTCGCAGGTATCACCGATCTGCCAGCGGCGGCTGCCGGCGGCCTGGATCAGGAATACGTCATAGCGGTCGTAGTGGGGCCCCACGCTGCCACCCTTGGCGGCATAGCTCATCATGATGTCTTCCAGACGCCAGTTGGGCAGGAAGGCAAAACTGTCCAGCAGCAGGGACACATCGGTGAGGTAGTGATCCACGGACTGTACCAGCAGGGTCCAGTCCCGCTCACCCAGCTCGGCAAACACGGTTTCCTCGAACGGGCCCTGTTTCAGTTCCCAGCTGCCACCGGCAGAGCCGCGAATGATGCGCGCTTCCACGTTGTCTTCTAGCGCCAGCCCGGCCAGGGTGTCCGCGTCTGGCTCATCCAGGCCGCTGGCGGCGCCGGGCATGAACAGGGGCTTTTTCTGCCAGTAGTCCCGCAAAAACGCTGCCGGCTTCATGGGCAGAGTGAAGCGCGGCAGGGTCAGGGCTGACTGGCCCGGAGCGTCGGTCATCAGATATTGCGCGCTTGCTGGGGCGCATTGCCGATGTAGCTGCCCGGGGTCATGGCCAGCAGGATTTCCTTGGCTTCGTCAGGAATCGCCAGATCATTGATAAAGGCGGTCAGGGTGTCCTGGTTGATACCGTCCTTGCCACGGGTCAGGGCTTTGAGTTTTTCGTAGGGCTTCTCGATACCGTAGCGGCGCATGACCGTCTGGATTGGCTCGGCCAGCACTTCCCAGGCAGCATCCAGATCCGCATTCAGGCGGGCCGGGTTCACTTCCAGTTTGCCAATACCTTTCAGGTTGGCTTCGAAGGCGATCAGGCTGTGTGCCAGGCCCACACCCACGTTGCGCAGCACGGTGGAGTCGGTCAGGTCACGCTGCCAGCGGGAAACCGGCAGCTTGGCCGCCAGATGATCCATGATGGCGTTGGCCAGGCCCAGGTTGCCTTCGGAGTTTTCGAAGTCGATGGGGTTGACCTTGTGCGGCATGGTGGAGGAGCCCACTTCGCCTTCCACGGTCTTCTGCTTGAAGTAGCCCAGGGAAATATAGCCCCACACGTCACGGTCAAAATCGAGCAGGATAGTGTTGAAGCGCATCAGGGCGTGGAAGTACTCGGCCACGCAGTCGTGGGGCTCGATCTGGGTGGTGTAGGGATTGAAAGTGAGGCCCAGGCCTTCCACAAAACGGCGGGCAAAGGCTTCCCAGTCCACATCCGGGTAAGCGGACAGGTGGGCGTTGTAGTTGCCCACGGCACCGTTGATCTTGCCCAGCAGCGCCACAGCGGCAAACTGGTCCCGCTGGCGTTGCAGGCGGGCCACCACATTGGCCATTTCCTTGCCCACGGTAGTGGGGGAGGCGGACTGGCCATGAGTGCGTGACAGCATGGGCTGATCCGCCTGGGCATGGGCCTGATGACGGATGGCGCTGATTACCTGGTCCATCTTCGGCAGCAGGATTTCCCGGGCTTCCTTGAGCATCAGGGAGTAGGACAGGTTGTTGATGTCCTCACTGGTGCAGGCGAAGTGAACGAATTCGCTCATGCCGGCCAGCTCTTCGTGCTCGGCCATCTGTTCCTTGATGAAGTATTCCACCGCCTTCACGTCATGGTTGGTGGTAGCTTCGATGGCCTTGATGCGTTCGGCATGCTCCACATCGAAGTCGCGGGTTATACCGCGCAGGTGCCAGGCAGCCTGGCCGCTCATCAATGGCACTTCGGGGATGTTCTTGTCGTGGGCGAGCTGTTCCAGCCAGCTCACTTCCACGTGCACGCGGAAGCGGATAAGGCCGTATTCACTGGTGGTTTGGCGCAGGGCATCCACCTTGCCGGCATAGCGGCCATCGACCGGTGAAATGGCATTCAAAGAGGTAAGGCTGGACATGGAAATAGCTCCCGAATCGTTTCCGTGAGGGTAAAAGCGGCGCAATGATACCGTAAAACCGCAAAGGCTGCGTTGTTGTTTGCCGGGTTAGCGGATGCTCCCTGTAGGCGCCCCGCTTGAGGGGCGAACCGAGCGAAGCGAGGCAACAGAGCGTGATGGCTGCGGCAAGCGTTCCTGGAGATATGCAGGCTTCTGATTCACCTGATCGCCCTTCGGGCGATTTCCGCGCTACCGCGCAGTTCGCAGCTCATACCCGCGGGGCACAGAGAGTGCCGCCCTTAAACAGATAGCTTTAAGAGTGGCCTATAAGTTATTGATATCTATTGACTCTATGGCACTTAAAAGCCGTTTCCTCTGGAACAGCAACTGCCAGCGGCGGCCGCCGAGCTGGTGCCAGAGGAAGGCGGCGCGCACCCCGGCCAGAAACAGGGCGCGAACCCGGGCGGCCTTGTTTTCGTCCTGCAGGTGGGCGGGTTCCCCCTTCACCTGGATGCGAAAGCGGAAGGTGCCCAGGGTATCCGCATAGATGCCGGCCAGGCGGTGGCAGAAGGCATCATCCCGCACACTGCTGAAATGGGCCTGTTGTCCATCCAGCGCCTTGAGTCGATGGCGCAGGATATTCACGGTGTCATCGCTCTTGCGCAGCTTGGCGGCCAGGTGCAGCAAGGCGAGGCCATAATTGAGTGGCCGCAGGTTGCCACCGGCGGAGTCCCGGTTGAGGCTGCGGTTAAGCAGGCTGACGCCATCACGAAGCAGGGCAGGCTGCGGATAAATGGCGTCAAAGCTGTCCGCGTCCAGAGCCATGACGCCCTGCATCAGGGCCTCGAAGGCGCGCGGTTCGCAGTCACCGCGAAGGGCGATGTCGTCGGCCAGCTGGGCGGCCTGAAAGACCGCGGCCAGGGCCAGAAGCTGTTGTTGTTGCGGGTTGAAGCGTTCGCTCATGCCGTTTCCTCAATGACAGCGCCACCCAGGCACAGGGGGCCATCGTAGAACACCACGGACTGTCCCGGCGTGACGGCACGCTGGGGCTCATCAAAGACCACATGGACGCGGCCATCCCCGGCATCGCTGACAGTGCAGGCCTGATCCGGTTGCCGATAGCGGGTCTTGGCGGTGAGCCGGGCGGGCAAGGCCGGGGCTGCCAGAGCAACCCACTGCATGGGAGCGCTGGTCAGTTCGCGGCTGTACAGCAATGGGTGATCGGTGCCTTGCACGGCGATCAAGACGTTGCGGTCCAGATCCTTGCCGGCCACATACCAGGGGGCATCGCCGGCGTTGGCGAGACCACCAATGCCCAGCCCCTGGCGCTGGCCCAGGGTGTAATACATGAGGCCATCGTGGTCGCCGATCACATTGCCATGATCGTCCTCGATCTTGCCGGGCTGGGCGGGCAGGTACTGTTCAAGAAAATCCTTGAAGCGGCGCTCGCCGATAAAGCAGATCCCGGTGGAGTCCTTCTTCTTGTGATTGGCAAAGCCCTTTTCTTCGGCGATGCGCCGCACTTCCGGCTTTTCCAGATCCCCCAAGGGGAACAGGGTGCGCGCGAATTTGTGGTGATCCACGGCATGGAGGAAGTAGGTCTGGTCCTTGTTGGTATCCACCGCGCGTAGCAAGCGGCCCATGCCGTCGTGGCTCACCCGGGAATAATGGCCGGTGGCGATGTAGTCAGCCCCCAGGGTGATGGCGTGATCCAGAAAAGCCTGGAATTTGATTTCCTTGTTGCAGAGGATGTCCGGGTTGGGGGTGCGCCCGGCCTTGTACTCGGCAAGAAAGTGCTCGAAGACACGGTCCCAGTATTCTGCCGCGAAGTTGGCGGTGTGCAGTTCGATACCCAGCACCCCGGCCACCTGCATGGCATCCATCAGGTCTTCCCGGGCGGTGCAGTAGTCGGTGCCGTCATCCTCATTCCAGTTCTTCATGAACAGGCCCTCGACGCGATAACCCGCGTCCAGCAACCGCGCAGCGGCCACCGAGGAATCCACACCGCCGGACATGCCGACGATCACATGGGTGTCTTGTGGGGCTTTTGCAGAAACGTGGCTCATGGTGCTGCCTTCATGTCAGCCGCGTTGTAGCGGCCAGGGGTGCTGATAGATGGTGTCCAGTGGCAAGCGGCGTCCTGACAGGTAGTCATCCAGGCATTTTTCCACCAGGGCGCTACGGTGTTGGGGGCGGCGGCTGCGCAGTTCGTCCGGGGTCAGCCATTCGGCGCCAAGAATACCGGTATCCAGCTTCTGGCCCGGGTCATGGCTGACCGGTCTGGCCACGAAACAGGTGCGGAAGTAGACCCCGGCGCCCCGGAAGGGCTGGAAGATATACCAGCCCAGCAGATCGGTGACTTCTACCTGCCAGGCGGTCTCTTCGAGGGTTTCCCGATAGGCGGCCTGCATCAGGTTTTCCCCGAACTCCACATGCCCGGCCGGCTGATTCAGCACTTCCTTGCCCTTGCTCATTTCCCGAACAAAGAGGAAGCGCCCGTCTTGTTCCACCACACAGGCCACAGTAATGTGCGGCTCAAAGCTGTTCATATCAACCCTACCGGTACCGACCCCGTCCAAATGGGGCACAATGATAACTGAATCCACGATACCCGCGCGTGGCTCTGGATTCAGACGCAAATCAGGGCGGGAATGGTAGCGCAGCAGCGCCACAGACAACAGGAGTGATCAATGCCCGGGGACCGGTTTACCCACCTGGATGACCAGGGACGCGCCCAGATGGTGGACGTGACGGACAAGGCGGAAACGCAGCGGCAGGCCACGGCCATGGCGCGTATTCGCATGGAACCGCAGACCCTGGCGATGATCCGCGATCAGCGTCACCCCAAAGGCGATGTGCTGGCCACCGCCCGTATCGCCGGCATTCAGGCTGCCAAGAAAACCTGGGACCTGATCCCCATGTGTCATCCGTTATTGCTGACCAAGGTAACGGTCGCCATCGACGAGGAGGGCGAGGATGCGCTGCTGATTCGGGCTTCCTGCAAACTGAAAGGCACCACAGGGGTGGAAATGGAAGCCCTGACGGCGGCCTCGGTGGCAGCGCTGACCCTCTACGATATGTGCAAGGCGGTAGATCGTGGCATGGTAATTGAAGCCATCTGCCTGCTGGAAAAGGAAGGTGGCCGCAGTGGTCACTACGTCAGGTCCTGAGGCGTTTGTTCCTTGATAGGGTGGGAGCCATGCAGGCATGGCCAATGGCCGTTTGCTCCCGGGATGGTTTTCGAAGGTACCCATGCATGATTGAAATCCGTTTTTTCGCTGCCCTTCGTGAGCGGGTTGGCAGTGACAGGCTGGCAGTGTCCCCCCCGGATTCAGTGGATACGGTGGCGAAGCTGGTCGCATGGCTGGAGACAGACCCGGCATTGGCCGAGGCCCTGGCGGCCACACCACGCCGTATGGTGGCGGTCAACGAGGTGCTGGGTTCGGAAGACTCCACGGTTTCTCCCGGCGATGTTGTGGCGCTATTCCCGCCGGTGACCGGGGGATGAAAACCCGTATCGAGATTCGTAATGGCCCGCTGGTGGCCACGGAGCCGTCAGATTGGCTTCGTGATGCGGGCCTCAGCGGCGCCCAGGTACAGTTTTCCGGCCAGGTCCGCGATGAACAGGGCAGGGTGGAGGTGCTCCATCTGGAGCATTACCCGGGGATGACAGAGTCTGTGCTTGGCACCATTGTCGAGCAGGCCCGGCAGAAGTGGCACCTGAATGGTGCCTGGGTAGTGCACCGGGTTGGCCCCATGGAGCCGGGTGATGACATCGTTCAGGTAGCGGTGAGTGCCGCTCACAGACAGGCCGCCTTCGAGGCCTGCGCCTTTATCATGGACCTGCTGAAAACCCGGGCCCCCTTCTGGAAGAAAGAACTTATCGGCGGCCGCTGGTTCTGGGTCGAGGCCCGTGAGCGGGACGCCGAGGCCGCCGCTGCCTGGCTGCGGGCGCTTTCGGCGCATGAACCGCCATAGACCGCCATTCCCCGGGGGCCAGCCCGGTCAGGTCCCAGTCGCCGATTTGCCAGCGCACCAGGCGGAGAGTGGGGTGACCGATGGCGGCGGTCATTCTCCGTACCTGCCGATTTCGACCTTCGTCTATGGTGAGTTTCAGCCAGCTATCCGCTACTGTTTTTCGGGTCCTGACCGGGGGGTGACGCGGCCACAGGTCAGGGGCGTCGATGCGAGCCGCTTTGGCGGGTCGGCAGTCACCATCCTTCAGGGTGATGCCCTGGCGCAGTTTTTGCAGTTCCTGCTCCCCGGGCGTGCCTTCCACCTGAACCAGGTAGGTCTTGGGCAGATGGAAACGCGGGTCACTGATACGCGCCTGCAGGGCACCGTCATCAGTGAGCAACAACAGTCCTTCAGAATCCCAGTCCAGCCGCCCGGCCGGGTAAACGCCGGCCACCGGGACGAACTCTCGCAGTGTGCGACGACCGCGGTCGTCACTGAACTGCGATAGCGTGTGAAAGGGCTTGTTGAGCAATATCAGTTGTGCCATGGGTATGGGTTTCGGTGGCTGTCGTTATGGCGTTGGTGCCGGTTGAACTAACAAGGCTAAACGGTCGGTGCTATACTCGCCAACTCATGCAGAATACGGTTTATCTGGAGGGAGCACTCCTTTTAGGCTCGCTGATCTGACGGCCAAAAGCCGGCTCATATCGGGCGAGAAGCACTGCCAATACAATTGGGACCTGTAATTTTATGACCCCTAAAATTATTTATACGATTACCGATGAAGCGCCAGCGCTGGCGACCTATTCCTTTCTACCTATCATTGAAAAATTCACTTCCATCGCTGGCATTCAAGTGGAAAGCAGCGATATATCACTGGCCACACGTATTCTTGCGAGCTTTCCTGAATATCTTTCAGACGAACAAAGAGTGGAAGACACGCTCTCCGCGCTGGGGGAATTGACCCAGGATCCCGACGCCAACATTATCAAACTCCCCAACATCAGTGCCTCCATTCCACAGCTCAGGGAAGCCATTGCGGAGCTGAACGAGCACGGTTTTGCCGTGCCGGAGTACCCGGATGATCCCCGCGACGCGGAACAGGAAGAGATCCAGGCCCGCTACACCAAAATTCTCGGGTCCGCGGTCAATCCGGTGCTGCGAGAGGGCAACTCGGATCGTCGTGCTCCCATTGCGGTGAAGAATTATGCCCGCAAGAACCCTCACAGCATGGGGTACTGGAGCCCGGCATCGCGCACCCATGTCGCGCACATGCGCGGCGGCGATTTCTTTTCCCATGAAACCTCCCTGACGGTCGAGAAAGCCTGCAATGTTCGCATCGAGTTTGAGAATGCCGAGGGCAATGTCACGGTCATGAAGCCGGAATTGCCGTTGCTGGATGGCGAAGTGATTGATGCCATGTATATGAGCAAAAAGGCACTGTGCGACTTTTTTGACAAGCAGATCGATGATGCCAAGGAAACCGGCATTCTGTTCTCCCTGCACGTGAAAGCCACCATGATGAAGGTGTCTCACCCCATTGTGTTCGGCTATGCGGTTCGCCGTTTCTACAAGGAGCTGTTCGACAAGCATGGCGAGATTCTCGATGAGATCGGCGCCAACCCGAACAATGGCCTGAGCCACATCTACCAGAAGATCGAAGAGTTGCCGATTTCCCAGCGTCTGGAAATCGAATCCACCATTCGTGCCTGCTATTTGCACCGCCCTGAACTGGCCATGGTCGATTCAGACCGCGGCATTTCCAATCTGCACGTGCCTTCCGACGTGATTGTGGATGCCTCCATGCCGGCGATGATACGTCAGGGTGGCAAAATGTATGGCGCAGACGGCAAGCTCAAGGACACCAAGGCGGTTATCCCTGAAAGCACCTATGCCACGATTTACCAGGAAGTGATCAACTTCTGCAAAACCCATGGTGCTTTCGATCCGGTGACCTGTGGTTCGGTGCCTAACGTGGGCCTCATGGCCCAGAAAGCCGAAGAATACGGCTCTCATGACAAGACCTTTGAAGTCGAATCAGCCGGAACCATGCGCATCGTCCGTGAAGACGGTGAAATCTTGCTGACCCATGAAGTGGAGCAAGGGGATATCTGGCGCATGTGTCAGGCGAAAGATCTGCCCATTCGTGATTGGGTGAAGTTGGCCGTCAGCCGTGCCCGGCAAAGTGATACCCCGGCCATCTTCTGGCTGGACAAGGAGCGGGCCCATGACGCCCAGCTTATTGTCAAAGTCAAAAAATATCTGCAAGACCATGATACTGACGGGCTTGATATACGCATCATGTCTCCGGTTCAGGCGATCCGTTACACCATGGAAAGGATGATTCGGGGCAAAGACACTATCTCGGTCACCGGGAATGTGTTGCGTGATTACCTGACGGACTTGTTCCCGATTCTGGAGCTCGGCACCAGCGCCAAGATGCTTTCCATTGTGCCTTTGATGGCCGGCGGTGGGCTCTATGAAACCGGTGCTGGCGGCTCGGCCCCGAAACACGTACAGCAGTTCACAGAAGAAAACCATTTGCGTTGGGATTCGCTGGGCGAATTTCTGGCGCTGTCGGTGTCCATCGAGGAACTGGGTGAAAAATACGGCAACGAAAGGGCCAAGGTGATTGCCGCGGCTTTGGATAAGGCGAATGAGCAGTATCTGGAGCAGAACAAGTCGCCGTCAAGAAAAGTCGGCGAGCCCGATAATCGGGTCAGTCATTTCTATGTGGCCATGTACTGGGCGCAGGCGCTGGCCGAGCAGGATGAGGATGCTGAACTGAAAAGCAAATTCACCGCCATTGCCTCAGCCCTGACAGAAAATGAAGACGCTATCGTCAAGGAAATGATTGCGGTACAAGGGTCCCCCGTGGATATCGGCGGTTACTATAATCCCGATTTTGGCAAGGTCTCTGCTGCCATGCGGCCCAGTGCCACCTTCAACAATATCCTCGACAGACTCTAGTCTCTGCAGTGAATAAGAAGGCCGGCGCAAGCCGGCTTTTTTATGGGCAATCCACCGGGCCCTGTTTCAGTCGCAATGTTCAATCCGGCTCCCTGACCGCTTGGGTGGCTGTCTGAAGATCGGGCGGAAAGCTTGCTTAATCGGCCTCCGGGCAGATGTCCGCCGCTTGCAGGTCGGTGCTATACTCGCCAGTAAATACCTGTTTCGCTTTTATTCAGAGGGAGTAGTGTAGATGGGATACCAAAAGATCACGGTGCCTGCAGACGGTGACAAAATCACGGTCAATGCGGACCTGTCCCTGAATGTCCCCAATCACCCGATCATTCCGTATATCGAAGGGGACGGCATTGGTGTTGATATCTCACCGGTAATGATGAAAGTGGTGAATGCAGCCATTGAAAAAGCCTATGGCACCAAGCGCGGCATCACCTGGATGGAAGTGTATGCAGGAGAAAAAGCCACGGTAGTCTACGGGCCGGATGTCTGGCTGCCGGAGGAGACCCTCGAAGCCCTGCGGGAGTTTACCGTGGGCATTAAAGGGCCACTGACTACACCGGTGGGAGGGGGTATCCGTTCACTGAACGTGGCCTTGCGTCAGGAGCTGGACCTTTATACCTGTATGCGTCCTGTGCGCTACTTTGAAGGGGTTCCCAGCCCGGTGGTGCACCCCGAACTCACCGATATGATCATTTTCCGGGAAAATTCTGAAGATATTTACGCCGGTATTGAGTGGGCGGCCGACAGCCCGGAAGCGACCAAGCTGATTCGTTTCCTGCGAGAGGAAATGGGCGTCACCCAGATCCGCTTCCCGGAAGGCTGTGGTATTGGCATCAAGCCGGTGTCCCGGGAGGGGACCCAGCGCCTGGTGCGCAAGGCGATTCAGTATGCCATCGACAATGACAAGGATTCCGTGACCCTGGTGCACAAGGGCAACATCATGAAGTACACCGAGGGGGCCTTTAAGGACTGGGGCTACCAGCTTGCCGGCGAGCGATTTGGCGCCGAATTGCTGGATGGCGGCCCCTGGATGACCATGAAAAATCCGCGAACCGGCAAGGACATCATCATCAAGGATGTGATCGCCGATGCGTTTCTGCAGCAGATCCTGATGCGTCCTGCCGATTACAGCGTGATCGCGACCCTGAACCTGAACGGTGACTATATTTCCGACGCGCTGGCAGCGGAAGTGGGGGGGATCGGTATTGCCCCGGGTGCCAACATCGGTGGCTCCGTGTCCCTGTTCGAGGCGACCCACGGTACGGCGCCGAAATATGCCGGGCAGGACAAGGTGAACCCGGGTTCCCTGATCCTGTCAGCGGAAATGATGCTGCGGCATATGGGCTGGAACGATGCGGCTGACCTGATCATCAACGGTGTGGAAGGGGCCATTGCGGCCAAAACCGTGACCTATGACTTCGAGCGACTGATGCCTGATGCCACCTTGCTGAAGTGTTCCGAATTCGGGGATGCGGTGATAGAGCATATGGGCATCTGATTTCTCAGATACCCCTGCGGCACAGATTGCTCAGGAAGGCGTCGACTGATTTTCAGCGGCGCTTTTTTCGTGGTCGCCTTCGGCGTAATCCCCGTCAGCCCTGAGATTGACAGCGTGGAAGCCCTTGTTGGCCGGCTGAACCTCGTATTCCACGGGCTGACCAGCCTTCAGGCTCTTGTAGCCTTCCATCTGGATATAGGAGTAGTGAACAAACAGGTCATCACCCCCTTCATCCGGCCTGACAAACCCGTACCCCTTGGCGTTGTTAAACCACTTTACTCGTCCCGTTGCCATGGTCCTTCCCTCTTGCCTATCCAATGGCTGTCGTTGTTTGTTGTTATCCCCGGGCCGACTGCTGCGGTAAACTGGAATCCGGAGTTATCGTGCAACTTTTAAACATGCGTGGCGGGGTGTCAAGCCCGTGAAATATTCAACGGTGGGGGATTGAAAAATCCGTTACCGTCCATCATTTCTTCATTGCCTGCTGACGCAAGCAGGGTTACAACGGTTTTGAGGCATTATGAACTGGCAACAACAAGGGCACTGGGTAATGGCTCACGGAAAAGAGGATCTCCGTAACGGGCCTGCGGATTCGCCTTCCGATCCGGATCGTCACGGCGATCTGGCAGTGGAAGAGGCCAGGCCGAAGTTGAAGCCACCGTCCATGTACAAGGTGTTGATGCTCAATGATGACTACACCCCCATGGATTTTGTGGTAGAGATACTGGAAGACTTCTTCAATCTGGGCCGGGAGCAGGCCACTCGCGTGATGCTCACGGTTCATACCGAAGGAAAGGCGGTATGCGGGGTGTACCCCCAGGATATCGCCGAAACGAAAGCCACTCAGGTGGTGGAATACGCCCGTGAAAATCAGCACCCGCTGATGTGTCAGGTGGAGAAAGCCTGATTCAGGCTCTCCAGCTGGATTCCCGGGTACTGCAGTGAGGTAGCCTTATGCTCAGCAAAGAACTGGAAATGACGCTGAATGAAGCGTTTCGCCATGCACGTAGCCACCGTCATGAATTCATGACCGTTGAGCATTTGCTGCTGGCGCTGCTGGATAACGAGGCGGCCATCGAGGTCCTGCGCGCCTGTAGTGCGGATCTGGAGGAACTGCGCGATGCGTTAAGCCAGTTTATTGAGGACTCCACCCCGCTGTTGCCGGAAAGTGATCCGGATCGTGATACCCAGCCAACCCTGGGGTTCCAGCGTGTGCTCCAGCGCGCCGTCTTCAGCGTGCAATCCTCCGGCAAGAAAGAGGTGACCGGCGCCAACGTGCTGGTGGCCATCTTTAACGAACAGGAAAGCCAGGCAGTCTATTTCCTCAACTGCCAGGATATCCATCGCCTGGACGTGGTGAATTTTATCGCCCACGGCATTTCCCAGGTGCAGGATGCGGAGCCGTCCATGGAGGCGGAACAGGACATGGAAAATGCCGGGGAGAGTGCCCCGGCCAGCGCCCTGGAAAACTATGCCAGCAACCTGAATGAGCTGGCCCGTGCGGACCGCATTGATCCGCTGGTGGGGCGTGCTTTCGAAATAGAGCGGGCGGCCCAGATACTCTGCCGTCGCCGCAAGAATAACCCGCTCCTGGTGGGCGAGCCCGGTGTCGGCAAGACCGCTATTGCTGAGGGTCTGGCACGGATGATCGTGGAAGAGAAGGTGCCGGAACCACTGCTGGATGCCACCGTCTATTCCCTGGATCTGGGCGCGTTACTGGCCGGTACCAAGTACCGTGGCGATTTTGAGAAACGCCTGAAATCGGTGCTGGCCGAATTGAAGAAAGACCCCAACTCGATTCTCTTCATCGATGAGATCCATACCATCATCGGCGCAGGTGCCGCTTCTGGCGGCGTTATGGATGCCTCCAACCTTCTCAAGCCGATGCTGGCCAGTGGCGAGCTGAAGTGCATGGGCTCGACCACCTTCCAGGAATACCGTGGCGTATTCGAGAAGGATCGGGCCCTGTCGCGCCGGTTCCAGAAAATCGATGTGGTAGAGCCCTCGGTGGAAGATACCGTGGGGATTCTCAAAGGGTTGAAGAGCCGTTTTGAGCAGCACCACGATGTGACCTACAGCGATGCCGCGCTCAAGGCGGCGGCGGAGCTCAGTGCCCGTTATATCAATGATCGCTACCTGCCGGACAAGGCCATTGATGTGATTGACGAGGTGGGTGCCTGGCAACGTTTGCGCCCGGAAGACCAGCGCAAGCACACCATTGACGAGTCTGACGTGGAAGACATGGTGGCCAAGATCGCGCGCATTCCTCCCAAGCAGGTGTCGTCTTCCGACAAGGAACTGCTGCGTAATCTGGAGCGGGACCTGAAGATGACCGTGTTCGGGCAGGAGGAAGCCATTGATACCATCTCGGCGGCCATCAAGCTGTCCCGTGCGGGCCTCAAGGGCGAACACAAGCCCATTGGCAGTTTCATGTTTGCCGGCCCCACCGGGGTGGGCAAGACCGAGGTGAGCCGGCAACTGGCCCGGGCTCTTGGCGTGGAACTGGTGCGCTTTGACATGTCCGAGTACATGGAGCGTCATACCGTCAGCCGCTTGATCGGCGCACCCCCGGGCTACGTGGGTTATGACCAGGGCGGTCTGCTCACCGAGGCCGTGACCAAGACGCCTCACTGTGTGTTGCTTCTGGACGAAATCGAAAAGGCTCACCCGGAGGTGTTCAATATCCTGTTGCAGGTCATGGACAATGCCACGCTGACCGACAATAACGGTCGCAAGGCGGATTTCCGCAACGTGATTGTGATCATGACCACCAACGCAGGCGTGGAAGTGCTGAACAAGCGCACCATCGGCTTCACGGAGCAGGACAACAGCACCGATGGCATGGAGATGCTGAAAAAGGTCTTCACCCCCGAGTTCCGCAACCGGCTGGATGGCATCATCCAGTTCAAGCCGCTGTCCACAGAGGTCATCCTCGGTGTGGTGGACAAGTTCCTGGTGGAACTGCAGGCGCAACTGGACGAGAAAGGCGTGGTGCTCAACGTGGACAAGGCGGCGCGTACCTGGCTGGCGGACAAGGGCTATGACAAGGATATGGGGGCACGCCCCATGGCCCGCCTGATTCAGGAACAGCTCAAGAAGCCGCTGGCGGAAAAGCTGCTGTTCGGGGAGCTTTCAGCTAACGGTGGCCAGGTCGATGTGACCGAGAAGGACGGCCAACTGTCGCTCACCGTCAAGGCGGCGGAGCCGGAGCCAGCATAAAGAGAAGCGGTGGATAGTTAATAGCTAAGGAAAAACAAAAATACCCCCGGCTCTGTGAAAAGACGGGGGTATTTTTTTAGCTGTTAACGGTTACTTATTAACTGTTAACTGCCTTTCACTTATTTCATGCGGAACGTAATACGGCCCTTGGTCAGGTCATAGGGGGACATTTCCACCTTGACCCGGTCACCGGTGAGAATGCGGATATAGAATTTACGCATCTTCCCGGAGATATGGGCGGTAATAACATGACCGTTGTCCAGCTTCACACGAAACATCGTGTTCGGCAGGGTTTCAACGATGACACCTTCTAGTTCAATCTGCTCTTCTTTCGCCATCCAACGAATACCTTGGGTTACCGGCTATTAGCGGGCGCAATTGTGCCGGAAAAGACGCCGGGCTGCAAAAGAAGTTGGGACGGGAAAGAAAAGCGGGTTATTCCAGGTGATATCGGGCGCTCTAGTCCTTCTTGAACTCTTTCCAGGCACCACTGCGGAGGATTTCCAGGGGCTGGTACTGGCTCTTGTAGGCCATCTTCTGACACTGGTCAATCCAGTACCCCAGATAGAGATAGGGAAGCTCCAGGTGATGGCACTGACGAATCTGCCAGAGCAGGGCCATTACCCCCAGGCTGCGCTCCGCCAGTGTCGGGTCAAAGAAGGTATAAACCGCAGAGAGACCGTCCGCCAGCTGATCGGTCACGGCCACCGCCAGCAGGTCTCCCTGGCGGCGGAAGCAGTAGAAGTGGGTATCCGCCCAGTCGCAGGTCAGGAAATTGGTAAATTGCTCCTCCGAAGGCGGATACATGTCGCCGTCACCATGTCGCTGATCAATATAGGCGGCGTAAAGGTTGTAGAACTCACGGGTGTAGCGGGCCGGCTCACGATGAACCGTAAGATCCCGGTTGGCTTTCTCGATACGCCGATGACGGCGCCGGGGTTGGAAATCCGCCACCCGGACCCGGGCGGGAATACAGGCGTTGCAGCCCTCGCAGTGCGGCCGGTAGAGATAATCGCCGCTGCGACGAAACCCCAGCAAGCTCAGTTCGCTGTAGAGCTCTGGTGACAATTTGGCCTGGGGGTCCACAAACAGGGTAGAGGCCTGGCGGTCCTCCAGGTAACTGCAGCTGTGGGCCGGGGTGCGGAAGAACCGCAGCGTGGACAGATCGGTCATGGCCTCAGTGTAGCGAATATCCTGGTGGAAGCCATATCCCTGAGAGGGGGCAGGGGCGCTAATCCTTCCCTTTTCCGGTAGAAGAGCGGCGCAGCTTCTGTCGCTGGCGCCCTAGCGCGCGCTTTCGAGGATCAGGGACCGGTCCCAATCGGTATCCGGCCAACGCTCTGCCTTGGCAGTGTCAGGAATCAGCTGGTGCAGCAGACCCTCAAAAGCGGGTCGGTCAATCAGTTCGGCGCCCAGGGTCAGCAGGTGCGGGTTTTCCACCTGGGCGTCAATCAGTTCGATGCCGAGGGTGGGCGCCAGGGCGCGCAGTGCCGCAAAGGCCATCTTTGAGCCATTTTGTCTTGGCGATACCATGGATTCCCCGAAGAAGACGCCACCCAGCTTGATACCGTAAACGCCGCCGGCAATGGCGCCGTCCTGCCAGATCTCCAGACTGTGGGCGAAGCCAAGCTGGTGCAGGTCCACATAGGCAGTGATCATTTCTTCGCTGATCCAGGTGCCCATCCCATCTGCCCGGGGGGCGGCACACAGACGCATCACTGATTCAAAGTCGCGATCCAGGGTGACAGTAAAGTCGGTCCGCCGCAGATGGCGGGTCAGGCTCCGGCTGACATGTATCCGTTGCGGGCGAATCACACAACGTGGGGCAGGGGACCACCAGAGGATGGGTTGATAATCCGCGTCGTACCAGGGAAAGATGCCCAACGAATAAGCCCGGAGGAGTGTCTCCGGGCTCAGATCGGCCCCGGCGGCCAGCAGGCCGTCCGGGTCGCGCAGGGCGGTGCGGGTATCCGGGAACGGGGTCCCCGGCTCCAGCCACGGCACCATGGCTTAGTGGTTCAGGTTATCCAGATACTTCTCCGCATCCAGAGCGGCCATACAGCCGGCACCAGCGGAGGTCACTGCCTGGCGGTAGACGTGGTCAGCCACATCACCGGCAGCGAACACGCCTTCCACACTGGTGGCCGTCGCATTGCCTTCAATGCCGCTGCGGATCTTGATGTAGCCGTCATTCATGTCCAGCTGACCTTCAAAGATATCCGTATTCGGCTTGTGACCGATGGCAATGAAAACGCCCTGCAGTTCCAGATCCTTGCTGCCTTCACCCTTGGTGGACTTGATGCGCATACCGGTCACGCCGCTGTCGTCGCCCAGTACCTCTTCCAGGGTGTGATCCCACTCGACGCTGATGTTGTCCTTGGCCAGCAGCTTGTCCTGCAGGATTTTCTCCGCACGCAGGCTGTCACGACGGTGCACCAGGGTAACGTGTTCAGCGATGTGTGACAGGTACAGGGCTTCCTCAACGGCGGTATTGCCGCCGCCAATGACAGCCACGCGCTGGCCCTTGTAGAAGAAACCGTCACAGGTGGCGCAGGCGGACACCCCTTTGCCCATGAAGGCTTCCTCGGACTCCAGGCCCAGGTACATGGCGGAAGCGCCGGTGGCAATGATCAGGGCGTCGCAGGTGTAGGTACCGCTGTCGCCCTTGAGGGTGAAGGGGCGATTACGGACATCCACTTCATTGATGTGGTCGTACACCATCTGCGTCTCGAAGCGCTCGGCGTGCTGCTGCATGCGCACCATCAGGTCCGGGCCTTGCAAACCTTCCACATCACCGGGCCAGTTATCTACCTCGGTGGTGGTGGTCAGCTGCCCACCGGGCTGAATCCCGGTAATCACCACCGGCTTCAGGTTGGCACGGGCGGCGTAAACGGCGGCGGTGTAACCCGCAGGGCCGGAACCGAGGATAATCAGGCGATGGTGCTGCACGTCGCTCATTGAGAACTCCAGTTGATAGGTAAGGGCAGGTTGTCACCCAGCTAATGGGGGTGCGGCACTGCACATTCAAGGCGTGTGAAAACTACCGTAAAACCGGGGTGACGTGAAGCCTATCGATCCTATAGATTTGGCCAACCGACTCCACGCCGGGCAGGCAGCCAGGGGGAATTGTGCGATAATGCCCGGCGGCTCGGCCGGGCCGGGGCCACAAAGCTGGCCGCTCCCAGCGGGATTGACTACAATCGCAATAATTTCAATTCGTTATCAGCACTTTTTTAAGCGTAACTTTATGAATGCGAGGGGCAAGGCGTGAGTAAAACGGTTGCCGGGCAAGGACAGTCCGGGTTTTCCCGCCATCTCAAGCGCGGTTTGGTAGAAGGCATGGTGATCGCCCTGATTGCCCTGTCCCTGTATCTGCTGCTGGCGCTGATCAGTTTCGACAGCCGGGATCCGGGTTGGTCCTATGTGGGCAATGTGGATGCGGTGCGCAATGCCGCCGGCCGGGCAGGGGCGTTCAGCGCTGACTTGCTGCTGGGCCTGTTCGGCTACATGGCTTATCTGTTTCCGGTGCTGGTGGGCTTTTGGGCCACCAAGGTGCTGAGAGAGCGCCATGCGGGTCTGCCGGGCAGCTGGCCATTATTCAGCCTGCGCCTGGTGGGCTTTGTCCTGACCATGCTGGCGGGAACCGCACTGTCCTATATGCACTTCACCGTGGGGGATGCCCTGCCGGAAGGGGCAGGGGGCATCCTCGGCCACGAGGTCGGTGCCGCAGCACTGGACGGTTTTAACCCCCTGGGTGGCTCACTGATCATGGTGGCCCTGTTCCTGATCGGGGTGACGATCTTTACGGATCTGTCATGGATCGCTCTGGCCGAAGGGCTGGGTGCCCTGGTGTTGGGGGCCTTCGAGAAAATCCCCGCCTGGTGGCAGGCTCGCCGCAAGAAGCGCGAGGAGGCCCAGCAGAAAAAAGAGGCCCATGAAAAGCGCGCCAAGGTGATCAGCGAAGCGAAGAAGAAAGCCGAGACCCGCACCCCGCCGAAGATCGCCAAACCGGCCAAACCGGTGGAGAAGAGCGCCCGGGTCCAGAAGGAGAAACAGCAGAAACTCTTTACCACCGAGGTCACTGGCGAGCTGCCACCGCTGGTGCTCCTGGATCAGGTGGAAGAGTCCAAAGGGGGCTTTTCCGAGGAAGCCCTGGAAGGCATGTCTCGCTTGCTGGAAATCAAGCTCAAGGACTTCAATATCGAAGCGGAAGTGGTGGCGGTGCAGCCCGGGCCGGTGATTACCCGCTTTGAAATCCAGCCGGCACCGGGCATCAAGGTGTCGCGAATCACTAACCTGGCCAAGGATCTGGCTCGCTCCCTGGCGGTGATCAGTGTGCGGGTGGTGGAAGTGATCCCCGGCAAGACCACCGTCGGCATCGAGATTCCCAACGAACAACGGGAAATGATCCGCTTTACCGAAGTGGTCGGCACCCAGATGTTCGACCAGTCTCCGTCACCGTTGACCATGGCGCTGGGCAAGGACATTGCCGGTAACCCGGTAATGGCCGATCTGGCCAAGATGCCCCACCTGCTGGTGGCGGGCACCACCGGCTCGGGTAAATCGGTGGGCGTGAACGCCATGCTGCTTTCCATGCTGTTCAAGTCCAGCCCGGAAGATGTGCGGATGATTCTGATTGACCCCAAGATGCTGGAGTTGGCGGTCTACGATGGCATCCCTCATCTGCTGACCCCGGTGGTCACGGACATGAAGGAAGCCGCCGGCGCCCTGCGTTGGGGGGTGGGTGAAATGGAGCGCCGCTACCGGCTGATGGCATCCATGGGGGTGCGTAACCTTTCCGGCTATAACCGCAAGGTGGCAGACGCCAAGAAGGCGGGCCAGCCGCTCAAGGACCCCATGTGGAAGCCGGACGACCCCATGAATCTGGAGGAAGAGGCGCCACTGGCGGAGCATCTGCCCTACATTGTCATCGTGATTGATGAATTTGCCGACATGATGATGATCGTCGGCAAGAAGGTGGAAGAGCTGATTGCCCGTATTGCCCAGAAGGCCCGGGCCGCCGGTATCCACCTGATTCTTGCCACCCAGCGGCCATCCGTGGACGTGATCACCGGCCTGATCAAGGCCAATGTGCCGTCGCGGATCGGTTTCCAGGTGTCCTCCAAGATCGATTCCCGCACGGTGCTGGACCAGGGTGGGGCAGAGCAACTGCTCGGCCACGGTGACATGCTTTATTTGCCCGGCGGCAAAAGTGTTCCGGAACGTGTCCACGGCGCCTTTGTCTCAGATGAAGAGGTACACCGGGTCTGTGACGATTGGCGCAAACGCGGTGAGCCCAACTATCTGGACGAAATTCTGGATGGTGGCAGTGATCTCAATGCGCCCATGCCCGGTATGGAAAGTGCCGGTGGCGGGGGCGATGACGAAAACGACCCGCTTTATGACGAGGCGGTGGCCTATGTGACCCAGTCGCGCCGGGCTTCCATTTCGTCCGTACAGCGGAAACTGAAAATCGGCTACAACCGCGCCGCCCGTCTGGTGGAAGCCATGGAGATGGCCGGGGTTGTCAGCGAGGCGGGGCACAACGGCCAGCGCGAAGTGCTGGCGCCGCCGCCGGTTTAACAAGGAGTTTCAATGCGCAAGCTGTTAACGGGTTTACTGATCATGCCGTCCCTGTTGTGGGCGGCCCCTACCGATGAGCTGCTGTCCAAGCTGCAGAAGCTGGAATCCATGAAGGGCCAGTTTGAACAGATGGTGCTGGACCAGGGTGGTACCCACATGCAGGAAGCGGAAGGGGAGTTTCAGGTGGCCCGGGGCAACCGCTTCTACTGGTCCACGGCAATGCCTTTCGAGCAACTGGCGGTGTCCGATGGCAGCACCGTCTGGGTCTATGACAAGGATCTGGAGCAAGTGGTGGTGCGCCCCCTCAGTCAGGATCTTGGCCAGACCCCAGCGTTGCTGTTTGGCGGCAAACCTGCTGACGTGGCCGAGGCCTTCGCCATTTCCGAGCGCAGCCGGGAGGGAGAAAGCGTCACCTACCGCCTCAAGCCGAAAGGCAGCGATCCCTTGTTCGATCAGCTGGATGTGACGTTCGAGGGCGACAAGCCCCGTTCCATGCGTCTGCAGGATGCCCTGGGTCAGCAAACCGTGATCGATTTTCGCGACTTGATGATCAACACCGGCATTGATGCCGCGTTGTTCAACTTCGTGCCGCCGGAAGGCACGGATGTGATTCAGCAACAGCAATGAACGACCTGTTCGCCACCGACGCTGCCCGGCAGGCTCAGCCCCTGGCGGCACGCCTGCGTCCCACCTCCCTGGACGAGTACGTGGGGCAGCAGCATCTGGTGGGCGAGGGTAAGCCTTTTCGCCAGGCCCTGGAGCGCGGACAGTTGCACTCCATGATTCTGTGGGGGCCGCCGGGGACCGGCAAGACCACCCTGGCGTTGATTCTGGCCCAGGCGGTGGATGCGGCCTTTATCACGCTTTCCGCAGTGCTGTCCGGGGTCAAGGATATCCGCGCGGCGGTGGAACAGGCGCAGGTGCGCCTGGGCCAGGGGCGGCGCACGGTCCTGTTCGTGGACGAGGTGCACCGCTTTAACAAGGCCCAGCAGGACGCCTTCCTGCCCCATGTGGAAGAGGGCACCATCACCTTTATCGGTGCCACCACGGAAAATCCCTCTTTCGAACTCAACAATGCCTTGCTGTCCCGGGCCCGGGTCTACCGACTGCGCTCACTGACCGCGGAGGACCTGCACGGTTTGCTGTCCCGGGCCCTGGCGGACCCGACCCTGAAAGGCATGGAGCTTGACGGTGACGCTCGCCAGCTATTGCTCAACTACGCCGATGGCGATGCCCGGCGATTGCTGAATATGTTGGAAGTGGCGGCGGATCTGGCTGACGGCGAATCCCCGGTCATTGATGCGGCGCTGATGCGGGAAGTGCTTCGCGATGCGGTGCGTCGGTTCGACAAGGGCGGGGATCAGTTTTATGACCAGATCAGCGCGCTGCACAAATCCGTTCGCGGGTCTGATCCGGATGCGGCGCTGTACTGGTTTGCCCGCATGCTGGACGGTGGCTGTGACCCCCTGTACATTGCCCGCCGCGTGGTAAGGATGGCCAGTGAGGAAGTGGCCAATGCGGACCCCCGCGCCTTGACGCTCTGCCTGCAGGCCTGGGATGTGCAGGAGCGGCTGGGCAGCCCGGAAGGGGAGCTGGCCATCGCCCAGGCCATTGCTTACCTGGCGGTGGCGCCCAAGAGCAATGCGGTTTACAAGGCCTATAACCAGGCCCGGGCGCTGGTACGTGAGCACCCCACCGATGAGGTGCCACTGCATCTGCGCAATGCGCCCACCCAGTTGATGAAAGATGAAGGCTTCGGTGCCGAGTATCATTACGCCCACGATTTTCCGGATGCCTTTGTGGCTGGCGAGAACTACTTTCCGCCCAGCCTCAGCAGGACCCGCTTGTACGAACCGGTGAACCGGGGGCTGGAAATCAAGGTGTCGGAAAAGCTGGCGCGTCTGCGCGAGCTGAACCAGCAAAGTGACTGGCAACGCTACGGGGACGAGTCATGAATATGGCAACCCTGGCGCCCTGGCTGGCTGTTGCCGGCGGCGGAGCGGTTGGGGCCAGCCTGCGTTTTGCCACTACGCTGTGGATCGGTGTGCCGACCATGCCGACCTGGCCCTGGGCCACCTTCGGGGTGAATCTGGTGGGCAGTTTTTTGTTCGGCTTTCTGGCGGTGGCTCTGGCCAGCCTGCCGGTGGGTGAGCTCTGGCGGCTGGCGTTGATGACCGGCATTCTCGGCGCGTTGACCACGTTTTCCACCTTCTCCTTCGAACTGGTTCGATTGGTGGAAGTGAAGGCCTACGGGATGGCGGCTGGCTATGCCCTGGCGTCGGTGCTGGTCTGTTTTTGTCTCGGTGGGCTGGGGTTGCTGCTGGGACGGTTGGTGTTCGAGTAACGATTGCCTGAAAAAACATTGTAGAAGCCATGCTTGCATGGCGAACCGCCCGTCAGGGCGCTTTCGCGAGCAGGTTCGCCATGCAAGCATGGCTCCTACAGGAAGAATCTTATCAGCGTCTTGCGTCAGGCATCTGGCGTCGGGCGTTTTTTGCCTGGAGTGAAACAAACATGCTGGATATTCGTGCCCTGCGTCAGGACGGTGAAGCCATCAAGGCAGCACTGGCCAAGCGTGGTTTTGACCTGGATCTGGATGCCTTTGCCGCCCTGGATGCCCGCCGCAAACAGGCCGACGTGCGATCCCAGGATCTGCAGGCCGAGCGCAAGAAAGCGTCCAAGCAGGTGGGCCAGCTGATCCAGTCCGGCATGGATGTGGAGCAGGCCAAGGCCCAGGTGGCCGAATCCCTGAAGACCATTGACCAGGAACTGGATCAGGAGGTGGCTAACGCCAAGGCGATTCAGGATGAGATTCGTGATTTCCTGATGGGCATTCCCAATGTGCCTCAGGACGCCGTGCCTGCCGGCAATGACGAAGACGACAATGTGGAAGTGCGTCAGTGGGGCACACCGAAGACCTTTGCCTTCGAGCCTAAGGACCATGTGGATGTGGGCGAGGCGCTGGGGCAGGGCAGTCTCGATTTCGAGCGTGCTGCCAAACTCTCCGGCAGCCGCTTTGCGGTAATGACTGGTGGCCTGGCCCGTCTGCATCGTGCGCTAATCGATTTTATGCTCGATATTCATAGCAGCGAACACGGCTATGAAGAAGTTTATGTACCTTACCTGGTGGGTCCGGAAGCCCTGCGCGGCACCGGCCAGCTGCCCAAGTTCGCTGATGACCTGTTCAAGATGGAAGGGGAGCGCGAGCTGTACCTGATTCCCACCGCCGAGGTCCCGGTAACCAATCTGGCCGCTGACGAGATTATCGATGCGGAGGCGCTGCCCCGGCGCTATACCTGCCATACCCCCTGTTTTCGCTCCGAGGCTGGCAGCCATGGCAAGGATACCCGCGGCATGATCCGCCAGCACCAGTTCGAGAAGGTGGAGCTGGTGCAGCTGGTGCGCCCGGAAGAGTCGGATGCGGCCCTGGAAGCCCTGACCGGTCATGCGGAAGCGATTTTGCAGAAGCTGGATTTACCCTATCGGGTAGTGATCCTGTGTGGCGGCGATCTGGGCTTTTCTTCCTCCAAGACCTATGACATTGAGGTCTGGCTGCCCAGCCAGCAGCGCTACCGGGAAATCTCCTCCTGTTCCAATTTCCGTGACTACCAGGCCCGCCGCATGCAGGCCCGCTGGCGTAACCCGGAAACCGGCAAGCCCGAACTGGTACATACTTTGAATGGGTCGGGTCTGGCAGTAGGGCGTACACTGGTGGCGATTCTGGAGAACTATCAGAATGAGGATGGTTCCGTAACCGTACCGGAGGCACTGCGCCCCTACATGAGAGGCCTGGAGCGGTTGCAGTAGCACGCTCCTGGTCATTGAAACAGGGAGCAATCATGGAATTCCTGCCAATCAGCTGGCGTCTGCAGGGCAAATCGGCCCTGTTGGTGGGGGGCGGCGAAGTGGCCCTGCGTAAGGGGCGTCTCCTGCACCGATCTGGCGCAAAGGTGAATGTGGTTGCGCCTGAAGTGTGCGCAGAATTGTGCGACATCGTGGCGCAAAGTGGCGGTGAGTGTGTTGAGCGTGCCTTTGAATCCGGCGATCTGACCGGTCAGGCTTTGGTCATTTGTGCCACTGACGATGGGTCCGTGAATGCCTCGGTGGCGGAATTGGCCCAGGAAAAAGGCCTGCCGGTGAATGTGGTGGATAACCCGTCTCTGGGAGATTTCATCTTTCCGGCCATCGTGGACCGTTCCCCGGTGCTGATCAGTATCAGTTCCTCCGGGGCCTCGCCGGTACTGGCGCGCAAGCTGCGCAATCAGCTGGAGTCTGCGTTGCCGGCTCGCTGGGGCCGCCTGGCTGACCTGATGGCCAGATTCCGCCAACCCCTCAAGGACAAACTCAAGAGCGTGGGCGCCCGCCGCCTGTTCTGGGAGCAGGCCCTGGAGGGTCCCCTGGTCGAAAAAGTCATGGCCGGCAAGGACAGCGAAGCCGAAGCCATGCTCAGCGAAGCCATCGAGCAGGCCGATGCAGCCCGCTTGAGCCGTGGTGAGGTCTACCTGGTGGGCGCCGGTCCCGGCGACCCGGACCTGCTTACTTTCCGCGCCCTGCGCCTGTTGCAGAAAGCCGATGTGGTCCTCTATGACCGTCTGGTGGGACAGGGCATCGTGGATCTGGCGCGGCGGGATGCGGAACTGGTTTACGTGGGCAAGGCGCGGGACAAACACGCCTTGCCCCAGGACAATATCAACGAACTGCTGGTCCATTACGCCAAACAGGGTAAGAAAGTGTGCCGGCTGAAAGGGGGAGACCCCTTTATCTTTGGCCGCGGCGGTGAGGAAATTGACCTGATCGTGGCGGAAGGCATCGACTTTCAGGTGGTGCCGGGGATTACTGCCGCCAGTGGGTGTGCCGCCTATGCCGGTATTCCGTTGACCCACCGTGACCATGCCCAGTCCGTGCGCTTCGTTACCGGCCATCGCAAGGATGGGACCGTTACCCTTGACTGGGAGCACCTGGTCAGTGAAACGGAGACCGTGGTCTTCTACATGGGGCTGGTGGGGCTGCGACAGATCTGCACTGAGCTGATGGAACACGGTCGTGCCGGCGACACGCCCATCGCCCTGGTGTCCCGCGGCACTACCAACCTGCAGGAAGTGATCACCGGTACCCTCGAGAGCCTGCCGGATCAGATTGAAGGTCGCGAGGTTCATGCGCCGACCTTGATCATTGTTGGCAGTGTGGTGAGCCTGCATTCGCAGTTTGAATGGTTCGGGAAAGGCAATTAACAGTTAATAATGAATAGTTAATAGTTACGCGGTCACGCGTATGGGGTTTTCAGACAAAGAAGCCGCGACCACAGCCATGGTCGCGGCTTCTTGCTTTCAAAACAGACGGGCCATCTCTCGTCGTTATTCATTATTCATTATTAATTGCCTTTCCCTGTTCTGCCACAACTCACGTGCCAGCTCCTGTGCTTCTTCCAGCGAAGCCGCCCGGTCCAGTCCCCATAGCGCTACCGCTACGGTCTGGATCACTGCATTTTCGCCATAGTCATCGCTCTGCTCGCCACGCCATACCGCCAGCACGGTTTGTGCATCCGGCTCGCCAGGGGGGCTTTGCCGTGGCATGACGTTATCCAGAACGGCTGCGCCTTCCAGATGTTCGCCATGTCGGATGCCGGTGATCTGGGTGCGCGCATCCGGGCGGATTTCCAGTTCGCCGCCTTCCCCCTTGAATAGCAGCAGGTCCTGATCACCGGCCAGGTCGGCGGCGCCCTGGTGGAGCTCGATGTAGGCGGGGTGGAAGACGCTCTGCATGGACAGGGGCGCTTTGGCCGGATTGAGACTTCTCGCCAGCGTATTGATGGGGGAGCGCAGGCCAAGAAAGTAGCGCAGGGTCAGCAGGTGCGATATTGGCGCGCAGAAAGTCTCCAGCGGCAGATACGCCAGGCCATACTGGTCCAGATGGGCGGCGGCGGCCTGTGGAGAATCGGCCACCGGCAGCCCCAGTTGTGGCAACAGCTGGTCACTGTAGACCCGGTTCGGGGTATGGGCGGGCCCGCCATGAAGCAGGGTGCGGATGCCCTGGCTAGCCAGTAACAATGCTGCCAGCAGATACCAGGGGTGGTGCTTTTTCTTGCCCGCGTAGCTGGGCCAGTCAAGCTGCACGTCCGGCAGGTCGGCCAGCGCCCGGTAACACACCGGACGGCAGGCATCCAGAAAGCCGGCCAGCTCCTCGGGCGTTTCTTCCTTTACCCGTAGCAGCATCAGGAAGGCGCCAAGTTGAATGTCTTCCACCTGGCCATCGAGAATGGCCTGCATGGCTTCCCGGGCTTCCTCCCGCGTGAGACTGCGCCGTGCCCGTTTACCGCGGCCAAGTGTGCGTACAAAGGGGGCAAAAGCATGTTCAGTCATGGTTAACCTCGTGGATGCCCGTCACTTCAGGCAGGGAAGGGCGCATGTTGCGTGAAGCGTACGACGAGTGAGCGTGATATCAATACCAACTGGTACAAGGGCCATGTTCGGCGACCAGCTCCAGCAGCCGGGGGTGGTCAATGACCGGCAAGGTGTTGTCCGGCATAGCCAGTGCAGAGTGCTGCAGCAAATAGCCTTCGCCTTTCAGTGCGAAGCCGGTAGCGCACAGCAGGCCGGCATCGCTGAACACGCAGATATCACCGTCACGATACAGTGTCTCGAATGTCTGCCGTTGGGGACTGTGCGGGGGAAAACCGATCAGATGAATCATCGCTTCAGAACACCACAACCTGAGCGCACTGGTCGCGCAGCCTCAGCAAGGATTGAGAGTCCAGCGTCTCTACCGGGACTGGCGTCACTGGCGCAAGACTGTCAGTGACACAGCGTACGCCAAAGTCGGGGAGCTGTGCCAGAGCGTCGCTGGGTGCCCGTTGCAGCTGAGACAGGGACGCTTCGGTGAGCCACAGGATCGTGGGCTGGCCAAAGGCTGCCCCGGTTAACAGCATATCCAGGGTTTCCTGAAACTGGCTGGAAAGCGGCGCACTGCCGGTGGCGATGTAGAGAATCGGGTTAGCCAAACTGAATGACCCGGTCGCTGTTGATAAGAGCATCGGCCCACTGGCCCAGACCGGCCAGAGTAAAGCCCTCTGCCAGGGTATCCGGTACCACGCCCCGTCGCTGGGCTGCGCCTACACAAACCACTGCATCAACAGGGTTCTCAGCCAGCCATTGCTGCCATTGTTGCGCGGCACAGGCCTGATCGCCGTCGCCACGCCAGGCATGACGGTTGGCCAGGTGCACGGCGTCACGGTAGAAGAAAAGGCGGTACAGATGGAAGTTGGGGTGGGCCAGTAATGCCCGGGCAGTATCAAGGGCAGTCAGTGCGGCGGCGGAATCCGCCGCCGCATTGACCAGAAGGGCAAACCGCATCAATCATCGCCACCAAGGGCGGTGAGCAGGTGCAGCAGAGACATGAAGAGGTTATACAGGGACACGAACAGGGTCACCGTGGCCATGATGTAGTTGGTCTCCCCGCCGTGGATGATGGCGCTGGTCTGCCACAGGATCAGCATTGAGGACAGCAATACGAAAGCGGCGGAGATCGCCAGGGCCAGTGCGGGTATGGCGAAGAAAATATTGGCGATTGCCGCAATAAAAGCCACCAGAATACCGACCATGATGAAATTGGTCATGAAACTGAAGTCTTTCTTGGTCACCAGAGCGATGGCTGACATGGCCACGAAGATGCCTGCAGTGCCGCCCAGGGCCATGGTTACGATTTCCATGCCGCCCGGCATTTGCGCGTACATGTTGATGATCGGGCCGGTGGTAAAGCCCAGCCAGCCGGTCAAACCGAATACGGCCAGAATGCCCCAGGCACTGTTGCGGAGCATGTTGGTAGCGAAAAGCAGACCAAAGTACACGCCGAGGGTCAGCCAGACGTTAACAAAGCCGATGTTGCTGGCCATGGCAAACCAGGAGGCGCCGGTGGCCACAATCAGTGACAGCCCCAGCAGCATGTAGGTGTTCTTCAATACCTGGGCCGCGCGCTCCCCGGTGACGGCTACGCCGTGCGGAGAGACGGAATAGGGGTTGGTCTGGTTATTCATGTGTTTGCACTCATCCTTAGGAATTGTCCCTGTGATAATAAGGGCGGTAACGCCAAAATCAAGCGAAGAAACAAGGCATAAAGGTCGATTTTTTATGGGTCCGACGGGGGATCAGGGCAGGGCGGGCGCTACAGCCGTTTTTCGACCAAAACGGCGCCGCAACAGGGTTGGTCCGAATCGGCAAAGACATCGGGTTTTGCTATGACTGAACAAATGCTGATCGGCAGTGGCAGTCTCTCAAAGACAGGGAAGCGATGATGAGGCGGCTACCCATGTGCAGTGTGGCTGATTGTTCCCGATTTAGTGAGGACATGATTGAGTTGACCCCGCAGCTGATTAACTTTCCATCAGTTGCAGCGAGGATTTGCGAAGCGCGATTGACTGACTTCATTGCTCATGTATTATTGCGGGCCTGTCTGGAGGGGTGGCAGAGTGGCCGAATGCACCGGTCTTGAAAACCGGCGACGGGAGACCGTCCGTGGGTTCAAATCCCACCCCCTCCGCCAAACAAGAAGCCCGTGCTCGCAAGAGCGCGGGCTTTTTTTATGGCCAATCGGGCGACGAAACTGACGACGGAGCGGTAGCGAGTTACGAGGAGCGAAAGTCGAAGCCGGTTTTGATTTTCGCTCCTCGTAACTCGTAACTCGTACCTCGAAAACCTGCGTGTCTATATCCTTGGTTCCAGCAAAGCTGCAAATTCCTGTAGCCCGTCCAGTCCCTGAATATCATCCTCCAGCAACGGTAGCTGGATTCTGGGTAGTCCTTTGAGCGCCTCACCCAGTTCGATCATGTGTCGTTGCTGACGCACCAGGCGGGCGGCGAAGAAGGCGCTGTCGGCGGCATCCGGGAGTACCCGGTTGACGATGGCCCCTGCCACCGGGATATGACTGTCGCGCAGGGTGGCGACGGCGCGGGCGGTTTCCAGGATGGGCAGGCGTTCCGGGGTCAGTACGAACAGGAAGGCGGTGTGGTCCGGGTCGCTGAGCTGCCGTCGGGTGCGATGGAACAGGCGCTGTCTGGCCATCAGCGTTTCTGCCACTTCTCGACTGCGCGGGTCCAGATCTGCGGTGGCGTGTTCGGTGGGGTCCTGCAGCGGGCTGTCCAGGTCCTTGCCGGGAGTCAGGTGTCCGAGCACCTTGCCCAGGGTTCGTGCTCTTTCATTGTGGCGTAACAGACCATCGGTCCAGGCGGCCATCACTTCCGGCAGGCTCAGCAGCCGCAGAGTGTGGCCGGTGGGTGCAGTATCGAAAATTACCAGGTCATAGTCGCGGCTGTCTTCATCGATAGTGCGAGCGATGCGTTCCAGCAGTGCCGCTTCCTGGGCACCAGGAGACTGGCGACTCAGACGCAATTGCTTTTCCAGCTCCCGCACCTGGTCCGGGCCGGCAAAGCGCCGCATCTGGGCACTGACACGATCCAGATATGCCTCCACTTCCTGATCCGGGTCCAGCTCCAGGGCGACCAGATTGGGAGCCATGCGGGTCGGGTGGTTGCCGATAGGCCGGTCGAAGGCGTCGGCCAGACTGTGGGCGGGATCGGTGGATACCAGCAATACCCGGCGCCCCTGTTCTGCGGCGCGCAGGGCCAGTGCCGAGGCGGTCGTGGTTTTCCCTACGCCGCCCTTGCCGCCAACCATCAGCAGGGACTTTTCCGCCAGCAGTCGATCCAGATCCAGAGCGGTCTCAGCCATCAGCAGCAGCGGAAATGGTCGAGCGGGGAACGTTCCATGCCCATGCGGGTATGCCAATCGTGGAAACGGTCCATGAGCAGCGGTTGCAGTTCCAGTGTGCTCCAGGTCGCCGGGTTGGGTACACCCATCATTTCGGCAAATACCAGCAGCATGAACAGGTCTTCCTCTTGCCGTTTGGCCCGAGCGATGGCCGCCCGATATGGCGCGTTGTAGTACTGGGCGCCCAGTTCGCCCAGACGGCGAAAAAGCAGCCGAGTCTTGCCGGACATCAGATGTTCTCCGGTGGGGCGCTAAAGGCGCGTTTCAAGGCCGCTGCACACTCCAGGGTCACCAGCAAGGCGGCTACCAGTACGACCAGATCCAGTCCCAGCAGGAACCAGTCTGATTGGTCGTAGAAACTTTTCAGCTGGATCAACAGGGCGTACAGGGTCATGACCAACAGGAATATCAAAGGCGCCAGAGTATAAATGGCAGGGCGTCCCCGTTTCACCAGCATGATGGTGATCACCAGCAGGGTTAGTCCGGCCAGCAACTGGTTGGTGGTGCCAAACAAAGGCCAGATCAGCAGGCCGCCGGAACCGTCTGCCCCTCCGGCTCCAAAGGCAAGCAGTAAACAGCTGGCCACTGCCAGCAGAGTGGCGGGGAGAGGGCGGGTCAGCCACTTCTGCTGATAGATTTCCCCCCACTCCTGGAAGATATAACGCTGCAGGCGCAGGCCGGTATCCATGGTGGTGCCGGCAAACAGGGCTGCCATGACGGTGAGAAGTGTGGCCGCCACACCCACATCCATGCCGGTACCACTGGCGAGAATATTGGCGCCACCGTTGACGAAGGCGCTCAGACTGCCATTACCGAAAGCGGTATAGACAGCCTGCCAGTCCGCCAGAGTGGCGAAGCCGGCAGTGGCTGCGATGATGGCCGCCAGAGCCAGGGCGCCTTCACCCACGGCGCCGAAATACCCGACAAAACGGGCATCGGGTTCCTTGTCCAACTGTTTGGAGCTGGTTCCGGATGCCACCAGTCCGTGGAAGCCGGAAATGGCACCACAGGCGATGGTGACGAACAGCAGGGGTAACAGGGAAGGGGTCCCTGCAGGCACATCGTTATTGATCATGGGGGCGACGACCTGTGGATTGCCAATCAGCACAGCGCCATAGAGCAGAATCAGCCCCACGAAAAGTTGTAGCCCATTGATGTAATCGCGGGGTTGCAACAATACCCAGACCGGCAGCAGGGAGGCGATGGCCGCGTAGGCGAATAACAGCAGAATCCAGCTGGCGTTGGCGGACAGGCCCATGACCTGTTCCGGTAATGTCACAGGGACCTGGGGGCCCACATAAATCAGGCTGTACAGGGCGATCACCCCTAGTACCGAGACCAGTCCCAGTCCAATGATGCGGCGGTAAATGAGCTGGCCGATGATCAGTGCTACCGCGATGGCACCCCATACCGGGACCACGGACCCCGGGTTGTTGATTAGCAGCTTGGCAATGACCACCCCGAAAACGGCATTCACCATCAACAGCACCAGGAAAATAACGATCATGAACACGGTGCGGGCTCGATAACCCACCACCTCGCCGGTGAGGGCGCCTACGGATTTGGCCCGGTTGCGGACACTGGCCCAGAGCGCACCGCTGTCATGAACCCCGGCAAAAAAAACCGTGCCCAGCACTACCCACACAAAGGCCGGCAACCATCCCCAGATCACCGCGATGGCCGGCCCGACAATGGGGGCGGCGCCGGCAACGGAGGTGAAGTGGTGGCCCCACAGGACAAAACGGTTGGTCGGCACAAAATCCACCCCATCCTCAAATTCGTGGGCGGGTGTCCGAAAAGCAGGGTCCAGCTTGTAGATGCGGGATGCAATAAAGCGGGAGTAGAATAGATATCCGGCGGCCATGCCACCCAGACCGAGCAAAAGTAAAACGATTGCGCTCATGGGGTGCCCTTTGTCATTGTCGCTATGATGGGCCCGTTCGGGCATGCAGCCTATGGTTAGCGGTTTTGCTGCCAGCGTCAACGCGACCAATGGCTAACCCGTTTTATGCAGGCTGGCCCGCGGGCGGTAAATATTCGGGGCACGTGCGCTATGTCATCGTTTGTTCATCTTGCCCTATGCATGCGGGTGCACAGACGCTACTCTTCGGAACATACTGAAAAAGAAGTGGGTAAAGGATTACCCGGGGGAAAGCAGCAATGATCAAAGTATTGGTAGTGGACGACCATGATCTGGTCAGAACCGGTATCTCCAGGATGCTGGACGAGGTTGAAGGTTTGCGGGTTGTTGGTGAGGCCAGCTCCGGCGAACAGGCCGTGCAACTGGCCAAGGAAACGGTGCCGGATGTGGTGTTGATGGATATCAAGATGCCAGGCATCGGCGGCCTTGAGGCAACTCGCAAATTGCTGCGTGTGGACGAGGGCATCCGCGTGATCGCGGTAACCATGTGCGAGGAGGAACCCTTTCCCTCGCGGCTGATGAAAGCCGGCGCCGCCGGCTACATGACCAAAGGGGCTGGCCTGGAAGAAATGGTCAGGGCCATCAAGGTTGTGACCACCGGGCAGCGGTACATCAGCCCGGAAATTGCCCAGACCATGGCGCTGAAGCCCTACACCGGTGAGGATGCCACGCTGCTGGATATGCTCTCCGAGCGCGAACTGCAGATCATGATGATGATCGTTAACTGCCACAAGGTGCAGGATGTGGCTGACAAACTGTGCCTGTCACCGAAAACCGTCAATACCTACCGCTATCGCATTTTCGATAAGCTGGGCGTGACCAGTGATGTGGAAATGGCACTGCTTGCGGTACGCCATGGCATGCTGGATGCGGTTGAGAATACCGTTCCCTGATGGCAATAGGGCGGTCACGGGAAACAGACAACTGGCTGGGCGAAACTGTTACACTTTGTGGGCAGTAACCGGCCGAGATTGTTCCCTTGTCAGAGTTTGACCCGCAACATTTTCTTGATCATTGCGCTCGCAAGCCGGGCGTCTATCGCATGCTCAATGATGAGGGTGACGTCCTCTATGTGGGTAAAGCCCGTAATCTTCAGGCCCGTCTGAGCAGTTACTTCCAGAAGAATATTACCAGCCCGAAAACCCGGGCCCTGGTGGGGCGTATCGCCAGTGTCCAGACCACAGTGACGGGCAGTGAGGCGGAGGCCTTGCTGCTAGAGCAGTCGCTGATCAAGGAACTACGGCCGCCCTACAACATTCTCCTGCGGGACGATAAATCCTACCCCTACATCCGTATTACCAGCGCTGACCGCTTCCCGCGCATCACCTTTCACCGCGGCAGTCGCCGCAGTGGCAGCCATTACTTTGGTCCTTATCCAAGTGGTGGCGCAGTTCGTGAAGCCCTGTCCCTGGTGGAAAAGGTCTTCCAGGTACGTAACTGTAGCGACAGTTATTTTCGCAACCGCACCCGACCCTGTCTGCAGCACCAGATCAATCGCTGTACGGCGCCCTGTGTGGGGCTGGTGAGTGAACAGGACTATGCCCGACAGGTGAAGCTGGCCATGGATTTTCTGGATGGCCGCAGCCGGGAAGTGGTGGAACAGCTCAGCCGGGAAATGGACAGTGCGGCCCAGTCACTGGATTTTGAGCGGGCCGCCATTATTCGCGATCAGCTGGCAGCCATACAGGCTGTTCAGCAAAAGCAGTATGCGGAAACCGGCCAGGGGAATCTGGATGTGGTGGCCATCGATAGCCGCCATGGCCTGGCTGTACTGGAAGTATTGATGATTCGCGGGGGCAGGATTCTCGGCCACCGGACGTTTCGCCCGGATACCCGCGGCGAAGAAGATCAGAACGATATTCTCGAGGCCTTCCTGGCGCAATACTATCTGGGGGACCGGGAGGACCCGGTGCAACCCCAGGAAATCCTGTTGGGCCTGGAGCCTGCCAGCGCTGAGGCATTACAGCAGGCATTAAGCCAGCACTGGGGCAAGAAGGTGCGTCTGGCCTGGCGGGTTCGCGGAGAGCGTGCCGCCTGGATTGCCATGGCCCAGACCAATGCCCAGCAATCCCTGGCGGCCGAGCTGGCCGCCCGCGAGCACATGGAGCAGCGCTTTCTGGCCCTTGAGGCCTTGCTCGGGGCGGATGAGCCGGTTCGCCGGATCGAGTGCTTTGATATCAGCCATACCCAGGGCGAAAAAGCCGTGGCGTCCTGCGTGGTGTTCGACCAACAGGGCGCCAGGAAAACCGATTATCGCCATTTCAATGTGTCCCCGGCCCATGCCGGTGATGATTATGAAGCGCTGGAAGAGGCGGTGCGGCGGCGCTATCAGCGGGTGCTCAAGGAGCAGGGCAGGTTGCCGGATCTGCTGCTGATTGATGGCGGCAAGGGCCAGATGCAGCGCGCCTGGAGTGTGATGCAGGAGCTTGCCTTGCACGATCGCGTTCGGGCCATGGGTATTGGCAAGGGGCCCAGCAGGCGTCCCGGCTTTGAAGTGCTGTACCTGCCCGATGGTCAGGAACTGGTGCCCGGGCCGTCCCACTCCGCGTTGCACTTGTTGCAGCAGGTTCGCGATGAGGCCCACCGCTTTGCGCTCACCGGCCATCGCGCCCGGCGTGGCAAGGCGCGCAAGCAATCCTCCTTGGACGAAATTCCCGGTATCGGTCCAAAGCGTCGCAAGGCGCTGTTGACGCACTTTGGTGGCCTGAAACAGCTACGCAATGCCTCGGCCGGGGAGTTGGCCCGTGTTCCGGGGATCAATGCCCAGATGGCACAAACCCTGTATGACTGGTTTCATGATTAGGGGCGCTAACAGGCAGAATCGCCACGTGCGCTGAGTCAGGGTGGCCTGGGCTGATGATAAATCGGCAATGAGTCACCGTGGCCTTTCCGTTATACTGACTCTTTCGGCCTGTTATTGCCTGCGTTGATCGACAGCGGCAGACATTATGGCTGGCCATGCCCTGCGTTCGTGTCTTTTTATGCTCTTTGCAACGATTTCGACGGAGCAGCGGGGTATCAACAGGCCCTTATTTTGGCGGTAGTACCTATGCAGAAAACGAGCCCGATCCTGAATTTGCCCAATATCCTCACCATGATTCGTGTATTGGCAATTCCCGTTCTGGTTCTGGTGTTCTACTTGCCCTTCAAGTGGAGCGATATGTGTGCGGCGGCCCTGTTTCTGGCTGCGGGCATTACCGACTGGCTGGACGGCTACCTGGCCCGTCGCCTTAACCAGACCAGCCCTCTGGGGGCCTTCCTCGATCCGGTGGCGGACAAGCTGATCGTCGGGGTGGCCCTGGTCATGCTGGTGCAGGTGCACGCCACGGCCTGGCTGGCGGTGCCCGCCATGGTGATTGTGTCCCGGGAGATCGCGGTATCCGCCCTGCGTGAATGGATGGCGGAGCTGGGTCAGCGGGGCAGGGTGGCAGTCAGTCAGCTGGGCAAGATCAAGACGGTGACACAGATGACAGCCATCACCCTGTTACTGGCCCAGAAGCCCGAGTTCGATGCCCTGGGCGATATCATGATGACTCCCTGGTTGTGGCTCAGCTACGGTCTCCTGTATCTGGCCACGGCATTGACCCTGTGGTCCATGGGCGCATATTTGCGCGCTGCCGCCCCGGAATTGCTGAAAAGTGGTGACTGAGCGGAGTTAAGCCGGCCCGCGCGAGTCTGGCCCTGGCAGAATCGAGGGTTTTTTAGTCAAAGTGCTGAAAAATCAGAAAAAACCAGCCGGGCCGGGTTGACAGTGAGGGGGCGATGGGTAGAATTCTCCCCGCAACGAAGCATGCTTCGCGGCGACTTTTCAAAGCAAGACAAGCGGGAATAGCTCAGCTGGTAGAGCACAACCTTGCCAAGGTTGGGGTCGCGAGTTCGAATCTCGTTTCCCGCTCCAAGTTTTCAAAAGCCTCGGTTCCGCCGAGGTTTTTTCTTGGTAAATCAGTTTAAAGGCGCGGTGGCAGAGTGGTTATGCAGCGGACTGCAACTCCGTGTACGCCGGTTCGATTCCGACCCGCGCCTCCAATTTTCGACCTGCACGGTCACCGCCCGGGTGGCGAAATTGGTAGACGCAACGGACTTAAAATCCGTTGACCTTTGGTCGTGCGGGTTCAAGTCCCGCCCCGGGCACCAGCTTCCTGTTATTGCTTTCCCCCTCCCGGTGATACCCATTCTGACTCGGCCCGAGTCTGCACCTGCCGCTAGTCAGAAAAAATCCCAGTCAAATCAACTGTCTGGTTACGCAACTTCAGGCACTTTATTGCCGTATCAGCCCGCTTTCTGGTAGCCTCACACTTTAGTCTTAGCCTGGTCCGCCATCCAATCACGGATACAGGCATGGCCCTTTCGGGGGGCAATGAGAACAAAAAGCCGGAAAGGCGAGAGGGCTATCTGAATGAACTGGTTCCAGAACCTGTCAGTGCGGCTGAAGATCCTGTCTGTGGCCGGGCTGGGGATTGTGTTGTTCGTCGTTTATGCGGCCTACAGCTTTTATATCGCCGAAACCAATATTGATCACCTGAAACGTATTGAAAGCCAGGACTTTCCCGTTCTGGAGTTGGTTAATGCCAACAATGTGGATTTCATTGCCATCAGTGAATCCTTTATAGCTGCCATCACCCAGGCTGACCCGGATCTGTTGCAGGAAGCGCAAAGTCGTGCCGCCGAGTTCGAGCAGCGGCTGGCGGATATTCGTCGCACCGACCCGAGCCTGTCGGGCAGTGTGGAGGATTTGCGTCGCAGCTTCAGCGCCTATATCGGCGAAGCCACCACCCTGGCGCGCAGCTTGATTAACAGCGATGCCGCCGCCGATGATCTGTATCAACGCATCAGCCACGTTCGTGGCCTCCAGGACGCCTACGAGACGCACCAGAAAGCCTTCGAAAAGCAGCGCTACGAGGCGTTTCGAGACACACTGAATGCCAGCCGCTCGGACAATCTGAGCACCCAGAAAATCGGCCTTTTTCTCGGCCTGGTGGCCTTTACGCTGCTGGCTCTCATTGCCCTGCGGGTTACCCGTGCCATTACCTTGCCACTGGAAGGCGCGGTAAACGCTGCCGACAATATTGCCAACGGCAAGTGGGATACCAAGATCGAGAAGGGCGGTCGTGATGAGACCGGTCACTTGCTGCACGCCATTCGCAAGATGCGAGATTCGCTGATAAAGCGCCATACCGAGGATCGTCGACAGGAAACCATCAAGAACCATCTGGCCGAGCTTAACAACCGCATGCGCGGGGAGATGAGCTTCGAGCAGCTGGGCAACAATATGCTCAGTTTCCTGGTGCCGGTGCTGGAAGCCCAGGTGGGGGCCTTTTACAGCTTCGATCCTGCCACCGAGCAGCTCACGTTAAGTAGCTCCTATGCCATGCAGCGCCGCAAACATCTGGCGAATACGTTCCGTCTGGGCGAGTCCCTGGTAGGCCAGTGCGCCCTGGAGCGCAAGAGCATTCTGCTCGAGCAGGTGCCGGAGGATTACATCAGTATCGCGTCGGGAACCGGTACCGGGCAGGCCCGCAATGTGATGGTGATGCCGGTTGTCCATGATGACGAAATCAAGGGGGTTCTCGAGATCGGTGCTTTCCGGGAATTCAGTGATGAAGACCTGACATTCCTGGAACAGTGCGTTTCGGTGATTGCGGTATCCGTGCACAGCGTACAAAGCCGTATGCGGCTGGCACAGATGCTGGAACAAACCCAGGAGCAGGCTGAGGCCCTGGAGCGGCAGAAAGAGGAAATGGCACAGGTCAATGAGGATCTGGAAGAACAGGCCATGGAGTTGTCTGCCTCCGAATCCCGACTGCAGCAGCAACAGGAAGAGCTCAAGGCAATCAACGAGGAACTGGAATCCCAGACGCAGGCCTTGCGAGCCTCAGAGGAGAGTCTGCAGGCCCAGCAGGAAGAGCTCCGGGTCACCAACGAGGAGCTGGAAGCCCAGGCACGCCTGCTGACCGAACAGAAAACGGAAATGGCGCAGAAGAACGACGAACTTGAGTTGCTTCGCCATGAGCTGGAGGACAAGATCCGCGAACTGGAGATGTCGTCCAAGTACAAGTCCGAGTTCCTCTCAACCATGAGCCACGAACTGCGGACACCGCTCAACTCGATCCTGATTCTCTCCAATGCCCTGGGCCAGAACAAGAAGGGCAATCTGGATGACAAGCAGGTCGAGCATGCCCAGGTCATTCACTCCGCGGGCTCGGATCTTCTCAGTCTGATCAACGATATTCTCGATATTTCCAAGATTGAAGAAGGCAAGATGGATGTCATCATTGATGACTTGTCTGCCCAGGAAATTGGTGAACATTTCCGGCGTAACTTTGCCCACGTGGCGGAAAGCCGCAATCTGGATTTCCATGTCAATCTGGGCGATAACCTTCCTGATTATTTCTACACGGATCGTCAGCGCCTTGAGCAGATCATCAAGAACCTGCTTTCCAATGCCCTGAAATTTACCGAGCAGGGCTCAGTGACACTGACCATTGCCCGCCCGGAAGAGGGGGAGACCCTGCCGTCCCGCCATCTTCTGCCCGAGAAGACCATCAAATTTGCGGTTACCGACACCGGTGCCGGCATACCGGCCGAAAAACAGAAACTGATCTTCGAGGCGTTCCAGCAAGCGGATGGCACCACCAGCCGCAAATACGGCGGTACGGGTCTGGGGCTGACGATTTCCCGCGAACTTGCCCGCCTGCTGGGCGGGGAGATCAGCCTTTACAGTGACGGGGAAGGCACCGGCTCCACGTTTATGCTGTATCTGCCTGAAGGTTCTGCGGAATCCATGGATGCCACTCCTGGTGATGTGTCCGGTGAGGCAGATATTGGCAGCAACGCGGAAGCCCACACCGCCGCATTGACCCCGAATGAGTCGGGTCGAGACGATTTTGTGGTGCGGGAAAAAACCGTATTGATCGTTGAGGATGACATTGAATTTGCCAATGTCCTCCTGGAGTTGGCCGCTGACTACGGGCTCGAAGGGCATATTTGTTCTGATGGTGAGGCCGGTCTGGAATACGCCAGTCACTACCGTCCCAGTGCCATCATTCTGGATATCGGTCTTCCCGGTATTGATGGATGGGAGGTCATGGAGAAGCTCAAGGCGGATCCCCGCACCAAGGATATCCCCGTTCATTTCCTGTCCGGTCGGGATGAGCGCAAGAAGGCGCTGGAGCTGGGAGCCATCGACTTTCTCACCAAACCTGCCAAGCAGGATGACATCCTTTCTGCTTTCGCCAAGATTGAAGGGGCCATTGAGACCAATGTTCGGCGCCTGCTGGTGGTGGAAGACAGTGAGATACAGCACGAGAGTATCCGCGAGCTGTTTGACCAGAAAGGGGTGGAAATTACCGCCGCCACCAGTGGTGAGGAAGCGTTGAAAGCGCTTCGCGAAACCGTTTTCGATTGCATGATCCTGGATCTGACCCTGCCGGACATGAGTGGTTTTGAATTACTGGAAACCCTGCACGCCAGCGAGAGTTATGACAGCGTTCCGGTGGTGATCTATACCGGCAAGGACATGACCCGTGAGGAAGAGGCGAAGCTGCGCAAATACGCGGATCGAATCATTCTCAAGACAGAACGCTCCCATGAACGCTTGCTGAATGAGGCCTCCCTGTTCCTGCACTGGCTGGAGTCCACATTGCCGGCCAACCGTCGTCCCGGCAATGATGCGATCGAGCATCGCGATGACATTTTCGAGGGTAAACAGCTGCTATTGGTAGATGATGACATGCGCAATATTTATGCGCTGTCGGCCCAGCTTGAAGAGCTGGGTTTCGACATCACCATTGCCAATAATGGCCGTGAAGCCCTGGAAGTGCTGGAAGCGAATCCGCAAATGGATATCGTGCTGATGGATATCATGATGCCGGAAATGGATGGCTATGAGGCCATGAGTCTTATCCGTGAGCAAAGCCGTTTCCAGAAGCTGCCGATCCTGGCGCTCACTGCCAAGGCCATGAAAGACGATCGGGCCAAATGTATCCAGGCCGGGGCGAATGACTACTGCTCGAAACCGATTGATATGGCAAAACTTACCTCGCTGTTGCGGGTCTGGCTCCACAAGTAGGTCTTGGAGGATCAATGAATGGCTGAGCCTTATCCCATCGATGATGACGAGGTCAATGTGGAGGATATTGAAATCCGCCTGCTGATGGAGGCCATCTATCAGATGTACGGCTACGATTTCCGTTCCTACAGCAAGGCCTCCATTCGTCGTCGTGTGATGCACAGAATGACCATGTCCGGCTTCGCCTCGATCATGGAGATGACGGATAAAGTGCTCAGGGACCGGCCGTTCTTCGTGACCCTGCTCAATGATCTGACGGTCAATGTGACAGAGATGTACCGTGACCCGGAGTTCTATCGCGCCTTCCGTGAAGAGGTGGTGCCGGTACTGAAAACCTTCCCCTTCATCAAGATCTGGCATGCCGGCTGTTCCACCGGCGAAGAAATCTATTCCATGGCCATATTGCTGGAGGAAGAGGGGCTCTACGATCGCGCCATGATTTATGCCACCGATATCGACAAGAATGTGCTGGCGTCCGCCAAAAAGGGCATTTATTCCATTGAGGCGGTGAAGCAGTATGGCGACAACTATCGCCGGGCTGGAGGCCGTCATTCCCTGTCCGACTATTTCACCGCACGCTACGACAGCGTGATCATGGAGCAGCGCCTCAAGCGCAATATCGTTTTTGCCGACCACGACCTGGCAACGGACCAGGTTTTTGGTGAAATGCATGTAATCCTGTGCCGCAATGTGCTGATCTATTTCGATCGTGCCCTGCAGGCCCGGGTGATACGGCTGTTCAGCGACAGCCTGGACATGGGGGGTTACCTTTGTCTGGGTACCAAGGAAAGCCTGCGTTTCAGTGGTCAGGAAGAGACCTTTGATGTGATCAATACACCGCTGCGGATATTTCGCAAACGGCAATTCCCTCACAACGCATGATTAGAGACAACCAATGATAGAGCAGAAGCTGCTACTCGTGGATGACCAACCCGCCAACCTGGTGTCGCTGGAGGCAGTGCTGGAAGGCGAGGGGCGCACCCTTATCAAGGCGCATTCCGGCCAGGAAGCATTGAAGATTCTGCTCAAGGAAGATATATCCCTGGTGCTGCTGGATGTGCAGATGCCCGGTATGGACGGCTTTGAAGTCGCCGAGCTGATGCGTCAGAGAAAAGATACCCAGACGATCCCGATTATCTTCGTGACGGCGATCAGTAAAGAGAAGAAGTATGTCTTCAAGGGATACCAGGCAGGCGCCGTGGACTATCTGTTCAAGCCCCTGGACCCGTTGATCCTGAAGAGCAAGGTGGATTTCTTTCTCAGCCTGGACAAGCAGAGGCGGGAACTTCAGCAAAAACTGCGTGAGGCCCAGGCACACCGCGCCGCCTATGAAGCGGGCAAGAGCCAGCGCGGGGAGGGCAGCGGTAACCCATCGTGATAAACAGGATCGGACCGGTAAAGGCGATCGTCATGGGGGCCTCCTGGGGAGGCTTGAATGCCTACACGACCATCTTGTCGGCATTGCCTGTGGGGTTCCCGGCCGCCATTTTGCTGGTTCAGCACCAGCACGCCAGTGCTGAAAACCGGCTGCCATGGCTATTGGCCCGTTATTGCCAGTTGCCCGTGATCGCGCCGGAAGACAAGGAAGACATTCAGCCGGGTTGTGTCTATGTGGCACCTCCGGGTTACCACATGCTGGTGGAAGAGGACGAGACGCTGGCATTGTCTGCGGGAAGGCCCGTACACTTTTCCCGGCCGTCGGTAGACGAGCTGTTCCTTTCCGCCGGGGCGGTCTACGGAAAACAGCTTGCAGGGGTTATCCTTACCGGCGCCAATGAAGATGGAGCAAAAGGAATTGACTACATTCACCGTCGTGGCGGGTTCACCATTGCCCAGTCACCGGTAAGCGCAGAAGCACCGGCCATGCCCGAAGCGGCAATAAAAACAGGTGCAGTTTCCAGAGTGCTCGACCTTGAAGCAATCGGGCCCTTTCTGGCAGAACAGGTTGCAAGGTAGTAGACCTATGAAGCAAAACATTTTGGTTGTGGATGATCACAGGGAAAATCTTATCGCCCTCGAGGCTATTCTTGACGGGGAAGGGCGAAATCTTGTCATGGCACAATCAGGCAATGAAGCCTTGTCGTTGGCGCTGAAGTACGACTTCGCGCTGGTGTTGCTTGATGTGCAAATGCCGGAGATGGACGGTTTTGAAGTCGCGGAGTTGATGCGCAAGAACAAGAAAACCCGCCATATCCCCATTATCTTCGTGACGGCTATTTCCAAAGAGCAGAAGTATGTCTTCAAGGGCTATGAATGTGGCGCTGTGGACTATCTGTTCAAGCCCATCGACCAGAAAATTCTCGAAGCCAAGGTCAATGTGTTTCTGGAGCTGGATCGCCAGCGAAAGAAACTGCAGCAGGCAGTGGTGCAGATGAAGCGCCTGAAAGACGAGAATGAGCGGCTGCTTCATGCCCTGGGTGAGGCACTGATCGGTGCCGATGCCGGCGGCAAGGTATCGTTCTGCAATGAAGCCGCCTGTGCACTGCTGCGTCGCCCCCGTGATGAGTTGATAGGCCGTGATATTGCCGCGCTGATTTTCAATGATGATACCGGCAAGCGCCGCTGGGAGTGGCAGGAATCCCCCCTGCGGCAGGCCTGCCAGCAGGGTGAAGGCTGGAAAAACGAACACAGCCTGTACACACAGGACGAGGATGGACTGGTAGCCTTGTCGGTACGGGGTAATGCCATCAATGACGATGCCGGCAATTTCACGGGTGTGGTTATTGTGCTGCGCAAGGCGGATGACGAGAATGATGTCCGCGACAGCCGCAAGGACCACCGACGCCACCCCCGCAAGAAACTGTTTAGGGAAATGGTGGTGTTTGATCGAAGCACCGGTGGTAACGTGGGTCGCCTGATGAATATCAGCCTGGACGGGTTCAAGCTGTTTACCCGCCGGGAAATCTCCCAGGGTGAGGTGCTGCAGATGGGAATGGTGCTGCCGGATCAAATTTCCGGGGTCAACACCATCAGCTTTGACGCCAGAGTAGTGTGGTCGGAAGTCCTGGACGCTCCCGGAGAGTATCAGGTGGGTTTCCAGTTTCTGGCACTGACAGAGATCACCGCCAATGTGATCGAGAATTTGATGGACAAATACTGAAATGAACGAGCACATCGAGACGCCGGAAAATCAGGACCTTCCCCCGTCATTGCTGCCCTATGGGTTCGCCCGGCGCTACGGTGTGTTGTTGCGTGAAAAGGATGGGCGCCGCGAATTATGCTATCGCAAGGACGTCCCCCTTTCCGCCCTGAGTGAAGTGCAGCGTCACATCGGCCGGTTGCCCACCCTGGTTCCCATGGATGACGCCGCATTTACCGCAGCCATGGCGATAGCCTATGAGCAGCAGCGGGGGGCTGCCGCGGAGGCCGCTGACGACCTGGAAGGTCTGGACCTTGCCAGCCTGGCGGATTCCCTGCCGGAAACCTCCGACCTGCTGGAACAGGAAGACGATGCGCCGATTATCCGGCTGATCAATGCCCTGCTGCAGGAGGCCATCCGTGAGGATGCTTCCGATATCCATATCGAAACCTTCGAGCGGCGCCTGGTAGTGCGCCTGCGGGTAGATGGGGTACTGCGTGAAATCCTGACTCCCAAGCGCGAACTGGCGCCCCTGCTGGTTTCCCGGATCAAGGTAATGGCCCGGCTGGATATCGCCGAGAAGCGGATTCCGCAGGATGGTCGTATCTCCCTGCGTATTGGTGGGCGAGATGTGGATGTGCGGGTATCCACCATGCCTTCCAGCAATGGCGAGCGGGTGGTGCTGCGTCTTCTTGACAAGCAGGCAGGGCGTTTGCAGTTATCGCACCTGGGCATGGGAGATGTCTGTGACCAGCATATGCGCGAGCTGATTCACAAGCCCCACGGGATTATCCTGGTGACGGGTCCCACCGGTTCCGGTAAAACCACCACCCTGTATGCCTCTCTGGCGGACCTGAACGACAGCACTCGCAATATCCTGACGGTAGAAGATCCGATCGAATACCAGCTTGAAGGCATCGGCCAGACCCAGGTCAACAGTAAAGTGGACATGACCTTTGCCCGCGGATTGCGCGCCATCCTGCGCCAGGATCCGGATGTGGTCATGGTGGGGGAGATCCGCGATCTGGAAACCGCAGAAATCGCCGTCCAGGCATCCCTGACCGGTCACCTGGTGCTGTCTACCTTGCACACCAATACCGCCGTGGGCGCAGTAACCCGCCTTCAGGATATGGGGATTGAGCCCTTTCTGCTCTCCAGTTCCCTGCTGGGGGTTCTGGCGCAACGACTGGTGCGGGTTCTCTGCGATGACTGCAAGACCCCCTATCAGCCCAGTGCCAGCGAATTGAAAATGATGGGATTGCCGGAGGATGAATCCTGTACCCTCTATCACCCCAAGGGCTGCAATGCCTGTAATCAGCAGGGCTACCGTGGGCGAACCGGTATCTATGAGCTGGTAATGATTGATGAAACCATGCGCCAGCTGATCCATGACCGGGCCGGCGAGCTGGAACTGAACCGACATGCCCGTACCCTCACCAGTGGCATCCGTGAGGATGGCTGGCGTAAAGTACTGGCTGGACACACCAGCGTGGAAGAAGTGCTGCGTGTGACCCGCGAGGACTGACCGGACCCCTGATCCATGCCTGCATTCGAATATCGATCCCTGGATCACAGGGGCAAAATCAAGAAAGGCACTCTGGAAGCGGACAGTGCCCGCCAGGTGCGTCAGCAGCTCCGTGACAAGGGCTGGGTGCCCATTGAAGTGCATGAAGCCCATGACTCCGGCCGTTCCGGCGGTCTCGGGCAATTTTCCGCGTCTGGCAAGCTGAAAGGGGCAGAGCAGGCCCTGCTGACACGCCAGCTTGCGACTCTTCTCAAATCCGGCCTGCCTGTGGAGCAGGCATTGTCCGCGGTGGCCAAGCAGGCCGCCAATGACAGAATCGAACGCATTGTTCTGGCAGTTCGCGCCAAGGTACGCGAGGGCTTCAGCCTGGCCAGCAGCTTTGAATCCTTTCCCCGTGCCTTCCCGGAGATGTACCGGGCCACCGTGGCTGCGGGTGAGCAGAGCGGACACCTGGAGCAGGTTCTCGAGCAACTGGCGGATTACCTGGAAACCCGTCACGACACCGGTCGCTCGGTGGCGCAGGCGATGATCTATCCGGCCTTTATCATGGTGTTCGCCACCATTGTCATCATGCTGATGATGACCTTTGTGGTCCCCAAGCTGGTGGCGGTGTTTGAAGGCCGTGACCAGACCCTGCCCCTGTTGACGCGTATCGTCATGGCGCTCAGTGATTTCGCCCGCGATTGGGGCTGGTTGCTGCTACTGGTTGTCGTTGTGGCTGTTGTGGCCTTCATGCGCGCCATGCGTGATCCCGGTTTCCGCCTGCGGGTGCACCGGAAAATGGTCACCATGCCCGTGGTTGGCACCATGTTGCGGGCTGCCGACAGCGCCCGTCTCGCCAGCACACTGGGGATCCTCGGTCGTTCCGGGGTACCGCTGGTGGATGCCCTTTTTATTGCCGCCCAGGTGGTGGGCAATCTTGAAGTCAGAAACGCGGTGAAGAATGCCGCGGCCAAGGTCCGCGAGGGCGGCAGCCTGAGCCGGGCCCTGGACGCCAGTGGCTATTTCCCGCCAATGCTGGTGCAGATGATCGCCAGTGGCGAGGCCAGCGGGGAGCTGGACCACATGCTGACCCGCGCAGCCGACTACCAGGAACGAGAATTGAGCAGCACGGTCAATACCATGGTGGGGCTGTTGGGGCCCATCATGCTTCTGTTCATGGCGGGTGTGGTGGTATTGATCGTACTGTCTGTGATGCTGCCCATCATGCAGATGAACAACTTACTAGCTGGATAGGTGAAGGAATGAAAACGAAAGGCACCATGTCAGGGTTCACCCTGCTGGAAATTATGGTGGTTGTTGCCATTATCGGTCTGCTGGCCGCCGTGATTGTTCCCAATGTGATCGGGCAGGGTGAAGGCGCCAAGGTGGACCTGACCAAGGCCAACATGGGGAAAATCGTCCAGCAGCTGGACCTTTACAAATTCAACAATGGCAGCTACCCCACCAGTGAAGAAGGCCTCAATGCGCTGGTTGAGCGCCCCGCATCCGCCCGTAAATGGCCTGATGGCGGGTACCTCTCCAGTGTGCCCGAGGACGCCTGGAATAATGATTATGTCTATATCAGCCCCGGTGTAGACGGGCCCTTCGACCTGCTTTCCCTGGGCGCTGACGGTGCCGAAGGTGGCGAAGGGACCGATGCCGACATCAACTGGCGCGACATTCAGTAAGATGCGCCTGCGCCCCGTCATTCAGGCCGGATTCACCCTGCTGGAAATCATGGTTGTGGTGATGCTGATGGGGTTGCTCACCGTAGTGCTGGTGTCCCAGGGCAACTGGACCAGTGATGGTCGCCAACTGGAGCAGGAAACCGCCCGTTTGCAGGACACGCTGGCGCTCTTGAACGAGCGCAGTCTTTTCTCGGGCCAGTTGATGGCGCTGCGACTGGAAACCACCGGCTGGACACCGCTGGCCTACGACAGGGTTGAGGGGGAATTCCTGCCCGTGGATGACACCGCGCTCAAGGCACACACGTTACCGCCATCCCTGGAATTGGTCTGGCAACTGGATGAGCTCGGTGAAGATCAGGCCAGCCTCAGTGATGTGGCCGAGAACCTGGTCAAAGACGACGTCATGGCCGGCGCAGGCAACGACCTGGTCGACCAGGAAGAGGGCGATGAAAGCGACCAGGAGGAAGCGGATTTCCCCCAGGTATTTTTCTTTCCCAGCGGCGAGGTATCCCCGGTGACCCTGACCCTGCGCGCCTACGATGATGTGGATGCTGAACAACGTTTGCGCGTGTCGGCACTGGGGCAATTCAGTGACCCGGATGCCGGCAATGACGAGGAGGCCGCACCGTGAGTGGTGAGCAGAAGGGGTTTACCCTGGTGGAGGTGCTGGTTGCCGTCTCCATCCTGGCGCTGGTCATGGTTACCCTGGGGCAGAGCATGGGAGCCACGGCCCGGGCCTACACCAACATCAACGAGACCCATCTGGGGTTCCTGGTTGCGTCCGACAAACTGGTGGAGATGCAGGTGTATCAGCAATGGCCTTCTACCGGCACCTCGGACAGTGAAGTGTCCCGCAATGGCCGTGACTGGTGGATCGAAACCACCGTTTCTGAAGGGCCTTATCCGGATACCCGCCGGGTGGACATTGAAGTCGGACCGCTGCGGGGCAAGGACAAAGGCGGCATGGCCTGTCACCTGGCCAGTCTGATTGGAAAGCCTGCGTCCTGATGTCACAGCGCGGCAGGACTCGCGGTTTCACGCTACTGGAGATGGTTGTCACCATCGCCATTTTTGCCTTTATCTACGTCTGGGTGGCCAGTTTTCTTGGCACGGCTCTGCAGGGCCGTGAGCAACTCAATGCCGATGCCGGCATCATGGAGCGCAACCAGCGGGCGGTTACCTATCTGACCCTGGATTTTGAGCAATTGATCAGTCGTCCGGTCCGCGACCCCTATGGGGACCCCCAGCCGGCCATCGTTGGCCGCGACAATTACGTGGAATTTACCCGGCTGGGCTGGTCCAACCCGTTCGGGTTGCGCCAGCGCAGTGAGATGCAGCGGGTTATCTATACGCTGGAAGACGGCAAACTCTATCGTCGTTACTGGCCAGTGCTGGATACCAATGTGGCCACCGAGTATCAGCAAGATGTACTGATCGACGATGTGGCCCGCTTTACGGTGCGTTATCTGGACAAGACTCCACAGGGGGAGTGGCAATGGCTGGAGCTGTGGCCGGATGTGGCCCTGGCTGCCGTTCCTGTCTGGCAGCAGCGATTACCGAAAAGCATCGAAGTGGAAATTGAGCTTGAAGATGGCGACACCATTCACCGATTCTACCGTACGGTGGTGAACCCATGGTCCTGACCCGCAACGCAAAACAGCGGGGTGTAGCCCTTATTATCGTGCTGATGCTGTTCGCGATCCTTGCCACCATCACGCTGGAAATTGTCTTCCGGCAGGATCGGTTCCTGACCCGGGCAGACAACCTGCTGCAATGGGATAAACGCTATCAATACGCCATGGCCGCGGAAGTGGTGGCCCAGCAGGGGCTGATCGACGATCTGGAGGATGACCGCAACAACAATGCCATGGTGGACGATTGCGTGGAAGAACAGTGGGCGGTCCAACTGCCGCCCACTCCCTACGAAGATGCCATGCTCAGCGCCAGCGTTCAGGATCTGCAGGGTCGCTTTAACCTGAACTGGCTGATAACCGCTTCCGGCGACGAGTTTATCCGTAATCCCAGAGCTATCGCACAACTGACCCGCCTGATCGAGCAGACATTCCCCGGCGAAGCCAATGCCAGCCGGCTGGCCAATGAAATGGCTGACTGGCTGGACAGCAACAATATTGTCGACAGCGTGGAAGGGGCAGAAGACCCGGAATACCGTAATCGCCGCACCCCCAATTTGCCGGCCGCCCATGAATCCGAAATGCGGGCATTGCTCAGCTTTCGGGTTGCGGATCAACCTGCGGAGCCGCAAGTGTGGGGATTGTTGACGGCCCTGCCACTAGGGACCACCTTGAATGTGAATACCGCGCCTCCCCAGGTGCTTGATGCGGTGATAGGCGACATGGCAGGGACAGCCGCGGTGCAGGCGGTACTCGACGCGCGTCAGGAGAAGCCGGTCACTGAAATCAGTGAACTGATGAAACTGCCCCCCCTTGATGACCTTTCCGCCGACGAAAAGAACGATCTTGCCAGTTTATTGGGTGTCAGCAGCGAGTATTTTCAGGTAATGGTAGATGTGGAAGTGGATGGTCAGCTCAGCCGGCTGGTCAGCCGGCTTCGCAGGGCCGCGGGTCAAGGGGAAACAACCGCCGTGTTCAGCCGTCAGGTCAGTCCGCTGCTGACACCCCTCGAACCGGCGTGCAATCCCTTCTACAATGCCGACGGCAGCTAACAGAAAGCCAGATGCAACCCGGTGTGGCGGGTCGCATGCTCAAGAATAATGATGGAAGGACAGATAGCGTGGCAGATGCTCCCTTGATTTATCTCGCCGGTGCCGGGGAAACCCAATGGCAACCGGACAGCCCCGTGCTGTTCCAGCCCCACCGCGGTGAGGCGGTGCAATGGCTCGGCCTGGGCGAGGCGCTGGCGGCCTGCCAGGGGCGCAACGTGGCGATGGTCGTCAGTGTCTCCTGCGCCCGATTGACCCACGTTTCCCTGAGTCGCAAGCAGGCCCGTCATCTTCAGCGCGTCCTGCCATACCTGCTGGAAGAGCAGCTGCTCGACAACCCGGACGACCTTTGGTTCGTGTCCCGCAAGGGCAGTGGGGACGATTATCAGGTATCAGCGGTACGCAGGGAGCTGATTACCCGGCTCCAGCAATGGGCCAGGGAGGCAGGCGCGCAGATGGTATCCTTGCAGGTGGATGCCGACTGTCTGCAGGCGGTGCTGCCGCTGACGGCGGACCTGGGCAATCGTCAGCAGCTGCTGTTGATAGATCGCGAGCAGGGTCTGGTCATTGATGCGGACCAGCAGGAAGCGTTTGCCCCCCTGCTGGGAGACAGCCTGGATCAGGCTCGACAGGTTGATTTGCCAACCCTCTTTGACGAACTGCGTCAGTATCACGGCCAGGAGCTGTTGACCGGCCCCTATACCCCCAAACAGGACCGTCAGAAAAACGCATTGTTGGGACCCTGGCGTCCTGTTGCCTACCTGGCTGCCGCGGTGTTTCTGGTTGCGGTGGTTGCACTCTGGATACAGCAGTGGTGCTATCAGCAGGCAGCGGACCAGGCGTTGGCGCAGGCGAAACAGCGTTATGAACAGCTGTTCCCCGGCGACAAGGCGACCTCGGCCCTGAACCGTCAGTTCCAGGGCCGTCTGGCGCGCCTTGGCGGTGGCGTTGATGGCGGTGGTGCAGCGTTTTTCCCGTTGCTGGCGCCGGTTGCCCAGGTGCTCAAAGACATGAAGGTGGAGCCCAAACGGCTGCAGTATGACCAGCGCCAGAATGTGTTGCTGCTGGATGTGGGGGCCAAGGATTACGCCCAGCTTGAAGCCCTGCAGAACGCCATAAGAAAGCAGGGGGGCAATGCCTCCATTGCCAATTACCGCAACGGCGCCCAGGGCGTCAGTGCCCGCATCAAGGTGGAGCAACCGGGATGACATCTGCCGAATTGAAGAAACTGGCCGGCCAGCGCTGGTCGCAACTGCAACAGTGGTATGCCAGTCGTGAAGCCCGCGAACAGCAAGTGCTCAAGGTGCTCGCGGTGGTGGCGTTGTTTGTGGTGCTCTACTGGGTTATCTGGGCACCGTCATGGGCGGCCCGTAATCAGGCTCGCCAACAGTATGTGGCCAACATGCAGACACTGGAATGGATAGAGGCCAACAGCGGTGCCGTAATGGCCGCTCGCGCTGGCACCAGCAGTGGTAGCCGGTTGTCAGACAACTGGGTCAGTGACGTGAGCCGCAGTGCGGATGATTTCGGTCTCACCTTGCGTAACTTTACGCCGGATGGGAATCGCTCCGTCCGTATCCAGCTGGAAGATCAGTCCGCTGCGCAGGCCGTGCTATGGCTGCAGTCCCTGCAGCAAAAAGGCGTGCAATTGGGCAATCTGGAAATGACGCCGGGTGGCAAGTCCGGCACTGCCACCGTTCGGGCAACCCTGCAGCAATAATATGACCCTTCGCCTTCTTCTGGCTTTTTGCACTCTGGGTTTCACCGTCACGGCGGAGGCGCAATGTCGCTTCGATCCGCTGGATCAAGGCCGCGTGGTGAAAATTTCCGGCGCGCAGCTGCCCGCCGCATCCGGCATGTCGCTATCCAGTCTTTCGGTCATGCGGGTGGAGAAAGGGCGGTTTATCCCGGTGGCCTACCAGTTCGATGAAATGGACCAGAAGGGCATGGTCTGGTTTGCGGATTCGGGCTTTGAGCTGGCAGGTTCTCCAGGCCAACTGGATGGGCAAGACCAGCTGCTCATGATGCTGACCGATGCAGGCCCGCGGGCGCCGGCAGACCTCAAGCCGGAACAGGGCGAGCTCGTTGCCAGGCTGACCGTCGCAGAGGATTGCCATTTCTATCTGGTCCAGGGGAATCCTGAGCGAAGTGACAATTATTATGTGGCTCACGATATCGACAGCGGCGAAACCCGCACGGCGCTTTATCAGCTGGATGTGGATCCGGATAATGAATTGAACTGGCGCTATCTGGGTTATCGGGGCTATCTGGGCGAGGGGTCAATCATCGATACCCTGAAAATGCGCATGAGTGCCGGTGTACTGTCCCGGTTTACCCGTATGACCCTGGATAATCACAACCTCAGACCCAAACGGGTGGGGTTTTCTGTGGGGCCGATTCGTTCGGTGATGCATTTGCGTACCAAGGTGGTACTGGCCGGTATTCCCGTGATGACCATCCAGGTACAGGCCATGCGCTACGCGGCGCATTATGAAGCCCATACCTACGCCAAAATTCCCGACCTTTATCGAGCGACCCTGAAAGAGCCGGAAGTGTCGGTGACTGTGGATGGCAACAATCAGTCAGGCGCCGCTGTGTACACAGCAAATTTTGTCGACTCTCCGGTGATTGTCGACGGCAAACCGGATGATCTGGCGTTTGCTAACCAGGCGCTCACCATGGATGCCAACTGGATCCTGTTTGACAGCCAGCGGGATTTTGCGCTGCTCACCCATCTCACCGTGCCTGATGAGCTCATGGAAACGCCTCTGGCGCTCATTTATCAGGATGATGCCTCGTTGACGGTGGAGCCGGAACAATTTCCCGGCCAGCTTCCCAACCTGGGTTACTCCCTGCATGGCTGGCCGCAGCCGGAAGAGCTGCGGTTTACCGTGAGCCTGTATTTCGAAGAGGGTTTGAAAGGTTTTGCCGCAGACCAGTTCGCCACGAGGCGGTCCGCCGAGGTCCCGGTGCAGGTAAGGGACCGTTAACAGGCGGTTAAGGCCTGCCTATTCAGTGTCTGCCGGCGTGATACAAGACAAAGACGGTTTCGCTGCCCGTTGCAGGTCGCCGTCTTTGTCGGCACGGAAATCGCGCTGTGTTGTTCAGAATGGCCGTTCCGGCGTCAGTGAAATGGCTTCTTCCCGGGTCAGCGGCAACCAGATATCCCCCTTCACTGTGGCATTTCTCGCCAGGAAAGCGGAATTGAGCGGGAACTGGGTGGTAAATCCGTAAATCACCAGCCCGACACGATCGCCTCCTTTCAGGGGTTGGCTCACCGCCGGCAACTCCATATTGTGGATGCCTTTTTCCGGCAGGGGCGTCAATTGCTCACTGGCCACGTGTACCCGGCGGCGGTTGGCGTGTTGAATGCCGACCCCGACAAAGACCGGCATGCTTTTGCCGCCTGAGGTGCCGGCCAGGCTCAGCGCAATGCGGGGCTTGCCCAGCAGCACCTCATCGTCACCCCGGGCCACATACAGCGGCACGAATTTCGGACGTCCGAAGCCGCCATTGGGTTCCAGCTCGCGAAGGTCTGCACCGGGCCACATGGCCCGGAACATGTCGCCACCAATATCGAACCCGGCCATCAGCCATTCAAAGGCTCCGGCAAGGGGGATAGTGACGCGGGTGGGGGAGAGGGCATAACGGCTACCCCCGTCGAGGATGCCGTTTTCTCCCATGGCTATCCCGCGGTCGCGGGTCACGTTGATGCAGTATTGGGGAACAGTGGCGTCTTCGCCACGCAGCTTTTCGTCCCACCAGTTGATAATGGTATCAACGGTTGTTTCGCTGTAGTCACCACAGTGCACCATGTCATCGGTTTGGTAGAACGGCACCCAGCCGCGCCATTTCTGAATTGGCCAGGGCATGACATGGCCGCTTTCCATACCGATAATGCGCGCGTCACGTCCTTGCGCCTGCCAGCAGTCATAATTTTTTTCTGCCTGCTGGAAAGGGAACAGGCTGTCGCTGAAACCCTGGATAAAGAGGGCGTCCGCATGGGGAGCTTTGCCCTGATCGCAGTAACTGGCGGCGCTGCGCTCATACATCAGTGCCTGCATGTCACGGCTTACCGTGCCATCAAAGGCGCTGCGCCAGGGATCCGCAAACATCTCTCCAATATCAAAACCACTATTGATCCCTCCGAATCCGAGCAATACTGCCCCCCAGGCTGTGCGGAATTCGCCATTGGGAGCGATGCTGTTCATGTCATACCAGCCGGTAAGCGGCACCAGGGCTTTTAAACGGGGTTCGGTGAAAGCCGCCAGGGTTTGCAGGCCGGCTCCGTAGGATTCGCCTATCATGCCGATGGCGGGGCTGCCGTCTTCCAGCCGCTTGACTCCGGGCAGATGGGCCAGGGACCAGTCAATGACCTGGCTCAGGTCAGCCACTTCGTAGTCCGGGTCCATCATGTGAACCCGGCCCTGGGACTGGCCCCAGCCTCGCTGGTCATAGAAGACCACCCAATAACCGGCTTTCCAGGCGGCAATGGCGGCCTCCCCGGTGAGGATTGCCTTGCCGTAGACGGATAGCGGGCGCTTCGCACGGAAACCGCCAAAACCGTGGGTGGCAATGACCAGCGGCGCACTTTGGCCGCTCTGCAACGCCGGTTGATAGACCGTGGCGGCCAGTTTCTTGCCATCCCGTGTGGGGATGCGAACCTGGTAGTAATCCGCTTCAAGGGCCTGGGTGGTAAGGCGATCATTGGTTTTGGGAAGGCTGGTGGTGGCACAGCCGGTAATGGCGAAGGCGCCCAAAAAAAGGGCTATCGACATGAAGAGCGGTCGCATGGCGCTACGTCCTCTGTTTATTATTCTGGTTTATGCTTGGGGATATTATGAAAAAAACAGTACAAAAAAGCCGGGTCGCTGCCACTTTAGTGTGGTTCTTCTACGCTGTCACGGTTGTATTGCTTTCCGTTCTTATCAGTTGGGCATTATACAGCCAGGCCAATTACGGGTACGGATTCTGGTACCAGCAATTAGACATTGATACGCATATACAGAAATACGGCCCCAAGAATCGCTTTCGATACGGTTTTGAGCAATTGCCGAGCGAACAGCATATCCAGGCGTTTGAGCAAATACGGGATGCCGTGCATCAGCAGGGCGAAGGCCTGGCAGATATTCATTACACCTTGCCCGGCCGGAAACCGGTGCCGTTACTGCATGAGGCAGAGATTCGTCATCTGCAGGACGTGGCCGATCTGATCGATGTCGGCCGCTGGCTGATGGTTGCCCTGGCACCACTCTGGGTGTTGCTGTCCCTGTTGTGTATCCGCCTGGCCATACCGCCCATGCGCCAGCGAATTCTGATAACTGTTTTCGCACTGGGGGCTATGATAGCGTGGTTGGCCATTGTCGGGCCGACGCAGATTTTTTATCAGTTTCACGTCTGGCTGTTTCCTGCGGAGAACCAATGGTTTTTCTACTGGCAGGATTCGCTGATGAGCACTCTGATGAAAGCGCCGGTACTGTTCGGGGGAATTGCCGCGGCAATCGCTCTGGGGGCACTGCTGCTGACGCCGGTGTTGTACGGGTTGGGGCTGCGGCTGTCGAAAAACATCGTCAAACAAGAATCAGGTCATGGGCATTGAAGTACTGACTGCTGACGCGCAGGGCAGCGAAAACCTGCAGCGCTGGGCGGCCATGGGGCTGCCTGTGCCGCCGAGCTGGCGAGTGGGCCGGGAAGTGGTACAAGACAATTCGCCGGAATCCCTGGCACAACAACTGCGTGCGTTGCCACGCATGTTCAGCGAAGACCGTTACTGGGTCCTGCAACAGGGGCCAATGAACCCGGACTCCTGCCGGGAAAGCTTGCTCAACCTGGATTCTGATGAGTCCCTGGCGGCAGCGTTGCGGAGCATTTTTCAGCGTGAGCAGGGGCCGGATCATGTGGTGATTCAGGCATTACCACGCCAGCAGGCTGCTGGTGTTCTGTTTACCCGTCATCCGCTACGACAAGACCTGCCTCACATGGTGGTGGAAGGGGTCCTGGACGGCAGCAATGACCGCCAGCGGCTGATCTTCGATGAGGATGGGCGCCTGGTGCATGCCTCCCATGGAGACAATGCCCTGGGTGATCAGGTGGGCGAGCCGTTGTTGCGCGGGCTCCATGAGCAGCTGAAGCAGAATTTCAAACGGCCCCAGGCCGGGGAATGGGTGTTTGATGGGCAGCAGCTGTGGCTGTTGCAGACCCTGCCGGTCGGCTCCCTTCCCATGCCCCGGGAGGCATGGACGCGTCGGGCCGGCAGTGGGTTATTTATCCAGGTGGAGACGCCGCTCTGGTACACCTTGCAGGGGCGGTGGCTGAAGACGGCCTTCTGGGAGCCCCTGGTGGGGCAACATGGCTGGGAATCCCTGGCCAAGGTGGAGCCCTATCGGCGGCAGCACAGCCATCTGTACACCAACTGTGCGTTTTTCCGTGAATTACAGGGCCAGCATGCCGGCGCCAGCCGTTTTCTGCCACCGGCATGGCAGCAGCTGGAGGCCGAACCGGGGCCAGTTTCACCGGGGCGCCTGGCAGACCGGGTGGCGGTTTACCGGCACCAGTTGACACTGGCCCGTGTCAGCCGGGATCTGAAACGCTGGCAACAGCCTGCCGCGACCCAGGAAGGGCTATGGCGTGGCTTCATGCAGCTTGATGGCATGGGGGAACGACTCAGTGGCGTTGAAGGCGAGGTGGGATATCTGGCCTTGCCGGACCGCAGCCAACATTACACGGCGCCGTTCCCTTTATCGTGGTTGGTCAGCGGTGCAGAAAAGGATGCCATCGACGCGCTGGTGGCGGGGCGTAGCGACGTCCTGGCAGAGACCGGCCTGCGTCCGGGGGCCGATCCGGTTCATGCGCCCCTGAGCGAGAATCCGGCCCAGGCCGGCAACCTGCATACGCTTTACGCGATCACCAGCGGGGAGCCTTCGGTGACGTGTGCCGAGCCCTCCACGGAGGATGCGCGCTGGCTGGCATTGGCCCGTCAGGCTCGTGGCTTGCGTTTTGCCATCGGTAACCGGTTGCGCAGCCTGTTGCGCGCCATGGGGGCGGTGGCGGTCAATCAGGGGCGACTGCAACACCCGGATGACATCTATTTCCTCTATTTCGATGAGTTGTGGCAGTTATGGATGGGCCAGCAACTGCCTGCCAGTGCCAGTCGCGAGGTGATCGGGGAGCGGAAACTCCGCTACCTCGATGATGGCTTACAGGGAGCGCCTGACTGGAAAATGGATCAAATCGGTTACGGCTTTGGCGGCGGCCAACGCCTGAGTCCTTTGCTGCGCGGGGTATCGCTGGTGCCGGGCAGGGCAGAGGGGCCGATACGGCGGGTGTGCAGTGCCTGGAGCCTGAACCGGATATGCCCGGGGGATATTGTGGTGGTTGATCAGGTAGAACCCGCCTGGCTGCCCTGGCTGGTCCAGGCCGGGGGCCTGGTCATTGCCGAAAAGGATCCCTGTAATGGCGCCGCCAGCCTGGCCGTCACTTACGGGATTCCTGCGATTTGGTCAGCCAATGACGTCATGCACAGCGTCCAGGATGAGTTGCCCGGGCACCTGGATGCCACCCACGGCAGGCTTGATGTGTCCGCGGAGATTGCAGAAGATTGATCGGGTCACATCTCACCCCATGGCCCAGTGATGAATAACGATAATAACCCGCAGGAAGAGGATACCCGCCCCTTTGTGGCACCCTGTCGTCCCATCGCCCCGTCTGCGCCTTTGCGCTGGTTACGCAAGGGCTGGCAGGATTTTCGTGCGGCTCCGGGGCCGAGCCTGATCTACGGATTGATGATGGTGGGCCTCAGCTACTTGATTACTGGCGCCACCTGGTGGTTTGGCAATATGGGGCTGTATCTGGGGCTGATCTCCGGCTTTGTCTTCCTGGGACCCATTCTTGCCCTGAACCTCTATAACATCAGCATTCAGCTGCAGCAGGGCCGGGTGCCCACGCTGAGGGAGAGTCTGCGCCAGGCCAGGCAGTGCATGGGCGATGCGCTGACCTACACGGTGATCATGATTGTGGTCTTCCTGATCTGGGCTCGTGCCGCCAATCTGATTTACATTTTCTATCCGGTCAACGAATGGCACTGGAAAGATATCGTGTTGTTCTTCGGGGTGGGTAGCAGTGTCGGTGCCGTGTTCTGCGCCATTATCTTCACCGCCAGCGTGTTTTCCTTGCCGATGATCATGGATCGCCGCACGGACATGGTGACCGGCGTGATCACGAGCATCAATGCGGTGTTGCGCAACAAGCTGGCGCTGTTTGTCTGGGCCAGCCTTATTGGCGTCTGCTTGCTGTCAGGATTGCTGACGGCCTATCTGGGGCTTGCTGTGCTGCTCCCGGTGCTCGGCTATGCCACCTGGCACGGCTACCGGGAATCGATTGATGCCAGTGCATGGGAGGCCCGCTTCGAACTTCCGCAGGAGCATCACTGAAGAGACGGGTGGGGGCGTGGCACTCAAAATCTCCCGGCTCGCAGGCGCAGCCGGCAGGGTGGGGCGTCCGGTCCCGAGACCCTGCCGTTGCCATGGGGCTTGCGCCTTTGCACTCCTGGTTCAGCTTTGCTCTTCGTCCATGTAGCCCAATAGATGCGGCACCATTCGCTCGATTTCCTTGCGAGTCATTCCCTTGCGGGCGGCATAGTCGTCCATCTGATCCTTGGCCAGCTTGCCGGTGCCGAAGTACTTGGCTTCCGGGTGAGAGAAATACCAACCGGACACCGCCGCAGCAGGCAGCATGGCGTAGCTTTCCGTCAGGGTCATGCCGGCATTCTTCTCCGGCTCCAGCAGCTCCCAGAGCAAGGCTTTTTCAGTGTGGTCCGGGCACGCCGGGTAGCCAGGGGCAGGGCGAATACCCCGGTATTTTTCACTGATCATGTCCTGGTTGCTGAGGGCTTCATCGCTGGCGTAGCCCCAGTAATCCTTACGCACCTTTTCGTGCATGCGCTCGGCCAGTGCTTCTGCCAGCCGGTCAGCCAGCGCCTTGAGCATAATGGAAGAGTAGTCATCGTGGTCCGCTTCAAAGCGTGCCACGTGTTCGTCGATGCCGATGCCGGCGGTGACGGCAAAGCCGCCCAGCCAGTCGGTGAGGCCGGTTTCCCTGGGCGCGATAAAGTCGCTGAGACAGAAGTCAGGCTTGTCGTTCTTGGTCCGGTCGAGCTGCTGGCGCAAGTGATGGAGGGTCATGAAGGCCTCCTTGTCACCGGGGTTACGGTACAGTTCGATATCGTCCATGACCGAGTTTGCTGGCCAGAAACCTATTACAGCACGGGCGGTTAGCCACTTTTCTTCAACAATTTTCTCAAGCATTGCCTGGGCATCACGGTAAAGCTTGCTGGCTTCAGTACCGACCACCTCGTCTTCCAGAATGCGCGGAAATTTACCGGCAAGCTCCCAGGAGCGGAAGAAGGGGGTCCAGTCGATACGCTGCACCAGATCCTCCAGCGGGTAATCGTCGAACACCTTCAGACCTTTCACCTTTGGCTCGGGCGGGGTGTAGCTGGACCAGTCTGGCTGGAAGCGATGCTGCCGGGCCTGCTCGATGGAAATCAGGCTGCGGTCAACTTGCTGCTGTTTCCGGCGCACGCGCAGGCCTTCGTAGGTTTCCTTCAATTCGGCTACATAATCAGCCTTGGCCGTCTTGGAGAGCAATTTGGAGGCGACGCCCACCGCCCGGGAGGCATCGGCGACATGCACCACTGCCTGCTCGTAGGCCGGGTCGATCTTCACGGCGGTGTGGATGCGGCTGGTGGTGGCGCCGCCGATCATCAACGGCAGATCCATGCCCAGGCGCTGCATTTCACTGGCCACGTGAACCATTTCATCCAGAGACGGCGTGATCAGACCGGACAGGCCGATGATATCCACCTTCTCTGCCTGGGCCGTTTCCAGAATCTTCTCGCAGGGTACCATCACGCCCATATCGACCACGTCGTAGCCGTTACACTGCAGTACCACGCCGACGATATTCTTGCCGATATCGTGTACATCGCCTTTTACCGTGGCCATCAGGATCTTGCCGTTGGCCTCGTCCTGGGTGCCAAGCTCCTCCTTTTCCTTTTCCATGAAGGGGAGCAGGTAGGCCACGGCCTTTTTCATCACCCGGGCGGATTTCACCACCTGGGGCAGGAACATCTTGCCTTCACCAAACAGGTCGCCGACCACGTTCATGCCATCCATGAGCGGGCCCTCGATCACGTGCAGGGGGCGGGCGGCATTCTGGCGTGCCAGTTCGGTATCCTCGTCCACGTAATCGGCGATGCCTTTCACCAGGGCATGTTCGAGACGCTTTTCCACGTCCCATTCACGCCAGGCCAGATCCTCTTTCTTGGCTTTTTCGGCGCCGCTTCCCCGGTATTTTTCGGCCAGATCGAGCAGAATTTCGGTGCCATCCTCACGGCGATTAAGCACCACGTCTTCTACGGCGTTGCGAAGTTCTTCGGGAATATCCGCATAAATCGCCAGCATGGCCGGGTTAACAATGCCCATGTCCATGCCATTGCGAATCGCGTAGTAGAGGAACACGGCATGAATCGCTTCACGGACAGTGTCATTGCCGCGGAAGGAAAAGCTCACGTTGGAAACGCCGCCGGAAATCATGGCGTGGGGCAGGGTACGCTTGATGTCCGCCACGGCTTCGATGAAGTCCACAGCGTAGTTGTTGTGCTCTTCAATGCCGGTGGCGATGGCAAAGATATTGGGGTCGAAGATAATGTCTTCCGGCGGGAAATCCACTTCTTCAGTGAGCAGCTTGTAGGCTCGGGTACAGATTTCCACTTTGCGCTCACGGGTTTCCGCCTGGCCTTCCTCATCAAAGGCCATGACGATCACTGCCGCACCGTAACGACGCAGCAGTCGCGCCTGGTGCAGGAAGGCTTCTTCACCTTCCTTCATGGAAATGGAGTTCACCACCCCCTTGCCCTGGATGCATTTCAAACCGGCCTCGATCACTTCCCACTTGGAGGAATCGATCATGATCGGCACCTTGGAGATCTCCGGTTCAGATGCCACCAGGTTAAGGAACTTCACCATGCACTCGGCGGATTCCAGCATCCCCTCATCCATGTTGATGTCGATGATCTGGGCGCCGTTCTCCACCTGGTCACGGGCCACGTCCAGGGCAGCGTCGTAATCCTCTTCCTTGATCAGGCGCAGAAAGCGTTTGGAGCCGGTCACATTGGTCCGCTCGCCCACGTTAACGAACAGGGAGTCCTTGCTGATGGTGCAGGGTTCCAGGCCCGACAACCGGCAGGCGATCTCGATTTCGGGAATCTGTCGTGGCGGCAATCCTTCCACGGCCTCCGCCATGGCGGCAATGTGCTCGGGGGTGGTACCGCAGCAGCCTCCGATGATGTTGAGGAACCCCTTTTCGGCCCAACCGCGGATTTCCCTGGCCATGGTGGCCGGATCGAGATCGTATTCCCCCATTTCGTTGGGCAGGCCAGCGTTGGGGTGAGCGGACACGTAGGTCTCGGAAATCCGTGACAGCTCTTCGATATAGGGGCGCAGCTCCATGGGGCCCAGCGCACAGTTGAGCCCGACGCTGATCGGACGGGCATGGCGCAGGGAGTTGTAGAACGCCTCGGTGGTCTGACCGGTGAGTGTCCGGCCGGAGGCATCCGTGATCGTCCCGGAGAGCATGACCGGCAGATCCAGGCCGTTTTCGTAGCAGTACTGATCCACGGCAAAGACAGCCGCTTTGGCGTTTAGGGTGTCGAAGATGGTTTCGATGAGGATCAGATCAATGCCGCCTTCCACCAGGCCATCCAGCGCTTCCAGGTAGGCTTCAACCAGCTTGTCGAAATTGGTGTTGCGGTAACCCGGGTCGTTCACGTCCGGGCTGATGCTGGCCGTACGGTTGGTGGGACCCAATACCCCTGCTACATAGCGGGGCTTGTCAGGCGTCGACGCCTCGTCAGCGGCTTCACGGGCCACCCGGGCGGCGGCCACATTGATTTCCCGCGCCAGGTCCTGCATGTCGTAATCGGCCATGGCGATGGAGGTGGCATTGAAGGAGTTGGTCTCGATAATGTCAGCGCCGGCGTCCAGATAGCCCTTGTGAAGGGCCTTGATCCGTTCCGGCTGCGTCATGCAGAGCAGATCATTGTTACCCTTGAGGTCGCTTGGCCAGTCGGCAAAACGGCTCCCCCGGAAGTCCTCCTCGGTGAACTTGCAGCCCTGAATCATGGTGCCCATGCCGCCATCCAGAATCAGGATGCGTTCTTGCAATTGGGCGGTCAGGGAGGCACGGACGCGCTTGGACATTGAAGACTCCGACAGGCAGAAATGTGACCGGGCATTATACCGGCCAGCCCGGCAGATACCCAGACATGTGCATGAATTGATGAGGAAATCTGCCTTATGGGGACCTTGAGACTGGTCATGGACGCGTGAAGGTTTCATTATGTGCAGCAAGCCGGCAGCGGGCAGGGGTCTGTGCTTCGTTTGCCTCAGGTGAAACCTTTGTAAAATTCTGCTTCGGGGCAGCCCGCCATCTTGGGCTGGAAGCAGGAATGGGCATAATTCGCGCTCACTGGATGAGGAGTACGTTTAATGGATCAATATCTGTCTCAACTGGAAACCTTTGCCAACGAAAACCTGATGCCCTACGCATGGAATATCATTGCGGCGCTGGTCATCTTTATTGTCGGTAAATGGATCGTAGGGAAAATTGCTGGATGGCTTGGCCGGGTGATGGACAAGAAGCTGGACACGGAAGTGGCCAAGTTTCTGAGTAATATCATCCACGTACTGCTGTTTGTCTTCGTGATCATCGCCTCGCTTGACCAGCTCGGTGTAGAAACCACGTCATTGGTTGCCATTCTCGGTGCGGCGGGTCTGGCCGTAGGTCTGGCGCTGAAGGACTCCCTGGGCAATTTCGCTGCCGGCGTGATGCTGATCATGTTCAAACCCTTCCGGGTAGGCCATTACGTGGAAGCCGGTGGCACCTCGGGTACCGTCAAGGAAATCCGCATCTTTGCCACCATCATGAACAGCCCGGACAACAAGGTGATTACCGTGCCGAACGGGTCAATCATGTCCGGCAATATCACCAATTATTCTGAATTGCCCACTCGCAGGGTAGATATGGTGTTCGGTGTTGCTTACGATGCGGACCTTTCCGTGGTGAAGAAAGTGCTGGAAGAGGTTCTGGCCGCTGACGAACGCGTTCTCAAGGATCCCGCCCCGACCATTGTTGTGGGTGAGCTGGCTGACAGCTCTGTGAACTTCCTTTGTCGCCCCTGGGTGAAAAGCGCGGATTACTGGCCGGTGCTTTGGGACACCACGGAAACCGTGAAGCGCCGCTTCGATGAAGCAGGGATTGGCATTCCGTTTCCGCAGATGGATGTGCATCTGGACAAGAGTGAGTAGAGGAGAGATTCATGCGCAGTAAGTATCTCGCTGCCATGCTGATTGCCGCCGGCTTGCCGGCGGTATCAGTAGCGGCCGAGGAAGGTACCAGTGAAGCAAGCAAGTGGTCCGGGGATATTTCTGTTGGCCTGCTTTTCAAACGCGGCAATACCGATTCCGATTCGGTGAACGCCCACGCCAATGCCAGCCGTGACAGTGCCTTCTGGCGCCACCACTTCAAGGCAGACGCCAACAACGAGAAAGAGCGCGATCCGGAGACGGAAGAATACAACCGTACCGATGAAAATTACTTTGCTTCCTACAAGCTTGATCGCAAGCTCGGTGAGGAATCCCGCAATTATCTGTTCAACGTGGCCACTTACGAGAAAGACAATTTCTCCGGGTTCCACTATCAGGCCAGTTACGCCATCGGTCTGGGTCGTCGTTTTATTGAAAACGATGCCCATACCCTGGATCTGGAAGCGGGTCCCGGTTACCGCGTACAGTGCCTGGAGCCGGAAGACTCCTACAGCGATTGTGCGGACACGGAAGAGAGCGCCATTGCTCGTCTGGCGCTGAAATACCACTGGAAGATCAGTGACAGCGCTGAATTCCAGGAAGAAATCAGCAGTGAAGTGGGCGAAGACTCCACCAGTACCCGGATGGAAACCTCGCTGACCAGCAAGATCAACAGCCATTTTGCCCTGCGGTTGCGCCACTTGCTGGAGCATGAATCCAAGGTGCCGGCAGGGACCAAGGAGACGGATCATCAGGTAACGGTTGGTGTGGTGTATACCTTCAACTAGTCCTGTTGTTTCATGGCACCGATTGCAGAAAAGCCCGCGTAATGCGGGCTTTTTTGTGGAAGATCGCCCCCGCAGCCGCCGTAGCAGGGTACTTGCATTTATCGCGTCAATGCCAGGTTGGTGGTGGCCGGCGGAGGCAAGGGAAGGCGGTTTGCGTGCTTGAGGGGGGAGGGTGGTAAAGTGCCCGGGGCCTGTTGTCTGCAATGACGGAAGCAGAGGAAAAACAGGCATAAAAAAGGGGAGCCGAGGCTCCCCTTTTTGCTGACCCGCAGAGGATCAGCCTTCTTTCAGGGCGGTGGTGATATCCAGCACCGCACCCTTGCCGTCGCCGAACAACATCAGGGTATTGTCCTTGGCGAACAAGGGGTTGGGCAGGCCGGCAAAACCGGCGCTCAGGGAGCGTTTTACCACAACCACGGTCTTGGCCTTGTCCACATTGAGGATAGGCATGCCGTAAATCGGGCTGCCTTTGTCCTCACGGGCCATGGGGTTGGTCACGTCGTTGGCGCCGAGCACGATGGCCACATCGGTCTGCTCGAAGGTCGGATTGATGGCATCCATATCCTTGAGCTGATCGTAGGGCACTTCCGCTTCTGCAAGCAGTACGTTCATGTGACCGGGCATACGACCCGCAACCGGGTGAATGGCGTAGGCCACTTCGATGCCGGCAGCTTCCAGGGTATCAGCCAGATCACGCACTGCGTGCTGCGCCTGGGCCATTGCCAGACCAAAGCCCGGGACGATAACAACGCGCTGGGCGGTTTCCAGCAGCATGGCCACTTCTTCGGCGGAGGTGGATTTCACCTTGCCGGCGTAAACCTCGTCTTCGTCCATGGCTTCGCCAGCTTCGGCCATCACACCAAACAGAACGTTGGTGAGTGAGCGGTTCATGGCTTTACACATGATGCTGGTCAGGATCAGACCGGAAGCCCCTACCAGGGAGCCGGTGATGATCAGGGCGCTGTTGCCCATGACAAAACCGGCCGCAGAGGCAGCCACACCGGAATAGGAGTTCAGCAGGGCGATCACAACCGGCATATCGGCGCCGCCAATCGGCAGAACCAGCAACAGGCCGAGTACCATGGCAGCCGCCACAAGACCCCAGAACACCATTTCATTGCCCGGGTTGAGCACCAGGTAGCCAATGCCAACGATGGAACCGATAAACAGGACCGCATTAACCAGCTTCATGCCCGGGAAGCCCATGGGCTTGCCGTCGATGAGCTCCTGCAGCTTGGCGAATGCGACCAGGGAACCGGTCAGGGTCACAGCACCGATCAGTACAGCCGCACCGGTGGCAATGATGGATACCGTATCGGTGGCAGAACCACGGAAAAATTCCGCAGAAGCCACCGAGAAGGATGCACCACCACCGAAACCGTTCAGCAGGGCAATCATCTGCGGCATGGCGGTCATCTGGACCTTCTTGGCCATGACGGCACCAATCAGGCCACCAACGACTACGCCGGCAATAATGATTTCATAGGTGACAATATGCTCATTGAGCAGGGTGACCACGGCGGCAATACCCATGCCGGCAGCAGCCAGCAAATTCCCGCGCACGGCAGTTTTCGGCTTGGTCAGCCCCTTGATGCCCAGCACAAACAGGCAGGCGGCGATCAAGTAGGCGATATCAATCCAGTTCTGCATGAATTACTTCCTCTTGAACATCGCCAGCATTCGATTGGTGACCATAAAGCCGCCAATCACGTTGATGGTGGCGAGCACCACAGCGATAAAGCCCAGCACATTGTTCAGCATGCCGGAGTCAGACCCGGCGGCAATCAGGGCGCCCACGATAGTAATACCGGAGATCGCGTTGGAGCCGGACATCAGCGGGGTGTGCAGGGTGGGCGGGACCTTGGTGATAAGCTCCACACCGAGGAAGATCGCCAGCACAAACAGGGTCAGTTGGGCTACGAAATCCATTATTTCTCCTCCTCCTTGTTGGCGTCGGAGTCCGCTTCGGCGGGTTCCTCGGCCTCGGGCTCAGGCTTGGCAAGAGCAGGCAGGCCGAGCAGGTCACGCAGGCGGGCCTGGGGTACGTCGCCATCATGGCTGATCACGGTTTCCGCAACGATTTCATCTTCGAAGTCCAGTTGCAGATCGCCGTTATCGTCCAGCAGCAGGTTGAGCAGGTTTTCCATGTTCTTGCCGAACATCTGGCTGGCGTGATAGGCCACTGAGGAGGGAACGTTCTCAGGTCCGACGATGGTAACGCCGTGTTTGACAACGGTCTTTCCGGATTCGGTCAGATCACAGTTGCCGCCACGCTCTGCCGCCAGATCCACAATGATGGAGCCGGGCTTCATGGCCTTGACCATGTCTTCGGTGACCAGGATCGGGCTCTTGGCGCCGGGAACGGCAGCCGTGGTGATTACCACGTCCATTTCCTTGATCACTTCGGTCATCAGCTCGCGCTGGCGCTTCAGGAAGTCCTCGCCCTGGGCCTTGGCATAACCGCCGCTGCCCTCGGCTTCGCCGGTATCCAGATCCAGTTCCACCGGCTTGGCGCCAACGGAGAGGATTTGCTCGCGGGCAGCAGGGCGCACGTCATAGGCTTCCACAACGGCACCCAGGCGCTTGGCGGTGGCACAGGCTTGCAGGCCTGCCACACCGGCACCCATAACGAACACGCGGGACGCATTCATGGTGCCAGCAGCGGTCATGTTCATGGGGAACATGCGCTGGGACTCGTTGGCGGCAAGTAATACGCACTTGTAACCGGCAATCATGGCCATGGAAGAAAGGACATCCATGGCCTGGGCGCGAGTGATACGCGGCACCAGTTCCAGCGCCAGGCCAGTGACTTTCTTGTCGGCCAGGGTCTGGGCAAATTGCGGGTTGGCCAGCGGATCGGTCATGCCGATTACGATCTGGCCTTGCTTGAGTTTTTCCAGGTCGTCGTTGCCGTTCTGGGTGTTACTGCCAGGCGTTTGTACCTGCAGGACCACCTGAGCGGCGTTGAAAACCTCGTCGCGATCAACCAGCTTGGCACCGGCAGCTTCAAAAGCGCTGTCCGGGTAGCCGGCAATCTCACCAGCGCCACGCTCGATGATGATCTCGACACCTTGTTTTTTCAGCAGTGCGCTGACATTGGCAGGCGTTAGAGCAACGCGCTGCTCGCCAGGGCAGATTTCTTTGGGAACACCGATAATCACCTGCGTTACCCCCGTCTGTGGTTCGCAAATAATCGGCTATCAGGGCAGCAGAGTTGGCAACCCGGCACCTTGAAAGCCTCGTTAAACGGTCGCTTCATGGGAGCCGACCGACAAGAGCCTGTCTCAGGCCCTTGCGTACCGCGTGGGGTGGAAGGTAATGACCCGAAGGCCGCCACTGTCTCCATCACACTGCGAAGGTCGAATACCGCCGGTGGGCCCATTGCCGCAGTGTGGGCAATGAGACAAGCCGGAGGCTAACCCCCTCGGTAGCGCAAAGGCCTGAAACAGGCTCTCAGCAGGGTGCTAACCTTATTGTGGCGATGCCACCTTGGCAAATGACAATTCGTTATCGCACCGATAAGCGGGTGACAAAAGGGCATTTTTGTCACTATCGGAGCCATTAATCGACCGGACTGATGGTTTTTTGATCAACCAGGATCACATCCGCGTCTTCCTGCATGTGGATAAATGGCTCCAGAATGGTGTTGCCACGCACTTCTGCCTCGATGACGTGCAAAAAGGTGTACGCACCGAGCAACTTGCGGGCCAGGAAAATAAACTCCTTGGGCGGCACATCGAAATGAACGGACAGGGCATTGCGGCTGGCCCGATTCATGATGCGGTTCGGCAAATTGCTTTTGCCCCAGCAATACTCGCCCTTGTCGTTGAGTACCTCCGCCGGGGGCGGAAAGCGGTCCGGATCCTGAAGAACCTCAATGGCCTCGAAGCAAAGCGCGCAGAAATCATCCAGCAACCGCCGGGGGGCTCCGCGGGCAAGAAAATCCAGGGCGTTGAGCGCGCGGATCAGGCGATCACTGTCGTGATGAAAGGAAGCGCGGATCATTTCCCGGCCGGGGCCCAGCACCTCATTGTCAAAATCCCGAATGGCACCGAAGTCCAGCAGGACAATCTGGTCATTTTCCGGGCTGTCACCAAATCGCAGCAGGTAATTGCCGAAATTCGGGTCGGTTTGCATCTTGTTCCATTCGAATACCTCCCGGCAGCACAACTCCATGATGGCGCGACCAATGAAATTGCGACGTTCCTGGGAGAGCTTGAGCACGGACGGATCGGTGACGCTGATACCATGCTCGAAGGTCATGCACATGATGTTATGGCTGGAGTATTCCGGCACAATCTCGGGCACCACGAAGCGGGTATCCTCGGCGAGAATCTGGCGGAAATGCCGGGTGGTGTGAGCCTCCAGGTCGTAATCCACTTCGCGCTGGAGCATTTCGCGGACTTCATCGAGCCAGAGATTGAACTGCTCGGTGATCGGCACCAGTCGGCTCAGCTTCAGCAGCCGGACCAGGGCGCGCATGTCCGAATCAATGGCATCGGCCACACCCGGATACTGGATCTTGAGAACCAGCTCCTTGCCGTCGGATTTGCGTATGGCTTTGTGGACCTGGGCCAGGGAGGCTGCGCCGAGCGGCGTTTCTTCAATATCCAGCTCCGCCATTTTCACCTCTCCAAGCTCTCGCTTGAGATGGCGTTCAATGGAGGGCCATTCCAGGGCGGTGGTCTGGTTTTCCAGGGTATGGAGCGCTTCGGTGACTTCCTCTGGCAGGAAATGTTCGCCAAACAGGGCCATCATCTGGCCAATCTTGACCACAGAGCCTTTCAGTCTGCCCAGTTCCTCCACCAGTTCCTGGGCGCGGGAGGACAGGTTTTCCTTGCGGCGCGCCTCACGCTGGTCCTTTGGGGTGAAGATGGAGCCAGCGCTTGCGGTCGCATACTTGGCGCCGGCCAGAAAGCCGGCTTTGGCCATGGAAAAGCGTCGCTCAACCGAGCCCGTCTTAACCCGTTTTACGGTTTTTCGTGTCATAGTCGTGAGGAAACTCCGTTTGCGATCCTGAGTGCCGGTGGCATTCTAGCCGGTATTAGATAGCGGGTCATTGGCTGAAGGAGCCTGTGGATACCCCCTTACAGAAAGCAACAGGTTGATTTTTCTATATCTCGGGAGGAATGCGGGCATGGGTAGAACCTGGGTGTTGTTGCGTGGCCTGGTTCGTGAGCAGAGGCACTGGGAGGATTTTCCCGAGCAGTTTCAGGCCAGTGTGCCACAAGATCAGGTGCTGACGGTGGATCTGCCTGGAAATGGCCAGTTTTGTCGAGACAAAAGCCCGACACGGGTTGCAGCCATGGTTGCCCATCTCAGAGACCAGCTGGCCCGGCAGGGGCATCAGGGCCCTTATCATCTTGTGGCCTTGTCTCTGGGGGGCATGGTGGCGGTGCAGTGGTTGTGTCAGGCTCCTGGCGATGTGGCGTTTGCCGGCTTGATCAACACCAGTGCCAGTCGCTACAGCCCCTTCTGGCGACGCCTGCGCCCGGCGAATTACCGCCGCTTATTGAGTGATGCGGTGTTCAGTCGTGACCGGTTGCGCAAGGAGGTTGCCATCCTGGAAATCACCTCCAATCTGCGTGAGGCAGACTATCTTCATCAACTGGCTGACACCTGGGCCGGTTACGCGCGGGAACGCCCGGTTTCCCTGGCAAACAGCCTGCGCCAGTTACTGGCTGCCATGCGTTTTCGGGCCCCGGCGGCCTTGCCGGAAAGTGTCCCGGTGCTGATCATCAACGGGGCAGGGGACCGCCTTGTCAGCCCGGCCTGCTCGCAAACCCTTGCCCAGGCCTGGGATTTGCCGATCAAGAGTCACCCTCAGGCGGGCCATGATCTTCCCCTCGATGCCCCCCGGTGGCTTATCAATACCTTGATTGAAGGGGTAACAGATTTCTCTGTTTAGTGTGTTGACCCCCTATCCTCGCTGGCCTAGCGTTATTCGAGAACTCGTGAGTTCCAGGATAACAACAACCGTGGGGTAATTATGGCAACACCGCAGGAACTGGCCCGCTTCGAATCTGGCCCACAAAATCCCCGTGAGCGGGTCTGGTGGGATCGCTATTCCCATGAGCGACTGAATGCCTGGCGGCAGGTGCAGGATCCGCTGGCGGATCGTTGCGCGGCGCAAATCAAGTTTACCCGGCCCTCGGGCTTGCTTGAGGAAGTGGAGAAACGGGCCAGGGAAGAGGGCGGCGATTTCCAGGCCTTTCTGGACCATTGTTACAGCGTTCCAGCCTGGGTGGATTTTGACGCCATGGAGCTGGGACGGCGTATGTACCGCCGCAACGGTGCATTGCAGGGCCTGGTGTTGATGTGTTCAAGCCTGGTAGAGGGCTATGCCCACAACAAACCTTCCCAGGTACTGGTGGCCACAGGGCGATTGCAGAAAGATGTTTCCCGGCGGATTTACGAAACCGGACAGATGCTCCACAACATCGTCGGTGATGACGGGATCCGCCCGGGCAGCCTGGGGCATCGCACCTTGATGGAAGTACGGTTGTTGCACGCGGCAGTGCGACAATTTCTTGGCAACAATCCCCGTTGGGACAATGCCAAATACGACCTGCCAATCAATCAGGAAGACATGGCGGGCACCATCCTGGAGTTCGATTTCATGGTGGTCCGGGGACTCAAGCGTCTTGGTCTTCAAATCAGTCGCCGTGAGCATGAGTCCATGCATTACTTCTGGCGCTATGCCGGCTATCTGCTTGGCGTCGACGAGGCATTGCTGACCACCACACTGGAGGAGCAGGAAATCCTTGCCATGCAGTTGACCTCGCATCTCTATGAGCCCACTGCAGACAGCGAATCACTGGCCAAGGCCCTGCTGCGGGATATGGCCGGCAAGCCCCCCTTTAACCTGTCCTACGAGGTATTGCTGGGCTTCAGTCGTTACCTGATCGGTGACAAGGTTGCGGATGACCTGAATATCCACAGCAGCGTCTCCGCGGCTACCGCGGTACGGGTGGTGAAGACGGCTGTCAGTGCCGCCAGTTTTGGTGTGCGCTTCCTGCCTGATCCGGCCAAGCGCGCTCTGGAAGACCTGAATCACCGGTTGGGCAAGCGTACATTGAAAGCCGGGTTGGGGGACGACCCCGCCCGCTGGGGATTCAAGGCCTTGGCCTGAAACAAAAAAACCGGCGAAAGCCGGTTTTTTGTTGTTGGCGGCAGCCCTATTTGCGAGCCACCTGGTTGTCCCGAATCAGACTCATGTAGTCCACCAGAATTTCACCGGTTTCTCGCACATAGGGGTCTTCATCGATAGCCTCTTCATCACTTTCCGGATCCAGGGCCCGTTGTTCCTCCAGCTCACGCAGTTCCTTGATGCTGGCCAGTGGCTCTTCCCCACGGGACTGGCGACGACGGTTTTCGATTGCCAGGCGTTCGCGATCCAGCGCCTTTTGCGTGGCGGTGCGGTTATCTTCATTCAGTGACAATTCAACCCGGTTACGGTTTTCGTCCAGAAGCTTGCGCAGGGACTCCACATAAACAAACTCCGGGTCCTTATTGATGCGATGGGAATGTTTTTCACGTAGCTCGGGCAAATAGGGAACAATATCGCTCACCCGTTGGTATTTGGCCGATTCGATTTCATCCCAGGGCAGGGCATTGGGCAAGGAACTTTCGCCCACCTCGTCCTTGTCGATCAACGACGGCATATCCACATCAGGCACGATCCCCAGGTTCTGGTTGCTGGAGCCGGAAACCCGGTAGAACTTGGCATTGGTCATCTTCAGTTTGCCGTGGTTCAGGTCCAGCAGTGTTTGTACCGTGCCCTTGCCGTAGGTCTGATCGCCGACAATCAGGGCGCGACCGTAATCCTGCATGGCGCCGGCGAAAATTTCCGAAGCGGAAGCGCTGAAGCGGTTGACCATCACTGCCATGGGGCCGGCGTAGAGTACCCCGGGGAACTTGTCTCCCTCGATGCTGACCCGGCCGCTGGATTCGCGCACCTGCACGGTGGGGCCACGGTTAATAAACAGGCTGACCAGTTTGTTGACTTCCAGTAGTGAGCCACCGCCATTGTTGCGCAGATCAATTACCAGACCGTCAATGTTTTCCTTGCGCAGCTCAACCAGCAGCTTGGCCACATCACTGGTGGTACTCGTATAGTTGGGGTCTCCCCGGTGGAAAGCGGCGAAATCAAGGTAGAAGGCGGGAATTTCAATAACGCCCAGCTTCAGGGTTTCGCCATCACGGTCGATGGTTATCACGTCTTTCTTGGCAGCCTGTTCCTCCAGCACCACCTTGTTCCGTTCTATGGTGATGGTGCGGGTATCGTGCTCACTGGCGCTGCCCGCCGGGATGATTTCCAGATTGACCTTGGTGCCCTTGGGACCACGAATCTGGTCCACAACTTCGTCCAGCCGCAATCCGATCACGGGCTCCGGGGTCTCACCATCCTGGCCAACACCGACAATCCGGTCGGCGGGTTTCAACTGGCCGCTTTTCGCTGCCGGGCCGCCGGGGACCAAACGCACCACCTTGGTATAACCGTCCTCGTACTGCAGCACTGCGCCGATCCCTTCCAGTGAGCGGCTCATGCTGATGTCAAAATTTTCTGAATTATGGGGCGTGAAATAGGTGGTATGGGGATCAAAGGTTTGCGTCAAGGCATTGATGTACACCTGGAACACATCTTCCGGGGTATTCTGGGTAATGCGCTTGAGCTGGCTTTCATAGCGACGGGTGAGCCGGGTACGGATATCTTCCAGCGAGCTGTCATTGAGTCGCATGGACAAGACGGCATTTTTCAGCTGCCGATGCCAGATGGCATCCAGCTCCGCTTCATTGGCGGCCCAGGGCGCATCTTCGCGGTCCACCACCACGGTTTCCTGGTCGTCAAAAGTCAGCGAATCCAGATCATTCTTGATGGTGTCGAGGAGCTTGCCCAGGCGTGTTTCCAGGCGCTCCTGGAAGCGGTTGAAAATGGTGTAACCGGCCTCCAGCTGGCCTCGGCTCAGCTGGTCGTCCAGCTGATCACGATAGCGCTCGAATTCGCGGATATCCGTGGCCAGGAAATACTGCCGATTGGGGTCCAAATCCTTGAGATAGCTGTCGAGAACCTGGCTGGAGAGGGTGTCGTCAAACTCCAGTCGCCGGTAGTGATGCTTCAGCTTGGCGGCGATTTCCTCGGCGGCATCCAGCTGATCGCTGGTGGGCTTCAGGTCACCCTGAACCTCCGGCTCGGAACGAAGGCCACTCACTCCCTGAATGGCGCCCCCCAACAGGACCAGCGCCAGCGCCAGGGGGAAGAGTTTACGGACTAATGACATGCTGTATCTCAAACGGTTTACCTGCAGTATAGACGACCGCCCGTGGGTGGTCATTCATGGTGGCCCGTACTCTATTGCCGTTCTTGACGGTAAGCGCGCCGGACACACACGTTCAAAATTGCGTCTCGATCACGAACCAGCCTATAAAGACGGGCATGCAAGGAGTTATCCAGGGGTGCACTGACCTGTAGACTATTGTGACGGTGCGAAGTTGCACTGTCAGAAAAGCCACTCCATTACGGTTTTCAGCAATCCAAACAAGACCCTAGCGTACGGGGGAAGCTTTGCACAGACTCTTCAGCCTGTTTTTCCTTGCGGGTATCGCCGGAGCGGTAATCCAGCTCATCAGTGGTGATATGGAGGCCCCGGGCCGATTAATCAATGCGCTGTGGGCCGCGGCAGACCTTGCCGTGGAGGTCAGCCTGGGGTTGATCGGGGTGCTGGCATTGTGGAGCGGGCTATTCAAGATGGCGGAGGCCAGCAACCTGGCCGCCCGGTTATCCTCCTGGGTGGAGCCGCTGCTGGCTCGACTGATGCCCGGTGTCCGGCGCACTCCGAAGGCATCCGCCCCCGTCTCCATGAACCTGGCAGCCAATATGCTGGGCCTGGATAACGCGGCCACTCCGCTGGGGCTGAAAGCCATGGAGCGCTTGCAGGAGGGCAACCCGCAGCCGACTCGGGCCACGGACAGCCAGATCATGTTTCTGGTGCTCAATACCTCCTCAGTGACCCTGGTCCCGGTGACGGTGTTGCTGTTTCGGGCGCAACAGGGCGCCGCCGACCCGGCAGCGGTCTACCTGCCTTTGCTGATGGCAACTACCGTCTCCACCCTGGCGGGGATACTGGTGACCGCCCGGGTTCAGCGTATTTCCCTAGCCGACCCGCTGTTGCTGCTGGTGGGTGGACTCTGGTTGGCCATCCTGGGGGTCCTGGGCACCATTGTCTGGCTGGCTCCGGCCGAGCTGGCCAATACGCTCTCCAGTCTGTTGGGCAATGGCATCCTGCTGTTGGTATTGAGCGCCTTCTTTATCGCCGCCTGGCGTGGGGGCGTGGATAGCTATGACACCTTTGTGGAGGGGGCCAAGGAAGGGTTCACCCTTGCCGTCAGGCTGATTCCGTATCTGGTGGCCATGTTGGCGGCGATCGCCATGTTGCGAGCTGGCGGCGTGCTGGACCTGTTTCTTGATAGCATTCGCATTGCCGCCGCCGCGATCGGTTGGGATACCCGCTTTGTGGAGGCGCTGCCGGTTGCCTTTCTAAAACCACTGAGCGGCTCCGGGGCGCGGGCGGCCATGGTGGATGTGATGCAGACCCAGGGGGTAGATTCGCTGGCAGCCCGAATGGCCGCGGTGATGCAGGGCTCTACGGAAACCACCTTCTATGTTCTGGCAGTGTATTTTGGCAGTGTCGGTATTCGCGATTTCCGCCATGCCCTTTGGTGTGGCCTGGCGGCAGATGCGGCGGGGCTGATTGCTGCGATTCTGCTCAGCTATGCGTTCTGGGGTTGACCGCGGTGGATTATCTGGCGAAAGGTCAGATTGAGGCGCTCTGCCTGAACGCGCTGACGGCGTGGCAACGCATGCTGAAACCTTCGCTGCACATCCGGACTCATCAGCAACAGGCTGTTGTCGGGCAAGGCAAGGCACAGGCACTGTCGGCCGCCACCACGGGGGCGAAAAACGAAATCCCGCTCAGCGCCAAGGCTGTAGGAGGCAATCCATGGCTGCGGTCCCAATTCCGGTTCATCATCGCTGTGATAGCCCATGCAGTCCCTGCCGTTCCGATAGCGATTGGCAAGCACCGAGTTGAACCGGTGTCCGCAGAGTGCACTGACCGCATCCCGCACAGGCAAAAGGGGCGCCGGCCAGCCCTCTGCCACATGCTGATGGCCTGAATAACGGTAGGGAATGCCCGCATCGCCATGCCAGGCGGTTAGCCGTGGTACGGTATAGCTGCGGCCGAATACCTGTACCTGAGGCTGTTGCCAGTCCAGTTGCGCGTTTAATGCCGCCTGTAGCGATCCGCTCAGCGAAGCGGGCAGGGCATCGCGCCACAGCCAGAGGCGGGCGTCACCGGCCAATGTGATCAATTCCGGAGCCTTGTTTGGATTCCCGAAGTCGGGATCGTTGACAGTCATAAGTCTGGTGCATTATCAAGTTGCTGCCGGCCGCTTGCCGGCGACCATGATCAGGGAAACATCATGCTGCATATCTTCCGTATCGAGAACGGTGTTCTGCGTGAAAAGGACACAGAAAGCATTCTGCCAACCCTGGCGGACGACGCCAGCTGGATTGACCTGGTCGATTCGGAAGACAGCGAACGGGAGCTGGTACAGCAGTTTCTTGAAGCGGAGCTGCCAGCGTCCGATGATATGGAAGAAATTGAAGCCTCCGCCCGATTTTTCAGCGACGAGCAGGGCCTGCATGTCCATTCCCTGTTCCTGTTCCAGTCAGAAGGTCGTGCCCGCACCTCCACGGTCGCCTTTGTGGTGCAGGAAGGGCGGTTGCTGTCATTCCGCGATTCCCGCTTGCCGGACTTTCGCCTGTTGCGTCTGCGTGTGCGTCGCGGCTGGGTGAAGACCCAACAGCCCATTGATATTCTGCTGAGCATTCTGGAACAAAAAGTGGAGAACCTGGCCGATGCCCTGGAGGATGTGCATCGGGATCTGGAGCAGGTCGGTTACAGTGTCCTGGAAGAGGAAAACGGGGAACTGGAAGACGATATCGAAAAGCTGGCCCGGCTGGAGGATACCAACGGCAAGATCCGCCTGTGTCTGATGGATACCCAGCGCTCCATCTCCTTTATTCAGCGCTATGTAAGAACCGACAAGGTCCGCCGCCGGACCTGTGCCGAGGTGCAGCACGATCTGGACACGCTGATGTCGCATACCACTTTTCTGTTCGACAAGATCAACTTCCTGATGGATGCGGCGCAGGGGTTTATCAATATTCAGCAGAACCAGATCATCAAGATCTTTTCCATTGCCGCGGTGGTGTTCCTGCCACCGACCATGATCGCCAGCATCTATGGCATGAACTTCGAGATCATGCCGGAGCTGGATTTCCGCTTTGGTTATCCCATGGCGATCGGGCTGATGTTCCTGTCCGGCCTGACGCCATATTGGTTCTTCAAGCGCAAAGGGTGGCTGTGAGAAGCAGTTAACAGCGAAAACCTTGTATTGGTGCACTGTAGGAGCACCGCTTGAGGTGCGAAAGAGGCGGAGCGAGAAGCGAGCAACGAGTCGCGAAAACCAGAATCGTCGCTGGTTTGCTTTTCGCCATTCGAAACTCGCTTCTCGTACCCCGTATGCCTCCTTGCCGACTTCGCGCCTCAAGAGGCGCTCCTACCAAGAGGCTGCGCAATCAGGTTCTGTGCCAGCCCTGACCGGTTTCCTGGGCTTTGCCGTCTTCTGCCAGCTTGATCAGGTGGGCCTGGAGGGAGAATTGCGCCACGCCGTGGAGGAACTCGGGCACATCGTCGTAGACATCCTTAACCAATATGGCCAGGGGTTGTGCGTCGCTGGAAAGCGCCTCCAGGACTTTGTCTTCCCGTTTCTGCCGGTGTGCCAGCGTCTGGCTCAGGGTGGTCTCCGGATCGCCGATCACATCCCCATGGCCCGGTGCCATGCGGGTAATGCCGCGGTGCTGGAGTTTACGCAGAGAGGCGAAGTAGGCCTGCATGGAACCGGAGGGTGGGGCGATGACCACTGTCGAGCCCTGTATCAGGTGATCACCAGTAAACAGCAGGCCATCTTCACTGAGATAGCACAGGTGGTTACCCACGTGCCCCGGGGTTTCGATTACCTGCAGCGATACACCGCCACAATCAACCCGGTCACCCTCGGCCAATAACCGGTCAGCCTGCCAGCTTTCATCCTGCAGCCCGTCGTCGGGCACGGCGGGGCCCAGGCAACGGGCACCGGTTGCTGCCACCAAGGCCAGCGCCCCGGGGGAGTGATCACGGTGGGTATGGGTGACGATGATCTGCTCTATGGGTTTTCCCAGGGTACGCGAGGCCTGCAGCAATGCCTGCAGATGCTCCTGATCCTCCGGACCGGGATCAATGACAGTCAGGCTTTCCTTGCCAAACAGATAACTGTTGGTGCCTGGCCCGGTCATCATGCCCGGGTTGCGCGCCAGAACCCGCAAGGCATGGTCGCCGATGGGGGTGAGCTGGCCGGCAATCAGTGATGCCATAGTGACTCCTGGGAGTTTAGCAGGCTAATGAAAAGCCTCTTGCGTACTCAGCGTGGCCTGAAAGGTGCAGCTGTTGTGTTTTGTCGCGACGGACAGGGTGGCTCCCTTTCCTGGCGACAAAGAGCAGCAGATGGGCCATTCAGCCCACGCCTTTATGCTCTGCGAGTGCTCCCGGGTCTTCCAGGCTGACTCGCACTCGTTGTTGCGTGTTGAAGGTGAAGAGCCGATGGATTGTCATATCTCGATCCCCCTTGAGGGGACATTTTCAACACCGTGCCTGGATTGCGAGCCAGCCTGAAAGACTGAGCACGCAAGCGGCTTTTCAACAGCCTGTCGAGGCAGCATTGTGACGATTCGCTCGGCAGGATGCCAGTAGCAGCCAGGATTACCGGTTGGGGTAGGCCAGCTTGTCGATGGCTTCCAGCTCCCAGCGGTCCACCGGGGTGTCCTCGTCCGGGTGGCGACTGACCACGGCGAAGGGATAGTCCTTGCCGGCGGGCACATACATTTGCAGATCAATCGGCTGCTGGTAGATCACCGTGCACTCGCTCCCTGTCTCCGGGCAGGACAGGGCCCGGGCAAGAAGGGTGACGGCCGCCACATTCATTTCACTGCGATTGGCCAGATTACCGGTGAGCCGTACGCCGGATTCGGAAGCAAGACTGCCTTTCAATGTCACCACGATGCCGTCCGGAGGAAGGCGAACCTGATCATCACGGCCGCCGTGCCAAACGCCAATGCCAAGGACCAGCAGTCCCGCCAACACCAGGCTCAGCACCAGATAAAACGGTCGGCGTCCCCACTGCCAGCTTCCCCACAGCAGAACAGTCACAGCGATAATGACAGTCAATACCAGTAATAGGCGCATTTATTCTCCAGAATTGCAGACCTCGCACTCCCTGATTCATATAATCCCGGGAGTCATATGTAAAGGAGTAGACCATGCTGATTGTCGTATCCCCGGCAAAGACCCTGGATTACGAGAGCGAATTGCCCGCGCTGAAAACGACCCAGCCCCGTTTGCTGGACGACAGCGAAGTGCTGATCGAGCGCGCGCGCCAGCTTTCCCCGGCCGATGTCAGCAGTCTGATGAGTGTCAGTGACAAAATCGCACATTTGAACGTGGAACGGTTTGCCCAATGGCAACGACCGTTCAACAAGCGTAACGCGCGACCGGCAGCTTTTGCTTTCAAGGGTGATGTCTATACCGGCCTTGAAATCGACACCTTTACCGATAACCAGCTCAAGGAAGCGCAGAATTCGTTTCGCATGCTGTCGGGACTGTATGGTGTGCTTCGTCCACTGGACCTGATGCAGCCATACCGGCTGGAAATGGGAACCCGGCTGGACAATCCTCGCGGCAAGGACCTTTACACCTTCTGGGGGGACATTATCACCGAACAGCTGAACAAGGATATGAAAACGGCAAAAACCGACGTGCTGCTGAATCTGGCGTCCAATGAGTACTTCAAATCGGTGAAAAAGCAATCCATCAACGGCCGTATCATTGAGCCGGTGTTCCAGGACGAGAAAAACGGCAAGTACAAGGTGATCAGTTTCTACGCCAAGAAGGCCCGCGGATTAATGGCGGCGTGGGTCATCAAGAAAGGCATCAAGGATCCAGCAAAGCTGAAGAATTTTGATGTGGCCGGTTATCGTTTCTGCGCGGAGGAATCCAAAGCGGACAAACCAGTATTTCGGCGGCAAGAGCAGTAGGGATTTCAGTTGTTAGTCGCGAGGTTCGAGTTACGAAAGGCAAAAAACTGCTTCTATTGTGGCTTTTGCATTTCGAACCTCGAACCTCGTAACTTGAACCTAGAAATGATTATTTCCCGTCTTCGAATTCGCTACGGGCGGCAAGAAGGCCGGTTTTCAAACCATCCCAGGCCAGCTCCACACCGGCTTTGATGTCTTGCCAGGCATCCTCGCCGTGGGATTCCAGTTTTTCCAGTTTCGCTTCCAGCGCGTCGCGGCGTTCTTCAATGTCAGCAATTCTCTGCTTGGCTTCCGCGCGCCACTCGTCTCGCTTGTCACCCAGTCGCGCGGTCAGCCGATCCAGTTGATAATCCCAGTCTTCCAGCTTTTGGCGAATGCTGTCGGCAAAATCCTTCTTGTCTGTCATCGTAAGGTTCTCCTGAATCAGGCTTGCCAGGGCCCCTGGAAGCCTTCGGGTTTGATCACCAGCACATCGGCGCTGGCACGGGTAATTACAGATTCCGCAGTGGCACCCAGCAATACCCGCTCCGGCAAGTTGCGGTGCACGGTGCCGACCACCAGCACATCCATGTCCTGGTCGTCACAATATTTGCCCAGGGTTGCTGCGACCGGGCCGGTAAGGGTCGTCATTTGATCCGGCCCAAGCCCACGGGCGGCACCGAATTTCAGAAAGCGCTCCCGGTAGAAGCGACGCACCTCATCCATGCCACCGGCGTAATCCGGGATTGCCTCGCCCACCAGCATAATCATGCTGTCGTCCATTTCATCCAGGACATGGCAAGCGCGCAGGCTCCCACCCAGGTGGCGGGCAATCTCATTTGCCGCATCAAGCACCCGGATGGCCAGCGGGTCGTCCTGCTGCGACTCGTTGCCCGGGTCAAGGGCAGCCAGCACCCTCGGCGATGAGGACCAGGCACGACCATGGACGCACAGCACCGGACAGGGTGCCTTGCGGATCAGCTGCCAATCCCGAGGGGTAAACAGGTGCCGGCGAAGCCCGGTTTCCGCGCTGGTGTGGACCACGACCATGCCGGGTTGCAGGGCAATAATGCTATCGCGCAGCGCCTCCATGCTGTCTTTCTGCCAGAGAATGGAAAGTTCGCCATCCTCCCGGTCCGTCAGATGGCGGATCCGTTTCTCCCAGGCGCCATGAATTTGCTGCCTGGCGGCGTTTTGCCGCTCCTGGTCGATACCGACAGCCCGAACCATGGCAGACGAATAGGCATTGACCAGCACATGCAGTGGCCGCTGACTGGCATCCGCAATTTGCTGCGCCTTGTGCAGCGCCGGCTGGGGCGCTTTCAGGTCACTATCGAGAATGGCCAGAACGGGGGCGTTCACAGACTGGCCTCCAGATTTTGCCGCTCACCGCAAAGGCTGCGGCGATCCAGGATTTCCACTTCCCGGCCTTCCACGCGCAGCCATTCGTTCTGCTGGAAACGGGTAAAAATACGGCTGACCGTTTCCACCGCCAGGCCCAGGTAGTTGGCGATGTCGTAGCGGGACATGGGCAGGCGAAAAACCCGCTCACTGAGACCGCGCCGCTGGTGGCGCGCTGACATGGACAGTAGTAGCGATGCCACACGATCATCCGCGTTCTTCTTGCTGAGCAGCATGTGCAGCTCACGGTCGGAGCGGATTTCGTTGCTCATCAAGCTGAAGAAATGGTGTTGCAGCGTGGGAATCCGCTGGGACAACATTTCCAGTTTGGAGAAGGGGATTTCGCACACCGTGGCCGTTTCCAGGGCCTTGGCGTTGGAAACATGGTGAGCGGTGCTGATGCCATCCATACCGAGCACTTCCCCGGGCAGATAAAACCCGGTGACTTGCTCGTCGCCTTCATCGCTGAGCACATAGGTTTTCAGCGCGCCGGAGCGGACCGCGTAGACCGCCTGGAAATCATCCGCCGCGCGAAACAGGTGCTCGCCGCGCTTCAGGGGGCGGCCCCGGTGAATGATGCGATCCAGCTCGTCAAGCTGTGCCGGCGCCACTGCCAGGGGAAGACAGATGGGGCTCAGACTGCAATCATTGCAGGAAACATGGTGGGACACGGTGCGACTCCGGTTGATGGCTGCGTAGTGCAAATTTCACCTTACAGTATAGGGCAGGGTGAACAACAAACGTACAAGGTTCAGATGATACGACTGAAGCGATGTCTGGCTTCGTTCTGGGTATAACGGTCAAACGGCATCACCAGTGCCCGGCTGACCAGTCGGCCCCGATCCGTGATCACCAGACGGTGCTGATCGACCCGGACCAGCCCCTGCGCCTCGAATTCCACCCATGCCCCCAGAGCGTCCACAAAGTAGTCGGGAAAATTGATCTGCCACTGTTCGCTGAACAGCTTCATATCCACATACAGGTCGCACAGTAGTCGCATGATCAGATCCCGTCGCATCTGGTCGTCGCGATCCAGCAGATAGCCCTGCTCAATGGGAGAATGACCCTGATCAATGGCGTCAGACCACTGACTTAATGATTTCATGTTCTGGGCATAAAGGTTGCCGATCTGACTGATCGCGCTGACCCCAAAACCCAGCAGATCCGCATCGCCATGGAGGGTGTATCCCTGGAAATTGCGATGCAGCAGGCCATTGCGTTGGGCGACGGCAATTTCATCATTTTCCAGGGCAAAGTGATCCATACCGATAAACACATAACCGGCATCCTGCAGAATCCTGCCGGCCCGAACAAACATGGCCAGCTTTTCATCCGGGCTCGGCAGAGCCATGTCGGGAATCTGACGCTGAATCTTGAATCGCGCCGGCAGATGGGCGTAATTGTAGAGCGAGATACGATCCGGTCGCAGATCGGCAATTTGCTCCAGGGTCCTGGCCAGACTGGACTCTGACTGCCAGGGCAGACCGTAAATAAGATCGGTATTGATGGATTTGAAGCCGAAGTCCCGTGCCCATTCCATGGTCTGGCGAATCATTTCATAGGGCTGGACGCGATTGACGGCCTGCTGCACGCGAAGATCCAGATCCTGGACACCCAGACTGATGCGATTGAAACCCAGACCACGCAGCAGGCCCAGGCGCGCCTGATCCACGGTTCGTGGATCAATCTCGATGGCATAGTCGCCACGGTCGTCTTCGCGCAGGGTGAAGTGCCGGGCCATGTAATAGACCAGTTCGGTGATCTGGGCATCGCTCAGAAACGTGGGTGTGCCACCGCCCCAGTGGATCTGGGTCACCGGACGCTGACTATCCACCTGGGCAGCACGACGGCCGATTTCCTGCTTCAGCCGGCTCAGGTATTCCGCCGCCCGGCCGCGATTGGCGGTGACGATACGGTTGCAGGCGCAGTAGTAACAGACCGTGCTGCAAAAGGGCACATGCACATACAGGGAAAGAGGGCGACGGGCGGTATTTCCGGCGGCAATGGCCCGGGAACACTCTTCCTCACTGATCTCTTCATGGAATTGCGGCGCAGGGGGATAAGAGGTGTAACGCGGTCCCGGACCGCCATACTGGCTGATCAATGCTTTGTCCCAGGTGGCCACACTCTCTCTCCTGTTGAGTGGTTTTGCCCATTATGGCCAGCTGTCAGGGCCCAATGTTGACCTGGATCAAGGGTCGGAATGATGGTGCTGATGGTGGTGAGACGTATCGGAGGCGGGCCCTGTGGCACCATGATGGCCAGCGTGACCGCCCTGACCCATGGACCAGGCCTGCCAGAAGAACACCAGGGCCAGCATCAGAGTCAGACACGCCGCTACCTTGGGCCATGGCCCGGAACGAAAGCGCTGCAGCTGGGAGGCGATAACGCCAGTGGTGGCCACCGGCACCACGGTGACGACGCCAAAGCAGAGCATGACAAGGGCGCCTGACAACGCGCTGCCAGAGGTGATGGACAACGCCAGCGCCGTGTACACCAGCCCGCAGGGCAGCAGCCCCCATAGCCCGCCTAGTGCCAGGGCTTTTATCGGGTGATCCACGGGCAGCAGACGACGGGTCAGCGGCTGCAGGCGACGCCATAATCCGGCACCGACACCCTCCAGTTTCTTCAGCAACACGCCGCGCCCTAACAGATACCCGCTGAGCAGCAGCATCAGGATCCCGGACAGGGCCAGACCCACCGCCATGGAGGGCCCGGGCAGCCAGTCCAGCAGGGTCTTGCCCAGCGTTCCTGCCAGGCTGCCGAGCAGCACATAGGTGGATACCCGGCCGGTGCCGAACAGTAACTGCCAGCCCCAGAGGGCTTTGCCCCGTCGTTGTGCCTCCGGAATCGAGAAAGTCAGGGCACTGCTAATGCCGCCACACATGCCGATGCAGTGAACACTGCCGGCACTGGCCAACAGCATGGCACTGGCCAGCAATGCCAGCAGGGACTGCGAGGCTTCCGGCATCATCACTCCCTGTCGCCCCTTTCATTCCTTTCGTCCCTGTCAGCCGCCTTGTCATCACGTGTCCCCGGGACGCTTTTGCGCTGCTCCCGGTCTTCGAACACCACGCGCCAGGAGGCATTCTCCAGGTCATCAAACTGATCCTTGCGCAGGGCCCAGAAGAGCGCCCAGATAGCTCCGCCCAGAAACAGCAAGGCCAGAGGTATCAACAGGAGGACAATTTCCATCGGCTAACCCGTGTTGCGTTGAGGGTGACCAGTAGCGAGCTGGCAGACATGCCCAGGGCTGCTGCCCAGGGCGGAATCCAGCCGGCGACGGCAAAGGGAACCGCCAGCAGATTGTAGAGCAGGGCCCAGGTCAGGTTCTGCCGAACGATACGTCGGCAACAGCGGGCCAGCGCGGGCAGGGCAGGAATGGCATGCAGGTTATCCTGAAGCAGATACAGGCCTGCCGCCCGCTGGGCCAGGCTGGTGGCGTTGGCTGTGGCCACCGACACGTCTGCAGCGAGCATGACCTGGGCATCGTTGATGCCGTCACCGACCATCATCTGGGGCCTGTCGGCTTGCAGTTCCGTGAGCCAGCGGGTTTTGTCCGCGGGTTGCATGCCGGCATGCCACTGCTCCAGCGACAATGCCCGAGCCACCGGCTCGGCGGCAGCCGCAGTATCGCCGGTTGCCATGCGTACCTGCAGACCCTGAGCCCGGAGTGCCTGGGTAACCGCCACGCTTTCCTGGCGAAGACTGTCCTGTAGCCATAGATACAACTGCACTGTGTGGTCACAGGTGAGTTGCAGGCAGGTGGTGCCCGGGCGCGCCTGCTCTGGCGCACCACTGATACGCCATTGCTGTCCGTGACGGACACCACTGATACCGTTGCCGTCCGGCTGGACAGCAGTGACCTGGGGATCCCGCTCCATGTCACGGAAAGCCTGTGCCAGCGGATGCGGGTTATTCCATTCCAGGGCGGCGACAATGGCAAGCAGCTCGGGCTCCGAAACGCTGCCGAGTCTTTGGCTCTCTACCAGGGAAAAGGCGCCCTTTGTCAGGGTGCCGGTCTTGTCGAACAGCACGCCGCCAATTTGCGGCAGTCGCAACAGCTGGCGAGGCGATGCCACCAGCACGCCTTCGCGCAGGGCGGTACCCAATGTGGCCGAGAGCGTCAGTGGCACTGCCAGGGCCAGGGCGCAGGGGCAGGTAATCACCAGTACCGCCAGGGTATGATCAAAGGCCTCGCCAGGCCCGGCGGGCCAATGCCACACCAGGGTAAAGGTGGCCAGTAACAACACGGCAGCGGTAAAGAGCGGGGCAATACGATGCCAGTCGCGGACCACGTCCAGTCGCTCGCGGCTGGCCAACTCCACCTGCTCGGCGATACGGGCAATCTGGCTGTGATCAGCAGCGCACTCGGCCTCCAGAGTGATTGCCCCCTCTTGCAGGCGCGCGCCGGCCACCAGCCGGGCATCATGGCCCCGATTGACGGGCAGGGATTCCCCGGTGAGTGCCGCTTCATCGAAACTGCCCTGGCCATCGACAATGCGGCCATCCACCGGAATCACATCCCCCTGTATCAGCAACAACCGGTCACCGGCCGTCACCTGACGCAGGCTGACCCACTCTGGTTGATCCCCACGCAGTCGCCGAACCGCCCGGGGCAGGGTATCGCCAAGCCGAGCATAACCGGCATGGATCGCCTGGCGCTGCCGGTGCTCCAGCCAGCGGCTGATCAACAGGAAGAAAACGAACATGGCAGCGGAGTCGAAGTAAACATGGCTACCGCCGGCGAACATGGCAACCAGGCTGCCGCCCCAGGCCAGAAACATGGCCAACGCGATGGGGGTATCCATGGTCAGGTTGAGATTGCGCAGCCCTCGCCAGGCGCCCTGAAAGAAAGGCCAGCCGGCGTAAAACACCACCGGCGTTGCGACAAGGAAACTGGCCAGCCGGAAGACCCACTCATAAATCGCATCGGAGCCATCAAACACGCCGATATACAGGGCCATGGAATACATCATGGCCTGCATGGCGCCCAGACCCGCCAGTATCAGCCGGCCCAGGAGCCGTTTGTGCTCCCGCCGGTTGGCGGCACTGGCAGCGGGGTCGCCGGGCAGGCTCACGCCATAACCCAGCTGTTGGATACGACGGGCGGTTTCACGGGCCTCGGGAGTGCCCTGATAGTCCACGGTCAGTGTCATCCCCGCCAGATTGACGCTGGCGCGCTTCACACCCGGTTGTGCGGAAAGGGTTTTTTCGATCAGCCAGCTGCAGGCGGCACAGGTGAGGCCACTAAGCTGCAGTCGCAGACGCTGGCCATCCGGTAGGGGGGTAGAGTGTGGCGCGAGCAGATCGGCAATATCGAACAGGGCCAGATCCAGTTCAGCACGGCGAGCATCCGGCGCCGGAGCATCGTCCTGGCGGATTCGGTAGTAATCATCCAGCCCCATGCCATAAATGGTTTCAATGGCGGCCGCACAGCCCGGGCAGCAGGCATCGCGCTTTCCTTCCGGGGTGCGCGCAATGAAGGCGCCAGAAGGGGCAGGTTGCCCGCAGTGCCAGCAGGGTGGGGCGAGTCGCTGGTTCATGGTGTCGTAACGTGACCCAGACTCACGGTGCCGTCTTCAATGGTGCCGTTCTGGTACAAACGCCAGTGGCCCTCCGGCGTGGATGCGGTAGCGATGAAACGCCCGGACGCAGGCAGGACACCATCGCCCCGAAAGACCCCGCTGCCCTGATGATGCAGGGTCAGCAAGACATCCTTTTCCTTGAGGGTCGGGTGACGAAGTGCCACCTTGATCATCGCCGGCGCCGGGATGCCGGCGTCGCTGGTCAACCTGGCCTGCACCCCTGCACCCACCTGGGACAGTACCAGGCCAATGCCCAGGCGCGCGGCAATCTGTTCCTGCTCCATGGAGCGGTTGATGCCGCGGCCTTCCTTGTACCACTCGTCCACCACGGGAGCGTCTGCATTGATCACAGCGATATACAGGGTGGTCAGGCCGGCAACCACCGAGCTGGCGGGCAGCAGAATGGCCAGCCACAACAGCGGATACCTGTACCAGGGGCGATCATCCACGGGGGGTGATGAAACGTGATTCATGCTGCTTCTCCAGGTCCGGGTCGTCCAGTGACCTTACTGAAAACCAGATGGTGGATGAGGGCATCTCCACCTCATAGGGGTCGTAACTGACGGTGACCGGCAAGGATAAATGCTGGCCGGGCTGAATGGTAAATTCGGTACGGTTCTCCATGCGCAGCCCCTCAGGGCCTTCCAGAGTCAGTGTGTAGCGGTGGGCATCCTGACCCTTGTTGAGAATTTCCAGTCGATAGACATTTTCCACGCGCCCACTGCTGGCAACCCGGAACAGCTGATTACGATCGCGCAATACATCGACCTGCAGGGGCACCCGATTATAGAGAGTGACCATGAACAGGGTGGCCATGGCCAACAACACCATCCCGTAGCCGACCAGACGCGGACGAATGACCCGGGATTCCTTGCCCTCCAGGGCATTCTCGGTGGTATAGCGGATTAACCCCCGGGGCTTGTCGATATGGTCCATCACATCGTCGCAGGCGTCGATGCAGGCCGCGCAGGTAATGCATTCATATTGAAGACCATCGCGAATATCAATGCCGGTAGGGCAAACCTGGACACACAGTCCGCAGTCAATGCAGTCGCCTTTTTCTACTTCCTGTGTGCCCTGTTGCCGCTTTTTGCTACCTCGACCACGGGGTTCGCCCCGGGCTTCATCATAGGAAACGATGAGGGTTTCGCGATCGAACATGACGCTCTGGAAACGGGCATAGGGACACATGTACAGACACACCTGTTCGCGCATGAACCCGGCATTCATATAGGTGGCAACGGTAAAAAAGGCCACCCAGAACAGCTCCCAGCCTCCCCAGCTGAAGCTGAAGATGCGCACGGTGAGATCCGTGATGGGGGAGAAGTAACCGACAAAAGTGAGACCGGTAAGAAACGCCAGGGCAAGCCACATGACATGCTTGCTGCCACGGCGCAGCACTTTGTTCAGGGTCCAGGGAGCCTCATCCATCTTGATGCGGCTGTGCCGGTCACCTTCAAATAACTGCTCAATCCATTGAAAAAAGCGAGTCCAGGTCGTCTGCGGACACACATAGCCGCAATAGACACGTCCGGCCAGAACCGTGAAGAAGAACAGGGCAAAAGCGGCAATGATCAAGGTCCAGGAAAGGAACAGGAAATCCTGCGGCCACAGCGTCAGACCGAAAATATGGAACTGCCGGTTGGGCAGGTCGAACAGCACCGCCTGCTGCCCGTCCCAGCGAACCCAGGGCAGAGCCAGGTAGAGCCCCATGGTGCTGAGGATGGTGAAATCCCGAATACGCTGGAAACGACCGCTGATGGATTTGACCTGTATCCGTTTGCGTTTGGCATAGAGACTGATGGGCCCCTGTGCTTCCGGGCTGTCATCAACGGTTTTGATGCGGTCGCGTTCACTCATTACGCACCTCGAAGGGGGCTGGCGTGATCCACCGACTGGCCCTGTCGGCGGCCCCTGTGGGGCCGCGACAACGGCCTGTCGTTACGGAGCTGGCTTGTGGGACAGGCTGTAAACGTAGGCCGCAATCACATGAATCTTTTCATCGCTGAGCAGATTCTCATGCTTGGGCATTTCCCCTTTGCGGCCTTTACGGATCGTCGTTTCGATATCCTCCAGTCGTGGACCGTAGAGCCAGGTGGTGTCAGTGAGGTTTGGCGCACCCATGGCCTGAATCCCCTTGCCGTCTTGCCCATGACATGCGGCACAGACGGCAAATTTAGGCTTCGCCCGCTCAATGGCGGCGGCTTTTTGCGCATCCCTGGCAAGATCCGGCCGGCTCAGGCTTTGCACATAAATGGCCATGTCGCGCACGGCTTGATCGGTATTACCGATGGCCGCGGCCATGGGGGGCATCATGCCGGTACGCCCCTGGGCAATGCTGGTAATGATCTGCTTGGGTTCACCCCCATAGAGCCAGTCGTTATCTGCCAGGTTCGGATAGCCTTTGGCCCCACGGGCATCCGAGCCATGACAAATTGCGCAGTTATTGGCAAACAGCCGCCCCCCCACAGCCAGGGCTTCCGGGTACTCGATCAGTTCTTCCACCGGCACCTTGGCAAACTCTTCGAACAACGGGTCGGTTTGCCGCGCTACCAGGGTGACTTCCTTTTCATACTGGCCGGAACTGCTCCAGCCCAACAGGCCTTCAAACTTGCCCAGGCCCGGGTACAACGCCAGATAGATGCAGGCAAAGATCAGCGTGCCGATGAACAGGAACAGCCACCAGCGGGGCAGGGGCGCATTCCGTTCCTGAATCCCGTCAAAGCTGTGGCCAGTGGTTTCCTTGGCCGCTTCCTCCGGAGAAATCTGATTGTTCCACAGCAATAGCCCCGCACAGCCGAGCAGATTGATGGCAACAATAATGATGATGAACCAGCTCCAGAAATCACTCATTGCTCATCCCTCTCTTTGCGGCGATCAGCCTCAAGGGCCATGTGTGCGAGTTTTTCGTAGTCTTTCTTGCGGCTGGGCCGGTACACCCAGAGGGTCATTGCAATAAACGCCACAAAGAAGACCAGCGTGAACAGGGCTTGATAGCTCATTGTGAGGCCTCCTTACGTTCCTGGCCGAGGGAAAGCAGATAGGCAACCAGGGCATCTTCTTCCGTGGCATCGGCCCATTCGCCCTCGATCTTGTTCAACTGCTCGGCAATGTCCTGCTCGCTGTAGGGGACGCCAAAGGTGTCCTTGAACAGTTGCAGGGTGCGTTCGGTATCACTCCAGTCCACCGGCGTTTCCTGCAACCAGGGGTAAGCGGGCATATTGGATTCCGGCACGACCTGGCGCGGATCACGCAGATGCTCACGGTGCCATTGCTCGGTGATCGGGCGCAGTCCCACCCGGGCCAGATCCGGGCCGGTACGCTTGGAGCCCCAGAGGAAGGGGTGCTCCCACACGTCTTCGCCAGCCACGGAATAGGCGCCATAGCGTTCGGTTTCTGCACGCAGGGGCCGTACCATCTGCGTGTGGCAGACATGGCAGCCTTCGCGGATATAGATATCCCGGCCTTCCATTTCCAGGGCGGTGTAAGGCTCCAGGCTTTCCAGCGGCTCGGTGGTGGCTTTCTGCCAGAACAAGGGCACGATTTCCGCCAGGCCACCAAAACTTACCGCGATCAATGTCAGCACGATCATCAGGCCGACATTCTTTTCCACTCTTTCATGGGCATTGGACATGTCGGTCTCCTCAGGCAGCCTGCAGCACGTTGTTGTCACCGCGGGTGTCACGTTCGCCAACGATGGTCTTGTAGACATTGACGGCCATCAGCACCATGCCGGCGAAGAACACCACCCCGCCGAGCAGACGGATGGCGTAGAACGGTTGCCGCTCTACCAGTTCCTGCACGAAGTTGTAGGTGAGGGTGCCGTCGGTATTGACTGCCCGCCACATCAGGCCCTGCATGATCCCGGACACCCACATGGAGGCGATGTACAACACGGTACCGATGGTGCTCAACCAGAAGTGGGCATTGATCCAGCCAACGGAATACATCTGTTTGCGATCGAACAGGCGGGGAATCATCACGTAGATGGCGCCAATGGTGATCATGGCCACCCAGCCCAGCGCGCCGGAGTGCACATGGCCGATCGTCCAGTCGGTATTGTGACTCAGGGCGTTGACCGTCTTGATGGACATCATCGGGCCTTCGAAGGTGCTCATCCCATAGAAGGACAGGGCCACGATCATGAAGCGGATGATCGGATCCGTGCGCAACTTATGCCAGGCGCCGGACAGGGTCATCATGCCGTTGATCATGCCCCCCCAGCTGGGCGCCAACAGGACGATAGAGAACACCATACCCACGGACTGGGCCCAGTCGGGCAGGGAGGAGTAGTGCAGGTGGTGGGGGCCGGCCCACATATACACGGCGATCAGGGCCCAGAAATGGACGATGGAAAGCCGGTAGGAATAGACCGGGCGCTGGGCTTGTACCGGCACATAGTAGTACATCATGCCCAGGAAGCCTGCGGTCAGGAAAAAGCCCACCGCATTGTGCCCGTACCACCACTGCACCATGGCATCGATGGACCCGGAGTAGACGGAGTAGGACTTCATCGCCGAGACCGGAATGGCGATGTTGTTGATCACATGGAGCAGGGCTACCGCAATGATAAAGGCGCCGTAGAACCAGTTGGCCACGTAAATATGGGGTTGTTTGCGTCGCGCAATGGTGGCGAAGAAAACGATGGCATAGGCCACCCAGACCAGGGTGATCAGGATATCAATGGGCCATTCCAGCTCGGCGTATTCCTTGCTGCTGGTATAGCCCATGGGCAAGGTGATGGCCGCGGCCACAATCACCGCCTGCCAGCCCCAGAAAGTGAAAGCAGCCAGCCTGGGAAACGCCAGGGTTGCCTGGCAGGTACGCTGCACCACATAGTAACTGGTGCCGATGAGGGCGGAGCCACCAAAGGCAAAAATCACCGCATTGGTGTGCAGCGGCCGTAACCGGCCGAAGCTGAACCAGGGTAATTCAAAATTGAGGACAGGCCAGGCAAGCTGGGCGGCGATAATGACCCCCACCAGCATACCCACAATCCCCCAGACAACCGACATGATGGTGAATTGCCGAACCACCGTGTAGTTATACGATGGTGAAACCGCGGAGTGTTCCATGTGCGTTCCCTTCCGAATGATGCGCCGGGAGACGATACCAAGCGTGTTCCCCGGCTTTCTTGATATAGATCAACTGCGCCGTTCGTAACCCTGGGACAAAATGTCTCACCCATCCTGGGATAGGCACATGACCTTTGTGGATAATTTTGGCGCTGTCGTCAACCGTCGAAAGGAAACGTTGCGGGATCAGGTCCTCTTTCTGAAAAGGGAAAGCACCAGGGCGGTGAGCGCTGGCAGGAAGGTGATGGTCACAATGGCGGTGCCAAGCAGCCCGAACAGGACGATGGCGCCGACGCCCCGATAAAGCTCGGTGCCCTCACCGGGAATCAGCACCAGCGGCGCCAGGCCGCAGACCGTGGTAATGGTGGTCATGGCGATGGGACGCAACCGTGATGCCACGGCGTCGTTGACGGCCTCCACGGCGCTCATGGCCTTTTCCCGGAAATTCAGTGTTGCCTGATGGACGATCAGGATGGGGTTGTTCACCACGGTGCCCATCAGAATCAGGAAACCGAGCATGGTAATCATGTCGAAGGGCTGGGTGAGCGGTGGCAGACCGAGAAGCGGAAGCAGCGCGCCCACGCCATTCATCATCGCCAGGCCCAGCAGGCCGCTGGCAATACCCAGTGGAATCGTGGTCATGATCAGCAACGGGAAGCCCCAGTGGGTAAAAATCGCCACCAGCAAGAGATAGACCAGCAACAGGGCGACCACATAATTTCCTGACAGGGATTCCTGGGTGGCCTGTAACTGGTCGCTGGCACCGGACAGGGTGATGCTGATGGTATCCGGAATTTCCCCCGCATCACGCAACTGCTGGATCATGGCGCGCACCCGGCTGACACCGGTTTCCAGGGCCACACCACGGGGCGGAATGATATTCAGGGTCACCGTGCGTCGACCGTTGACCCGCCGTACCACACTGGTGTCCACGGTTTCTTTCAGGGTGGCCAGCGAAGACAGCGGCACGGTGGCGCCAATGGGCGTGTGAACCGGCAGGCCGGGCAGGGCGGCCAGGTCTGGCCGGGTGCCGGTACGCTGGCTGTAGGCATAAATGTCGATCTTGTCGTCACCCAGGAAAAATTCATCCAGGTAGGCGCCATCGGTGAGCGCGGCCACGGTAAAGCCGAGAGCTTGCGTGGAAAACTGCACTTCGGCAGCACGGCTCCAGAGCGGATGGACCTCTATCAACGGCTGGGCCAAGGACAGGCTGGCGGGTTGCGACTGGATACGCGGGTTATCGAAAACCCGTTCGGCCTCTCGCTCAAGACGCGAGGCCACCGTGTAGATTTCCGCCAGGTCCGCCCCGGCCACATCCAGCGTGACGCTGCGGGTCCCCCCATCATTACTGGAAATAATCGAGCCCCGGGCGGCAAAAGCGCCCATGCCGGGATAGCGGCGATACACCTGGGTAATGCTGTCCATCATCGCTTCCATATGGGCCGGGTCCACCGGCTCGGCAATGATGCGCAAGCGCTCGGCATCCACGCCCATATTCAGGTATTTCAGGGGTGGCATGGCCAGTTTGCCAGCGTCATAGTCTGCCGGGTCCGCGCCCACCAGCGGCAAGAATTCCGCTTCCACCTCGTCGGCAATGGCTGCCATGGTGCTGAGGTTATAACCGGGTGGTGCGCTCATACTGGCAAAGGTTTTCGGCTCCTCGCCCTCCGGCAGATATTCCGCCGGCGGCGTCAGGAACAGCACAATAGCGCCCCCGATCAGCACGGTTGCCACCAGGGTGGCCACTTGCCGGGGCCGGCTACTGGAGAGGCGGGCGGAAAGCCGGTGCAGGGCGGTCATCCATCGGCTGTGCTGACCGTCATGGGCCACCACCGCACTGAAATCCAGACGGGCGGAGAGGGTGGGGATCACTGTCATGGCCACCAGCATGGAGACCAGAATCGACGCGGATACGGCGATGGCGATATCCGAGTAGAGCTGGCCGGCCTCTTCCTGGATAAAGACCACCGGCAGGAACACCAGCACCGTGGTCATGGTAGAGGCGAACACCGCCGGCCATACCTTCTGGATACCGCTCACCGCCGCACGAAAGCGATCGAGCCCTTTGCGTCTTTCCATCTCGATGCTTTCCAGCACCACAATGGAGTTATCCAGGGTCATGCCGATGGCAAAGGCGATCCCGGCCAGGGAAATCACATTGATGGTGCGCCCGGCCAGTAGCAGCCCCAGAAACGCGGCAATGGTACAGATGGGAATGCCAATCACGCCCACGGCGGTGATCTTCACCGAGCGCAAAAACAGGAACATGACCAGGGTGGCAAAGGCGGCGCCAATGGCCAGATTGGTCCACACATTGGCCACCGATGCTTCCACGTAACGCACGTCGTCGGCGATCAGCGCGATCCGCATGCCGGCCGGCTCCAGCACCTCCCGATTGATCTGAGCCACCTGATCAAACATAGCGTACTTGATATCGATCACATTGGATCCGGTCTCCCGGCGCACCGCCAGGCTGATCACCGGCTCACCATTCACCCGCGACAGGCTGCGAACCGGGAAGTGATCCAGGACCACCGTGGCCACGTCCCCGAGACGCACCAGGGAATCACCGTTACGGGCCAGAATCAGCGCATTGAGGCTGTCGATATCCTTGAAACGCCCCACCGTACGCAGCAAATATCGGCGCTTGCCGCTTTCCAGCTCGCCACCGGAGACATCCCGGTTGCGTTCGCGCAGCGCATCGCGCACATCCACCACACCCAGGCCGAACTGGGCCAGCTTCTGCGCATCCAGCAGCAGCTGAACCTGTCGTTCCGCGCCGCCGCGGACTTCCACCTGGGACACTCCGGGTACGCTCTCCATTCGCGAGCGGACTTCGTCATCAATGAAGTCCTGCATCATGTCCATGTCCAGCCCGCGGGGATTGTTGGGCAGGGGAGAGACGCGGTAATACATGAAAGCGTTACTGGAAAACGAACTGGACAGAATCCGCGGTTGATCCACATTGTCGGGATAGGCAGGCACCTGACTGAGGGCATTATTGACCCGAATCAGCGCATCGGTGATATCCACACCGAACGGAAATTCCAGCTCGATTTCTGCCTCGCCGCTGCCGGCGGAGGAGGTCATACGCCGCAAATTGGGCAGGTTGCGCAGGTATTCCTCCTGCTCAATAAGGATTTCCTTTTCCACATCCTGGGGGGTTGCCCCTGGCCAGCTGGTGACAACCGAGATGGTGCGTACCTCCAGATCCGGGATCATCTGTACCGGGATGCGCAAGGCTGCCAGCACGCCTAGCAGGGTGGTGATAAGCACCACAACGGTCATCAGGGTGCCATGGCGAACGATCTTGTCGAACATCAGTCCACCACCCGAAGCGTGTCACCATCGCGCAGACTTTCATTGCCACGCACAACCACGCGATCACCGCTCGACAGGCCCTCAAGCACCGAAGCCTGCGGTGACTGCCCGGATGCAACCTTGACGACCTTGCGGCGCGCGACCAGATCGTCACCGTCACCCTCAGCCAGCCAGACGGTCACATTGCCCTGGCTGTCCTGGAGCAGGGCATCACGGGGCACCGTGGGGCGGGCATCCGCGGACAACATGCGCAGCCGGCCATTGATCGCCATCCCCGGGGTCAGGCCTTTTTCATCAATGCTGGCGCGTACCGTAAAGGTTCTCGCCGTGGGATCATTCACCGGCACAATGGCCGTGATTTTTGCGCTCATGGCATTGTTCGGGTCGTTCTGGTCTGCCAGCCAGACATCGATAGCCGTATCGCGGGAAAGCTGCGGAAAATAACGCTGGGGCACGGCAAAATCGGCGTGTAGCGTATCGCTGCCGACCAGCTCGAAGACGGTGGTCCCGGGAGTGACCCATTCGCCAACCTCACTCATTTTGGCACTGATTACGCCGCTGAAGGGCGCTCGCAGGGTATGTCGCTTGATCAGCGCCTGCTGGCGTGCCATCTCCGCCTGACTGGCCGCCAGGGAAGACTCGGCCACCTGAACCTCGGATTCCAGACTGCGAACCTCACTGGCGGCAATGCTGCGCCGGGCGACCAGGCTATTGGCTTCCTCAAGGCGCCGACGGGCATCGGCCAGCGTTGCCTGTTGCTGCTGATAGTTGGCCCGGGCACGTTGCAATTCCAGTCGATTGAGCTCCGCATCCAGCTCAATCAGTGCGGCGCCTGCCTCTACCTGATCGCCGATATCCACGAGCAGTTTGCTCACCAGACCCGACACCGACGCGGAAAGCCGGGCGGCACGATCTGCCACCAGCGTGCCGTTCACCAGCAACGCATCCTGGGAACGTGACAGAGTGACCGTATCAAGAGAGACTGGCTTGCGATCATCTGCCTGTGCAGAAACAGCCAATGACAACAGCAACACAACCCGGAAAAGACGATGAGATAGCAGGGACAGTGACGGCATACGTGTCCTTGTGGTTATTTTCAGACTTAATGACAGCGCATACTTTAGCAGGGTAAAGGCAAGTCCGAGTGAATCGGGCGTAAGGATTGTAGCGACACTGCCTGGACCAAGATAACTATGCATAATGTATATTATGTTAAATATAGGAATAACCAGTATCACAATTGTCTGAAAGCATTGCCCCCTCGCATGATGGATTGTTAATCGTTGCTGCAAGCTGTCCCGCCGTCCATGGCGTGGCCCATACGCGTTTATCCCCGCTTGCAGATCTGACAGTGCCAGAACGCAATGGTTGGTATCTCCTTATCCATTGTTGCGGTTGTGCTCAAACCGGTAAGTCAGATTCAGCTGAACCCGTGGCGCTTCGCTGCGATCCCCTGCCTGATTGTCGCGCATGCCGTAGGCGAACTCGGCCCCGTAACTGAGATGGTCGTCGTGTTGGCGAACCAGGCTAAGGGTGCCGTAGCGAGTGCGGCGCATGGCATCCGCCGGCAGATCCCTGTCATTTTCCAGGGTGATCTCTCCGCCGACCAGAGCCAGAGTCCAGTCCGGTCGGAACCGCCATTGCCCGGCCAGATATCCGCCCTGGGCCAGTAGCGGCTCCAGTCCTCTGTCAGCAAAGACATAGCCATCCATGCCCCCATCGCCGAAGCCGGACAGGTCATTGTAGTAATGGGCCATGGCCTCGCCGTAGCTGGCGCTGGCAAGTAGCGTGACCGTGTCACCCAGGGCCAGTGTGCCACTGACTACACCCCCGGTAGCACTGGCAAATTGCTGGTCTCCATCGGCGAATTCCACCCCGATTTCCCGATGCACTAGCCCTACACGTCCATGGCCGCGGCCATGGGGCTGGGTCCAGGCGGCGATGACGTCGGGGCGGCGACCGCTGGCACTACTCAGATTCTCCGGGTCATAGACTTCCGGATTGGGATCTTCCAGCGCCAGGGTGAGATGCTCGCCCTGCCAACGCACCCCTGTCTGGCGGGCAAAGATGGCACTGTTTGGCCCCTGGGAATCCAGGGTCAGCGGCCAGGCGGTGCCGTCCAGCAAGGCGGTATAACCGTAGCCGGCACGCAGGTCGCCGTATTCGAAATAGAAATCGCGCACCCGCAATTCATAACCGTCAACGCTACCGAACAGATCCATGGCAAACACGGCTTGGGCACCACTGCCCTCTCCTATCCGCAGGCCAAGCTGGCTGTTTTTTCCATGCAGCTCAACGTTTTGCTGGTGGGTGTCGCCGGCAGGGATGGTGCTGGGGATCAACAGATCCTTGAGGCCCGCATTCTTGTCATCGTAGATGGCGTCCACGCTGACCTTGCCGAAGACGGCGAAGCTGGGCCACTGCGGATCATTGGACGGGGGACGGGTTGGCGCATCCTGGCTGAGGCTGGCCTTGAGCTGATTCAGCTCCTGTTGCAGACGACGGATTTCAGCTTCAGTGGTATCCGCGCAAAGGCCCGCCGAGACCAGAGCGCTAGTGCTGAAAGCCGTCGTCCAGATGGTGGTTCGCACCCTGGACATGACAATCTCTCCTGAAGTCCACCGGATCACGGTGGGCGTTCAATGTTTTGCTTCAACGTCCCGGGCTTCCGTGCCTTGTGGGCTGTCCGGGGCGGTAAAACACGAAAGGCGCGGAGGATACGGATCTCAATCGCGGTTCGCTACTAGACGAGATGTTTATTTCGGCAAAATCTTGTTCTGGGCGGACGGATGGAATGCAGGTTTTTGCGGGGTGGGTCGTCAAGGAACCTGGCTGTCGCTGAACCCGACGATGTCGGGGCGACGACAGGCAGTTTTCTGTCAGCGGTCTATTACTTGCTCAAATAACGCATGGCCTTTTCCAGGCCTTCGATGGTGAGCGGGTACATCTTGTGTTCACTGAGCTGCTTGATCCATTGGGTGGAGGTGGTCATCTGCCAGGCCCGCTCCGGTTCCGGGTTGAGCCAGGCCACTTTCTCGTAGGTTTCCATGACGCGCTGGAACCAGACGGCCCCGGCCTCCTCGTTCCAGTGCTCCACGCTACCGCCCACGGAATTGACTTCGTAGGGACTCATGGCCGCATCGCCGACAAAAATCACCTTGTAGTCGCTGCCGTACTTGTGCAGCACGTCCCAGGTGGAAATCTTCTCGTCCCAGCGACGGCGGTTGTCCTTCCACACATATTCATAAATGAAGTTGTGGAAGTAGAAATACTCCATGTGCTTGAACTCCAGCCGGGCGGCGGAGAACAGCTCTTCGCAGAGTTTGATATAGGGGTCCATGGAGCCGCCCACATCAAAGAAGATCAGCACTTTGACCCGGTTTTCCTTCTGCGGACGCATCTTGATGTCGAGCAGACCCGCATTGCGCGCAGTGGAGCGGATGGTGTCATCCATATCCAGCTCTTCTTCGCGCCCGGTGCGGGCAAACTTGCGCAAACGACGCAGGGCCAGCTTGATGTTGCGCGTGCCCAGTTCCACGGAATCGTCCAGGTTGCGGAATTCCCGCTTTTCCCAGACTTTCACTGCCCGCTTGTTGCGGGACGGGCCGACCATGCGCACGCCCTCCGGGTTGGCGCCGTAGCCGCCAAACGGGCTGGTGCCACCGGTACCGACCCACTTGTTGCCGCCCTGGTGCCGTTTTTCCTGCTCTTCGAGCCGCTTGCGCAGCTCGTCCATGATTTTTTCCAGGCTACCCAGGCCCTTGAGTTTCTCGAACTCTTCCGGGCTCAGGTTCTTCTCCAGCTCCTTGCGCAGCCACTCATCCGGGATCACCTTGTTGAGCCAGTCCGGCTCCAGGTTTTCCAGCCCTTCGAAGTAATTGGCAAAGGCCTGATCGAAGCGGTCATAGAACTTTTCGTCCTTGACCATCACCGCCCGGCTGAGCAGGTAAAAATCCTCAACAGAGCCGAAGGCCACATGGGCCTGGAGGGCATCAAAGAGGTCCAGCAGCTCACGCAGGGTCACCGGGACCCGGTAGCGGCGCAGATTTTCGAAGAAACCAATCAGCATAATCAGTCAGCGCTGCGGTTAGCTTTCGCGACGGTTCATGAACGCCAGGCGCTCAAGCAGCTGGACGTCCGACTCGTTTTTCAGCAAGGCGCCATAAAGCGGCGGCACGGCACTCTTGGTATCCCGGTTACGCAGGATATCCGCCGGAATATCGTCGGCCATGAGCAGCTTGAGCCAGTCGATCAGCTCACTGGTGGACGGCTTCTTCTTCAGCCCGGGCACCTTGCGCAGATCGAAGAAGATTTCCAGGGCCTCGGTGACCAGGTTCTTTTTGATCTCCGGGAAATGCACATCCACGATGGCCTGCATGGTCTGGGCATCGGGGAAATTGATGTAATGGAAGAAGCAGCGGCGCAGGAAGGCGTCGGGCAGCTCCTTCTCGTTGTTGGAGGTGATGATCACGATCGGGCGCTGCTCGGCGCGGATGGTTTCCCCGGTCTCGTAGACGAAGAACTCCATGCGATCCAGTTCCTGCAGCAGGTCGTTGGGGAACTCGATGTCGGCCTTGTCGATCTCATCAATCAGCAGCACCACCTGGCCTTCATAGGTAAAGGCTTCCCACAGCTTGCCTTTTTTCAGGTAGTTGGACACATCTTCCACCCCTTCGGCACCGAGCTGGGAGTCACGCAGGCGCGACACCGCATCGTACTCGTACAGGCCCTGCTGGGCCTTGGTGGTGGATTTGATATTCCAGGACAGCAGCGGCAGGCCCAGGGACTCGGCCACCTGTTCTGCCAACAGGGTCTTGCCGGTACCCGGCTCACCCTTGATCAGCAACGGGCGCTTGAGGGCGATCGCTGCGTTAACGGCCATTTTCAGGTCGTCGGTGGCCACATATTGGTCAGTACCCTGAAACTGCATGAAACTCTCCACACTAAACAGTTAATCGAACGGGTGAACGGGCGGCACACTCTACCAGCGCCCCGAAGACGTCGCCAGTTACCAGCAGGCCAACCCCCTTTCAACGCAGGATCCGGCCTGCAGGCGATATGACAGAGGGGCAATTTAGCAAGGCTGCCACCACCCGCAAAGGGCGAGAACAGCCAAGTAAACAGCGATTTACGTCACTATGCGGTGAGGAATTGAGGGCGGATTAGCGCCCAGGCTGTGCCATAATCCGCCCCATGAACCTGCTGCTGCTACACCCTCATCAATATCTTCACGACAATCTCTGGTGCCTGGACGAGCGCCAGGGTCGTCATGTGCGCGATATTCTTGGTTTGGCAGAGGGTGACACTTTCCGGGCCGGCATTCTCGATGGCGGCGTGGGATCGGCACGGATAGAGTCAATTAAAAACAATGCGATAACGGTTTTATTTAATGTGGAGTCTCATCCGACCCCTGCCCCGTCGCTTTCCCTTTTGCTGGCCCTGCCCCGGCCCAAGATGCTCAAACGCATCCTCATCGACGCCACCAGTCTGGGCATCAAACGTATTGTGCTGATCAATAGCTGGAAGGTGGACAAGAGCTACTGGCAAACCCCGAATCTGAAGGCCGACCTGCTGCGGGAAAAGATGCTGCTCGGGCTGGAACAGGCCCGGGACACGTCTCTGCCCGACCTTATTCTCGCGCCGCGTTTCAAACCCTTCGTGGAAGATGACCTGGACCGCTGGGCCGGCCCCGGCCGGCGTCTGCTTGCCCACCCCGGCGACTTCCCGGCCATGCCCTGTGATCTGAGTGAGCCTGTCACTCTGGCCATCGGCCCGGAGGGCGGCTGGACTGACTACGAAGTGGAAATGCTGCAGCGGCAGGGATTTGCCTGCCACAGCTTCGGGACGCGAATTCTCAGAGTGGAGACTGCGCTGCCCGCGCTGGTCGGACGCTTGATGAGACTGCCGTAGGAGCGCCGCTCACTGTGCTCTGCGGGTGTGAGGCGCGAACCCCGATTGGCACAATTCGGCGATTCGCGCCTCGAGAGGCGCTCCTACAGGTGCAACTTAACGGCGGTAAGGGCCGCGGGCCTTGCGGGGCGGTTTGCTGCCGGTACGCTGATGGCGCAGGCGGGCACGGCCGTAGAGGCCGGTGTATTTCTTGCCCTTCAGCTCCACCTTGCCGATCAGGGCCTGGATTTGCTCGGCTTCCAGTTCCATCCAGCGGCCCTGGCGCAGCTGTGGCGGCAGTGTCAGATCGCCAAAGCGAATTCGCATCAGTCGGGCCACATCCAGATCCTGGGACTGGAACAGACGGCGCACTTCCCGGTATTTACCCCCGGTCAGTGTTACCTTGTACCAGTGGTTGGCGCCCTCTTCCGCGCCGCCGGCATCTTCGATGCTGTCGAATTTGGACACACCATCTTCGAGCAACACGCCATCGAGCATGGCCTGGCGCTTTTCCGGGGTCATGCCGCCACGGACGCGCACTGCGTACTCACGGACGAAGCCATTGGACGGGTGCATCAGGCGATGCGCCAACTCCCCGTCGGTGGTGAACAGCAGCAGCCCGGTGGTATTGATGTCCAGACGCCCTACCTGCACCCAGCGCATGCCCTGCAGGCGTGGCAGATTATCAAACACCGTGGGGCGTCCTTCCGGATCGTTGCGCGAACACACTTCGCCGGGTGGCTTGTGGTACATGATCACGCGCTGAACAATGTCTTCTTCCGGCTTCACTTTAATAATCCTGCCATCCACACGTAGGGTGTCGTCATTGCCAACCCTGTCACCCAGGGTTGCCACTGTGCCGTTCACCGAAACCCGGCCATCGGCAATCCATTTTTCCAGCTCCCGACGGGAGCCAAGGCCGGCTCTCGCCAGCACTTTCTGCAATTTTTCAGTCTCACTCATGACGGGTCTGGCTGTCCTCTGCATTCTCGTTCGCAGCGGCATCGGTGCCGTCAGCGTCATTATCGGGGTCATTGTCAGCCGGTTCTGCCTGGTCGGCCGCAGCGTCTTCAGCCGGGCTCTCCGAATCATCTCTGTCGGCAGACGGTTTGCGGCGGAACTCCTGCTCAAAGCTGCTCAGCACCGAATCCACCTTGTCCATGCTCATCAGGGTGGCGTCGTCAATTTCCGGTTCCTGCTCGAGCCCCGGGAAAGCCTCCTGATCGCCCGGCAGCCGGGCTTCGCGTTCGTCTTCCAGCATGCCATGGCCGTCCTCCCCTTCCGGGGCCTCGTCCATATCCCCGGGGGCCGCATTGGCGGGAGGTACATCGCTGAGGGCCAGCTCCTCGTTGATCTTGTCCAGATCACGAATCTCTGACAGCGGGGGCAGGTCTTCCAGGCTCTTCAGGTCAAAGTAGTCGAGAAACTGTTTGGTGGTGGCAAACATGGCCGGCCGGCCCGGTACATCCCGGTGGCCCACCACGCGTACCCAGTTTCGCTCCAGCAAACTCTTGACGATATGCGAGCTTACCGAAACACCACGAATTTCTTCGATTTCGCCACGGGTGATGGGCTGGCGATAGGCAATCAGTGCTAGGGTTTCCAGTATCGCCCGACTATATCGCGGCGGCTTCTCCTGCCACAGCCGGCTGACCCACTGCCCCAGTTCCGGGCGAGCCTGAAAACGGAAACCGGAGGCCACTTCCTTCAGAAAGATGCCGCGGTCTGCATAGGCCGCATCGATATCTTCCAGGTATTTACCCAGATCCTGCTTGCTGGGACGATCCTCCTCGTCAAACAGGGACAGGATGGCATCCCGGTCCAGCGGGCCTTCCGCCACCAGGATGGCGGCCTCAATAATTTTTTTTATCTGCTCAGCTTCCACGCTTACCCCTTGGTTCCGTCATGGGCATCGGTTTCATCATCCACGCCGTCATCGGGTTCGTCTTCCAGTTCCAGTTGAGCCAGCACGTCGGATTCTTCCAGCACCAGGGTCTTCGCCTTCACATGAATCGGGGCAAAAGGCCCGTTTTGCACCAGCTCGATCAGGCTGCCTTTAACCAGCTCCAGGGTGGCCAGGAATGTGACCACCACACCAAGGCGCCCCTCTTCCGGGTTAAACAACTCCACGAAAGGCACAAAATCGCGGCCCTTGAGTTTGTCCAGGACGTTGGCCATCCGCTCCCGGGTCGACAGCTTCTCGCGGGACACCTGGTGGCTCTCGAACATATCCGCCCGGTGCATCACCTCTTTCAGGGCCAACAGCAGCTCGCGCATATCCACGTCCGGCTGCGCCTTTTCGCGGGTAAACTCCGGGCGCTTTGCTTCGGCGGGGAAGATATCCCTTTCCAGCCTTGGCAGCTCGTCAATGTCTTCTGCTGCCTGCTTGAAACGCTCGTATTCCTGCAGACGACGAATCAGCTCAGCCCGCGGGTCGTGCTCTTCATCCTCCTCGTCATCCTTCTGACGGGGCAGCAGCATCCGTGACTTGATCTCACCGAGCATGGCGGCCATCACCAGGTATTCCGCCGCTAGCTCGAAGTTCATCGCCTTCATCAGCTCCACATATTCCATGTACTGGGTAGTAATGGTGGAGACGGGAATATCGAGAATGTCCAGGTTCTGGCGCTTGATCAGGTACAGCAGCAGATCCAGCGGGCCTTCGAACGCTTCCAGGAAGACTTCCAGTGCATCCGGCGGAATGTACAGATCGTCCGGCAGCTTGGTGATGGCCTTGCCATACATCAGACCAAACGGCATCTCAGCCTGGCTGGGATGCAGCGGCTTCATGACGGGTGTGGCTGTGGGTTCTGCCGGTTCAGTCATGTCTCTCTCCCGAGTGCGCAGCTGCGCCTCAGCGGTAATTGAGCCCCATGGCGGCACGGACTTCTTCCAGGGTGGCGCGGGCAGCCTCGCGGGCTTCTTCGCAACCTTCAGCGACCAGGGTGCGGACCAGATCCGGGTTGCGCAGGTGTTCTTCGGCGCGCTTGCGGATCGGTTCCAGCTCTTCCTGAACCGCTTCGATGACCGGCTTCTTGCAGTCCAGACAACCGATGCCGGCACTGGTGCAGCCCTCTTTCACCCACTGACGGGTGTTGTCATCGGAATAGACCATATGGAACTGCCATACCGGGCAGTTATCCGGGTTGCCCGGGTCGGTACGGCGAACCCGGGCCGGGTCGGTCGGCATGCGACGGATCTTGCTGTCGATATCTGCCTCTTCCTCACGCATGGTGATGAAGTTGCCGTAGGACTTGGACATTTTCTGCCCATCCAGGCCGGGCATCTTGGAGGCCGGTGTCAGCAGGGCCTGGGGTTCCGGCAGGATCACCTTGCCGCCACCCTCCAGATCGCCCATCAACCGTTCCTTGTCACCCAGGGTGATGTTCTGCTGGCTCTCCACCAGGGCGCGGGCGGTTTCCAGGGAGGCTTCATCGCCTTTTTCCTGGTACTGACGACGGTGGGTCAGGTAGACCTTTGCCTGTTTCTTGCCCATTTTCTTGATGGCGGCATCCACGGCTTCCTCGAAGCCCGGCTCACGGCCATAGAGATGATTGAAACGGCGCGCCACTTCCCGCGTGAGCTCCACATGGGCCACCTGATCAGCACCGACCGGTACCTGACCGGCCCGGTAAGCCAGAATGTCGGCGGATTGCAGCAGCGGATAGCCCAGAAACCCATAGGTGCTGAGGTCTTTCTCGCGCAGCTTTTCCTGCTGATCTTTATAGGTAGGCACCCGTTCCAGCCAGGACAGCGGCGTCATCATGGACAGCAACAGATGCAACTCTGCGTGCTCCGGTACCTGACTCTGGATAAACAGGGTGGCGGAACCGGGGTTCACACCGGCGGCCAGCCAGTCGATCACCAGATCCCAGACGTGCTGTTCGATCTTGTGCGGGTTTTCGTATTCGGTGGTGAGTCCGTGCCAGTCTGCCACGAAGAAAAAGCACTCGTACTCGTGCTGCAGACGCGCCCAGTTCTTCAGCACGCCATGGTAATGACCCAGATGCAGACGGCCGGTGGCGCGCATGCCTGAAACAACTCGCTGGGAGGGAACCACGGAACTCAAAGCCTACTCCTTAACAAACCCGACGATCCGTGCGCTGCCATTGGCAAGGCACGGAGGAAAGCCCGGGATTATACGGTGAACCGGGCCATCAGGGACAGTGGCAAGCGGGCTCTTTACGGCAGTCCGGGCAAAAGATAACCAGTCGCGGCGGAGATCAGTAAATACTGTCCACCGGTCCCGCCCCTTCGCGCACCACTTCGGGGCCATCGCCATCGGCCAGCGAGATGACGGTGGTTTCGGTGACACCACAGAAGCCCCCGTCAATGACCAGGTCCACCTGCCCCTGCAGGAAATCACGGACATCCTGGGGATCGGTGAGAGGAAATTCATCATTGGGCAGATGGCAGGTCGAGGTCATGATCGGCTCGCCATGCTCGGCCAGCAACGCCTGGCAGATGGGATGATCCGGCACCCGGATACCGATATTGCGCTTCTTCGGGTCCATCAGCCGCCGTGGCACCTCGGTGGTGCCCTTGAGAATGAAGGTATAGGGGCCCGGCGTGTGGGACTTGAGCAAACGGTAATCCGGGTTTTCCACCTTGGCATAGATGGCCAGCGCGGACAGGTCATGACACAACAGGGTGAACTGGTGCTTCTTGTCCAGCTGCCGCAGACGGATCAGCCGGTCCAGGGCATTTTTTTCACCGATGCCACAGCCCAGTGCATAGGTGGTATCCGTCGGGTAGGCGATCAGCCCGCCGTTGCGAATCACATCCACAGCTTGCCGGATAAGGCGAGGCTGGGGTGTTTCGGGATGGATATAGAGGATTTCGGTCATAAGAAGCAGTTAATAATGAATAATTAATAGTTAATAATTAACATCAAAAAAAGCTAATAGTGTATTGTTTTTAAAGCTATTCACTATTAACTATTAATTGAAGTCTGTCGCCCTTCCCACACCGGCCTGGCCCCCTTCGGCACCGGCGGCAATCGCCCCAGGGCCAGCCATTTCTGCTCTGGCGAGTGAAAATCCGACCCGGCGGACACCTGCAAATCAAAGTGCTGCCAGCACTCATCCAGCAACGCGGTCTGTTGCGGGGACAGTCCCGGCATGGCGACTTCCAGTCCATCGCCGCCGGCTTCCTTGAAGCTGGCAAGAAACTGGCGCAGTTTCTTGCGGGTCATGCTATAGGCTTGCGGGTGGGCCAGCACCGCCGAGCCTCCTGCGGCATGGATATCCGCAATGGCCTCATGCAGCGAACACCAGGGCGTTGCCACAAACGCGGATTGGCCCTGCTTGAGGTAACGGTTAAAGGCATGTCGCTGGTTGCGCACCCTGCCCGCCTCCTCCAGAAACCGGGCAAACAAGGGGCGACCCGGGGCATCGGTGCCTGCCAGCTCGCAGGTGCGTTCGTAGGTATTGGCCAGCGTGGCAGCCCGGTCCAGACGACGGCCTATCTCCCGGGCACGATTGACCCGTGCGGCCTGCTGAGCAGCCACCCTTTCCTGCAGCTGGGCGCAATCGGTATCCAGCCATAGCCCCAACACATGATACTCACGGTTTTCGTGTCGCACCGACAGCTCGATCCCGTTCACCAGCCTGATGCCATGCTGGCGAGCAGCCTCATCCGCCTCCGGCAGTCCTGCCAGAGTATCGTGGTCGGTCAGAGCCAGGCAGGTCACTCCGTAGTCTGCAGCCCTCGACACCAGCGCTGCAGGGCTTAGAATACCGTCGGACGCCGTGCTGTGACTGTGCAAGTCGATTGTATGGTTACAGGAGATAGCCAGATCCTCTCAGGGTTCTTGATGTTTCTGCTATGACGCCAAATCCGCCAAATGGCCCGGCAAGGCCGGCGGATCACTGGGCCAAGGCGCAGGGTAGCATTTTTGTCCCCGTTACCGGCATTTTTAACGGCGCCAGGCCGCCCCCATCGATCAAACGGAATCAGCAATGACCGACAGCGATACCCCCGAACAGACCCGCAAACCCACTGCGCCGGCGAAACAGGAAAGCCTGCTGGCCAATCTGCTGATCAACATCATCATTCCTGCCCTGATCCTGGCGAAACTCTCCGGGGACGACTGGCTGGGCACCAAATGGGCCATTGTGGTCGCATTGGCATTCCCCCTGCTCTACGGCCTGCGGGACTTTCTCAAGACCGGCAGGGCCAATTTTTTCTCCGGGCTCGGCATTATCAGCATTCTGCTGACCGGTGGCATCAGCCTGATGGAGCTGGACGCCAAATACATTGCGATCAAGGAAGCAGCCATTCCGGCGCTGCTGGGTTTTGCGACGATTGTATCCCTGCGCACGCGTTGGCCATTGGTGAAAACGTTCCTCTACAACGATAAGGTGCTCGATACCGAGAAAATTGCGTCCCGACTGGCCGAGAACAATAGCGTGTCCGCCTTCGAGGAAACCCTGAAACAGGCCTCCTGGATGGTGGCAGCCTCGTTTTTTCTGTCCTCGGTGCTGAATTACTTCCTGGCCATGCTGATACTGACCAGCCCTCCCGGCACCGAAGCCTTCAACGCTGAACTCGGCAAGATGACAGCCCTGAGTTACCCGGTTATTGTCTTGCCCTCCATGATTGTACTGATCCTCGCCATGGTCTTTCTGTTTCGCCGCATCGGCAAACTCACCGGCCTGAAGCTGGAAGAGATCATGGCCGCACACCACCGCTAACCCCCAAACGAAAGAGCGAAACCATGCTGTACGCGATTATCAGTGAGGATGTGGCCAATTCCCTTCCCTTGCGCAAACAGGCCCGGGCGGACCACCTGGCCCGCCTGGAAAGCCTGAAAGAACAAGGGCGGCTTATTCTCGCCGGCCCGCACCCGGCCATCGACAGTAACGATCCCGGCGACGCCGGTTTTACCGGATCGCTGGTCGTGGCCGAATTCCCGTCCCTGGAAGCGGCCCAGCAATGGGCTGATGCGGACCCCTACATTGCTGCCGGTGTGTATGCCGGCGTCACGGTAAAACCGTTCAAGAAGGTGCTGCCCTGAGCTGATGGCGGGCAGATTGCCATTTTTTACAAAGACACCACGGCCCACAGCGCGAAATGTGATTATGGTAGCGCCGCAACCCTGATGACTTCTTTAGACTGCGCGGCCTGATACGAAGGAGTAATGACCCCCATGCTCGCAAGACTGGTTTGTTTCCTGGCAATAATGGTAGCCAGCCATACGGCGGTTGCCTCGACTGCCTGGGTGGATGACAGTATTTATGTGCCCATTCGCTCATCCGCCAACCCGGCTGGACGAATCCTGCACCGGGGTATCAAGAGCGGTACCCGCATTGAGTTTCTCGGTTTTGACGGGGACTGGGCGAAGATCCGCTACAAGGACATTGAAGGCTACATCGGCAAGCAATACCTGAGCCAGAGCCCCACCGCCGAGATCCTGCTGGAACGGGCCAATCAGGCCAGCGAACAGGCCAAGGCGGAAGCGGCCAAACTGCGGACCCAGCTGGCAGAGCTAAAAGGTCAGCACCAGGCCCTTTCCGAACAGTCATCCGAACTGAAGAATGCCCTCAGCGCCCGCAGTAATGAACTGGAGCAACTGCAGGACGTGGCCTCGGATCCGATCCGCCTGGACCAGGCCAACCGTCGCCTCAACGAGGAGCTGAGCCTGCTTCGATCCGAGCTGGATCAGGTCAAGGGCGAGAATGTGATGCTCCGCAACAACAATACCTCCCAGCAATGGATCACCGGGGTCGGCATTCTGCTGCTTGGCCTGATTGCCGGCATGATCATGCGCTCCCGTTCCGGGCGCCGTCGCAATAGTGGTTGGGCCAACTGACCCCTGCCCCCGCAATCCTGATAAAGGCCATGCCATACCCGCATGGCCTTTTTTATGCATAAACGGTCCAACACCCTGTATTTTCGGCAAAAATGACCGAAACGGACACGGGACATGCCCACAGCCTTTGGGTAGCATGCGTGTTTACCCTGATATTGATGACGACAGTTATGACTCTCTGGCACAAGATTCGTGGCGCACTGGCCCTGCTGGGCATCCTGGTCAACACCCTGCTTCTCTGCCTGCCGCTTTACTTTTTTGCCCTGCTGCGCCTGGTCCTGCGCGGGGAAAAAGCCCAGGTGGTGTTGTCCAAAATCCTCGTGTTCATCGCCGAAACCTGGATCGGCATCAATAACGCCATTATCGGCCTGACCAGTCAGGTGAAATGGAACATCACTGGCATGGAGAGCCTGGACCGGGATCAATGGTACCTGGTCACCTGCAACCACCAGTCCTGGGCCGATATTCTCGTGTTGCAGCGCATTTCCAACCGCCGTATTCCGTTCCTGAAGTTTTTCCTCAAGCAGGAACTGATCAAGGTCCCCCTGCTGGGACTGGCCTGGTGGGCACTGGACTTTCCCTTTATGAAGCGCTTCAGCAAGGCGGAAATTGAAAAGAACCCGTCGCTGAAGGGCAAGGACCTGGAAACCACCCGCAAGGCCTGCGAGAAATTTGCCTACTTTCCCACCTCGGTGATGAACTTTTTTGAAGGCACCCGCTTCGACGCGGAAAAACACGCCAAGCAACAATCCCCCTATAAACACCTGCTCAAACCCAAGGCCGGCGGCGCCGCCTTTACCCTCAATGCCATGTCAGGGCATTTGCGAAATTTGCTTGATGTGACCATTATTTACCCCCCGGAGGCTCCTCGCTCTCTGCTGGCTTTTCTCGGCGGCGCCATGAACGACATCGACGTGATCGTTCAACAGCGTGTTATTCCTGCCTGGGCCTCGGAAGGTGACTATGAATCGGACCCGGAATTCCGCGCCCGATTCCAGCAATGGATTGGCGAGCTCTGGGCGGAAAAGGATGCCTTACTGACTTCGAAAATGGACCGATAAGCCAGAGTTCGGCATATCGGCCCACAAAAAACAGGGACCCGGGAAGCACCCGGGCGAGACATTATGTTTGGCCGATTTCTGAAACCACGCTGGCAGCACGCCAATCCCGATATACGGCTAAAGGCCGTCGAGCAACTTTCCCCCAGCGATGACGAGGCCACCCTGGCCCGCCTCGCCCGGGGGGATTCCAATTCCCTGGTGCGAGCCGCTGCCAGTGGCCGGATTACCGATTTTTCCCTGCTGGATGAAATCCATCAGCGTGATGAGGAACCCTCCGTGCGCGAGGCCGCCTCACTACGCATCATGGCGTTACTGGCCGGCACCGCCGAAGGCGCTCCCAACAGTGAAACCCGGTTGCGATTGATCCGCCTCACCGGCAACCGGGACGCTCTGGCCTATATTGCCCGCAACAGCCCCGACGAAATGTGCCAACAGGCCGCCATCGAGCGCCTGGACGATGACAGCCTGCTGTTCGAACTGGCGCTGGAGAGCAAGACAGAAACCCTGCGTCTGGAGGCTGCCCAGCAACTGCGCAGCCTGTCCCTGCTCAAGCGTCTGAGCCGCGAAGGCCGCGATAAACGCGTGACCCGGCTGGCCAGGGAACAAGCCAGGGCGTTGCAGGAAAAAATCCAGCTGGAAGAAGCCGAATCCGCACGGGTGGTCCAACTGGCCGATCGACTGGAACAACATGCCCGCCGTTCAGTGGATGCGCTGTATGGCCCGCGCCTGGAACAATTTGAGCAACAGTGGCAGGAAAGCCGTAACCGGGCGACACCGGACCTGGCCGAGCGGGTGCAACAGGCCCTGCAGCACTGCCGGCATCAACTGGCGACCCTGCAGGAAGAAACCCATCGCCAGGCATTGGCAGATACCGCCCGTGCAGAGCGCGAGGCCGCCGCTCACAACCTGTATCAACTCCTCAGCCACAGCGAACCGCAAGCCTGGGAAGCCCAACTCGGCGAATTGCGCTCTGCCCTGGCCACCCAGAAACGGCGCTGGGACAGCGCCAATGAGCAAGCGCCAGCGCCTGACAATGACCGGCAGGCCTTCGACGACCTGGTGAGCGCTTTCGAGCGCATGTTGAGCCTGGCTACGGAGATTCTCGACGCCCGGGATGATCCCACTCGTCTGCGCAGCCTGTCAGAACAGTGGCCGACGGGATATCCCAAGCCGCCCTTGCTGAGTGCACTGGCAACAGAACCCCGCGAAGAGAAGCCCGCTTCCGCTCCCGGCCGGCCGACGGCCAGTCCCCATCAAGGGCTGCTGGTTGCCCTGAAACGGGAACTCCGTGAAGGCAACCTGCGCCATGCCAATCGTCTCTGGCACAAGGCCCAGGCCATTGTCGAGGAAGGCGATGATCCGGCGCTGGCCAACCAGCTGAAGAAGCTGGAATCCCGACGCGCCGAACTGCAGGACTGGCACCGGTTTGCTGCTGAGCCCAAGAAAGTCTCGCTGTGTGAATCCATGGAAGCCCTTGCCGACAGCGCCATGGATGCCCCGCAACTGGCATCGGCCATCCAGGCGCTCCATGACGAATGGCGGGCCCTGATGAGTTCTGATCAGGATGAGGACCAGGCCCTCTGGGACCGGTTCAAGGCCGCCTCCGATCGTGCCTATGAGCCCTGCAAGGCCCATTTCGCCGAACAGGACGCTCTGCGCCAGCAGAATCTGGAAAAGCGCCGCCAGCTTTGCGAACAGCTGGAAGGTTTTATCAGTGCCCAGGACTGGAGCCGGGCAGACTGGCAAGGCATCTGGCAAATCCGCCAACAGGCACCGAAGGATTGGAAGGCCATCCAGCCGGTGCGATTCACCGATGCCCGGGAGGTGCAGAAACGCTTCTCCGCCATCCTTTCTGACCTGGATGACAAGTTGAAAGACTATGTGGAACAGGCGGAAGCGGCCCGGCAAACCCTGATCGACCAAGCGGCAGCGCTGACCGAGCAGACCGATGTGGGTGAAGCTACCCGCCAGGCCCAGCAACTGCAGAAAAAATGGCGAGACACGCCATGGCTGCCACCGGCTCAGCACCGTGCCGGGCAAAAGCAGTTCAAGAAAATCATGGATGGCCTGTTTGCGGAGCGCAATCGTCAGCACGCCGAGCGCAAGGCAGAACAGGAGGCCCGTTCGCAGGAGGCACAGAGTGCCGTTGAGCGCCTGCAAAACAGCCTGGATGCCCCTTTTTCAACAGATGGCGCCGACGACCTGAAGGACGCACTACGCGCTGTTGAGCAATTCCACAGCGCTGCCCTGCCCCAATCACTGAATCGCCAGGCCCAGCAACTTCGACGCCGCGCCCGGGAAAGACTTGATCGTCTCTCTGAATGGAAACACTGGCAGGCACTGCAAGAGAAGGTAGAGAGCCTTGCCGACACCAATGAGAGTGACGAAACCGCCCTCACACTGGCGGTGGCCTTCGAAGCACTGGCCGGGGTACCCAGCCCGGAAGCTGAACGCCAGCGACGCCTGCAATGGCAACTGGAGAAATTGCCGTCAGCCATGAAGCAGCAGGAGTTTGCCGCCCTGGAGGAGATGGGCCGCCTGCTGGACGCCCACGACCAGGCCGTTTCTACCGCAGTACGTAACCGCCTTCTGCAGGCGCTGGCTGTTCTGGAGCCCGGCAGTGAGTAAGGCCAACTTCCTCACCCGATTCGCCAGCACCCCCAGAGGAATACGCTGGTTTCTCAACTTGTACGGCCCGTATCTCGGAGCTGGAGTGCGGGTGGATTATCTGGCTGAGGATTTCCGCGAATTGAAGGTGTCCATGGGGTTGCGCTGGTACAACCGCAACTACGTGGGCACCCATTTTGGCGGCAGTCTTTATTCTATGGTGGACCCGTTCTACATGCTCATGGTGATGAACGTGCTGGGTCGCGACTATATCGTCTGGGACAAGGCCGCAGAGATTGATTTCATCAAACCGGGCACAGGACGGGTCCATGCGCACTTCCAGCTCACGGATGCCATGCTGGATGATATCCGCCAAGCGACGGCGGATGGCAGCAAGTACCTGCCCTGCTGGCCGGTGACCATCGTCAACGATCAGGGTGAGACGGTGGCCACCATCAACAAAACGCTTTATATCCGCAGAAAATCCCGGCACTGAAGACATCAACCGGTCCCGCTTCCCAGGCTCATCCATCGGGGTTGCCGTAAAACGCCGGCCAGCCGCCGCTACTGCCCAAAACGCCCCGACTTTTCCAGATAGGCCTGCTCTTCCGCAGTACTTTCCCGGTCCAGAGCCGCATTACGATGGGGGAAACGGCCAAAACGACGAATCAACTCCCGGTGCTGCCTTGCCGCGTTAACACTGTCTTGTATCGACTGGCGACAAAAATCCGGTGATCGTTCCAGCAATGCGGTCATGCTTGTCAGGCAGAGATCCTGCAAATCCTCGTCTTCGGCATGCATGAGCGGCATCAGGAAAAACACCTGGGCGCACAGGGGCAGCTTGCTGTGCATCTGCCTGGAGACCCCTTCCACGGCCAGTGTGGCGGCCCGATGATCGCCCGCAAACGCCCTGCGCTGGCCCCGGTAGATATGGCGGGGAAACTGATCCAGCACCAGGATCAAGGCCAGACGTGACAGCGGCTGACGTTCCCAGTCCACCAGCTCCTGCTGAAGGCCAGCTTCCACATAGGCGCCGAAACGATGGTCTATTTCCGCATCATCTCCGGCGCTGGCCCGAAACCATTTCCGGGTCACCGATGACGCCGGCCAATCCTGGCTCAGGCCATCCTCAAACCAGTAATCCAGTACCTCCTGCCAGGGGGGCGTCAGCTCAAACATCCTCGTCCCCTTTGCCATTGCCGCACTGTGCGGGCAACACCGGTTCAAGCACGGAAACCGCATGGCGCTTCAACAATGGCTGCGCCTCTTCGGTGGGATGAATTCCGTCTTTCTGCAACCAGCCCTGTTCTACCACGCCCTCAAGGAAAAACGGGAACAAAGGCACCTGTTTGTCGTCGGATACCTGACGGAACTGTTGTTCGAACAGGCGGGTATACTGTTGCCCGTAATTGGGGGGAATTCGCATGCCCAGCAGCACAGGCGTCGCATTGGCCGCACGGCTTTTCTCGATCATCTGTGTCAGATTGTTCGCCATGGCCACCGGGGACAGACCGCGCAGTCCATCATTACCGCCAAGCTCAATGATCACGATGTCTGGCGAATGCGTGTCCAGCAGGGCCTCAAGCCGACTATTGCCACCGGCGGTGGTTTCTCCACTGACCGAGGCATTGATCACGGGGAAATCACGGCAGCGCTGTTCCAGTTCTTTCTCCAACAGGGCGACCCAGCCGGCGGATTTTTCAATCCCGTAGGCCGCGCTGATACTATCGCCAAGCACCAGCAAGCCACCGGCCTGCACCGACAACGACGCCATTGCCAGAACTGTCACTAAAAGAAGCCGAATCATGAATACAAAGTCTCCCGTATTGAGCGCCCGAAACCTTGGCAAACGTGTCCAGGGACCAGAGGGCGGACTGGACCTGTTGCAGGATATCACGCTGACGGTGAATGCCGGTGATAGTCTGGCCATCACCGGGCCGTCAGGTTCCGGCAAGTCCACATTGCTTTCCCTGTTGGCAGGTCTGGATGTGCCCACCCGTGGCGAGGTGTTGCTGGGAGACACCCCCTTCAGCAGTGGCAGTGAAGATCAACGTGCACGGCTGCGCGGCGAGCATTGCGGCTTTGTCTTTCAGCATTTCCAGTTGGTAGCGGATCTTACCGCCCAGGAGAATGTGATGCTGCCGCTGGAAATTCTTGGCCGTGACAAGGCCCGCGACACCGCCCGACACTGGCTGGGCCAGGTGGGACTGGGCAAGCGTTGGCACCACTTCCCCGCCCAACTGTCAGGCGGTGAACAGCAGCGAGTGGCCCTGGCCCGAGCCTTCGCGGTCGCCCCTTCGTTACTGTTTGCCGATGAACCCACGGGAAGCCTGGATTATGCCAACGGCGAGCACGTGGCAGACCTGCTGTTTTCTCTGAACCGGGAACAGGGCACCGCCCTGGTGCTGGTCACCCACGACCAGACCCTGGCTCGCCGTTGCAGTCGAGCCATGTCGCTGGTGGAGGGCCGTCTTGGTGTTTAAACCCTGGCGTTCCCCCGCATTCCGCGTGCAGGCACTGGCCGTGCTGGTGGCAGCCTTTGCCATGACCGCCATGCTGATCCTGCGCGACACCGTGGACCAACGATTCAATCAGCGAACCGCCGTTGCCCTGGGGGCGGACCTGATCCTGGAAGGCAGTCGTTTTCCGAAACCGGAACAACGGCAATGGCTGGCCGACGCGGAAGGCACCCGCCAGGCCGAGAGCGTGACGTTTTCCAGCGTGCTGATCCATGACGAGCGTTTTTTGCTGGCGAGCATCCGTGCGGTTTCCGCCGGCTTCCCCTTGTATGGGGAAATCCGCATCAGCGACAGCCGATTCGCTGACCCGTATCCGGTGAGCCACGGCCCGAAACCCGGCCATGTCTGGATCGCCGGCACCGGACTGGACCGTCTGGGCATGCAGACCGGGGAGTTTATCACCCTGGGCGGGCGCAGCCTGTTGATCGACAAGGTGATTGTCCAGGAACCGGACCAGCAGGCGGGCTTCTACAGCATGAACCCCCGCGCCCTGATCCATCTTGATGATCTGCAGGATGCAGGCGTACTGGGTGAAGGCAGCCGCTACCGACACAACCTGCTGGTGGCGGCGGATGATGCCACTCGTCAGCAGCTGGAGGATCGTCTGACCCCGGCACTGCGCCCGGACCAGGAACTGGAAACCGTGGCCAATACCGACCTGCGCAGCCGGGGTCCGGTGGAACAGCTTTTCCTGTGGTCACAACTGGCGGTGATGCTGGTGGTATTGCTTTGCGCGGCAGCCATTTACCTGACTTCCAGCCACCGGGCGCGACACCAGCAAACCCTCTGCGCGGTGATGAAAACCGTGGGTGCCAGCCAGGGCGCCATCGTACGCCGTTTGTTGGGCGGGGATGCCCTGGCATTGTTGATCCCGGCCCTGGTCGGCATTGCCCTGGCCGCTGCCACCGGGCTTTACCTGATCGCCCTGATGGGCGGCAATATGGCGTTCCCCGTCATGGCGCCGCTGCTGGGTATCATCGGCCCGGTACTGCTGTGGCTGGGATTTGCCGCCCCCACCCTGTGGGCGCATCTGGGGTTGCCAGCCACCGCCCTGCTGCAACAACGGGAAAACGCGCCTGGCCGCCAGCGCTGGACCCTGTTGATTGCGCTGCTCACTCCGGTTCCGATTGCGGCCATGATGAGCGGCTCACTGAGCGCGTTGTGGCCCCTGCTGTTGTTGACCTTCGCCATCGCAGTGGGACTGCCATTGCTGCTCTGGCCGCTGGTGTCCCTGCTGGATCGTGCCAGCGGCAAGATGCCACTGGCAGCCCGCCTTGCCTTGCGTCGGCTGAGTCGACGAAAGACCACCACCCTGCCCCTGCTTGCCGCCCTGGTGGTATCACTGGCCGTGTTAGCCATGTCCATACAGACCGGTCGGCAGCTGTTGAGCGACTGGCGATCCACTCTGCCCGAGAACGCCCCCAACTATTTTGTCATCAACCTGTTCGATCAGGATCTGGCCCCGTTCAAAGACTGGCTGGCGGCACATAACAGCGACAGCCAGCCCCTCTACCCGGTGGTACGTGCCCGGTTGACGGCGGTTAATGGCGAACCGGTTCGTGAGGCGGTGACCAAGGAGCAGGACCGGGGCGAGCGAGCATTGAATCGGGACCTGTCACTGACCGAAGCAGACACCTTGCCCGACAGTAACCTCATGCAGGAAGGTCGCTGGGCCGACAGGCCCGGCGAGGTCACAGTGGAAAGCAAGCTGGCCGAATCCCTGGGACTGAAGGTAGGCGACCGGCTGACCTTTACCGGTGCTGCCACCCCCATCAAGGCGGAAGTGGTGGGCTTGCGAGACGTGGACTGGGAGAGTTTTGCCCCCAACTTCTACTTCATGTTTGCCCCCGGCACCCTGGAGGCCCAAAGCCGCACCTGGATCACCAGTTTTTATCTGCCACCGGAGAAGAGCAAAGCCCTTGGCAGTCTGGTACAACAATTTCCCCAGATCAGTTTGCTGGATGTGAATGCGATCCTGGCCACGCTGCAAGAGATTGTGACCCAGGCCAGTCGAGCCGCGTTCTTCGTCGGTCTGCTGTTGATGCTGGCCGCCCTGCTGGTGCTGGCGGCGGCATTGCTGGCCAGTGCCGATCAGATGCGTAAGGACAACCATCTGCTGATCGTCATCGGTGCCCGTCAGCGTCTATTGCGTCGCACCGCGGCTCTGCAGGCCCTGTTCCTGATCGGTGGGGCCGCGTTGCTGGCCAATCTGATTCACTTTGCCTCACTGTTTCCTCTGGGACAGAGGTTGTTTGATGGGCAGTTGCCGTTGAGTCTCTGGTTGCTACTGCCCTGGGCTGTCACCCTGGTACTGGTGCTGGCGGCACAGATCGCGCCACCACTGCAGCCTGCTCCCCGTGGGGGAAAAGCCTGACTGCATTCCCCCTGCATAGGGGGGCCGCAATGCTAGGGGGAGGATGTGTACTCCGCCCCCTTCCTCAGCCAGAGGAAAACGATGAGCGCGGTGATGCTACTGCCGGCCATCAGCATGGTCATGGGGACCGGGGTGCCATCATGCCAGGCACCCAGTACGGTGCCGATCAGGCCAGCCAACAGGAATTGCAGGGTGCCGTTAAGGCCGGTCGCCGCCCCGCTATCGCGATCGAACAGGCTCAGAAAACTGGCAATACCGTTGGGAATCACCAAAGCCACCATGCCCGCGGTCACCATGATCAATGGCACCACGGCCCACAGCACCAGAGTGTCCGTCAGCGTCAGCACTAACAGGGCCACTCCCGCCAACGCTTGCAGGATCAAACCTGCACGCATGATGTCGGCGCTGGCATAACGGCGCAGCAGGATCACATTCAAGCGGTTCAGACCCAGCATGGTCACCACATTGGCGCCGAAAAAGAGTGGAAACTGCTCCGGGCTGATACCGAAATAATCCATGTACAAAAAAGCCGCATCGGTAATGAAGACGAACAGGGCGGAAAATGCCAGCCCGTTGGCCAGAATGAATCCCATGGCCGGGCGATTGCGCAGCACCCGCCCATAGGCATGAAACAACCGATGCCACAGGGTTTCACTGTCCTGACTGGGCGGCACCGTAGGCAGGGGAAAACGCACCAGCAGCATCAGCAGTGCCCCGTAGCCTGCCAGCATGAAGAAAATGCTCTGCCATCCCGCCAGATTGAGTAACGCCACGCCCACTGCCGGGGCCACCAGGGGGGCAATCAACATAACCAGGCCGATACTGGTCAGCACACTGGCGGCCTGCTGGCCGGTAAAATGGTCCCGCACCGACGCGGCAGCAATCACCACCGAGGCGCCGCCACCCACCGCCTGCAGAAAGCGCAGGACATACAGCGCCTGAATATCCGCACTAAATGGAATCATCAGGCTTGAGCTGATAAACAACAGCAAACCTGCGTAGGCCACCGGCTTTCGCCCGAAGTGATCCGACAAGGGCCCGCCTAGCCACTGGCCCAGCGCCACGCCCAGCACATAAACACTCACCGAAATCTCCACATCATGGATCGGCACGGCGAAATGTTCGGACATGGCGAGTAAAGCAGGAAGATAGGTGTCAATGGCCAGCGGCCCCAGGGCAACCAGGGTGCCGAGCAGAAGCGCCAGTCGGCGCGGGGAAATTCGGGCTTGCATGCGATGTCCAGTCAGGCAGTAAGAGCGCGATGGTAACGCATGTCAAAGCCAGGTTCAGTGATTTTATGAACCGGATTCAAGTATGCTTATGAAAAACGGGTTGCGGCCACCGGGATGTCCTGTGACCATTAGCCGCTTTGGTGGGCCTGGCACGAGTCTCACCGTTGGGGCGAAAACCGCGATGGATGCCAGTGATGACAATACAACCAACGGACCGGCGCAGATGCCCCGCAGATTGTTTGCCACTGCATGCTGCCATCGGCCCCATTAATAACGCTGCCCGCCCAACCTGCCGTCATTACCAAACGGAAACTGCATGGATTTAGAGATCGCTTATCAATTGGCCATCATTACCGTAGTGGCCTTCCTCTGCCAGTGGGTTTCCTGGCGCATCAAACTCCCTGCCATTCTCCCGTTGTTGTTGACCGGTCTGGCCCTGGGGCCACTCACTGGTGTGTTGGAGCCCAAGGAGCTGCTGGGCGATTTGCTTCTTCCCGGCGTGTCGCTGGCGGTTTCCATCATTCTCTTCGAAGGGGCCATGACCCTGCGCTTCGACGAAATCCGCGGCCTCGAGAAAACGGTGCGTCGCCTGGTTACCTGGGGGGCACTGGTGACCTGGTCCATTGTGGCCATTTCTGCCTGGTGGTTATTGAAGCTGTCTTTTGACCTGGCCCTGCTGTTCGGCGCTCTCGTAGTGGTCACCGGGCCTACCGTGATCGTGCCGTTGTTGCGCAGCGTACGCCCGGTGAGCAGCGTGGCCCGGCTGCTGCGCTGGGAAGGCATCGTAATTGACCCGCTGGGCGCCATTTTTGCCGTACTGGCCTATGAGCTGGTGGTGGCCAGTGGCCAGGAAGGCGCCCTGCTCCACACCCTGTGGCTGTTTATCCAGACCATTACCGTGGGCACCGCCATCGGGGTTGTGGTTGCCATGGCACTGGCGGCGCTGCTGCGTCGGCATCTGGTGCCGGAATATCTGCGCAGCTTTCTGGTGCTGTCTCTGGTGATCGGCGAATTCGTGCTTGCCAACGCACTCAGTGAGGAATCCGGCCTGGTGGCCGTCACCGCCACCGGCATCGTGCTGGCCAACCTGAAGGGAGTGCGGACCAACGACATCCTTCACTTCAAGGAAAACCTGTCGGTCATTCTGATTTCCGGCCTGTTTATTGTGCTGGCCGCGCGACTGGAAATGCAGGAGCTGCAGCAGCTTGGGCTGATGGCACTGGTGCTGCTGGCAATTATCCAGCTGGTGGCCCGCCCTGCCTCGGTGCTGGTAGCAACCCTTGGCTCCAATCTGAACTGGCGGGAGAAGTCACTGCTTGCCTGGATTGCGCCCCGAGGGATTGTTGCTGCGGCTATCTCCGCCCTGTTTGCCGAACGCTTGCTGCAAAACGGCGTGGCCGGTGCGGAAATGCTGGTACCCCTCACATTTATGGTCATCATTGGCACGGTGGCCCTGCAAAGCCTGACCGCCCGGCCGCTGGCGCGGTTACTGAAAGTTGCCGAGCCGGCTCCGCGAGGTTTCCTGATTGTGGGAGCCAACCCGGTGGCCCGGGCCATTGGTTCTTCCCTGCAGAAAAACCAGTTCCCGGTGATGGTTACCGATTCCAGCTGGGAATCCATCCGTCTGGCGCGCATGGAAGGCCTAAGCACCTTCTACGGTAATCCGGTCTCCCAGCATGCTGACCAATACATGGACCTGGTGGGTTACGGAAAACTGCTGGGCCTGAGCCCACGGCGAGAACTCAACACCATGGCCACCATGCGCTATCGCCTGGAATTCGGGGAGCCCAACATCTTCAGCCTGCCGACCCAGCGCAGCGACAAGGAAGTGAAACATGAAGTGGCCCCTGAACACCGGGGCGCCACGTTATTTGGTGCGGAAATGACCTATGCCCGCCTGGCCAGCCTGTTGAGTCAGGGGGCGGAAATCCGCAAGACCCGGCTCACCGAGGAATTCGACTTCAACACCTACCTGCAGACCCCTCACCGCCGGGTATGGCCGCTGTTTGCCATCGACACCCGTGATCGTATCTATGTCTTCAGCGAGGAAAGCCAGCCGGCACCGAAGGCGGGCTGGCATGTACTGGGTCTGGTGAAGGAAGATGCCGCCAAGGAAGAGGCTCGTACTGAAGCCCGCGCGGAAGCGGCTGCGGAAAAAGTGGCCGCAGACAAACAGAAAGGTGCCGACAAGGCCGCCAAGAAAGACTGATCTAGCCGGTTTCCCCGGCATCATCCGAAAAGGTGTCAATCAGGCCGCAGACCCGACCATCGTCAAGACGCTGGTCGGGGACGGTTTGCCATTCGGCCATGGCGGTACGCATTCTCTGGCTTAGTGATTGCAACTCGGCAATACGATCCTCCACCTGCTGCAAGCGGGTTTCAATCAGCGTACGCACCTGACCGCAAGGGGTCTCTCCATGCCGAGATGCCTCTGCCAGAGACTGGATATCCGCAAGCGTAAACCCCAGGGAGCGCGCCTTCAGGGCAAACCGCAGCAGCCGTAGATCCGTATTTCCGTAACGGCGATAACCGTTATTCGGGTCCCTGACCGGTTGCAGCAAACCAATGTCGGTGTAATGCCGCACCGTTTCGGTGGTGGTTCCCGTCTTGCGGGCCAGATCGGAAACACGCATATCAATAGTCTCCCGGCACAGTCCAGGGTTGGTAGAGAGTGGGTACCGGGGTACCCTGCTGCTGGTAATAATTGCGGATGGCGGCGGACAGGGTGTCAGCCCCCAAAGCAGCGGAAAGCTGGTCGAGAAACTCCGTCCCGCCCGGCTCTATCGCCAGATAACATTGCAGCGCCACGTCGGCCAGCAAGCGATGTTCCGTGTGCCGTTGCCAGGCCCGTGCCAGGTCTGCCTGCACCCATTCACATCGCTGCTGAAGCAACGCCTGCTGCCCTTCCAGCCACCATAGATAGGGATCATCGCCGAGGGCACCACGAAGCGTCTGGCTGATTTTTCGGTAATCCTCGAGATCAGCGTCCAGAGCCTTCTCTAGCTGCCACAGGGCCGGCTTGTCCGTAACGGCCTGGGCCGCGAGGGCCTGCTCTTCACAGGGTTTGCCGCTGCATTGCGCGAGCCATAACGCCTGCAGCACGGGATGATCCGCGACCAGGGTGGCCAGTTCCGGAGCATCAGGGCGCTTGTGCAGCATGGTCAGAAACGCCTTGCCCTGTCCGCGGTTGAATTGATCACCGTAGGCAATCAACTCACTCAGCTCGAGGCCGCTGCTGTAGTCATACCATCCGGTCAACAGGTAGTCTGGCCCGGGCTCACCCTCCAGCCGTACAAACCCCACCCTGCCGTCAACGAAATGCAGCCTGACGCGGGCGGCAAAACGCGCCCGGTTTTGATTGAATCCGGTGATGGCAAACTGTTCGATGGGGATATCCTGCACCCAGCGGGCCAGCAGCTTGTCGGGAATGGATACCAGCACCTGGCGGGCCAGTACTGGCTTGAGCGATCCGCTGGCCAGATCCGCCCTTAACGCCTGTAGGGTGGCGCTGCCAGCAACCGCAGAGGATGCGAGGCAGAAAAGCAACAATGCGGCCCGGAATCGGAAAACCATGGAAAACCTCATTCAGTCCGGCACAGCCTAGGCAAAAAAACGTGCACAAGCCACAACGGACGAAGAATGAAACGGCCGGATCCGCTCTCTGTAGTGCGAGTCATGCTGCAAGGGACGCCGCCATGCCGGCGAACAGTGCTATCGTGCCGGGTAGCCGGTTATCTGCCTGATGGAACGATACAAGGGAGACAGCCGCGGGTACATTTTGCGGTAGACCTGACGGAAGAGCGCATCGTATTGACGCGCCGTCTCCGTGTCAGGCTCAAAGCGCTTGCCTGGTCGTGTCATGGCCGCCACCGCACTGGCATGATCCGCATGCAGCCCCATGGCCACGGCCGCGTTGATCGCCGCACCCAGACCGGAGGTTTCCGAGGTGTGCGGGCGTTCGGCGGGCAAGCCGAATATATTGGCCGTGATCTGCATGATGGCATCGCTCTGGGAGCCACCCCCGGACACCCTTAACGACTGCACTGCAACCCGGTTACGTTTTTCCAGGCGCTCCTTTCCCTCGCGCAACGCATAGGCAATGCCTTCGATGATCGCCCGGTAGAGATGGGCGCGGGTATGCACGTCACCAAAACCGATAATGGCCCCTTTGGCCTCGGGGCCGGGTATGCGCACCCCGGGGTTCCAGAAAGGTTGCAGCACCAGCCCCATGGCACCGGGTGGCGACTCATGCAGGAAGGATTCGAACAGGGTTTCCGGGCTGACGCCCAGCTCTTGCGCCTGCTGCACTTCCTGTTGGGCAAACTCCCGCTTGAACCAGTTCACCATCCAGTAACCGCGCTGGACGATGATCTCCGAATTAAAACGCCCCGGGACCGCGGCACTGTAAGCGGGCACAAAGGGGATCGGTTCCACATAGCGTTCGTTGCAGGTGTTGAAGGTGGCGGTGGTGCCGTAGCTGAGGTTGCCGATGTCCGGGGTAAAGGCGCCTGACCCAAGCACTTCACAGGCTTTGTCAGCGCCGCTGGCGATCACCGGCAACCCGGCAGGAATGCCGGTGTGTCGACTGGCGGCGGCAGTCACCTTGCCCAGGGTCTCCCCCGGCGGAATCAACTCAGGTAACTGTTCGCGGGTAACCTGCAGGGCTTGCCATTTCAGATCATGGGGCGGCGCCCAGCGCTGTCCCTTGTAATCAAACGGAATGTAGCCGACCTGGGAGGCCGTACAGTCGCGAATTTCTCCGGTAAGCCGGTAGTTCAGATAGCCGGAGAGCAGCAGAAAATGCGCGGTTCGCTGCCAAATTTCCGGCTCGTCCTGGGCCAGCCAGTTGCATTCTGCCTTGGCCTGGAACTGGCGCAAGGTTTCGCCCTGGCCCAGCAAATTCACCGGCGCCGCATACCACCAGGGAAGCCGGGGAAAATCCGGCGTGCGGCGTTGATCCAGCCAGATCACCGCCGGGCGAAGCGGTTTCTTCGCCTTGTCCAGGCAGACTACCGAGGCTCGCTGGGTGGTCAGGGAGACAGCCACAACCCGGGAACGCAGCTCGGCATGCTCCAGCCACAACCCCTGACAAGCCTGGCCCAACTGCTCCCAAAAATAATTGGCATCCTGCTCCGCGTGACCGGGCTGATCCACCACGTAGGGTTCGATATGTTGCTGATACCGGGCCACAAGCTCGCCATGGCCGTCAAACAACATGGCCCGGGCGCTTTGTGTGCCCTGATCCAGAGCCAGCAGTAATGGCGCGCTCATCCTGCGGCCTGCTGTAATGGAGACGCGGGCACACCGTAATAACGCTGATGAATATCCAGGTAGCGGGCCCTTTCTTGCTGCCAGCGCTCGTCATCCCAGCCCAGACTTTGCTGAATCTGTTGTTGCAGGGCATCGAGCTTGGCTTTGCCTGCTTGCGGCAACAGCAAACCCAGGCGGGTCCGGCGCAGCATCAGGTCATCCAGGTGCACCACATCTTCGTGATCCAGAATCCACTGAATGAAATCCGGGTCACCCTGGTCCGCATGGAGGAACGCATCCACGGCTGCGGGCGCATCGCTGATGGGCGTAAAGCCGGGTTCACGGCTTTTCTGGCCGCGTCGGTGGGTGGCGCTATCAATCAGTCCGGTGGCAAGCAAGGCATCCAGGGCGATCAGTCGAAAGGTAGTGAGCTTGCCGCCACTGACGGTGACGATGCCGTTTTCACCCCACACCGCATGGTCGCGGCGCTCTTTGGAGGGGTCCAGCCCCTTCCCCGAGGCAATCACCGGTCGGACGCCAGCAATGGTGGCGTAGATATCCTTGCGGTCGAGTTTGACGTCGGGGAACTGGCTGTTGATGAGGCGCAGCAAGTAGTCCACTTCCTGGCCACTGGCGGCGGCTTCAATGTCCATGTCCTGGGGATGATCCAGGTCCGTCGTGCCCACACAGGTCACTCCCTCCCAGGGGAAGACAAAGACCGGGCGGCCATCATCCGGGTGCATCACCGTCAGGCAATCCTTCACTGGTAGGCGTTCAGGGTCGACAAACAGGTGGCTGCCCCGGAGCGGCCGAACACGCGGGTCGCTGCCGGAAAAACGGTCTGCCCAGGCCCCCGTCGCACTGACCACCCGGCGTGATGAGAGAGTGGCGGTCTGCCCGCTGGTACGGTCTGTGACGGTGATGGCAAATTTGTCTCCATCGGCCATCGCCTGCTCCACCCGGCAATAATTCTGCGCCACCCCGCCATGGCGGGCCGCTTCCAGGATCGCCCGCACCACCAGACGACAATCATCTGTGAGCGCATCGGTATAACTCATTGCGCCGGTCAGCGACTGGCGATTCAAGCCGGGCACCCGCTCCAGCAATTGCTCGCGGCTCAGGTAGCGATGGTCACGGATGCCCGCCAGGAAGTCATAGAGCCAGAGAATGGCTTTCATGGGCCAGCGGCCCGGGAACACCCCTTTGCGCAACGGGAAGAGATAGGTTGCCCGCTCCACCAGCCCCGGCAATTCGTCGATCAGGCGCTCCCGCTCCAGCAGTGAATGGCGCGTCAGGCGAATGTCCCCCTGGGCTATGTATCGCAGCCCCCCGTGGACCATCTTCGAGGAGCGGCTGGACGTCCCCCAGGCAAAATCGGTCTGTTCGAGCAGCAACACACGGAGCCCGCGGCGCGCCGCTTCCAGGAGCACGCCGGCACCGGTGATTCCGCCACCGATGACAACAAGATCCCAATTTTCGTCAGCCAGGGCGTCCAGGGATTGGCGTTTGCCTAACATCAATATTCCTTCTCAAGTCCGGGACGTTGCGTTTTCAAGCAAACAACCCGGGTTCAACCGTTGCTGGGGATCAAAGTGCTTCACCAGCGACCCTAGTGCTGCCATGCCCTGATCACCTTTCTCATGATGGAGCCAGGGAGCGTGGTCGCGCCCTACCCCGTGCTGGTGACTGATCGTGCCGCCATGGGCCACGATGGCATTGCTGGCCGCCTGTTTCATGGCCTGCCAACGTTCCAGGGTCGCCTGATACGTGTCGGAGCAGCGAAACACATACGTGGTATAGATACTGGAACCCTGCGGATACAGGTGTGACAGATGGGTAAAGACATGCACCTTCTCTCCCTCCCCCACGTTGTCGCGCACCGCCTGTTCCATGGCCTCCATGGCCGGGGTGACCTGCTTCCAGTCCACTGCTGTCTCGAACGTGTCCACCACGTAACCATGCTCCCAGAGGCCATGGCGAAGATAGGGAGAGCGGAAACGGGACTCTTCCCACTTTTTGCCGAGCAGCTCACCAACCACCGTGCCGCCGGCGGCGCGAATGCGCTTCTTGACGGTGGCCAGTGTATGGCGCACCAGTGCCCTTTCCCCGGTGACACCAAAGGTGATCATGCATTTTTCATTCCGGCAACCGCGTAATGCCAGGTAGCGGTGCAACACAGAGACCATTTTTTCATGCCCGGCCAGCATCAGATGGGTACGGGTCTCTTCCGCATTGGACAGGCGCAGCATGGAAAGCGGCAGCTTTGCCTGAGTGAGGCTGCGTACCAAGGTCTTGGCTGTTTCCCAATCCGGCGCAAAGGCCACCTGAAAGGTTTCCATTTCCGGCAAAGGCGTAATCCGGACCTTGACCTCGGTAATGACGCCCATGCGCCCTTCCGAGCCCATGATGATTTCCCGCAAATCCGGCCCGGCGGACGACGCCGGGATGGTGGGGATATCCAGGGTGCCCCTGGGGGTTTCAACACGGCCTCCGGCGAACATCTGCTCGATGCGACCGTAACGCATGGACTGCTGACCACTGGAACGGCTGGCTACCCAGCCTCCCACAGTAGAAAGCTCCCAGGATTGCGGAAAATGCCCCAGCATATATCCCTTTTCCCGCAACTGCCCTTCCACTTCCGGTCCCGGTGTACCGGCTCCGAAAGTGGCAACCTGGCTTTCCTTGTCCAGATGCAGCAGCCGATTCATGGCCGCCAGGGACAGGGTCAGGACCGGCTTGTCGCTGGCGGGCGGGTTGATGTGCCCTGCTACGGAAGTGCCGCCCCCATAGGGGATAACCAGCACATCATGCTCCTGTGCCCAGACCAGCAAGGCTTTCACCTCAGCGCTTTTGGTCGGTATGGCGACACCATCGGGGAAACGGCCGAAATCACCGGAGCGCATGGCCAGCCAGTCCGGCAGGCTTTGCCCGCGGGCGTGGCGGATCCGGGTTTCCGCATCGGTTCGGATCAGCGGGTGGGCTGGCAGACGGGAGGGAGGGACCGCCTGGGATACCGTGGTGATTTCCGCATCAGGCAAGGGTGTGGCGGAACCAAGGCGGGATTGTAAGAAAGTCAGGCCAGAGGCCTTCAGCGGATAATGGTTGGCGCTGTCGCCCCAGCCGTTCCAGCGTCGCATGCAGCGTACTCCTTGATGTTGGGAATCCGTCAGCCCCGAATGAGAGAGGATGGACAGGGGCAGATCGGACCTGACTCATGGCCCATGGTAGACCTGCAGAGTGACGTTTTCACTGGCGCAGGGGGACACCTGATGGACTATTTCGGACACGCAAAGTATTGCCATCGCCGTTACCGGAATCATGGATCCGGTATGCGCATATCCCGAACGGCAACCGGTTTTTTTCGTACAAATTCGTAAACTCGTGAAGACGCCGCTTTACCGACCCTGTTTGCAGGGCTATTGTCTCTACACTCTCAAACCATTTTAAAACCAATACCTTATATAATTTACAAGGAGTTTCCATGAAACGTTTTATTGGCTGCCTGGCACTGGCAGGTGCTGTTTCCCTGCAGGCAGGCTGTAGCACCATCAACCCCTATACCGGTGAGAAGCAGACCTCCAAAGCCGGCATGGGTGCCGGTATTGGCGCTGTAACCGGTGCCCTGATCGGTATCGCCACGTCCGACAGTGCCAAGGAACGCAAGGAGCGGGCACTGAAAGGGGCCGGTATTGGTGCCGTTGCCGGCGGTGGCGTGGGCTACTACATGGATGTCCAGGAAGCCAAATTGCGCGAAAAAATGGAAGGTGCTGGCGTCTCTGTGACCCGTGATGGTGACAACATCATCCTGAATATGCCGGGTAACCTGACCTTTGATACCGACAGCACCACGGTGAAGCCCTCTTTCCGTCCGGTACTGGATGCGGTGTCTGAGGTCCTCAAGGAATACAAGTCCACCATGATCCAGGTGGCCGGTCACACCGACAGCACCGGCGGTGACAAGTACAACCTGATGCTTTCCCAGCAGCGCGCCCAGTCCGTGGCCAATATCCTCAGCGGTTTCGGCGTTGAGCAAGTGCGTCTGGACACCGTCGGTTTCGGCGAAACCCAGCCTATTGCCAGCAACAGCACCGCCAGCGGTCGTGAACAGAACCGCCGCGTTGAACTGACCCTGCTGCCCTACACCGAGTAAGGTAGTCGGGTTCGTGTGGAGGTGGGTGCCCTCACCCACCTCCCATTCCCGCCGCTTTTTTCAATTCCCCCGCAACATCCAGAGTGCATCACGATTTCCTTCGCGCCATGATCCGTTCACACTCGTGACGGAAACAATGAAGGAACAGATCGTGGTGACAGCCTCTCAGCCGGTGACAGACACACAGTGGCAGGCGATCCTGGAACGGGACCGCAACGCGGATGGGCGTTTTGTCTATGGGGTGATCACTACCGGCATTTTTTGCCGGCCCAGTTGCCCGGCAAGACGTCCCAATGTGGAAAATGTGCGGATTTTTCCTGATGGCACAGCAGCCTTGCAGGCGGGATTTCGCCCCTGTCGTCGCTGCACCCCCCTTTCTGTGGCAGGCTCGCCGGTAACCGCCACCGTGACCGCCCTGTGTCGGCACATTGAACACAGCCACACTCTGCCTACCCTGGAAGAACTGGCCGCACAATGCGGCTGGTCACGCTACCATTTGCAACGCCAGTTCAAAGCCGTCACCGATCTGACTCCCCGGGAGTATGCGTTGGCGGTGCGCCGACGACGCCTGTGCGGAAATTTACAGCGCCACACTTCCATCATTGGTGCCATGGAGGACGCCGGCATGGAGTCCAGCAGTCAGCTTTATACCCAGGGCAAGGACATGCTTGGCATGCGCCCGGGCCAGTACCGCTCCGCGGGCAAGGGTACCGCTATCCGCTTTGCCATCGCGGAATGCAGTCTGGGCAGCCTGCTGGTGGCAGAAACCTCCCAGGGCCTCTGCGCCATCAGCCTCGGCGATGAGCCTGAAGCACTATTGGAGGAATTTCAGCAACGCTTTTCCGGTGCCGAGCTTCTCCCTCCGGATGGGGCATTTGATGACAAAGTGGCCCAAGTGATTTCGCTGATCGAAGATCCGCGGCAAGGCCTGTCGCTGCCGCTGGATATTCGTGGCACTGCATTCCAGCAACGGGTCTGGCAGGCGCTTCGACAAATACCACCGGGCACCACCCTGTCCTATCAGGAGCTGGCGGAGAAAATCGGCCAGCCGAGTGCGGCCCGGGCAGTGGCGTCGGCTTGCGCCGCCAACACGCTTGCCGTGGCTATTCCCTGCCACCGTATTGTGCGACGGGATGGTCATCTGTCCGGTTATCGCTGGGGAGTCGAACGCAAGCGTGTCTTGCTCAAGCGCGAACGGGTTATCAGGGCCAGTGAGTGTGACAAATGACTGACCGGCGGAGTGTATCGCTCCCTGAGGATTTCGATCACCAGGCCTTTCTGGATTTTCACCGGCGGGATGTGGAGGCAGTAGCTGAAACCGTGGATGCGAGCACACTGCGCAAAGCATTCATTTGGCAACAGGTGCCTGTCATGCTGACAGTGGAATTCCATGAACCGGCCCGGGCCCATGTGGCCTTTCACTCTGACGGGGAAATACCACAGGCGTCGCCTTGCCAGGATGACCTGGTGCGACACCTGCTCGGTATCGATCAACCGACGCGGGAGTTCGAGGCCCGGGCGGACAAGCATCCCCTCGCTGGCCCCCTGGTGCGCTCCCAGGCCGGATTGCGGATACCACAATCCGCCTCGCCGTTTGAGGCACTCAGCTGGGCGATCATCGGCCAGCAGATCAGTGTGGCGGCTGCCGTTTCCATCCGCCGGCGTCTGATACAGACAACGGGCCGCAGGCACAGTGCCGGGCTTTACTGTTATCCCGATGCCAGGGATATCGGCCGGGTCGACGCGGGTACCCTGCGTGACTGTGGCCTGTCCCACAGCAAAGCAGATTGCTTGCTGACTGTCGCCAGACGCTGTCTCGACGAGGCGCTTCTGCCTGAGCGGCCCATCGCGCCAACCGAGCTGGAAAGCCTGCGCAGGACCTTGCTGGAGATACGAGGGCTGGGTCCATGGAGTGTTCACTATACCCTGCTGCGGGGCTATGCATGGATGGACGGCAGCCTCCACGGGGATGTGGCCGTGCGCCGGGCAATCCAACAATTACAGGGTGGTGCCACTCCGCCGACCGCCCGGGAAGCCGAAACCTGGCTGGCAGACTTCCGCCCCTGGCGCAGCCTGCTGGCGGCCCATCTATGGAAATCTCTGTCGCTAAACGCCTGACTCGATCTGGCCTATGACACCCTACGAGGCTGAAGTATTGTTGACCGGTTTTCGCAACTCGAAACTCTGACCTCGCCACTGACTCCCTACGCATCGTCAGCCGCGGAACGCACCAGGCGCCAGGCCAGCCAGGTCAGCGGCACCATCAGGGACAATACCAGCAGATAGGGCCAGCGATGATCCAGGGTATACAACCCGGTGCCGACCAGGGGACCAAGAATAAAACCCAGGGCCGGACATGCACTTGCCAGGCCGGCGACCCTGCCCTGCTCTTCGCTGCTGACGCGCAGGCTGGCCAGAGACATGATCGCCGGCATACCAAAGCCCAGCCCCAGGCCAACCAGCAAAACCGCCACACTCATTACCCATTGCTGATCAGCCAGCCACAATATCAACGCACCGAGACCGATTGCGGGCACCGCCAGAATCACCAGCAAGGTCGCCGGGGCACGCAACCATTGCACGACCACAATCTGACCGACCAACGAGGTCACCGCCGCCGCCATCATGGTTAATCCCAGAGCACGCGCCGCAGCGGCCGGCGATAATCCAAACTGATCCTGAAACAGAAAGCCCAGGGTTTGCTGAATCAGCGCAAAGCTCATAAACAGCATCACCCCGGTGAGCAGAAGATCCCGCAATCGCGGGTCCGCATAGGCACCCAATCCGCTACGCAGCACCCTGGCCAGTGATACGGTTCTCGCGGTGGGCTGATGGGGCGAGGCAGGCAGCCACAATGCGGTGGCCAGTGCCATCAACGCCGTCAGGGCGGCCACGCCATAGAGCGGGAAAACCAGTCCCACCGCTGCCAGCAGGCCACCGGACACGGGGCCGATAACCGTGCCCAGGTTGTTGGCCGCACCGATACGGCCCATGCCCTGGGTGCGCTGCTCCGGGGTGGTTATATCCGCAGTGTAAGCGGCGGCAGCCGCCGGTGTAGCGGCCATGATTGCTGCCTGCAGCATTCGGCTTAACACCAGCCCGGCCACCAATAGGCCGCCTGCCAGGCCACCGTGCAGGCCGATATCAAACACCAGCGCAAACATCAGTGTGCCCAGGGAATAGCCACTGAGCCCGATCACCAGCACCCGCCTGCGCCCCAGGGATTCGCTGAGGGTGCCCCACACCGGGCTGGCCAGCGCAAAAACCAGTGAGGAACAACTGATGATCAGCCCCACCTGCATTTCCGCCAGGCCCGTGGCACGCCCCAGAGACGGCAGCAGCGTGAATACCAGGGTCTGGCCCAGGGCCGTCACGGCCACGGCGGTCAGCAGGATTGTGTGGCTGAGTGTCCCCGGGTTAGGGTTTGTCGCCGCAGAGGAAGCATTCAATGAAGACATATCCCGCCCCGAGCCTGGCTGAATGGCTGGCAGATCGCCCCTTCACCCTGGCCATGTCGTCCGGTTTTTTTGGTTTTTTTGCCCATTTTGGTGTCGTCAAAGCCCTGAAAGAACATGGTTTGGCGCCGGCGCGCTACTGCGGTTCCAGTGCCGGAGCCCTGGTGTCAGCCTGCATGGCCGGTCAGGCATGCCCGGAAAAAATGGAACTCACCCTGACAGGCCTGTGCCGGGAGCATTTCTGGGACCCTGCCCCCGGGCTGGGACTGCTTGCCGGCAAACGTTTCCGCAGTTTGCTGCGGGAGATGCTGACGCTGACCGATCTGGCAGACAGTCCCACCCCGGTAGCCCTGTCAGCCTGGCATGCGGGTACCCGCCGCACGCGGGTGCTGAATGCGGGAGATCCCATCGAGGCCGTTTATGCGTCTTGCGCCGTGCCGTTCCTGTTTCAACCGGCACGCATTGACGGTGACTACTATTGGGACGGCGGCATTGCTGACCGACATGGCCTGGCCAGCACCTGGCCCGGCGAGCGCGTACTCTATCACCATCTGCAATCCCGATCCCCGTGGCGTCGGGCCAATAGCCCTGCCTTGAAGGCCCCTTTGCGCCCCAACCTGATCACCCTGGCCATTGACGGCCTGGCCCGCAGTGGTCCGGGGAAGCTGGAACAGGGGCCCGTGGCGTTACAGCAGGCTTATAAAGCGACCTCTCAGGCGCTGGCCAAACCTGTTCGGCAGGGAATGGTCAACGTGGAGAGCGTGTAATGAAACGTAGGATGCACTGAGCCGCCAGATCGGTGCAGTTCGCTTAGGCTCAGTGCACCCTACGCTGCCTATGGGCTTTGTGAGAGCCTACAGAAACAGCCCTCAGGAGACTTCGTCGTAGAGAGGTTTCGACAGCTCTGCCCAATCCACTTCGCCGTCATCCACCAGATTCTCGAACTGCAGGATGCCCAGCTCTTCGAAACGGGGGCGCACTGACTCGGTGAGCAGGCCGATACGTTTCAGGTTGGGCATGATGCGGGTGAAGAGCAGATTGCGGAACTGGGCCATGATGGTGGAAGACAGCACCTGCTCACGGGCCTCTTCCACATCCCAGCCAAAGTGCTCAAAGACCTCGGTGCTGATCAGCCGTTCGCGCATGACCACGCAGGCTTCAAACGCGAAGTGGGCGCGCTCCTCCCTCTCCTCTTCAGAAAGAGTCTCAACAAAATCCTCCAAGTAATTGACGCCAAAGGTAACGTGGCGTGCTTCATCACGAATCACCAGGTGGATAATCTGCTTGAGAAGCGGGTCATGGGCGGTCAGTTTGAGGGTGTTGAAGGCGGCCAGAGCCAGGCCCTCAATGATGATCTGCATGCCGATGAATTTCAGGTCCCAGCGCGGATCGGAAAGGATCTTGTCGAGCAGAGCCTTGAGGTTGGGGTTCACCGGATACAGGATGCCGATCTTTTCCTGCAGGTACCGGGTGAACACTTCAACGTGCCGGGCCTCGTCAAAAGTCTGACTCGCCGCATAGAGCTTGGCATCGTAGGACGGCGCGCAACTGGCTAATTGCGATGCCACCAGCAGTGCGCCCTGCTCCCCGTGCATGAACTGCGCCAGCATCCAGGCCAGGTTGTGCCAGCCGAAACGCAGTTTCTCGTCATCGCTCAGTGCCTCGAACGTGGGCCAGCCGTTGAACGGATTAAAGGCCTGATCGAGAGGCACCTCGCTTCTGGGGAAGGTCTGGGTCCAGTCCAGATCCATGTCTGCATTCCAGTTCAGCTCCTTGCCAAGGCGATACAACTTGCGGATACGGCCATCGGCACTGGAATAGTCCCAGTTATAGTGACCGGTAAGCGAGGTCTGGAAGATTTCCACCACATCCTGCACGTGGCCCGGTGTCAGCTTGTCTTCGATATCGTCGGAGCCGGGGCCGTCCCAGTTGTCGTAGATGCTCACGGAAGTTGGTGGCGAGGTGACATTGGTTATTTTCATGGATACACCCTTTTTAGCGTTGTAGCGCACACCCCGGAACGCAACGGTGCGCTCCGAACAGGTTCACTTAAACGCTAGGCGGAAGTGTTTGCCGGGACAATGTCGCGTTATGACAATCGGGTTGCGGGCTGGCGCAAAATCACAATCGCAGTACGGACCAGGGAGGACTAACGTGGCCAGCAGCGGGAGGGTGCATCCGCTACCGGAACATGGATAACGGACAGGCGAGTCGTGTTAATTACGGAGCCAAGCACCGCGCCCGACCTCAGGGCGCGGTCTCTTGGACAAAGAAGCGGGCCTCGATCCGTCGGGGATCAGCCCGCATCATCGGACAGCAGGAAATGCGCCCGGGCAATGGTGATCGGTTCCTGGCGGTTTTTTTGCCAGGCGCTGATATGCACATTGGCTATCCGTCGGCCCAGTCGGGTGACGCTGCATTCCGCATAGGTGTCACGGAAAAGCCCAGCTCGCAGGTAATCGATGGTGAAATCGATGGTCTTGGGGACCCGGGGCTCCCCCATTTGCAACAGGATAAAGATAATCGCTGCCTGCTCCATGAAGCCTGCCACGGCCCCGCCATGCAAGGCTGGCAGAGTCGGATTACCCACCACATTGTCATGCTTGGGCAACACAAAGGTCAGCTCGTCCCCTTGTGCCACTACCTGGATACCCAGAAAGCGGGCATAGGGCACCCGGTCGATCAGGCTCTGGTAGTCAGCCTCGCCGGCTCGGCATTCTTCAATCAGGGTTTTCAGTGCTTTCATTGCCCCACCACCTTGCCAGCAGTTTCAATTTTCAACCGGGTGTAGGTTGCCAGACCGGTTGCGATGGGCTCGTCCTCGGTGCCCTCCTCCCAGGTGGTGATGCGGACAAAGGCCACATGGTTGGTGAGCCGGTAACAGGTGGCTTCGCAAACCACCGCAGCGCCCTTGGCCGGTCCACGAAGGTGGTCGACGCGAAAGTCGATGGTGGGGGTAATTTCGAACGTGGGAAAGGTGCGACAGGTCACTGCCATACCGCCAGCATGGTCCATCATGGCGAAGATGGCGCCACCATGCATGACGCCGGTTTCCGGGTTACCCACCAGATCCTCTCGCCAGGGAACCCTTACCCTGACAGCGTGTTCTTCTGCGCTGAGGACTTCCAGTCCCAGTACCACCGAGTGTCTCACCGACTCCAGAAAACGGTTACAGACATCCAGGCGGGTGTAAGGTAATGATGAGTTTGTCACGACGGCCAATGCCTCCTGTGCGTCGGGCGCGATAGATTAACGAGTCGACATTAATCTGCAAAGTGTTACTTTTTCACCATGGTAATACGTTGCCCTGCCGCTAGCATTTCATCCCCCCTGATTGTCGGAGGCCGCCCATGGCGACGTCATCCCGTTTGAAAACCAGTCTGCGTGCCGTTGGGCATATCGTCGAGCGTCGGCGGCATCCGCAACGGTTTATCCAGATCGACAAATGCCCCTGGGATGAAATCTACCGGGACGGCATCATGGCCGTTCGCCATTATAGCCTGCCGCCCATGAGCGAAATCCCGGTCAACGACGAAATGATGCCGGTAGAACGCAACAAATACCCCACCCCGTTGATTCTGGTGCCGGCATTGGGCATCCAGTGCTGGACCTACGATCTGATGCCGAACCGCTCCATGGTCCGCTATCTGATGGCCCGGGGCTATGACGTCTATCTGGTGGACTGGGGCAAACCCTCCCAGGCGGAGCGCAGCCTGGATCTGGATACCTATGTGAACCGCTGGTTGCCGGCGGCAGTGGACACAGTGAAAGCCCACTCCGGTCAGGAACAGGTCAATCTGCTGGGCTACTGCATGGGAGGCCTGCTCTGCCTCATGTATCTGGGAGGACACCCGGATGCCCCGGTGCGCAGCCTGATCACGATTGCCAGCCCGGTGAATTTCCACAAGAGCGGCCCCTTCGGCAAGGCTCTGGGCCTGGCCTCCATTCCGGCCATGCAAGCCCACGACTGGTTCAAGGTGCGCCTTTCCCCCCTGGACGACAAGCTGTTCCATATCCCGGCGGGGCTGCTCAGATTCGGATTCAAGATGACCAACCCGCCGGGGGTGGTTCAGGCTTACCTGGATCTGGTAAAGAATATCGCCGACCGGGAATACGTCACCGAGTACATGACCATGGGCCAATGGTTCAACGATATGGTGGACTACCCGGGCGCGGTGGTGCGGGAAGTGATCGAGAAGATGATTCTGGCGAACAGCCTGGCCAAGGGAAAAATCCGTGTCGGAGGGCGCAGTGTGGACTTCTCCGCCATTCACCAGGATCTGCTGGCTTTTGCCGGAACCACTGACAATATCGTCAGCCTGCGCGCGGCCCGGGAAGTCTTGCGGCTAGTCGGTAGCCAGGAGAAGCGATTCGAGGAAGTCCCCGGCGGTCACGCCGGGGTGTTCTCCGGTTCCAAGGCGCCGAGCCACGCCTGGCGGATCAGTGCGGACTGGCTGGCAACCCGTTCTGATTGATGCGGTATCTGTTCAGCAGCGAGACGGGAACGCTGTAAAAGGGAGTGCCTGTCTCAATAGTCCCTTGCCAAGCGGCGGCGCGAGGTTTCAGGGCGCGACCAACTCATCCACCCGCTCTGCTATCTGGGTGGCATATCGGTAAAACAGGTACGGCACCTTGTTGGTATCCTGCTCGTTCATTCGCGGAATGGTGCCCCGGACGAAAACCCAGCGCTGCTCGACAAAAGCCAGAACCTCATTCGCTTGCGGATCGCTGGCATAGCGGCTCTTGAGGCGGCTCAGCGTGTCATCGATACTTTTTGCTTCAAGGGCAAAATCCAGCGGCGCCAACCCGGTACCGGTGGGCAGCCCCGCTGACGGGAAGGCAGCCAATGCCAGATACTCACTGGCCAGCCGCTGCATGGATACCGACAAATCCGCAATATCCAGATACTGGGCGTCAGGGGCACTTTGCGCCTGTTCTGCCAATTCGGCCACTGCCAGCGTCGTGGTATTCATCTCGCTCATGGCACCGTAATCGGCATAGCCGAGAGACGCCAGCGGGTTATCCATGGCCCGGCGGGAAAGATCGTTCCAGGCCTGGCCAAAGGCGTTAGCCTGAGACACCTCGTCACCCTCAGCCTGGGATTTCAATTCAGCCACACGGCCCTCTCCGGCTTCCAGCAATTGGCGCAGGGCCGCACGATCTTCCGGGTTGTCGCCACGGATCGAGAGCAGATGAAATCCCATCCTGGCACGCCAGGCATCCGCTTCCAGCATCGCAAGCTCCGTTGCAGACAGTGCCGCTTGTGCGCCGGAAACAGCCAACATCAGTGCACCCGCAAACACACACAGTCCTTGTTTTCTCACCCCGATATCCTCTTTTCAACCCCATGAAAAACCCCCGCCGGTAGCGGGGGCACAATGTATCTGAATAATGGCCGTTGTGACTATTCAACGGGCCCAAAGGTGGGCTTGGCCATATCCGTTGAAGCCAGGCTGATCGCCTGCTCCATGGTATCTACCATCTGCCGGGTATAGCGGTAGATAAGAAACGGCACCGCATTTTCATAGAACTTCACCATGGACTGACGAATGAATTTCCATTTTACCGCTACCTGGTCCAGTGCCCGGGTCATGGCTTCATCGCCGGCATACTGGGTCTGGGCCGCTTTAAGCATCTTCTCGAATTCCGGTACGGCATTTTTGAAATCCAGCCGCCCCTCATCGGAACCCGCAGCCATACCGCCGGCCGGATCCGCAGCCACATTCAGGTATTCCGATGTCATCCGCTGCAGATAGGCGGAGAGCTCACGAATCTCATCGTACTGTCCA
>Ga0105211_1000004_pt1 | contig 128095 bp, 116 predicted proteins | sample Virmet3611_800_FD_89587 | JGI IMG/M metagenome (GOLD analysis project Ga0105211, IMG submission 89587) | Marine viral communities from the Southern Atlantic ocean transect to study dissolved organic matter and carbon cycling - metaG 3611_800 | ecosystem: Environmental > Aquatic > Marine >...
GGCGGCTTCCTGCTTGAATTCAGGTGTAAAGGATCGTCGTTTTCTGGTCATATGACACCTCGCTTAAGGTGGTGATTTTACCACCCTACGTTGGTGTCCGGATTCATTAGACCACTACAGTTCACAATAAGTGCGTCGGGGAAGTCGGCGCTTTTTTCTTCCACCGACCTTCACCGCCTGCGCTTTTTTATAGTCATTGATGAATGTGGACCCAGTGTATCCCCCCGAAGTCCGTTTTGCGAAGAACGACTCGCGCGTCTCAAAATCCGTTATATTCGGCGTAGCTCATATCGTCGGTTAGGCGTGGCTTTGGGTAGCAGGGAAATAGAGGGTAAACGTGGTTCTAGTTGGGGAGGAGGCCGCTTCCGCCTGACCACCATGAACCTCGACGATTGATCTTACAATAGCCAAGCCGAGCCCCGCACCTTCGCTTTGGCGGGTCCTCGAAGGATCGGCACGGTAAAAGCGGTCAAAAATGTTGGGCAAATGCTCGGAGGGAATCTCCGGTCCAGGGTTCAGCACACTCAGAGAAACGCGACGATCCGAGAGCCGGACCAGCCGTACCAGTACTGTTTGACCCGACGGTGTGTAGCGAATGGCGTTGGACAAAAGGTTGGAAATTGCCTGTCGCAGCATAGCGCGGTCGCCCAGTATCGTCGGTGCCTGACCTTCCAGTGTCAGGCTGATACGCTTCTCTTCCGCCAGTGCCTCGAAAAAATCGAACAGCGCATGCACCTCTCTCGCTAAATCCAATGGTGTCTGTACCGGCTTGAGCAGGCCATGGTCGCTTTTGGCCAGCCACAGCATGTCATTGACCATCTTGGCCAGTCGTTCCTGCTCTTCCAGATTGGAGTACAGAAGCTCACGATACTCCTCGGAGGCTCTGGCCTTTCCCAGCCCAACCTGGGTCTGGGTGATAAGATTGGTGAGCGGTGTCCGCAATTCGTGTGCGATGTCGGCCGAGAAATGCGATAGGCGAGTAAAGCTGTCTTCCAGCCGCCCGATCATGTGATTGAACGAGATTACCAGGCCCTGTAATTCCGATGGCACCGAGGCGGGGTCGAAGCGCACATGGAGTCGGTCGGCCTGGATGTCTCCCATCCTGTCGGATAGCCTGCGCAGGGGAGCATGGGCCTGATGAATGCCATACCAGGCGGCCAGAAGGGTAATAGCACCGGCTAGGGTCATGATAAGCCACAAAGCACGGCGAAAGCTTCGCAGAAACTCCAGGTGGAAGCCCATGTCAATCGCCGTAGTGATTGAGTAGCTTCGGCCCCCGACTTCAACGTCAGAGACTACACCCCGGAAGGTCTTATCGCCGTCCTGCCAGGTTTGCACGTTTTCTACGTTAATTTCGGAGGTGGGGGCGAGCGTGTCGGTTACTTGAGTCAGGTTGGCTCCTGGCATGCTGTAGATAATGTCGCCTTGCGCCTTTCGAACCTGGAAAAAGACACCGTGATGTCCGGATATGGCGTTGGCCAGGGCATCACTCTGTTGTGCGGAATCGTTGCCACCGTTCAGCAAGGTTTTGGCGACGGCTTGGGTCATCACCGCTAGTTCACCGGCATCCTGTTCGGCAAAGTGACGCTCAACGGCACTGAGGAGCAGACTTCCGATCAAGATGAGGCTGAGCCCAATCGCCAGTCCCACAAATATCATGACCCGGGCGGCCAGCGACAGTGGTGGCCGGTCAGTGATCTTCATCGTCGGTTTCCACGTCAAGCTTGTACCCCATGCCGCGCACTGTGTGAATCAGTCTGGGCTCGAAATCATCGTCAATTTTGGCCCTCAGCCGACGAATGGCCACATCGATCACGTTGGTGTCGGAATCGAAGTTCATGTCCCATACCTGGGAAGCAATGAGCGAACGAGGCAACACCTCACCACGCCGACGGACCAAAAGCTCCAGAAGGCAAAATTCTTTGTGGCTGAGATTGATCCTCTTTCCGGCGCGGGTAACGCGGTGTTTTGGTAGATCAAGGGACAGGTCGGCGATTTCCAGCTGTTCCGATAGGGTCGGTGTGGACGGCCGGCGCAGCAAGGTGCGTATTCGGGCCAGAAGTTCCGTAAAGGCAAACGGTTTTACGAGGTAATCGTCCGCTCCCAGCTCCAGGCCCTTAACACGATCATCTACCGCGTCGCGGGCGGTGAGAAACAGCACCGGCGTCTGGCGGCCAGCTTCGCGCAATGACTGCACGATGCGCCATCCGTCCACATCTGGCAGCATGACGTCCAGAACGATCAGCTCGAATGACTCCGTCATCGCCAAGTGGTGGCCGTCGAGCCCGTTGCGCGCCAGCTCGACCATAAAGCCGGCTTCGGTTAAGCCCTGACGGAGATAGTCACCTGTTTTCACTTCGTCTTCTACCACCAGCAGTCGCATGAAGCACCTCTTTTGATTCGCATCTTTGATCCGCATCGCGCGAGTGTAGCTGACGGTGCCCAACGACAAGGTTACACAAACATTACAAAAATGTAATGTTTGAGTCATCTGGCGGACAGGGCCTGTTTGTCACCCTGAGTCTTGTTTGTAGAAAACAGCAATGGCTGTTCACTTTCGTTCCAATTGAGGAGTTACCCCATGACATACAAAACTTTACGTTGGTTGGCCGTCTTGCCAGCGCTTATTTTGGTCCTAGCCGTGCAGGCGCATGAACCTTCGGAGCATATGGAAGAGGCCGAAAAGCCGAAATGCTCAGAAATGAAAGACATGGACCACGCCGAGATGGACATGGATGACCCGGTCATGCAGGCCATGATGAAGAAGTGCAAGCAGCACATGGATAAGAAGGATGCCGACTCAAAGGAGTCTGAGCACAGGCACTCCGAGTCCGATGATGACGCAACTCGTAAGTCCCAACACGACCACTAAAGCTTAAAGGAGAGCACATGACGGCCCCTAGGTTTCTGCCTTGCATCAAATGCCTAATCGCTGCGCTCGTCATTGCCATAGCGGCGGCTTTAGCGTTCATCTACTCGGGTCTGTATCCCGTCGGCGCGGACGATCACCATACGCCACTGACTTATTGGGCGCTGGAAACACTGCGCGAACGCTCGGTTGACCGGGCGTCAAGCGGGATTGAAGTGCCCGCGGATCTGGACAGGTCCGAGCGCCTGCTGGCCGGGGGCGCTGATTACAATGACATGTGTGCCGGCTGCCATCTCAAACCGGGCAAGGACGAGAGTGATTTCACCTTGGGCCTCAATCCCGCGCCACCAAATCTGACGCAACCGCATCAAGGGGAAGAGGATCTTGAGTCGCGGGCCCAACATAGGTTTTGGGTCATCAAACACGGCATCAAAGCCTCCGGCATGCCGGCCTGGGGTCCAAACCATGATGACGAGCGAATCTGGAGCATGGTGGCTTTCTTGAGACGCCTTCCCGAGCTGTCCCCCGAGCAGTATCAAGTCTTGACCGCTCGGGGTTCCGCTGAAGCTCCTCATCATTAGCTTGGGCTACCGCCTGGTGGTGGGCCCTGGAGTCAGATCCATTTTGCGAGAGTTTATAAGAGTCAGGAGGTTGCATGATGGGAAAACCGATAGAGGCGAGCCGTCGACGCTTTATCAAATCGGCGATCGGGGTGGCATCGGGCCTCGCTATGGCCAGGATGGCGCCGACCTGGGCGTCTCCTCTGGGACGAAGCTATGGCGATGCTGTCAACGCTGACTCTGCGGTCGATCTGCATATTCGCCGGGAGCAGATGAATATTGGTGGAAAGATCGGCAGGCCGATCACCATTAACGGCAGCATGCCCGGGCCGCTGATCAGGCTGAAAGAAGGACAGAAAGCTCGCCTCAACGTCACCAACTCGCTTGCTGATGACACCTCGATCCATTGGCACGGCATCATTCTGCCTGAAAATATGGATGGCGTGCCTGGCGTGAGTTTTCCCGGTATCAAGCCGGGACAAACCTTTCATTACGAATACGATGTTCAGCAAAACGGAACCTACTGGTATCACAGCCACTCGGGGCTGCAGGAGCAACTCGGTCACCTGGGGCCACTGGTAATCGACCCGGCGGATGGCGATATAGGCGCGGATCGCGAGCATGTAGTCGTCCTGAGTGACTGGACTTTTGAAGACCCTCACGAGGTGTTCCGCAACCTGACGGTGGCGGAGGGTTATTACAACTACCAGCAGCGAACCTTGGGTGACACGCTTGCCGATATTCGCCGCCAGGGGCTCGCGAAAACCTGGGAGCAGCGCTCGATGTGGAATCAAATGCGCATGAGCTCCCGGGATTTGCTGGATGTGAACGGCTCGGCCTATACCTATCTGATGAATGGCCGCGACAACGGAGCTAACTGGACGGCGCTGTACAAGCCGGGGGAAAGGGTGCGCCTGAGAGTCATCAACGGCTCGGCCATGTCGTTTTTTGATTTTCGCATTCCGGGCCTTGAAATGACGGTGGTTTCAGCCGATGGCCAGCCGGTCAAGCCGGTAACAGTGGATGAATTCCGCATCGGTGTGGCGGAAACCTACGATGTGGTCGTGACGCCAAAATGCGACCGCCCCTATACGCTGTTCGCAGAAACTATGGATCGAAGCGGCTATGTGCGGGGCACGCTCGCGACTGAAGTAGGGCAGGAAGCGCAAGTGCCCGAGTTACGGCCGGTGCCGGAGCGGGGCATGGCAGCTATGGGCATGAGCCACGACATGAATGGCATGGATATGTCGTCCAACCAGGGCGATGACGCCTCCATGGGTGAGCACCACGACATGCACGGTGATCACGGCGGGCATATGGCTGAATCTCCACAACGGCCTTCAGCGCCGGATCTCGGCATAGAGCACGCGCCGGGCGGCCATGGCCCCGCTGCGGCGATGATTGCCCGCAATCCGGTCAGCCGCCTGAACGAGCCCGGCGTTGGCCTCGAGGATGTCGAGCGCCGAGTTCTGGTTTACGGTGATTTGATCGGTGCTCATCCTTGGCCGGACGAACGGGAGCCTGAGCGCGATATTGAGCTCCACCTCACCGGCAATATGGAAAAATACATGTGGTCCTTTGACGGTGTGAAATTCACCGAAGTCGATGGACCGGTGGAGTTTCATCACGGCGAGCGTCTACGCTTGATCCTGGTGAACGACACTATGATGGATCACCCCATCCATTTGCATGGCATGTGGATGGAGCTTGAAAACGGTCAGTACCCTCGCCCTCGTAAGCACACCATCAGCCTCAAACCCAGTGAGGTGGTTTCGTTGCAAATCAGCGCCGACGCACCCGGCAGTTGGGCCTTTCACTGCCATCTGCTGTATCACATGAAGGCGGGCATGTTCCGCGTAGTCAACGTCAGCTAAGGAGGAGTTATGAAAAATCTGAAATTCATTATGCCTCTCGTGCTGGCTAGCGTGAGTGCCCCGGTGTTTGCGGGCCATGCTGAAGACGACTGGCCGGAACCGGTCAAACCCTACCGAACGGGTCAAGTACTGTTTGACCGGCTGGAAGTCACCCGCACCGACAATGACGAAAGCTTGATCGTCTGGGATATGTTGGCCTGGTACGGCGGAGACCGAAACCGAATTTATTTTAAAAGCGAAGGCGAAAACCAAAAAGACGACGGCGAGCCCACCGAGCTGGAGAGCGCGGAGGTGTTGGCCAGTCGTTTGATTACGCCCTTCTGGGAGCTGCAGGGCGGCATTGGTACCCGCGGTTCGCTGGCCTCGGGCGCAAATCGGGAAAACTACTTTGTGATCAGTTTGTTTGGCGTAGCCCCCTATCGGTTTGAAATGGACAACTCCATTACGATCAATGAAGATGGAGATATAGCCGCGAGTGTTGAAGCCGAATACGACCTGCGCCTGTCACAAGTATCGTATCTCCAACCGCGTTTGGAGATTGCGGCCGCACTGACCGACGCCGAAGACTATGGTCGGCCCAGCGGCTTCAATGATGTTCGTGTAGGGTTGCGCTATCGCTATGAGCTGGCCAGAGAATTCGCGCCCTATATTGGCGCTTACTGGAGCCGGTCTCTAGGAGACAAAGCTGACCAGATTCGAGCCGACGGTGGCGATGAGTCTGAAACCGGCGTCGTGGTCGGCGTTCGCATGTGGTTCTAATTCGATATGTTGAAAAAACAATAAGCCGGAGGAATCATGGCTAAGAAAGATGACAGAACGACGCATTACCAAGAAGGCAGCCTGACACTACCGGGCACGGTAATGCTGGGTACCGGCGTCATGATTGGCGCCGGCATCTTTGCGTTAACCGGGCAAATGGCGCAGATGACCGGCGTTCTATTTCCGCTGGCGTTTCTGGCCGCTGCCGTGGTCGTTGGCTTCAGTGCCTACTCCTACATCAAAATTTCCAACACCTGGCCATCCGCAGGTGGAATCGGCATGTACCTGCATAAGGCTTACGGCAATCGCTTGCCCACGGCCTTTAATGCCTTGCTGATGTATTTTTCTATGGTAATCGCGCAGAGTTTTCTAGCGCGTACCTTCGGCGCCTACACTATGCAGCTTTTTGGTAGTGGCGAAGGCGGAATAATGGTGCCTGTTCTCGGTGTATTGCTTATCCTCGCAGCTTTTGTCATCAATCTTTCAAGTAATCGTCTGATCCAAGGTGTGGCTTCTTTTGTCGGAATTCTGAAGATTATCGGCATCCTCATTTTCGGGCTGGTGGGAATCTGGGTTGCGGACAGCATCTCAGTTGACTTCTCAAACCCGGGAGAGGCTGGAACCTTTGGCAACTTTCTAGGCGCAACAGCTTTGGGGATACTGGCTTTTAAAGGCTTCACCACCATTACCAACAGCGGCTCGGAGGTGAAAGACCCAAAGCGCAATGTTGGTCGTGCCATTGTGATTTCCATCGTATCTTGCGTGGTGATCTACACATTGGTCGGCTTTGCCGTTGCGAGTAATCTTTCGCTGGCCGAAATTATCAGAACTCAAAACTATTCTCTTGCGGCGGCGGCGCGGCCGGCACTGGGGGAATACGGTGTCTGGGCTACGGTGGCTATTGCCATGATGGCAACCGCTGGTGGCATTTTGGCAAGCATTTTTGCGGTCTCGCGCATGCTCGCTATGCTGACAGAAATGAAACTGGTACCTCACAGTCACTTTGGCATGCCCGGAAGTATCCAAAAGCACACTCTGGTCTACACTGTAGTGCTTGGCTTATTTCTTACTGCATTTTTTGATCTGTCTCGAATTGCAGCACTGGGAATTGTGTTTTACTTGATAATGGATATTGCCATTCACTGGGGCGTGCTCCGCTATTTGCGTGAAGAGCTTAATGCCAAAGCCTGGATTCCCGTTACGGCAATTGTCCTCGACTTGCTCGTGCTAGGAGGCTTTGTCTGGGTCAAGCTGAATACTGACCCCTTCGTGATCGGGGTGGCCGTTGTTGCGATGATTGTTATTGCGGTTGGTGAGCAGATTTTCCTCAAAAAGTCCTCAGGAATCGAGCCGCCGACTGGCGAGCACTCGCATGCTCATCATCACTAACATTCTGAAATCGACCAGAGGAGCAAAAGCATGATGGAGAACCATATGTTTGGCGGCGCAATGGGCGCAGGGCACTGGCTATGGATGCTGTTTGTTGCCGTTATTGTTGTGATACCGGTCTGGCGCATTTGCCAGCGTGCGGGTTATCCGGGCATTTTGGGAGTTTTGATTTTGATTCCGCTCGTCAATCTCGTCTTTCTTTATTTCTTGGCGTTTGCGGATTGGCCTAGCAAAAAATCTAGTGACTAAGGTCTAGAAAACCTGTGTAAAAAGTGATCATTATTTTAAGAGGAGGAGGTTCCGGGTTTGCAAAATCGCAAGAATGCTGTAATTGCCGGCTATGTGGGCAATGTTATTGAATGGTACGATTTCGCCCTTTATGGCTTTATGGCCAGTATTCTTTCCCAGTTGTTTTTTCCAAGTGACAATGAAGTCGCTTCTCTTCTGGCAACTTACGGAGTTTTCGCAGCTGGTTTTGTGATGCGCCCGCTTGGCTCATTCGTGTTTGGCTGGCTTGGTGATACCATTGGCCGCAGTAAAACAATGCTGCTTTCCGTGGCGTTAATGTTTCTGCCGACCCTGTTTTTAGGCCTTCTGCCTTCCTATGCCGTTATTGGAATTTGGGCGCCGATACTGTTGGTGATCATTCGGTTGGTTCAGGGCTTGTCTGTGGGCGGTGAGTTTTCCTCCTCGGTAACCTACCTGGTTGAAACCGCCGACCCTGATCATAGAGGCCGAGCCGGTAGCTGGGCGAACCAAGGTGCCATTAGTGGAATGCTTTTAGGTGCCGGACTTGCTGCGTTGGTGACTACCGTTTTCCCGAAGGAGGTTGTCCTCGAGTGGGCCTGGAGAATTCCATTTCTTCTCGGCGGTTTTTTAGGTGGTATAGCGATGTATCTGCGTCGTAAGTTACCAAAATCTCCCGAGTTTAAAAGTTATTCAGATCAGGCGGAGCCGAGATCCCCCCTCAAGCTTGCGTTTACTCGCAATGGTAAGCAAATGGCTCAAGCCATTCTGTTTGCATCGGCCTACGGTGTGTTTTTTTACATTCCCATGGTTTATTTGCCCAACTGGTTAAACGAGCACGCTTCTTTCGGTCTTGATCGCGCCATGCAGATTAACTCGCTGGCGCTACTCGTAGCTGCGCCGCTTGTATATCTATCCGCGTTAATAGGAGATCGATACTTGCTCAGGACCCACTGGATTACCCTTTCTTTTGGTTTAGTGGCCTTGGCAGCCTGGCCCTTGTTTGAGTTGATGCAGGCGGGATCTTTAGTCGCGGCTACCCTCGGACAAGTTTTGTTTATCGCGATGTTAGCTATTCCTCTGGGCTCCGCCCCCGCAATCTTCGTGGAGCTATTCCCTCCTGTCGATCGCCTTACGGGGTATTCCATCAGCTACAACCTCGGGGTAGGAGTCATTGGTGGTGCTACGCCAATGGCGGCGACTTGGTTGATTCAGCAAACGGGCAATTCGCTCAGCGTCGCCGGTATGTTAGTGGTCGCTGGGGCTTTAGGTGTCCTCGCGATGCTGTGGATTGATGATTCAAGCCGTGAAGATATTTGTCAGCCTGCGGGACAAAAGTGCCCGGTTCAATGTTGAATCAAAAAAGTTTTGTCGACTGGGGTGATTTTCGCATCCACAAAACTATTGCTTACGCGCTGGCGCGCAGGACTTACTTTAGGGGAAGAGTTATGAGTGACTCAGCTAGCCATGCCGGGACATGGGGCTTAGCAATTATTTTCATTGTTTTGATATCCTGGTTTTTCTATCGCTACTTCGCCCCAAAAAGCTGGCGAGAGTGGGCGGGGGCGGGCGTCGTCCAGGCCTTTATTATTGCCTTATACGCCGAGATGTACGGTTTTCCGCTTACCATTTACGTGCTGGTGCGTTTCTTCGGGCTCGACAGTGAGTATGTAAGCTCCAACCTCTGGTCTACGCTGGTCGGCCTCGGGGAAACCGGGATGATGGTCGCGATGGTGGCCGGCTACACCTTGGTGTTTATCGGCATTGGGCTGTTCATTCAGGGGTGGCGCCAAGTGTATCGGGCGCGCCATGAAGATCGCTTGGTTCTCAACGGCCTATATGCCTACGTTCGCCATCCTCAGTATACCGGCTTGTTTCTTGCGCTATTCGGCGAGGGCGTAGTGCATTGGCCAACGCTATTTTCGGTTGGACTGTTCCCCGTCATTGTTCTTGTTTACACCTGGCTTGCCAAACGCGAAGAAAAGCAAATGCTTGACCATTTTGGTGATGACTATCGCGCCTATATGCAGCGGGTTCCCATGTTTCTGCCTGGCTGGCGTCAATGGCCTCAGCTCGCAGATGCTTCGCTGGACGAAACCGATCGCAAAAATTCCTATTGATGTTTCTTGTACATGAGTCCCCAGCTAGGGGGAAAATTTGCGCTTCCGGGGAGGGTGTCTAGACTTGAAACTGATCTTCGTCGAGGCATTCATTGCAAGGGGTTCCAAAGTCCTTTTGCAATGCCAAATTTAAATCTCACGAACCTGAACCAGAGTAGGATGGGAAGTTAAACGTTATGAGCGCTACACAACAATACCTAATACTGCTGGGTTTAGCACTGGGTATCCTGGGTGCGGTGTTAAGCTTGTATGGCTTAGCTCGTAGTTTGGGCGCCACACGGCAGGAGCCAGGCAAGGATGTTCCGGCAAGCGCGGGGGTGCTGTCGCGGGATCCGGTTTGGGGCCGCTATCACGCGCGCTATTACGGTTATGCATTGTTGTTTTTGGCGTTCGATATGGAGATGGCCTATATGTACCCTTGGGCGGTTGTGTTCAAGGAGGTAGGGCTGGTTGCTTTACTTGATATGGGCGTGTTTCTTGCGATTCTCTTTCTCGGGCTGCTTTACGGATGGAGCCAGGGCGCTCTGAGGCGGCAGTGATGTCTGAGGCCGCAACGACACTTGCCGGCGCACGCAAAGGGCGTCCATCTATCCTGCGAAGGTGGGTTGGGCAGGCTCTGGCGCGCAATTTGAGCTGCCTGGTAGTCCCTGGGCCGGAAGTGGCCCTGGCGCATGGGCTGGACCTGGCGGCCGCAGACATGCGCATCGCCGCCACGCCGCGCGATGCCACTGTGCTTCTGATTGTCGGTGAGCTATCTCAGAAGTTGGATGAGGCCACAGCAATGCTCTACGCCCAGATGCCTAGGCCGCGAGCTATTCTAGTGCTCGGTGGGTCAGCACCTTCGTCTTTACCTCAAGCTGACGTTTCTGCGGATCTCTCACAAACCGAACTGATGGAGGCGGCCACTCGGCTGCAGCGGTTGCTGGCTGAAGACGCCTTCGCCGCCTCGCCTGACGATTTTGACTCATCAATCCTGCAAGCCAAAACTGAGTACGTCTGCCCCATGCACCCGGAAGTGGTGGAGGACGAACCAGGCAGCTGCCCCAAATGCGGTATGGACCTGGTGGCGCGCGAAGCCGGCGGCGACTCGGATGCCGGGGAGCACGACCACGACCACGACCACGAGCACGAGCACCACGGCCACGAACATGACCATGACCACGAGCATGAGAGCGAGGAACACGATCATCACCATGCTCACCACAATGATCATGGGCAGAGTCATGAGCACCATCACGACCACGAACATCACCAGAACCATAAACGCGCTCATGACCACGAACAGCATCAGGGCGACGACGATCACGAGCATGCTCATTGCCATGAGCATGAGGATCATGGTCACCAACAGAGCACGGCTCAAGAACAATCCGGTACTGAATATATCTGCCCTATGCATCCGGAAATAAGACAGAACGAGCCGGGCAGCTGCCCCAAATGCGGCATGGATCTAGAGCCGCATAAGCCCGAAGAAGACGAGGGTGTGAGGGAAGGGGTGCCGGAGCACGATCACGAGCACCACCATGACCATTCCGGGCACGACCATGACGGGCATGATCATTCTGACCACGACCACGACAGTTCCGGATTCATGTCCATGGTCGAGGTTACCAAAGACCTGCCCCGCAGTGCCGATGGTTTGGCAATGGACTGGCTTGAGGTGCCCTTCGGCCCCTGCTTTCCCGGTTTGCCGGGCGGATTGAAGCTAACCTTGACGCTCGACGGCGATGGGGTGACCGAGGGCCAAGCAACATCTCTGGTAGCTATGAACACGTCATCTGAAGAGGTGGCGGTCGAAACCTTCATCGAGCGCCTGGCGGCGGCTATGCCGTTGGCACCGGTAAGTTATCGCCTCTTGGCCTGTCGCGCTATCGAGCAGGCGGCCGGTCTGGAGCCAGATCCGGCCGTCGAGCGGGGCCGGGCGGCCGCTCTTGAGCGCGAGCGCATCGCCAGCCACCTGGGCTGGCTGGCTCAGTTGGGGCGCCAGCTCAGCTTTGTCTGGTTAACGCGTCGTGCGGCGGCTTTGCAATTGGAAACCCAGCGCGCCGACCGGGAGCAGCTTGTCGCCCTGCGACCGGCGCTGCAGTCGCTCATTGCACGGCTCGAGCATACGCCCCTCCTCAAAGCGCGCTTGAAAGGCATCGGAGCTTTGCCCCACGGCTCCCAGGATCTACGAGGCACGGTGGCCCGCGCCTCCGGCCGAACCGAAGACGCCCGCCAGGCGGATGCAATGTATCGCGAGCTGGGTTTCGAAATGCGCGCTGAGAGCGCCGGGGACGCCTGGGCGCGTCTCCGGCAGCGGCATGTTGAGATCATGACCAGTCTCGACCTCGTGGAGGTGGCCGGAGACCCTGAGCTCCCCAAGCTGCGCGCCATCGACAACCCTTCCGGAACGGGAGAGGCGACCGTGGAAACGCCGCGTGGCCGCGCCACATTGCGACTAACGCAGGAGCGAGGGCAGGTGGTATCGGTCGAGCTGGATAGCGCCTGCAGCCAACATATCGGCTTGGTCGCCGATTTGGTCGAGGGCCAGGAGCTGGGCGATGCCCTGGTGGCGGTCGGGTCACTGGATCTCTCGCCCTGGGAGGTGACCTCATGACTGTCGCCTTAGTGTTGCTCACCTTGCTGGTTGGCGCTTGGTTACTGGCTGTGATTGAGGCCTGGCTAACGACCGGCCGCCTGCGACCGGTTGCGCCGCTGCTGGCGGGCCTGTCGCACCTGGGCCGGGAGTCCATCCTGGCGCGCAAACCCGACCGGTTGTTTTTCGAGACCGCGCCAGTGTTGTTGCTGGTGGTAGCGGTGCTCGGTGCTGCCGTGCTTCCGCTGGCGCCGGATCTGGTCATCGCTGATCTGGCCACCGGCGCCTTGTTTCTTAACGCGGTGCTTGCCTATGTGTTGGTATCGCTGATTATGGCGGGTTGGGGCCCGAATGGCGCCTACGCGATGGTCGGTGGCTGGCGCTTTCTCGGCCAGCTTATCGCCTACTCCATGCTTATCGTCATGCCCATTACGGCGACCGCCATGCGCGCTGAGTCCCTGCTAAACAGTGCCATCGTCGAGTCTCAGGCCGGTTTATGGAACATAGTTTACCAACCGCTGGGCTTTGTGTTGTTTTTCATCGCCGCTATCGCGTTGGCGTTCCGCTCACCCTTCGACCTGCCTACCGCACCCGGTGAGTTGGCCGGCGGGGTCGACGCCGAATACACCGGCGTGCGCCTGGCAGTGTTGCGGCTGGCACGGTTGGTGATGGTAATCACCCTGTCTGCCGCGACCACGGTGTTTTTTCTCGGTGGCTGGCAGGGGCCGCTTTTGCCGCCCTGGGCCTGGAGCCTGATCAAGACTCTGGCGGTAGCCGTATCGATGTTGTTGGTCGGCTTTTATTTACCTCGTATTCGCGAGGCGGATCTGCTGGGCTGGTGCTGGAAGCTCGGGATCCCTCTGGCATTGCTCAATATCTTGATAGTCGGATTGCTCATCCTGGTGGTGCCTTAATGGTTGTTCAGGCTTTTTTTGTCGGCGTATTCGGGCTGGCAGCGATTGGTTTCGGTGTGGCGGTGTTCCGTACTGCGTCTATGGTGCGTTCTGCATTGGCGCTGCTGTTTTCGCAGGCCGCCGTGGGCTGCATGTTTCTGGCCATGCAGGCCGAATTCCTGGGCGTGCTGCAGATTATGATGATGGCCACCGAAATGAGCATCATGGCCATCTTCATGGTGATGTTCATGATGGACCCCGGTGGGCTTGGCGGGATGGATATGAGCCACCAGAAGCGCTTTTCGATTGGCGCCGGAGCCATTGCCGCCGCCACCGCCATCTCGGTAGCGCTGTTCTCTGATTGGGGACCGATAGTCGCCGAGGCGCCGGATGCCGCAATGCAAACGCGGGAACTCGGTTTTGAAATGTTGGGTCGCTCTATGCTGGTTTTCGAGACCGCCGCCATCACCATCCTGACCGCAATGATCGCGGCTACGGCAGTAGCGATTCCGGTGCGCCAGCCCGGCGTCGACACAGGAAAGCTCGACAAGGGAAACGGTGATAAAGAACAGGAGGCTTCAAAATGACTCCGGTACTGATCCTGGCACTTCTGACCGGCGCCATTCTCTTTGGTGTCGGTATCTATGGCGCGCTCTCGCAGACTAATCTGGTCATGATAATGATGGGCGTGGAGCTGATTCTGGCGGGCGCGCTGGTGAACCTGGTGGCCTTTTGGCGCTTTCTGCATCCGGAGGTCTACGCCGGACAGATGTTTGTGCTGGTGGTGATGACGGTTATGGCAGTGGAGATGGCCGTCGGTTTCGGCGTCGCAATTGCACGCTTCCGGGCCAAGGGCTCGGTCGAGATGGAAGAGGCAGGAGACCTGAAAGGATGAGTGACCTGGTCTTTCCCATAGTGTTCCCTTTGCTTGCGGCCGCTGCCATTCTGCTGCTGCGCCGGGGAGCGGCTATTTTGGCGTTGGCCGGGGTCGCACTCAGCCTGGCGGCAAGCCTTAGGCTTTTAGGGGCGACCGCCAGTGGTGACTCCGCACCCCTGGTGCTGCCAGGCTTGCCGGATCTGCCCTTGCGGTTGACCGCCGAGCCGCTAACCGCGCTGTTCAGTGTGTTGGTGGCCGCCGTGGCGACTTGCGTACTGATTTATTCGGTGGGCTATATGAAGCGGGAGTCCGGTTTACCCCGATTTTTTGCCCTCATGTCCCTGTTTGTTGCCGCCATGCAGGCCCTGGTGCTGGCCGGCGACTGGATTCTGGTGCTCGTCGCCTGGGAGCTGATCGGGTTGTGCAGTTACCTGCTGATCGGCTTCTGGTTTCAGCGACCCGAAGCGGCGAACGCCGCGAGCCGTGCCTTTCTCTACACCCGCAGCGCCGACCTTGGTCTGTACATCGCTATATTTATCCTCATCGGGGCGGCAGGCACCAGCCAGATCGCCGCCACCCTGAATGTCGACGGAGGCACCGCCGTGGCGGCCGGGCTTTTGTTGCTGCTGGCCGCCATGGGCAAGTCCGCCCAGGTCCCCTTGCAGGATTGGCTTATGCGCGCCATGGCGGGGCCAACACCGGTGTCGGCGTTGTTGCATTCGGCGACATTGGTGGCAGCTGGCGCCATTTTACTGATCCGCGTAGCGCCGCTGCTGGCGCCGAACGTTTTGCTCGCTATTGGGCTGGTGGGCGGTATTACTACCGTGGCGGCAGGGCTGATTGCGCTGGCCGAACGCGACCTCAAACGCCTGCTGGCAGCCTCAACCGCCAGTCAGTATGGTCTGATGCTGATTGCGGTCGGTGCCGGTGTGCCGCTGGCGGCGTTGCTGCATCTGCTCGCCCATGCCGCCATCAAGAGCGGCCTGTTTTTAGCGACTGGTGAATTTCAGCATGCGCGCGGCGGCACGGCTTTGAGGTGCTTGCGGGGTGTAGGGCGAGATCGGCGCTGGACTTTCCTCGGCTTCGCATTGGCAGCGATGGCCCTGGTGGGTGCTCCACCGCTGAGCGGCTTCTTCTCAAAGGACGCGGTGATCGCCGCCGCGCTGTCCGCACCAAGTACCGCCTGGCTCGCTCCGCTGGCACTGGCGGGCACACTGCTGACTGGCGCCTACCTGGCTCGCGCGCTTCGGATGCTATGGCTCGAGCGCGAGGAGGGCGAGAGCGAAAGCCGTCCGGTCGCCGGTGCCCGCTGGATGGGGGTGGGAGTATGGGCCCTGGTAATCCCAGCCGTCTTCCTGGGTCTGACCTTCGGTCCCATTGAAGCCTTGTTGGGTTTACCCGGCCCTGAAGCCCATGGCACTACCGCCATGCTGTTCGGACTTCTCGCGGCAGTGGTCGGCCTGGCGCTGGGCTGGCTGGTACCGGCACCGCGCCTGCTTGGCCCTTTCCACCCCTGGGCACAATCGGGGCTGGTCATCTCCGGAGGGCTCACCTTCTGGATCGGCCGACCAGCCATGGCCATTGCCTACGGCTGCCAGCGCCTGGAGCGTGGCCTATACGCGACCGTCCTGAGTGTCGGCCGTGGAGGCCTCTTCATTGCTCGAGGTTGCGGGCGCGTGGAACGAGGTTTGTATGCGGCGGTGTTGGGTACTGGCCGTGCCAGCTTGGCCGTGGCGCATTTGGTTCGGGTAGGAGATGAGCGCCGAATCGACGGCCTGATCTTCTCCCTGGTGGCCGGCGTGCGAGGCTGGGGAGACCGTGCCCGCTCCCTGCAAAGCGGTTGGATTCACCACAGTCTGGCTATCAGCGCCGTGGTTACCGCCGTAACACTGATCATACTGCTTTCGGCTTCATTGAGTTTCTAGAGGACAGCCATACTCATGCTACCAGTTGTATCACTTACTCTGTTTTTGCCGCTCGCCGGTGCCGTCCTGATTCTGGCCCTTCCGAGGCCAACGGCGCGAACCGTACACAGCATTGGTATTGGCACCGCCGGTTTAACTCTGGTCGGCGCGCTGGCCATGTGGCTGGAGGGAGTGAGTGGCGCGGGCTTTTCCCAAGTCGAAGAGCTCGAATGGATTCCGGCCATCGGTGCCGCCTACCGGGTCGGGGTGGATGGTATCAGCCTGCCCTTAGTGCTGCTGAGTGCCATGCTGTTTTTGGTGGCGTTCATCTATGCTTCGTCGCTGCGCGAGCGCCCGCGCGCCTACGTGGCTTTGGTTCTACTTCTGGAAACTGCGGCTATCGGCACCTTTACCGCCCTCGACGGAATTCTGTTCTATGTGTTCTTCGAAGTCTCCCTAGTGTCGATGTATTTCATGATTGCCGGCTGGGGGCATGAGGACCGGCAGCGGGCGGCTCTGATGTTCTTTATCTACACGCTTCTGGGCAGCCTGCCGTTATTGCTCGCCATCCTGGGGCTTTACCTCGGCAGTCCCGATCCCAGCTTCGACATGCGCGCCTGGATCGCTAATCCACCGCTTGAAGGGGCCGCGGCCATGTGGGCGTTGGTCGCCATGCTGGTTACTTTCGCGGTCAAGATCCCCGCCGTACCGCTGCACACTTGGTTACCTGCCGCCCACGTTCAGGCGCCGACTATCGGCAGTGTCATCCTGGCCGGCATCATGCTGAAATTTGGAACCTATGGGCTGGTTCGCTTCGCTCTACAAATGACTCCGGAGGCGTTCCGCGAAGCCGGCGTCGTTGTTTTGGTTTTCGGTGTCATCGGCGCGCTCTATGGCGCCTTCGCCGCTCTGGCGCAGACCGATCTCAAGCGCCTGGTGGCCTATACCTCGATCAACCACATGGGCTATGTGATCATCGGCGTCGCCGTGGCCGCACTGACCCTAAACCCCTCAGTGCGTGCCACCGCCCTCGATGGCGCCGTCCTGCAGATGTTCAGTCACGGCCTGGTGACCGGTGCATTGTTCTTCCTGGTGGGCATGATTCAGGAGCGTGCGCATACTCGGGAAATGGGTGAATTCGGTGGCCTACTTAAAACGGTTCCGCTGCTGGGCTGGTCATTTATGCTGGCAGCCTTCGCGTCCCTTGGACTGCCTGGTCTGGCGCACTTTCCGGCCGAGTTCCAGATATTTCTCAGCACTCTGGGCACTGTGCCCGCCGCTGTTGTCGCGATACTGGGCATCGCGATCATTGCCGGCACTTTTCTCAAGGCAATCCGCGAAACCTTCCTTGGCGAGCCCCAGCAACGCTGGCATAGCATGCCCGACCTGAGCGTGCGGGAACTGCTCGCCGTGGCGCCACTGCTGGTGCTTACCCTAGTTACCGGGGTGGCGCCGTCCTGGGTGCTGGACATCATTCATCGGACGACCTCGGCGTTGGTGCTGTAATGGGTCATGACCTTGCGTTATTAATTCCGGAAATAGCCGTTCTGTTAACGGCGGTCGGTGCACTGATTGCGGAAATGCTGCGCTGGCCGCGCGTTGCCTTGGCGGTTGCCATCGTGGGCCTGTTCATCGCCACGGGCTTGACCTTGAGTATGCTGGGCACCGACGCCGCCGTGTTCGGGGGCAGCTTCCGAATCGACACGCTCAGTATTTGGGCCAAACTTATCCTGTTGCCCGCCACCGTGCTTTCCCTGTTGCTGGCGCGCGTGGATGTGCGAGGCACCGTTCGTGAGGGCACGGTCTACAGTTTGCTGTGCTTTGCCACTTTTGGTGCACTCGTTCTGGCCGGAAGCGGCGATATGATGTTTCTAGTGCTGGGCGTCTTGTTGACCAGCCTAGCCAGCTTCGCGCTGGTGGCCTACCCGGACGATGACCCGGCCACCGAAGCCGCCATGAAATACTTTGTATTCGGCTCGGTTACCGGCGCGGTGATGGTCTTTGGCTTGAGTTACTGGTTCGGCGCCGCTGGCTCCACGCTGCTCTCTGATCTCGCGCGCGCCGACGCCATGCCGCTAGCCGCCATCCTCGGCCTGGTGACGGCGATTGTCGGCCTCGGCTATAAGGCGTCATTGGTTCCGTTTCATTTCTGGGTGCCAGACGCTTATCAAGGCGGGCCCTTATCGATAGCCGCCTACCTGTCTGTGGTGCCCAAAGTCGGCGCTCTGTTCGCGCTAACCCAAGTGCTTCGAGACCTGCCCTTGGAGAGCGGTTGGACCGCAGTTATTGCGGGGCTGGCGGTACTGAGTATGACGTACGGCTACCTCGCCGCATTGGCGCAGGATAATGTCGTTCGGCTGTTGGCTTACTCATCAATTGCGCAGTCCGGTTACTTCCTGCTGGGCATTTTGGCCGTGGGCTCAAGCTCGCTTGCCTTGCCATCGATCATTCTATTCGCCGCCGCCTACGCGGCCATGAACCTGGGTGCCTTCGCCATTGTTGCCATGGTCGGACGCACCTTGACCGATTTCAATGGCCTGGGGCGCAACAGGCCATTAATGGGGATCGCAATGGTGCTATTTCTGCTGTCGTTGGTCGGCATTCCGCCACTTGCTGGTTTCGTGGGCAAGTTCCTGATTTTTGCGGCTGCCATAGATGCCCAATTCACGTGGCTGGCGGTGGTGGGGATTGTCAATAGTGTGCTTTCGCTGGCGGTGTATTTGCGTATTATTGTACCCATGTACCGGCAAGGGGAGGCGGCTCCGAATGCCCCCGAATATTGGCTGAGCATGGTGGCGATAACCGCGCTTTCAGGCACGGTCATCATCGGGTTGGCTGCGCAGTTCTTCCTTGTGATTCCGATGACGTAATGGCATTCCTAGTACCATGGTCGCTGACGTTTAAAGCGACGTATTTTAAATTCAGACAAGAGGTTTAGCATGAAAGTTGAAACTATTTTTGACCTGATTGAATGGAGCCGAAAGTTGCACGGGAGCCTGGCAAAATGCCTGTCTCATTGCGCCTCGCTTCATCAAAATGAACGCGCTTCTCTGCTGCTTGAGTATCTGGCCTCGCACGAAGCGGAAATAGAGAAAATAGTGGCAGGGTTTGAACAGCAGGCTGATCCCAGGGCAGCTCGCACTTATGTGTACGATTACATGCCGCACAATCCTATTACCACCCACCTGGATTGCGACGATCACTACGCCAAAATGGATGCCACTTCAATAGAGACGGAAGTGGTCGATTTCCACGAACAAATCATCAGTCTTTACCGAACGCTTATCGAAAAGGCAGAAATACCCGAGGTCACAGAACTGGTGCAGTCATTGCTGGATATGGAAGAGCATGAAACCAAGCGCTTGGTACGGCAGATAGGGCGCATGGATGACATGTAAGTAAAATAGGGCTATCCGTTTTTGCTGGAGTCAGCGCGCGGAGGCCGCTGCCGGCCCGGTACTTCTTGGCGGGCGGAAATGTCTCCCGCTAGGTTTGCTTGAGGAGAACTGGTGCAAAGCCACCACCTGGGGTGCGAAAATTGGTGGTCTGGCCCCGATACAAGCGCGCCGCCGCCAACAGCAGCTCGCCGCGATAGGTATATAGACGTACGTCGACCTTGAGCATTTCCCTCTCGTCATCGACCATCACCAGGCGTTCTGAAGGTGGCACATAGGTCTGCGCGATGTAGTCGCTTTCTAGAATTCGGGCAAAGGCGCTTTTTGTGAGTTTGCTGCCTTTGTAAACTCCTTTGCTGCCATGACCCGCTACAGGTTTGAAAAACAATTGCCGTCGCTGCCGCCAGAGTTCTTCGCCATTGGCGGCATCGACTAACTGGGTGCGCGGAATACTTTGGCGAAGCAATTCGGCGTTCTCAGCGCTCAGGCCCCACTCCCTCAAGGTCGTTTGATCTGACAGAACAGCCAAATTGCGTTTGTTCGCGAACAGTGCGTGAATGTGGGGGTTGGGGGTTATAACAGCGCCTCCCTCCGACCAGGCCGCGCGTAAGGTGGCGTGATCGGGGGCTTCGAGTCCGAAGTCCACCAACCGATTGTAAACCAGATCGATTCGTTTGCCGTTGCCGTACAGCACTCCGTTATTAAGCTGAAAATCTTTGGGGGACAGAATGTGGGTCTCGATTCCGCCCCTCTGCAGCAACCTCTGAGCGAGCCTGAATTCCGGATAGAGGTACTGTTCCTCTGGCTGATCATCGACGATCGCGATTGTCTCCAGGCGTCTGCTGCCGCGCTGGGCGCGCCATTCGCTTTCGAACTGACGGATCACCTCGCGGTCAAAGTCCTCGGTCCAGAGTTCATTGGTCGCACCGCCACAGCATCGTTTTTGGGCACGGACAAGAATCGCATTGAGAAACGCACCTCCGGCATTGGTGTTAATCTCGATTAGACGTGGTCCATCGTCGCCAAGATGGAAGTCATAGCCCATAAAGGCACCAGCGGGACCGGGGTCGAGCCGTGCTGTCGATGGTGCCCAGGACAACACCTTCTCTCGATAGTCGGAGAGCGCAGCGGCCGCTTCCAATGCGCGAACCAAGGCCTGCATCTTGGCCAGATCTTGGTCGGGAACAAAGACAGCAACGTTGGAGAAAAGTTGATGCCAGGCCTCGCTGGACAAAATATCCTCGGCGTCTTCACCCAGTAGATGGGCGATATCCTGAGCTACCGCTGGCCGATCGAGAGTGACGCAGGAACAACTTTGGTTGAGTCTTTTTGCCTCTGCCTGCTGTGAAGTTTCATTAGTTGGGTGCACAGGTCATACCAAATGATCGTAGGTTTACGAAAGTTCTCGGGATTGTAGCAAAATGCGCTGTACTTGGGCCATGGAACCCGCTTGATGAAGCGGTGGATTTGGTAACGAGTGGTTTTTCAGTCCGCACTTTCTCAAATGGGCATTTCATCGTCCGGTACCGTAAGCCCAGGAAAGGGCGTCGGCCAGGGTAACTTGGCCCCTTGTTGGTTCACCAGCTACGTCTCTTCTATCGGGGTCGATTGTCCCGTCCGGCTCAATCCCGGACATTGCTCGGGGGCGCTTGGATGGAGTTCCTCTTCTTCCTGACGCTCCGCTTCCCGCTCAGACTCTCTCAGCAGCCATTGCTCCATGCGGGCATGCATCATTGCGTTTTTCTCTTCGCGGCGCCTAATGTCTGTCGCAAGGTCTTTATGAAGAGAGAAAGCCATTAGGACCATCAGCAACATAAAAGGAAATGCGGCGACAATGGAAAGAGTGCGGAGCCCGTTCAGCCCGCCGCTCAGCAAGAGCACGGAGGCCATTAACAGCTGCAAGCAGCCCCAGAGCACTCGAACAAAGCGTGTTGGCGTTAGTACACCCTTGGAGGTGAACATGCCCAGTACGAAGGTGGCTGAGTCCGCAGAGGTGACCACAAACATCGAGACCAGTATGACCGCCAGAACAGCGGCGACCCCACCCCAAGGCAGTTGATCTAAAAGTACGTAAAGACCGGATGGAACTTCTTCTGCCACGGCATCGGCGATACCGACGCCTTCAAACAGTTCGAAATGGATGGCGGAACCACCAAAGGTTGAGAACCACAGCATGCTCAAGGCGACGGGAATGACCATTACCCCCATGACGAACTCCCGAATGGTTCTTCCCCTTGATATTCGGGCGATAAAACTCCCCACGAAGGGCGCCCAGCTTAACCCCCATGCCCAGTAAAACATGGTCCACTGCTCCACCCACTTTTCGTCGGAGTGGGGGGCGGTTACCAGGCTCATTTCGATGAGGTTTCCGAGATACTCGCCAAGCGTTTGGGTGAGCTCACCAAAAATAAAGGCCGTGGGGCCCGTGACCAGGACGAAGAGCAGGAGGCCGCTCGCGATTACAAGGTTGGCGTTACTGAGATGGCGTATGCCCTTGTCGAGTGGCGTCATGGCCGATATGGTAAAAAGCGTTGCAAGCCCTCCCAGGATCATAAACTGCGATGTGGTCGAGTAATCCATTACACCCAGCCGGGAGAGGCCGCTATTGACCTGCAGCGCGCCAAGCCCCAGAGTCGTTGCAACCCCGAACAAGGTGGATACTACCGCCAGAATATCGATGGCTTTTCCCCAACCGCGGTCTACTCGCTCTCCCAACAGGGGGCGGAATGTTTCGCTGATCAAACCATAGCTATTGTGGCGAAAACGGACATAAGCGATAGCCAGACCCACAAGGGTAAAGTTGGCCCATTGGTGAAAACCCCAGTGAAAGAACGAGTAACGCATGCCCAGCTGCGCCGCCTCTACGCTGCGCGGCTCGGCAAGGCCCAGGGGCGGAACGTTCAAGTGCATGATGGGTTCCGCCACGCCCCAGAACACCAGTCCAACGCCCATGCCCCCCGAGAAAATCATGGCCAGCCAGCTGGTGAAGGAGAACTCCGGCAACTCGTTCTCCTGGCCCAGGCGGAGGTTTCCGAACCTGGAGAACGCCAGGAAAAAGATAAATAGTACAAAGCCGGTGGTTGCCATCAAGTACATCCAACCAACATTTTTGGCGGTTGCATCGAGGACTTTCTGGGCGATTGCTTCAACGGTTTCCGGCTGAAGGGCAGAGGTGACGACAAAGGCGGTAATAATGAGTAGTGAGGTGTAGAAAACCACCCCGACATCACCGAGGTGTCTCTTCAGGAAAGTTGTTAATCGGTTCATAAATAGCTCACCAGACAGTTCTCACGTTTCTACCCGTTTCGACGTAGGATCCATTAAAAATAATCATTGTCTCTCTTTTGAGAACCAGCGATACAAAGACACAAACAGAGCCGCGATGTACCAACCGTACAAATAGGCTTCAACTAATCCAATTAAAAATCCCGACCACGTAAGCCATTCGAAGCCGGGCAATAAAGGCGCCCAAGCTTCGTACATACGCATCTGCGCCGGGGCGAGCAGGCCAAAGCCTACGCACAGCAGATAGCTGATTACTAACAGAACTGACAGGGTGTTGCCTAGCGGGACGGTACGTAAACGGGTATTCACTACAGTAGAATCGTTCATAGCTAATTTCCTCTTCTCGTTGTAGAAAAATCTTGATTTTTTGATTGGGGCAAGCGTTTGTGCCGGCGCGGCGGGCCACCAGCCCAATGCAACTAGACCGAACGGCTGGACCGGATGGCGATGCAGCCGAGCATATGTCTGTGCGATAGCCACATTATCAGCGGCGGGAGAATAAGCCACTGCAGAAGTGGGGCCAGTCCCACGCCTAACAGAGGTATGATCGGCATAGAGTCTGCGTATGTCCATCGTTCCAGAGGGCCGGTCGCCAGCCATTCCATGACGATGGTCACGAGAAATGCCGCGAGCAGAAGGGTGATAGCCGGCTTTCGTTTGCCCTCGAGGAGCCATCGACGGTGTCCGAAGACTATTGAGGAAAACCAGAAGCTGGCCAGTAGAATCAGCACATCGCCGCCGGAAGCCTGTATACACATCCAAACCACTGAGCCGTGAGATGCCTTCGCCATACCGGTAAACCAAGGGACTTGAAGCATCTCCCACAAAAAGTGTGTCAAAAAACCAAATCCCGCCAGGGGGAGTTCTGGCAAAAGGACGGATAGTCGGCTGGTGGGCGCTCCTTGGCGTATTCGTTCGATCACATGTTGCTCCTGTTGCGGGGTTTTCCACTCCAGCTGTGTTTATAAGGAGGCACGGACTGTAGCGACTAAGGTGGTGTTGCGCTCTCGTCGGGGGCTACCACAGCATTTCTCCCTTGCATCATGGCTATACCGATAATGACAACGACTATTCCAAGAATCTGGACGGGTTGAAGCCGCTCTTCAAAGAACATAAATCCAATTAGCAACCCAAGTACCGGGGTTAGAAAGCTGAAGACGTTCAATCGGTTTAAGGGGGCGCGGGCCAGCAGGGCGAACCATAAATACACCATGGCGGCTGTCGCCAGGGCAGATAGAATGAGCAGGGAACCGGTGAATCGAAATGTCCACCGAATCTCCCACTGTTCGCCGCCTACCGCGGATGCAGCCAGAAGTATTCCGCCGCCTATTAATAACTGGACAGCCATGGGGGCGGCAACTGATCTCCCAGCACGATTTTTTAATAGAATGTTGCCGATGGCTATTCCGATGGCGCCCATAAGAACCCAGGTAACTCCCCATAGATAGCCGGCATTGTTATTGTCGAATCCCGACCAAGAAAGCAAGGCGACGCCCAAAAAACCTATGACAAGCCCGGCTATGCCCTTGATCTGCAACGTTTCTCCGAGCCAAGCGGCGGCGATCGCTGCGGCAATCAGGGGCTGAGTACTTGCCAGGACAGTTGCCAGTCCCGGTGATAGGTGTCCTGCTGCTAGAAACATTCCGCCAAATCCCATCGCTGTATAGGACAATCCGATTAAGCTCAACAGCCCCAAGTCTCGGGGGCTAAAAGGGTAAGGCGCGCGCCGCCGCAGAACCAAGTGAACCGCGAAGAGCAGCCCTCCCGCAAGAAAAGCGCGCAAGGCAGCAAACAGCAAGGGGGGAGCGTCCGGCAGCCCCGTCACGATAAAAGGAAAACAGATGGCCCAGAGCAGTACAACTACCACCATCCAAGCAACGTTCGCGGCTTTTGATTGAGTCTTCATAACGAATCAAGCCAACTCGCGGATACTGGTGGCCAGAAGGCCTCCGATATTGATGGCGTTGCTGGGGTGTGAGATCGTATTACAAGTGACCAGTCGCGCTGATTTATCAATTAGCTCCATATCGGCTCCTTCAGCAAAGATTCCGTGAACGCCGATGCAGACCACTTTCGGCAGCCCAAAGCGCTCAAGGTGAACTATGGTTTCCAGCATGGTATGGCCACTGGAGATGATGTCATCGACCAGTACCGGAGTGTGATTCAGCCATTGCTCAAGGTGAGGCACACTGATTTCTACCTCACGGTCGCCACGCCGGGTTTTACTCAATACCGTGAAGGGCGCACCTGCCTGCTTTGCCACCGCAGAGACCCATTGCTCGCTCTCGCTGTCGGGGCCGATCAAGACCGGGTTGTTGACGTTGGCGGCGATCCACTCCGCGATTACTGGCGCTGCGTGACCGACCTGGGTAGGAATACCGTAGATTTCCGACAAGACATGATAGCGGTGCAGGTGAGGATCAACGGTGACCAGCGCTGAAAAGTAGCGGGACAACAATTGCGCGAAGTAACGCGATGTCACACCCTCCCCGCCGTGAAAGCGTTTGTCCTGGCGCATGTACGGAAGGTAGGGCGCCACCAGCAGAATCTCCTTGGCACCGAGGTCCCTGAGTGTTTCGGCCAGCAGGAGTAAAGGCAGGGTTCGGTGATCAGGTTGATAAAGGTCCGCCAGCACCACCACATTGAGGTCTTTAACCTCATCCAGCACCCGCACATAGCTTTCGCCATCGGGGAAGTGGCGCATGTCGAGCTGACCCTCGCGAAGATCCAGCGACCCGCAAAGGGTTAGAGCAAGTTCTTTGTCACTGTGGAGGTTGAATAGCACATTCCAACGGATTGTCATGCCTGGTCCTTTTTTAAAGTCAATGAGCGGTATTGGACGCGAATTGAGAAGGCCTTATGACGGATATTCAGAGATGGAAATAACGTCAAGACGACTGTGTAAGTACTCCAGCGCGTAGGCAAGCACTCCTGCGGACTCGGCATGCAAGGTAAACAGAGGTTGGCCGGCTTCGACCCAGTCGCCGAGGCGTACATGTAAGTCGAGTCCCGAGGCTGGTGTCGCTGGCGCGCCGGCAAGCTTGGCTATGCGCGCCAGTAGACGGTTGTCGATAGCGGTGACGAAGCCATGACGATTTGCTGGCACCGGCTGAGTCTGAGCCGCCACCGGCAGTACGCGCATGCCGCCCTGGGCTTCGCAAATAGCTCTAAATTTTTGCCAGGCCCGACCACTGGTCAGGGATTGCGCGGCCAGATTGACGCCGCTGCCTTTTTCGACAAGCCCTGCGAGCTCGAAAATCGCACCGGCCAGTTGGATAGATCGATCCCTGAGATCCGCAGGTGCGTCTTCCTTGTTTTGGAGCACAGCCAGAACATCTCGGGCCTCCAGGGTGGGACCTATGCCTCGTCCGACTGGCTGCCGACCGTCGGTGATGACCGTCCGAACAGTCAGCCCGATCACTTCAGCGGTCTCGCGCAGCAGCCTTGCTAAACACTGGGCGTCCTCTTCACTGCGAACCTTGGCTGTGGGACCGACCGGAAGGTCGAGCACGACATGGGTGGCACCAGCGGCGGCTTTTTTAGACAGCACCGATGCCACTAGTTGTCCCTCGCTGTCGAGATCGATTGCCCGTTCGATACGAATCAGAACGTCATCGGCAGGGCTCAGGGAGACTGCACCGCCCCAGGCGATGCAGCCGCCTTCCTGCTCCACGACGCGCTGCATGTCGTCAATGGAAAGGGCGACCGGCGCCAAGGTTTCCATTGTGTCGGCGGTGCCTGCCGGAGAGGTGATCGCCCGCGAGGAGGTCTTTGGCATGATCAAACCCTCTGCAGCCACCATAGCTACCACAAGAGGCGTGGTTCTGTTGCCGGGCAGGCCACCAACGCAGTGCTTGTCTACGACCACATCGCGATGCCAGTCAAGGCGCTCCCCCGCGTTTATCATGGCCCGAGTTAAGCTGGCGGTCTCGGTTCGGTTTAATCCACGACTGGCGCACGCGGTCAGGAAGGTGGCCAGCTCCACGTCGGTATAAAACCCTTTGCAGATGTCCGAGATGATGGCGTCAAACTGTATGTCCTCCAGTGGCTTTCCATAGATCTTGGCACGCACCGAGCTCATGGATTCTACCGTGGGCGGGTGAACGAAACCGGCGAGTTCGCCAGGCTGGGGGGCAAGGGTGTGCCAAGCGGATTCCGACAGCCCGAATTCATCCGGTGCAAGCCAGTCTCCATGTATGACGTTGAGACTAGCCAAAACGCTTCGCTCGCCAATGTTGACTTGTACCCGGCTTTGGGCATTGAATCCTTCCGAGTGGCAGACGTGGCAATCATTGCGCATATAGACCACCAGCTCTTGATGGCTATCGATACCCAGTCGGCGCGGTTTCAGTAGGTAATGCTCTTCGGTCATCAAGGGCCCTTTTAATGGCGTCTCTATTTTCGATTGTGCGGAGGTACTCGGTGGCAACTCCAGGGTTCATGTTGGGCGTTGTCTTTAACGTTTTGGTCGACGAACAGGTAATACTCCTCTTTGAAGCGCGTCCACCAATCCTGCTTGATTGGAATGCCGAACTTGATAAGGATGTCCTCCACACACTGGAGGCATAGCCGCGATGCGTCATAGGAGAAATCGAGCCGGTCGGATGTCTCGACAAAGGCGATATCATCCAAGCCATAGAGCTGATCGATTTCCGCAATGGCTTCGGTCAGTTTCTCGGTATTGATGGGTCGCTTAAGCCCGAGGTGACGGGTCACCAAGTTAACTTCCGAAACTCCCAGGCGATGCTCTTTATGCTTCATTTTCTGTCAGCCTCCTTTCGGCCTTCTTCCAGGCCGCGGCGGTAAGCTTGCTCCGTGTCCTGGTGGTTGTGTTCGCCATGCCCGCTTTCTCCGTGACCGTGCCCCTTATGCATAAAAAGGTGCATTAACGGACAGAGGAGAATGATCAGGTAGGGGAGAAACGGAAAGACGTGCGCTCCGTGCTCTACAAATAGAAAGTAAAGCGCTGCGCCAACCAACAAGATCGTCGCAAATCCGTGAAGGCTGTTCCAGTAACCGGGTTTGTTAGCCATTAGGTTTCTCCAGTGCCGAGGTAGCGGCCTCTATCGGTGTGAAATCGAATCATTTATCGACACTCAGCTTTACACGCTTAAGAAGAATTGAATTGCCGATGACTGATAACGAGCTCACGGTCATGGCGATCACGCCGATCATGGGGTGCAGTAACCCGACGGCGGCGATGGGTATAGCGGCCACATTGTAGGCACTCGCCCAAATCAGGTTCTGAACAATTTTCCCAAAGGTGGCTCGGGAGAGGTGCATGGCTTCCACTACACCGGTCAGCTCACCGCGAACCAGAGTCACATCGGCCGCCTCAATGGCCACATCAGCGCCGGCACCTATGGCAATACCCACGTTTGCCTGTTTCAGCGCTGGCGCATCATTGATGCCATCGCCGACCATGGCGACATGATTGCCATGCTTTTTCTGCAGCTGACGAATTGCATCCACCTTGCCTTCCGGAAGTACCCCGGCCTGCACTTCGTCGATACCCACCTCCTCGGCAACAGCGCGCGCCGCACGTTCGTTGTCGCCGGTGATCATTACCACATGCAGGCCCAACTCATGCATGCCGCGTATAGCGGCTACTGATTCCTCTTTGATGGTGTCGGCCACCGCGACAATGCCACACGCTTTCCCATCGACAGCGACCAGTACGGCGGTGCGGCCGCGCCCTTCCAGGCTGTCCAGATCCTCGTCCAACGCCTCTAGACCGCTTACTCCTTCTTCGTTCAGCAATTTGCGGTTGCCAATCAGAACCAACGCACCATCGACTTTGCCGGATACGCCGCGTGCGCCAGTGGAACGAAATTCTTTGACCTCCCCCGGGCTCACCTGACGCTCGCGGGCGCCTTCGACAATGGCGCGGGCAATGGGGTGCTCAGAGGCATTTTCCACCGTCGCGGCCCACTGCAGCAGTTGTTGTTCTGTGACATTGTTGGCCGTAACCACTTCAGTCAGTTTGGGCTCGCCCCGTGTGATAGTGCCGGTTTTATCAAGCACCATCACCTTGACGTCTTTGAAGGTTTGAATAGCCTCGCCGGAGCGAATCAGAATGCCTCGCTCGGCGCCAATACCCGAGCCCACCATAAGCGCGGTGGGTGTCGCCAAGCCCAGAGCGCAGGGGCAGGCAATAACCAGAACCGCAATGGCGGCGAGAGTAGCCAGTACTGGTGTGGTCGCCGTTTGATCAACCCAGGGCAGAAAATCCGCGCCCCATGCAAGTATGGGGCGCAGGCTGTCGGCGGCAACAAACCACACCGCAAAGCTTGCCAGGGCAATCAGAATGACGATGGGCACAAAACGCCCCGTCATGCGGTCGGCGAATTCCTGAATGGGCACTCGCGAGCCTTGGGCCTGTTCTACCAGTTTGATCACCTGGGACAAAAAGGTATCGCCGCCCACCTTGGTGGCCTTGACCCGTAAACGTCCCTCTTTATTGATGGTCGCGCCAATGACGGTATCGCCCGGAGATTTATACACCGGAACCGACTCGCCGGTGGCAATCGATTCATCCAGATGGCTCTCGCCTTCTACCACTTCGCCATCCGTCGGCACCTTGTCACCGGGGCGGATCACCATGATGTCGCCCGGTTGCAGTTCCTTGACGGGAACTTCCTGCTCCTGGCCATCGCGTTCGACCCGTGCGGTCTTGGCGCCCAAGGTTAATAATTTTCGGATCGCCTGAGATGCACGGCCCTTGGCTTTGGCCTCAAGATAGCGCCCCAATAGGTGAAAGGTCATGATGGTGGCGGCCATTTCAATGAATGACGTCATGGTGACGAAAAAGCCTGCCAGGCCGATCAGGTAGGGCGGAACGCTGCCCATGGAAATCAGTACATCCATGTTGAAGGTGCGGTTGGTGAGCGAGCGCCAGGTGGACTTGTGAGTGGCTGCGCCGCCATATAGAAAAACCACCGGAAACGCCAACAGGGCCACAATCAAAAGATAACCGGGGATCGGTTTCCAGAACATGTGCGGGATCATCAACACCATAATCAGTGTTGTCGGTATCCCGGCGATCCAAAGGCGTTTCAAAGCCTGATTCAAGTAGGCGTCTTCGATATCGGCATCCTTTTCCGCTTCATCTTCCGCTGCTTCGGAGGAGGCTTGAGCGACATCGTAGCCGGCTTTTTCAACCGCCTGTTTAAGCTGTTCAACACTGGGTCCAGCGTCGGTCATTACGACGTGAACCTTGTGGCTGGCGATATTGGTTTTGATACTCTCAATGCCCTCTAGCCGCTGGAGCGATTCACGCACAATGCCCGCACAGTGGTCTGAGCCCATGCCCGGCACGATAAGCTGGGCGTTCTTTCCCGCCCCCGAAGTGTTGGCTGCGGCGACGTCGTAGCCGGCGTTTTCCACAGCTTTGCGGAGATCGTCCAGGTCCACCGTCGAGGGGTCGTAGGTGACTTCTACGCGGTGGCTAGCGATATTGGTTGTAATGTCGCCGACGCTGTCAAGACGCTGTAGCGAGGTCTTTACAATACCCGCACAGTGGTCCGACCCCATGCCCGGCACAGTCAGCTTAGCCACAGCGCTCGAAGGTTGTGAGTCAACGCTCATTCTTTTCCCCTGCTTTTTCGGATCGCGAACGCTTTCTTCGTAGGTTCCAGCCCACCAGCGCAAAAACCGCCAGAAGAACAATACCACTAATAATGGTTGTGAATTCTAAGCTCATTCAAAACTCCTGCTGCTGCAACTTATTGAGGCGGGGAATGAACATCGGGACGTGCTGTCGATAAGCCCGATATTCATCACCAAACTGTTCCAGCATCTGCCGCTCTTCTTTCAGAGCCAGTAGCGTGTAGGCTAGGACAATTACTGGGAAGGCGATCAGTGAGACAATCGTCGGCCAGTGCACAACCCCTTCACCGAACACGATGAGAAAGAGGCCAGTGTATTGGGGGTGGCGAACAATCGCGTAAATGCCATCGGTCATTAGAGTCTCACGGCGCCGTGCTTGATGTATCCGGCGCCAGCCCTCCGCGACCAGAGTTGCTCCTAGAAACACTAAACTGTAGCCGAGCAGCATGGCTATGATGTGCGCCGTAGGGGTGCCGAACAATTGCGCCCAGAGGTTGCCGCCTTCGTTCCATGCCAGATCGAGGCCGAAGAATCGAGTTAGAAAGTAGATCGTTAAAGGAAACCCGTACATTTCAGCGTAAAAGGCGATAATAAAGGCCTGCAGCACGCCAGCGCGCGTCCATTCTTTCCAGCTGGCCGGAGCTAGATATCGGTACATTAGCCATGAAACAAAAACTGTGACGATAATTGCTAGGCCCCAGGTTCCTACATGCATGCGCTTGTGCCTCTGTTTGTGTCAATAAGCTTTAGATATTCAATGATTGTGTCACACTGAACGTTTATCCTACCCGCTCTCACTGAACTCCTCGATCAGATGACAGATCATGTTGCCTGTTGGCGCCCGGTCCGGTTTTGTTTCCCAATCCCTGACTGCGGAGTACATACGTTGCCGTAGTCGCTGACTATCTTGGAAGCCTTTCTCGTTTTCCTCCAGACGCTTCTGTATAAGCCGCCTGGCGAGAGGACAGGGGGATTCACCTTGATCAGCGGTATCCAGGATTTCGGCGATATCGCTCACCGAAAATCCGAGTTGTCTGGCGCTGAGGATAAACCTCATTCGACGCTTTTCCTTGGCACAGTACTCCTTGTAGCCATTGGACGGGTTCTTCGTTGGTTTCAGAAATCCAATACGGGTGTAGTAGCGAACAGTATCTACACTTACCCCAGTCTCATTAGCCAGTTGGTTAACACGCATAGGGTCACATCCCTTTCGTCAGCAATGTAAACAGGGTGACCCTGGGTGTTAGCTCTCATATTGATCCACGTCAAGGTCCTGCGTTAAAGACATAGGTTCAACTATCAATATCGGTATGGTAGACCTGTGTCCTGGTCACAGGTCAACTTAAAACTAGAGTCTGAAGGTTAGCCCATTTCCAGGACGTGACGAATAGATTACAAATTTGTAATCTTGATGCCATCTTTCTGTTGGTTTTTTCTTCTTATCATGGTAGCTGAAAGATCTTACGCTTGGGCGACCGCCTTTTTGAGCAGGGGTGACGCGATAGACCGGTAGGGTAGAACTATTGCACCGACGCACAGGAAATATAGATCGTTCGGGTAATAGAGACATTATAGATTATAGAGATTGTCGCCGATTCGGCACAGACAAAGGCGTGACTGGGTGAACCGGATAACAGTTGTTGTAGTTCTACTAACAATGCCGTTCTTGTGGGAGGCCTCTGCCATGGGTATGCCCCGCTATTGCACTATGGATGATGGAGCGAACGAGCTATCCACGAACTTAAAAGGTGTTGCCGAACACACTGATCACCAAGCAATGGGCCCTGTCGAGAGCGTGCAGTCTGCAGAGGGGGCGTGCTGCGATACCGATAAATCGGGGGTTGGCTGTGCGGTGGTGGGATGTGCCTTGTCAATTCAGATGTTGACTTCTTCCGTGACTACCCCGGAGTCATTGGGGACTCGTTCTGAGACTTCAGGTTTGCGCTACCTTGCCCTTCCTCTGGCACCGATTTTCCCTTTTCTAAGACCTCCAATCGCCTGATTTCACTCAATTAATCCGTGCTAACCAAGTACTAAAGGTAATGTGCCGTCCCAAAGGGAGGCGAAGCGGCGTTGCCTTTTAATTGAAACCTGAACACGAAGTGGCGATTTGTCATGGGAGGCAAATATGCATTCATCACGCCTTAAAATTCTGATGCTGGGGTTGCTCACGCTGCCCTTGCTAGTTGCTTGTGGGAAAGTGGAGGAGAGATTCGCTAGTCCTGATTGGGCCATTGGTGGCGCTGAGGTGCTCACCGTCTACAAAAGTCGAAGTTGCGGCTGCTGCAAAAAGTGGATTGACCATATAGATGTCGAGGGCTTTGAAACAGATGTCCAACACCCATCAAGCCTGAAACTCATAAAAGATCGGTATCGGATCGCACCCAATCTCCGCTCCTGTCATACCTCCGTATCGTCACAAGGCTACGTCTTCGAGGGGCATATCCCGGCGCGCTACATCCAACAGTTTCTGGCCAACCCTCCGTCTGATGCTGTGGGTCTGACTGTACCCGCCATGCCCCTTGGCAGTCCGGGGATGGAGGCTGAAGATCGGTTTAGGGCTTATCAGGTCCTGCTGATGAAAAAAGATGGCAACACCGAAGTGTTTGTCAGTGTAGAGAACCCCGCCCAGCAATATCAGCCGGGTGATCAACAGGAAGTTCAGTTATGAGAGTACTAGTCATAATGCTATCCGTTATGTCACTTGGTTTGGGCAGTGCTACAGCCCTTGCTCAGCCGGTTTCGGAATCGCTGACCTTGGAAGAAGCGGTAGCCCTCGCCGTCGAAGCAGATCCTTGGCTTGCTGGCAGCAAGCACACCCAGCAGGCGCTCAATGATGAGGCGACTGCCGCAGCGAGCTTGCCGGATCCCCGCGTAAGTCTGATGGCGGGCAATTTCCCCGTAGATAGCTTCGACATCAACCAGGAGGCTATGACTCAGTTGTCGGTGGGTGTCACGCAAATGTTCCCACGTGGTGACAGTCTGGCGCTTGCCAAACGGCAAAAACAGCAGCTTGCTGGACAGCACCCTCTGCTGAGGATAGATCGCCGCGCCAAGGTGGAAGCAACGGCCAGTCAGTTATGGCTAGAGGCCTACAGGGCACAGGAAAGTATTCGATTGATCGAGCGGAATCGGGGGTTGTTCGAGCAACTGGTGGAATCTGCCGAGGCCCATTATTCGTCGGGGTTGGGTCAGGTCCGTCAGCAGGATGTCATTCGCGCGCAGTTGGAGCTAACCCGTCTGGATGATCGCTTGACAACGCTAAAGCAGCAGAAAGAGGCCGCACAGCGCCGCCTGTCTGAATGGATCGGGGCTGCTGCAAGAGTCCCCTTAGCGCCGATACTGCCGACGCCATCACTCGCCAGGCCGCTGACTATACCGACTATCGAGGCCGCTGACGAACACGCACGCTACCAGTTGATCCGCCATCACCCAGCTCTGATGGCGCTGGAGCAGCGCATTGACGCGACCCAAACCGGCGTCGATTTGGCAGAACAGAAATACAAACCCGAGTGGGGCCTGACCGCCCAATACGGCTCTCGCGCCAGCGATCCCATGGGGCGGGAGCGGTCTGATCTGTTCTCAATTGGTGTGACGTTCGATCTTCCTATTTTCACAGGCAACCGCCAGGACAGGGAGGTTAGCGCCGCCGTGAATCGAGCCGAAGCCATCAAAACCGAAAGGCACTTGCTTCGTCGCCAACTGATGGCAGAACTGGAAACGGCGAGCGTTCAGCTGACGCGGCTCGATGAGCGCTTGGCGCTGTACACCGAGCAGCTGCTACCGCAAATGGCCGACCAGGCAGAGGCTTCGTTGGCGGCCTATGGCAACGATAGCGGAGACTTCGCCGAGGCCGTCCGGGCGCGCATTGCCGAACTGAATGCCAAAGTCGAAGCACTTGTGATCGCGGTGGAGCGTCAGAAAATAATGGCCCAAATCAATTACCTGCTCGCCGAGCCCTCGTCGGACGATGCACGGGCAATCGAACCGTTTTAGGAAGGTCAATAATGAATACATTAACTAAAGTACTGCTTGGTTCAACCGTGGGTGCGTTGCTCGGTGTATCGGGATTCTGGTTGTTGAGTGACGTCAACGAAAATGGGACTACAGCCACTGAAGGCGAACGGCAACCGCTGTACTGGGTGGCACCCATGGATGCCGAATATCGGCGTGACAAACCCGGCAAATCGCCCATGGGCATGGACCTTGTTCCGGTTTATGAGGAGGGCAGTGGTAAGGATGAGCCTGGGACCGTCAAAATTTCCCCCGTGGTGGTCAATAATCTCGGGGTGCGTACCGCTAGGGTTGACTCCGGCAGACTTCAGCCGGAGGTTAGAACCGTCGGGTATGTGCAATACAGTGAGAATCGCTTGGTGCATGTCAACCCGCGAGTTGAGGGCTGGATTGAGAAGCTCTACGTTGAAGCAGTTGGCGATCCGGTCAAAAAAGGCGAACCTTTGTACACGCTCTATTCGCCCACGCTGGTCAACGCCCAAGAAGAGCTGCTAATGGCGCTAAAGCGCGACAATTCAGTGGCTGTAGGTGCCGCGGTGGACCAGCTGTTGGCGTTGAACTTACCTCAAAATGAAATCGACCGGGTGCGTGAAACCCGAAGGATTAATCAACACATCACTTTCGCGGCCCCTCAGTCCGGTGTATTGGAGAATCTCTCGGTGCGTGAAGGCATGTTCATCAAACCCGGCACTAATATGATGAGCATAGGTCAGCTGGAGCACATCTGGGTGATCGGAGAGGTGTTTGAGCGCCAGGCGAACCTGGTCAGTGAGGGCGATCCTGTGCGTATGCGCTTGGACTATCTACCCGGTCGAGAGTGGTTGGGGCAGGTAGATTACCTCTATCCGTCACTCAATGCCGAAACCCGTACAGCCCAGGTCCGGGTGCACTTCCACAACCCCGATGGGTTCTTGAAACCAGGCATGTTCGCGCAGATGGTCATTGAAACCGAGGCGGGAGCGGAAACCCTGTTGATTCCACGTGAAGCCTTGATTCGTACCGGCAGTCAAGCACGCGTGGTATTGGCACTAGGAGAGGGCAGGTTTAGATCCGTAGTCGTTGAAGTGGGGCGCGTCGGAGAGCGGCAAGTGGAAATTCTGGCTGGCTTAAATGAAGGGGAGCGTCTCGTCACCTCCGCACAATTCCTGATCGACTCGGAGTCCAGCAAAACCGCAGATTTAGAACGCATGACGCCACGTCCCGACCAGAGCGAACAAGCCTCTGTTGAAGAAGACATTGAACCCTCGTCGACTTGGGTTTCCGCTCGTGTTCTCAGCCTGATGCCCGATCACCGTATGGCCACTCTCGAGCACGAGCCGATACCAGATTGGGATTGGCCCGCCATGACCATGGATTTCATGGTCGAGGAAGGCGTCAGCATGGAGGATCTCGAGCCGGGGATGCGCCTGCATGTACAGATAGTAAAGGATAGCGGCGGTGACTACCGCTTGAGCCAAGTTCACATCCCCGGTGAAGGATCTACAGGCGATACCGAATCTTCTGAAATGGACCACAGCCAGCATGAAGGGGGAGGCCAGGGCTCGATGCCGGAACAGAGCGAGAAGGGCCACGATGAGATGTCTATGCCGGACCACGACAGCATGAGCCAGGACGCCATGGAGCACGATCATCACGACAAGGAGGAGCATCGTCATGATTGAGTCCATCATTCGTTGGTCCATCAGCAATCGATTTTTCGTGCTGCTGGGCACCTTGATGCTGGTGGGTGTGGGCCTCTATTCCGTGAAGAATACCCCCGTAGACGCGATCCCGGATCTATCCGACGTACAAGTCATCATTAAGACCAACTACCCCGGGCAGGCGCCGCAGGTGGTGGAGGACCAAGTCACCTATCCACTGACCACGGCCATGCTATCGGTGCCGGGCGCGGAAACCGTGCGGGGCTATTCTTTTTTTGGCGATTCCTATGTCTATGTCATTTTTGATGATGATACTGATGCCTACTGGGCCCGTTCGAGGGTGCTGGAGTATCTGTCCCAAGTGGCTCCCACACTGCCACCAAGCGCTCGGCCACAACTTGGGCCGGACGCAACCGGGGTTGGCTGGGTCTACCTCTACGCGTTGGTGGATCGCAGTGGCAAGCATGACTTGAGCCAGCTGCGCAGCCTGCAGGATTGGTTCCTGAAATACGAGCTGCAAACGGTGAGCGGCGTTTCTGAGGTATCGGCCCTTGGCGGCATGGTTAAGCAGTACCAGGTAAAGGTCAGTCCAGAAAAGCTACGTGCTTTTGATATTCCTCTGTCGCACATTCAAAACACCATTCAGCGTGGTAACCAGGAAGTCGGTGCCTCAGTGGTGGAAATGGCGGAAGCAGAGTATATGGTGCGCGCCACGGGTTACATCCAAGGCGTGGAGGATCTCGGTAACATTCCCTTGGGTGTGAACGCTAACGGCGCTCCGCTGTTACTGAAAAACGTAGCTGAAATCGAAGTGGGGCCACAGATGCGCCGTGGCATAGCTGAGCTCAATGGTGAAGGTGAAACTGTGGGCGGTATCGTGGTGATGCGCTCGGGAGAAAATGCTCAAAAACCATTGACGGCGTCAAAGAAAAGCTGGAAAAGCTCAAAAGCGGTTTGCCCGAAGGGGTAGAGATTGTCACCGTTTATGATCGTTCCGGATTAATCTCCCGGGCCGTTGACAGTTTATGGAAAAGTCTGCTCGAAGAACTCGCCATTGTGGCGCTGATCTGTGTCATTTTCCTCTTTCATGTCAGGTCATCACTGGTTGCTGTCATCAGCCTTCCGTTGGGCATTTTGACGGCTTTTATCGTGATGCATCTTCAAGGTCTGAACGCCAACATTATGTCGCTGGGCGGTATCGCGATTGCAATAGGCGCGATGATTGACGGTGCCATCGTTATGATCGAGAACATGCACAAGCACATGGAGCGGACGCCTTTGACGCCGGAAAACCGTTGGCAAGTAGTGGCGAAATCGGCTTCGGAGGTGGGCCCCGCATTGTTTTTCAGTCTGCTGATTATCACCGTCAGCTTTATTCCGGTGTTTACCCTGGAGGCCCAGGAGGGACGGATGTTCAGTCCGCTGGCATTTACTAAAACCTATGCCATGGCGGCCAGTGCGGCGCTCGCTGTTACAGTGGTTCCGGTTTTGATGGGGTATTTCATTCGAGGAAAGGTGGTCGCCGAAAGCAATAACCCGGTAAACAGGATACTGATTGCTGGCTATATGCCATTGCTCAAAGGCGTCTTGCGGTTCCCTAAAACCACGCTTGCAATGGCTGTTGTGATACTTTTGATTGGGATCTGGCCAGTCAATCAAATCGGCAGTGAGTTTATTCCTGACTTAGATGAGGGCGACCTGATGTATATGCCCACCACTTATCCGGGGCTGTCCATCGGAAAAGCCAGGGAGTTACTGCAACAAACCGATAAGTTGATTGCTACGGTGCCGGAAGTCAATACCGTGTTCGGCAAGATCGGTCGTGCCGACACGGCGACTGACCCAGCGCCACTGACTATGATTGAAACCTTCATACAGCTCAAACCCAAAGACCAGTGGCGCGAGGGCATGACCACAGAGAAACTCAAAAAGGAGATGGATGCTCTAGTACGATTCCCCGGCCTGACCAACGCCTGGGTGATGCCCATAAAAACCCGAATTGACATGCTGGCGACCGGCATCAAAACGCCGGTAGGTATTAAAGTGGCGGGCGAGGACTTGAAAGAAATCCAGGCCATTGGCCAGCAGTTGGAACAGGTCCTCAAAGATGTGCCCGGAACCGCCTCGGTTTACTCTGAGCGGGTGGCCGGTGGTCGCTATATCAAGGTGGATATTCAGCGGGAACAGGCGGCACGCTATGGCCTGAATATTGCCGATGTGCAGCAGGTGGTGGCTACCGCCATTGGGGGAATGAATGTGTCGCAGACGATTGAGGGGCTTGAACGCTATCCGATCAATTTGCGTTACCCGCAGCATTACCGGGACTCGCCGGAACAATTGGCATTGCTACCCATTGTTACGCCGGCCGGAGAGCGTATTGCACTTGGCGATGTCGCAAAGGTATATGTAGAGGAAGGCCCCCCGGCAATCAAGAGTGAAAATGCACGGCTCAACGGCTGGACTTTTGTGGATATCGAAGGCGTGGATGTAGGCACTTACGTTGAGCAGGCCATGGTGACCGTTCAGGAACAACTGGATTTGCCGGCGGGCTATTCGGTAACCTGGTCCGGCCAGTATGAATATATGCAGCGCGCCAAGGAGAAGATGACCTATGTAATACCGCTGACTTTGGCTATTATCATCATACTGCTGTACATGAACTTCAGGAGCTTCGCTGAAGTAGCCATAATTCTAGGAACCTTGCCGCTTGCTGTAATCGGTTCCATCTGGTTAATGTTCCTCTTGAATTTCAACTTTTCTGTAGCTGTGGCGGTTGGGTTTATCGCTCTCGCGGGTGTCGCGGTAGAAATTGGCGTCATTATGCTGACCTATCTCAATCAGTCGTACAGTCAATTCGTAAGTGATTGCAAAGAGAAAGGAGCGCCATTCCGGCGAGAGGAACTATTTCAAGCCGTGACACACGGAGCCGGGCTACGTGTCAGACCAGTGATGATGACGGGGGTTTCCACTATTGCTGGCTTGCTGCCCATTATGTTTAGCTCTGGCACAGGTGCAGAAGTTGTTAGCCGAATTGCGGCTCCGATGGTAGGCGGCATGTTGAGCGCGATGGTTCTGACACTGCTGGTGTTGCCCGTTGTATATTATCTTTGGAGGGGATATTCGCTAAAAAGTTAGGATGATCTGTCTGAATCTGTTTTGAGCGGCATTTTTATTACTCGAGGTTAGGGTAGGCGCGTAAAAAATGTCTGGATTCGGCTGGCGGTCATTGGCTGATCGAATGTTCTTTAAGGGATGTTGTCGGTCAAGCCGCCGGGCATCTGATAAAGGTGCGTTCTGAGCATTATGGTGCCTCTTCCATGAACTGTTCCTAGCGCAATCAGTGACCTAGGGAACCTCAGTGCAGCTTGAGGCCCTGCGTCGCACTTGCGTGCAATTTCATTCTATCGATTCCTCAACTGAAGCTACAGATCATGAATAAACGCGCAACCATCACCGCCGCTCTTTTTATCGCGCTAGGCGTCGCCACAGCAGGTCTGCTTTAAACCAATTCTCTACGGGACAGCGCGATAAAGCCGTGGCGCAGGAGGGGGGGGTGAGCTGATGCCCTCGCACTTGCCGGTCATCGACCCCGCCAACGCGCCGGTGAGGATCGTAGAATTCTTTGATCCCGCTTGTGAGGATTGCTGGGCGCTTTATCACATCGTCAAGGAACTCATGGCTGAATACCCGGATGATGTGCGACTGGTCCTCCGTTACGTCCTCTTTCACCGGAGTTCGGAAGAAGCAGCGCGGATCGCGTAAACAAGGAGTTTATCTACCGGTGCAGGAGACGGTCTTTGCCGTTCAGCCTTGCTGGCACGGCGATTGGCAAGCAGCCAAAGCGACGGGGCTGGATGTTAAGAGGGCCCGTGAGCAGATCACTGGGCGCGATATTACGGCCATTCTGGAGCAGGATACCGCCGAAGCCAAGGCGATTGGGATACCCCAGTCACCAACGCTCTGCGCACCGGGCCATTCAGCCATGCACCGCGTAGCGCAGGGAGCAGTAGTCTCAGCGTCAACTTCCAGTCGGTCGAGCAGCGGCTGATCATGTGGGCGGCAAGGGCGTTGGTACCTAAAATAGCGCCCAGTACATTCACGTCAAGCATCAGGCGAATGTCGGCACTATTGAGGTTACCGGTGCGTCCGCTGCGCAATACACCGGCCACATTCGCCAGCATTTCGATGGTCTGCTCTTCGTCTTCAAGCTTGCTGATCAGGCGTTTCCATTGGGCTTCGTCGCGGACATCCAGAGGTTCGCAGCGTACCGATGGCTGGTGTTCCCAGCGTTGGTTCAGCGCCTTGATGTCTGCATCTGTGGCGATGACCCGGTGACCTTTTTTCATGGCCAGTTCAGTAAGGCTGGCGCCGATACCGTTGGCTGCGCCGGTAACCAATAGCTGCATGTTTCGACCCTGGGAATCCATTTATAGTCAGGTTAGTTTGGCTGAATGGGGGGCGGTTTGCTTGACAGGGGCTGCCATGAATTTAACACTTTACGCCAACAGGGTTGTCCAATAGCGAGATGCTCATGACTGTTCCTCATCGGCGCCGTATACCGGCCAGCTTCGCGCTTGCGTTGTATGAGTATCTGGACGTAAGAGGGCTGGATAGTGATAGCTTGCTGCCAATATCACGACCACCGGCAGATATTGCCTTGAATGCAGATTTGCCGATTGATGACTGGTGCAGGCTTCTGGAGTGTGCAGCCGGCCACCTTAATGATCCCCTGCTTGGGCTTCATCTGGGACAAACGCTGAGCCTGCGCCACATTGGTGTGCTGGGTTATGTAGTTATGGCCTCTCGGGATCTGGGGGAAGCCTTGAGTCGTTTGCACCGATATCAGCGGTTGGTTTACGACGTGACTCCTTTGGAAGTACGAGTAAGCGGCACTGCCGTAGAGCTTGTATGGGATGCGGAGCATGGCCGGCCGGGCCCTTTGGTGGATGAAACTGCTATCACGACGTTGGTGCATCTGTGTCGGAGTCTGACACGCCCGGATTTGTCTCCGTCCTATGTTTCTTTTATTAATCCAACCCCAGCCGCCATCAGCGAGTACAGAGACTTTTTCGGCTGCCTAGTCGAATTTGAGCAAGCAGATACGGTGATATGCATGGATGCTGTGACCTTGATGGAACCTCTCCATACGGCAGATCCGGCCATGCTGTCCATATTGGAAGAGCAGGCAGACTCTCTTCTAGCATGCCTCCCTACGCAGTCCCCGTTGATTGATGAGGTGCGTCGCCGCATTGGGCGCTTGTTGCCTGATAAGAATCCGGAGATTTCTTCGGTTGCGCAAGGTATGGATTTGTCTGTTCGTACCCTGCAACGTCAATTGACGGCTGCGGGCACCAGCTTTCTCAAGGAGGTGGCTGCAGTACGCCAGGAGATTGCTGAACGCTATCTGCGAGAAACCCGCCTGGGGCTGGTGGATATCGCCTTGCTGCTGGGCTACTCCGAGCATAGTGCGTTTACCCGTAGCTTCATCCGTTGGACAGGTATGACACCTCAGGCTTATCGGCAGCGGCACGCTTGAAAGAAAAAGGCTGATCATGGCTGGCGCTTGCCATGCTCCGGTATCGCGGAATTTTACTCCTTAGTTAGCACTGCATCTGCCACTTTATGCGATGGCCTTTTCTTATATGTATATCAGTCCATCTACATCCGCCTAAATCCAGACCACAAGTGTAAGTTCTGGTGTAGCAAGAGGGTAAAAGGATGGCGCAGCCCAATAAAATCAGCTCAAACACACCTGTGCATCATCGGCGTATGTTGGCTCAAGTCCGCGCTCACGCTTCCTCCGGGGGTTTTTGTTGCGTCAATGGGTCGAGATGAAAGGGGGCATGATATAGGGATTACCAGCAGGAATCATCGGCCGGTGAGGTGCAAGACTTTACCGACTGAACACGTGGGGCGAGCTGGCTCTTGCTGACTCGGCGCAAGCGTTAAAACCATAAAGCGGTTTGAGGGATAGAGGTTGAACGTCACCAGAGTGTCATTTTGTTGTACTAACGTACCTGGTTTGAGCGTTAGGTGAGATGGATCATGACGATTTCGCGCAGACAAATGATGCAGCTGCTGTTTCTGGGTGGTGGCGCGGCGGCGCTTGCCGCCTGTGGCGGCGGCTCCGGGTCTTCACTGGTCGGCGGGGGGCCTGACACGCCGAATGATCCGGACCTTGGTGAGCCGGATCCCGGGCAGCCACCGGAGCCGCCTAAAGTAGCTCGGGAGTTACCCCTTAAGGCTGGCCCGTTGACAAACATTGGAGAGCTGGTGGATTCCGGGGTGGATGGCATTCTCATTCCCGCTGGATTTTCCTTGCGACTGGTTGCCACTGCTGGGCGCCAACCGGTATCCAGCGCGTTCGGTTACTTATGGCATCCGCTCCCTGATGGAGGCGCAGTCTTCCCGGTCGGGGATGGTGGCTGGGTTTACGTGTCCAACAGCGAATTTTTGCCGGGAGGGGTGGGGGCTCTACGGTTCGGCGCTGACGGGGAAATGCTCGATGCCTATCCGATCCTGCGGAATACCCGGATTAACTGTGCCGGCGGAGCCACCCCCTGGGGAACCTGGTTGTCCTGTGAAGAAGTGGACGACGGTCAGGTGTATGAATGTGATCCCCTCGGTTCACCACGCCAGGCGCAGTCTCATCCTGCCATGGGCTTGTTCAAGCATGAGGCGGCTGCAGTGGACATGGCGACCTCCACGGTCTTCATGACCGAGGATGAAGGAGACGGGCGCCTCTATCGGTTCGTTTCTGCTGGCAGAGTCAGTGCCGTTAATGGCGGAGAGGGGCTGGACCTGGATAACGGTCAACTGCAAGTTCTGGAAGTCAGCGGCTTCGAGAATGGTGCTTATATGGAAGACCTGGAAGCGGCACGGGAAATCCACCGGGTGCGCTGGGTAGACGTTCAGTCCCCGGACCAGCCTCAGAAACGGGTCCGTGAAGGCATTCTGAACAGCACTGGCGTGGGGGCCCCGGGAACGCGCTTCAAGGGCGGAGAGGGCATCTGGATTCAGTTCTGGCCAGAGGGCGCGCAAGAAACCGTCTCCGGTTACGCGCACCCGCTGCGCGCCGTGGTGTTCTTTGCCTGTAAGGGTGACAACCGGGTCTACGCGCTGGACGTGGACAATGATCTGATTGAGGTGGTCTTCGATAACGCCCAGCTTGAAGCCACCGGTGAAGCCGGCTTTGACGATGTGGACAACCTGGTGATCAGCCCTGCCGGTGATGTGGTGGTTGCCGAGGACGGTGATGCCATGCGATTGATGGTTATGGTGCCGAATCAGCCGGCCAAAATTCTCCTGCAGGTGCCCGGAGGCGGTAGTGAGCTAACCGGGCCTGCCTTCACCCCGGATGGTTCACGTCTGTATTTCAGCTCCCAGCGGGCACCGTCCGGCCTGACCGGTCTTCTGCCTTTGGGGCGTACTTATGAGTTGACGGTGCCGGAGGCGTTTCTGTAGCTATCTGCACCATGCGGCCAGCGCCGTCATCTGAGTGCTGAAGACCTTTATGTGAGATTACTGGAATCCGCGGAGCGGATCGGGGTGTCCACCATTTACCGGGTATTGGTGGATCTGGAAAAGGCGGGCCTTGTAACCCGTCATCAGTTCGATCAGGGCTCCGTCAGCCGCAGCGTCTATGAGTTGTCATTCGGTGAACCCCACGATCACATGGTCTGTATCGATACCGATACCGTGATCGAATTTCGCGACCCGGTGATTGAAAAGCGGCAAAGGGAAATCGCGGAAGCCCATGGATACGATGTGATTGGGAGTGAGCTGGTGGTGAGAGTGCACCGAAGATAAGCAACGGGTTGAGTATTTTGTGGGTGAAATTCTCCTGAGCTCATGGGTGTCCGCATAAATCCATTTTCTGTGTAGCTATTCAGGATAGTTCTTGTTGCCCTCCTTTGAATTATAGGCCACAAACACCGGTGCACCATCGGCGTATGTTGGCTCAAATTCTCGCTCACGATTCCTCCAAGGAGATACTAAAAGTGAAAGCAGGCATGATATAAAAATTGGCAGCAGGAATTATCGGGGCCAGGTTATGCGTGTCATCGATTAAGTCGAGTGAACGATGATTGTTCACCGAGTTTTGCTTGGATATTCGTGGTAAAAGTGATGTTTTCCCTATGGAAAGGTCTCGCTGGTGCGAATTTATTGATGGTATTACCTGAAGAAACAGGGCAGTGAGCGTCTTGAATCGAAATTAGGAGGTTTTATGAAACGGAAAAATCTGTTTTTTGCATCGGCAATGATGCTGTTAATAGCAGGTTGTGGTCAGCAGACGCCAGAAAAGGAAGCAACAAAAACCTCTGCCTCTACTGTACCGGATCTGGGCTCTGAGAAGTTTTGGCAGCGTACGACGGATGGCAGCATCGTGGTAACGCCGGACAATTTCATTCGCGCTGAATCTGACCTGTATCTGGCTGGCCAAGTGGCGGATGGCGCCTTTGGGAAGTTTAAGCACACCAGGGATGTGGCACCGGTTGATAACCAGCTCGTGATTCGGTTGAACCGGGACACTATCTATTCGGCGGCCGTGTTTGATTTCGATGCCGGGCCGGTGACGGTGACGCTACCGGATTCCCAGGGGCGCTTCATGTCCATGCTGGTGATCAATCAGGACCACTATAACCCTCTGGTGGGCTACGAGGCTGGCGACTATGTTTTATCGCGAGAGCTGGTCGGAACCCGCTATGGCATGGTGGCTATCCGGACATTGGCTAACCCCAATAATGAAGCAGACATGAAAGCGGCAAGAGCGCTTCAGGATGCCATTGCTGTCAGTCAGCCCGGGGGCCCGGGAAAGTTTGATATTCCCTCATGGGATCAGGCTAGCCAGGCAAAAGTGCGAGCCGCCCTGCTGCAGCTGGCAGGATCCCTTCCAGATATGCGCTACTCCGCAGGCGCTGGCCCAGAGGACGTCGATGCGGTTCGTCGTCTGATTGCCTCAGCGGCTGGTTGGGGACTGAATCCTGACAAGGATGCCATTTATCTGAATGTGAACCCGGAACAGAATGACGGGAAAAGTGTTTACCAGCTCACGGTGAAAGAGGTGCCTGTGGAGGCCTTCTGGTCAATCAGCGTTTACAACCGTGAGGGTTATTACGAGCCCAATGATCAGAATGCCTACACAGTGAACAGTGTGACCGGAGTCAAGAATGATTCCGGTGAAATGGTTATCCAGTTTGGCGACTGTGGGGATGCGGTTCCCAATTGCCTTCCAGTGGTAGAGGGGTGGAATTATATGGTCCGCTTGTATCGGCCAGATGACAGTATCCTCAAGGGGGAGTGGCAATTCCCGGAGGCGGTTCTGGTCAGTGAGGGTCAGTAAGTATGATCCCGGCGTCTCAGTATGAGGCGCCGGGCATTGTCGCGATGAGGGGCTGAACAGGCCCTGTTGTCGGAGTGATAACGTCGTTCCTCGGGTGTTGCCCTCTCTGAGGCGTTCAGTCTCTTTGCTCCTCGCACTGCATGTACACAATCGGTACTAGCTCGTCCCCCCGCATTTGATGTGCCACTCTCACCGAAAACGATTTTTCTTCTGTTGCGAAGAACTGCGCTGCTTGCTCCATTGCCTTGACCAGGGAGCGTTGGCTACGTGTGGACAATCTCAGATTGAGATTCTTCAGGAGACCGAACATGTCTTCACGGATTTCGGTTTTTTTGGAGTTCAGTGACTTCCCTGTAGAAGCGTTAAAAGGGAAAGTCAGCTTGAAATAAGAAAAGTCAGTCATTTTTATAGTCATTGAATTATACCGTGTGCCAGTTTATCAATGGTTAATTGAAGTCATGGTCTTGAGCCAGCTTATAATGTCTCGCCATACATCCTCTTTGTTGGTGTCGTGAAGTGCGCAGTGGGATCTTCCTGGGTAAAGGTGCCACTGACGGTGAGGGCTGGATGTTGCCTTTTTAGTAAGGTGTTCGGCGGCTTTGGCGGATACGAGATGATCGTTGCTTCCCTGAAGAACAATCATTGGCAGTTTTATCTTGTCAACGTTCTTTCGGATGCTGGACGACAGTTTTTGCAGGTTGGTGATATAACTGGCGGCAATACTGGACCGGGTAACATTGACTTCCACGGCCACCTGTGACCTGACCAGAGAATCAAAAATCGCCTTGTTCCATATCCAGCTTCCGGCCAGCCCATTCAGGGGGTAAACCGGTGCGTTTGGGGCGATGCGCCCCACCAGGCCGGCATTCCAGACCAGGAAGTTAGATAACCAGTCAGGTACGGGAAAGGGAGCGGCCCTTAAATTAACAATGACCGGAGGGGCGTTGAGAATCAGCCCAGCCACGTTCTCGCCGCCACGAATACTCCATTGTAATGCGACGCTGGCACCCAATGATTCCCCTTGCAGGTAAACAGGGACGCCAGGATACCTTTCTGTTACTTCTTCCAGGGCCAGGTCGACGTCGTTGACATAATCATCCACGGAGCAGGTAAATCCGGCACGACCAAATCCCTGTGATTGGCCCCAGCCTCGCATGTCATAGGCGAAAACCGCATAGCCATTTTCTACCAGGTGCATGGCCCAGGGGGCATAGACGCCGGCATGGGCCGCGGTGCCATGAAGTAGCAGGACGATAGCGGTCGGCGTATTACGCTGAGGCTCCCACCATTGCCCATATAGATTCAGACCGTCCGGGGTTTTAATGATGCGAGTATGATTGACGCCGGGATAGGCAATATAAAATTCGGGTAATGGCGATGATGATGAGAGTGCGGAATGCTTCCATATATCAACTTTCTGGCCAAAAGCTGAAAGAACGTCTTTAACCATAAAATAAACCAAGTTCTTGTTTTATGTGTATTTTTAAATTTCGAGGATTATTAGGCGTCTTAGAGTAAAGCAATTCATTGGTGGATCTGTAATTTTTTATGTCAGAGGCAAGATGGGTTCCTTTTGTGTCTCGAAAAGCCGCTATGCCAACGTTGTTGGTGGGTGTGGCTGATGTATACTTTTCATGAAAGCCCTCGTTGGTTAATAAAAAGACGACATTGTTTTTTGTTTTTTTATGTTACTAATTTATAAGAAAAAATAGCTTCAGGATTTTTATGTCAGAAGAGCCATTTTTAAGAGGCGTGGCGCTAGCTCAGTGGGCTTACGGTGCAGAAAGGCTGGGTGTTCCTGCCTTTGATATCATGAAAACGTGTCGCATTGATCCGGTACAGGCTCTTGAACCTTCCAGTGAAATACCTTTGCCCCTTTTTGAAAACTACCTGCTTGAGTTGATTCTGGCTTCCGGGGATGAGTTGTTCGGTCTCCATATTGGCCAGCAAATCATGCCGGCACTTTATGGTTCGCTGTCAATGCTGATCATGAGCGCCGAGAGTGTTGAAGATGCGGTCCGTTTGGCTATTCAATATTCTCCACTGGTCGTCGGCTCTGCTGGTGGGCTTGACTTCAGAGATAGTGGGGACGACAAGATCTTCCTCGGCTTGCTGGCCTACCGTAATCATGTGGTAAGGCGTCACTGGATCGAGGCTGTTGGGGCTTTGCTGTTTCAGGCTTTCCGGTTCCATAACAAGTCACTGTACCCGGAAAAAATATTCTTTGAGAACAACTCCCCTTCGAAAAAATCCGAGAAAGAGATTCGGGATTTTTTCATCTCTCCCATTCATTTTGGTGCCAGTTTTAATGGTGCCATCATTGCCAGGAAGAAAGCGGAGTTACGATTACATGATTATGGAAAATACAGTCTTGAAATGGCCAGGAAGCTCGCCGATGAGCAGCTTGAAGCTCAAAAAAAGCAGCAGGATGTTATTGGGAAGATAAAACTTCACATAGAGGATTTGATGGGTAGTGCTCCACCTCGGAGAGAAAGTGTTGCAGAAAGGCTGGGGGTTTCTTCCAGGACGTTAGACCGCCGACTCTCTGAAGCGGGGGTAACGTGGCAGCAGTTGGTGGACTCGATTCGAAGCCAGCTTGCCCATGAATATCTGGCCCAACCTCATTACAAGATCAAGGATGTGGCATCCATGCTGGGTTTTGCTGATGTTAGGGCTTTTCAGCGGCGCTTTCGGCATTGGACAGGCATATCCCCTTCACAATATAAAAAATCATTAAACCAGCCTGGCGGATCTGCCGACGAATAGCGTTTCGACAGACCAATCCAGCTTGCTGCAAGGAGAGAGACATGAAGCCAGTCAACCCGATGGATCTGGTGTTTTTATTGCTTGAGCGCCGTAACCAGCCCATGCATGTTGGTGGTCTTTTCCTCGCTAAGCCCCCTGAAGATGCTGGTCCCTCATTCGTTCAAGATCTTGTTGGTCATGTTATGGGGTATAAGGTTCCAACTCCGCCATTCAATCAGCGATTAGTCACGCGTGGTGGTTTCCAATTCTGGACAGAGGATGAGGACTTTGACCTGGAGTCGCATGTTTATCACCTGGCATTGCCAAAACCTGGCCGAATTCGTGAACTGCTGGCATTGATTTCAAAATTGCATAGTGCATTGCTTGATCGCCATAAGCCGCTTTGGGAGGTGTATGTCATTGAGGGAGTCGAAGGAGGACGCGTTGCCGTTTATAGCAAGATTCATCATGCCCTGGTGGATGGCGTGTCAGCCATGCGACTTCTTGAGCGGGGAACTACTGCTGACCCTGATGAGACAATCATCCCTGTTTGGGCCTTGCCGAAAAAACAGAGAAGCAAGCAGGATCAGGATGAATTGGCGCTGGATCCGGTTCGTCAGCTTATTCAACAGGCTCAAGGCGCCAAAAAAATGGCAACTTCAGCGGGCAAGGTTGTTTCAGAGGTAGCCAATTCGATCCGTCGACGCAATAAAGACAAGGATTATGTGTCCATCTTTCAGGCGCCCCGTACTATCTTCAATCAGCGTATATCTGGCAGTCGTCGTTTCGCCGCGCAGTCATGGTCGATGGATCGTATCCGCGCAGTGGGAAAGCGTCATGGAGCAACATTGAATGATATTGTGCTTTCCATGTGTAGTGCCGCACTGCGCCGATATCTCATTGATATAGATGCCTTGCCCGAAAAGCCCCTGGTGACCATGGTGCCCATGTCGTTACGCAAGGACGACTCTGAGGGGGGCAATCAGGTCGCAGTCATTCTGGCAGATCTCGGCACCCATCTTGAGAGCCCCCTGGATCGGTTGAAATCGATTCAGGGGTCTGTGAATAACAGTAAAGAGCGGTTTTCCAGGATGAATCAGGCTGAGAGCATGGCCTATACCTCAGCAATAATGACAGCCCATGGGACGAATATGGCCTTAGGCATTAACCCTGCCTGGCAGGCGTTCAATTTGGTCGTTTCCAATGTGCCTGGAGCTGATAAGCCTCGTTATTGGAACGGGGCCGTCATTGAGGGTATCTATCCGGTCTCGATTGTCATGGACGGTGTGGCGTTGAATATCACGTTAACCAGCTATGCGGGGAATCTGGAATTCGGTCTTATCGGTTGTCAGCGGACAGTGCCGCATTTGCAAAGATTTCTGCAGTATCTGGAGGAGGGGCTGGCTGAGCTTGAGTAATGCGGCGCCTCAGAGACTGAGGCGCCGGTGTTTTTTACTGCGCCAGATAGCCCTGGTTCTGGCCCTGGCTTAGATCAATGGAGCGCCCGTCACTCAGCATGAGTGTGGCCGGTCCGTCGCTGATGATGTCATATTCGAATCCCTGCTCCAGGCAAGTGGCTAAGACATCAATGGTCCCCTGATGAAGGTTTTCCAGCGTTCCGGTCAGGCTGGCATTGACGGGCTCTTCTCCCGTCAGCGTCAATGTCCGATGGCTGCCGACCCAGGGCAACACTTCCGTGCCGCCTTCGAGCACCTTTTTCTCCACGGCGTACTGTTCGGCACCGCAGGCCTGGGTGGTGAGGTCGACTTTTACAGCCTCCTGGCTTCGTCCGGCTAACCCGGACAGCCAGTATGCGCGATTATGATCAATATCATATTCGGGATAGGCATTTTCCGGTTCGTAGCGGAAGGTCACTCTCGACGGGTTTTCCTGTTGGGTGCGGTCCGTGATGTAACGGGCTTCCTTGCTCCATTTGTCGATCAGGATATACGTGAGGTGCTCTGCCACCGGATGCAGATAAAACTGATAGGGCATCTCTCCCTTCAATAACTGTTCTTCCAGCCCCAGAGCCGTCGTCACATGGACAATTTCGTCGGCTCCGCTATACACATGGGCAAAGGGGATGTGTTGCAGATTGCTCACATAATCATAGACATTGTCCACCGCGCCGATGCTGGAGACTTCCTGAATTTCATGAATCGGCGATAGCGCCAGGGACAACTGATCTTCCAGATTGACCAGATCCCCAACGACGGGAATATTATTGATGAGGCTGTCGAGTAAACTGCCTGCCACAGGGATCTGGCCGTCATTGATCAGTTCATGGGTCAGCGGCAGGTTCAGCAGGCTGCCGGTAAAGCCCACCCAGTTGACGCCGGCGGCGTAATCCTGCGGGTAGAGTGCCGCCAACCTCATGGCACCATAGCCTCCCATAGAGTACCCACTAATGATGCGTTTTGCGGAGTCAATCGGGTAATGACGTTCTACATCCGCTTGTACATCACGAACATCTCTCTCTGAAATATCGGAAAAGAAACCCCGTGGCCCGCGCCCGAGGGGGGCAGCCAGGATGCGATTCTGATTTTCGGCGAAAGCGGTCTGGAAATTTGGCTGATTGATCTGGCTGGCATGGTTCGCTTCACAGCCATGCAGGATTATTTGCAAACCAAAGGGACCATCGCCCTCGGGTACATAAAAGCCATAGGGTTGATAGCGACCAAGGTAGTGGAAGTACTGTTCACAGGGAATATTGGTGTCGCCGTGGCGTCCCGGGATACCGCGGAGAGAGACCCCCTCACCGGGTGGCAGTGTGTACTCAGAGGTATACACCCGTTGCTGGAAGCCTTTCACGTCGGCAGGTGCCAGCTGGACCCGGTTCTCCAGGTCGGCACGTTCCACGGTATGACCAAACTCCGAGATATCACCATTGGCGAGTACCCGGGCCTGGATGTCTTCCCAGAAATTTCCTCCATCCGGCAGGATCTGTTCCGGCAGTGCGCCCGCTCTGGCCAGTTCGTGTGGGCCTCGGAAGGCCACATTCATAACGGTGCCGTTGGCCTGGGCTACCACAGCCTGGATGCGCCAACTCGGGCTGTCGGGAGCCGGAATGCTCCCTGACAGGGTATTGCTTACCGGATCACCTTGCTCGAAACGATAGAGCTTGTCCCAGCCATCGCTGCGAATGCCAAGGCCGTCCCAGTCGCCACCGCCGGTGGCAGGATCGTTGTCCGTATCAATGGCCAGAACCGCCAGGGCATCGTCACTGCCATAAAGCGTATTCAGCTCGAAGCTGACATGAATCTGATCTCCGTCGAGCTGTAGTGTCAATTTAGCCAGGTCCGCGGTGTTTTCCAGGCCGGCCGGGTAGCGTTGATCCCCGGCGGTGGGGGAAAGCAGACCCGGTGTCGTGGCGATTGGACTACCAATTCCACCAGCCCGGGTCAGGAGATTGAGCAGGTCGATGCCGTTTGTAGGGGAAATCCCCACCAGCCCTCCATCGGCGCCATAATCATCATAGATGTAGTCTCGATAGATCAGGGCGCCATCACAAAGCTCCACGGTACCCGCCACCCAGCTGTCACGGTCGCAGGAAATGCCGGTGATCGGCGGGGTCGGCTCGGGGGGTTCCGTAGTGGGAGGCGGGGCCGGATTATTGTTCGGGGCAGGCGCCGGGGACGAACTGCCACCGCCACCGCACGCAGCAATCAGGGCCACGGTGGAAAGAAATGACAATCCTTTCAGGTAACGCATCATTATTATCCTTTTGATGGTGATCATGAGCAGGCCTGGACGGGAAGGATCAGCTCACGTCACGGCCCTCAATAAATTTGTACATGAATCAGGAAGTGAATCGGGGTGGAAGAATGCGGAAAATTGTAACCATGCGGTTAATGCCTTTGATCGTCGATTGCCGTGCCGTCACTCACACCAGCACCCGGCACGACCAGCGTTCTCGCTTTGTGATTCATCACCAACCTTGCCGGGGGCGTCAGGGTTTACGCGACAGCGAGATGTCCCGATAACGACTGGGCGTTTGCCCGGTCTGTTTCTTGAACCAGCGAATGAATGACTGGCTTTCGGTATAACCCAGGGCCATGGCAATGTTTTCGATGGTTCGGTTACTGGTGGAAAGGTATTCGATGGCCAGGGTGAGCATGACTTGCTCATGGAGAGCGCGATAATTGATATTTTCCCTGGAAAGCTGCCGGTGAAGATGACGACTGCTGATGCCCAATGCGCTGGCGAGATTCTCCTTTGACGCCTGCCTGGACAGGATCTGTTCCCGGGTTATCTTGTAGGCACGATAGTAGAACCCCTTCACGGTGCGGGATGCTTCCAGTGATTGGGCATGCTGCTCCAGCGAATGCATCAAGCCCGGGTCCGCACTATTGAAAGGCTGGGACAGAGTTTCAACAGGCATGACCAGCCCATTGTGTTTCTGGTTGTACCGAACACGGCAACCAAAATGAGCCTCCACTTCCTTTCTTGCCGCCATCGTTTGTGGCGCCGAGTGGGTGAATCGCACTTCGGTGAGCCAGGGGCATTGGGGATCCTTGAGCAGGCTGCGGGTAGTACTGAATGCTGCAAGGATGAATTCTGACGCATGGCGTTCGAAGGTGGGATTCAGGGTATAAGCGGACCATGACCAGACGCAGCGTCCCGGTTCTTTCTGCAGCCCGGTTTTGCCAAAGCCGCTGAGCAGATGCTCGTAGCGGATGCAGAGAAGGATGAAATCCTGCAGATTCTGGCAAGCCTGACGAATATAACCCAGCACACCAAATCCCTCGGGCCTGACCCGTTGGGCAAGATGGAATCCGAATAACTCATCCCCGGTTTCGTTCAGGCAATGACTAAGCAGGTTTTCCAGCAGCAGCGCCGGCACTTCTTGCTGGTTATCCAGCCATAGACTGCTGGTATAGCCCTCCCGTTCGAGAAGGGTGTCCAGGTCCAGACCCATGTCGGGCAAGCTGAGAGACAGATGTCGGAGCAGGCCGGCCTGAACGGGAAGTAGCGAGAAGACGGAGTTATTGTCTGCCATGAGGGTCAGGGAGTAATGCCGTTTATTCGTTCTTGTTAATCCGTGGCAATACACACGGTTGCATGAAATATAGACAGTTAGCGCAGGGATTACAGGGGCCTGATCGGCCCCCGAATAAACATTTCAGGCCAAAACTGCTGTCATTAACAAAAATGAAACGCGTTTAATGACTATTTTTGCGCATCACCACCACCGTTTCCTGAATGGCCACCAGGACCAGAATCAGGGTGGTAGCTACCGCGACGGCGACGGGTGGTACATGGAAGGCGGCAACGCAGAGCATAGCCAGAAGTGCCAGTCCAATATAATGGGAAAGCGGCTGGCCGTTGAACACCAATCGCTTGAACAGAATGTTGGCGATAAGGTAGAGGGCGGTGCCTCCGATCATGGCGACCATGGTGCCGATACCGGTATGCCCAAGGGGATGGGCGAGAACAAACTCGTCAGCAGCGGCCACCAGCACGATGGCAATAATCAACAATAGATGCACATAGGTGTAGACCACGCGGGCAAGGTGTCCACGGTTATCACTGCTGGCGATAACCTCGCTGGCTTTTTCTGCGCTGAGACTGAAGTAGATCCACCACATGGCCACGGTGGCGACAAAGGCGCTGATAAACGCCGTGAAGGTGGCCAGGTCCCAGTGCGCGCCCGAAAAGGTATTGCCCGTCACCAGCAGTGATTCCCCCAGGGCAATGATGAGCAAGAGTCCGCAGCGTTCCGCCATGTGCGGGCCGGAGATATCCCACTCCTTAGTGTCAGAGCGGCCGAGTCCGGGGACCGCGAAGGACAGGGAGGCGGAGGCATACTCGATGAGCAGGGCCAGGCTCCAGAGGACGGTTCGGGTTGTGCCTTCCTGAAGGGCGCCGGTTATCCAGAGAACGCCCGAGACAGCGAACCAGATGGTCATGCGGATAAAGCCGCGATGCAGTTCCGGTCGGTGCTGTCGGCTGCAAAGGCAAATAAAAACGGTACGGCCGATTTGCATGGCAACGTAGCAAAGTGCAAACAACAGGCCGTGTTTTCCAAAGGCATCGGGAATGGCAATGGACAGGCCCATCCCCAGCAGCATCAATACAAAGAGCATCAGTCGAACGGCAACGGTCTCCGGGTCCAGCCAGTTGGTGACCCAGGTGGTGAAGACCCACACCCACCAGACGGCCAATATCACCAGCAAACCCTGGTAGACCCCGTAAGGGGTGAAATGGGCAATCAGCAGGTGAGCACTTTGTGTAATTGCGTAGACGAAGACCAGATCAAAGAACAGCTCGGAGAAAGAGACCTTGTGTTCTGAATGATCGCCCTTGGGGCGAAAGAGCCCATGTGTCGGGGAGTGCATGGCTGCTCCTGTTGGATGCTTGATATGGCAGGGATGGCCCCGCCAGGCGGGGCCGGATGGATCACTTCCCTTCAGTCAGGGTGCTGTAGCTGGTAATCAGATTACGGTAATCCGGAATGTGCTTGGAGAAAAGCGCACCCAGGCCTTCGATATCGTTGCGCCAGTCACGATGCAGTTCGCAGGCGGTACCGAACCAGGTCATCAGCTGGGCGCCGGCAGAGGTCATGCGATCCCAGGCCGCGTCACGGGTCATGGCATTGAAGGTACCGGAAGCGTCAGTGACGATGAAGACCTCGAAATCTTCCTCCAGGGCGGACAGTGCCGGGAAGGCCACGCATACCTCGGTGACCACACCGGCGATGATCAGCTGTTTCTTGCCAGTGGCTTTCACTGCCTTGACGAAGTCTTCGTTATCCCAGGCGTTGATCTGGCCCGGGCGCGCGATGTAAGGCGCATCCGGGAAGATTTCTTTCAGCTCGGGGACCAGCGGACCATTGGGGCCAGTCTCAAAGCTGGTGGTGAGAATGGTCGGCAGGTTGAAGTACTTGGCCAGATCGGCCAGGGCCAACACGTTGTTCTTGAACTTGTCCGGATCAATGTCGCGAACCAGAGACAGCAGGCCGGCCTGATGGTCGACCAGAAGCACTGCCGCATTGTCCTTGTCGAGGCGATTGTATTGCTTACCCATAGTCATTCTCCTGGTAGTAATGGGTAGCGATGTCGCTACCCGTGATTGAAATCGTTACGATGACATCTTTCCGAAATCACCCTGTTGGAAATCCCGGATCGCCTGGCGAATTTCCTCCTTGGTGTTCATGACAAAAGGGCCATAGCCTTCAATGGGTTCGTTCAGTGGCTCGCCGGCGATCAGCAAAAGCTGGCTATCGGCCTCCGCCTGAATTTGCACCTGGTCACCCTGTGCACTGAGCACAACCATCTGGCCGACGGCGGCACGAGCGTGTTCATTGATCAGACAGCACCCGTTTCTGGCGATCACAGCCGTATTCCAGCCATCGGGTACCTCGAGGATCACATTGGCATGAGCCTGCACGGTGACATCCCAGACCAGCATGGGAGAGAAGGTCCTGGCTGGGCCCTTGTGCCCTTGATAGTCACCGGCAATGACCCGAATTTCGCCCTTGCCGTCGTCCAGGGGCGCCACGGGAATCTGTTCACCGGTAATCCCCTGATACGAAGGCGGTGTCATCTTGTCGGCGGCGGGCAGATTGACCCACAGCTGAATCATTTCCAGGTGTCCGCCCTGGTAGGTGAATGCCGGAGAATGAAACTCCTCATGGAGAATGCCGGAACCGGCAGTCATCCACTGCACATCCCCGGGCCCGATCACGCCACCCTCACCGGTGGAATCCCGGTGCGCCACTTCGCCCTGGTAGACAATCGTGACGGTTTCAAAGCCGCGATGGGGATGCTCACCCACACCGCGAGGCTTGGTCGCTGGGGGAAAGCGGGCCGGGCCGGCATAGTCCAGTAACAGAAATGGGCTCAGTTGCTTGCCGTGACTTTCATAGGAAAACAGGGAGCGAACCGGAAAACCGTCACCGACCCAGTGGGGTTGAGGCGCGGAGTAAACACCCAGAATTTTTTTCATCGACGCTCTCCTTATCAATCTGCTAGGAATAATAGGGATGGAACAGAAGTGCTGATAGGTGGCAAAATCGTGATGCAGCGTTGCATTTTTGGAACGATAAATGGAAGACCTTAACGACCTGTATTACTTCGCCAAGGTGGTGGAATACGGCGGTTTTGCCCCGGCGGGGCGGGCCATTGGTGTCCCCAAGTCCAAGCTCAGCCGGCGGGTGGCCGCCCTGGAAGAGCGTCTGGACGTTCGCTTGCTAAACAGATCGAGCCGTCAATTTTCAGTCACTGAAATTGGTGGGCAGTACTACGAGCACTGCAATGCCATGCTGATCGAAGCCGAATCTGCCCAGGAAGCCATTGATGCCGTCCGTGCGGAGCCCCGTGGCGTGATTCGGTTAACCTGTCCGATAACGCTGTTGCATGTCCATATCGGGCCTTTTCTGGCCGACTTTCTGCGGAAATACCCCCATATCACTATCCATCTGGAGGCCACCAACCGCCGGGTGGACCTGATCAATGAAGGAGTGGACGTGGCCATTCGGGTGCGCCCACCCCCGTTGCAAGACAGCGATCTGCGACTGCGGGTGTTATCCGACAGGGGGTTGGCCCTGGTTGCCAGCCCGGAGCTGGTAGCGCAATTCGGTATGCCGTGCCATCCACGAGAACTGGAGCTGTGGCCCAGTCTGGGGCTGGGTTCGCCGCGGCCGGATTTTCGCTGGGAGTTACGGGGCGAGGATGGCAGCCAGATCAGTGTTTTTCACCAGCCTCGTTTCGTTACCACGGACATGATCGCCCTGCGCCGTGCCGCCATGGCGGGAGTCGGGGTGGTGCAGCTGCCCATACTGACGGTGCAAAGACAACTGGAGCGCGGTGAGCTGGTGCGGGTTCTGCCCCACTGGGCGTTACATCGGGATATCATCCATGTGGTGTTCCCGTCACGGCGGGGTGTCCTCCCCGCGGTGAGAACCCTGATTGACAGTCTTGTGGAATTCTATGAGTCCTTTGATGAGGAATGATTCAGGGGAAGCGTTAATCGCTGGCATGTTCCAGACGATACTGTCTCGGTGTTTTGCCAAACCAGACCCGGCAAGCGCGGTTAAAGGCGGATTGCTCCGAGTAGCCCAGCAACCCCGCAATCTGGCTGAAAGGCATGTTGGGATCAGCCAGGTATCGTGTGGCTAGAGCTTGTCGTTCCTGACTGAGAATTTCCTCGAAGGTGGTGCCTTCACTTTTCAGCTTTCGTTGCATGGTGCGCTTGTGCATGGACAGTTCCGCCGCAATGACTTCACTGTGACACTGGTTTATCGGTAGCAATGTGTGGATCAGTCGCACCACATTCTCGGTCATGGACACCGGATTGGGCGCTTGCTGGGCGGCCAGGTAGTGTTCGGCCAGCTGCCAGGTCTGGTGGTCGGCACTGGATAACGGTAGCGAAAAGGCAGCTTCGGGTAATTCGAAGCCGCACCAGGGTTGACGAAAGTGGCTGGGGCACTGGAAGACCGAGTCGTAGATGGTCTTGTCACTGGCCCGGTCGTGCATGAAATGGACACTCAGTGGTCGAAAATCTTCTCCACAAAGCAGCGTCATCACTTGGCGCATATTGGCCAGACTCAGCTCATAGGCCTGAAGTTGATAGGGGCCGTTGCCGTCTTCAATCGTGAAATTCAGGCGGACTGTCCTTTGTTTGCCCGACATCCCTGGAATGTAGTTGAGCTTGAGTGCCGGGCAATGGAGGTGCAAATAGCGGGCGATACTGTATGAGGCATCGCCTACCGTTGGGGCGCTACGGGCAATCACGGTAATGGGGCCGAGAATATCCATGCCCTGGAATTCTGCTAACCGCAAACCCAACTCCGGGAAATTCAACGTTTTCGCGGTGTCCTCGAAAAGCGCTGCCATATCGCGATAGACCAGAAAAGACTGGTCATCACGCTGCGCAGCAGCAGGAATATTATGCCTGGCAAGCAAGGGGAGAGGGTCCTCGCCTCGCTGGATCAGCAGCTCATCATAGCCCCACAAGTTTGTTGCCCTGATCAGGTTGGCCATGCTGTCTCCCTGAAAATACCCACATTGATCCGGATACAGATCAACTGATTGCTATGTCGCGATACGTCAAAAAACTGTCTTGATTCGTCAAGAAAGTCAACGGTCCTTTCTGAAATAGTGCTTTCAGTTTGTCGATCCCGGGTACCTCAGCCTCCGGGTGTATCAATGTGCGCAACAGGAGAAAGACATAATGATAAAAAAATTCACTATGGTGATGTTAGTTACCGGGCTGGCTGCTTGTGGAGGAGAAAACAGCGACTCTTCAACGGTTACTGCCGCTGAGCCCAGGCTCAGTACCTGCTTCTGGAACGGCCCTTATGTGAAGGAAAATCCGGCAGCAAACTTTGCCTATCCGGATTCCGGTGCCGCCTACTGGACCGCAGAATATTCACTGCCGGAAGGGGCTACACTAAAGCTCGATGGGGAGTTTCCCTATTCACGCTATATTTCCTATAACAGCTATCGCAGTGACGGTTCTCCGGCGGATGTGATGGCTGATAACAATATCGTGCCGGAACAGGGCGCAGTGAATCCCTTCGTGAATGGCAATCCACGTCAGGGACAGCATCGTGGCTATCAGATTGAGGTTGCTGCGGGGAGCGTGCCGGAGGATCGTGCCGAAAATACCTTGTATGACAATGCGGAAGAGGGGAAGTCCATCCTGATGTATCGGATTTATGTCCCCGACGAAGGCAAGGGGATCCTGGGTGGAGTGGAATTACCTGAGGTTACTGTGACAACCGCTGATGGGGTAACGCATACCGGTGACGCTGCCTGTGAACAAATCGACGCCCAGCAAAAGCTGGTGCAGATTCCGCGCGTTCCGGAAGAGGCGTATGCCCAGGCGAGACAGAACAACCCGGCCCGAGTGCCACCTATCTGGCAGGCGATTTATAACTTCCAGTGGGGCTTCGAATGTGGGTTTTACTATCTCTGCGATACCGATCCGGTCCGTCAGGTTGGCTGGTATGCGAATCTTGATAATCAGTACATGAGCAGCTTCCTGGACAAAAGTATCAAGCCCGTCGTGGTCATTCGCGGAAAGATTCCTGCAACCCCGAAAACGCTTGGAGGAGATGAGTATTTCGATACGTCAGAGGCGCAGCTGCGTTACTGGTCTATCTGCCAGAATGAATACTACTCGCAACGGGTAGAAGCCTGCCTCTACGATGAGCAGATCACCATTAACCCTGATGGAAAGTTCACCATTGTGACCAGCACAGAGGCAGACAGACCGGAAAATGCCAGTGAGCAATGTGGGGTGGGTTTCCTGCCCTGGCCTGAAAATGGCGATGGCTTTTCCATTGAGGAAGGCCGGGAAGACCATGCGGATGATGCCCTGGTGATTGTCAGAAACATGCAACCCATGAATGGCTTCGACCAGGCAATCCAGGATACCCAAAAGCCCGGTGATGAAGCGGAGGTGCTGGGAGAGTATCTTCCCTCCATCGAATATTTCACAACGGAAGAATTCGAAGCGTTGGGTTGTGATGCCTATAACGCATTATAAAAACCCATGAGCCAGCAAAACGGCCCCGTTTCCCGGGGCCGTTTTGCGTTGGGACGCCGTAGAAACTGCGATGCGCGGTTGTCGCGATTCGTCAAAAAAAAGTCTCCATTCGTCAATATCGAATTCACCAATCCTGAAATAGTCAGTGACCAGCATAGAATTGATAACAAGGAGGCGTTATGACCCCCGAGCACTACGACATCATCATCATTGGCGCGGGGTTGTCCGGCATTGGTACGGCCAGCCACATCGCTCGTGAATATCCCCATAAGCGTATTGCCATTATCGAGCGCCGTGAAAAAGTCGGTGGCACCTGGGATCTGTTTCGCTACCCCGGTATTCGCTCCGATTCCGATATGGCCAGCTTCGGTTTCAACTTCAAACCCTGGTACTCCAACAAGGTGTTGGCAAAAGGCGGGGACATCCGTGATTACGTGGCAGATACCGCCAGGGAGTTCGGTCTCTACGACAAGGTCAAGTACGGTCTCAAAATCGATCATGCTGACTGGTCCAGTCGCGATCAGCGATGGGAGCTTTCCACACTGCATGAAGCCAGCGGTGAAGACCGGCATTTTACCTGTGACTTCATGGTCAATTGCGCCGGTTACTACAACTTTGATCGGGGATATCAGCCGCACTTTGCCGGTCAGGAGCGTTTCAAGGGAGAGATTGTTCACCCCCAGCACTGGCCGGAATCGCTGGATTACAACGGCAAGAAAGTGGTGGTGATCGGTAGTGGAGCTACCGCCATTACGGTTGTGCCGGCCATGGCGGAAAAAGCGGAAAAGGTTACCATGCTGCAGCGTTCACCCAGTTACATCATGGCAATGCCGGACACCGACAAACTGTCCATGGCCTTGAACAAGGTGCTACCACGAAAATGGGTCTTTAACCTGGCCCGTGGTCGTAACATCCTGCTTCAACGCGGGCTGTATCTCGCCTGTCAGCGCTGGCCAAGGCCCGCCAAAAAATTGCTGGTATCGCATATGCACAAGCAGGCGCCGAATATCGACAAGCGTCATTTCAGCCCCAGCTACATGCCCTGGGACCAGCGTTTATGTGCTGCACCGGATGGTGATTTCTTTGCCTGCCTCCGCTCGGGCAAAGCCGATATCGTGACCGATCACATTGATCAGTTTGATGAAAAAGGCATTGTTCTGAAGTCAGGCAAGCACCTGGCGGCGGATATTATCGTGACCGCCACGGGGCTGGACTTGCAGCTGATGGGCGGGCTGACACTATCGGTGGACGGAAATCATGTCCCTCTGCCGGAAAAAATGCCCTACAAAAGCATCCTGGTTCAGGACGTGCCCAACTATGCCTGGATTTTTGGTTATACCAATGCGCCCTGGACGCTGAAATGTGACATCGGCGGGCAATACCTGTGCCGCCTCTTCGATCACATGGAAGAAAGTGGCTTTACCGTGGCGACCCCCGTAGATCGCTATGGAAATCATACCGATGAGGGAATGCTTGACGGCTTTGCTCCCGGCTATATCAATCGAGCGAAAGACATCATGCCACGGCAGGGAAAGCAGGCCCCATGGAAAGTGACGATGCATTATGGTAACGACAAGCGGGTCCTTCTGGAAGAACCGGTGGATGACGATATTTTGCAGTTTGATACACGGGCCGGTCGAGATGATGAACACGTACCAGCGTTAAAGGTGGCAGGATGAATTCGGAAAATGTGAATCCGGAGGCGGGGGGCGACAGCCTCCCCCAGCAGCCGGACGTAGTGCTGGTGCACGGCATGTGGAGCCTGCCGGAGACCCTGCGGGAGCTACACGATGCTTTCGTGGCAATGGGGTATGGTGTGGAGTCCCTGTGTCTTCCGCACCACTATGAAAAATCGGTCTATGACGATGATCGCAAGGCCCGATTGGCCTCGGCCCGGCTGGAAGACTACGTGGATCATATCGTCGAGCGAATTCGCCAGAAATCCCGCCCACCGATTCTGGTGGGCCATTCCATGGGGGCGCTTCTGGCACAACTGGCCGCTGCCCGGGTGCCTTGCGAAAGGCTGGTCCTGCTGTCGTCGGCCGCTCCGGCAGGCATCAATGGCCTCGGCTTATCAGTCATTCGCACCATGGGCCGAAACTTGTGGCAGTTTCCTCTATGGAAGGCCGTCACCGAAGTGACGGAAGCGCAGGTCAGATATGGCATCGCCAATGCGCAAAGTCCGGCCCTGCAACAGCATATTGCCAGAAACTGTACTTATGAATCGGGCATGGCGACCTGGCAAATCTCCATGGGGCTAATGCTACGCTCCCGTTCTTCCGCCCATGTGGATTTTTCACGAATTCAGTGCCCGGTGCTGATTATCGGAGGAACTGCTGACCGCATTACCCCAATCAGCATACAGCGTCAGATTGCTAACCGATTCAGGGGGAAAGCTACATTGATAGAGATTGCTGATTGTTGTCACTGGACCATCGGAGGCGCATTTTTTCCGCAGATTCAGAGCGCTATTCATGAGTGGCTGGGTTTCAAGTAGCAGCAAGCAGGATAACGAATCCGTTTTCCTTATCGGTGTACGTCGTCTCAAAAGTGTTAAGGTTATTGGCGTGAGTAGCAGCTTTGCCGAGAACGGATCAATGGCAAAAAAAGTGTGCACTATCCAATAAGCCCCTACAGTAATCTGGAGGGACATTATGTCCCGCATCGCCGTTTTTGCCGACGTTCAGAATATTTACTACACCACTCGCCAGGCTTTTGGGCGACAGTTCAATTATCGCGCATTGTGGGAACAGCTCTGTAATCAGGGAGAGGTTGTCAGCGCCATTGCCTATGCCACCCATCGTGGCGATGACGGCCAGACCAAATTTCAGGATGCCCTCAAGCACATCGGCTTTACCGTAAAGCTTAAGCCCTATATCCAGCGTAGTGATGGTTCCAGCAAAGGGGACTGGGATGTGGGTATCGCCGTGGATGTGATGACCCTGGCGCCGCAGGTGGATACCGTGGTGTTGCTATCCGGTGATGGCGATTTTGATGTGCTGCTGGAGCGGATCAACGTTGATCCTGGCGTTCGAACGGAGGTCTATGGGGTTGCGTCACTGACAGCGCGTTCCCTGATTGATAGCGCCTCGGAGTATCACCCGATTGGGGATGATCTTCTGTTGTAGCAATTGGGCCGATCGTCGGGCTGGGCGTAAGGAGTCTTACGTATCGAGGAAGAGCCGTTGGAGCTTTGCTCGCAAAGCGAAGGGGGGTTGCTGTTCTTCAAGCGCTTCGCTTTGCGAGCAAAGCTCCAACGGTGTTTTGATAGCTTGCCTACCATACCCCCGTTTTAGCGTGCGGCGTCCAGGGCCTGGCTGATGTCTGCCAGGATATCGTCAATGTGCTCGATGCCGATGGACAGGCGCACCATCTCGCGGCTGACGCCGGCGTTGGCCAGTTCCTTGTCATCCAGCTGCCGGTGAGTGGTGGAGGCCGGGTGGCACGCCAGGGAGCGGGCATCGCCAATGTTCACCAGGCGCAGGATCAGTTGCAGGGCGTCGATGAATCGCGCCCCGGCTTCCTGGCCGCCCTCGATGCCGAAGCTGAGAATGCCGGACGCGCGGCCGTTCATGTATTTCTGCGCCAGCGCATTGTCCGGGCTTTCCGGCAGGCCGGCGTAGTTCACCCAGTTGACCTGGGGGTGGTCACGCAGGAACTCGGCCACCTTCTGGGCGTTTTCACAATGGCGGTCCATGCGTAGCGGCAGGGTTTCAATGCCCTGCAGGACCAGAAAGGTATTCATGGGGCTCAGGGCCGCACCGGTGTTACGCAGTGGCGCCACCCGTGCGCGACCGATGAAGGCGGCTTCACCGAGGGCCTCGGTATAGACCACACCGTGGTAGGACGGGTCCGGTTCATTGAGTACCCGGAAACGCGCCTTGTGTTCAGTCCAGGGGAATTTCCCGGAATCCACAATTACCCCGGCCACGGAGTTGCCGTGCCCGCCCATGTATTTGGTCAATGAGTGGACCACGATATCCGCACCGTGCTCGATGGGCCGCCACAGATAGGGGGTAGCCACGGTATTGTCGACGATCAGCGGCACACCGGCCTTATGGGCCACCTCAGCCAGGCGGGCGATGTCGACGATGTTGCCGGCCGGGTTGCCCACGGACTCACAGAACACGGCCTTGGTGTTGTCATCAATGGCGGCAGCCAGGGCATCAAAATCATCGTGGCTGACAAAGCGAGCTTCGATACCACGGCGCGGCAGACTGTGGGCAAAGAAGTTGTAGGTGCCCCCATAGAGCTTGCTGGTGGTGACAATGTTGTCGCCCACTTCGGTGATGGTTTCCAGCGCATATTCGATGGCTGCCATGCCGGAGGCCACTGCCAGCGCGCCCACGCCGCCTTCCATGGCCGCGACCCGTTCCTCCAGCACCGCATTGGTGGGGTTCATGATGCGGGTGTAAATATTCCCGGGTACCTTCAGATCAAACAGATCCGCCCCATGCTGGGTATTGTCGAAGGCATAGGACGTGGTCTGGTAGATCGGTGTCACCACTGCCTTGGTGGTGGGATCCACCTGAAAGCCGGCACGCACGGCAAGGGTTTCCATCTTCATGAGCAGTCCTTGTGTTGTTGTGTGAGTGAGTCAGTGTCAGAGCGTATAAAACTGTGGAATGGTTATCCGGCGTTATGTCCGGCTTACGGACAGCAGCTGTAAACGCAAAAAATGGCCCTGGTGCGGCCAGCGTATCTCGTTCCCCACTTTCAGGCCGAGCAGGGCGGCCCCGGCCGGGGTCAGAATGGAAATGGCGTCGCTGACGGTCTGTGTCTCGTGGGGCAGGGTCAGCACTCTTTCGTGCTCCCTGCCGGTGGCAACATTGCGAAACCGCAGGCGACTGCCGAGGGTAACCACGTCCTCTGGCATGGCGCTCGCCTCCACAATATTGGCCCGGGCCAGTTCGTCGTAAAGGTAATCGATCTGGTCCGAATCGCCCTTGAAGTTATCCAGCACGGCAAACAGGCGGTCACGGTCTGTGGTACTGACGGTAATAGGGGGTAGTGTGTTCATGGTGTTCTCCTGACGGTGTTAACAGTGGTTTTGCCGGGTCGCCGAACCCCGGTGTGTCATCGGGTGTTCGGCGTCAGGAGAGAAAGGCAGGGGTGCTCGCAACCTGCGCGAAAGCGCCGGCAGTGGAGTAAGGCATGAAGCTGTCAGTAACAGCAATAGTAGCGCGAACGAGATTCATGGAGTGAGATTAGCAGAGCCGGTTATTTTGTCCAGCGTGCTGTGAACCAGCGCGTCGGGAGGACAGGGCAGGGCGCTGACGGCCATGCCAAATAACCAAACGCAACGAATCTCATAATGCTGTTTTGCCATGAATATGGATGATTTGGCTATTGGCAGTTGATCGTCACGGCACCAGTATCGACCGTGGCCCATAACAATAAGGAGATCGGGATGGCGCGAAAATTATCCATTATGGATTCCGGCTGGCTGATGATGGAAACCCGGGAAACCCCCATGCATGTGGGCGGGTTGGCCCTGTTTGCGATACCTGAGGATGCCCCCAGCGACTACATGGAAAGCGTTTACCGCTTCATGGTGGAAGTGGATGGGGTGTGCCGGCCCTTCAGCCAGAAGATCCAGTCACGGCTGCCCGGTCGACTGGATGCGGCCTGGGTGGAGGACAAGAATTTTGATATTGATTACCACGTACGCCACTCCGCTTTGCCGCGCCCTGGCCGGGTGCGGGAGTTGCTGGCGCTGGTGTCACGGCTGCATGCCCAGCGTCTGGATCCGGGGCGGCCCCTGTGGGAGAGCTATCTGATCGAAGGCCTGGAGGGCAACCGCTTCGCCCTTTATACCAAGATGCACCATTCCATGGTGGACGGCATGGCCGGCATGCACCTGATGCAGTCGCGGATGGCCAGCAGCGCCGACGAAAATCTGCCGGCGCCCTGGTCCGGGGAATGGGACAAGCGCAAGAAACCCCGCAAGAAAAGCGTGGCAGTGGCTGCCAAGGCCGGGGTGCTGGATGGGGCGGGCAGTGTGCGCCGGGGTGCCGGGCAACTGGTGGATCTGTTGCGTCTGCCCAAAGACAGTAATGTGAAAACCATCTACCGGGCCCCCAAGACGGTGCTCAATCGTCGCGTTACCGGTGCCCGCCGGTTCGCCGCCCAGTCCTGGTCTCTGCCGCGCATCAAGGCCGCGGCAAAAAAACACAACGGCACCGTCAACGATATTTTTCTGGCCATGTGTGGCGGCGCCATGCGCCGCTACCTGGAAACGCTGGATGCCTTGCCCGCCGAGCCGCTGGTGGCCCAGGTGCCGGTGTCCTTGCGCAGCGCCGATCAGGCCGAAGGCGGTGGCAATGCCATCACCACGGTACAGGTAAGTCTGGCCACCCACATTGCCAGCCCGCTGGGCCGCCTGGTCGCCATTCAGGAATCCATGCAGGCGGTGAAGACCCGGCTGGGTGAGATGCAGAAGTCGGATATCGACGCCTATACAGTGATGACCAACATGCCTCTCTCCCTGGGACAGGTGACGGGCCTGTCGGGCCGGGTCAGCCCCATGTTCAACCTGGTGATCTCCAACGTGCCGGGGCCAAAAGACACCTTGTACTTCAATGGCGCAGAGTTGCTGGCCTCCTACCCGGTATCCCTGGTGCTGCACGGGTATGCGCTGAATATCACCGTGGTCAGCTACAAGGACAGTCTGGAGTTCGGGGTGATCGGCTGCCGTGACACCCTGCCGCATATCCAGCGCTTCCTGGATTATTTCGAGGCCTCGTTGGCCGAGCTGGAATAGCGCCTTGGGCGGTACGGGTCGGCGGTGGTATCTTGCGGGTTCGCTGGCAGGATTATATTCGGAGACACCGTGCATCACGACGACATCGCCCAGGCCGTGCGGCAACTGGCAGAGCAGCTGATCCAGCAATCGATCATGGTCGTTACGGCGGAATCCTGCACCGGGGGCGGCATTGCCCAGGCGTTGACCGCCCTTGCAGGGTCTTCCCGCTGGTTCGAGCGGGGTTTCGTGACCTATTCCAATGAGGCCAAGCAGGAGATGCTCGGGGTGCAGAGCGCCACCCTGGAGCGCACCGGCGCGGTCAGTGAAGACACCGCGCTGGAGATGGCGCTGGGTGCGGTACGGCATTCCCGTGGACAGGTAAGCATGGCCGTCACCGGCATCGCCGGGCCGGAGGGCGGCTCTCCTGACAAGCCCGTGGGGACGGTATGGATTGCCTGGGGGCACCACAATGGACAGGCCGAGGCGCAGTGTTTTCATTTTTCCGGTGACCGGGATGCCGTCCGTCAGCAGACGATTGTGGAAGCCATTCGGGGCTTGAATGCGCGCCTGAAGTCGCCACAATCGTCATCATTCACCGGGCCTTAAGCGCCGGGTGACACCTTTCACGCCTCCCTTGCCGGGCATCGACGATGCTTCTGACAAGGCCATGGGCATGGAGAATCAACGATTTACCGCACTGATGATGGCAAGAACGCATCAGCCTGCAAGCGGTCCCGGTTGCCGGGGTTGCAATGAGCCGCAATAGCTGTTCATAATACTGTCCATATTGTCAGTGCTGGCTAAAAGGCCAGATACGGCAAGGTACAATACGGTCGCCGTCAATGAATGACGCACCAGTTAACGGAGAGGGGTCACATGAGCGATAAAGGTAAGGCGCTGTCTGCGGCGCTGTCACAGATCGAGCGTCAATTCGGCAAGGGTTCCGTCATGCGCATGGGCGATCGCAAGCGCGAGCGCATGCCGTCCATTTCCACCGGCTCTCTGGGTCTGGACATCGCTCTGGGAATTGGCGGTCTGCCGAAAGGGCGTATCGTGGAAATCTACGGGCCGGAATCCTCCGGTAAAACTACCCTGACCCTCAGCGTGATTGCCCAGGCGCAGAAAAAAGGCGCCACCTGTGCCTTCGTGGATGCGGAGCACGCGCTGGACCCGGACTACGCGGAGAAACTGGGTGTCAACGTGGATGACCTGATCGTGTCCCAGCCCGACACCGGCGAGCAGGCGCTGGAAATTACCGACATGCTGGTACGTTCCGGCGCCGTGGACGTGGTGATCGTGGATTCCGTGGCGGCCCTGGTGCCCAAGGCGGAAATCGAAGGTGAAATGGGCGATGCCCACGTGGGCCTGCAGGCCCGCCTGATGAGTCAGGCCCTGCGCAAGATCACCGGTAACGTGAAAAATGCCAACACCCTGGTGGTGTTCATCAACCAGATCCGCATGAAGATCGGTGTGATGTTCGGTAACCCGGAAACCACCACCGGCGGTAACGCCCTCAAGTTCTACTCCTCCGTGCGCCTCGATATCCGTCGTATCGGTGCGGTGAAGCAGGGTGATGAAGTCACCGGTAACGAAACCCGGGTCAAGGTGGTGAAGAACAAGGTATCGCCGCCGTTCCGACAGGCCGAATTCCAGATTCTCTACGGCCAGGGGATCAACCAGCTGGGTGAAGTGCTGGACCTGGGCGTACAACAGGGCCTGGTAGACAAGTCCGGTGCCTGGTACGCCTACAAGGGCGACAAGATCGGTCAGGGCAAACAGAATGCCTGTGACTTCCTGCGGGAGAATCCGGCCATTGCCGAGGAAATCGAGCAGGAAATCCGTGCGCGCTTGCTGCCGGATCCCACTGAGGCGCCGGCTGTCAAGGAAGAGGAAGCTGAAGTCGGTAATGAGTGAACCGCTCACGGAATCCGAATTGCGCCAGCGGGCCGTGGGCCTGCTGGCGCGTCGGGATCACGCCCGCCGCGAGCTGGAGACCAAGCTGCGTCAAAAGGTGGGTGAGCATCCGGCGCTGAACACGGTGATGGCCTGGTGTGAAGAACATGGCTTTATCGACGACCGGCGATTTGCCGGTTTTTTTGTGCGTTCCAGGATCGAGCGGGGGCAGGGCGCCCTGCGAATCCGTCAGGAGCTGCAACTCAAGGGCGTGGACAATGAACTGATCGCCCAGGCTCTGGAGGCGGCAGAGGTGGACTGGTTTGCCCTGGCCCGGGAGGTGCGGGCCCGGCGCTTTCGTCAGTACCCGGGCAAGGACCAGAAAGCGAAAGCCCGCCAGCTGCGTTTCCTGCAACAGCGGGGTTTCGACGCCGAACAGAGTTTTGCTGCACTGGAGTGTTCACCGGAGGATGAGCTGTAGTACGTCCTTCACTTCGTGTTCCCCATCACTGCATTCCTTACTTCGTTGGAGCCTTGCTCGCAAGGCGAAGGGGGAGAATGAATCCCGGTGCCTGCTGAAGTCTTCGCTTTGCGAGCAAAGCTCCAACGGGGCCGGTTTGTGTGAAGAAGCGGATCCCTCGGTAATTTGCCGCTTGGTTTGAATTCGGTTCAAGGCGTATCCTTCGCTTTTGCGTCTTGTGTGAGATCTCCCATGGAATACCTGTCTGATCCCTGGCTGGCGGCGGCCATGCTGGGTGCCGGTGTATTGGCCGGGTTTATCAATACCCTGGCCGGGGGCGGTGGCTTGTTGATACTGCCGTTGCTGATGCTCAGTGGCATGAGTGCGGCATTGGCCAACGGCACCATGCGGGTGGGGGTGCTGATACAGAGCGTGGAGGCGGTGCGGCAGTTCAACAAGCGCGGCACCATGCCGTTCAAACCGCTGCCGGCCATTCTGGTGCCCTGTCTGCTGGGTACCCTGGTTGGCACGCTGGCAGCGTCCTATTTGCCGGAGAGCATCCTCAAACCGGTATTGCTGACTACCCTGGTGGTGGTGGCCCTGATCATGGTGTTCAAACCCAACCAGATGTCACCGGCTGAGAATGAAGTGCCACTGCAACCCAACGACTCTGTAGCCGGCTGGCTCGGCTTGTTCTTCTGTGGTGCCTATGGGGGCTTTGTGCAGGCAGGGGTAGGGTTTGTGTTGATTGCCGTTCTGGTGGGGCAGCTGCGTTATGACCTGCTGCGCGGCAACGCGCTCAAGCTGGCCATCACCGGCAGTTTCACCGTGCTGGCCCTGGGCATTTTTGTGGCCCGGGACCAGGTGGCCTGGCTGCCCGGCCTGCTGGTGGCGGCCGGCACCTTGCTGGGCGTGCGCCTGGGCGTAGGCTTCGCCCACCGGGTCTCCCCCAAGGTACTCAAGCGCATTCTGCTGGTGATGGTGCTGGCGGTGTGCCTGGCGGCGGCGATCCAGGGCTGAGAGGCGAGTGACGAGTACCGAGTTGCGACGCGAGTTGGCTGTGGTTGTATGGGGTTGTGTCTCGCCGCGATTCACGGACAGTTGTGCGCGAAGAGGTCGTTTCAGGCCTGCTCAATCCTGGCCCGTGTCGTCACTCGAAACTCGTCACTTGCTCCTGTCTTCTTCCCATCGCAACCGGGCCTTGAGGGCGGTATACTCGGCGCTCTCTGACAGCCAGCCGATAATGTTTCTCCTATGAAGAGTGCTGAACTACGCCAGGCCTTCCTGGACTACTTCGCCAGCCAGGGGCACGCCAAGGTGCCGTCCTCGTCGCTGGTGCCCCATAACGACCCCACGCTGCTGTTCACCAACGCGGGGATGAACCAGTTCAAGGATGTCTTCCTGGGCCGTGAGTCCCGGGATTACACCCGTGCCACCAGTTCCCAGCGCTGTGTCCGCGCCGGGGGCAAGCACAACGATCTGGAGAACGTGGGTTACACGGCGCGGCATCACACCTTCTTCGAGATGCTGGGCAACTTCAGTTTCGGCGACTACTTCAAGCGCGAAGCCATCAAGTTCGCCTGGGAATTCCTCACCGGCACTCTGGGCCTGCCGGAAGACCGTCTTTGGGTCACCGTGCATGTGTCCGACGATGAGGCGGCGGATATCTGGCTGAAGGAAATGGGCGTCAGCGCCGAGCGCTTCTCGCGTCTGGACGAAGACAACTTCTGGCAGATGGGCGACACCGGTCCGTGCGGTCCGTGCTCGGAAATTTTCTATGACCACGGGGCGGATGTGCCCGGTGGCCCGCCGGGTTCCGAGAATGACGATCTGGATCGTTACATCGAAATCTGGAATCTGGTGTTCATGCAGTACGACCGTCAGGAAGACGGTGAGCTGAAACCCCTGCCCAAGCCCAGCGTGGATACCGGCATGGGCCTGGAGCGCATCGCCGCGGTGCTGCAGGGTGTGCATTCCAATTACGAGATCGATCTGTTCCAGGCCCTGCTGCAGGCGGCGGCAAAGGCCACTGGCTGCCAGGATATGGAAGAGAAATCCCTGCGGGTGATCGCTGACCATATCCGTTCGGCCAGCTTCCTGATCTGCGATGGGGTCATTCCGTCCAACGAAGGTCGTGGCTATGTGCTACGCCGAATCATCCGTCGTGCCCTGCGTCATGGCCACAAGCTGGGCCAGGACAAACCGTTCTTTTCCACCCTGGTGGGCGCATTGGTCGAACAGATGGGCGAGGCCTACCCGGAGCTGGTCCGCGAACAGGCTCGTATCGAGAAGGCGCTGCTGGCGGAAGAAGAGCAGTTCGGTCGCACCCTGGCCGCCGGCATGAAGGTACTGGAAGCGGCTATCGGCGAGCTGGACGGCAAAGAACTGCCCGGCCAGGTGCTGTTTACCCTCTATGACACCCATGGCTTCCCGCCGGATCTCACCGCCGACGTGGCCCGCGAGCGTGACTTGACCGTGGACATGGATGGCTTTGAAAAAGCCATGGAAGCCCAGCGTGAGCGGGCCCGTGGTGCCGGCAGCTTTGCCAATGATTACAGCGACCGACTCAACATCGAGGCGGTGACCGCGTTTTCCGGCTACGAGAAACTGGCGGATGACGATGCGATCGTTGGCCTGTTCAAGGACGGCGAAGCAGTCGATGCCTTGCAGGCGGGTGAAGAAGGCATGGTGGTGCTGGCCAGCACGCCGTTTTATGCGGAGTCTGGCGGCCAGGTGGGCGACAGTGGTTTCCTGGTGCAGGGCGACAACCGTTTCGCGGTGTCCGATACCAAGAAGCGTCAGGCGGCCCATGTGCATCTGGGCAAGGTGGAAAGCGGCAGCCTGAAGGTGGGCGACAAAGTGTCTGCCTACGTGGATGTGGAGCGTCGTCGCGCCATCATGCGCAATCACTCTGCCACTCACCTGATGCACGCCGCTTTGCGTGAAGTATTGGGGGAGCATGTGCAGCAGAAGGGCTCCCTGGTGGCTGCTGACTATCTGCGCTTTGACTTTTCCCATGGCGAAGCCGTCAGTGACGCCCAGCGCGAACAGATCGAGATTCTGGTGAACCGCCAGATTCTGGCCAACACCCCGGTGACCACCGAGTTGATGGATATTGATGCCGCCCGGGAAGCCGGTGCCATGGCCCTGTTCGGTGAGAAATATGATGATCAGGTGCGCGTGCTCAGCATGGGCAGCGACGGTTTCTCCAAGGAGCTGTGTGGCGGAACCCACGTGAGTCGTACCGGCGATATCGGCCTGTTCCGGATTACCCTGGAAGCGTCCGCCGCTGCCGGTGTGCGCCGTATCGAAGCGGTTACCGGTGAGCATGCCCTGAGCGTGATGCGTCAGCAGGAGCGGGCGCTCAGTGAGATCGCGGCCACAGTGAAAAGCACACCGGACAACGCCGCCGAGCGGGTGCGCAACCAGGCGCAGAAAGTGCGCGAGCTGGAAAAGGAAATCGAGCGTCTCAAGCAGAAGCTGGCCAGTGGCGCCGGCAGCGACCTCACCGATGAGGTGCAGGAAATCGCCGGCGTGAAGGTATTGGCGACCCAGCTGGACGGTGCCGATGGAAAGACCCTGCGGGTCACCATGGACAAGCTGAAAGACAAGCTGGGCTCGGCGATTATCCTGCTGTCTGCCGTGGATGGCGATAAAGTGGCTCTGGTGGCGGGTGTCACCAAGGATCTCACCGACCGATTCAAGGCCGGTGATCTGCTCAAGCATGTGGCCGAGCAGGTGGACGGTCGCGGCGGTGGCCGCCCGGACATGGCCCAGGGCGGGGGCAACAATCCCGCCGCCTTGCCGGCGGCCCTGGAAAGCGTGAAAAACTGGGTGTCTGAGCAGGGGGCGTAAGCTGCGGTCAAGACCGCGACTCAGCCCTCAACATGAAATCCGGGCGCGTTTCTGCTAAGGTTACGCGCTCTTTTTTGCAGATAAAGCGACTTTATGGCCCTTATAGTGCAGAAATACGGCGGTACCTCAGTGGGTACGGTCGAACGCATTCAAGCCGTCGCCGAGAAGGTGGCAGGTTTCCATAAACGGGGCGACCAGGTGGTCGTGGTTGTTTCCGCCATGAGCGGCGAAACCAATCGCCTGATCGAGCTGGCCAAAGGCGTCAGCGATAACCCTTCACCGCGTGAAATGGATGTGCTGGTTTCCACCGGCGAGCAGGTCACTATTGCCCTGCTGTCCATGGCGCTGCAGAAGCTGGGTATCAATGCCCGCTCTTACACGGGTAGCCAGATTCCCCTGCGCACCGACAGTGTCTACTCCAAGGCCCGTATCGAAGAGATTGACGACAAGAAAGTGCGCGCCGATCTGAATGGCGGCAGCGTGGTGGTCGTGGCCGGTTTCCAGGGTGTTGATGCGGACGGCAACATTACCACCCTCGGCCGTGGTGGTTCCGACACCACCGCCGTGGCGCTGGCCGCGGCCCTGAAGGCCGACGAGTGTCAGATCTACACCGATGTGGATGGCGTCTACACGACCGATCCCCGTGTGGTGGATAACGCCCGTCGCCTGGACAGCATTACCTTCGAGGAAATGCTGGAAATGGCCAGCCAGGGCTCCAAGGTCCTGCAGATCCGCTCCGTGGAATTCGCCGGCAAATACAATGTGCCGCTGCGTGTCTTGTCCAGTTTCCAGGATGGTCCTGGAACTCTCATTACCGTCGACGACGAGGTTGATATGGAAAAGCCGGTAATCTCCGGAATTGCCTTTACCCGTGATGAAGCCAAAATCATCGTGCGTGGCGCCCCGGATACTCCGGGCATTGCCTACAAGATCCTCGGCCCGGTGAGTGCAGAGAACATCGAAGTAGACATGATCGTGCAGAACGTGGGCAAGGACGGCGCCGCCGACTTTACCTTTACGGTGCACCGCAACGACTTTGCCCGTGCCCAGGAAGCCCTGCGCAAGGCTTCTGAGGAGCTGGGTAACCCGGAAATCATTGGTGACGACAAGATCGCCAAGGTGTCCCTGGTGGGTGTGGGCATGCGTTCCCACGCTGGCGTGGCATCCAAGATGTTTGAAGCCCTGGCCAAGGAAGGGGTCAACATCGAGATGATCTCCACCTCGGAAATCAAGGTATCGGTGGTCATGGCCGAGAAATATCTGGAGCTGGCGGTGCGTGCTCTGCACTCCGCGTTCGAGCTGGATCAGCCTTCAAGCTGAGCCCGTAGCTTCATCGTGGTGCCTGGCACGAGCCTTTGCCGCCACAGAACATTTTCTTCAGTCGACCGTATTCCCTGATACGGCGCTTCCTCAGAAAATGCCCTGTGACAACAAATTCTTGCGCCATGCATCCACGCTGAAACCACAGCTCAGCTTCAGCTGAAGGCAGGGCTCAGCCACATACTGCCAGGTAGGTACGGGGCGACGACCGGTTGGTCTCGCCCCCCTTCACGGCGAGACTTACGAAAACGCTTCAGGCATACTACCGCCCCCGTACCAGGGGTGGGTAAATGGTCCCGCACCAAGGAGTCGTCACGGACGACAACCCGCGAGCCCCGGGTACGGCATGCGCTCACGGAAATTGAAGGACCCCAGGAGGGATCATTATGTTAATTCTTACGCGTCGAGTTGGTGAGACCCTGATGGTAGGTGATGAAGTCACCGTGACTGTTCTGGGTGTAAAAGGTAACCAGGTTCGCATCGGTGTGAACGCGCCGAAAGAGGTTGCCGTGCATCGGGAAGAAATCTACCAGCGTATACAGCACGAAAAATCACCAGACGGTGAGTCTGCCTGATTTTTGGGCTGTATTTTCTCCGCAAAATCGTTATGATGCGCGGCGAGTTTGGAAACAGGCCGGCAAGAGCCCACATTCCAAACTGACAATATGACCGCATTCCGGAGAGGTGGGTGAGTGGCTGAAACCAGTTCCCTGCTAAGGAACCATACGGGTTACCGTATCGCGGGTTCGAATCCCGCCCTCTCCGCCATATATCCAAAAACGCCCCGCACTGCGGGGCGTTTTTCGTTGGAGCCTTGCTTGCAAGGCGAAGCCCTCCAGTTGGCACAGCGCTGCCCTGCAAGCTCCTCTTTTGGTTATTTATGACGCCTCACTGATTTCGCCTGCAGGCAGGCTCCTGCAAAAAAGGCGCTAACGAGATCCGCTCATAGTCACGAGCAAACATTTTCAACCCGCGCGCCCTCCCAGTTACGCTACACTATGCGCCCCGAAAAACATCGACCCAAGGTGACGCCATGACTGACACCCTGACCATCGCCCGCCCCGACGACTGGCATCTGCATTTCCGCGACGGCGAGCTGCTCGCTGAGACGGTGCCAGCCACGGCGAACGTGTTTGGCCGTGCCATTGTCATGCCCAACCTGACGCCACCGGTGAATACCGTGGCGCAAGCGGATGAATACCGGCAGCGGATTCTCGCCCAGGTGCCGGCGGGAGTGACGTTTGAGCCACTGATGGTGTTGTACCTGACCGACACCACGCCGGTGGAAGAGGTGGAGCGGGCCGCGAAGAGTGACTTCGTGCATGCCTTCAAGCTGTACCCGGCAGGCGCCACCACCAATTCCGATAGCGGGGTGACTGACCCGGGCAAGATTACCCATCTGTATGCGGCCATGGAAAAACACGATGTGCCGCTGTTGGTCCATGGTGAAGTCACCGATGCGGACATTGATATCTTTGACCGGGAAAAAGTCTTTATTGACCGTTACCTCAATGATATCCGTCGCCAGTTTCCCGGTTTGCGCATTGTCTTTGAGCATGTGACCACGTCAGAGGGGGTTAACTTTGTGCGTGAGGCCAGCGAGCTGACCGCCGCCACGGTGACGCCACAGCACCTGCTGATGAACCGGAACGATTTGCTGGTGGGCGGGGTGCGCCCGCATAACTACTGCCTGCCGATTCTCAAGCGGCGCCAGCATCAGCAGAGCATCCAGCAGGCGGTGCTGGAAGGGCATGACCGTTTTTTCCTGGGTACGGATTCCGCCCCGCATCCACGCAACAAGAAAGAGGCGGCCTGCGGCTGCGCCGGCTGTTATTCCGCCCGGGCGGCGTTACCCCTGTATGCCAGCTTTCTTGAACAGCATAACGCCCTGGACAAACTGGAAGGCTTTGCCAGCCACTTCGGCGCAGATTTCTACCGGCTGCCCCGCCATACCGACACCGTGACCCTGGTGCGCAAGCCCTGGTCCGTGCCGGAGGTGATTGATGCGGCCGGGGAGGCCATGGTGCCGTTCTACGCTGGCCAGCAACTGCCCTGGTCCCTGGCCTGATTGATGGATCGCTTGCCGGTTGTTGTCCTGAGCGGCTTTCTGGGCAGCGGCAAGACCACGCTGCTTAACCGTTGGCTCAGTGAGCGTCAGGATCTGGCGGTAATCATCAATGAACTGGGCGATATCGGTATCGACCAGCATCTCACCGGCGAGCGCCGCGTGCCGGTGACCCTGCTGTCCGGTGGCTGCCTGTGCTGTGTGATACAGGGAACCCTGTCGAGCACCCTGCGCAACCTTTTCATGGCCCGCAAAAACGGTGAGCTGCCGCCGTTTTCCACCCTGGTGCTGGAAACCACCGGTGCCGCTGATCCCTTTGGTGTCACCGCCCCGCTGGAACAGGACCCCTGGTTGCAGAAACGCTTCTTCTGCCAGTCGGTATTGACGGTGGTGGATGTGCTGGCCGGGACTCGCAGCCTGGAACGTCATCCGGAGTGGCTGGAACAGATTCATGCCGCCGATGCCTTGCTGCTGTCGAAGACAGCACAGTGTGAACCGGAAGCCCTGGCGGCTTTGCAGGCGCAACTGACAGCGCTTAATCCCACTGCCCGTATTTATCCGGAACCGGCACCGGTGGACCTGCTGGAACAGTCCTTTACCCGCCGCTGCCGCGTGACGGGCAGTTTTGCGCCGGTTGCACCGGGAGGCTCTCTGCTGTCGCCCCACCATCCGCAGACTCAGCCATCCCGTCACCAGCTGTACAGCGCCTCCCTGCGTTGGGAGGGAGGGCTGTCATGGCCCCTCTGGCAGGCGGCCTTGAAGCAACTCGCCAGGCAATGCGGCGATAGTCTGATCCGGGTAAAGGGCCTGCTATGCGTGGAAGGCCTGGATGGCCCCCTGCTGGTGCAGTGGGTGGAAGCGCAGGAACCCGAGTTGACCCCGCTCAAGCAATGGCCTGACGAGGATGCCGTCACCCGACTGGTACTGATTGTCCGCCATCCACAGGCTGACTTTGCGCAGCAACAACTGGCACACTGGGAAACCTTGTTGACACAGCTTTCCTAGGACCAGAGATGGGCTATCTTTTCCTTGCCGTGGCCATCCTTGCTGAAGTGGTGGCGACCAGTGCACTGAACGCCTCCCAGGGCTTCTCACGGCTATGGCCTTCTGTGGTCACCGTGGTGGGCTACAGCATTGCTTTCTATGCACTATCGTTGACTTTGCGCACCATTCCCATGGGCATAGCCTATGCGGTGTGGGCCGGTGTCGGTATTGTATTGATTGCGCTGGTGGGAGCGCTGTTTTTCCGTCAGCAGCCAGACCTGCCTGCGGTGGTGGGGATGGCGTTCATTGTGGTCGGCGTGGTGCTGGTGACGTTTGTGTCACAGACCAGCGGACACTGAACCAACGAGACAAGGAGTTCCCGTGACAGAGCGGATGCAGAATGCCGAACAGGCTGTGGATTATGTGGTCAAACAGACCGGTGGTGATATTCGCCTGGCCATGCCACTGGGGCTGGGCAAGCCGAACCGGTTTGTGAATGCCCTCTATGCCCGGGTGGAAAAAGACCCCTCCCTGTCCCTGGATATTTATACGGCCTTGTCCCTGGGCAAGCCCGCTGCCGGCAGTGATCTGGAGAAGCGTTTTCTCAACCCCTTCGCCGATCGTCTGTTCGGTGACTATGAAGAGTTGGCCTACCTGAAACCCCAGAAGCGCAGCGCGTTGCCGGCCAATATCCGCGTGTTCGAGTTCTTCGTGCAGCCGGGCAGCATGCTGGGCAGCGACAGTGCCCAGCAGCATTACATCAGCAGTAACTACACCCATGTGGCCCGGGATCTCAACGCACGCCAAATCAATGTGGTGGCGCAGATGCTCGCGCACCGGGAGGAAGACGGCACGGATCGCTACAGCTTTTCCTGTAATCCGGAAGTGACTCTGGATTTGATGCCTCTACTCAAGGCACGCCGGGAGGCCGGTGAGACCATTGTCTCCGTGGGACAAGTGCACCGGGATCTCCCCTTCATGGAAAACGATGCCCGGGTGGACGACTGGTTGGCGGACATGGATATCCTGCTGGATGACCCCGAAGGTCACACGCGCCTGTTCAGCACACCGAATATGCCAGTGAATACCCAGGACCACTTTGTCGGTCTTCACGCCAGTACTCTGGTGAAGGATGGCGGTACCCTGCAGATCGGCATTGGTGCCCTGGGGGACGCGCTGGTGCATCATTTGCGTCTGCGCGAGCAGGATAACGCGCTCTACCGCTCCTTGCTCGAGGCATGGTCCCTGCCTGACAGCCATCAACAGCTGGTGGACAGGGAAGGGGGCATGGGGGTGTTCCGTGAAGGCCTCTATGGCTGCAGCGAGATGATGACCCATGGCCTGCTAACGCTGATTGATGATGGCATCATCCGCCGTCCGGTGTATGACTGGGCGCCCCTGCAACAGCTGGAAATGCACAACCCGGCCAAGCCCGGGCTGGCGTTGCTGGATGCCTTGCGCGAACAGGATGCTATCCGCCGTCGTCTCAATCACGATCATCTCCGCCAGCTGAAACGGTTCGGTATTTTCCGTAGTGATATCGAAAAGCACGGTGACGAACTGGTGCTGCCCAATGATATCCGCGTGGCCAACGACCTGGATGACCGGGCTACCCGGGAAGCCCTCAAGGCAGTATTCGGCGAGGAGCTGGCTGGTGGCGTGGTCATGCATGGCGGCTTTTTCCTGGGGCCCCAGGCGTTCTATGAACGCCTTCGTGAGCTGGACCCGGCCAGTCGTGCGGCCATCAACATGACCCACATCAGTTTCATTAATCATCTCTACGGCGATGAAACACTCAAGCGTCTGCAGCGCCAGGATGCCCGCTTTGTGAATACCGCTTTTACCGTGACTCTGCTGGGCGCGGCAGTGGCCGATCAGGTGGAAGACGGCCGGGTGCTCAGTGGCGTTGGCGGACAGTACAACTTTGTCAGCCAGGCCCATGAACTGGAGGGTGCCCGTTCCATTCTGATGGTTCGAGCCTGGCGTGAACGGGCCGGCGAAGCCATGAGTAATGTGGTCTTCCGTTACGGACACAACACCATTCCCCGCCATCTGCGTGATATGGTGGTGACGGAATACGGGGTGGCGGATCTGCGTGGCAAGACCGATGAGGAAGTGGTCATGGCCATGCTCAATGTGGCTGACAGCCGCTTCCAGATTGATCTTATGGAAGAGGCCCAGGCCGCGGGCAAACTGCGTAAGGATTATCAGATCCCGGAACCCTATCGGCGCAACAACCCGGAGCATCTGCACGAGATTGCCGAGCGCCATGCGGACAAGGCATTTCCCATGTTCCCGCTGGGTTCAGACTTCAACCCGGTGGAGCGGCGGCTGCTCAAGGCGCTGACCTGGCTGAAGGAAAAGGTCAGCCAGAAGGAATACCTGAAACTGGGACGCAAGGCGTTGTTCGAAGAGGGCAGTGAAAGCGATTTTATTGCCGAGCTGGAACGCATGTCCCTATCGGATCCCCACGGAATCCGGGCACACCTTTACCAACGTCTGCTGTTGACGGCACTGGAAGCCACACGGCCCTGAAATGGTTCCAGGGCGGAAATCAGAAGCGAGGTACGCGTTTCGAAAAGCTTTTCGCTCCTCGTGACTCGTACCTCGCGACTTCGGTTGTTTGACGCCCATTCCTGAAGAGACCGAAGGGCCGCTCCCGGGGAAAGAACGGTCCTTATCCTAAGCGCTTTTTCTTTCTTCTCCCTGGTCCGCTTTCTTCGAGCGCGCCTTGCCCGGGCTGCTGGATAGCACCCGCCAGAACGGAATGCGCCGGGTGACGGCCACCATTTCGTCCACGCTGTCACCGATGCCGGACAGGCGATCCACAGTGTCTCTCAGGCCCACCAGCTCGTCCACGTGCTCCGAGATCTTGAACACCACCATGTAGAATTCCAGCAGGGCACGCAGTACCGAGGCCAACACCAGGAACGTCAGTGGGGCGGCAAAGAAAAAGTAGAAAAGCCCGCGCCAGGTAGACGCCATAAAGGCTTCCACGCAAACATAGATCAGCCCACAGGCAAGGGCCACCAGAGCAATACCATAAACGCCGGGCAGTACCTGGATGATCATGTATTTGTCGAATTTGAAATTGAACAGTTCGCGCCAGTACTGCACCACCCAGAAGAGGGCCCGGCGCATACGGATACCGAATTTTTCGGGGCGTTTTTCCGGCGCGTTTTGCTGATTATTCTCTACCATTTTGCGTACTGCTCCTCGACAAAACCGTATTGCCCGTCGATGGTGAGGGAGCGTCCGTCCTTGAGTCGGAGCTCGCCATCGAAGCGGCCAAACAGCTGGTTGAAATTGCTGGCAAACAGGCCCAGATTCATCCGTTCGCGATGATTGCCATTGGGGGTGAAACGAAGCATGACCTGCCCGCACTGGCTGCGCAGGGTCCAGGGTTGCATCAGATCATCCCGGTTGTATTCAAAGATCACGCCGCCGGTGGGGATCATCTGATCATCCACCCACAGGCAGTTTTCTGAAAATGTGGTTTCGTTGACGCCACAGGACAGATTCAGCCCCACCCGGGTTTTCCCCACGCGGGCGGACAGGCAGGCCCAGTTCCAGAAGGTTTCGCGGCGCATATAGCCGGCGGAAAAATCGTGGTGCCCGAAAGCATCCAGCCCGGCCAGATCCTGCCGGTTTCCCTCTTGCTCCAGGGTGCCGGTGACGGTACGGCCGGCGACCTTGTTGGCATAGACCCAGCCATTGACGCCAGTGCGGGTGCACAAGGACATGGGCTGGTAGTCCGGGCCTTCATCCATCCGCACCTTCAGTGACAGATCCTTCAGGTTCACTGCCAGGGTCTTGCTCAGGCCGGCTCCCTGATCCTGGTAGCCGAGACGGATATCCACGCCACGGCGTTGGAAAACACTGTCCCCCTGCCGCGGGGAGGTGGACATGACCAGCTCACGTCCCAGCGGCGATCGCCAAGTATATTCCCGCAAGCGACCGCTGCGGGGTTCAAAGATGTAAAAAAACGCCATACCCAGGTAGGCGGTATGGGCCAGGGCGCAGCCGGCCAGCAATTCCTGACTGATCACACCGAAATACTGGAATTGCTTGTAGTGGAAATGGCGGGCGTAACGGGACGCTGGCTGCCCCATGGGCGTGCGGTAATCCGCCTGTCGACCATTGATGGTGGTGACGGTGTCGGGGAATACGCCATGGGCGACCTGGCCCTGGTTATCAACCAGTGCCTGGGGTTGAGCCTGAAAGTTCATGTGTTTGGCCAGCTGACAGGAACAATGAAGCCCGGAGTGTCACGGTGGGGTTGGGTCACCATGAGAGGGCGTTGACGACTTTCAACATAGTCAATCAAGGTGGGGGTCGCAATCAAAGTGGTACTTTTGTCCGACATAAACGGGCAAGGCCAGCAGGGCCGCTCAACAATTGACCATTCCCCCTCGTCCAGGGCGTCACTGGGCAACCACCAGCCCCTTTCATGACCGGGGTATGGTTGCACACCGTCGCTCGGGGTGTGTTGCCGGTAGAACAGCCGTCCGCGGCTGAGCAATGCGGTGCCGTCTGGCTGCCAGCCCTTCTCGGCGAGCTGCTCGCGGACTTCCGGCATGGTGGAACGGGGCAGCTGCTGATCGAACAGGTGGCGGGCCTTGCGGTCCAGAGTGTCGTGGCTGTTAGGGCCAAACCAGGCCTGGGCGGTGCCCAGGTAAAACTTCAACGCCAGCTCCCAGTGCCACAGTTTTCCTTCCAGGTGGTCGTGCACCAGCATATCCAGTTCGCCCAGGGTGCGGCCCTGGTGGCGAAAGGGGAGGTTGCTGGCGACGCGCTCCAGATTGCGGCTGGCATCCACCAGGGCAGACACCCATTGCTCGAATAGCAGTCCCAGTCGTCGTGCTGGCGTGTGGGTTTGCAGCCGCAATGCGGCCCGCTCCAGCAGGTCCGGGTCGAGTTGATATTCCCGTTTTAGCAGCTCGCCGGCATCCCGGCTCGGCGAAGGGCAAGGCAACAGGGGAGGGGCCTCCACCAGCCAGCGCAGCAGGCCGGCTGGTGGGGGTGAGGTCATGCTGAAGTGGATAGAATCTCGCGTTTGTTTAATGCGGTTTTCACCTCGTCGGCCCAGTGCAGCCAGGCCTGTTGATCCAGGATGCCCCGGCGCAGGGTCAGGTAGGTGAACAGATCCTTGTCGCGACCCTGTTCATCCAGTTTCCTGGCCAGTGCCTCGAAGGTATGCAGACGTTCACGACGCAGATCCGCCTGGTCATCCAGCTCACGCAGGATGGACGAGGAATCTGACAGGGCGCCACCGGCAATTTTTACCATAAAGGCATCGCGAATGCGCGGTGGGGCTGCGGGTTTTCGAAGCCATCGAATCAACTCGTCGCGGCCTTCTTCCGTGATCCGGTACAGTTTTTTGTCCGGTTTGCCATCCTGGGGGATATGGCGAAACTTCACCATATTCTGGTCATTCAATTTTCCCAGCTCCAGGTAAATCTGCTGATGGGTGGCGTTCCATACCAGCCCGATGCTGTTAGCAAATTCGCGAGCGAGGTCGTAACCGCTGGCTTCCTGATCTTGAAGCAGGACAAGTATGGCATGGCGCAAAGACACGGCTCACTCCTCGTTTTATTATGTGATGCAATACCATTTTGATAGTAGAGAGCCGTGTTATTGCTGCGCAATCCGTTGAATAAGTAGTTTTGTAAAAACTTGGTGAACTTACACCACAGTCCAAGAGCAATGTAAGTAATTGTTATCAAAAGGGATGCACTCTGTTGGCCAAAAAGGGCAGAAAGGAAAAGAATGTTTCTGTCGGGATTACATTGATTGGGGGATTACGGACCGGCCCGGCATCCCGTGATCCGGGAAGGGTGCCGGGCCGCTTGCCCGTCAGTGGGATCGGGCAGGAAGGGCTATCAGCTGGCTGGCCTGAAACTCGGCAGAAGCCTTGAGTTGTTCTGCGTTCAGTTTGGGAACCAGGGTGTTGATCAGGCTGCGTGAAGCCTTGCGGGTGGTTTCCACCCCCATGCTTGCCACTTTGCGAAGTACCGGACCAAATTGCAGCAGGGCCATGGGACGTTCGAAGTACCATTCAATTGCCTGATCGGTCAGGGCCAGCAGGTAGCGGACCAGCTCCTTGCGCGCCTTTTCCGGATTCTCCTCGCAAAGGTGTGGCAGGCTTTTTCCCAGGGCGGCCATGTCTTCATCCACCGGGAACGCCACATACCAGAAATCCTCGCCGGCGGCGGGCTGGCGGACCTGATCCATGTAACTGGCCGCATCACGGTTTTGTTGCAGGTCCAGTTTCTTGACGCTGCGACTCACCACCAGGTGGGTGGTCTTGTTGATGGTCTGGGTGGTCATGCCCACCACTTTCATCATGCCGGGGGATAGCTGGGCCGCCTCGGCGGCCCGGGTCAGGAAAGCGGTGAGCGCTTCATCAATAAACAGGCTCATGATCGCCTCCAGCTCTTGCGGCTCCGGCCGGGTGGCGCCGTCCTGCATGCGACGGATAAAGCCATCGGTTTTCTGGTGCAGGGAATCGCTGGAACGGAAAGCCACATGCGGTATTGTCATTATTCGAGTCCTGAGGCCATGGAAGAACCGATCATACCCAGCCTGGCCGGGGGCTCAAATGACCGAAACGGGTGCCGGCATGACTTTTCCGCCCGTCGCGACTCCGGGTATTCCTTTTTGTGTTCCAATGGAAGATGATTCGCGCCCTGCGGAATAGGCGAGGAGAGAGCATGTTAGGCGTCGTCAATGCGGATGCGGAGCGGGTAAAGCAATGGCTCCAGCAAGCGAATATCCGACATTACATCTGTGAGCATTGCCACGGCCTGCACCTGTCCGAGCTGCAGGAGCGAGATGGTGTGGTGGATGCCCGTGTGTTCGTGGAAGAGGATGGCATCCTGCTGACCACTGAGCTGGAATTGCGTCCGTCGGCCCTGTTTGCGGTGCAGGCAGAGTTGACCCGGCTTAACATGGCGTATCCGTCCATCAAGCTGTTTCTGGATGTTAGCGACGATTCCCTGCCCCGGCTGGTGGCCTGCGATCTGTTGCTGAGCCGCCATGGTGTGTCCTTCGAACAGTTCATCTACTTTGTCCAGGCCACCGTGGATGCCACGGTGCAATTGCTGGATGAGGGCCAGGAATATCACTGGCTGATCTGGCCGGATGAGATGGACAGCGGTGCCGGAGAGGCGCTGCACTAACGATTCACTTCGGGAGGCACTGCGGTGCAAGACAATGCGGATTCACTGGGTGGCGTCGGCGGCGATCGACTGGACGGCCTTATCGACGGGCTGGTTCAGCATGGTTATGCCATTGCTCCCGGTTATCTCCCCTTGTCACTGGTGCGTGCCCTGCGTGAGGAGGCCCAGCACCGTGACCAGCAGGGTGCCTTTCAGCTGGCCGGTATCGGTCGCCGGCAAGAGCATCAGAAAGATACCCGCATCCGCAGCGACCGAACCTGCTGGTTAAGAGGGGAAACCCTGGCCCAGTGCCAGTTTCTGGAGGAGCTGGAAAGCCTGCGAGTGGCGGTGAACCGGTCCCTGTTCATGGGACTGTTTGAGCTGGAATCCCATTTTGCCATTTACGGGCCGGGTGACTATTACCAGCGCCATCTGGATGCCTTCAATGGCAATAACGGCCGTCTGCTGTCCGTGGTGCTGTACCTGAATGAAGGCTGGCAAAGCCAGTGGGGCGGGCGTTTGCGTCTGTGGCCGGACCCCGATGCCCTGGGCGTGGCCACCGAGGTGGAGCCCCGTGCCGGCACCCTGGTGGCGTTTCTCAGCGAGAAAATTCCCCACGAAGTCTTGGCAGCTACCCGGGAACGCTACAGTATTGCCGGATGGTTTCGCTGCAACAACACCACCGCCGACTGGCTCGATCCGCCACGCTGATTCTGGTCCTGCTACTGGGGCAGAGCGGTGCGTGGGCGTCGCTCTGTGCCAACCCGGGTCGCGATGGCCAGGGTGGCAGCGAGGCTGTCTTCAACAGCTATTTCACCGGCCCGGATAGCCAGACTCTCTCCTCAGGCAGCCGCACCTTTTCCCTGACCCGCCAGCGGGGGGAGACGCCACTGCGTGCCGGCGATCTGGCTCTGCTGATGCAAGTGCAGAGTGCCTCCATCAATACCACCAACCGTAGCGGCTATGGCCAGCTCCAGGGGCATGACCTGGTGGCCGAATGGGTGCGCGTGGACCGGGTGGAAGGTCAGCAGGTATGGATTGAAGGTGGCGGTCCGTCCGGCGGGCTGATTTACCGCTATGTGAATGCCCCGGCCAGTGGCGAGCAAGGGCGCCGTCGTTGGCAGCTGGTGCGGGTTCCCCAGTACGAGCATTTCTCATTGCAGCAGGATGCCCGGGCGCTGCCCTGGGATGGTCACACCGGTGGGGTACTGGCGCTGGATGTGCGACGCAAGGTAACCCTGAACGGGCACCGGTTGTCGGTGGCGGGTGCCGGTTTTCGCGGTGGCCCGGCGCTGTCCTTGCTGGGAGCGCTGGGACGGCCGACAGATTGGCGCTATCCGGCACCGACGGTTGAGGATCGGCAGGCGGGATATGGCCACCATGCCAGCAAGGGGGAGGGGCTGGCCGGTACGCCGGCCCTGTTGCTGGGAGCGGACAAGGGGTATCCCGGTGGCGACATGGGGCGCGGTGCGCCGGCCAACGCCGGCGGTGGAGGGAATGGCCTGGATTTGGCCCACCAGCGATTGGGCAACGGCGGAGGAGGAGGTAACGGCTCCGCCGGGGAGCATGGCTTGCCACAGGAAGGGGGTGGCCGGGGCGGCCATGACGCGCCACGGGCCATGGTGCTGGGCGGCGGCGGCGGTGCCGCTGGACGGCGCCAGGGAGACGGCGGCCAGGGCGGTGACGGGGGTGGTCTGCTGCTGATCAGGGCCGCGGGCCTGCAAGGTGGGGCCCTTGACCTGCGCGGTCTACCCGGCAGCCCGGCCGGCGAAGTGGGCGGGGGTGGCGGTAGCGGCGGCACTCTGTGGCTGGATCTGCCGGTCATCGATGCGTTGGCAGTGACCATTGAGCATGCCGGGGGCGCCGGTGCCAAAGACGGCGGGCGGGGTGGTGACGGCCAACGACTGGCAAGGGGCCAGCGCGATTGGCCGGGGTTTCATTCGTTGCGGTTGGCGGGGGCCGAGGCCGGCTTTCGTTGTCGCCCTGCCGGTCACTGGCTGACCGGCGTGCTGTTTGAGGATAACGGCGCCGGTGGCGGGCAGGCATTCAATCTGCGGCGTGAGGGTGACGAGTCGCCCTTGCCCGGTCTCACCGTGACCCTTCAGGACCCGGCCAGCGATTGGCAAAAAACCACCCTTACCGGTGCGTCCGGGGCTTTCCAGTTCCGTTTGTCGGAAGCGCAAAGCCGTGGCCAGACGTTATGGTTGTCGCTGGTGTTGCCCGAGGGGTGGCGATTACCGACGTTGCCGTTACTCAATGGGGAGCCAGGTCAACTGCGTGGCGAGCAGATTCGCTGGCCGGTGCGGGCCGTCCCCGATCGTCACACCGGCCCCTTGAGGCTGGGCGTGATCGCGGAACCGGGTTGGCAGGCGCCGGACGACACCGTGCTGGCGCCGGGCAGTACGGCCGTGCTGGCTTTTGAATATCAGGCTCCGGTTACCGGCCAGGTGCGTTTCCACAGTGATCACCCGGCGGTGCGGGGGCTGTTGATGGATCGGGCTTGCTCCGGTGATAGCGAGCAATGGCAACGTGGGCAGAATGCGGACTGGCCGGTGACCGCCGGGGAGCGTTTGTGCGTGAGGGTGCCGGTGCGTTTTGATGGCCAGCCAACCCGCATTCCGGTGACGGCCACCACACTGCCCCTCAATGGGCCTGCCGGCTTTGTGATGACGCCCCAGCAGAGCGCGGTAAAAATTCTTCCCGGGTCTTGAAAGTATTTCCAGTATCCCCATTTCTTTCACTGTGACGACCCGGCCGGTTGGAGCCTTGCTGGCATTCTGAATGACAGTGGTTCCCTGTCACGCACCATTCAATCAACCTTTTTTCAGTGGATGCCGCAGTGGTGGGTCTGCTGAAGAGTATGGAGATATGTGTGATGAATACCGGATTTTCCCTTGCGCCCCTGTTTCGCCATTCCGTGGGCTTTGACCGCTTCGATGAACTGTTGGATGCCGCCCTGCGTGCAGATCAGTCCAATGGATACCCGCCGTACGACATCATTCGCGAGAGTGATGGCCGCTACCGTATCGTGATGGCCGTGGCCGGCTTTTCCCGCGATGATTTGGAAATCACGGTCCAGGAAAACGAGCTGCGCATTCGTGGCAGTCTGCCGCCGCAGAATGACGGCGAGCGTACCTGGCTGCATCAGGGTATTGCCCGGCGCGCCTTCGAGCGTACCTTCAAGCTGGCGGACCACGTGGAAGTGGACGGCGCGGGTCTGACCGATGGGTTGCTCACGGTGACCCTGAACCGGGTGGTTCCCGAGGAAAAGAAGCCCCGCGTCATCCCTGTGGAAGGCGAACAATCACCAACAAATCGTAATTAAATCGCTGCACTTTGTGACGCGATTTCTGTGACATAGTAAAGGGGCCGATAAGGCCCCTTTTTGCTAATTTAGGGGTGATGCCTGACGGCATCGGCCCGATATAACCAAAGGGCCTTAACCGGATACTGATCATGCTCACCGGATCAGCGCAGGGTCGTACTTAAACCCGGCCAGGACGGCCGGAACTCTGCAACCCCAACTCCATTGTCATCAGCCACAGGGAGCGGCATGCAATGAAACGTCTTTATTACTTCGCGAAATCACTGACCTCCGTTCAGGGGATTACCTCGGATCTGCGCCAGGCGGGCATCGGCGAAAATCGCCTGCATGTGATGGGGAATGACAGCTCGGCAATGGCCCGGGCCCATGTGCATACCACCACGCCCTGGGAAGAAACCGATATCATGCATTCCGGCTTTGTGGGTGCGTTGGGCGGTATGGCAATAGGCCTGCTGGCTGGCTTTCTGCTGGCCGGTGCCGACCCTTGGGGCATGCAGCTGGACACCGGCGCCATCATTGGTGTGACGCTTTTTGGTACCTGTTTTGGCGCCTGGCTGGGTGGCCTGCGCGGGGTCTCTTCCCGCAGCCACCATCTCACCCCCTATCTGGATCGGGTGGAGCAGGGCGATTACCTGATGATGGTAGACGCGGATGATGAGGTGCAGGCCAGCAAGGTGCAAAAGGTCATGCAAGGGCATCGTCACGAAGCCGAAGAGGCCGGCCGTGAGGAACATTTCAGTCCGTTTGATTAATTGGAGCCTGGCTCACAAGGCGAAAGGCGTGACGGAACCCTTCGTCCTGCAAGCAAGGCTCCAACGGGGCTGATAATGCTGACGCCTGTGATCAGGCATCCATCCAGTAGGCTGCCACATCCAGCAGGCGGTGGCTGAATCCCCACTCGTTGTCGTACCAGGCCAGCAGCTTCAGTTGCTGGCCGAGTAATCGGCTGTGGTTGGTGTCCACCACGCAGGAATAGGGCAGGTGGTTAAAGTCGCTGGATACCAGCGGCAGATGATTGACCGCCAGGACACCTTGCAGATGACTGTGGGCGGCATTGCTCAGAGCCTCGTGGACCTGCTCCAGGGATTCCACCTGTTCCAGGGTGACGGTGAAATCCACCAGTGACACATTGAGTGTGGGGACGCGCACCGCGAGGCCATCCAGCCGGCCCTGCAGATGAGGCAGCACCAGGCCCACGGCTTTTGCCGCCCCGGTGCTGGTGGGAATCATGTTCACCGCCGCCGCCCGGGCACGCAGCAGATCCCCGTGGGCCTTATCCACCAGATTCTGGTCGTTGGTATAGCTGTGGATCGTGGTCATCAGGCCCTGGCGAACCGTAAAGGCCTGGTCGAGCACGGCCACCATGGGCGCCAGGCAGTTGGTGGTACAGGAGGCGTTGGAGACAATCTGGTGGTCGCTGCCCAGCAGTGAATGATTGACCCCGTAGACCACGGTGGCGTCTGCATCATCCACCGGATAACTGGCCAGTACCCGGGGGGCGCCGGCTTTCAGGTGATCTTTCAGGGCGTCCCGGCTTTTGTACTTGCCGGCGCATTCGATCACCAGATCCGGGCCCAGGGATTGCCATGGCAGGTCCGTCAGTCGGCTTTCCGCAAAGCAGGGAATGCGGTGGCCGTTGATCTCCAGGTGGCTGCCGTCGTAATGCACGGAGTGTGGCCAGCGTCCATGGGTGGTGTCGAACGCCAGCAAGTGGGCGAGCACGTGAAAATCGGCCAGATCGTTAATGGCGACCAGCTCGAAACGGTTGCCGGCGGGATGCTCACTGATCGCCCGGACAAGACAGCGACCGATACGGCCAAAACCGTTGATGGCAATGCGAATCTTCTTGCTGCTTGTCATGGCACACTCTCCGTCCACCATAGACTTTCAGTGTAGTCCCGGGGGGGCTATCTCGGCCAGCCTGATCAAGCTTTAGGCAGATGGGCAGGGGGTATCTTGCAATGGCCGGTCGCTTTGGCCACAATGCGCCCTCGCTCTGCGGCCCCGGTTGCAGGCGCGTAATGGTCGACCCGTCGGTCCCCCCGCAACGACAGACTGTGAACTCCGCCAGGCCCGGAAGGGAGCAACGGTAGCAGTGGACTCGTGTGCCGGGGTGCGGCTGGCGGGAAGACCTCCAATCTTCTTCCCGCCGATACCCGGCTGCTTTTACCGAGCTCGCCTTCTGCACTGTCTTCCCCGCGGGAACTTCGTTAGCATTAAGCCCTTCATGAGACACCCCTTTTCCGCTGAATACCGGTGTCGATGCCTGTTGGTTGGAGTGCTATGAGTTATCAGGTTCTTGCCCGTAAATACCGTCCCCGCACCTTTGATGAGCTGGTGGGGCAGGAGCATGTCTCGCGGGCTCTGATGCATGCGCTGGATCAGGATCGCCTTCACCATGCCTATTTGTTCACCGGTACCCGGGGGGTGGGCAAGACCACCATCGCCCGCATCCTGTCCCGCTGTCTGAACTGCGAGCAGGGGGTCAGTGCCCGACCCTGCGGGGTTTGCCCCACCTGTGTGGAAATCGGCGAAGGCCGCTTTGTGGACCTGATTGAGGTGGATGCGGCCAGCCGCACCAAGGTGGAAGATACCCGCGAGCTGCTCGACAACGTGCAGTACGCGCCCACACGGGGCCGTTACAAGGTCTACCTCATCGATGAGGTGCACATGCTGTCAGCGCATTCGTTCAATGCGCTGCTCAAGACCCTGGAAGAGCCGCCGCCCCATGTGAAATTCCTGCTGGCCACCACCGATCCGCAGAAATTGCCGGTGACGGTGTTGTCCCGCTGTCTGCAGTTCAGCCTCAAGGCACTGCCGGCGGAGCAGATCGCCGGCCATCTGCAGGCCCTGCTCGACAAGGAAATGATCCGCTACGAGGCTCCCGCCCTGCTGGCTCTGGGCAAGGCGGCCCAGGGGTCCATGCGTGATGCCCTCAGCCTCACCGACCAGGCCATTGCCTTTGGCAGTGAGCAGCTCAGCAGCGAGGCCGTGAATGCCATGCTGGGCACCGTGGACCGTAACCACGTGCTCACTCTGCTGGTGGCGCTGGCGGAGCAGGACCCGGCAGGCGTTCTGCAGGCGTTGGCCACTGTCAGTGAGCACTGCCCCGGTGAACTGGCACTGCTGGACGAGCTGATCAGTCAGCTTCATCAGCTGGCGGTCTGCCAGGCGGTGCCGGGCAGTCATGACGAGACCATGACCCAACTGGCGGCGGCCCTCAGTGCCGAGCAGGTGCAACTCTATTACGATGTGGCCGTACGTGGCCGCCGGGATCTGCAGGATGCCCCGGATAGCCGCGCAGCACTGGAAATGCTGCTGCTGCGTATGGTGCTGTTTACCCCTAAAGGAGTGTTGCCGGCCGGGGGGGAACACGCCGGCGCAAAAAAGCCTGAAGCGGCAGCGTCGTCGGCTGAGGCCGGCGGGAAACCGGATTTGCGGGCCCTGCTGGATCGACCTGCCGCTGCCTCGGCACCGCCAACACCTTCTGCTCCAGCGCCGGAGCCACCTGCTGCTACCCCGGTAACGGAACCGGTGCCGCAAGGGGGGGCTGTTTCCGCCACCCTGTCCCGGGCGGAAGCGCAGGTATCGCCGTCGCCCTCGAACCAGCAGGCCGCGCCCGAGACCGTTCAAGCCGAAGCGCCCGAGCCGGAACCGGAGCCCATGCCGGAACCGGTCGTGGAACCACAGAAGCAGGAAGCAGCAGACGAACCGCCACTGGCGCCGCTGTCGGAGCCGCGTAGCGAATCAGAGGTGGCAACCTGGTGGGCCGCATTGCTGCTGCGCCTGGACCTGGACGGCACGGTGCGCAACATCGCCCGCAACGCGGTGCTGGTGAGCCGGGAAGACCCGGTCTGGACCTTGCGTATCAGTACCGGACACGAGGTGCTGGTCAACCGGGAACGGCTGGACGAGTTGAGCGGGGCACTGGAGAATTATTTCCAACGGCGTATCCAGATCCAGGTGGAGTACGAACGTAAGGCTGGCGACACCCCGGAAGCCATGGCCGAAGCCCGTCGCCAGGAGTTGCTGGTCGATGCCAGCCGGACCTTGCATGAGGATCCGGTGGTACAGCAGCTGGTGAGTACCTTTGATGGACGGCTTGACGAAGACAGCATAATGCCCAAGGAAACGGTGGAATAAGCGGGCTCGACGTCAGACGTCAGACGCGAATTTGGAGACAATGATGGATTTCGATATCAACTCTCTCATGCAGCAGGCTCAGGCCATGCAGGAGAAGATGAAAAAGATGCAGGACGAGGCCGCCAACGCGGAAGTGACCGGTGAATCCGGTGCCGGCCTGGTCAAGGTGACCATGAACGGTCGCCACGACGTCAAGAGTGTGGACATTGATGCCTCGCTGATGAGCGAGGACAAGGAATTGCTGGAAGACCTGCTGGCGGCTGCCGTCAACGACGCCGTGCGTCGGGTGGAAAAACAGCAGCAGGACAACATGCAGAATATGGTCGGTGGTTTTCCCTTCCCGCCGGGCTTCAAACCCTGAGGGGCCTTCGTCTGTGAAGCATGCGCCGCTGGTCGACCAGTTGATCCACGCCTTTACCTGCCTGCCCGGTGTGGGCCCCCGTTCTGCCCAGCGCATGGCCTATGCGCTGCTGGATCGCGGTCGTGAAGAGGGGCGGCGTCTTGGTGATGCCCTGCACGCGGCCATGGACGGCGTGCAGCACTGCCAGCGTTGCCGTAACTACGCGGAAGAAGAACTCTGCCCGGTGTGCAGCGATAGCCGCCGGGATTCTACCCTGGTCTGTATCGTCGCCACCCCGGCGGACGTGCTGGCCTTCGAGCAGTCCGGTGAATACCGGGGCCAGTACTTTGTGCTGATGGGGGAACTGTCCCCCCTGGACGGCATCGGTCCCCGGGAACTGGGACTGGATGTGCTCGAACAGCGTCTGCAGCAGGGTGAGATCAACGAATTGATTCTTGCCACCGGCACCACCGTGGAAGGGGAAGCCACCGCCCACTATGTGCTGGATCTGGCCCAGGAAGCCGGTGTCACCGTCAGTCGAATTGCCCAGGGTGTGCCCATGGGCGGCGATCTGGAATTCGTGGATGGCGCGACCCTGGCCCAGGCTCTGCGTGGCCGACGCCCTTTCCAGTAATCCTTTCCCGCTACTCCGTTACAGATACCCGTAAGCCTGCCGGCTAGGGAGACCGTGTGGTCTGAAAGAGGATCGCCAGCAGGCGGCTGCTGCCTGCGAAGTGGGGTTCGACGGCAGCAAAAAGACAACCATCATGCTGTGAAGCGGATTGTTGCCGGGTGACTGGCCCCCTGCGGTCCACCTCTGTTATGTTAGCGACCAAGCAAGCGCTAGGTTAGCTACGAGAAGGAGGCCCTGTGAGCGCGTTGAATTATTTCAATGATACCCACCAGATGGTGCGCGAGACCGTTCGCAAATTCGTGGAAAGGGAAATCCTGCCCCACGTGGACGATTGGGAAGAAGCCGGTGAGTTCCCCCGCGAGCTTTACCACAAGGCCGCGGATGCCGGCATTCTGAGCATCAACGCCCCGGAAGAGTTCGGTGGTACCGGCGAAGATGTGTTCATGAAGATTGCTGCCTGCGAGGAGCTGGTGCGGTGTTCGTCCGGGGGGCTGTGCGCCAGCCTGGGGTCTCTGGATATTGGTCTGCCGCCGATCTGGAAGTGGGGCAGCGATGCCATGAAGGAGAAGGTGGTGCCGGAGGTGATCGGTGGGCAGAAGATCTCTGCCCTGGCCATTACCGAACCCAATGGTGGGTCCGATGTGGCCAACCTGCGCACCCGTGCGGTGCGCGATGGCGACCACTATGTGGTCAACGGCGCCAAGACTTTCATCACCAGCGGTGTGCGCGCGGACTATTACACGGTGGCGGTGCGTACCGGTGACAAGGGCTATGGTGGCATCAGCCTGTTGCTGGTCGAGAAAGGTACGCCAGGCTTTTCCGTGGGCCGCAAGCTGAAGAAGATGGGCTGGTGGGCCTCCGATACCGCGGAGCTGTTTTTTGAGGATTGCCGGGTGCCGGCGGAAAATCTGATCGGTCCGGAGAACGGTGGCTTCTACTGCATCATGAGCAACTTCCAGATGGAGCGCCTGATCCTGGCGGTGACGGCCAACAGTACCGCCCAGCTGGCTCTGGATGAGGCCATGCGCTACGTGAAAGAGCGGGAGGCCTTTGGCCGCCCCCTGGCCGGATTCCAGGTGACCCGCCACAAGCTGGCGGAGATGGCCACGGATGTGAAAGCCAGCACCGAGTTCACCTACCGGGTGGCGGCCAGGATTGCCGCCGGCGAAAACTGCGTGCTGGATGTGTCCATGGCCAAGAACGTGGCGACCCGCTGCGCTGACCGGGTCACCTACGACGCGGTGCAGTTGTTCGGCGGTAGCGGCTACATGCGCGGCACCGTGGTCGAACGCCTGTACCGTGACAACCGTATCCTCTCCATCGGTGGCGGCACCCACGAGATCATGAATGAGGTGATCGCCAAGCAGTTGGGGCTTTAAAACAGTTGAAAGTTTAAAGTTGAAAGTTCAAACGCGCTTTTAGCTTTTAGTTAACTGAATGCAAAGAGGCCGCGCTCAATCCACTGGGCGCGGCCTCTTTGCTTGCGAACAAGGTTAACGTTGTCCGCGTTTCAACTTTGAACTTTTAACTTTCAACTAGTCTTTTCAGGTGCACTCCGCCCGAGCCGGGTCCACTTTGCAACGCACCTTGCGCAGCAGACCGAGCATGTCCGGATCATAATAGCCCTGGTCACGCAGCTGGTCGCGGGCCTCCTGCATCATGACTTCGTATTCTCTCTGATCGGCATCCGGGATTTGCACCCACCAGCGCTTGTCGACCTTTTCGGCCTCCTTGTCCAGCTGCTCGGTGATGCGGTTCAGGTTGTTGTAGAAATACTCGCGGGATTTCTGCGCCATATCGGCGGGAAAACGGTCTTTCTTGGCCACCAGCTGAATGGTCAGCTGGGCCAACGGGTAGTCGATGATGCCGCCATCCGGGCTCAGGCCTTTATAGAGTTCCAGCGCATCATAGGCCACCAGCGGAGCGACGATGACATCGACCACGCCGTTGTTGAACTTGGTGGAGAAGTTCGTTATGTCAGATCCCACCGGGGTAGCACCAACCTGGGACACCAGAATGGCCTGGGTTTCATCATATTCCAGCACTGCTACACGCTTGCCGGCCGCCTTGGCCAGGGAGTTGACTTCCCGATCGTTCACGAACACATAGGCGGCACCGGCCGGGGCTACCCCCATGATCTGATAGGAGCCCTGGGAAAGTTTGTCTGCAGTTTGCGGATGGGCCAGTACCTTCAATACGACTTCCATGTGCTCCATGGAGGGGATGGCGCCAATGGAGTCGATGGTGCCGGCATACTTATTGAAATTACGGCCACGGATGCCGGTGATCAGGGCGGCATCGCAGACGCCAGCCTTGAGATCCTCAGCGGCAATGGCTTCGTTGGTATGGGGAATCAGTTCCACTTCCAGGTCCCAGCCCAGGGCTGCGGCCTGCCAATCTTTCATGGCGCCCATGACCGGTCCAACGTTGCCGACGATGTCAAAGACGCAGATCTTGCGTTTAATCGGTTCGGCCTGGGCAGTCAGAGAAACGGTGAGAGCAAGAACCGTGGTGACGGCGGTAATCAGCTTCTTCATGGGTGTATCCTGCTTGTTATTGCTTGTATGGAGGCAACCCCGATACTAGAGGGAATGATCCTGAAAGGGAAAAACCCTAGCGCCTTGCCCCGGAGCGATTAGGTCAATTTCCATCAGTTGCGGTCAGGGCGGCTGGTGCGACGAACTTCCCCCGGGGTGCGGCCTGTCCAGCTCCGATAGGCCTTGCTGAAACTGGCCTGATCGCTGTAGCCAAGCTGGTCGGCAATCTTTTCCAGGGGCATGTCTGTTTCCAACAGGTAGCGGCTGGCAAACGTTTCACGAATGTCATTGCGAATACCGCTGAAGGCAAATCCCGCCAATCCCAGGTGACGCCTGACCGAGCGGGGACTCATCCCCAACTTCTGGGACACCCGCTCCAGGGTGCTGTCCCGACCCGGAGAATTCATGATTTCGTGACGTACCTTGATGACCACCTTCAGGCTGGCGTCGCCCTGAATCTGCTCCCTTGATCGTGCGGCTGCCAGGTAGGTCGCCACGCTGGCATCATCGTCCTTTGCCTGACGCCCGGAGAGTGGCATCAGAACCTGATTATGTGGGCGGTTGAATTTCACTTCCACGCCGTCGGCCAGTCTTTGCCAGGCGAGGCTGTTGCCGGGGCAGTCAAAATCAAATTCGAACGTGAACTTTCGACAAACCAGGGATGCCAGGGCATGGATGCTGCCCATGTAGATATTGGCTACGACGGGTTTGAGTTTTTTCAGATCCCAGTTGTCATGCAGGCGGATGGAAATCAGTTCGCCAGTGCAGTGTATTTCCATATCCATCAGTGGCAGGGAAACACGCAGATACTGCACCACCATGGTGACCAGTTTTCGGTAGTCCCGTTGCCGAAGAAGCGCAAAACCGAAAAGACCATGTCCGTGCAGATCCAGCTCCTGCCCAAAGCGGAACGGGGCGGTCGGATCGTTGAGCAGCCGGTTGCCGTTATGAAGAAGATGCTGGATTTGTCGCATGGAAAGATAGGCGTCGGGATTATCGAGCATGTCGCTGTCAATGCCGGAACCATCGAGCACTATCGTTCCATTTATTCCATGTTTTTGTACGAACCGCAAAAAGCGGCGGGCATAACGGCCAGAGATAAGAGGAACGTCGAGTGCCATTCCATCGTTTTTCATTTTTTATTATGCCTGATGTAGTTGTTGTTATTCCTGTGATGGGACTCTCATTTGGCTGTGTATCTTTCGGACTTTAAACACCGCTTGCCCTTTTTAACAAAAAAATGGCCGATTTAACTATTAAGTCGGTCACCTTCCATGGACATGATGAGCCCCGCTTTTTTGTGCATAAAAATAATCATGGAGCAGAAAAATGCAAAGGGAAAAAACTGAAACCCTTAAAGCGCGTTATCTACCCCTTTCCAAAGTATCAGTTCCTTTAATGCGAAGAATGTATGAGATCTACTCCGGGTACTACGAAAATGTAAGTCTCGAAGTGTTCTGTACAGACATGGTGGAAAAAAGCGGCGTGATTCTGGTGATGGAAAAAGCAACCAAGCGCGTGGTTGGTTTTTCCACCATGAAAACCCTGGATATGAATGTGGGTGGGCGCCGGGCAAAGGGTGTTTTTAGCGGCGACACCATCATAGAAGAAAAATACTGGGGTAGCCGGGCCTTACAGGTCACGTTCTTCTTCCGGATGATCCGTGAGAAATTGCGCCACCCGTTCCGCCCGCTCTTCTGGTTGCTGATATCAAAAGGCTATAAAACATATTTGCTGATGGCGAATAACTTCCATAACTACTACCCGCATCCGGAGGGGAAGAATCCGGAGCTTGCTCACCTGGTGGATTATTACTGCGACCGTTTGTTTTCCGACGCTTACTGTGAAGAAAATAAATTACTGGATTTCGGCGAGGGTTATACCCATCTGAAATCCAATGTGGCTGGCATTACCGCAGAAATGCGTCAGAAAAACGAAAAAATTCAATTTTTCGAAACCTGTAACCCAACCTGGAACCGCGGTACCGAATTACCGTGTATCGGCGAAATCAATCTTTCCCTTCTGGTGAGTTACCCGTTTTCCCTGTGGCGCAAACAACGCAGAAAAACGAAAACACAAATTGCAGCTGTGGCCTGCGAATAAAAACCGGGGTGACCATGTTCGGACATCGTTTGCTCAAAATGGCCGCCTGGCCGGGTGAGCGGCGCTTTGCCGCCGGGCGGGAAAACCTGGAGCATGTTCAGAGAGATAAGCTGGCACTGTTGTTGCGCAAGGTGGCGGCCTGTGAAGTCGGCCAGCGCCGGGGTGTCGCAGCAGACTGGCAATGGGAAACCTTTGCTGAGCAGATGCCGGTGAGCGAGTACGGCGACTGGCGGGACCCGGTCGATCGCGCCCGCGAGTCCGGCGGCAATGCCCTGATTCAGTCGCCGGTGGTTCGCTATCAGCCCACCAGCGGTTCCACCTCGGCGATAAAGTGGATTCCCTACACGCGTCAGTTTCTGTCGGAACTGGATAACGCCATCAGTCCCTGGATTGTGGACCTGTACCGTCAGTTTCCCCGCCTGAGCGGGGGGCGCCATTACTGGTCCATGTCCTGGGTGCCCACGTCATTGCGTGACAACATGCGCGAGGACATCAACGACGATATTCAGCTCATGTCCATGGGCAAGCGCCTGCTGGCCGGGGCCACCCAGGCGGTCCCTCAGGATGTGTCTTTGGCACGGACTTCCGAGGATTCCCTGTTTGCCACCCTGGCTTACCTGGTCAGTGATGACTCCCTGGCGATGATGTCCATCTGGAGCCCCACCTTTGGCCTGGGTCTGCTCAAGTCCATGGCCCTGTGGCGAGAGGAACTGGCGGAGGTATTGGCGAGCGGTTCCTGGGGCCAGCGCATGAAGGGAAGTCATACCGAGTGTTGCCCGCGCTCTCCGCGCGCAGCGGCGTTACTGCGCCAGTGGGATGGCCGCTTGAGTGCGGATTTCTTTATGACCCTGTGGCCGTCGCTGGCACTGGTGAGCGCCTGGGATACCGCCGCATCAAGCCCCTGGGCCCGGCAGTTGCACGGTCTGTTGCCGCAGGCCGCGTTTCAGGGCAAGGGCCTGTGGGCCACGGAAGGGGTCGTCACCATTCCCTATCAGGGCCAGTACGCGCTGGCTTATCGCAGCCATGTCTATGAATTCCAGGACCCCTCTGATGGCACCATTTATGCGCCCTGGGAACTGGAGCCAGGCCAGGAGGTGGTGCCGCTGCTGAGTACCGGCAGTGGTCTGCTCCGTTACCGGCTCAAGGATCTGGTGCGGGTGGATGGGCTGCCAGGCGGTATTCCGGCACTGACGTTTCTCGGCCGTGCCGGCACCACGGATCTGGTTGGCGAAAAGCTTACCGCAGCAGCGCTGGATGCCTCCCTGTCGCAGGTGACGTTGCCACCGAAAACCCTGCCGGTATGTACCGTGGCTGTAGAAGATACCGGTGACGGCACTCCCGGGTACCTTCTGTTGCTGGAGGGGGAGAGTGCAAACACGGATAACGTGGCGAAGGCCCTCGATGCGGCGCTGCAGCAACACTTCCATTACCAGCTGGCCCGTAACCTGGAACAGCTGGCACCGCTGCGCTGCGTCATTCGCCCGGACATGCGCGAGCGTTACCTGCATCAGTGCCGTGAGCGGGGCATGATTGAAGGCAATATCAAGATGGAGTCCCTGCAGTACTGGCCGGGTGCATTGCCGGTGTGGCTCCGTGAGCCGCCGGTATCGGCCCGGGAGGTGGCGTTGTGAGCTACCGTATTCGCCAGGCCCGGGAAGAAGATAACGGTGCCATCCTGTCCTTGCTGCAAGGTACGCCCCAGGCAGGAGCGGTTACCCTGAATTTTGAACGGAACCCGGATTATTTTCGGGGCGCCCGGGTGACCTGTGAAGAACCGGATGTGTGGGTGGCAGAGCCACGGGATGGTCAGGGACAAATCGGGGCCGTCTACAATGTGGGTTGGCGCCATGTTTGGGTCAACGGCCAGGTCAGACCAGTGCGTTACGCCCACGACCTGCGCATCGCGCCGCAATATCGCAACGGCATGATCCTGCACCGGCTGTTTCGTCAGTTGCGCCAGCAACTGTCAGACGGCGAGTGGATGCAGACCACGGTGCTGCATGACAACCTGGCATCCCTGTCTACCGTGGCCAGTGGCCGCGCCGGGCTGCCCACCTACTATCCCTCCGGCACCATCGAAACCAGCATGCTCTATACCCGGGCCCGCCGTCGGCGATTGCCTGATGACGTGGTGATTCGCCAGACCGGTGAGGCCGACCTGGATGCCATTTCCCAGCTGTTGCGATATCAGGGGGCACAGAAACAGTTTTTCCCCTACTGGGATGTGTCCCGGGTGCGGGGTGATGCCTACTGTTACGGGCTCAGCCCGCGGAACTTTATCGGTCTCTGGATCGGTGGCGTTCTGAAAGGATTGCTGGGTTTCTGGGATCAGAAGGGGATCAAGCAGACCCGGGTGCTGGGCTATGCCCGTGGCATGGGAGTCATGCGCCATCTATACAACACACACAGCCTGCTGCGGGGTGGCATGAAATTACCGCCACCGGGTGGGGTGTTGTCCTACCTGACACTGCACAGCCTGGTGGTCGAGGATAATCGCCCGGAGCTGTTGCAGCTGTTGCTCGACGATGTGATCAGTCGCTTCCATGGCCACTATGACGCCCTGGTTTGCGGGTTCTTTGCCCAGGACCCACTGGCGCAGGTACCGGCCCGGTATCGCCGTCGGCTATTGCTGAGTCAGCATTTTCTGGTCAGCTACGATGGCGATCCTCGTGACCAGCTCGATGGGCGTTTGCCCTACGTGGAGGTCGCGCGCCTGTGAGTGCCAGTGCAACCGACTATATCGGCATGTGGTACCGAGCCCGTGCCCGGCTCGGTATTGATGACCGGATTGAGTTTATCTTCATCCATCCGGCGTCTGGGAAGCGCCATACCGTGGCGTTGCGGCACCGTGACCATGACGGGGTGGGCGGGATCGCCGAATCCCTCAAGCGCATGGGCGTGCGTCAGCCGCCCATGCCCCTCAGTCGCCAGACCCGGCCGCCCGCGTTCTGGCGTCGCTGGCAGGCACGGCCGGAGCGACGCCAGCCGCAATCCCCCCCCTGGCGGGTCTTCACCTCCACGGCCGAAAAGCAGGCGGATGCGCCCCTGGTGGAATGGCTGACGCCACGGCAAACCCTTGCCCTGCGGCAGCGGGCCGAGGCGCTGCAGGTCTCTCTCAACAGCCTGTTGTTGCAGGCCCTGCATCGGGCCGTGGTGCAAACCCTGATGACCCATGCAGTGCCCATCAGCTGGTGCTTCCCGGTGAACATGCGCGGCGTGGTGCCCATGGCGAAGCCGGATATGAATCTGTCCAGTGCTTTTTACATGACGGTGGACAGTGACGATTCGCTGACTCACCTGGACCACACCATTCGTCGCTATCTGAAAGCCAATATTCACTGGCGCTACTGGCACCTTGCCCGAATTGGTCGGCTGGTTGGCCAGCGGGGGGTGGACTGGCTATGTGGCCGTCTGCTCAACGGTGCCCGCCACGGCGGCTCCTTCTCCAACCTGGGCGAGTGGCAGATGGATTTCGTTTCGGGAGGCCTGGCTCCCGACACGGTATTCGCCTGCTGTGGCCCCGGGAGTCCCACCCATCCGGTAGCCAACGGCATGATCATTGTGAATGGCAGCTTGAGTCTGGCGCTGAAGCTGCACCCGTCCCTGGGCGCCCCGGAGTCAGCGGTGCGCGAATGTCTGCAACGCTGGGTTGAGGGACTGGGAGTGACGGCATGAAACGGATTGTCAGTCTGCGCGCGTTGGTGGCTCTGCTGGCCGCTCTGGCCATGGCGTTGGCGGTGGCGGCCCTGTATCTGGTGCCGCCGTCACCGCCGGCGGTGAAAAGCGAAGAATCGATTCTGGCTCTGGACACCTGGCAAGTGGAATGGAAGGACGTGGTCATTCCGGTGCACAGTCAAGGGCTGGTGCGTGCCCGTCATGAATTGCCGCTGAGTCTGGAAGTGTCAGGCCGGGTGCAGGAAGTATCGCCGCTACTGGCAGACGGGGGGCGGGTGACGGCCGGCGAGGTATTACTGAAGCTGGACCCGGAGCCCTTTGCGCTGGACGTTACTGCCCAGCAGAACGCCGTCCATGCGGCGCGGCTGCATCTGGAGGAAACCCGGGCGCGGGCACGGGTCTCGGGATCCGCCAAGCGTTCCTCGGCGCTGGGTCGCTTTGAACCGCAACTGGACGAAGCCAACAGCCGTCTTGCCTCGGCCCGTGCGGGCTTGCGCCAGGCCCAACGGAATCAGGAACAGACGGAGCTGGTGGCGCCGATCAGTGGTCGCCTGAAAGCCGTCCAGGTCATGGCTGGACAACAGATACAGGCCGGCAGCATTCTGGCTCGCTTGTATCAGGAAGATCAGGTGGAGGTACGGCTGCCGGTTCGCGATGAGTGGCTGGCACTGCTGGGCATCATGCCCGGTGATGAAGGCACCCTGGAGCCGGTGAACGTTACCCTGCGTGGCCGCTTTGCCGGCCGGGACGGCCAGTGGTCGGGCAGGGTGGTGCGCCGCGAAGGTGGCCTGAACAAGAACCGCATGATGCACCTGATCGTTCAGGTCACCAATAGCGAGGACGGCTTGCCCCTGGAGCCCGGGGTGCTGGTGCAGGCGGAGCTGCGCGGCGCGCCGACGAAAAATGTGGCGGTGCTGCCCCGGGCAGCCCAGGCTGGCGAGAACGCTGTCTGGGTCCTGGATGAGGACAAGCGGTTGCGACGTCAATCCGTGGCGATACTGCACCACGATGATGATTCCCTGTATCTGCACGACGGTGTGACCGCTTCCTCCCGGGTGGTGCTGGCCGGAGACTTGCAGCTGCTGGAGGGCATGCGTATCGACCCCCGTCCTCCTGCCAGCGGACTGGCGGATCGTTCTGCCACTGAGACAGCGCTGTGAACCGCAGTATTGCCTGGTTTGCCCGCAACAGCGCGGTGGCCAACCTGCTGATGATCACCCTGCTGTTGGCCGGCCTGATGGCCATCCCCCACACCCGCCAGGAAACCCTGCCCAACGTGCCGCTGGACCGCATCGGTATCTATGTGGCCTGGCCCCAGGCCACACCGGAAAGTGTGGAGGCACTGGTCTGCACGCCAGTGGAAACCGCCATCGACGATGTGGAAGGGGGCACCGAACTGATCAGTGAAGCCCGGGAGGGGTTGTGTTCGGTGCAACTGGATGTGCTCAAGGGGCATGATACCCGCGCCGTGCTGGAGCAGATCCGCACTCGCCTGGAAGCCCTTGATACCTTGCCCGGCGACGCCGAGCGCCCCCGGGTGCAGGAACTGATTGTACGAAACCGGGTGGTGCGGCTGCTGCTCAGTGGCAGCCTGTCCCGCCAGGATCTCTATCAACTGGCTCATCAGGTGCGCCGGCAGCTGCTCAATCATGATGCGGTATCCAGTGTGGATATCGAAAACCTGCCGGAACGGGAAATGGCGCTGACCGTGGCCCGGGATGATCTGTACCGCTATCAGCTCACCCTGGAAGGCATGGCCGCCGCCGCCCGTGAAAGCGTGGAGCGGGTTGCCGGAGGGCTGTTGCGCAGCGACCGGGGTGACTGGCTGCTACAGACCGGCCAGCAACCGGGAGAGGCCAGCGCCTACCAACAGTTGGTGATTCGCCAGTCCGAGCAGGGCGATCTGTTGCGTCTCGGCGACGTGGCCCGCATTGAGGACGGTTTCTCCCGAGACAGTCAGGCCGCCTGGCTGGACGGCCGGCCGGCGGTAGCGCTGGATGTCTACCGGGTCGGCGACCAGAACGTGCTGGACGTGGCCGGGGCGGTGAGCGGCTATCTGCAGCAGGCGCAGTTACCGCCGGGCGTCGCCTTGCAGGTGTGGAGTGACGATGCGGCCCAGTTTCGCGAACGCTCCCATCTGTTGTGGCGCAATGCGCTGCAGGGGCTGGTGTTGCTGACCCTGATGCTGGGGGTGTTTCTCACTCTGCGTCTGGCTGGTTGGGTGGCGCTGGGGATTCCGGTCTGCATGCTGGGTGCCTGTGCCTTGCTGCCGGTGCTGGGCGAATCCTTCAACACCATCTCCCTGTTCGCCTTTATCCTGGTGCTGGGCATTGTGGTCGACGATGCGGTGATCGTCGGCGAGAGTATTGATCACCAGCGCCGCCAGGGTGGCATGGCCGGTCAGGAGGCCGCCATTGCCGGCGCCCAGCGGGTGTCGCGACCGATCCTGTTTGCGGTGCTGACCACCCTGATTGCCTTTGCGCCGCTGCTGTTCCTGCCTGGCCCGGAAGGGGCGCTGATGCGGGTGATCCCCATTGTGTCCATGGCCATTCTGGTGCTGTCGTTGGTGGAGTCCCTGTGGATTTTGCCCTCTCACCTCAGCTATGACCGCCCCGCCCGGGGGATCTGGCGAAAGTCCGAGCAACTCTCTACGCGAATCAATAGCCGGCTGGATCGCTGGCTGGAATACCGGGCCCGGCCACTGCTGCGACGGGCCCTGCGCTGGCGGTATGTGCTGGTGGTGGTGTTTGTAGGGCTGTTTATTTTTTGCTGCGCCCTGGTCAACAGCGGCTGGCTGACCATGGTGTTGTTTTCCCGGGTGGAGGGCGACCGGGTGATGGCGGAAGTGGTGTTCCCCCAGGGCACCGGCGAGGCCCGGCTGCTGCGCGAGGTGCAGGCCCTGGAAGGCTCCGCCCGCAAGCTATCAGCGCAATTGCAGGCTGACCAGCAGCCGGTCACCGTGGATGCGGTGTTTGCCGAGCAGGGGGTGCGCCAGAAAACCTCCAATGCCCGTGACCCGGGCGCCCGCTTCCGGGTACGGGTGACCCTGGCCATTGGCGGAGATACCAGCGCCTTGTCTCCCCGGGAGCTGGCCAGTCTGTGGCGGGGGCAGCACGGCCCCATTGCCGATGCCCTGTCGGTCAAATTCCATGCCAGCCTGATGCAGGTGAAGCCGGATATTCACGTCAATCTGTTCCACCCGGATCTGGCCACCTTGCAACGCTTGAGTGCGCAGACGGCGCTGGCCCTGGCGAACATGGAGGGGGTCCATGAAGTGGCCAACAACCTGTCTTCCCGTCGCACCCTGGTTGATATCGGCCTGCGGGAAGAAGGCAAACTGGCGGGCCTGCGGGTGGAGCAGCTGGGACTGCAGATCCGCAATGCGTTCCACGGTATCGAGCTGGACCGCTGGTTCGAACGGGATCAGGAAGTGCCGGTGATGTTGCGTCTGGCCAGCCGCGACAGTCGCCATATCAGTGACCTGGAACGGTTGCCGGTGCAACTGCCGGATGGGGAGATCACTGTGCTGGCGGCAGTGGCTGACCTGCAGCGACGCCAGGTGCCGGCCATGATCAGCCATTACGATGGCCGCCGCAGTGCCACCATCAGTGCTTTCGTGGATGAACATGTGACGTCACCGGCCCAGGTGATGGCGGCACTGCAGCAACAGGTGTTGGCCCCCATGGAGTCCGCCGATTCCCAGGCGGGCTGGACGGTGGCCGGCAAGCAGGCGGCGATCCAGGACTTCCTGGATCATCTGTCGATCAGCTACCTGATTGCTCTGGCTGCCATATTTTTCCTGCTCACCGTGCTGTTTGGCGGTTATGGGCAGCCGCTACTGGTGATGGCGGCAATCCCCTTCGGCATGGTGGGGGCCTTCATGGGGCACTTCCTGCTGGGTTACAGCCTGACATTGTGGTCGCTGGTGGGGGTCATCGCGGTGAGTGGCGTGGTGGTCAACGACAACCTGGTACTGATTGATGCCATCAATACCTTGCGAAGCCATGGCATGCGTCTGCGTGATGCGGTGATCGAAGGCGTCAGCAGCCGCCTGCGGCCCGTAATGCTGACCTCCATGACCACCTTTGCCGGGGTGGCGCCGCTGATGCTGGAAACCAGTGTTCAGGCCCGTTTCCTGATTCCCATGGCCGTGTCCCTGGCGTTTGGCGTGTTGTTTGCCACCCTGGTCAGCCTGCTGCTGGTGCCCTGTCTGTTGGTGGTGAGCCATGATGTGCGCAGCCTGGTTCAGCGTAGTCTGGCCCGCTGGCGGGCGCCGGAGGCCTCGGAGGAGGACAGCGTGGACATGGCCTATGAGCGGGGTCGCATGACGGCCTGGTGGGTGACCAGCAACCCCTACCAGGATGCCGTCCTGGCTTCTGCCTGGGAGGCGGGTCGGCAGGATCAGAGTAGCGACCGGGATACGTCTGAGCAGCGTAGTTGAAAGTTCAAAGTTTAAAGTTGAAACGCGGACTAAGTTGTCAAAGGCAGGAATGGTGTGCCCGCGATTAACGCTAATGGCGCGGGCATGGCCGCTCAAAATCAACCCATCGCGCACTTTTTAACTTTGAACTTTTAACTTTCAACTCGACTGTCAGAGCCTGTCCGGCTTTAATCTGCCCTCAGAAACAAAAAAAGCCCGACCCGGTTTCCCGGGTCGGGCTTTTGCGTCAGGTCGTTGCCGTGTGACTTACGCTTTGCCCTGGTTCGCCACGGCCTCGGCCGCCTTGGCCACTTCCTCGGCATCGCCCAGGTAGTAGTTCTTGATGGGCTTCAGGTTGTCATCCAGGTCGTACACCATCGGCACGCCGGTGGGGATGTTGAGCTTGACGATTTCCTCGTCGGAAATGTCGCCCAGGTACTTCACCAGTGCCCGAAGGCTGTTGCCGTGGGCACAGATCAGCACCTGCTTGCCGGCCTCGATCTGCGGTTTGATCTCGCTTTCGAAGTAGGGCACGAAACGGTCTACGGTGTCCTTGAGGCTTTCGGACAGGGGGATCTCGCTGTCGCTGAGGCCCTGGTAGACCCGGAAGTTGCCGGCATAGCGTTCGTCGTCGCGCTCCATCTTCGGCGGCGGGGTATCGTAGCTGCGGCGCCAGATATGCACCTGCTCGTCGCCATATTTTGCAGCGGTTTCCGCCTTGTTCAGGCCCTGCAGGGCGCCATAGTGGCGTTCGTTCAGGCGGTAGTCGCGGATCACCGGAATCCACATCTGGTCCATATTGTCCAGAATGGTCCACAGGGTACGGATGGCGCGCTTGAGCACGGAAGTGTAAGCCACATCGAACTCAAAGCCTGCTTCCTTCAGCAATTCGCCAGCCGTGCGGGCTTCTTCGCGGCCCTGATCGGTGAGATCCACGTCTTTCCAGCCGGTGAAACGGTTTTCCTTGTTCCAAACGCTTTGGCCATGGCGGACCAGTACCAGTTTCGTGCTCATGGGTTATTCCTGTGCGGTTTTCAGTGCGGCGCAAAGCGTAGCAGAAAAGCGCCGGGAAATTGAGCGCAGGCCAGGATATTTCACGGTTAATCGGCCCCTTGAGTGCAAATTTTCACAGTGTTGCCGGCGGTTATCAGGGCGAAGGGGGGATAAATGGCCAATCGGCGGCCTGCGATGCTGAAAAAGGCTGCCCGGAGCCCGTATAATCGTCGCCAATTCAGACTCAGGCGACTTCATGGCTTACCTCTGGTGCGACAACAGCGACCACATCTCCACCTGGCAGTCCGGACTGGCGGCGGCAACGCCCCTGTACCTGGACACGGAATTCATGCGCGAGCGCACCTTCTGGCCACAACTGGCCCTGGTTCAGGTCCATGATGGTGAGCAGATCCGGCTGATCGACACGACGCAGGTCAATGGCCCCACGCTGTCGCCCCTGTTCCAGCAGCACCCTCTGGTGATGCATGCCTGTTCCGAGGATCTGGAAGCCATCGCCGCCTTTACTGGTGATTACCCGGCGGTGATCGAGGACACCCAGATCGCTGCTGCTCTCACCGGTGAGGACATGCAGCTGGGCTACCAGAAGGTGGTGCAGATGTTGCTCGGGGTGGAATTGCCCAAGGGCGCTACCCGCACCAACTGGCTCAAGCGGCCTCTGAGTCAGGAGCAGTTGCTCTATGCCGAGGACGATGTGAAATATTTGCCCGAGGTGACCGATATCCTGCGGGACCGGCTGGTGAATCTGGGCCGTGAGAGCTGGTGGCGGGAAGAGTGTCAGCGTCTGCTCGAACAGGCACGGACGGTGACCGCTCCGGAAAAGGCCTGGCGTAATGTGAAAGGTGCCGGCTTGTTACAGGGGCAGGCGCTGGCGGTGCTGGCGGTGCTGACTCCCTGGCGGGATCGCATGGCACGGGAGCGGGACCTGCCCAAGGGGTTTGTCCTCAAGGATGCCCAGCTACTGGATCTGGCCCGCTCCTCCCGCAGCGACCGGGGCCTGTTTTCCGACCTGGGTCTGCACCCCAAGGTGATCCGCCGGGATGGTAATACCCTGCTGGAACTGCTCGAAGCGGGCCGGCGTGGCACGCCACCTGAGCCCCTGCCGGGGCCGCCGGATGCCCAGCAGAAAAAACGGGCCAAGATGCTGCGTAAACGGGTCGGCGAGATTGCCGAATCCATGAACATGAAACCGGATGTGCTGATGCGCCGTCGCTGGCTGGAATCCCTGATTCGTCACCCGGACCAGGTGCCCGAGCCGCTCACCGGCTGGCGTAACGAGATTGTGACCAAGCCCCTGCTGGAGTTGCTTTGATGTTGAAGGGCAAGCTGTTTTGCTCGATTTACAAGACCCGCAAGAAGGCGGGGATGTATCTGTTCGTGGATCGCCAGAAAGGCCTCAAGGATCTCCCTGAGGTGCTGCTCAAGCAATTCGGCACCCCCATCCATGTGAATGACATGATCCTGTCCCCGGACCGACCGCTTGCCCGGGCGGACGTGGCGCAGGTGATGGAGAAGATCCGTGATCAGGGGTTCTATCTGCAAATGCCGCCGCCGCCGGATGAAGACATGTTCATGGCCGACGGCCACCCGGATAAACCGGCAGGGCCGGATGCCTGAAAACGGTCTGCGCACACGTTTCTGGGAACTGCCCCTGGGGGAGTTGTCGAAAGCCGAGTGGGAAGCGCTGTGTGATGGCTGCGGCCGATGCTGTCTGGTGAAACTGCAGGACGAGGACAGCGGCGAGCTGGCCTTTACCAATCTGGCCTGCCGTTATCTGGATAGCCAGAAATGTCAGTGCCGGGTGTACGATAGCCGCTTTCGCAAGGTGCCGGATTGCATCCAGGTGACCGAGGCGGTGGCCCGCAACATGGACTGGTTGCCTTCCAGCTGCGCCTACCGGCTACGGGCTCATGGTCAGCCTCTGGCGGACTGGCATCCGCTGATCAGCGGGGAGGAGGGGACCGTCCGGCAGGCGGGCATCAGCGTCGCCGGGCGGGTCGTCTCCGAGCAGCTTGTGCACGAAGATGATTGGGAAGAGCATATTATTCACTGGATAGAGTAGGATAGACCTGAGCCAATAGGCGCGGTCTTTTACCCGCCACTTCGGGTCGCTCTGTCAGCATCAAACTGGGAGTCACTGTGACAACACAAGCGTATATGTGGGGCTGGTTGGCCTATTTGTTGGGTTGCGTAGGCGTGCTTTTTGTCTGGTGGTGGCTCACCCGACCGCTGGCAATCTGGGCCAAGGTGCCGCTGCGTATCCTGCTGACGGCATTGTTGCTGACCCCCTGGTCGGTGTCGCCCCAGCACGATGAGTGGGCCCCGGCATGGGTGGTCACGCTGTTTGATGGCCTGGCCCAGGACGATGTCAGTCTGTGGCGGGCCGGAGGACCCTTGTTGGCCATGCTGGTGGTGGCGCTGATTGCGGCCGTGCTGGAGTTGTGGCGTCAGCGTCGCAAACAGACCGCCATGGCTGATCCCCAATGAGCGAGTGCATTTTCTGCCAGATCCGCGACGGCAAATTACCTGCCAGTGTGGTCTATGAGGATGAGCGAGCCATGGTGATCCTGGATCTGTTCCCGATCCGCGAAGCCCACTGTCTGGTGATTCCCAAGGAGCATGCCCCCTTGCTGGAGCAACTGGACAGCAGCCTGACCCATCATCTGATGGACCTGGCTCGCCGTACCATCATGGCCCAGAAACGCGCCGGGCTGGCGGTGAAGGCGCACAATATTGTGGTCAACGATGGCCGTGAAGCCAATCAGCATGTGCCCCACGTGCACGTGCATGTGATCCCCCGTCGCGGTGGCGACACTCTGGTTACCGCCTTCACCTGGGCCACCCGGCTGCTCAACGTCTTCGGCCTGGCCCGCCGCCGCAAACGGCTGGACCGCCTGGCTGGACTGTTGGGTGAGCACTTTCCGGAAGCAGCTAAGTAGGTAACAGTTAATAGTGAATAGTTAACAGCGTCGCGAGTTTGCGGGGTTTGATCTGAAAGGCAAAAGGCCGCGCCCACGCAGTGGGTGCGGCCTTTTTTTGAAAAAGCAGAAAAAGACTTGATGGCGTTGTCTCAGACCGCAGCCTGAGACTGTTCACTGTTCACTGTTCACTGTTCACTGTTCACTGTTCACTGTTCACTGTTTGCGCCAGGCCCGCACCCGCAGAGGCCAGCGTACTGTGCGTTGTGTCTTCCCCCAGGCTTGTTTCAATCTCGGTGCGAAGTCGTCCAGCAGGGACTCCCCGGCCCGGGCGGCCTGAACGAGAGCGGACCAGGTGTCCAGATAGCCGAGCATGTCGGTGGCGGACCAGTCCAGGGTAATGCTGTCGCCGGGGTAAGTCAGTGCCGGCCAGGGCAGGGAGGCATCCGGGTAGCCGGCAACCACCTGGGCCCGCTGCGCAGGCCACCAGGGAGCCAGCGGGCCGTCATGAAAATCCCGGATCATGCCTTCCAGCCCAGCAACCTCGCAGATCCCATAACTGATCAGGGCCAACACGCCTCCAGGGCGCAAGGTGCGCTCCGCCTCTGCCTGAAAGGCGGTTTGATCAAACCAGTGGTAGGCCTGGGCAACAGTAATCAGGTCCAGGCTGGCGTCTGCCAGCGGCAGCCGGTGGGCCACGCTGACCAGATAGTGGCTCGACGAGGGTGGGGCAGCCAGTAACTGTGGATGGCTGATATCTGCAGCTATTACTTGCCGAAACCAGGGCTCCAGACCCCGACTGGCCTGACCACTGCCACAGCCCAGGTCCATCGCACGATCACGACAGGGGCACTGGTTAGCGAGCCACTGGAACAGGGAAGGAGGATAGGTGGGACGAAACTGCTGGTACTGACTGCCACGCTGGAACAGCGATTCAGTCACTGAAGAAACCGTCGTCATCGAAGTGGGCGGCCCACAGGCGGCCATCTGCCCGTTCCAGATCCAGTGCAATCCCCGCCAACAGCTGGCCTTCCGGGGCCGCACACCAGGCGACGGTGCCGTAGAGGTGGTAAGTGCCATGGTCTTCCAGCAACGCCACCCACAGTTCCACATCCGTGTTCGGTTTGATTGGAGCAGGAAGCTCGACACTGATGCCGGCCAGGGAAATATCGTGGGTAGACAAATACAGGCGATCGGCCGGGTCCAGCGAGCCGGACTGGCTGGGCAGCAAGGTTAGCGCCAGGTTTTCTTCACGGCTGGTGCGGGGGAAGCGACGATTGTCCATTGCCGTTGCCATAGGATTTACCCGTAAATCATTCTGTCGACTGCGTAGGCGGCAATCGCCATGGTCGCGACCACCCCTGCCAGGAACAGAAGAAACAGCAGGGCGGGTTTGACCGTTTTCGGCAAGGGTTCTGTTTCACGGGGAGTCCGGGACCCCTGTGTTTTATTCATCAGCCATCTCCCTGTTTCATCCGGATACTTTACAGTATCAGTTATTCATCGACGATAGGAAACCGGTATTGCAGCTGATCCCTGAGGGGTTACGGGGGGAGGGGGTGCTTACTCAGAATTGGCTCGAAAAGGCAGACAAAAAAAAGGAGCCCGAAGGCTCCTTTTTTGAGGTGAAACCGACGTAATGTTTAGCCGCCGATCTCGATCTTCTGGAACATGTACTCGTGCACTGTATCGGACAGCAACGGTACGTAGGAGACCAGCAGCAGGGCCGTCAGCATGACCGCGATGGGAAGCAGGAACTTCTCATAGCGACGGAAGAAGCTGCCTTCCTTGAGCTTGGCGGATTCTACTTCGGCCTCACCCACGACTTGTCGTGTTAACAAGTGGTTCAATGCCACCGGTGGTGACAGATAACCCAGTTCGAAGGCCACCAGGGTAATCATCCAGAAGTGTAATGGTGCGATGCCATTGTCGAAGGCGATCTGGGCGATGGTGGCATTCACCAGAATCACCGCCCCGTAGGGGTCCATGATCATGCCGATAATCACCATGGTGACTACCAGCAGGGTCATGGCCAGCCAGACGTTGGCAAAGGTTTCCGGCAGGTTCTCCATCACACCGGAGCGCTCGATGATGCCGCCTACACTCACAGACAGTGCCATCAGCATGAGCAGGGCGCCAATGTGGCCGGTGGTTTCATTGGTGGCAAAACGCAGGGAGTTTTCCAGCTTGTCGCCGACGCCGGGCTCCTCACGGTAATCGGGATCTTCTTCGGGTTGTTTCAACACGTAGTAGAGCACAACCGCGGCGCCGAGCAGCAAGTTTCTCCACAGCAGGCCCCAGAACAAGGCCTCAAGGTCCTCGGCAGAGGTGCCGGTGGGGATGTTGCCCGCATCCAGCGCGGCATTGATACCCACCAGGTTGTACAGGGAGTAAGCCAGCAGAGGCACCAATACGAGGGTGAAAAGATGCACGGATTTATTGCTCAGTTTCTCAAAGATGAGAATGGCAAGCAGCATCACCGGCAGGATGATCGGTGCGTAGTTTTCGTTGAGTTCGGTATCCAGCAGGTCACGGAAGAATACCACGACGGTGCCCATGATGATCACATAGGGCAGCAGCGGTACCAGGCGCTTGATGCTGGCCGGTACGGCCTCGGAGAAAGGCGCGATTCGGGCCGCTTCGGTGCGGGCAAACTGGCTGTAGATAAAGAACAGAAGCAGTGACAGACCGAAAATCTTCAGGCCGGAGGTGAACAGTTCATCGGTGGTGACCGAGTTGTTCAGGGCAGCAATGATCACGACCAGCAGACAAGGACGCAGTACCACACCCATGGAGCCGGACATGGCGGTAGCGGCCAGAGCCAGTTGCTTGCGTGCGCCGGCACGGATCAGTTCGTTGTAAATAGTGGCACCGGCCGCGATAACGAAGATACCGGACGCCCCGGTGTAGGCGGTGGGGATCGCGGTCACCGCGAGTACCACGAAACACATCAGTTCCGGGGACATCTTCCACGGACGCAGTACATCAAACACCAGGTGGGCCATCTTGGTCTGGCGCAGCATCATACCGATCCAGATGTACAGGGCCAGGCTCAGGAACAGGGTAGACAGTTCCATCATCATGCCCAGGTAGACACTGATCCCGTGGTAGTAGCCCTGGCTGACGAACTGGATGCCGGCAGTGATACACATGAAGCTGTACAGCGGAATGGTCAGCAGGGCCTTGCCCCAGCTGCCACCTTCCTCAAGATCCTTGGGCGGTTTGATCAGCTGCCAGAGGGCGGCCAGGGAGAGCAGGGCAAAGCCGGCAATCCAGAATTGGTGCAGGTAGAAATGGTTCACCTGTACACCGTCAGCCATGGCGCTCACTTCCTCGCCACGATAAACCCAGGCGGACATCAGCAGCATCACGTTGGCGGAAAGCTGGCCAAGGCTGGATACGAAATGGTCCTTGCGGGTTTGCGCCGGGCGCAGGGAAATATGGTGGCGCGTCAGGGTGGCGGTGGCGGCACAGATAATCACCAGAATACACAGCAGCAACCGTTTGTAGTGGCCCAGGGAGGTGACCACCTTTGCTACGCCGCCTTCCAGGGTCCGGAAAGCAATCACGCCGGGCGTGACCTTCTCCTGGACCATGTTGTAGGTGGCCCACTTCTCACGGCAGATTTGCTGGGAAGCTTCCAGGGATTGGCGCAGAGCGTCCTCGTTGACCTCGGTGCCGAACATCCCGGCCAGGGGATCATCCGCCATCTGTTGTTTTTTCCTGGCGACGGCGGCTTCCAGTTGATCGTCAAGATTGGCGTCCGGATTACAGGTCGGCTCCTGAAGAATGCCGGCCCCCCGCAACTGGAAATAGCCTTCCCAGGTATTTTCGCCAATTTTCAGGAGTTGGGAGTGAATCACTTCCCCAGATGCGAGAAAAACCGTCAGCAACAGGAGAATCAGGGTAGGTAACGATGACAACCATTCACCGACAGAACGGTTTGCCATTTTCATAGAAGAAGTTTTGTCCATTGTGCACCCGGTTATTGTTATACCGCCTGGATTACGGGGAAAAGGCTACCCGCGGGCCCTCAGGCCTTGTTCTCCGCATTCTATGGCAGTGTAAACACCTTGACTACCCGGCAGAGCTACGCCGGGTGACAGAAATTAGGTTGCTAGGGAAAAACGGGGCCACTGGGGCCCCGCTGTCAGTACTGCGCTTACTCGACCGGATTAACGCATTCGGCGCGGGAAGGTTCTTCCTTGCAGCGCACCTTGCGCAGCAGGGACATCATGTCCTTGCTATAAACACCGTCGTTGGTCAGGGCGATACGCGCCTCGCGCATCATTTCGTCATAACGCAGCTTGTCGGCCTCGGGGATGCGGATCCACCATTTCTTGTCGACTTCGTTGTTGGCGTTCTCGATCACGGTCATGGCGCGATCGAACTGACCCAGCATGTATTTGCGGGAGCTGTCAGCAAAGCCGTCCGGGAAGCGATCTTTTTTGAGGATCACCTGGGCCGTCAATTGCCCCAGTACGTAATCGATCATGCCACCATCCGGCTGCATGCCCTTGTACAGTTCCAGTGCAGAGTAGGCAGCAATGGGAGCGAAGCAGATATCCACGGAACCGTTGTTGAAACGGCCGGAGAAGTTGGTGATATCAGACATCACCGGAGACATACCTACGCGGGAGGCCATGCTGGCCTGGGCGCTGTCGTATTCCAGTACGGCGATGGATTTGCCGGAGAGTTCGCCCACGGTATCGATGGTGCGATCTTTCACGAACAGGTAGGCCGCACCCATGGGGGCAATACCACCCACTTCATAGGGGCCGGAAACCAGCTTCTCGTTGATGGAAGGGTTGCCGCTGGCCAGAACAGTGACCACGGTGCGCATGGCGTCATAGGAGGGGATGGCCCCGATGGAATCCAGGCTGCCGGTATAATTATTGAATTGGCGGCCCCGGATGCCTGTCAGGACGGCAGCATCACACTGGCCGGCTTTCAGGTCCTCGGCGGCGATTTTCTCATCCGTGTAGGGCTTCAGCTCCAGGTCTACACCCCAGCCAAGAGCGGCGGTCTTGTAGTCCTTCATGATGTTGTAGATATCACCGTTGGCGCCAATGATATCGAACACGCACATGGACCGTTCCTCGGCGGCATGGGCGGGGCTGAATGTCAGTGCAAGTGCAGCGGTCGCTGCTGTGGTAAACGCCTTCAAATAGCGCATGGCATGTCTCCTGGTTACTTCTTAATCTAATTCAAAGCGGCCCCAAGGGGCCGCAAACAGGCTTACAGCAAATCGTCAATATTGATCGCCGGCCCGGATTTGGCGGCGTCATCCCAGAATGTCCCGAGCCCACCAATGGGGGTGCGCTTACCGGTATTTTCTGTCCATTCCCGGTCGGAAATACCCGTGACAATGAAGCCGGCAATGGCATCCATCATGGAGTACTCCGGATCCAGATTCTGGTCGTTGGCGGCAAAGTCACGGATGGCCTTGCGCATACGCTCGTCATCGCCCTTGCTGAAGGCGCTCATGGCGTAAAGGGCGCTACCCAGTCGAACACCGCCATCGAAGCCGGCCTTGGCAGAGGCTTCCAGTTCCTTCCACGGCTCGGCGTTGGGCGGAGCCAGCATCGGCAGCAGGTTCCAGACTGCGGCACGGGTACCACGGGGTACGCCCCACCACTTGTCGTTCTCCAGGCACTTCATGTTGCGCTCAACCTTGGCGGCGATATCGCGGGGGACACCCACCGCCCCATCAGATGCGCCATCATTGAGCAGGGCCTGGACGCCGGAGATATTACCGATCATCCACACCAGCTCGTCGAAGTCGGTCTTCAGCTTGGGACATTCGCCTTCTTTCTGTTCACCGAAGGCGGTCTTCATGTTCTGGTAGGCGGTGTACTGGCGCTTGGCCGCAATGGCTGACCAGCGTTTCTGTTCAATACGTGCGTCCTGGGCTTCATTCACATTGCCATCCTTGACGCCACGCATGTAGCGGAGCTCGGCGTCAATGGCAATCTGTTCTGCACAGGTGGCGGCAGTGGTGTAAACCATGGCGCCCAGCTTCTCGGGATGCGAGCCGACGCGTTCAAATGCCATCAGCAGCGGGGTCTGCGCTTCGCCGGTGACACAGGCCATGCGCACATCGTCGAAGGTCAGCATGTAGGGAAGCATCTCGGAGCGGCCGAAGCTGATCAGCACGTCCCCGGTTGTCTTGTAGATGACGCCACAGCCTTGCAGAGCCATGATGGCGCCCCCTACCAGGGCCAGACGGGAATGTCGTAGCATTTTTGTCAAGGTCAGAGAACCCATTCGAAAGCTCCTTGTTATTGTTCTCGGATTAGCGCGATCAAAGGTACGAAAGTCCGCCAATTGGCACAAGCGGCAATTACAAAAAAGCCTGCAAGCAATTACAAACAATAAATTTGCTTTATGATGGAATACGTAACGTTGTGCTGCGCACCCACCGGGAAAGTAAGACTTTATTATGACTGATCATACCGATATCAAAGACATGAAAAGCTGGCTGGCGGGCGAGAGAAGTGGCGTCGCTCTGGCGATGAATACTGCCCGTGGCGGCCTGCGCATCCTGGAAACCCTCGGGGTGGTGGGGCGCCAGGGGCTTAACTGGATGCTCGGCGATCGCCCGCCAGTACCGGCTTTGCTGCGTACTACCTTTGAATCCCTGGGTACCACGTACATCAAGCTGGGCCAGTTTATCGCCAGTTCCCCATCGATTTTCCCGGAAGAGTATGTGGTGGAATTCCAGCGCTGTCTGGACCGTACCCCGGCACTGCCGTTTCACTATATCCGTGAAACGGTCGAGAAAGAGCTGGGGAAACCCCTGGAGTCGCTTTATCAGTCCGTCGATCCCAAGCCATTGGCCAGTGCGTCCATTGCGCAAGTTCATGCGGCGAAGCTCAAAAACGGACAGGATGTGGTGATCAAGGTTCAGCGCCCCGGTGTGCGCAATGTGCTGCTGACCGATTTCAATTTCCTCTACTTTGCGGCCCGGGTTACCGAACGTCTGGCTCCCGGGCTGTCCCGCTCTGCCATTTCCGGAGTGATCGAGGAGTTGCAGGCCGGCATGCTGGAGGAGTGCGACTTCATCAAGGAAGCCCATAACCTGCAGGCATTCAATGCGTTCCTGCGAGATACCGGCAACACGTCAGCGGTAGCACCGGACCCGGTCATGACCCACACCACCGGCAAGGTGCTGACCATGGAGCGCTTCTTCGGGGTGCCGCTGACGGACATGAATGTCCTGCGGCAATATACCGATGATCCGGCGGAAACCCTGATCTCTGCCCTGAATACCTGGTTTTCCAGCCTGATGCTGTGCGATTTCTTCCATGCGGATGTGCATGCTGGCAATTTGATGTTACTGGAGGACGGTCGGGTCGGATTCATCGACTTCGGGATCGTCGGTCGAATTCGCCGTGAAGCCTGGGACGGCATGGCCAAGTTCTTTGACGCCATTGGCCGAGGCGATATCCGTCAAATGGCGGAGGCCATGGCGATCATCGGCATGACCCGCGAGGAAGTGGATGTGGCCGCCCTGGCACGGGATATCGAAAGCCTGCAAGGGGCACTGGGCCAGGTTGACCCGTCCGCTCTGGTGCAGGCGGATCGCAATGACAAGGAAGTGAATCGCCTGCTCATGGATCTGGTGAAGATTGGTGAAGGCCACGGGATTCGCTTCCCGCGCGAATTTGCCCTGTTGCTCAAGCAATTCCTTTATTTCGATCGCTATGTGCAGGTGCTGGCGCCGGAAATGGATATGTTCAGTGATAACCGTGTGGATATGTTCGGGGCCATTGATGATATGCCGGGCGGGTTACTGCACTGAAGGCAGCTACAAGCTACATAGCCGGTTGGATTGGGAAAGGCCAAAAAGCTCCCTGAACTCCATGTTCACTACGAAGCGGCTGTAGGAGCGGCGCTTGAGCCGCGAACCGCGCTTGCGCGGACATCGACCGCAGGGCGATCAGGCATTTCAGAGCTCTACAGGTCCCAGAAAGAACGGCTGACGACCACCCTCTTTTGCCTCGCTACGCTCGGTTCGCACCTCAAGAGGTGCTCCTACATTACTGCCAAGGTCCGAATCGCGCTGCGAGCGACACTCCAGCGCGGGTTCGAAGTCAATCTCGCGGGCAGGGAGCTATTCCGACACGACCCTGCCCGCGTTGCAGCTTGAAGCTATTCTTTATTCCACCGGATTGGCACATTCCCCTTTCGACGGATTGAGTTTGCAGCGAATCTTGCGTTGCAGCGTCAGCATCTCGGCATCGTAGTAGCCTTTTTCGCGCAGGGTCAGGCGGGCTTCCTGCATCATGGTTTCGTATTCGCGCTTATCCGCTGCGGGAATTTCGATCCACCAGTGATCGGGCACCTTGGCCGCTTCCTGGTCCAGGCGTTCCTTGATCAGGTGATAGCTGTTGAAGAACTCTTCGCGCACCAGCTGGGCCACTTCATTGGGAAATTTGTCCTTGCGACCAATCAGCTGCATGGTGATCTGCGCCAGCGGATAATTGATGATGCCGCCGTCCGGTGACATGCCTTTGTACAATTCCAGGATTTCATAGGCCACCAACGGCGCTGCCAATACATCGACGACCCCGTTGTTGAATTTGTTGGGGGCAGAGACGATATCCGAGGCAACCGGCGTGGCGCCGATCTGCGACACCATTTCCGCCTGGGTGGGGTCATAGTCCAGTACCGCGACCCGCTTGCCTGCAGCATTGGCCAGGGTGTTGATGGTCCTGTCGTTGACGAAGACATAGGCGCCGCCGGCAGATGCGAGACCCAGGACGACATATTCACCGCTGACCATCTTGTCAGCGGATTTCGGGCTGGCCATAACCTGCAGCAGAATCTTCATGTGCTCGTCGCTGGGCAGACCGCCGATGGAATCAATGGTGCCGGTATACTTGTTGAACAGGCGGCCACGCAGACCGCTCATCAGCGCTGCATCACAGATGCCGGCTTTCAGATCTTCTGCCACCACGCTTTCATTGGTGTAAGCCTGTATATCCAGATCCACACCATATTCGAGCAGACGGGTACGCTGGTCTTCGGCGGCCTTGTAGATCGGTCCGGCACGGCCGGCAATATCCCAGATGCAAATACGTCGTTTGAGGGGTTCGCCCATACTGAAGCCAGCCACTTTCTGCATGGCCTGGATACGATCGTCCAGGCTGCGGTCCTGGTCGTAGGCAATGGCACGCAGCTTGTCAGCCAGTTCCGGGGTGAGTGATACCCCCGGGGCGAACTTTTCCAGTTCGGCCTGTTGCGCCGGCGTCAGGTTCAGGGCGTTGTCTGCGTTGGCGGAGAAAGCGCCAATCAGCAGTGGGAGAATGAGCAGATGGCGAAAGAATGTCACGGGGCCTCCATGGGCATTTTCTTGTTTGATTCCGAAGCGACAACTTCAGATTGATAGCCCATTGTGACAGTCGTGACCGGTGAGTCGCTGGCTGGCCAGCCGGGGTGGCTGGCCGCGATGCCAACTGAGGGTGCTAGGTGAGAGTTATTCCGTCTCCTGGCTGCACTCCGGGCGAAGGGGGTCCAGCTTGCAGCGGATACGCTTCATGATTCTCAACATGGTGGCGTCGTAGTAGCCGCTTTCCCGGAGTTTCATGCGGGCGGCACGCATCATGCTGTCATATTCCTGTTTTTCGCCATGGTCTACCTGGATCCACCATTTTTCGGGGATGTTCCCCGCTTCTTTTTCCAGTGCCTTCTGGATAGAGGAAAAGCTGTCCGCGGCCACTTCACGAATGACGGCGGCGAAAGCCGGCGGGAAACGATCGGTATGGCCAATCAGCTGGGCGGTGAGCTGCACGATGGGGTAGTCAACGATGCCGCCGTCGGGCTCCATGCCCTTGTAAAGTTCCAGCACCTGATAGGCAACCAGGGGGGCGGGCAGTACGTCCACGCTGCCGTTGTTGAACTGGTTGGGGGCGGTGGCAAGCGTGGTGGCCACTGGGGTGGCGCCGATCTGGGCAACCATCTTCGACTGGCCGGGATCAAAATCCAGTACGGCGATTTTTTTGCCGGCAACCCGCTCCAGCGAATTCAGCTTGTTGTCATTGACAAACAGGTAGGCGGCACCGGCTGGTGTGACGGCCAGTGTCAGATATTTATTGCTTACCATGTTTTCACTGAGCTGAGGCAATGCGATGGACTTCATCAGCATGTCCATATGCTTCAGTGAAGGCAGAGCGCCGATGGCATCAATGGTGCCACTGAAACGATTGAACTGGCGGGCGCGAAAACCGCTCATCAAGGCGGCGTCACATTGGCCATTTTTCAATGACGCGACCATGGCACCTTCGTTGGTGAAGGCTTCCAGGCTGATATCAATTTTATAGCGCAGCAAATCCAGGCGCAGGTTGGTGGCCCCATTGAAAATGGGGCCGGAGCGGCCGGACAGATCCCACAAGCAGATGTGACGCTTGAGCATCTCATCCGGGCCCAGTCCCATTTCCTCTCGTGCCTCTGCCAGATGCTGCTGCTGTTTGGGCGTCAGTGTCAGGGCCTGACTGGTGCTGGCGAAAGTGAGCAGTGCAGAGCCCGCAAGCGCGGCGAAAAATGTGCGGTACTTCCCCATGACGTTTCCTTTGTCATTCGTTTTGATGCTTATAGCATGCGAAAGAGAAGGGAAGTTTTACCGCCTGTATGACAATTGTACGCGGCGCCAACATGACGCCGCGTCATTACCTATTCAGTGATGCTGCACTCGGAGCGGGTGGGATCGAACTTGCAGCGGATCTTGCGCTGCAGGCTGAGCATGTCGGCGCTGTAATATTCCTGGGCACGCAATGCATCGCGGGCATCCTGCATCATCACTTCGTATTCCCGCTTGTCCTTGTCCGGAATGGCAATCATCCAGCGATCAGGAACCCGGCGGGTTTCCTGTTCGATGCGTTTGATCACTTCCGGGTAGGCCTCAAAGGAGGCTTCACGAATCAGTTGTGCCACTTCGTTGGGAAACTTGTCCAGGCGGCCGATCAACTGCATGGACAGTTGCGTCAGCGGATAGTCCACCACACCGCCATCCGGGCTCATGCCTTTGTAGAGTTCCAGAAGTTCATACGCGACCAGGGGAGCGGGCAGAATATCAATCTGACCGTTGTTGAACTTGTTGGGGGCGCTGACGATATCGGTGGTCACCGGCGTGGCACCAATGGCCGCCACCATTTCCGCCTGGGTCTCATCATAATCCAGCACCGCAACCCGCTTGCCGGCGGCTTTGGCCAGGGAGCTGATGCTCCTGTCGTTGACAAAAATATGCGCGGCGCCCGCCGGGAAGATTCCCATCACCACATAGTCGCCTTGCACCATATGGCCGGCCTGCCTCGGATGCGACAGTACCTGAAGCAGCGTTTGCATATGCTTCTGGGAAGGCACGGCGCCGATGGCATCCACACTGCCGCTGTACAGATTGAACTGGCGGGCACGCAGTCCGCTCATCAGGGCAGCATCGCAACGACCGGCCTTGAATTCATCGACCATCACGGTTTCGTTGGTATAGGGCACCATGTCCAGATTGATGCCGTATTCCACGGCCAGGGCCCGCTGTTCCATGGCCGCGTTGAACACAGGCCCGTTGCGACCGCCAATATCCCAGATACAGATAGTGCGTTTCAGCGTGCTGCCGGCGGGCATCTGGTCCAGTCCCACCATCTGGCTGATGGCTTTAAGACGGCTGCGAACCGGCATCTCTCTGGTGTAAAACACGTCCTCAAGTTTTTCCAGAGTGGAATCGTTCAGCGTCACTCCGGGTAACAGGGTCTGGAGTTGCTGTTTCTGGGCCTGGGTCAGATTGGCTGCGCTCAGCGATGAGCACAACAGGCCAAGCAGAAAGAAAAGAGTAATCGGGCTGCGCATGGTGATCTCCCTGATGCCGCATTCTTGTTATGAGCAATACGTTTAACACGCGCTTGCAGAATAGGGGAGAGCTTTGGCGCAGGGGGTGGCCGCGTTACGGCAATCCCCGGCGAAAGGGTCAATGGTGGAGCGAGTTGAAAGTTCAAAGTTTAAAGTTGAAACGCGGGCAGGGCCGGGGGTTCATTTCAGTCCAGTGCCCGCGTTGCATTTGGCCGCGGGCACTGGACCGGACAGAGACGTTCCAAACGTGATCGCGCCTTTTCAACTTTGAACTTTTAACTTTCAACTCAGAGTTTTTACTTAGGCTGTGCGTCGATGGATTCCCCGTTCACATCACGGCTGTCCGGGCCCAGCAGGAACAGGTAGGGGGCCATGATCTCGTCCGGTGTTTTCAGTGTCTGAGGATCCTCGCCCGGGTAGGCCTGGGCACGCATGTCCGTGCGGGTGCCACCGGGGTTGACGGTGTTGACGCGGATGTTACTGGTATTTTCCAGCTCCTCGGCGAAGACCTGGGCCAGGTTTTCGGTGGCGGCCTTGGAGACCGCATAGGCGCCCCAGAAGGCCCGCCCCTTACGCCCCACGCTGGAGGAGGTGAACAGCAGGCGTGCATCGTCGCTGGCGCGCAGTAGCGGCAACATGGCCTGGGTCAGGTAGAAGGCACTGTTTACATTCACCTGCATGACCGAGTCCCAGGTGCCGACGCCATAGCGCTCCAGCGGAGTGATGTCGCCAAGCACGGAAGCGTTATGAAGGATGCCATCCAGGCGGCCGAATTCCTTGTCGAACAGTCCCGCCAGTTCCTGGAAGTCCTCCGGCCGGGCCACCGCCAGGTTGACTGGCGCCAGGGCCGGCTCCGGGCCACCCGCGGCCTTGATCTCGTCGTAGACCTTTTCCAGCTTTTCCGGGGTGCGACCCAGCAGGATGACAGTGGCGCCGTGGCGGGCCAGGGTCAGGGCGGCGCAGCGCCCAATGCCGGCGCCGGCGCCGGTAACCAGAATGATGCGGTCCTTGAAGGCATCGGCAGGGCACTGGTAAGCCAGTGCCTGTGCATTCACGGATGACAGCTCGCTCATGCCGTACTCCCAGTGTTCATGGTTTGTAGCAGGGGCAGCAGATCGCTGCCCTGTTCCAGATAATAGTCCGCCTGCCAGCCGTGGGGGTCATCGTCCGCGTCGATATAGCCAAAGGCTGCCACGGCGGTGGACATGCCGGCATTCTGGCCGGCCTGGATGTCACGCAGGTGATCGCCCACGTAGAGGCAATGGGCCGGATTGACCCCGTCCAGCCGGGCCGCCATTAACAGACCCTCCGGGTCCGGCTTGCGCTGTTTGACATGGTCCGGGCAGATGACCGCGCCGACACGTTGTGCCAGGCCAAGCCCGGCCAGCACCGGCCCGGTGAACCGTGAAGGCTTGTTGGTGACAATGCCCCAGGGCAAGCCATTGGCCTCCAGCCAGTCCAGGGTTTCCGCCATGCCCAGAAACAGGCAGGTGTCCACGGCCAGGTGCTGTTCGTAGGCGTCCAGCAGTTGCTCCAGTAGCGGGGGGAATGCCGCATCCTCGGGTCCCACGCCGAATCCCAGTTCGGTGAGGGCGCGTGCGCCATTGGACACATTGGCGCGTACCGCAGAATAGCTGACCTCAGGCCGGCCATGTTGTTTCAGCAGGGTATTGAGCACCGTATAAAAATCCGGTGCGGTATCAATCAGTGTACCGTCCAGATCAAAATAAACGGCTTCAAGCTTGTTCATACATTTTCTCTACAGCCCCTGCAGGAGCGCCGCTTGAGGCGCGAAACGAGCGAAGCGAGTAACGAGGTTCGAGTTGCGAAAAGCAAACCGATTGTGCTTTTCGCAACTCGTTACTCGTACCTCGAAACTGTTTTTTCGCGCCTCAAGCGGCGCTCCTGCAGGGAGACATTTATTCGCCTTTGACAGCGTGCATCAGGTAGTTCACCGACACATCCCGGTTCAGCTTGTACACCTGGGTCAGCGGGTTGTAGACCATACCGGTGGTGTCTTTCACTTCCAGGCCTGCGTCCCGAGCCCAGCCCGCCAGCTCCGAGGGTTTGATCAGCTTGGCGTATTCGTGGGTACCGCGAGGCAGCAATCGCAGCACATATTCGGCACCCACGATGGCAAACAGGAAGGCCTTGGGATTACGGTTGATGGTGCTGAAGAAAATCTGTCCGCCGGGTTTCACCAGAGCCGCACAGGCGCGAATCACGGATGACGGGTCGGGCACGTGTTCCAGCATTTCCAGACAGGTCACCACGTCGTACTGGGCGGGCCGCTCCTGGGCGATCTGCTCCGCGGGAATCTGCCGGTATTCCACGGGCACGCCGGCCTGTTCGGCATGGATGCGTGCCACTGCCAGGGGCGCTTCCCCCATATCAATGCCGGTCACCTCGGCGCCGCGCCGGGCCATGCCCTCGGAAAGCAGGCCGCCACCGCAGCCGATATCGATGACTTTCTTGCCGGGCAGGCTGACGCGTTCGTCGATGTAGTTCAATCGCAGCGGATTGATGTCATGCAGCGGCCGGAACTCGGAATTGGGATCCCACCACTGTTCCGCCAGGGCGTTGAATTTGGCGATCTCGCCAGCGTCTACATTGGGAATCTGCGGTTGTTGTTCAGTCACTGTTGGCTCCGGCAATTTTTTCCTGCCACTGCTGGGCATTCTTGAGAATCACGGCTTCGTTCAGGGTCGTGAGTTTGCGGTTGTCCATCAGGCAACGGCCTCCAACCCAGGTATGGGTTACCTGATCGCGGCTGGCCGCATAGATCAGTTGTGCCACCGGATCATAGACCGGCTGGGTCTCCAGACGGTTCAGATCCACGGCCACCATATCCGCCTGCTTGCCAATTTCCAGTGAACCGAGCTGGTCGTCCCGGCCCAGGGCACGGGCGCCGTTCAGGGTGGCCATTTGCAGTATCTCGCTGGCGGGCAGGGCATCTGCCTGCAGACTCACACCCTTGCCCAGAAAGGCGGCGGTGCGGGCCTCGCCGATCATGTCCAGGTCGTTGTTGCTGGCGGCACCGTCGGTGCCCAGGGCCACATTGACACCGGCCCTGCGCAACGTTTCCACCGGCGCAAAACCGCTGGCCAGCTTCAGGTTGGATTCCGGACAGTGCACCACCTGGGTGCCGGTTTCTGCCACCAGCGCAATTTCGTCTTCGGTAAGCTGGGTCATATGCACCGCCAGCAGGCGCGGCGACAGCAGGCCCAGATTCTTCAGGCGAGTGAGTGGCCGCTCACCGGTGTTGCCCACCGCCATCTGGATCTCTCCGGCGGTTTCGTGCACGTGCATCATCATCGGCACGTCCAGTTCCTCGGCCAGGGTCAGCACCTTCTGCAGCGGGCCATCGGACACGGTATAGGGCGCGTGGGGGCCGAAACCGATCTGGATGCGCGGATCATGGCGCCACTCGTCCATGGCATCGGTGGCCAGGCGCAGGTAGTCCTCCGGGCCGCCGCCCATGGGGGTGGGGAAATCCAGGATCGGGCAAAACAGGCTGGCGCGCAGCCCGGCTTCCACGGTGGCGCGGGCGGCGCTGGCCGGGAAGAAGTACTGATCGGCAAAGCAGGTGGTACCGGAGCGGATCATTTCCGCCGCTGCCAGCCGGGTGCCGTCGAAGACAAACTGTTCGCTGACGAACTGGCCTTCCGCCGGCCAGATATGCTTTTCCAGCCAGGTCATCAGCGGCAGGTCATCGGCGATGCCGCGCAGCAGGTTCATGGCCGCATGGGTGTGGGCATTGATCAGGCCCGGGATCAGCAGGTGACTGTCCAGCCGCTGGACTGTCTCGGCCTGCCACTTCTCATTGGCCAGTGCGCTGGGCAGCAGGTCGACAATCTGGCCATCACGGACGACCAGGGCATGGTGTTCCAGTACCTCGGCATGGGGCGCCTGATTCTGCGCAACCGGGGCAATCCAGCGGGCGTGGACGATCAGGTCAGCCTGATTGTCGCTCATGCACAACTCCTTGAAGAGGGTGGGGCAATTTTCGCCGCAGTATAGCGTGTCAGAGGCGCTCTTGCCCTTGTTTGGTCGCCTCTGCATCAATGGCGTCTGACTATGGCGCCGAAGCCCTCCGGGTGTGCTATCATCCGGGGCTTTTCCGGGCTTCGTGCCAGAAGCGGGAATGTACGCCCGGTCCGCCGCTGTCGGCAGCGAGCGGGCTGCTATAAGAACAGACTGCACAGGGTGCCATGGGCACGCTGTGAAATCGGCCCCGATCCGGGGCCGGCTTGGGAAAGCCGCAGGGGCTTTTCCGATACTTGTGGAAAGTAAGGATCGCTATGACGGATCTCGCCAGAGAAGTTACCCCGGTCAACATCGAAGACGAACTCAAGCAGTCGTACCTGGATTACGCCATGAGCGTGATCGTGGGACGGGCACTGCCGGACGTGCGCGACGGCCTTAAGCCGGTGCACCGCCGGGTGCTGTTCGCCATGCACGAGCTGAACAACGACTGGAACAAGCCCTACAAAAAGTCTGCCCGTGTGGTCGGTGACGTAATCGGTAAATACCACCCCCATGGTGACTCCGCCGTGTACGACACCATCGTGCGGATGGCGCAGCCGTTTTCCCTGCGCTATATGCTGGTGGACGGCCAGGGTAACTTCGGTTCCATCGACGGGGATTCCGCTGCCGCCATGCGTTACACCGAAGTGCGCATGGCCAAGATCGCCCACGAACTGCTGGCCGATCTGGACAAGGAAACCGTGGATTTCGTCGACAACTACGACGGCACGGAAAAGATTCCCGATGTGATGCCCACCCGGGTGCCCAATCTGCTGGTAAACGGCTCCTCCGGTATTGCTGTGGGCATGGCCACCAATATTCCGCCCCATAACCTGGGCGAAGTGGTGGATGGCTGTCTGGCGTTGATCGATGACGACAGCCTGACGCCGGACGACCTGATGGAATACATCAAGGGCCCGGATTTCCCCACCGCCGGCATCATTAATGGCCGCGCCGGGATTGTGCAGGCCTACCGCACCGGCCGTGGCCGCGTGTACATGCGCGCCCGCGCCGAAATCGAACAGACTGACAAGAGTGGCAAGGAAGCCATCATTGTTCACGAGATCCCCTATCAGGTGAACAAGGCACGGTTGATCGAGAAGATCGCCGAGCTGGTGAAAGACAAGAAGATCGAAGGCATCACCGAGCTGCGTGACGAGTCCGATAAGGAAGGCATGCGCATCGTGATCGAGCTGCGCCGTGGCGAAAACGCGGAAGTGGTGCTGAACAATCTCTATCAGCAGACCCAGATGGAGACGGTTTTCGGTATCAACACCGTGGCATTGGTCGATGGCCAGCCGAAGACCCTGAACCTGCGCGAATTGCTGGATGCCTTTATCCGTCACCGCCGGGAAGTGGTGACCCGTCGTACCGTATTCGAACTGCGCAAGGCCCGGGAAAAGGCCCACCTGCTGGAAGGTCTGGCGGTCGCTCTGAGCAACATCGATCCGGTGATCGAGCTGATCAAGGGCTCTCCCAGCGGCGCGGAAGCCAAAGAGAAGTTGTTGGCCAAGGGCTGGACTCCCGGCGACGTGATGCAAATGCTGGAACGTGCCGGTGGTGAAAATGCGGCCCGTCCGGATGGCCTGGACGAGCAGTACGGCCTGCGTGAGGGCCTGTATTACCTGAGCCCGGAACAGGCCCAGGCGATCCTGGATCTGCGCCTGCAGAAGCTGACGGGCCTGGAGCGGGAAAAACTGATCAGTGATTATCAGGAGCTGCTGGAGCAGATTGCCGAGCTGATGCTGATCCTGGCGGACCCGCAGCGCCTGATGCAGGTCATTCGTGACGAGCTGAAAGCGATCCGCGAGGAATATGCCGACGAGCGCCGTTCCGAAATCGTCACGTCCCGTCTCGATCTGAGCATGGAAGACCTGATCGCTGAAGAAACCGTGGTGGTGACCCTGTCCAACGGGGGTTACGCCAAGATGCAGCCTATCGACACCTACCGGGCCCAGAAGCGCGGTGGTCGCGGCAAGTCCGCCGGTCAGCTGAAGGATGAGGATTACGTGGAGCACCTGTTGGTGGCGGGTACCCACGACACCCTGTTGCTGTTCACTGACGCGGGCAAGGTGTTCTGGTTGCGTACCTTCGAGCTGCCCCAGGGTGGTCGCGCGTCCCGTGGCAAGCCCATCGTCAATCTGCTGCCGGCCCTGGGCAATGACGAACGCATTACCGCCATCCTGCGTCTGGACGCGGAAATGGTGCGTCAGCAGAAAGCCGCCGGCGTGGAACCGGAAGCGGACGAAGACGATGTGATTGATGCGGATGAGGTGATCGACGAGACGGTAGACGGCGATGAGGCCGAGGCCGTGGTCGATACCGTGCCGGGTCCGTTTATTTTCATGGCCACCTCCAGCGGCATCGTTAAGCGTACTGCCCTGGCCAACTTTGCCCGTCCGCGCAGCTCCGGCCTGATCGCCGTGAAGCTGCAGGAAGGCGAACATCTGGTGAATGTGGCCATTACCCACGGCGATGAAGATGTGATGCTGGTGGCGCGCAACGGCAAGGCCGTGCGTTTCCATCAGTCCAAGGTGCGCGTCATGAGCCGTCTGGCTCGTGGTGTGCGTGGCATCAAGCTGGCCGAAGGGGTGGACGTGATTTCCCTGATCGTGCCGCAGGAAGAGGGCCAGATCCTGACCGCTTCCGAAAATGGCTACGGCAAGCGTACCCCGCTCACCGAGTACCCCACCAAAGGCCGCGGTGGCCAGGGTGTGATTGCCATGGTGATCAACGAGCGTAACGGTGAACTGGTCGGTGCCACCCAGGTGTTCGGTGGCGAGGACATCATGCTGATTTCCAACCAGGGCACCCTGGTGCGTACCGGTGTGGACCAGATCAGTACTTCTGGCCGTAACACCCAGGGCGTGCGCCTGATTCGTCTGGGCGAGGGCGAGAAACTGTGTGGCCTGGCCACCATCCCCGAGCTGGAAGGCGACGAGGAAGACATCGAAGACGGCGAAGTGCTGGAAGAAGGGGATGTCACTTCTGAAGCACCGGAGTCTGACGCCTCCGACGACGCTGAGGAATAACCTGTAGGAGCAC
>Ga0105211_1000005_pt1 | contig 116466 bp, 117 predicted proteins | sample Virmet3611_800_FD_89587 | JGI IMG/M metagenome (GOLD analysis project Ga0105211, IMG submission 89587) | Marine viral communities from the Southern Atlantic ocean transect to study dissolved organic matter and carbon cycling - metaG 3611_800 | ecosystem: Environmental > Aquatic > Marine >...
AAACGGAACGAAGTGGATAACCCGACGTTAGCAATCGCGCCGCGCGCGACGCTCCTACGGAAAGCCGGAAAATGTTTCATTAACGGTAATAGGGTTTCCGGGCGCTCCGTCATCCGATTGTTGCCCGCCATGTTGTTATACTGCGGGCTCTTTTCTCCAAAGCAGGCCTTGTTATGCGCGGTATGAGCCAGGATGTGACCCCCAAGCCCATCGACTGGTCCGTGCTGAAAACCCTGTTTCCCTACCTGCTGGAATTTCGCGCCCGCATTGGCCTGGCGGTGCTGTGCCTGGTGCTGGCCAAGCTGGCCAGTGTGGGGCTGCCGTTTATTCTCAAGCATATCGTCGACGGGCTGGACGCCAAGGATGTCAGTGAACTGATTACCCTGCCGCTGGGGCTGTTGCTGGCCTACGGCGTGGTGCGGTTTTCCAATGTGTTGTTTGGTGAGCTGCGCGATACCTTATTCGGCCGCGTCACCGAGCGCGCCATGCGCCGGATTGGCCTGCAGGTGTTTCGGCACCTGCACACCCTGGATCTGGATTTTCATCTCAATCGTCGCACCGGCGGCTTGTCCCGGGATATCGAGCGGGGCACCAATGGCATCAGTTTTCTGCTGCGCTTCATGGTGTTCAATATCCTGCCCACCCTGCTGGAAATCGGCATGGTCATCGGGCTGCTGCTGTGGAATTACGATGTCTGGTTTGCCCTGATTGTGGCGGTGTCGGTGGCCGCCTACGTGGGCTTTTCCGTGTTCGCCACGGAATGGCGGCTGGCCTTTATCCGTGAGGCTAACCAGGCGGAGTCCTCCAGCAGCACCCGCGCCATCGACAGCCTGCTCAACTATGAAACGGTGAAATACTTCACTAATGAGGACTTTGAGGCGCGCCACTACGACGAAAACCTGGAGCGCTGGGAGCTGGCCCGGGGAAAGAACCGCCTGTCACTGTTTGCGCTCAATGCAGGGCAGTCCCTGATTATTGCCGTGGCGGTGACCGCCGCCATGGTGCTGGCGGCAGTGCAGGTCACCGACAAGGTGATGACCCTGGGTGACTTCGTGCTGATCAATGCCTTCATGATGCAGGTGTTCATGCCGCTGAATTTTCTCGGTTTCGTATACCGGGAAATGAAAGGGGCCATGACCAATATTGAAAACATGTTTGCGGTGCTGGACGTGAAGCCGGGCGTGGTGGATCGCGATGACGCCACAGAACTGACCGTGGCTGACGGCGAGATCCGTTTCCATGATGTGCACTTCGGTTATGGCGATACGCGGGACATTATTCGTGGCGTCAGTTTTACCGTGCCGTCCAAACAGAAGGTGGCGATTGTGGGTAGCAGCGGGGCGGGCAAATCTACCCTCTTCAAACTGCTGTTTCGCTTTTATGACGTGAGCAGCGGAGACATCACCATCGATGGCCAGTCCGTTCGGCAGGTCAGCCAGCGTTCCCTGCGCCGACAGATCGGCGTGGTGCCCCAGGATACGGTGCTATTCAATACCAGCATTTTCGAGAACGTCCGTTATGGTCGCATTGACGCCAGTGATGATGAGGTGCGAGAGGCCATTCGCCTGGCCTACCTGTCCGACTTCATCGCCTCCCTGCCGAAGGGCGAGAACACCATGGTGGGCGAGCGGGGTCTGAAACTATCCGGCGGCGAAAAGCAGCGGGTGTCCATCGCCCGTGCTCTGCTCAAGCATCCGCCCATCATGGTTTTCGATGAAGCCACGTCGTCGCTGGACAGTCACTCCGAAAAGATCATTCTCAAGGCCATCGGTGAGATTTCTCATCAGCAGACCACCCTGGTGATCGCCCATCGACTGTCCACCATCATGGATGCGGATCGCATCATTGTGCTCGACCGGGGGCAGGTGGCCGAACAGGGCAGCCATGGCGAATTGCTTGCCCGGGGTGGGTTGTATGCCCACCTGTGGCAGGTGCAGCAGCATGAAAGTGGGATGTAGCAGCGGAAAATCCAGAAAGGGAGCGCTAACAGTGGCAGGCAAAAAGGTGTTGATTGTCGGGTTGGAGCCAACCCTGATTGATTTTTCAAACCCCGCCTACGGTTTCGTGCCGGGCATCAATGCAGATAAGGTCAAAGCGGGGCTGGATGCCTCGCAAAGCACGCTTGAAAGGCTGGGTTATTCTGCCGAGCAGTGCCTGATTGATTTTGGCGAAACCGCAGAGGCGGTTCTTCAGCAGCGTTTGGAGCAGAAGCCCTACGACTGTGTGTTGATCGGTGCCGGGGTACGGGTCGTTGAAAGCAATTTCCTGCTTTTCGAGAAGGTGATCAATGTGGTGCACCGCTATGCGCCCCAGGCGCGGCTCTGCTTTAACCGTCGCCCGGATGATACGGCCGAGTCAGTACGGCGTTGGGTATAGTGGAGGCGGCTTTGAGTTTTGCCTGGCTTGGGAGGTGATTCATGGGAAAAGCCAAGCATCTTGGAGTTTAGGGCAAGACCTGAATGCTGTCGGCGGTTACCCTGTTGACCAGAGACCCTTCGAACCGGGAGTTGTTTTTTATGACCGATGACACCTACACCCCACCTCGCGTCTGGAAATGGGACCAGGCTAACGGCGGTGCCTTTGCCAATATCAATCGGCCCATCGCCGGGCCCACCCATGACAAGGCCCTGCAAGTGGGCAAGCATCCCCTGCAGCTTTACTCCCTGGCGACCCCCAATGGCGTAAAGGTCACCGTGATGCTCGAAGAGCTGCTGGAAAAAGGCCACAAGGACGCGGAGTACGATGCCTGGTTGATCAATATCCAGAATGGCGATCAGTTCGGCAGTGGCTTTGTGGAGGTGAATCCCAACTCCAAGATTCCCGCCATGGTGGATCACAGCGTCAATCCGCCGCGCCGGGTGTTCGAGTCCGGCAATATCCTGCTGTATCTGGCAGAAAAATTCGGCGAGTTTCTGCCCGAGGACCCGGGCAAGCGTACCGAAACGTTGAGCTGGCTGTTCTGGCAAATGGGCAGTGCGCCTTTGCTGGGAGGCGGCTTCGGCCATTTTTATGCCTATGCCCCGGAAAAGTACGAATACCCGATCAATCGCTACACCATGGAGATCAAGCGCCAACTGGATGTGCTGGATCGTCAGCTGGCGGAAAACGATTACATTGCCGGCGATGAATACACCATTGCCGACATGGCGATCTGGCCCTGGTATGGGGCGCTGGTGACCAACAAGGTCTATGAGGCGGCGGAATTTATCGAAGCGCACACCTACAAGAATGTGTTGCGCTGGACGGAGCAAATCCGCCAACGTCCGGCGGTGGAGCGTGGCCGTAAGGTAAACCGGGCCTGGGGGGAACCGTCCAGTCAATTGTGGGAGCGGCATGACGCCAGCGACTTCGAGCTGCGCACCCTGGACAAACTGCAAGGTGAGCAATAGCAAGCTCCAGGGCTTGTCAAAACGCAGGGTGCACTGAGTCTACGCAAGGCGTTACGGTTGGTGTTTTCCGGTAACCCGTTGGCGCGCTGGCCGTGATTCCACTGGTGTGATGGCGCGTTGTCTTGCGTTAATCTCACTCCATGACCACGTCGCCAGCCGCTGCCCGCCTGGCACCACTGGCCTGGGCCACTGCCCTGTTGCCGCTGGTGACCATGCATGTCTGCTATCTGCTCTCTGCCAGTGAGCAGCTGGTCCCCTGGTGTCTGCCCTGGTTCGAGGGTTGTACCAGCATTTCCCGCGCGTCCCGTTCCGGCACGGCCTACTTCGTTTTCAAGGCGGGCATGTTGCCTGCCTGTGTCTGCATGGTGTTGTTCTGGTGGTGCAATCGCCAGTGGCTGCGACAGCTGGGGGTGGAGCCCCGGCTCTGGTGGGGGTTGGGGATGCTGGCGGCCCTGCCTCTGGCTCTCTATACGGTGGTGCTTGGCCACGCGGGGGATACGCCCTACCTGCTGCGTCGGATCGGTGTCGTGGGGTTCTTCGGGCTGACCTACCTGGCGCAACTGGGATTGAGCGCCTCCTTGCGTACCACGGCGCTATCTCGGGCGGGCCGAAGGCTGTTTGCCCTGAGCGGGTTTACCCTGCTGGTGGGGATCACGTCATTGATTCTCGGGATAATCTGGCCGGAACACTACGACAGCATGGACGATGGGTTCGAGTGGGTGCTGGCCGTGCTGATCAACCTGCATACCTTGTGGGTGGCATGGCTATGGCAGCGCGGCGGCTTCTCCGTCACGTTTTCATCGACCCCCTGACCTGAATCGCGATCCAGACTACGGCGTCTTTTGTGGGCCGGGTAAATCCAGGGTCGGGCCAGCCGGTTATCAGGTGCCGCAAAAAGTCTGACAAACACGCTCTTCCGGTGCGGGCGGCTGTCGATAGTGGTCGTCCGGGTCGCGGTCCCCATAGGGGTCGGCCAGCGCGCTCAACAGTGATGTGGTGACAGCCAGGTCACCCTGTTCAGCGGCGATCAAGGCGTCTTCCACACGATGGTTGCGGGGAATCACCGCCGGGTTGTGATTGCGCATCAGGCACAGGGACGATTTGAGCGGTTTGCGGTTGCGACCCAGGCGAACCTGCCAGCGCTGGTGCCAGTTGATGAAGGCATCATCCTGATAGTCGCGGTGTTCCGGGAAGGTCTCGCGGGTGATATCGCGGAAGGTATTGGTGTAATCCGCCCGCTGGGTTTTCATCCATTCCAGCAGATCGGTAATCAGCTTTTCATCCACCGGGTCATCACCGAACAGGCCCAGCTTCTTCTTCATCATCGCCAGCCATTTTTCACTGTAACGTTGGTTGAAGGATTTGATCACCGCGGTAGCTTTTTCGATGGCGCTGTCCACATCCTCGTCAATCAGTGGCAGCAGGGTCTCGGCGAAACGGCTCAGATTCCATTGGGTGATGGTGGGCTGATTGCCATAGGCGTAGCGGCCCTGGTGGTCGATGGAACTGAACACCGTGTCTGGATCGAAGCTGTCCATAAAGGCGCAGGGGCCGAAGTCGATGCCTTCGCCGCTGAGTGTCACGTTGTCGGTATTGAGCACCCCGTGGATAAAGCCCACCCGCATCCAGTGAACGATCAGATCCAACTGGCGCTCCATCACCGCATCCAGCAACGCCAGGGCCTTGTTGTCGCTGGCCTGTTGGTCCGGGTAGTGGCGGTTCAGGGTGTAATCCACCAAGGCTTCCAGCAGGGCCGGGTTCTGTCTGCCCGCGGCATACTGGAAAGTGCCTACCCGCAGGTGGGATGCCGCCACCCGGGTGAGAATGGCGCCGGGCAGGGCGGTTTCCCGCAATACGGATTCGCCGGTGCGGACCACCGCCAGACTGCGAGTGGAAGGAATGCCCAGCCCATGCATGGCCTCGCTGATGATATATTCGCGCAGCATGGGACCCAGTGCCGCGCGGCCATCACCGCCCCGGGAAAAGACCGTGCGGCCGCTGCCCTTGAGCTGGATATCCCGGCGGGCTCCGTCCGGTGTTATCTGCTCGCCCAGCAGAATGGCGCGACCATCGCCGAGCATGGTCAGGTTGCCGAACTGGTGGCCCGCGTAGGCCTGGGCGATCGGGTCGCTGCCGTCGATCTGTTCATTCCCGGCGAGAATCGCTGCCCCGGCCGGGCTGTCCAGGGCCTCCCCGTCCAGTCCCAGCTCCCCGGCCAGGGCCCGGTTGAACAACACCATCTGCGGTGCCTTCACCGGCTGCAGGGGGCAGCGGGAAAACAGGTCTTCCGGTAGATGGGTGTAACTGTTGTCGAACTGGAAACCGTAGGGGCGGGTCATTGTGGGCGCTCTGCTAACCATGAGGGCTACAGGTTAACAGGCCGGGCTGGGCGGGGTCATTGGGTGTGAGGGGTCAGTAAGCCTCCCGGTCCTCACTGGCCTGCCATAACTGGAACGCCGTTAACCGTTGCGGATGCTCAACCTGCTCAGTGGCCAGTCGTCGCTGTGCGGCAGGGAGGGTCAGCTCCTGGTAGATAAACTGATCATCAAAACCGATACGGGCCGCGTCGGCCTGACGGTTCAGATAAAACAGCTTGTCAGGCCGTGCCCAGTAGATGGCGCCCAGGCACATGGGGCAGGGTTCGCAACTGCTGTAGATCACACAGCCATCAAGCTGGTGGCTGCCCAGCCGATGACAGGCCGCGCGGATCGCCTCCATTTCCGCATGGGCCGTCGGGTCATGCTTGCCGGTTACCCGATTGCAGCCCTGGCCGATGATGACGCCATCCTTGACCACCAGTGCCGCAAAGGGCCCGCCCAGGCCCCGGCGAACATTGTCCTCCGATAGGGAGAGCACCGTCTGTATCAGGGTCTGGTGACTCAGGCGCGGTTCCATGGCGGGAGCTCCGGGGTCTTGTTGCCAGGCTGTCGTTACCGGCGAGTGACCTTGCCAATCACCGTGTTGTCCAGATAGTCCGCCCAGGCCTGTAGCATCTCCCGGCGTTTTTCCAGGTAGGCCTGGCGGTCATTCTGTTCATCGCCGGTCTGGTTGAGCAGTTGTGACTGGATCTGTTCGGTCTGGTAGCCCAGTTCGCCCAGCGCGGTGGCCGCCAGGGTGCGCAGGTTGTCGGTGGACACCGGGGTGGTGCGGGTCACTTTCTTCAGGGCGCCGGTGAGGGTGCTGGCGCCCAGGTGCTTCTTGCGGTCACGGGTACCGGGGAAGATGTATTCCTGGCGGCCGGTGAGCGGTTCCATTTCGCGCAGCAATTCCACCGCCTGACGGGGCAGGGGAACGGTGATGATTTTGCTGCCGTCCGGGCTGTCGGTGCTTTTACGGCGGATGCGCCATTCTCCGGCATCCAGGTCCATGTCGGACCAGCGGGCGTTGACGATTTCGCTGGGGCGGGCCAGTAACCAGACGGTGAGTTTCAGCGCCGCCGTGGTGGTGGTACGGCTCCATTGCCCCAGTACACCGCTGGCCAGATTAAACAGCTGCTCGCGGGTACTGACCAGGAATTCCGGTTCGGTGCCGGAGCCGGTAAGCCGCCGGCGCAGGGCGCTGGTCTGCTGGTAGCCGGCCACGCCGGTGTCGCGGGCATGGGTATAGACCCGTTTGGCGATGCCCAGTACCCGCTTACCCTTGTCGAGATGGCCTTCGGCACCCAGGGCTGCCGCCAGAGACTTCAGATCTTCCGGTGTCACTTCACTGACAACTCGCTTGCCGATACTGGAGATCAGATAGTTTTCCATCTGCCGCTTGGTGCGGCGGAATTGTTCTTCGGATACTTCAAACCGGTAGACCCGTTCCAGCCAGTCCCGTGCCACCGCCTCGAAGGTTTCCACCGAGGGGCTGAAGACCTCCCGTTTCTCGCAGCGGGTGAGCGGGTCGGTGCCGTCGGCGATCAGCTCCCGGGCCTCGTCGCGAAGCTGGCGGGCGAAGGCCAGGGTCACCTCCGGGCAGGGGCCCAGGGTGATGACCTTGCTGCGGCCGTCGAACCGGTAGCTGAATTTCCAGGTACGGTTACCGTTGGCCTCTACCAGCAGGTAAAGCCCCTTGTCGTCCCGGAGCTTGTAGTCTTTTTTCAGGGGTTCGGCGTTGCGGACATCCGCGGAAGTCAGGGCCATGGCTCGCTGCAGTCAGGTTATTGTCGTCATCGCGGCAAAAAGCGATGCAGGGTTACAGACAATAAGCTACCCAGCTTTGCCGATGCGTTCAATTGCTGTGGGGTAAGCGTTGCGGCGGCGGCGTTGCGGTATGTAAATAAGGCCTCCTGACAGCCACGGCTACCTGCGCAAACGCCGGTTTATATGGGGCCGCGGTTTTACAGAAGAGGCCGGGAAGTGCCTGTGTTGATTTATTGTAAGGAGAGGCGTGCATTCGCCCGCGCGCCATTTGTCAGTGCGTTGACCTGGGGCAATTTGTCATCTGGCCGTTGTGCAAGGATGTGCTAGCCTGAAAAGCATCAACAGCCCCTGATTAGGGAGGGTATGCCCGTGGAGTTCGATCCGTTCCTGCTGGCCCGGCTGCAGTTTGCCGCCAATATCAGTTTTCATATCCTGTTTCCCACTATCACCATCGGCCTGTGCTGGGTGTTGTTCTATTTCCGGTTGCGATACACCTTTTCCGGTGACAAGGCCTGGGAATACGCCTACTTTTTCTGGGTAAAGATCTTTGCCCTGAGTTTCGCCCTGGGGGTGGTGTCCGGCATCACCATGAGCTTTCAGTTCGGTACCAACTGGCCGGGCTTTATGGAGCGCGCCGGGAATATTGCCGGCCCCCTGCTGGGGTATGAAGTGCTGACCGCATTTTTCCTGGAAGCGTCTTTCCTGGGCATCATGCTGTTCGGCAAGGACCGGGTGTCCAACCGTACCCACCTGATTGCCACTGCCCTGGTCGCCGTGGGCACCTCGTTTTCCGCCTTCTGGATTCTCAGCCTCAACTCCTGGATGCAGACCCCGACGGGCTACCGGATCGAGGATGGCGTGTTCTTCGTGGAAAGCTGGTGGGAGGTGATTTTCAACCCCTCCTTCCCCTATCGCTTCGCCCATATGTTCACCGCGTCCCTGCTGACCGCGGCCTTCCTGATCATGGGAATCAGCGCCTGGCGGGCCATGCGCGGCGTGGATGGTCCGGCCACCTGGAAAGTGATGCGCACCGGTGCGCTGATGGCCGCCGTGCTGGCGCCACTGCAGGTGGTTATCGGTGACTTGCACGGCCTCAACACCCTGGAGCATCAACCGGCCAAGATCGCCGCCATGGAGGGCATCTGGGAGACGGAAAAGGGTGCTCCATTAACCCTGTTCGGCTTTCCCGATGAGGAAGAGAAGACCACCCACATGGCCATCAAGGTGCCCAAACTGGCCAGCTTCATTCTGACCCATGAGTGGGACGGTGAAGTGCTCGGGCTCAATGAGTTCGAGGGAGAAGCCCCGCCGGTGGCGCCGGTGTTCTGGGCGTTCCGGGTGATGGTGGGCATCGGCATGTTGATGGTGCTGGTGGGCTGGTGGTCGGCCTGGCGGCTGTTCCGCAACCGGGATGAAAACCGCGACACCCAGACCTGGCTGCTGCGGGCCCTGTCGGTGATGACCTTCTCCGGCTGGGTCGCGGTGCTGGCGGGTTGGTACGTGACAGAAATCGGTCGCCAGCCCTGGATTGTGGATGGTCTGCTGCGCACCTCCGAGGTGGTGGCGGATCACAGTAGTGCCACCGTTGCTGGCACCCTGTTCGGCTATGTATTGCTGTACCTGTTCCTGTTGGTGTCCTACATCGCCACCTTGCGATATATGGCCACCAAGCCGGCGCGTTCCCTGACGCTGACTCCTCAGCAACGGGCCATGAACGATGCGGAAACTGCCGAAGGAGGCGCATGATGGATCTGGGATACTGGCTTCCGTTGTTCTTCGCCGGCGCCATGGGCCTGGCGCTGCTGATCTATGTGATTCTCGATGGCTACGATCTGGGCATCGGCATGTTGCTGCCTTTCGCCAGCGATGACGAAAAGGATGTGATGGTGGCGGCCATCGGCCCGTTCTGGGATGCCAACGAAACCTGGATCGTGCTGGGGGTGGGGATCCTGCTGATTGCCTTTCCCCAGGCGCACTCCATTGTGCTCACCTCCCTGTACCTGCCGGTGACGTTGATGCTGATGGGGCTGATCCTGCGCGGGGTGGCGTTTGATTTCCGGGTCAAGGCCGGCGACAAGCACAAGGCAAAGTGGAACCGTCTGTTTGCCTTCGGCTCGCTGGTCGCGTCACTGTGTCAGGGCTGGATGCTCGGTGCCTTTGTCACCGGGCTTACCGGCGATGCCACCAGTACGCTCTTTGCCGCGCTGATCGCACTGGCCCTGCCGGCCCTGTACATCATGCTCGGCGCCGCCTGGTTACTGATCAAGACTGAAGGCGAGCTGTTCAACAAAGCAGTGCGCTGGGGCCGTATGGCGGTGTTGCCCATGGGCGGCTTCCTGCTGCTGATCTCCATCGCCACCCCGCTGGTGAGCAGCGCCATTGCCGACAAATGGTTCACCCTGCCCAATGCCATCGGGTTGATGCCCATCCCCATCGCTACTGCCCTGGCCTATGCGGGACTGATCTGGGTCTTCAACAGCAAACAGATCCTGCACAACGGCTATGGCTGGCTGGCGTTTGTGGCGCTGATGGTGATGTGCGTGCTGGCCAGCATCGGTCTGGCCTACAGCCTGTTCCCGGATATTGTGCTGGGGCGGATCTCCATCTGGGAAGCGGCCTCGGCCACGGAGTCCCTGCTGTTCACCTTCTGGGGGGCGATCATCGCCTTGCCCATGATCCTGGCCTATACGATCTTTATTTACCGGGTGTTCCGCGGCAAGGCCACGCACCTGAGTTACGAGTAGCGATTCGCCTTGTGAACAAGGCTCCAACGGAGGGGTGCCGTACCCCTACCCAACCGTTGGAGCCTTGCTCGCAAGGCGAAGTTTTTCAAAACAATTTCCATTACCGGAACAGAGACTTCTCTTTAAGGACTTTCTCCAGGTTCTGTCTCTCAATCCCCGCCATATCAATGGCAAACACGCCCTGCAGTAAGTCCCATAATTCTGCCACCGACGCGATCGTGTGCTTTTCACTGCGGCCATCCGGGAACCGCACCGTATAAAGATCATTGAGCAAGGTATGGCGGCGATCTTCGCCGGTGCGCACGGCAATCAGGTTATTCACAAATTTGGACTGGGGATGGCAGGCCACGTACCAGTTGGCCATCTCGAAATCCACGGCGCCCTGTTGCATCAGATCGAAGCGATAGAGCAGGCGCCAGGGCCCTCCGACCTTCACCCACAAGCTGTAACCCTGCTGATCCGCGTCCACCCGGAACGGTTCCAGGGGAGTGCGTTGGGAATCACGGCAGTGGAGCTGCAACGGTGCGGTGGGTGTCATGCCGCCGAATCCCACATCGCTGAGATAGTCCTCACCGTCAATCGTTACCAATAGCAGCATATGGGAGCGCGGTGGCCAGGCATCCTCCGGCTGGTTCCAGTACACCCGCCCGGTGATGCCGCGGGCCTGGAAGCCCAGCGTGGTAAGCACCTCGAGAAACAGCAGGTTATTCTCGAAACAGTATCCACCACGACGCTGGTGAATCAGCTTGTCCATCAGTGCCGGGCTATCCAGCGGCACCGCACGGCCCAGTAATGGATTCAGGTTCTCGAAGGTGATGGTCTGAAGATGTAATCGTTGCAGGGCTTTGAGGGTGGTCAGAGTGGGCTGTTTCTCCCCCTGATAACCGATCCGTTGCAGGTAGGCTTCAATATCCAGCGTCATAGAATGAGTCCGCGTAGGAAAAAAGTGAGGCAAGCATAAAACCTGAACTCAGGTTGATGTAAAGCCTTCTATCCGTTATTTAAATAACAGTGTTTTCTGAAAAAATCAGGAAAAAACGATAAACCGGTAGCAGTCGACAAGACGCCTTCAGGGTAGGCTTTTGCAGAACAGGGACGGCGTGGACGCAAGGCGATGAAAGTCTCAGTGGCAACGGACAGGCTCACCTTTACCCCGCTCACCGATGCGGACTTGCCGGTGCTGCACGACTGGCTGGGGCGAGAGCATGTGAGCCGCTGGTGGGGGCCTCAGCGCAGTCTGGACGAGGTGGTGCGAGACTACCATCCGGCCCAGCGCTGTTTCGGCGGCGTCATGTTTTTCCTGATCCGTCTGGATGCAGAGCCACTGGGCTTTATCCAACGCTACGCGCCCATCGAGCATCACCATGAAGGCTGGTGGCTGGACATTGATGATCCGGGCGTACGCGGGGTGGATATGTTTCTTGCCAGCGAAAACCACCTGGACCACGGGCTTGGCAGCACGGCGGTGGCCGCCTTTGTGGACAGGTTATTCGAAGACCCCCAGGTCACCGAGATCATTGCCGACCCGGCTCCGGATAACCTGCGGGCGGTTCACTGTTTTCGCAACGCCGGCTTTATTGCCCGACAGGTAGTGAAGACCCCGGACGGGCCGGCCCTGCTAATGACTCTCCCCCGGCCCGAATAGCCAGCTCCAGGCAATACGCTGGACACCTATGCCCTGGTGCGCAAGACGCCAGCCGGCTACGACTCAAGCCCGGCAATCAACGCATTCACCGCCCGGGCAAACTGCACCGGTGAATCTTCCTGCAGAAAATGACCGCCCACCAGGGTCTGGTGGGGCTGACCCTTGGCGCCGGGAATGCGCTCTTGCATGAACGTGTCGCCACCCCGGGTGATCGGGTCGCCATTGCTGAAGGTGGTCAGGAAGGGCTTGTGCCACTGTTCCAATACTTTCCAGGCGTTACGGTTGGCGTCGCTGGCTGGGTCGTCCGGGGTGACCGGCACCAGCTTCGGAAAGGCCCGGGCGCCGGCCTTGTACTTCTTGCTCGGGAAGGGCGCATCGTAGGCGCGGCGCTCATCCGGCCCCAGCTTTTTGAAGGTGCCGCTGTCGATGATCCGGGCGATGGGAAACACCGGGCTGTAGAGCGCGAAGTTCTTCCACAGTTGAAAGGCTTTCGGCACCTTCTGGTCGCCGGTGGGCAGCATGCCGTTGCCGACCACAATGGCCCGAAAGCGCTCCGGATTCTCCGCCGCCAGGCGCAGGCCCAGCAGCGACCCCCAGTCCTGGCACACCAGGGTGATATCGGTCAGGTCCAGCTGCTCCAGCCAGGATTGCATCCAGTCCATATGGCTCTGGTAGCTGTAGGCGTTGAGGTCGGTGGGCTTGTCGGACTTGCCGAAGCCGATCAGATCCGGAGCCAGCACCCGATGGCCGGCGGCGGCGCAGATCGGAATCATGTGCCGGTACAGGTACGACCAGGACGGCTCACCGTGCATCATCAGCACCGGCTTGGCATCTGCCGGGCCTTCGTCCAGATAATGCATGCGCAGGCCGCCCACGTCCGCATAGTGGGGCTCGAAAGGGTAATCCAGCAGTCGTTCGAAACGGGAATCCGGAGTGCGCAGAAAATCCATGGGTCATCCTGATAAAAAGGAAAACCCAAGGATGGCCGTTCCCGGCCGCTGGTGACCATGTCTTCCCGGGCCAAAGGGCGTGAAGAAATGAGGAGGGGCGACGTTTGCGTAGGGTGCCACTGAGCCTGAGGCGAACTGCACCATGACCACGGCGGTTGCGGTGCAGTTCGCTTCAGGCTCAGTGGCACCCTACGGTTTGGATTGGCGTTGGCCGGTTATTCGTCCCAGAGACCTTCCAGGGTGTAATCGCTGCCAGGCTGGGCCCAGAAGCCGCCGTCCACGTAGCGGCGGTGACGGTCCAGCTCGGCGATGGCCTGCATGTCGTCCTCGCTGAGCCGCAGGTCGGCGGCATCCAGGTTCTGTTGCAGCCGTTGCGGGTTCACCGATTTCGGGATCACCGCCGTACCCCGCTGCAGGGCCCAGGCAATCAGCACCTGTGCCGGGCTGGCGTTGTGGTTGTCGGCGATGTCATGGAGGATCGGGTCTTCCAACAGTACCGGTTCATCCTCGGCCTTGAGGCCGTCCGGGCGGTCGGAGGAGCCCAGCGGGGAATAGGCGGTCAGGTGAACGCCCTGTTGCTGGCAGAAGCGCAGCATCTCTTTCTGCTGCAGATAGGGATGCAGCTCGATCTGGTTCATGGCCGGTTTCAACCGTGCCTTGCCGATCAGGTCTTGCAGCTTTTTCACGCTGAAGTTGGAGACGCCGATCTGTCGGGTCAGGTTGTTATCCACCAGTGCTTCCATGGCGGCCCAGGTCGTTGCCACGGGCAGATCATTCAAAGACACCATGTCATCGCCGGACTCGGGAAAGGGCACGCCCTTCTTCAGGGCCACCGGCCAATGCATCAGGTACAGGTCCAGATAATCCAGCTTCAGGTGGTTCAGGGTGGTTTCCAGGGCCGGCTGCACATCCTCCGGGGCATGGTCGCTGTTCCACAGCTTGGAGGTGATCCACAGGTCCTCGCGCTGTACGGTGCCGGCGGTGAACACCTCCTGCAGCGCCTGGCCGATTTCATCCTCGTTGCCGTAAATATGGGCACAGTCGATGTGCCGGTAACCCATCTCGATGGCGGCCTTCACGGCCTCGTAGACCTCGCCGGGCCGGGATTTCCAGGTACCCAGTCCCAGTTGCGGCATGGTATCGCCGTTGGCAAATGTCAGTGTTTTCATCACCTGCTCCTGTAGATGCTGTGTGATCGTCCCGGCCGCTTTTGGCAGCCGGAAAGGGGAAAACAAATACCCTACCCACAGAGACCCCCAACAGGCACCGCAGTTCCTGCCGGATCCTTGTCCGATTCTCCGGAATGAGCGCTTGAGCCGCCTGAGCCATTTCGCTACTGTGGCCAGCCTTTCTTTTCTGTACGGCGGCGCCTTTTCTCGTCGCCCCTTGCTTGGAACCTGTTTTATGTGGATCAAGAATCTGGTTGTGTTTGTGGGCGAAGAGGCCTTTCCTTTCTCCGTGGCCGAGCTCGATGAAACCCTGGACCAGAACCGCTGCCAGCCCTGCGGCTCGCAGACCCTGCGCACGGAAGGCTTTGTGCCGCCCCTGAAAGGGCAGGACCCGATGGTCTATGCGGTGGACGGCTTTATCTACTGCACCTACCAGGAAACCTCGCGCTTGCTGCCCGGGCCGGTGATCAAGGAGCTGCTCGACGAGAAAGTGGAGCACATCCAGGACGAGGAAGGCCGCAAGGTGGGGCGCAAGGAAAAGGCGGATCTGAAAGAGCAGATCACCTTCGAACTGATGCCCCGCGCCTTCACCCGCTCCCGCCGTACCTCCCTGCTGATCGACACGGAACGTAAGCGGGTGATGGTGGATGCCTCGTCCGCCAGCCGCGCGGAGGAAGTGGTGGCCTGCCTGCGCAAGGCCATCGGCACCCTGCCAGTGGCCTACCCGGCGCCCAACTCCGCCCCCTACACCAGCTTCAGCAACTGGCTGAAAGACACCAAGCTGCTGCCGGAAGGCTTCACCCTGGGTGATCGTTGCGAGCTGAAGGGCACCAAGGACGAAGGCGCTGCGGTGAAGTTCACCGCCGTGGATCTGGGCCAGGAAGAAATCCTCGCCCATCTGGAGACCGGCATGGTAGCCACCCGCATCAACCTGGCGTGGCAGGATTCCCTGGAGCTGGATATCAACGACAAGCTGGAGATCAAACGCATCAAGGCGCTGGATCTGCTGCAGGAAAATATCGACGCCATGGACGCGGACGATGCGGTGGCAGAGCTGCAGGCGCGGATCAGCCTGCAGGGCAATGTGCTGCGCGAGGCGCTGGATGGATTGTTCGGGTATTTCGAGGTGAACCCGGCGTAACCGGAAAGCGGCTCAGCTCTCCCCTGTAGGAGCGCCGCTTGAGGCGCGAACCCGAGCGAAGCGAGGAAGGCTTTCGCAAGTACGTTCGCGCCTCAAGCGGCGCTCCTAAAGGGGGCGCGAGACTTAATCCTCAATGTCCTCGTCGTCTTTCTGGTCCTTGTCCAGTTTGACGATGGAGCCTTCATCACAGTCCGGGGAATGGGTGAAGGTCTGTGTCACGTCCAGGTAACCCAGATGGGACAGGGTGCGGCGACCCAGCAGTACCGGATAGATCATGTCCGAGCGGTCGTTCAGGGTGAACTGCTCTTCGTAGATCGTATTGCCCATGCACAGATTCATCAGCACCACCGGACGACGTTCTTCGCCACCGGCTCCCCGAATGATCACCTTGCGGTAGCGGGGCTTTTCGAAGGTCTTTTCCACCTTTTTACCGCTGGCCTCATCGTGCACATCCACGGTAAAGCGCACCCAGTCGTCGCCGTCTTTTTCAAAAATTTCCACATCGGTGGCATGCAGTGACGAGGTCAGTGCGCCACTGTCCAGCTTCGCTTTCAGCTCCACACCCCAGGGTTCGATGGTGGTCTTTTCCACCCAGCCAAAGACCGGACGGTCGGCAGCCAGGGCTTGTCCGGCCAGCAGCAACAGGGCGGGGAATAGGGCAAGTGTCAGGCGAGGCATGGCATCTCCTTGATGATTCAGGTCGAACAGTACGACCGGGAATGGACGGTCCGGTTCCCCAGCTGTCCCGATCAGACCGGGCCGGGGTCGAACTGGTACTTGTCCGGTTCGAACTTGCGGGTGCGCATCCAGTACTGGAACGTGAAGCTGGGCCACAGGGTCCGGTTTTTCCCGAATTCGTCCAGATACCAGCTCTCACAGCCCCCGGAGGACCATACTGCCTCGTCCAGTTGCGCCTGCAGACGCCGGTTGAATCCCGCCTGCACCTCCGGCTTCACGTCCAGGGAGCCGGCATCTTCACGGAGCAGTTTGTTCACCGCCTGCATCACATAGTTCACCTGGGCCTCGATCATGAACACGATGGAGGTATGGCCGAGCCCGGTATTGGGGCCCAGCAGCATGAAGAAATTGGGGAAGCCGCTCACCGAGATGCCCAGGTAGGCTTCCATGCCGGTCTCGTTCCAGGTGTCGCGAATTTCCTCGCCGCCCTTGCCGATGATCTGCATGGGGCCGATGGGGTCGGAGACCTTGAAGCCGGTGCCGTAGATAATGCAGTCCACCTCCCGCTCCACGCCTTTGCCATCGACAATGCTGTGGGCCTTCACTTGCTGGATGCCGTCGGTCAGCACCGCCACATTGTCCCGATTCAGCGACGGATAATATTCATCGGACATGAGAATGCGTTTGCAGCCGATGGTGTAGTCCGGGGTGACTTTCTTGCGCAGTTCCGGGTCCTTGATATTGCGGCGGATAAAGTGGCGGCCATACAGCTCCGCCAGTTTCATGGCGCGCGGGTCCACCGCCAGGCCCAGCACCCGGCTTTCCATCCACCAGTAGATGCCGCCCCGGAACAACTTCTGCGTCATCGGCAGGGTCTTGAACAGCAGCTTTTCGATTTTGGTCATGCGCCGGTCCGGTTTGCTCAGCACCCAGGGCGGGGTGCGCTGATACAGATCCAGCTGCTCGACCTGCGGGGCAATGCGCGGCACAAACTGGATGGCACTGGCACCGGTGCCGACGGCAGCCACGCGCTTGCCGGTGAGATCGTAATCATGGTTCCAGCGGGCGGAGTGGAAGGCCTCGCCCTGAAAGTTCTCCACCCCTGGCAGTTTCGGATAGGCGGGGATACTCAGCGCGCCGATGCCGGACACGAAAATGCGCGTGGTCAGCTCGGTGCCGTCATGGGTGGTCACATGCCAGATCTGCTTCTGCTCGTCATATTCGGCCTTCTCCACCTCGCAGTTGAAGCGCATATGTTGGGTGACGCCGAACTTGTCGGCGCAGCGCTTCAGGTAATCCCAGATTTCCTGCTGGGGAGCAAACATCCGCGACCAGCGCGGGTTGGGGGCAAAGGAATAGGAATACAGGTGGGAGGGCACATCGCAGGCGCAGCCCGGGTAGATATTGTCCCGCCAGGTGCCGCCGATATCCCCGGCCTTTTCCAGCACCACGAAATCGTCGTAGCCCGCCTCCTTGAGCTGAATCGCCATACACAGTCCGGAGAACCCGGCACCCACCACAATCACCTGATGATCGGCACGAGCCGCCTTGTTGTTTTTGCTCATTGTGCACCTCCCTGGTTATCACCATCATGGCGTAAGGACTCAGACCCGGCCACCGCTGTTGCGCATTGCCAGCACACCGTTACCGACGATAAACAAAGCGGATGCGCCATGACCCGGGCGCGGCCCCGGCCCGCGTCATGACCAAGGTGGTCTCCGCCACGCCGGTTACGATGGGGGCAGAGAACAACGAGGAATTTGCGATGACAGAGAAGCCATCCGCGCCCTCCCTGGGGCTGTTACTGGGAGAAAGCCGGGCCATGCTGGCCTACGGACGCTACCTGCTGCGTGGCCTGGGCCATCGCCAACTGCCCGCCGGCAATGGCCAGCCGGTGCTGGTGCTGCCCGGCTTCGGCGCGAGCGATGCCAGCACCCGCCCCCTGCGCCGGGCGCTGACCCGGCTGGGCTACAGCGTTTACGGCTGGGCCCAGGGCACCAACCTGGGCATGAACAGCAAGCGCAAGGCCATGCTGGTGAGCCAGCTGCAGGCCATCCAGACTCGCCATGGCCAGCCCGTGGCGCTGATTGGCTGGAGCCTGGGCGGGGTGTTTGCCCGGGAACTGGCGCGGGCCTACCCGGACCGGGTCAGCCAGGTGTTCACCCTGGGCAGCCCCATCAACGGCGACCCGGAAGCCAACAATGTGACCACCCTGTTCAACCTCTTTAATCCCAAGCGGCCACCACCGGATCGGGAAGCCTTCGAAGCCCGGATTCCGGCGCCGCCGGTGCCCTGTACCGCCATTTTCACCAGGCAGGATGGCATTGTTTCCTGGCAATGCAGCCAGGAAGAAGACGGCCCGCTCACCGACAATGTGGAAGTGCAGGGCACCCACGTGGGCCTGCCCTGGAATCCCCAGGTGCTGGCGGCCATCGCCGAGCGTCTGGCCCGCAACCCGGAGAAGGGCAATGAGTGAGCTGCAGCCGGGCCGCTACCGGCACTTCAAGGGCAACGAATACCAGGTCATCGGCACCGCCACCCATTCCGAAACCGGCGACACCCTGGTGGTCTATCGTCCGCTCTACGGCGACCAGGCCCTGTGGGTACGCCCCCTGGCCATGTTCACCGAAACCGTGGAGCGGGACGGCAAGGTCCAGCCACGCTTCGCCCGCATCGGCGATTAGCGTCCGCGGCCTCTGTAGGAGCCATGCTCGCATGGCGAATGGCTGTCAGGTTCATCCTCCGTTCGCAGGAAACAAAACCTTATTCGCCATGCAAGCATAGCTCCTACCGCAATAAGGCAGTCATTCGCCGAGATAGTCGTTACAATGGCCCCTCGATAGCGGAGCCCATTGCATGACCACTTTTGCCGACCTCAATTTGCACGAGCGCCTGATCAAGGCCCTTGGCGAACTGGAAATCACCACCCCCACGCCGGTTCAGGCCTCAGCCATCCCCGAGGCACTGGCCGGCCACGACCTGCGTGTGGTGGCCCGCACCGGTAGCGGCAAGACCGCCGCCTTCATGCTGCCCCTGCTGCACCAGCTGCTGCAGCACTCCCGGCCGCGTACCGATACCCGTGCCCTGATCCTGCTGCCCACCCGTGAGCTGGCCCAGCAGACCCTCAAGCAAGTGGAGGCCCTGGGTCGTTATACCTTTGTCAAGGCCGAGCTGATCACCGGTGGCGAAGACTTCAAGGTGCAGGCCGCCAAGATGCGCAAGAACCCGGAAATCCTCATCGGCACTCCCGGGCGCCTGATCGAGCACCTGGAAGCCGGCAACCTGCGCCTGCAGGATCTGGAAATGCTGGTGCTGGACGAATCCGACCGCATGCTGGACATGGGCTTCAGCGATGACGTACTGCGCCTGGCCGCAGAATGCCGCGCCGAGCGTCAGACCCTGCTGTTCTCCGCCACCAGCGGCGGCAACGCCATGGAGAAAATGGTCGCCTCCACCCTGCGCGCGCCCAAGTCCCTGATGCTGGATTCCGTGCGCGACCTGAACGAATCCGTGGTCCAGCAGGTGATCACCGCCGACGACGTGAAACACAAGGAGCGTCTGGTGCAGTGGCTGCTGGCCAACGAGACCTACGACAAGGCGGTGGTTTTCACCAACACCCGCGAGCAGGCCGATCGCCTGGGTGGTGTGCTGGTGGCCTCCAACCTGAAAGTGTTTGTCCTGCACGGCGAGAAAGACCAGAAAGACCGCAAGCTGGCCATGGATCGCCTCAAGGCGGGCGGCGTGAAAGTGCTGGTGGCCACCGACGTGGCGGCCCGCGGTATCCATGTGGACGGCCTGGACCTGGTGATCAACTTCGACATGCCGCGCAGTGGCGACGAATACGTCCACCGCATCGGCCGCACCGGCCGGGTAGGCGGCGAAGGCACCGCCATCTCCCTGATTGCGGCCCACGAATGGAACCTGATGGCGAGCATTCAGCGCTACCTGCGGCAGAACTTCGAATACCGTCTGATCGAAGCCTTGAAGGGCAACTTCCTGGGACCGAAAAACCTCAAGTCCAACGGCAAGGCCGCCGGCAGCAAAAAGAAAAAAATGAAGAAAAAAGCCGATGCCAAAAAGGGCAAGAAACCGGCCAGGAAAAAAGCCGTGGCAAAGAAAAACTCACGGACCAACAAACCGGTGCCGGATACCAACAGCGGTTTCGCCACCGTGAAAAAACGCAAGAATCCCGGACCCCTGGATTGAGCCATGGCATCCCGGTGTTACGGGAGACGGGATAAATAACGAGGCCGCGCCCGGCAATGGGTGCGGCCTCTTTGCGTTTAGCGGGCTTTATAAAACCCGGTAAAATTCCTGTGCCCCTTCACAGTCTTCCGGTGCCCGTGTCGTCATGCTGTTACGGTAATCGCAAGGAGGTGGCCGTGCCGAACAACCAAGCCGTGGAGACCATGACAGCACCTGCGCTGCAGTGTCCGGATTGCGGCACTCACCTTGCCGAGCCCTCCCGGCAGGCGCGGGGAGCCTGGCGTTGCCCCCGCTGCGACTGCCAGTTAAGCGGGGCCTGGTCGTTGCGTCCCGATTCCCTGCTGGCTTTGACCGTGGCCACGGCGGTGCTGTGGCTGCCGGCATTGATCCTGCCACTGATGCGTCTGGAAAACCTTGGCCTGGATCGTGAAGCGAGCCTGCTCGACTGTGTGGTGCGGCTTATGGAGGGCGTCTACCTGCCCGTCGGCCTTCTGCTTCTGCTGACCCTGGTGATCATGCCGGCGGTGAATTTGTTATCGGCAGGGCGGCTGCTTTGGGCGGCCCGAGCCGGGAGCCCGGGAGGAATGCCGGATCCCTTGTGGATGAGAATGTACCGGCACAGTCGCGAGTGGGCGATGACGGATATTTTCCTGCTCGGCATTCTCATCGCCATGACCAAGCTCGGCGACATGGCCAGTGTCACACCCGGCCCCGGCCTGTTTTGTCTGGTGGTGGCGGTGCTGTTACGCCTGATCGTGGAAACCCTGGCACAGCCGGATCAGCTGCAACGGTTGCTGGAGGCTCGCCATGAAACCTAACGCCCCTGCGGCTCAGCAGCGAACCCTGGCCTGGTCACTACTGGTGGCCGCCACCGTGTGGCTGGTGCCCGCCAATCTGCTGCCGATCATGGCGGTCACGGAAGCCGGTCGCGGCAAGCCCACCACCATTGCCGACGGCATCTGGCAGCTGTTTGAAGCGGGCATGCCGGGCATTGCCATCATCGTGTTTGTGGCCAGCCTGCTGGTGCCGCTGTTCAAGGTGTTGGTGCTGGCGGTGATTTACTGGCGTGCGGCTCGCGAGAACAATCCCTTGCTCAGCACCCGGGCGTACCGGCTGGTGTACTGGATTGGGCGCTGGTCCATGCTGGATGTCTTTGTGGTGGCGCTACTGGCGGCGGTGGTGGAATTCGGAAGCCTGGCCCGGGTGGAGCCGGGGCCCGGTGTGCTTGCCTTCGCCCTGGCGGTGGTACTGACCATGCTGTCCGCCCATGCCTTTTCTCCCCAACAACTCTGGTTGCAAGACACTGACGGAGCGGATCATGGATACACCTGAAGTGAAACATTCCCGCTGGCCTTCGCCCATCTGGCTGGTGCCCCTGGTTAGCCTGCTGGTGGCCGGCTGGCTGCTGTACGACCAGCTGTTGCAGCGTGACGTGCAAATCGAAATCACCTTTGAGAATGGTTCTGGCATCAAGCCCGGGGTGGACCTGCGTTACCGGGGTGTGCCGGTGGGAAGCGTGGATGAAATCGTGCTCAGCGATGATCTGAAACACGTGACTGTTCACGCCAACCTGAACCGGGATGCGGAAAAACTGGCCCGGGAAAAAAGCCGTTTCTGGATTGTGGAACCGGAGCTGGGCATCGCCGGTGCCCGCAACCTGGATACCCTGGTGTCGGGCAAATACATCGCGGTGGAGCCCGGCGACGGGGAACCGGAAAAAACCTTCGAAGGCCTGGAAACGCCGCCGGAACAGCAGCCCAACCTGGGCCTGAAAGTGACCCTGGTGGCCGATCATCTGGGGTCCCTGAAAAAGGGCCGCCACATTTACTACCGTGACCTGCAGGTGGGCACCATCGGCGACAGCGAACTCAGCCAGGACGGCCGCTTTGTGGAAATCCAGGTCATCATCGAACCGAAATACGCCAAACTGGTGCGCAGCAATACTCGCTTCTGGAACAGCTCCGGCCTTACCGTGGATATTGGTCTGTTCAAAGGGGCAGAAGTGCAGGCCAGCTCCCTGGAAAATTTACTGCGCGGCGGCATCAGCTTTGCCACCCCACCGGAACCGGGCCCCCTGGCGCAAGCGGGGGAGCGATTCGATCTGTACAAACAGCCGGAAGAAGATTGGCTGGAGTGGGCGCCGATTATGAAGTGGCAGTAGGGGAAGGTATGAGGTGCAGGAAGGGTAAGTTATGAATTCTCTCCTATAACAATTATCGCTACCCCTTTGTCGAGGTGGCAGAAAATGCGGCAAGGCTAGTCGTCTTTTTCCCCACCTCTCTGGAGAGTCCCCTCTCCCTTGAGGGGAGAGGGACAGGGAGAGGGTGAGACGGCCTTGAAGATTTCTTCCAGAACCGCATCAGTATTCTGCAGGATGTCATTATTCCAGAATCGCATCACGCGATAGCCTTCCGCGGTTAACCAGTCATCACGTTCTTGATCAGCCGCATTATCATTGTGCTGCCCTCCGTCGGCTTCAATAATTAGCCGCTCTCCAAGGTGAACGAAGTCAACAATATAGGGGCCTATCGGCTGCTGGCGGCGGAATTTCTGTCCATTTAGCCGATGGGCTCGCAGGTGTTTCCATAGCAAGCGTTCGGCGTCTGTCATGTGGCTTCGCAAATTCTTTGCGAAGCGGTGACGGTAGTCCATTATTCTGCCTTCTGTGCTTCCTGCACTTTGTAGCTTCACCCTCTCCCTGTCCCTCTCCCCTCAAGGGAGAGGGGACCTAATAGAGAGGTCAGGGGTTTAGTGATTGGCGATATCATTCTTCCCCAACCTCATTGCAGCTTACTGCTGCCCTACATCATCTTTCCAACCATCTTTAACGGCAAATGCCGCATGGCAAAGCCCAGTGGGCCCCAGGGCCAGCCTGGTACCGATGCGTTCTTCGGTTCTTTCTCGATAGCCTTCACCAGCGCCTTGCAGCCGGTTTCCGTGTCCACCAGGAAGGGCGTGTTCTTCACCTTCTCGTTGATCTCGGAACGGATGAAACCGGGAAAGATGGTGGTTACCTTGATCGGGGAATTCTGCAATTCCACCTGCAGGCCTTCGGCCAGCATGGCCACGCCGGCCTTGGTGGCCGCATAGGTGGTCAGGTTTTTCTTCATGCCGCGCATGGCGCTGATGGAAGAAATCATCACCAGATGGCCGCTGTTCTGGGCGCGAAAAATTTCCATGGCCGCTTCGGTCTGGGCCAACGCCGCCACAAAGTTGGTTTCTGCGGTCTGCCGGTTGGCATAGAAGTAGCCGGTCCCCAGGGGCTGACCCTTGCCCATGCCCGCGTTGATGATGATGCGATCAATGCCCGCCAGTTCGGTGCGGAAGGCATCGAACACCGCAAACACCTGATCGTAATCGTTCACATCCAGCGGCTTGATCAGCACGGTGATGCCCGGATGCTTTTCTTCCAGCTCGGCCTTCAGGGTTTCCAGCCGGTCCATGCGCCGGGCACACAACGCCAGGTTGCGTCCCATGGCCGCAAACAATCGCGCCATCCCTTCGCCCAGCCCGGAGCTGGCACCGGTGATTAGAATATTCTTGCGTGTTGGCATGGTTGTCCCCTTGCTAATGGCTGCTGTAGGAGCGCCTCTCGAGGCGCGAACGACAACTTTTGTGTCGCCGCCTATCCTTTCTGAAACCTGTCGAGCGCTGGGATTTCTGATCGTCCTGCGGACGATTTCCGCGCTGGCGCGCGGTTCGCGCCTCGAGAGGCGCTCCTACAGCAGCTTCGTAGAAATGTTGAGGTTATCAGGTCGCACCTATCGATACGTCACCTGCTCGCTCGGCAGATGCAGATGTTCGTTCACCGAGACTAGCCTTGGCTTGCCGGCATTCACAAGCACCCGGGTCACACTGGTGTTGATCAGGGTGCGGTTCCAGGTGATCAGGGCCTCGTCAGTGAGGCCCATCAATCGCTGGATAATCACGCTGATGGCGCCGCCGGAGGTGAACACCAGAGCGCTGTCGCCGCTGCTCAGGCTGTTGCCCAGGCTGTAGGTGCTGGCCAGCACCCGCTCGCGAAAGGCGGGCCAGCTTTCACTGTAATCGCCGTCGCCGGTCTGCCAGCGGCGCAGGGCCTGCTCGAAGCGGGCCTGGAAGACCTTGCGTGGATGTTCCTGTTGCGCCAGCCACTGGGTCAGCGCCGCGCGATCAGAGGCCAGGGGCCAGTCCACGGCCAGCAGCTCGCTGTGGTTGTATTCGTTGAAGCCGGTATCCGTGTGCCATTCCTTTGCCAGGCCCAGTTCTCCCAGGGTCGCTTCCGCGGTTTCCACATGGCGACGCATGGTGCCGCAGATGGAGCGGGGCACCCCCAGATCCTGATTCTGCAGGGCACGGCCAAGAATCCGGCTCTGTTCCCAGCCCATCTCGGACAACTGATCGTAATCTTCCTTGCCGAAACTGGCCTGGCCGTGGCGGATCAGGTAGATCACCGGCATCAGGCTTTCTCCGCTTTTTCCAGCTTGCCCTGCAGTCGTTCGGCGCCCTTGAGCATCACCCGGTTGAACACAAACGGCAGGAACCGCTTCATCCAGTAAGCCCGACGACCGCTCTTGTGGGGCAGCAGGAAGAACTGCTGTTTGGCCACCGCTTTCTTGATCATCTCGGCGATCTGGTCGGCGGTGAGCTCGTCACTGGAAAGCAGCTTGTCCACGGTTTCGATCATGCCCGGTTCCGGGGTACGCATGGACTCGTGCAGATTGGTGCGGAAGAAACCCGGGCACACCACCGTGGTATGAATGCCGTAAGGCGCCAGCTCGAAGCGCAGGGTTTCCGACAGGGAAATCACCCCGGCCTTGGTCACGTTATAGCTGCCCATCACCGGCGCGTGCAGCAGTCCGGCCAGGGAGGCGATATTGACGATGTGGCCATGGCCCTGGCGCTTCATCATCGGCACGAACACCTTGCAGCCGCGCACCACACCTTTCACGTTGATATCGAAAATCCAGTCCCAGTCGGCCATGTCGCCGCGATCAATCCGGGCGGCACCGGCCACCCCGGCATTGTTCACCAGCACATCCAGGCCGCCCCAGTTCTGCTCCAGCCACTCGCGGGCGTTGTTGAAACTGGCCGCGTCGCGCACATCCAGATACTGGAATTGCAGCTCGCCGGGCAGATCCTTCAGGGCCGCCAGGGTTTCCGCAGCGCGCTCCTGGTTCACATCGCCGATCAGCACCCGGGCGCCATCGCGCAGCCAGGCTTCGGCCATGGCGCGCCCCAGCCCGGAGGCGCCGCCGGTGATCAGGACTCGTAGTGATGTCTGGCTCATGCTCTACCTTAATGCGTTGTTGGAGCCTTGCTCGCAAGGCGAAGGGGCGTCTTGGCCAGGGTTCGCCTTGCCAACAAGGCTCCAACGGTTATTTGGTGGTTTGCTGGGTGTTTATGCCAACGGTGAGGCAAAATCACCCATTGACCGATGCTAGTGACGGCGTTTCAATTAATCCAATGAATCCTCGCAATGATCAAAGATAAACGCCATGCATGTGTCGCGCTTCGATCTCAATCTGTTCGTGGTCTTCGATGCCATCTACACCGAAGGCTCCCTGACCCGCGCCGCCAAGGTGCTCAACCTGACCCAGCCGGCGGTAAGCCACGCCCTGGGGCGCCTGCGCGACCGCTTGGGCGACCCGCTGTTCGTGCGCCAGGGTAGCCGCATGGTGCCCACCGCCCGGGCCCGGGCCATGGTCAGCCCGGTGCGCCATGCCCTGGGTGGCTTCCAGCGCTGCCTGAGTGATGAAGGCGGTTTCGATGCCAGCGAGGCGGAGCGAACCTTCGTGCTGGGCCTGCGCGATGGTCTGGAAGGTTGTCTGCTGCCGTCACTGATGGCGCAGCTGATTGAGGACGCCCCTGGGGTGCGTTTGCAATCACTCACTATCAGCCGAAAGCAGATGGCTACCGAGCTGGCCAGTGGCCGGCTGGATCTGGCCTGCGACGTGATGCTGGCCCTGCCGGAATCCATCGAGCATGTGCCGGTCCTCAGCGGCCCGCTGGTGGTGATGATGCGTGAGGGCCACGAACTGGCCGATGACATGGACCTGCCCAGCTACCTGGCGGCCCAGCATGTGCTGGTGTCGTCCCGCCGCGAAGGCCCGGGGCTGGAAGATTTCGGCCTGGCCCGGCAGGGCTACCGGCGCCATATCCGCCTGCGCTGCCAGCACTACCAGGCGGCCATCAGCACCGTGCAGAACACCGACTTGTTGCTCACCCTGCCGGTCTCCCTGGCCGGGCGCCTGTCCCGCAAGGGCATGGTGATCAAAGCCTTCCCCGCCGATCTGCCCGGCCTGGAAATGCACCTCTACTGGCACCGCGACCAAAGCGCCGACCCGGCCCACAGCTGGTTGCGGCAGAAGGTGTTGGCGCTATTGAAAGAACAGCAGGAGCAGTTAACAGTGAATAGTTAACAGCGCGCGGTATCGCGCCAGTGTTGCCCAAAGCATAGAGGCCGCATCCCAGCGATGGGCGCGGCCTCTATGGTTGCAGGCAAAGAAAACCTTCCCCGCGAGCTGTTCACTTTTAACTATTAATTGTTCACTAAAATCTGCCCCGCCCAATACGGATTTTCCTCCACCCGAATATCACTGGGCTTCACCGTGTCGCCGCAGTGGCTGCATTGCAGTTGCGCTTCCAGGGGTTCGCCGCACTGGCGATGGTAGCGAATGAGGGGGGCGCCGTGCTCGCCGGCCAGGTGTTTGTCGCCCCACTGGGCCAGGTGCACGATCACCGGGTAGAGTTCCTTGCCCATGGCGGTGAGCCGGTATTCATGGCGCAGGGGGCGCTCCTGGTAAGCCACCTTGTCCAGCACGCCGCCCTCGGTGAGCTTGCGCAGTCGGTCGCTCAGCACATGCCGGGTGACGCCCAGCCGTTGCTGGAAATCATCGAAGCGGCGCACGCCCATAAAGCAGTCGCGTAGCACCAGCAGCGTCCAGTTGTCGCCGATGATGGCCAGGGTGCGGGCCAGGGAACAGGGCTGTTGATCGATGTCTTGCCAGCGCATGATGAACCTCCGGGAACGTGCTTTGATCATACCGGCTTGACCCGTTCCCAAAAAGAACCGACTATAAGTTCCAAATAGGAACCAACTATGCGCCCTGCCAATACCAGGAGGCAATATGCCTGAATCCGCCGTGGTCGTGATCGGTGCCGGTGATGCCACCGGCGGTGCCATCGCCAAACGTTTTGCCCGCGAAGGCTACACCGTCTGCGTCACCCGTCGTACTGAAGACGCCCTGGCGCCCCTGGTGCAGGAGATCGAACAGGCCGGCGGCAAGGCCTGTCCGTTCGGCTGCGACGCCCGCGATGAAGACCAGATGATCGCGCTGTTCGACACCATCGAAAACGAAGTGGGGCCGGTGGAAGTGGTGGTGTTCAACATCGGCGCCAACGTGTTCTTTCCCATCCGCGATACCACCGCCCGGGTCTATCGCAAGGTCTGGGAAATGGGGGCCTTCGCCGGCTTCCTGGCCGGTCGCGAAGCCGCCCGTGTGATGGTGCCGCGCCACAAGGGCACCATCATCTTCACCGGCGCCACCGCCTCGGTGCGGGGCGGCAAGGGGTTCTCTGCCTTCGCCGGTGCCAAGTTTGCCCTGCGCGCCCTGGCCCAGAGCATGGCCCGGGAATTGGGGCCGGAAGGTATCCACGTGGTGCACCCCATCATCGATGGCGCCATCGACACCGCCTTTATCCGCGACACCTTCCCGGCCCTGTATGCCAAAAAGGATCAGGATGGCATCCTCAACCCGGAACATATCGCCGACACCTACTGGATGCTCCACCAACAACCCCGCGACGCCTGGACCCACGAAATCGACCTGCGCCCGTGGATGGAGACCTTCTAGATAACCGGCAACCCTTCACCGTAGGAGCGTAGCGAACAACGTTGCTTGCGGCGCGATAACAGCAGTCGCGAGTTGCGAGAAGCGAGTTTCGAAAGGCAAAACCTCAAAGAGCGGTATTTTCAGGTTTTCGCGACTCGAAACTCGTACCTCCAAACTGAAGCATCGCCGGGCACAGAGAGCGACGCCGACGACAACCTTGGAAAGGAAGAAACCCATGACCCAAAAAATCGAATTCCTCTTCGACGTGGGCAGCCCCACTGCCTACCTGGCCTGGAGCCAACTGCCCGCCCTGTGCGAGCGCACCGGCGCCGAGCTCGTGTATGTGCCCGTCCTGCTGGGCGGCATCTTCAAGGCCACCGGCAACAACCCGCCCGGTGCCGTGCCCGCCAAGGGCATGTACATGATGCGCGACCTGGCCCGCTACTCGAAGCGCTACCAGGTGCCGCTCACCATGAACCCGCACTTCCCGGTGAACACCATCACCCCCATGCGCATCATCACCGCCGCCATCGGCACCCCGGAACAGGATGCGGTGATCACCGCCCTCTACAACGCCATGTGGCGCGAGCCCTGCAAACTGTCCGAGCCGGAAGAAATCACCCGCGTGCTCACCGACGCCGGCCTGGATGCACAAGCCTGGCTGGAAAAAGCCGCCAGCGACGAAGTGAAAGAACAGCTCAAGGCCAACACCGAAGCAGCGGTAAAACGGGGCGTATTCGGTGCGCCGACAATGTTCGTGGGCAATGAAATGTTCTTCGGCCAGGACCGGCTGGATTTTGTGGAAGAAGAATTGAAGACAGTTAATGGTTAACAGTGAATAGTTAATAGCGAAAATCGGCAACACTGAAATAGCTGTCAATGAAAAGGCCGCACCTGACGCCGGGTGCGGCCTTTTTTATCCATAACTAAAGATCAATTGTCCATTTTTTCTGCATTTCGATGCTCGCCATGGTTTTTTTGATTTGGAAAAGGATTGCAAATTCTAACCTGGCAGTCGTGGTGAAGCGGCTGAAAGCGAATTGAATAAAGATTCGTCCCATTAAATTTCTTAGTCAAAATCTTGGCAGGCGGACTCAATGTCCCGTTCAGTTTTCTTGAGCTGAGCTTGCAGCGTTGTGTCGGTAGCGAACTTCCTTGCTGCTTCGTTTTTGGCATGAAGTCCCGCCAGGGTTTCCATTTGGGTATTCAGCAGGCGGATGGTAGTGTCTATGTGGTGTTGTCCCGCCCCCGTTTTCATCTGCCTGTTAAGTATTGCTCTGGTCCTGTCGACGTTCTCTTGAGCTGCCGACAGTACTGACTCGGAAATTGTGATTGCCCCCGCGCCTTGATTCCTTAACTCGCCCAACTCATTCTTCAATCGATTGCACTCATTAAAATTAGTGGACTCCTTACAGCTGGTATCAATGCTGCTCGATTTATCTTCCATCTGCTTAATAAGGTGCCGAAACTGATCCATCGACAAACCGTGCTCGGGCAGAATCTCGTTCTCGACGATTTCCAGCGCTCTTTCTTTGGTTATGCCATTGGCGTTTTCGAGTGCGTCCACACGTGACATTGCGTTCAGTGCGTCTATTTCTTTTGGCGTCAATGAGGACCTGAGCGTATCACGAGTACAATTAGCCACCGGTTCAGGCAGGCGGTCATTGACGTAGTAGTCGGTGATAATCTCGTTGATTTCGTCAGTGGATGAATTCTTCGCGGAGGCGGTATGTGCGATCAAGATGAAAGAAATTCCGACCACCAGGCGATGCGCAAAAATAATTGAAGTGTTCATATTAGGATTCTCTTAATGTTGGCGTCTTTGTGTGACTACATCAGAAACAAAATGATCTTTGTAAGATATAATAGCCGCGTAGATAGAGAAATTTATATAATTTCAAAAATATTCATAAAATACTTTTTCTTGAAACGAAGACGATGGCGATTTTTGTGGCTTGCAGCTTAGGGTTGAGAGCTATTCCTATTACGGAAGAGTTGTGCGGACCTGAGTTATTGCTGTCAGGTACTCACCACCGGCGAACGCAGCTTCCTCAACAGCCAGTCCAGCTAAACCTGCGCAACGGCGAAACCCTGTCCCTGCTCAGCCATGGCGGCAAGGAACAGATCTACGTGGACCTAATCCGCACCGCCCTGTTCCTGGATAAACCGGCGGTGATCCCCGAGGCTTGATTGGAGGTTAATGGCGATGGCTAGCCTGGGGTTGGTTGCTGCTATTAGCTCAGCCCTTAATCGCTTATTCCATAAACGGCGGCATCGCCAACGCCCCATTATGCATAGCCGCTGAATAATATTTCGGCTAAAACCTTTTTCGGTGGCATCCGTTTCCGGGATTCTCTCACGCCGGCGTTCTTTCCTGACAGACAGCTCTTACATGGCACTATAGTGTTGAAAATGTGGAGGGTGCTCCTGACTGACTTATTGGCAGGTTAAATATTTTCAGGTTTTCCAGGAATCAAGCCTCATATGGGGAAATGTAAGAGATTGCTTACAGCAATGTGCGACACCGTTGGATAGAATTGCCGCCTTCAGTGCACCTCTGAGAAGGGGCGATTTCTACACTTAACGATGAATTATTATTGGGGAAAATATGTATCACTCTATAAAAACGTTAATGGCTCTTTCTGTCTGTTTGATTGTCACTGGTTGTGCCACTGTGACAACGGACGAGCTCTCAGTCGCTGAATCCGAGGAAATGTCTGAAAAGACGGTAGTGATGAGCCGATACAAGGAGCTACCAGACTTCGTGGCACAAACCGCCACTAATGCACAGTTCGGTCTTTTGGGGCTGGCTGCTGCAAAATCCAATGGTAACGCCATGATCCAGAAAAATGATATTTCCGATCCGGCGATTGATATTTCACGGCAGTTGGCAGCTGGTCTCGGGGAAAATTACAACCTTAAAGTTGTTGAAAATGGAGAGCTGAAGAGTGAATCCGGAAAGCTCGAAAATCTTGTAGAGGTTTACCAGGGTTATGACTACATCCTGGACGTTCGCACCTTGGGCTGGCGATCTATTCATTTCCCGACGGACTGGAATAGCTACAAGGTCCTCTATGCTGCTCACGCCAAGCTGATTGATGCTGCCAGTCAGAGTGTTGTTGCAGAAGAGCTGTGCAATTACATTCCTGAATACGAAGACTCAAATGATGCTCCTTCGTATGAAGAGTTGGAGAATGGCAAAGGCCTTCGAAGTGAGCTGGCAAAATCCGTTAGCTACTGCGTGGATTACATAACAACAATGGCCAAGCTGCATAAGCAGGAGAAGGAGCAGGATCTGGCGGCAGCCAAGGAATAATCGGCCGATTTCGTATATTTTGGAAAGCTACCTCCTGAAATAAAGAATGCCCTTGCTTCCAGTGAAGACAAGGGCATTTTTTTCAACTTTCAACTTTCAACTTTCAACTTTCAACTTAGCCGTTAATCGCCTTATCCATAAACGGCGGCAACACCAGCGCCCCTTTATGCTGGGCGGCAGTGTAGTATTTCGTCTCAAACCCTTTACCGGTCGCATCCGCTTCGCGGAACTGGCTGACGTCGGTGTTCTTGCCGGCCATGGTGCAGCTCCAGCCACTAGGGTTCTGGGCTCCGACTTTTACTGTCATTGGGGAATTCATGCTGAACTGCGTGAGTGCGGTGAGAACAGAACCGCGTGTACTGCTGGATGCCCCCGGCCATTCGGCCGGCGCAGGTAGTGCTGTATATGTGACTGAATCATTGCATTCATGGATGAGAAAGTTTGGAGACGTAGACGGACAGCCCCTTTTATCGTAGTATGAATCCAGTTCATTTTTATGTGGAGAAAGCCGTGAAAGGAATTCATGCCCCTATTGTTTTGGTCATGACTGTGTTGATATCAAGCCCGGCATTTTCTGACAGAGGCATGGAGTTGCCTCCTCTTGACCCCTTCAAAACCGACCCCATCATCATTGATGAGTCAAGGTGGAATGAGGGGGGAGATGTCATTGTAGAGAGGACATTTGAGTTTTTTGATGGCGAGCGAACGACTTATCCCAAGCATCGTTACAAAAAAATTTCAGAAACAGAACTGGAATTAATCTGGCGATCAGAGGAAGCCAAAATTCTGGATCGCCGGATGTGTAGATTTAATGACAGTGAGCCTATGGGGGATGGTGACAGGCTGATTATTGGAACCGGCACCGATGGCTACCCAAGTGGTTGTCATAAGATTGAGTCAACCCCTATTCCTGGTGCTTCCAGGGATCAGTCTTCATCAGATTTGGGGATGACTCCCCGAGCAGTTGCTGGGAACCAGAAATATTTTTTTGATAACGCCAGTACATCTGTAGAGGCTGGCACACGCCGAGCAGTTGCCAAGGCCGTAGCACGTTACGAGAATGTTAATGGCGGCGGCAATATCTGGGTGGCTTTTCAGAGTAAGGCAGGAATAGGAGCATGTGCGAGTAGAAATGATTTCTATGCTCCGTCAGGAAGTGCACATACAGGTGCTCTTCAGGCATGGACACGCTGCACGGTTACCGACACCCCTGGTGCTTACTTGTTTAGGGTTCAAGGTTGTGCGGTATCGAGCTTTCTCTGTGAGTCGAGAGATTATGTCACAACAGTTTATTAGTTGGGTTATGGCATCCAATTTCCGGATGGCGGCTTTTCAGCGGGGCTTAGGACCCTTTCTCCCTATTACCCAATAGTTTCCATCATAAAAATGCCCTTGCTTCCAACGAAGACAAGGGCATTCTTTTTTGTAGCTTGTAGCTTGTAGCGCCTAGCCGTTAATCGCCTTCTCCATAAACGGCGGCAACACCAGCGCCCCTTTATGCTGGGCGGCAGTGTAGTACTTCGTCTCAAACCCTTTCCCAGTAGCATCCGCTTCGCGGAACTGGCTGACGTCGGTGTTCTTGCCGGCCAGGGTGCAGCTCCACCAGCCGCTGGGGTACACCGGCTGCGGGAAGGGCAGGGTCTGAGTGGTGGTGAAGCCCGCTTCGCGCATGTTGGCGTGCAGATCCTTGATGATGGTATCGCTGTGCAGCAGCGGGGATTCGGATTGCTGCACGATGATGCCGCCATCGGCCAGGACGCGGTGGCAATCGCGGAAGAAGTCGGCTTTGAACAAACCTTCTGCCGGGCCCACTGGGTCGGTGGAATCCACGATGATCACGTCCACGCTGCCGTCTTCACAGTTGCGCATGTACTGTACGCCGTCTTCGAACAGCAGTTCGGCGCGGCTGTCGCCGTTGGACTCGCACAGTTCCGGGAAGTATTTCTCGGAATAGCGGGTGACCATTTCGTCGATGTCGATCTGGGTGGCTTTTTCCACGCTGGAGTGACGCAGCACTTCACGCAGGGTGCCGCAGTCGCCGCCGCCGATGATGATGACGCGCTTGGGGTTGGCGTGGCTGAACAGCACCGGGTGCGACATCATCTCGTGGTAGAGGAAGTTGTCGCGGGTGGTGAGCATGGTGGCGCCATCGATGGTCATCAGATAACCGAAGGTGTCGGTTTCCCACATCTCGATGTGCTGATACTCGGTCTGCACTTCTTCCAGCTTTTGTTTCAGGCGCAGGCCGAAAGCGGTGCCGGCGGTGTCGAAGTGCTCGTAAAACCAGTTGTCTTTGGTGCTGCTCATGGGCCTTTCCAGTGGGTGGGAGCAAGGTGGCTCCCCGGGGTGGACAATACTCGCGATTGTAAGGCCTGCGCCCCTCATGTAAAGCAGGAAAAAGGGGTGCGAGTGCGGCGCCCCGGCAGGCATAATGCCCCCAGACAACCCCCTTATTTCAGGACAGGTAATGACCGACAGATCTTCCTTGCCCGCCAGCGACATCTACAACGTGGATCGCTGGGGCGACAGCTACTTCCGAATCGACGACCAGGGCCAGCTGTGTGTGCGGCCCAATGGCGAGCAGGGCGGCCAGGCCACGCTGGAAGCGGTGCTGGAAAGCTGCCGGGCGGCCGGGTTGCGGGCGCCGGTGCTGGCGCGTTTTTCCGGGATTCTTCGCCAGCGGGTCAAGCTGCTGGCCGGGGCCTTCCGGGAGGCCATCGAGGGCAACGACTATCAGGGCGGCTATACGCCGGTGTATCCGATCAAGGTGAACCAGCAGCGCCGGGTGGTGCACGAGATTCTGCGCGCCCGCGAAGACGGCGAGCGCATTGGCCTGGAGGCAGGCTCCAAGCCGGAGCTGCTGGCCGTGCTGGCTCTGTCCAACCCGGGCGATACCATCGTCTGCAACGGCTACAAGGACGCGGAATACCTGCGACTGGCGCTGATGGGCGAGAAGCTGGGCTTTCACGTGCATATCGTGGTGGAGAAGATGTCCGAGCTGCCGGCGCTGCTGTCGCTGGCGGATGAGCTGGGCGTATCGCCGCGTATCGGCCTGCGGGTGCGGCTGATGAGCATCAGCAAGGGCAACTGGCAGAACACCGGGGGCGAGAAGTCCAAGTTCGGCCTGAGTGCGCCGCAGCTGATGGCGGCCATCGAGCACTGTCGTGCCGCCGGGCGGCTGGACTGCGTGAAGCTGCTGCATTTCCACCTAGGCTCCCAGGTGGCCAATATCCAGGACATCAAGGCGGGCATGCGCGAAGCGGCCCGTTACTACACCGAGATGCGCGCCCTGGGCGCGGCGGTGGAGACCGTGGATGTGGGCGGTGGCCTGGGGGTGGATTATGAAGGCACCCACTCCCGGTCCTATTGCTCCATGAACTACGGGGTGGGCGACTATGCCCGCCATATCGTGCAGACCCTGCAGCAGCAGTGCGCCCAGCACGGCCTGCCGGAGCCCAACATCATCTCCGAATCCGGCCGGGCGCTGACCGCTCACCACGCGGTGCTGCTGGTGAATATCACCGACCAGGAGCAGATGGCCCCGGTGACGGTGGAGGCGCCGGCGGACGACGACGTGGCCGAGCTGCACCAGTTATGGGAGCTGCAAGGGTTGCTGGCCGGGGACCCTGGCAATCTGATCGAGCGTTTCTCGGAAGTGACCGGCGCCTGGCAGGACATTCACCAGCGCTATATCGCCGGTGATCTGGGCCTGGGCACCCGCGCCCGGGGCGAGCAGCTGTATATCAACTGCCTGCTGGCCCTGCGCGGTCGGTTGAACCCGCTGCGCAAGCAGCAGCGAGAGTTGCTCGACAGCCTCAACGAAACCCTGGCGGACAAGTTGTTCGTGAATTTTTCCGTGTTCCAGTCGGTGCCGGATGTGTGGGGGATCAACCAGGTTTTCCCGGTGCTGCCACTGTCCGGCCTGGACAAGCCGGCCACCCGCCGGGCGGTGATTCAGGACATTACCTGCGATTCCGATGGCCGCATCGACCAGTTCGTGGATGGCGAAGGCGTGGAAGCCACCTTGCCGCTGCCGGAACAGCTCAATGGCCACCTGGGGATTTTCATGGTGGGTGCCTACCAGGAAATCCTCGGCGACATGCACAACCTGTTCGGTGACACGGATTCCGTGGATGTGGACGTGGAAGCCGATGGCGCCATCACCCTGAGCCACGCCATTCAGGGCGACACGGTGAGCTCCGTGCTGCGCTACGTGAACTACGATACCGACAAGTTGTTGGGAGCCCTGGAGCAACATTGTCGCCAGGCGCATTTGAGCGACGGCGAGCAGGAAACCTTTATCGGGCTGGTACGCGAAGGCCTGGCCGGGTATACCTATCTGGAGTGATGGCTCCGAGCTGTAGGAGCTATGCTTGCATGGCGAACCGCGTTTACGCGGAATTGCCCGCAGGGCGATCAGATATTTCAGCGCTCGACAGATTTTATTCATGGCATTGTCAGGCCCTTGAATCTCTGTCGCCTCGCTACGCTCGGGTTCGCCATGCAAGCATGGGCTCCTACGGGGCGTTGTAGCTAGGGGCTCGTCACTCACAACTGATTTTTCCAAGCCAGCAAGGAGAGCAACATGCGTTATGAACTCTGTGCCAGCCAGGACCTCCCGAAAGGGAAAAGCCGTGCGATGGAAGCCGGTGGTAAAAAACTGGTGGTGTATCACCTGAGTGATGGTTTTTATGCCACCCAGGCCCGTTGTACCCATATGTTTGCGTCCCTGGGCAAGGGCAAGATCGTTGAGGACAAGTGTGTGCAGTGTCCGCTGCACCGGGCGCGGTTTGATATCCGTACCGGGGAAGTGACCGAGTGGGCCAACTTTCCCCCCGGTGTGCAGTTGTTGAATGTGGTGCGGGGCGAGAAAGCCCTGGAGACCTGGCCGGTCACGGAAGAAGACGGCCACCTGTTTGTGGAGATGTAATGGCAGCAAGGACAGAAGCCCAGCAACGGGCAACCCTGGAGCGGCTGGAAAAGTTCAGCCGTTTTACCGACAGCAGCATCGGCATTCCCTTTACCAAATTTCAGATCGGTGCCGAGGCCATTATCGGCCTGGTGCCGCTGGTGGGTGATGCGGCCGGCTTGGTGTTATCCAGCTATGTGCTGATTGAAGCGCAGCGGGCCGGGGCCAGTAAGAGTGTGAAGTTGCGTATGCTGCGCAATATCGGCATCGACTTTCTTGGCGGGCTGTTGCCGGTGGTGGGGGATGCCTTCGATGCCATCTACAAGGCCAATACCCGCAACACCAAGCTGTTGAAGAATTACCTGGAAAAGCAGCTCGAAGTGGAGCCGCCCCCGCCACCATTCCCCTGGAAGACCCTGATCGGGTTGTCCATCCTGTTTGCCGTTGTCACCGGTGGGCTGACGCTGATTTTCTGAAAGCGTCAGCTCCCTCTTGTTGTTGGAGCCTTGCTCGCAAGGCGAAGGCCCGGTAACACCGACAACCTTTCGCCTTGCGAGCAAGGCTCCAACAGCAATATCTCCGCGTTCTCTGCGAACAACGTTTCCTTCATGCGATTCCGACTGTGAACCAGAATTCACTTTTATCTTGCCCCTAGCCTCGGCAGAATGAGGAAAGCCGTGTGTAAATGCCTCGGGAGGATCGGGTGCTGACAACACACCGCTGGCGGTTGACCGTGTGCGCTTGCGCACAGCTGTCAGGGCGTGTCCGTGTCCGGTACCGGGGTGTTTGCGAAACCGCGCAATCCTGACTGGAGGAACGCTGAATGGATACAGCCAACCCGTCACCCCAGGCCGAGCCCGATATTCCGGAAGGCCGCATCAATCCCCTTGTGTTCTATGGTTCCACCACCGGCATCGTGCTGTTTGCGTTGTGGGCCATGCTGTTCACCGAACAGGCCAATGAAACCATCTACGGTGCTCTGGCCTGGATTTCCGGCAGCTTCGGCTGGTTCTACTTTATTTCCGTGGTGGCGTATCTGGTTTTTGTGATTGCCATCGCCTGTTCTCGCTATGGCAGCATCAAGCTGGGACCGGATCACGCGGAGCCGGAATTCAATATCGTTACCTGGGCGGCCATGTTGTTTTCCGCCGGCATCGGTATCGACCTGATTTTCTATTGCGTAGTGGAGCCGGTGACCCAGTACCTGACGCCGCCAGTGGGCGAGGGCGGTACGGTGGAAGCGGCCCGTGAAGCTATGCAGATTACCTTCCTGCACTGGGGGCTGTCCGGTTGGGGGATCTACTCCCTGGTGGGCATGTCACTGGCCTATTTCAGTTATCGCCATGGCTTGCCGCTGACCATTCGATCTGCGCTGTATCCCATCTTCGGGAAACGCATTCACGGCTCCATCGGTAATGCCGTGGACATCGCTGCGGTGCTGGGCACCGTGTTCGGGGTGGCCACCAGCCTGGGGATCGGCATCATCCAGCTCAACTTCGGCCTGAACTATATGTTCGGCATTGCCGAGAGCACACTGACCCAGGCGGTGTTGGCGGTCTTCATTGTGCTGTTCTCGGCGATCTCCGCCGCCACCGGCGTGGACAAGGGCATCCGCCGTCTCTCCGAGTTCAACATGCTGCTGGCCATTGTGCTGATGCTGTTCGTGCTGGTGGTAGGTGATACCCGCTTCCTGCTGGATGCGCTGGTGATGAACGTGGGCGATTACCTGACCCACTTTATTTCCATGTCCTTTGATACCTATGCCTTCGATCCGCCCCAGGACTGGCTGAACGCCTGGACCGTATTCTTCTGGGCCTGGTGGATTGCCTGGGGTCCATTCGTGGGGTTGTTCCTGGCGCGGATTTCCCGGGGGCGCACCATTCGCAGCTTCGTGGCCGGCACCCTCATTCTGCCGCTGACTTTCATGATGGTGTGGATGTCCGTGATGGGGAATTCCGCCATCGACATGGTGATGAATGGTGCCACCGAATTCGGCAAGGAAGCGGTGGGCAATCCGGGCTCGGCCATCTATCTGTTCCTGGAGCAATTGCCCTGGGTCACGGTGACCACCATCGTGGTGACGGTGCTGGCCATCGTGTTCTTTGTCACCTCCGGGGACTCCGGTTCTCTGGTGCTGTCCAATCTGACCTGCCGCATCAAGGACCCGAACAACGATGCAGCACCGTGGATGCGTATTGTCTGGGCCGCCATCATCGGGGTGGTGACGTTGGCGTTGCTGATGACGGATGGGCTGTCGGCCCTGCAGAGCGCGGTGGTGATCATGGGGCTGCCGTTTGCCTTCGTGTTGTTCCTGATGATGATCGGCCTGCATCGGGCGTTAAAGCTGGAAGGCATGAAGTCCACCAGCATGCAGGATGTGCTGGCCGGGCAATTGTCCGGTCGCACGGGCTCGCGGGCCGAGCATGAAAGCTGGAGCAAACGTCTGGCCCGGGCGGTCAGTTTCCCCGGCGAAAAACAGGTGGCCCAGTTTATCGACAAGACGGTCCGTCCGGCGTTCGAGGCGGTGAAGGAAGAGCTCACGGAGAAGGGCTATCCGGTGGCCATTGCCGGCGATGACGGCGACCAGCTGCATCTGTCATTGAATGTGGATCTGGGTGGCGAGCAGAACTTCAGCTATCAGGTCTGGCCGCGCCGTTGTCTGATGCCCTCGTTCACGGTGCGCACCCAGCAATCCCGGTCCGTGTACTACCGTCTGGAGGTACACCTGCGTGAAGGGGGGCTGAGCTATGACCTGATGGGCTACAGCCGCGAGCAGGTGATCGAGGATCTGATTGATCATTTCGAGGCTCACCTGCAGTACCTGCATATGCGTCGCGAGATGGGCAACAACATGGACGATGCCAGCGAGCCCGGTCCGGCTTGAAGGCACATGACCACGAGGTGAACCATGACCCCCTTTGATCAGGAAATGGATTACGTGATCGTCGGTGCCGGCTCCGCCGGTGCCGTACTGGCCAACCGTCTCACCGAGGATGGCAGCAACCAGGTGCTGGTGCTGGAATTCGGCGGCAAGGACAACTCCATCTTCATCAAGATGCCCACCGCCTTTTCCATTCCCCTGAACATGAACAAGTTCGACTGGGGGTTTCATACCGAACCGGAGCCTGGCCTGCACGGGCGTAGCATTCACCAGGCCCGGGGCAAGGTGATTGGCGGCTCCTCCTCCATCAACGGGATGGTGTATGTGCGCGGTTGCGCCGGGGATTTCGCCGAGTGGGAATCACTGGGTGCCGAGGGTTGGGGCTACGCGGATGTGCTGCCCTACTTCAAGCGTGCCGAAGGCTGTGTGTACGGTGGCGATGACTATCGCGGTGCCGACGGGCCGCTGACCACCTGCAACGGCAATAACATGGAAAACCCGCTGTACCGGGCCTTTATCCAGGCCGGCGAGGAAGCGGGGTACGGCTATACCGAAGACTACAACGGCTTTCGTCAGGAAGGCTTCGGGCGCATGGATATGACCGTGCGCAACGGCGTGCGATGCTCCACTGCCATGGCGTATCTGAAGCCGGCCATGAACCGGCCAAACCTGGACGTGAAGATGCACGCCCTGACCACCCGCGTGATCATGGACGGCAAGAAAGCGGTGGGGGTGGAATATCGCCGTGGCGGCAACACCTACAGGGTGAAGGCGCGCAAGGAAGTAATCCTCTCTGCCAGTGCCTTCAATTCCCCGAAGCTGTTGATGCTGTCTGGTATCGGTCCGGCGGAGCACTTGAAGGAAAACGGCATTGAAGTGATTCATGATTTGCCCGGCGTTGGCCAGAATCTCCATGATCATCTGGAGGTGTGGGTGCAGCAGGAATGTACCCAGAAGATTACGTTGAATGGCTGGCTGGGGCCGCTGGCGAAAGCCTGGATCGGCGCCAACTGGCTGTTTCTGCGGCGAGGACTGGGCACCTCCAACCACTTTGAATCCAACGGCTATATTCGTAGCCGTGCCGGATTGCAGTACCCGGATATCCAGTATCACTTCCTGGCTGGTGCCATTGCCTACGATGGTTCCAGTGCCGTGAAGGGGCATGGCTTTCAGGTGCATCTGGGTGCCAACAAGCCGCTCAGTCGGGGCTGGGTGAAGCTGAAATCGAAAGACCCGGCGGCGCCGCCCAGTATGTTTTTCAACTACTTCGACCGGGAGGAGGACCGTGAGGCCTTCCGCGCCGGCGTGCGTTTCACCCGGGAAATTTTTGCCCAGCCCGCCATGGATCCCTACCGCGGTGCTGAGCTGTCCCCGGGGCCGGATATCAACAGCGATGACGAGCTGGACGACTGGATGTCACGCACGGCAGAAACGGCGTATCACCCGGCGGGCAGTTGCCGCATGGGCACCGACGACATGGCGGTAGTGGATCCGCAATGCCGGGTCCACGGGGTGCAGAATCTGCGGGTGGTGGATTCGTCCATCATGCCCACGGTGACCAACGGCAACCTGAACGCACCGACCATCATGATCGGCGAAAAAGGGGCGGATCATATTCTTGGCAAGTCGCTGCCGCCTTCCAGTGCACCCAGTTTCCATGCGGATGGCTGGCAGGAACATCAGCGCGGCGGGATGCCGAAGCGGCAGGTATAAGTCGGCGTTAAATGTTCACCGCTGAGGGCGCAGAACAAAGAGTGCCTCGGTGACCTCTGCGGCGAAATAAATTCCCCGTAGGAGCTATGCTTGCATGGCGAACCTGCTCGCGATTGCGGTGGTTCGCGTGTCGCAGATCCCCCCTGGGGGCAAGCATAGCTCCTACGGGGTGGTTTCTCAGTACGGCGAATCTACATCCTCTTGCGCCACGTACACCGTCTTCAGGCGGGTGTAGTGGGCGAAGGCGTGGCGGCTGTTTTCCTTGCCGATGCCGGATTGCTTGAAGCCACCGAAGGGCATTTCGATGGGCGTCAGATTGTAGTGATTGACCCACACAATACCGGCATCGATCCGTTCCGCCATGCGATGGCCGCGATTGATATCACGGGTGAACACGCCGCCGGCCAGACCGAAGTCGGTATTGTTGGCGCGGGCGACGACCTCGTCTTCATCGCGGAAGCTGAGCAGTGACAACACCGGCCCGAAGATTTCCTCGCGGACGATGCGCATCTCGTCATTGAGGCCATCGAACACCGTGGGCAAGACGAAGTTGCCTTCTGGCAGGCCGCCGACCTCCGCCTTGCCGCCACCGATCAGCACCTGACCCCCTTCTTCCTTGCCGATCTCGATATAGTTGAGCACGTGCTGCATGTGTTGGCGGCTGATCAGCGGGCCCACTTCCGTGGCGGGGTCCATGGGGTCGCCCAGGGTCAGGGTGCCGACACGGGCCAGCAGTTTTTCCACAAAGGCATCCTTGATGCTCTCATGCACAAAGACGCGGGTGCCGTTGGTGCAGATCTGCCCCTGGGTGTAGAAGTTGGCGAGCATGGCGGCGGACACGGCGTTATCCAGGTCCGCATCCTCGAAGATGATCAGTGGCGACTTGCCGCCCAGTTCCAGGGTCACGCCCTTGAGGGTGTCGGCGGCGGCGCGCATCACGGCCTTGCCGGTGGGGACCCCGCCGGTGAGGGAGACCTTTGCCACCTGCGGGTGGCCGGTGAGGGCTTCACCGGTTTCCCGAAAGCCCTGCACCACATTGAAGATGCCGTCTGGCAATCCCGCTTCCTTGAACAGTTCTGCCAGACGCAGGGCGGACAGGGGGGTGACTTCCGAGGGTTTGTAGACCAGCGCGTTGCCGGCGGCCAGGGCCGGCGCCGCTTTCCAGCTGGCGATTTGCACCGGGTAGTTCCAGGCGCCGATGCCGGCGCACACGCCGAGGGCTTCCGGGCGGGTGTAGAAGAAACCGCCAGGCACCTGCTGGTATTCCCCCTGCAGGGAGCTGGCCTGACCGGCAAAATATTCCAGGCAGTCGATGGCTGAATCCACATCCGCTTCCGGGGTTTCAGCGATGGGCTTGCCCGCATCCAGGGTTTCCAGCTGGGCGATTTCGTCGCGGTGTTCGCGCAGCAGCTGGGCGGTGCGCATCAGGATGCGACCGCGCTCCACGCCGCCAAGAGCCTGCCAGGCAGGCTGGGCTCGTTTGGCGGCCTGCACGGCACGGTCCACGTCGTCGGGAGTGGCCTGGGCCACCCGGCAGATCACCTGGTTGGTGGCCGGGTTGATGGTATCGAAAAACTGGTTGGCGCTGCCGGGGGTGAATTGGCCGTCGATCCAGAGCAGCCGGTCCTGTTGCTGTGTCATGACATCCTCGCCGGGTCGCTGTCGGGTCCATTACCGACCACCATAGCGCGCATTGATTCCCCACGAAACCGGGGTTTAGTGACGAGTTGAGAGTCGCGAGTTTCGAAAACCTGAATTCGCAGCCCGGAACTTGGTTTGGGTTTTCGCTATTAACTATTAACTGCTTTTTAGTGCATCGCCTGCCCCAGCTTATCCAGATAGTGGCGCAGCCCGCTGTGCAGGGGTTCGTCCAGTTGTTCGCTTTGCGCCTGCATGGCATTGAGCCACTGGCCCTGGTGATCGTTGTGGTGCCACTGGTGGTAGCAATATACCTGTAGCAGAAAACTCTGCAGAAACGCGGGCTTTTCCAGGTCGCTGTCGTTGGCCAGGGGAATGCGCGGAAATAATTCGTGGAGCTTGCGGGCGAAGGCGCCGGAGGCCATGCCGATCTGCTGGCCCGTGGTGTTGTGCACCGGGGTGCTCAGGTGGCCGCAACTGGGGGAGCGGGCTTTCAGGACAAACCCGCTGAGCGGTTCCCCGAACCGGGAGGCCACGTCTTCCAGGGCGTCGGTGACATCCTGCTGCGGATTGTCCACGCCCTTCACGCGCAGGGTGTCATCCATCTGCACCACCTGAATGGGTGGGCGCGGTACCGGCAGGCCGATGGCCACTTCCGGGCAAGTATCGCGAAAGCGCAGAAGCGGGCCGAGCTGGTGCACCAGGATGGCGTTGTGCTTGTGGTCGCCGTCGTAGCGAACCTTCTGGCCGAGCAGGCAGGCGCTGACCCCCACCACCGGTTTCTGCCAGTCATGCTGTGGCAGGGTGAAGCCCATCTTTTCCAGCAAATCCGTTAGCATGGAACACCTCCCTTCTTCCCCGATAAAGGTGACCGAACATGCAGGGCGTTTTTCTCGACACCGATACCCTCAACCCCGACGAGATGGACTTCGCCGCCCTGGAGGCGTTGATGCCCTGGACCTTCCATCCGCTGACCCGTCCGGAGGAGCGGGTAGCGCGGTTGCAGGATGCCCAGGTGGTCATCACCAACAAGGTGGTGCTGGATGCGGCGATCCTGAAAGCCTGCCCGTCCCTCAAGCTTATCTGCATTTGTGCCACCGGTACCAATAATGTGGACCTGGAGGCTGCCCGGGAGCGGGGCATTACCGTGTGCAATGTGAGCGGTTATGCGCGGGCCTCGGTGGCCCAGCACACCTTGACGTTGATGCTGTCACTGGCCACCCGCTGGCATCAGTACGACCGGGATGTGAAGGCCGGTGCCTGGAGCCGGGCGGCCCAGTTCTGTCTGCTGAATCACCCGATCATGGAGCTGGCCGGCAAGACCCTGGGGCTGATCGGCCACGGGGATCTGGGCCGGGAAGTGGCCCGGCTGGCCGAGGCGCTGGGCATGCAGGTATTGGTGGCGGAATCCTTCCAGCGCCATGGTGGCCAGTCCGGGCGTGTGGCGTTGGCGGAGTTGCTGCCGCAGGCGGATGTGCTCAGCCTGCATTGCCCGCTGACGGCGCAGACCGACAAGCTGGTGAATGCGTCCTTTATCGCGCAAATGAAGCCCGGCGCCTTTCTGATCAACACCGCCCGGGGTGGCCTGATTGATGAACCGGCGCTGGCCGATGCCCTGCGTTCTGGCCACCTGGGCGGCGCCGGCCTGGACGTGCTCAGCAGCGAACCGCCGCCGGCGGATCATCCGTTGCTGGCGGCGGATATTCCCAATCTGATTATCACCCCGCACAACGCCTGGGGCACGAGAGAGTGCCGACAACGCTTGCTGGATGGGGTGGTGGAAAATATCCGCCAGTGGCAGGCGGGCAGTGCGATCAATGTGGTTAACGCCTCTCCGTAGGAGCGTCGCTCGCGGCGCGATAACCCAACCCCAGAAAATCGATTTTCCAAAAGGCTACAGAGGGCAAGAAGGGGCTCTGTGATGAGCGTGCTTTTGTCCTGGCTTGGAATCGCGCCGCGAGCGACGCTCCTACGGCCGGGGTTGGGTTAACCTTTCTTTTTAAGCTGGCTGGCCAGCAGTTTGTCCATGCCCCGGAACAACGGTTGCGGCAGTTTGGTGGCCGGGCCGGGGAGGGCGGCGAGTAGCACGCTGCCCAGTTTGCCCATGGGGCGGGCGATGCGCGCCGGGCGCTTTTCGCAGGCTTCCACGATCCAGCCGGCGGCTTTTTTCACGTGCATCATCGGCATGTATTTGTAGATGGCGGTACGCGATGACATGGGCGTGCGTACCATGGGGAAGTACACCACCGTGGTACTGATACCCTGATGGCCCATTTCCGCCTGCAGGGAGCGGGTGAAGGATTCCAGGGCGCTCTTGCTGGCCAGGTAGGCAGAAAACAGGGGGATGGGCACCTGGGTGGAGAGGCTGGAAATATTCACCACATGACCATGACCCTGGTCGAGAAACCGCGGCAGCAGTTTCAGGGTCATGGCTACGGCGCCGATGTAGTTGAGCTGCACGGTGCGCTGGTAGTCGTGCAGGCGATCCAGGGATTGTTCTATGGGGCGACGGATAGAATGGGCCGCGTTGTTCACCAGCGCATCGATACGCGGCTGCTCGGCGAGAATACGTGCGGCGCAGGCCTCGATGGCCACGTTGTCGCTCAAGTCGCAGGGGTAGATAAAGGCGCAGCCACCCTCTGTTTCGATGACTTCCTGAACCTCACGCAGCTGTTCTTCCCGGCGTGCCACCAGGCACAGGGTGGCGCCCCGGCGCGCCATGATTTTTGCCGCCTCGGCGCCGATGCCACTGGAAGCGCCGGTGAGTACAATGGTCTGGCCATTCAGTTTCATGCATGCCCCTTGAATGCTGTGCGATGAAAACGCAGACCTTCGAGTCTGCCGCTTCCCGCAGCCGGGGCCAAGGTCCAAAGGGGACGAAGATGTGGTTTCAGAAAACGTTGACGCTGGCGGCACAACGCCGTGGTTGTCACCTGGTGACCCGTGAGGTGCTGCAAGGCTTGCCGGAGCTGGCAGAGGTGAAGGTGGGCTTGCTGCATCTTTTTATCCAGCACACCTCTGCCTCGCTGACCATCAACGAAAATGCCGACCCGGATGTGCGCGGCGATCTGGAGCGGCATCTGAATGTGATGGTGCCGGAAAACGCGCCTTACTATGAACATACCCTGGAAGGCCCGGACGACATGCCCGCCCATATCAAGAGCGTGCTGATCGGCCCGTCACTGAGCCTGCCGATCAGCAATGGCCGATTGGCGCTGGGCACCTGGCAGGGAATTTATCTGTGCGAGCACCGGGACCATGGCGGGGCGAGACGGGTGGTAGCGACGATTCAGGGGGAGTGAATTTCTACACCTCGCCGTAGGAGCGTCGCTGGCGGCGCGATCCCAACCAGGATTGAAAGCATGTTCACCACAGAGGGCACAGAGAAACCCTTTTCTTGTCCTCGGTCTGTGCTCTCTGTGGTAAATCGATTTTTCAGACGTTGGGTTATCGCGCCGCGAGCGACGCTCCTACGGTAGTAGGGAGCGTCGAGTAATCGGTGGGGTTACTGCGAAATCCACTGCAAAAATTCCCGGCGCTCTTCCGGGGTGGCCTGTTTCCACTGGGCTTTCAGGGTATCCAGGTAGCTGCCGGCGGGGGCCGGGGCAGGGGCTGCCTGAGCGGCCGGAGCTGGAGCCGGAGCGCTGGTGGCAGGTGCCGGGGCGACCGCTTGTTGGGGTGCCACGCTTGCGGAGGCCGCAGTGCTCACCTCTTCGCCGGTGATGGGTGCCAGGAAACCGCGCTTGAGGATCAGGTTGGATTCCTGGGCAGCTACTTTTTCGCCGGTGGCGGTGTTCAGGGCCCAGCCGGTAAAGGTGTCTTCCAGGGCGCGGGCTTCCTCCACGTTGGCGGGTTTGTCGTAATCCAGCTGCCATTTCTCGCCGGCCTTGCCGTCGACGATAAAGTTGGCCGGGTTGGTTTTCACGATTTCATGGTTGTCCGCGTCCAGCTGCCACAGTTCCTTGTAGTAGGCGAGGATCTCGTAGCGGCCGGGGGCGAACTTCAGTTCCTTGAAGTCGGTGGCGAAAAAGGTGTTGGCGCCATCCACTTCCTTGCCGTTGATGGTGAACACTTCGATTTCGCTGGGCACGCGCACGGTCAGTACCTGGCTGTCAGGTTTGGCGGCACCGTCGTAGAGCTGGACCACGGGGCTGCGGGCGCAGGCGGACAGAATCAGGGTGCAGAGAATGAGGGGGATAAGGCGCAGGGACAGCATGATCTCTCCTAGGTAGGCGCGGGCCAGCCAGTCTGGCCGGCCATAATGACAGCTTTGTGACAGTGGCAAAATCAGAAGCCCCAGGTATCCACCCGGGCGGGTGCCACATTGCGATTCAGGGTGCTCAGGCCGCGGGCACAGCGCACGATCCACCAGATGGTGATGATCACCATCAACAGCCAACCGATAAAGGCCAGGGTGGTGATGCCGGCAATGATGCTGTAGAGCAGACCGATCCAGAAGGTGCGGTACTGGAAGCGGAAGTGCTCACGCAGGGGCGGCGGCGCATCCCCGGCGTGAAGGTGGGCAATGATGACCCCGGCAATGGCGGTCAGGCCGCCGGTGATCAGGCCTACCAGATGCAATACATAAACCGCCCGGGCCATGCCCAGAGACGATGTCTGACTCATTGCGGGTCTCCCTTGCTGCGATAGGTTCTCGCCGGGCTGGCAGGTTCGCTGTTGCCGGCATTACAGGTCTGCACGCAGGCATCCTGGGTTTCGAAGGGGACGCTGCCCTTGCAGCCACCCCAGGTAAAGCTCTTGCAGCTGTCGCTTTCCTGATCGTAGTAGTAGCGCTGGAAAGCAGCCCTGCACATGCCGGTTTCCGGCGGCTGGTAACAGGCATCCGGCAGCGTATTGTCGGCCTCGGTACCGCTCTGGCATCCGGCCAGCAGGGCGGTGACGATCAGGGGAAAGAGCAGTCGCATGGTGTCGTCCTTGTCGTTGATCTACGCACGGCCTTGCCAATCCGGCAAGGCGTTCCAGACCGTCACTTTACTCTGTAGGGGTGTCCTAGTCAGCCCGGCAGTGTTTGTGATCCCGGGGCAGGGTGTCGCCGCGCAGACGAATCACGGTTTTCTGCAGCAGCAGGTTGTTGGGCAGGGTGTAACGGTGGCCAAGCTCATCCTGCACGGTGATGAAGATGAGCCCCATGTAACGAATCTGGCCGGTGACCGTGTTGTCGCCATCCAGCAGGCGGATGCGATCCCCCACCCGGTAGGGAGCACTGAAGAACAGGATGATGGCGGCGGTGGTGTTGCTGAGCATGGACCAGCTGGCAAACAGGGCCACGCCGAGCAGGGCCATCAGCGAGGTGGCGAACACCATCAGGCCGCTGCCGTTAAGCCCCCAGAGAATCCCGATGGTAAGCAGTGACAGCACCACGCAGGCAGTGTTGATGACCACGGCGGTCTGGAAGATACGGGCCCGGCTGAAATCACGGCGGCGGCCCAGCCGTCGGGTGGCGCTGCGCAGCAACACGGACAGCAGCCAGGCCAACAGAATGACGGCCACCGTCAAACCCCATTTCATTGCGCTGGATTCCATGACTGCCTCAACCGTGCTTGCCGGAAACGAAAGGATTGTTGGCGCGCTCATGGCCGATGGTGGACATGGGGCCGTGGCCGGGGATGAAGGACACATCATCATCCAGGGTGAGCAGCTTGTCCTTGATGGCCTGGATCAGGGTGTCGAAATCGCCCTTGGGGAAATCCGTGCGGCCGATGGAGCCGTTGAACAGTACATCGCCCACCACCACCAGTTTGCTGTCCGGCTGGTAGAACACCACATGGCCGGGGGTGTGGCCGGGGCAGTGACGCACCTCGAATATCGTCTCGCCCACGGTGACCGTGTCACCGTCTTCCAGCCAGCGGTTGGGGGTGAACGGCCGTGAGGGCTGAAAGCCCATCATCTGCGCTTGCTGGGGCAGCATGTCGATCCAGAACTGGTCGTCCCGGTGCGGCCCTTCGATGGGCAGATCCAGTTTGTCTGCCAGCTCTGCCACGGCACCGATGTGATCCAGATGCGCATGTGTGACAAGGATTTTTTCCGGCGTGCCGCCCACCTGTTGCAGGGCTTCCAGAATCTTGTCCAGATCCCCGCCGGGATCGACGATGGCCACCTTGTCGGTGGTTTCGCACTTGAGGAAGGAGCAGTTTTGCTGGAACGGAGTCACCGGCAGGATGGCGTACTTCATGGCTGTCTATCGGGCTGAGAATGTGCGTGCAGTATAGCCGCAAACCGGAACCGGATTCATGTCTGAAAGGGAAAGCTACGAGCGACGCTTGTGGGATAAGGCAAGGCCAAAAGTTCCCTCAAGCTCTGGGATATCTACGAAGCCGCTTGTAGGAGCTATGCTTGCATGGCGAACCGCGCTTGCGCGGCGGAAATCGACCGAAGGGCGATCAGGAACAGCGCTCGACAGGTCTACCCAAATCTACCAACCTGATGCACCCCCAACCCTATTCGCATGTCGCAGATCCCCTTGGGGGCGAGCATGGCTCCAACGGGGTGAGGGTGAGCGGCTGGCATGGAAGGAATCGCGCCGCCAGCGGCGCTCCTACGGAAAGATTGGGGCAGGGTGCCGGCCGCCAGGCTCGGCCCATCCCGCGTTGCAGCTTATAGCTTCCTTTTACCGTTTCTCCAACACCACCGGCAAACCATCCTTGGGCATGATCAGCGGCACCTGCTGGACCGGCATCTCGTAGCCCGGTTTCAGGGACACCTTGTAGCGCTGCAGGAAGTGGAACAGGAAGGTCTTGGTCTGCAGTTCGGCAAAGTTCAGGCCCAGACACTTGTGGTGGCCGCCGCCGAAGGGGACCCACTGATAGAAATGTTTTTTATGTTCGGCGCGCTCGTCACTGAAGCGTTCCGGGTCGAAGGTGTGCGGATTGCTCCAGTACTCCTCCATGTAGTGGGTGAACAGGGGGGAGATGCTGACCAGCGTGTTGCGCGGCAGGGTGTAGCCCTGGAACGTCACGTCTTTCACGGTACGGCGCGGGAAGGTGGTGAGCGGCGGGCGCATGCGCAGGGTCTCGCGGAACACCCAGCCGGTTTTTTCCAGCTTGCCCAGTTCGTCGTAGTCCAGGCTGTCCTTGTTCATGCTGGCCATTTCTTCAGCCAGCTGGTCCTGCCAGTAGGGATGTTTTGCCAGCAGATAGATGATGGAGCACAGGGTGCTGGTGGTGGTGTCGTGGGCGGCGAACAGCAGGAAGATCATGTGATTCATCACGTCCTGATCGCTCAAGCCACCTTCCTCGTCGGCGGCCTTGCACAGTTCACTGAAGAAATCCGGGGTCTCGCTGGCCCGCTTCTGCGGGATCAGGCCGGTGACGAATTTTTCCAGGTAGCGGCGTCCTGTCATACCCCGGTACCACAGGGTGCCGGGGATGGGCAGACGCACCACCGCCAGGGACGCATCCGCGGCATCGATAAAGGATTGGTTGACCTTGTCGGATTCCGGGCCCATGTCCAGGCCGAAGAAAATCTGTGCGCCCACGTCCAGCAGCAGTGCCTTGATGTGATCAAAGAAGCTCAGGGTGTCGCCGGTCTGCCAGGGCTGGATCTGGCTGCTGATGTGGGCGTTCATGCGGTCCAGGTAGCTGGCCAGGGCCGGCTTCTTGAAGGCCTGCTGCATGATGCGGCGATGGAACTTGTGGTCAGCGAAGTCACGCAACATCAGCCCGTCGGTGAACAGCTTTTCCAGGAAGGGGTTCCAGGCCGCGCGGCTGGAGAACACGTGCTCCGGGTCCTTGAAGACAAACTCATTGGCTTCCGGGCCCAGCAGGGTCACGCCGCGTTGAAACAGTATCGAGCCCTTGGACACCAGGCCGTATTTTTCCGCACGCTGGGTCACCAGCTTGTGGTAGTCCTTGAGGAAGAGAATGGTATCGCCGAGTAAGGGCGTGCCGTAATCTCCCGGGATATTGTCCAGTTTGCGTTGTGGCAGGCGCGGCAGGCGGGCGGCATCCTGCTGGGCGGTTTCCATGCTGCTGCTCATTGTCAGCTCTCCCGATAAACACTTTGTATAGCGTCAATGTACTGTGAGCATACTGTGGCGAACAGGGGGCTGTTGGCAGCGGTCAATGCGGGATGTGCTGTCCAGCCACCGTGGCATGGCTCGTGCTAGCATTGGCGCCATCAGCAAGGAGAAATCTATGTCCAAGCCCGCGGCAGCCTTCGATCCCCTGGCCCTGGCGGTATTGACCGTCAGCGATACCCGTACCCCCGAAAACGATACCTCCGGGGACCTGTTGGTCCACCGTCTCGAGGAGGCCGGCCATCACTTGCAGGCCCGACAGATCGTCAAGGATGACATCTACCAGTTACGCAAGGTGGTGTCCGAGTGGATTGCCGATGAACGTATTCAGGGCATTATTACCACCGGCGGCACCGGCTTTTCCGGACGGGACTCCACCCCGGAAGCTCTGGGGGTGCTGTTCGACAAGCACATCGAAGGCTTTGGTGAATTGTTTCGCCAGGTCAGTGTGGCGGATATCGGCTCGTCCACCATCCAGTCCCGTTGCCTGGCCGGGTTGGCCAATCGCACGGTGATCTTCTGTCTGCCGGGTTCCAACAATGCCTGTGCCACGGGCTGGGACCGCATCATTCGCGACCAGCTGGATGCCCGCCATCGGCCCTGCAATTTTGTCGCCCAGATTCGCCGGTGAGGATGACAATGACAGAGGGAGAAGGTCGATGAGTTTGATGCCGGTGGAGGAGGCCCTGGCCCGATTGCTGGACAGCGCTTCGCCCTTTGCCCGGGTGCAGGAGATCGCACTCGGTGATGCCCGTGGCCAGTACCTGGCCCAGGGCGTGGTGTCCCGCGTGGATGTGCCCGCCTTCGATAATGCCGCCGTGGACGGCGTGGCCCTGCGCTATGCGGACCTGGACGAACCGGGCCTGACCCTGCCCATGCCGCTTCGCATCGCCGCCGGTGATCCGCCGGGCACCCTGATGCCGGGACAGGTGACACGCATCTTTACCGGTGCGCCGGTACCCGCCGGGGCGGATACGGTGTTGATGCAGGAAGACTGCGAAATCGCTGATGGGCGCGTGCGTCTGCCGGCCCGGGCTTCGGTCAGCGAAGGGCAGAATATTCGCCCGGCGGGTCAGGATGCCCGGCGGGATGAGAGGGTGATGCATGCCGGCCAGCGCCTGACTCCCCAGGCTGTGGGGCTGATCGCCTCGGTGGGGGTGTCCCGGGTGCGGGTGTATGCCCCCCGGATATTGGTGCTGACCAGCGGCGATGAATTACAGGCGCCGGACGAAGCACCATTGCCTGGAAAAATTTATGACAGCAATGGTCCTCAACTGACCCAGTTGCTGATACAGAGTGGCTTTGCCGAGGTGCAGCGCGAACATCTGCCTGACGACCCGGCCATTATTCGCAATACCCTCACCCGCGCGCTGACGGATCCGCAGCAGCGCCCGGATGTGATCATCTCCACGGGTGGCGTATCCGTGGGGGAAGAAGATCATCTGCGTGCGGTGCTGGAACAGCAGGGGCAACTGGATTTCTGGCGGTTGGCGATCAAGCCGGGCAAACCGTTCACCTGCGGCAGCGTGGACGGCATTCCGTTTTTTGGCCTGCCCGGCAATCCGTCGGCCGTACTGGTTTGCTATCTGATGCTGGTCTTGCCCGCCCTGCGACGCCGTTGTGGTGCCGAAACGGTGTTGCCGGAACCGTTCCGTCTGCCCGTGGATTTTTCAGTCAACAAAGCAGGCAAGCGACAGGAATATTTACGGGTGCGGTGTGTGCAGAAGAACGGCAATCCGATGCTGGAAAAACACCCCAATCAGAGTTCCGGCATGTTGAGTTCTGCGGTGTGGGCGGATGGATTGGCGGAGGTGCCGGTGGGGGAAACCGTCTCCCAAGGCAGTGTGCTCGCCTACTGGCCGTTCGCGATGCTTTTGTAATGCGACGCCCGCGAACGCCAATAAAAACTTCCTCGCTGATTCGCGATGAGCGACAACAAACTGCCGTTGGAGCCTTGCTCGCAAGGCGAAGCGATTCAATTGACGTGAGTGTGTTCTGAAGTCTTCGCTTTGCGAGCAAAGCTCCCACGCCGTCCCGCGTGTATACTGCCGCCCCCGTAAAGGAGAAAGGCAATGACCCTGGAATCCACCCTGCTGGCGCGAGCCGATTCGACCTGTGAACTGTGCGGTGCCGGTGAGGCGCTGGCGGTGTATGCGGTGCCCCCGGAAGGGGATGGCACGGCAGCCCAGAGTGCCTTGTTGTGCGAAACTTGCAGCTTTCAGATCGACCATCCCGGCAATGAAGATATCAACCACTGGCGTTGCCTGAACGACAGCATGTGGAGTCAGGAGCCGGCGGTGCAGGTGCTGGCCTGGCGGATGCTGACCCGGCTGCGGGCGGAAGGCTGGCCCCAGGATTTGCTGGACATGCTCTATCTGGATGACGAGACGCTGGCCTGGGCCCAGTCCACCGGGGAAGGGCAGAGCGAGGAAGACCAGGTCGAGCACCGCGACAGTAATGGTGCGGTACTGGAAGCCGGTGACAGTGTCACCCTGATCAAGGATCTCAATGTGAAGGGCGCCAACTTCACCGCCAAGCGTGGTACTCCGGTGCGGAATATTTCGCTGGTGCAGGACAACCCGGAACAGATCGAAGGTCGTGTGGAAGGTCAGCGCATCGTTATCCTCACCCAGTTTGTGAAAAAGAATTGATGGCACATTCCCTGATCCTCGGCGGTATCCGCTCCGGCAAGAGTTCCCTGGCGGAACGGTTGGTGTCGGAGCAATCTGACCCGGTGGTGTATGTGGCCACGGCCACCGCCGGGGATGGCGAAATGAGCGAGCGCATCCGTCGGCATCAACGGCGCCGTCCTGTCAGCTGGGGGCTGGTGGAAGAACCGGTGGAATTGGGCAGCCTCCTGAACCGCCAGGCCACCTTGTCACCTCCGCCCTGTGTATTGATTGATTGCATGAGCCTGTGGGTGAGTAATCTGCTGCACGCCGGCGATGCCCTGTTTGTGCGGGAAAAGGAAAGTTTCCTGACGGCCCTGTCGGGCTATCCGGGCTCGGTGGTGATCGTCAGTAATGAAGTCGGGCTCGGTACGATCGGCATGGACCCGCTCACCCGCCGCTTTGCCGATGAACTGGGCTGGCTGAATCAGGCACTGGCAAAACGCTGTGATCGGGTGGTGATGTCGGTGGCGGGGATAGCGCAGACGTTGAAGGGGTAGGCCTGGCCGTAGGAGCGTCGCTGGCGGCGCGATTCCGACCCTCTTCTAAAGATCGATTTACCACAGAGGACACAGAGATCACTGAGGAAAAGAATATTTTTTCTCTGTGTGCTCGGTGTCCTCTGTGGTGAAAATGTTTTTATCGAAGGTTGGTAATCGCGCCGCGAGCGACGCTCCTACGGTGGAGATCGCTATCTACCCGTGCCTCACCAGACACCGCAAGGTGCCATGCTGGGTGTCATCAATGCGCACCTGGGAGCGGCAGGCGAAGGGGACCTGGAATCCTGCCATGGCCTGGCTTGGGCTCATGCCCAGGACATGACTCAGTACCATGCGGATCACGCCGCCGTGGCAGACCAGTAATACCCGCTGCCCTTTCATGGCCTGTTGCCACAGTTCCCAGGCATCGCCGATGCGCTGGTGAAACGCCTGGATGGTTTCGCCATTCACCGGGGGGTGATTTTCCGCATCGCGCCAGAAGTTGGCCTGGTGATCGCCGTATTCCGTTGCCACCTGCTCCCGGGTTTTTCCTTCCCAGTCACCGAAGCTGATTTCCTTGAAATCGTGGGCCACGGTCAAGGGAATGTGTTGCTGTGCTGACAATTCGGCGGCGAATTCCCGGCAGCGCAGTAACGGGGAGGTGAGGATGTGATCCCATTGATCATCCGTCTGGATGGCATCGCGCATTTGTTGCCAGCCCAGCTCGCTGAGCGGATCGTCCTTGTGGCCGCGATACATGTGACCGCCGGCGGGTTCGCCGTGGCGAATCAGATCAAACAGGGTGGTGGTCATAGTTATCCTTGTTACCAAACTTGGCGACTGACTGTTTGCTCTTTTGTCGCTGGGTTCAGTAGCGAGTTACGAGATGCGAGTTTCGAAAGACAAAACCTGTTTGGGTTTTCGCAACTCGCATCTCGCATCTCGCGACTCGCTACTGTCTATTGCGAGCTGGCCACGCCGGCATCGGCAAAGGTGGCCATGCCGTTATGCAGGGCGCAGGCGCTGCGAATCACTGGCACGGCCACCGCCGCGCCGCTGCCTTCGCCCAGGCGCATGGACAAATTGAGGATCGGCTCCGCGTCCAGCGCGTCGAGCAGTCTGGTATGGCCCGGCTCCCGGGAGTGGTGGGCGAACAATAACCACTCCCGTAATGCCGGTCGCAGCCGCACGGCGGCCAGGGCGGCCACGGTAACAATAAAGCCATCCACCAGCACGGGAATGCCACGGACGGCACAGCCGATTATGGCTCCGGCCAGCGCCGCTATTTCAAATCCGCCTAACGACGCGAGAACCGCCAGCGGTTCCCGGTTGTTGCCGTGACGGGCCAGGGCCCGCTCGATCACGGTGATCTTGTGGCTGACGCCCTCCGCATCCAGGCCGGTACCGGGCCCGGCCAGGGCTGCCGCCGGTTCGGCCAGCAGGGCACAGGCCACGGCGCTGGCGCTGGTAGTGTTACCGATGCCCATTTCGCCACCGATAAACAGCTGGGCCTGCTGGTCTGCGGCGCGCTGGGCGGCACGGTCGCCGGCGGCCAGGGCCTGTTCCAGCTGCATCGTCGACATGGCTGACTGGCGGGCCAGATTGGCGGTGCCGGCGGCGATGCTGTCATTAATCACGCCATCGCTGACAGGGGGCGGCGTGGCGGTGCCCAGGTTGATCACTTCCAGCCCGGCCTGCAGGTGCCGGGCAATAACACTGATGGCAGCCCCGCCGGCCACGAAGTTGGCAATCATCTGACCGGTGACCGCCTGGGGAAAGGCGGAGATGCCTTCGGCACAGACGCCGTGATCGGCGGCAAAGACGGCGATGCTGATACGGTCGGCGGCGGGGGTGTCGGTGTGTTGCAGTGCTGCCAGGGTAATGGCCAATGTTTCCAGGCGACCCAGTGAGCCGGCGGGTTTGGTGAGCTGCGCCTGGCGGGCCAGGGCGGTTTCACGGTGTTGCTGACTGGGCGAGGGAATCGCTTTTTGCCAATGGGCAGAGTGGGTCACGGAACACTCCCGAAAAGGCCAGGGGCCGGAAAGCGGCAAATCCTCTGCCCCTGGTCCAGCGCTGTCAAGTAACGGCCTTGCCGTCTTGCCGTTGGTGCCTTGCTCGCAAGGCGCCAACGGAGGGGAGTATTAGCAGATCTCAACGGGCCCTGAATTTTCCTCAAGCAGGGTATATCCATTTGCTTATTGCTGCCGCCGTTGGTAATTTCGCGCCACCTTCCGGTGCCCGCCTGTTCACACACAGCCGGGTTAAACGGGAAGTCGGTGCGCTTTGCTGCCCCAGCAATGCCAGTCCGACGCTGCCCCCGCAACGGTGATTGAGTAAAACGCGTTTCGTAGTGCCACTGTGCCAAAGCCCGAGAGGGTGCATGGGAAGGCGAACGCGCCGAGGGATTCCCCCTCGCTCATCAGCCCGGAGACCGGCCAGAAGGTGAAACTTGGCGTCGCGGTGGGCGATGGCGGGGTGTCACGGTACTGTCCGGTGCCGGTTATCCCTGTTGTGTCTCCGCGGCTGAATCCAGGCCGTGCGGGTGGGCACGGCAACAGGGGATCTCCTTCATGTCTTTGCGTTTACTGGTGGCACCTGCCGCCCTGTCCTTGTCTGTCTTGCCGTCGGCGGTGCAGGCGAATACGGCCTCATCACAACAGATCGCCATGCTGAATCCGGTGGTGGTCACCCCCGTGCTGGTCAGCCGTACTACCGAGGCGTCACTGTCTTCGGTCACGGTGATTGATGAGCAGCAACTCCGCGACCAGCAACCGGTGGACATGGCCGATATTCTTCGTGGCCAGCCCGGTGTGGATACCACCGGTAATGGCTCTTTCGGCAAGAGTGCCAGTGTCTTCATGCGGGGCACGTCCAGTAATGCGGCCCTGCTGTTGGTGGACGGGGTGCGCTTGCGGTCCGCCACTGTCGGCAGTCCGGCCTGGCAATATCTGCCGCCGGCCATGCTGGAGCGGGTCGAGGTGGTTCGTGGGCCGCGGGGCTCCCTGTACGGTGCCGATGCGGTGGGTGGCGTGGTGCAGCTCTTTACCCGGGACGACGGTAGCTGGCTGGATTTCGGCGCCGGCAGTTTTGGCACCATGAATGCGGGTGCCGGGGTGTCCGGCGAACAGGGCGGTACCCGATATACCCTGGGCATCAATCGCTTCCGCACCAATGGCATCGAGCTGCGCGAAAACAGCGAGGAGCGCGGCTACGACAACACTGCCGGCATTGCCAAAATCAGCCATCGCTTTGGCGATCGTGGCGAAATCGGGGTGTTCGGTTTTCATACCCAGGGGAATACCGAATTCGAAGGCAGCACCCCGGCGGACGACAGAAATATCGACTACGCACTGGAAGTGGCTGGCCTGAAAGGCGAGGTGATGCTCACCGATGGCTGGCAGACCAAGGTGCTGATCAGCCAGGCCAAGGACGAAAGCGAAGACTTTGCCAATGACGTCAGCAATGGTGTCTTCGATACCCGCACCCGCACTGTCAATTGGCAGAATATTTTCGCAGTGGGTGCCCATCAGTTTGTGCTGGGCGGCGAGTATCTGCGTGACGAGATCACCAGCAGCAACGAGTATGACGTGACCGACCGGGACAACAAGGCGGCGTTTGGCCAGGCGCTGTTGCACTTCGGCCCGCTGGATGTGCAGGGCAGCCTGCGGCACGACGACAACGATGCCTATGGCAGCAAAGTGACCGGGGCTGCAGCACTGGGCTACAAGCTGGACACTGCGCATCGGCTGCGGCTCAGTTACGGCACGGCGTTCAAGGCGCCCACCTTCAACGATCTGTATTTCCCGGATTCGCCGCCGTTCTTTTTCAGCAACCCGAATCTGAAGCCGGAGTCCTCGGAAACCGGTGAGCTGGGTGTGCGGGGCCAGTATGAACACTGGTTCTGGGATGCGGCAGTGTACCGTACCAACATTGATGATCTGATCGTTTATGACGGCAGCAGAGGATCCTCGTTCAATGTGAACAAGGCCCGTATCGAAGGCGCGGAACTGGCCCTGGGGATGGACTGGCAACAGTGGCAGGTACGGGTGGCGTTCTCTGCCCTGAAGCCGGAAGACCGGGATACCGATACCGTCATTCCCCGTCGTGCCCAGCGGTTGGGTCGGGTGGATGTGGATCGACGCATCGGCACCGTGACCCTGGGGGGCACTGCCAGTTTCCAGGGGCATCGCTACAACGATGCCGCCAACACCCAGCGTCTGTCCGGATTCGGTCTGCTGGACCTGCGTGCCGGCTGGCGGTTCGCGCCGAACTGGTCCACCCGCCTGACGCTGAAAAACGTGCTCGATAAAGAGTATGCCACTGCCAGGAACTTCAGCGGCTGGAACTATCTGAACGCCGGGCGTTCCGTAATGGTAAGCCTGCGTTACGATGTGCAGTAACTGAAACCCGGAGTCCGCCATGCCCCCAGCCCGTCTGTTATGCCGTTGTCTTCCCCTGTTGGCCGTCATGCTGTGGCTGGGGAGCGGGCTGGCCCGGGCACAGGTCTGTGTCACCGATGATACGGATCGGCAGGTCTGCCTGGACCAGCCGGCCACTCGCGTTATTGCCCTGTCTCCCGGTGCCACCGAACTGGTGTTCGCCGCCGGTGCCGGTGAACAGCTGGTCGGGGCGGTGAGTTTCAGTGACTATCCGCCGGCGGCAAAAAAACTGCCGCGGGTGGGCAGCTACAATCGGCTGGACCTGGAGGCGATACTGGCTCTGAAGCCGGATCTGATCGTTGCCTGGCAGAGTGGTAACCCCATGGAGCAGGTGGAGCGCCTGCAGACCATGGGCGTGCCGGTGTACCACAGCGAGCCGCGTCGCTTTGACGATATCAGCACCACCCTGGAACGCCTGGCCGTGCTGGCCGGGACCGAAGCGGTGGGGCAGGGGGCGGCAGATTCCCTGCGCAGTGGTATGGATTCCCTGCGCCAACGCTATGCGGAGGCGGCACCGGTGACAGTGTTCTACCAGGTCTGGGAAGAGCCCCTTATGACCGTGAATAACGCGCACCTGATCAGCGAGGCGATTGAGATTTGCGGTGGCGTCAATGTGTTCGGTGAGCTGGCCGCGCTGGCACCCAAAATCAGCCGTGAGGCGGTATTGGCCAAGGACCCGGAAGTGATCATCGCCGGAGGCATGGGCGAGGATGATCCGTCCTGGCTGGAGCCCTGGAAGCAGTTTGCTTCCTTGCGTGCGGTGCAGTCCGGCAACCTGTTCTTTGTGGCACCGTCCACCCTGCAGCGGCCCACCCCACAGATGCTGGCGGGCACCCGTACCCTGTGCAGCCATCTCGACACCGTGCGCGCCCGTGATTAGTCGCCGAGCCATCTATTCCCTGCTGATGCTGGCGGCACTGGGTGTGCTGTCGCTATTGCTGGCGGTGACCGTTGGCAGTGTGTCCATGAGCCTCTCGGAGTTGTCGATGGCGGTGGCCGGTCGGGGAGATCCGCTGTTCGGTGAATTGGTGTTTTCCCTGCGCTTGCCCCGTGCCCTGGCGGCCTTTGCCACCGGTGGATTGCTGGCCCTGGCCGGCGCCCTGATGCAGGTGTTGTTGCGTAACCCGCTGGCGGATCCTTACGTGCTCGGTATTTCCGGTGGTGCGGCGGTGGGGGCGCTGGCGTCCATGTTGTTGGGGCTGGGCACCGCCATGGTGTCCGGCTCCGCCTTTGCCGGTGCACTGCTTTCCACCCTGCTGGTGTTCGGTCTGGCCCAGGGACGAGGCAGCTGGACGCCGACGCGCCTGTTGCTCACCGGTGTGGTGATCGCGGCCGGCTGGGGGGCAGTGATTACCTTCATGTTGTCGTTGAGTCCCGCGGACCGTTTGCCCGGCATGCTCTACTGGCTGATGGGTGATCTGAGTTATGCCCGCTCGCCGTGGCTGGCCTGGCTGGTGTTGATCCCGGTGCTGGTCGTGACCCTGCCGCAGGGACGCAGCCTTAATGTGTTGGCCCGGGGGCCATTGCAGGCCGCGGCCCTGGGGGTGGCGGTGAAGCCACTGGCCTGGCTGGTCTATGGGTTGGCCAGTCTGCTCACGGCGGTGGCCGTGACCACGGCCGGTAGTGTGGGTTTTGTGGGCCTGATAGTGCCGCACATGCTGCGACTGATGCTGGGCAATGATCAGCGCCTGATTCTGCCGGCCAGTGTCATGGCGGGTGGTGCCTTGCTCACCATCGCCGATACCCTGGCGCGGACCATGATGGCCCCGGAGCAGTTGCCGGTGGGGGTGATTACGGCGCTGCTCGGGGTGCCCACTTTTCTGTTTCTGTTGTACCGGAGTCGGTGATGGCGATCCTCGAAGCCAGCAATCTGGTGGTGGATATTCCCGGCCGTGCGGCAGGGCAGCCATTTTCCGCGCGGATTTTGCCGGGACAGCGCTGGGGGGTGCTGGGCCCCAATGGTGCGGGCAAGTCCACCCTGCTGCATACCCTGGCCGGGTTGAGGCCACCACGCAGTGGTCAGGTGTTGCTGGATGGTGCCTGTCTGACTCAACTGCGCCGTCGGCAACTGGCGCAAAAACTGGCGGTGGTTTTTCAGGAACGTCAGGACAGTTTCCCGGCCACGGTCCGGGAAACGGTGCTGATTGGCCGTCACCCTTTTCTGTCGCCCTGGCAGCGGGAAACCGCCAGGGATCTGCGGCTGGCCAATCAGGCCATGGAGGCCCTGTCGCTGGGGTTGCTCGGTGATCGGCTGGTCAGCACCCTCTCCGGCGGGGAGCGCCAGCGGGTGGCCATTGCCACGGCACTGACCCAGCAGCCGGCCATCTGGCTGGCGGATGAGCCCACCAATCATCTGGATCTGCATCATCAGGTGGCGGTGATGGAGCTGCTGCATCGCCAGGCGGAAGAGGGCGCGGCGGTATTCATGTGTCTGCATGATCTCAACCTGGCCGCCCGTTGGTGTGATCACCTGTTGCTGCTATATCCCGATGGCGAGCTGTGCTTCGGCCCTGCCGAGACCATGCTGGTGCCGGCAGCGCTGGAGCGGTTGTACGACCAGAAACTCAGTGTGGGGAACATCAATGGTGCGCCGGTTTTTGTGCCGGGATGAAAGGGCCGTAGGAGCTATGCTTGCATGGCGAACTGGCTTGCTCAGATCGCCTGTCAGTTCGCCATGCAAGCATAGCTCCTACGGAGTGAACCACCAGAAATCATGTTTATTGTATTGCCGGGTTAATAGCGGCAGTCAAAAGCGTTGAGAAAAGAACCAAAAAATGGAAAACAGTATGAAGCCTGATCCGAAAAGTCCTGAGCGCCATGCCTGGCGGATGGAAAAGAAACAGCAAATCATGCGTGAGCGGATTGCCAATGCGGACAAGGATCAGGGCATCCTGCTGGTGCTCACCGGACCCGGCAAAGGCAAGAGCAGTTCCGGGTTCGGCATGCTGGCCCGGGCCCTGGGGCATGGCATGAAGGTGGGCGTGGTGCAGTTTATCAAGGGCGCATTCAGTACCGGTGAAGAAGCCTTTTTTCGCGATCTGCCCAATGTGGATTACCACGTCATGGGCGAGGGTTATACCTGGGATACCCAGGACCGGGAAAAGGATGTGGCTGCTGCCAGTGCTGCCTGGGATATCGCACAAAAAATGCTACAGGACGACAGCTACCACATGGTGTTGCTGGACGAACTGAACATTGCGTTGCGTTATGAGTATCTAAATCTGGATACCGTGCTCGACGATCTGCAGAACCGTCCCTTCATGCAGCACGCAATTGTCACTGGTCGCTATGCCCCGAAAGAGTTGATCGAGCTGGCCGACACCGTCACCGAAATGAAAGTGGTAAAGCATGCGTTCGAGGATCTGGGGGTGCGGGCGCAGAAGGGCGTGGAGCTTTGAAGGCAGTTGACAGTGGACAGTTGAAAGTTGACAGCGAAAGGCGAAAAAACGTTGAGGTGAAAGTTGAAGACAGGCGGTGACAATTCAGGTTCTAGCTGTCAACTGTCCACTATCAACTGTCCACTGACTTTGATGGTTCAGGGGTGCACTTCCGACGCCGGGAAAAGTACGGTTGTTGCGGCGTTGTGTCGATGGTTTGCTCAGCGGGGGTATTCGGTGGCGCCGTTCAAGCCGCAGAATATGGCGTTGAACAGTGCAGTGACCGTGGACGGTGGGGAGATTGGACGGTCGACAGCACTGCAGGCCCTGGCCTGCGGGATTGAACCGCACAGTGACATGAATCCGGTGTTGCTCAAGCCGCAGACCGATATGGGGGCCCAGGTGATACTCCGTGGCCAGGTGCTGGGCAACATGCAGGCACTGGATTATCACGCCTATAAGAACACCGCCCGTGAGGCAGTGCTGGCGGCCTGGCAGGATCTCTCTTCCCGTTATGATGTGATTATCGCCGAAGGCGCAGGCAGTCCGGCGGAAATCAACCTGCGTGACAACGATATTGCCAATATGGGCTTTGCCGAAATGGTGGATTGCCCGGTGATTCTGGTGGCGGATATTGATCGCGGTGGGGTCTTTGCCCATCTCACCGGCACGCTGGACCTTCTTTCCCAAACAGAACAGCAACGCACCCTGGGGTTTGTCATCAACCGTTTTCGTGGTGACTTGTCGTTATTACAGGGCGGGCTGGACTGGCTAGAAGATCGCACCGGCAAACCGGTGTTCGGGGTGCTGCCCTACCTGCATGGCCTGACGCTGGATGCGGAGGACGCGGTGGCCGATCCCGGTGACCATGAGCACGATGCCCTCAAGGTGGTGGTACCGGTGTTGCCGCGCATGAGCAATCACAATGATTTCGATCCTTTGCGCCTGCACCCTCAGGTGGACCTGCGTTTTGTGAAGATGGGTGAGGTCTGGCCGGCGGCGGATCTGATCATCCTCCCTGGTAGTAAGGCAACCCGCGCTGACCTGGCATTCCTGCGCGAGCAGGCTTGGGACAAACAGATCGAAAAACACCTGCGTTATGGTGGCAAGGTCTTGGGTATCTGTGGGGGCTTCCAGATGCTGGGTGAGCGGATTGAGGATCCTGACGGACTGGAAAGCGATGCGGGCAGCAGCCCGGGGCTTGGCTGGCTGGCCATGACCACCCGTCTGATTTCCGGCAAGCAGTTGCGCACTGTGCAGGGCGTTTTCTTGCCAGCGGGAGCCGCCATCCACGGTTACGAAATTCACAATGGCATCAGCGAAGGGCCGGCTTTGTTAGAGCCCATGCTGCGGCTGGGTGACCGTGATGAGGGAGCCGTTAATGGCGATGGTCAGATCATGGGGTGTTATCTGCACGGTCTGTTCGATAATGCCATAGCCTGCAACGCGCTACTGCAGTGGGCGGGACTTCGTGGTGATCGGGCGGTGGATTACGATGACCATCGGCAGCGGGATCTGGACCGGCTGGCGGGAATGATTGAGCAGCACCTGGATATGAAGAGACTGCGTTCGGCTCTCCCGACCAGCCATGGGCTAAACCATCCCAGGATTATTTATTAGAAACGGAGACGCACATGCACAAGGATGATGCTCACGCTGGCCAGGCTGTTTACAGCCCTTTTGTTCTCACTCTTTATGATATGGGAGTTCTGGGGTTGTCCTGTCGCTGGTTGTGGCGCTGCCCTGCGTCTATCCTGCTGGCCCATTATCAGCAGAACATCAGCGACAATCATCTGGATGTGGGCGTGGGCAGCGGTTACTTTCTGGATAAAGTCAATTTCCCCGCCTCGAATCCGCGCGTGGCGCTGATGGACCTGAACCCCAACAGTCTGGACTTCTGTTCACGGCGCATAGACCGCTATCAGCCGCAAACCCTGCACCGTAATGTGCTGGAACCCATCGACTATCAGGGTGGCAAATTCGATTCACTCGGCATGAACCTGTTGTTGCACTGTCTACCCGGAACCATGCTCGAGAAAGCCTGTGCCTTCGATCACCTGTTGCCATTGCTGAATCCCGGTGCCCGGGTGTTTGGTGCCACGATCCTGCAAGGCGATGTGCCGCGCAACCTTGCCGCCCGAGGTGCGATGAAGGTGTATAACCGCAAGGGCATCTTTTCCAATCAGAATGATTCGCTGGCCAGTTTGAAGCAGGCACTGGAAAGCCGGCTGGATCAAGTGGACGTTCAGGTGAAAGGGTGCATGGCACTGTTTTCAGGGAGCAGGCCTTGAGGCTTTTGATGTGGTGTTTAGCAGGATGAAAAAAGGGCCGGGAAATTCCCGGCCCCGAAAGATTATTCCATGGGGTTAACGCATTCCGCCCGTGACGGTTCCAGCTTGCAACGGACCTTTCTCAGCAGACCCATCATGGACTTGTCGTAGACTCCGTCCTGGGTCAGGGCCACACGCGCTTCGCGCATCATCTCGTCGTAACGCAGTTTGTCGTTATCCGGGATACGGATCCACCATTTGTCATCCACTTCGTTGCTGGCGTTATCAATGACACGCATGGCACGGTCAAACTGGCCATACATGAATTCCCGGGACTGCTGGGCATAGCCCGCGGGGAAGCGGTCTTTCTTGAGAATGATCTGGGCGCTGAGCTGACCCAGTACATAGTCGAGAATGCCACCATCCGGTGCCATGCCCTTGTACAGTTCCAGGGCAGAAAAGCCCATGATGGGAGCGAAGCAGATATCCACGGAACCGTTGTTGAAGCGGGTAGAGAAGTTGGTGATGTCGGACATGACCGGTGACATGCCAACACGGGAGGCCATGTTTGCCTGGGCGCTGTCGTATTCAAGCACGGCGATGGATTTCCCGGACAACTCTTCTACGGTATCCAGTTCCTGATCCTTCAGGAAAAGAAATGCCGCGCCCATGGGAACCACGCCGCCAACTTCGTAGGGGCCGGATACCAGTTGCTTGTTGATGGACGGGGTGTCACTGGCAATAACAGAAATCACGGTTCTCATGGCTTCATAGCTGGGGATGGCGCCAATGGAGTCCATGCTGCCGGTGAAGCTGTTGAATTGACGGCCACGAATACCGGTGAGGACGGCGGCGTCACATTGGCCGGCTTTCAGATCTTCTGCGGCGATCTTTTCATCGGTGAAGGGCTTGAGTTCCACATCCACGCCCCAGGCAACGGCGGCGGTTTTGTAATCCTTCATGATGTTATAGATATCACCGTTAGCGCCAATGATGTCGAAAACACAGAATTTTCGTTTTTCCAGTGCGTGAGCAGACAGGGAAATACTCGAAAGCAAAGCGGAAAGAATTAATATCGTTATGTAGCGCATGAAGCTCTCCCGTAAAAACAGAAAAATCAAAGAGCATCGATCCTATTTGGCCGCTGAGGATACATTCAATATGGCTTTACAAAAGTCTGCATAATCGACAACAAGAAAGTGGAGTAAGCCGTGGAGCGCTGTCATTTTGATAAGAAAGGAGGCAGAAAATGGTGCCGAATTCACCCTGCATTCACTGTTGTGCAGGTCCGTGGGGGGATTAGGGAGGTAAATAAAAAAGGCGCCAATGGCGCCTTTTTTCTGGAGGGTCAGACCTTAGTGGTCGTGGCCTTCCGGGCCGTGTACGTGGCCGTGCTCTTTCTCTTCGTCGGAGGCTTCACGTACTTCGGTGACTTCCACGGCGAAGTTCAGGGTTTCGCCTGCCAGCGGGTGGTTGCCATCAACGGTCACTTCATCACCTTCCACAGCGGTGATGGTGAAGATGCGCGGACCGGCTTCGGTCTGGGCCTGGAACTGCATGCCCGGCTGCAGGTTCTCTTCATTGCCTTCGAAAGCGGTTTTCGGCACTTGCTGGATCAGCTGCTCGTGACGCTCGCCATAGCCTTCTTCCGGGTTAACGGTCACGTCCAGCTTGTCGCCGGCGGCCTTGCCCACCAGGGCTTTTTCCAGACCGGGAATGATATTGCCTGCGCCGTGCAGGTAGGCCAGGGGCTCGCCACGCTGGATGGAGGAATCGATGGTCTCGCCGGCGTTGTTGGTGAGGGTGTAGTGGATGGACACTACGGTGTTTTCAGAAATTTGCATGGAAACCCTTTAGGGGTAGATGAATTCGGAATAAGGGGTATGGCGGACATGGCGTTTCATGATCCGGCTGCGCCCCGCATTCAGGTCGGCGAACATTCTAACAAGACCGGCAAGGGCCTGACCAACCGGAGCCAGTACCGGCCGACGGGCGTGGGGTAGCCAACAGGGGCTGGGGAGCCACGAAGGGCTCCACAGGAGGGCGGAACCGGGAGGTTATTGCCCGAGTAAGCGCCGGTTCCCCGGCTTGGCCCCGCATTTGCTACAGTACCGCCATGGCCGCTGATACTTTCACTGACAATCCGCTACTGCAGGACCGCTTTGGTCGCACTATCGACTATGTGCGGTTGTCGGTGACGGACCGTTGCGATTTTCGCTGTGTGTACTGCATGGCGGAGGATATGACCTTTGTACCCCGGGCCCAGGTGCTGACTCTGGAGGAGATGGGGCGGCTGGGCCGGGTGCTGGTGGCGCTGGGGGTACGGCGGATCCGGTTGACCGGGGGGGAGCCGCTGGTGCGCCGTGATGTGACAAATATGGTGCGCTATCTTGGTGCGATCCCGGGGCTGGATGAACTGAATATGACCACCAACGGCGCCGGGTTGGGCCGTTTTGCGGGGGATCTGAAGGCTGGCGGTCTGGATCGGCTAAATATCAGCCTGGATTCCCTGGACCCGCAACGTTTCCGCGCCCTGACGCGCACCGGCGACCTGGGCAAGGTGCTGGCGGGCATTGAGGCGGCCCGCCGGGCCGGCTTCCGCCGTATCAAGCTGAATAGCGTGATCCTGCGTGGTCGAAATCAGGACGAGGTACCAGCGCTGGTGGATTTCGCCCTCGATAGAGGACTGGATATCTCTTTTATCGAGGAAATGCCCCTGGGGGAGATCAGTGAGCATGACCGGGGGCTGGCGTTTGTCTCCTCCGAAGAACTCCGGGATCAGCTCTGCGAGCGCCTGACCCTGGTACCCATGGCGGAAAAGACCGGCGGGCCGTCCCGCTATTGGCAGGTACCGGGCAGTGACAGCCGTATCGGCTTTATCTCTCCCCACTCACAAAATTTTTGCCATTTGTGTAATCGGGTGCGGATTACCGCCGAGGGCCGTATGCTTCTTTGCCTGGGGCACGAACACAGTGTGGACCTGCGCGCGGTACTGCGGGCTCACCCCACGGATGATGCCCCCCTGCGTCAGGCAATCATTGATGCCATGGCAATCAAACCGGAACGGCACGACTTTAACCTGGCCCCGGGCGAGCAACTGGTACGGTTCATGAATATGACCGGTGGTTAACGCCCGGGTGACCTGCCTGGCGTCCAGTCCATGAATGTAGCGAGAGACCATGAAATCCCTTCCCGAACTCTTCAGCAACAACGAGCAATGGCGCCACGACATCGAGCAGGAGCACCCGGGCTTCTTCAAGGCGCTGGGCGAACAGCAGAGTCCGCAGTATCTGTGGATTGGCTGTGCGGACTCTCGCGTACCGGCCAACGAGGTGGTGGGGCTGATGCCCGGCGAGCTGTTTGTGCACCGCAACGTGGCCAATCTGGTGAATCACACCGACCTGAACCTGCTGTCGGTGCTGCAGTTCGCCGTGGATGTGCTGAAGGTGAAGCACATCATGGTGGTGGGGCATTATGGTTGCGGCGGGGTCAAAGCCTCCATGGAAGATGTGCCCCATGGTCTGATCGACAACTGGCTGCGGCAGGTGCGTGAGCTGTATCTGCGTAACCGCAAACACCTGATCAAGCTGCCCGATGAAAAGGCCCAACTGGACCGCATGTGTGAACTGAACGTGGCCCGTCAGGTGATCAATGTGGCCAACACCACGGTGGTTCAGGAAGCCTGGCGCCGGGATCAGCCACTGACCATCCATGGCTGGATTTACGGTATCGGCGACGGTCGCCTGCGGGATCTGGATATCCAGATTCAGAACAACCGGGAACTGCGGACGCTGGAAAACGAGGAATACGATAATTCCTCAGCATAAGGGCCCTGAAGGGATCCCCGTAGGGTGCACTGAGCCTAAGGCGAACTGCACCAACCACCTTCGGCCAACGGTGCAGTTCGCCTCAGGCTCAGTGGCACCCTACGCAAGATTTCATTGGGTTCGTCAGAACCAGAAGTAGACCCCGGCCACCAACGATGCCTCCTCCGGATCACCGCCTGCCGCCCGCGTGCTGTCGGCGGTGTCGCCGTACTGCTTTTCCCAGTGCACGCCGATGTAGGGCGCCAGCTCCCGGCGGATTTCGTAGCGTAGTCGCAGGCCGGATTCGATGGCCACCAGACCAGCGCCAACCCCCAGGTCGTCATCGTCCTTGCCGTAAAAGCGGGCTTCCACCTCCGGCACCAGCGCCAGACGCTGGGTCAGCATCAGCTCGTATTCCGCTTCCACTCGCAGTTCGCTGAGGCTGTCTTCGCCCAGAAACAGCTGGGCATCAACCTCGAACCAGTAGGGCGCCAGGCCCTGGATACCCAGGCTGGCCCAGTCCCGGTTGGGATCGTCGGGTTGCCAGTCGCGGCGCCAGCCCAGTTGCCAGTCCCAGTAGGGGGCGAAGGCGTGGCTCCAGGCCAGGCGGGTTTGTGCGCTTTCCGTGCCGGCGTCTTCGTCGCTGTGTTCCGGGTCCATGAGCCGTTCGCCTTCCGTGGACAGGTACAGCTTGTTCAGGTCGCTGCCGTACCAGGCGTTGGCATCCCAGCCCAGCACCGTCCCTTCGTCGCTGTCACGCAGCTCAAGCTGGTCGACCAGTACTTTGCTGAAGCGGGGCGGGTGTTCGCTCATGGACCAGGCCGGCATGGCGACGGTCATGGCTGTCAGGGCACTGAGCAGAAGGGGCGGTGTTTTCATCATGCGTCCTCCCCGTGAGCGCCATGGTGTGCGTGGCTGCCATCCGCTGGCGCTTCGACCACACGCACTTCCCGGAACATGCCCGCGTCCATGTGGTAAAGCAGGTGGCAGTGATAGGCCCAGCGGCCCAGGGTATCGGCGCGCACCAGGTAGCTGAGTTTTTCGCCGGGTTTCACGGTGACGGTGTGCTTGCGAAGCAGTTTGCCATCGCCTACTTCCAGATCGCTCCACAGGCCATGCAGATGGATGGGGTGGGTCATCATGGTGTCGTTGACCAGGGTAATGCGAACCCGCTCGTTGTGGTAAAGCTCCAGGGGAACGGCATCCGCAAAGGGAATGCCGTTGAAGCTCCACATGTAGCGGCTCATGTTGCCGGTCAGGTGCAACACGATTTCCCGTTCCGGGTGCAGGCTGTCCGGTGGCCCGCCAGCGGTTTCCAGGTCCGCATAGGTGAGCACTTTCCAGTCCCGGTCGCGCAGGCCGATACCCGGGTCGGCAAGCATCTCACCCGGGGCCATGGTGCGCATGTCCACACCGGGTCCATATTCCGTGGCGGCATGGTCGGTGGCGTTGTTTCTGGGCGGCAGGTCCGGGTTGTTGGGATCGACGGCAAAGGGGACGGCGTTGCCGTGATCGCTGTGCTTCATGCCTGCCATGTTGTGGTTCATCTGGCCATGGTCCATGCCTTCATGACCGTCGCCGTGCTGCATGGCGCCCATGCCCATTTCGGTATGGCCCAGCAATGGTGGCGGATCCATCTCCGGCACTGGTGCTGACATGGCCGGGTTCGGGGTCAGGGTGCCGCGGGCAAAGCCGCTGCGGTCGATACTCTGGGCAAACAGGGTGTAGGCCTGGTCCGCTTTGGGTTCCACGATCACATCCAGGGTTTCTGCCACACCCAGGCGCACCTCGTGGAAAGGCACCGGTTTGACCGGCTGGCCATCCATTTCAATCACCGTCATGTCCAGGCCGGGAATGCGGATGTCGAAGAAGGTCATGGCGCTGGCGTTGATAAAGCGCAGGCGGAGGCGTTCACCCGGATTGAACTGGCAGGTCCAGTTGCCGTTGGGGCTCTGGCCATTCATCAGGTAGGTGTAGGTGTAACCGGTCACGTCGGCCAGGTCACGATCGCTCATGCGCATGGTGTTCCACATGTGGCGATCCTTGAGGGTCTGGATTACGCCCTTGTGGCGGAAATCGCGCAGGGTGTCGAACACGGTGCGCTCGTTGAAGTTGTAGTAGTGGCTGAGTTTTTTCAGGGTGGCGAAGATGTGCTTCGGGTCCTCGTCACTCCAGTCTGACAGTACGATGACCTGGTCCCGGTCCACGGCATGCGGCTCAGGGGTTTTCGGATCAATGATGATGGAACCGTACAGGCCGGTCTGTTCCTGAAAGCCGGAATGGCTGTGATACCAGTAGGTGCCGCTCTGCTTGACCGGAAAACGGTAGGTGAAGGTTTCGCCGGGTTTGATGCCATCGAATGACAGGCCGGGCACGCCATCCATTTCAAACGGCAGCAGCAGGCCGTGCCAGTGGATGGAGCTGGTTTCCGGCAGCATGTTGGTGACCTTGAGGGTGACGGTGTCGCCTTCGCGCCAGCGCAGGGTGGGGCCGGGGACGATGCCGTTGATGGTGGTGGCCGGTCGGGTCTTGCCGGTGATGTTCACGTCGGCGCCGCCCAGGGTCAGGTGGAAGGTGTCACCACTGAGGGTGGGGGCGCCGGTATGACCCTGGCGGGCCAGCAGCTGGCCGGGTGTCAGCCCCAGTCCCAGGCCGGTGGCACCCAGCGCCAGACCCTGCACGAAACGACGTCGCGGCAGGGAAAACGGATCTGCGGTTTTCATGATGTATCTCCTGATTGCTTGAGAGTGAAAACGAACTCAAACAATCAGGGAGGGTGGCCGTAACGGCAGGTGGTGGATGCCTTCGTGCAGGTTGCTCTCCAGACCGGGGCGCCACGGGCGATCGGGAATCTCCGCCTGGCCGCTGAACAGGGCCACGGTGGTGGCACTGATCTGGCAGAGGGTCAGACACTGGCAGGCGTCATCCTGGGGGCAGTGCTGACTGTCGCCATGATCTGGCTGTGCCATCTCTGCATGGTGATGGCAGTGGGTCTGGGGGGTGGTATCCCGATGACCGACAGAAACCTGCGCAGACAAACTGCTCGTCACCACCAGCATCAAGATGGCGAGCAGGCCGGCCAGTAAGGGCCGGTGATTGGGGCGCAGGTATCGGTTCATGAAACCATTATTAACCTCGGGGCTACCCCAAGGTCAAAGGGGGATGGAAGGGATGATGGACAGAGTGTGACGAGTGACGAGAAGCGAGGACCGAGTCGCGAAAGCCGAGTTTGGTTTTGCCTTTCGAAACTCGTACCTCGTCACTCGCAGAAGCGGGCAAGGGGGCATTGATGTCGGGAGCCTTTTGACGCTTTCGGAGCGGTGAATCCGGCTTCCTGGCGTCACGCCGCCTGCCAGACCACGCTGGCGGCAATCACTACCAGTAACAGGGCGGTGCCTTTTTCCACCCAGTGATGATGGGCCCGCAGCCAGGGCAGGAAACGGCTGCGGCCAAGCAATACCGCCACCAGCACATACCAGCCGCCATCAATGAACATGGACGTGAGCACCATCTGGATGCGGGCGGCCTGGGCCATGTCTGCCTGCAGGAACTGGCTGAACAGGGCCAGGAAAAACAGTGCCACCTTCGGGTTCAGAAAGGCCACCAGGAAACCGTCCCGGGCGGCCCCGTGCAGGACATTGAACTGGCTGTCGGCATCGGCAGCCGGCAACGGCTGTTTGCCCGCCTGCCAGCTTTTCCAGGCCATCCATAACAGAAACAGGGCGCCAGTGAGACTGAACGCCAGTTCCAGGGACGGGTAGCGGTGGAACAGCACCGCCAACCCGGTGACGGTGGCGGTGGCCCAGATGCCGACCCCCAGGGCATGGGTGGCACCGGCAAGGGCGCCCGCCCGGGCTCCCCCATGCAGGGTGTGGCGGGTGATCACCGCCAGACTGATGCCCGGTGCCATGGCACCCAGGGCGCAGACGCTGGCCAACAGCAGCCAGTCGTGGAGAGGGAGCATTCAGGGTCTCGATACACGCAAAAGGGGAAACTGTAGCGGGTTTCGGTGACAGGTTGAAGGACAGGCAAGGGATTTGCAGCCGTGTCCACGAAGCCGCTGTAGGAGCACCTCTCGAGGTGCGAACCGGTTAGCAGGTTTGACGTTACCGGATAGATTTCCCTCGCCTGAGCTCGGGTTCGCACCTCGAGAGGTGCTCCTACAGGGGAGGGTCAGTTCCCGGGATAGTGGCTGAAGACTTCGGTGCCGCTTTCATCAAACAGCAGCACGTCATAGGCATCCACGCGGTCGCCCATTTCCATGCCCGGGGAACCCACCGGCATGCCGGGCACGGTGAGCCCCCTGGCGTCCGGGCGCTCGGCCAGTAGCCGGTCCACATCGGCAGCCGGCACATGTCCTTCAATGGCATAGCCGTCGATAAAGGCGGTATGACAGGAGCCCTGTCCGGGGAGGATGCCGGCCTTTTCCTTGATGGACTGCAGGTTCTGCTGTTCGTGGACAACCACCTGGTAGCCATTGTCTTTCATATGATCCACCCAGGCACCACAGCAGCCACAGGTCGGGGATTTGTAGACTTCCAGGACCTTCTCGGTGCTGGCGGTTTTTGTTGCTTCAGCGGCGGCGGGAGCCGCTTCGGTGGCCTGGGGCTCGGGCGGACCGTCATCACCGCAGGCGGTGACCAGCAAAGCCAACAGGAGTGCCGAAAAGACTTTCATCATGTTTCCTCTTTCATGCGTGGGGCAGTTGCGGGGCTGACAATCAATCTGCCCTGATACATCTGCATCTGACAGGTAAAACGGTACTCGCCGGCGGGCGGGTTGTTCAGGGTCACGGTGGTAATGCTACCCGTTTCCAGAAATTCGCTCACGCCGAGCCCGTGGAACACCACCTGCTCGGCGCAGGGGGAAGGATCCCGCCGGTCGAAGTGCAGGGTCAGAGTCTCCCCGGCCCTGGCGTGGAAGGTGGCCGGCTTGTACACGCCATCAGCGACCACAATGGTGGTGCCTTGATCGCTGATGGTCGGGCTTTTGCCTGTGGAATCGGACAGCCAGAACCACCAGACGATCCCCATCATCAGCAACAGGCCGGCAAGATTGATCAGCAGTGTCATGACTTGCCTCGCTGAGGGTTGAACAGCCGCAACCGGTTGGCATTGCTGACCACGGTCACCGAGCTGAGCGACATGGCGGCGCCGGCAATCACCGGGCTGAGCAGGCTGCCGGTGAGCGGGTAGAGCGCCCCGGCGGCAACGGGCACGCCCAGGCTGTTATAGATAAAGGCGCCGAACAGGTTCTGCTTGATGTTGCGTACCGTGGCGGCGGAGATTGCCATGGCATCGGCGACGCCGTGCAGGGAACCGCCCATCAGGGTGATGGCGGCGGATTCGATGGCCACGTCGGTGCCGGTGCCGATGGCAAAGCCCACATCCGCCTGGGCCAGCGCCGGGGCATCGTTGATGCCGTCGCCCACCATGGCCACGATGCGTCCCTCTTCCTGCAGAGACTGCACTTTTTTTGCCTTGTCCTCAGGCAGCACTTCCGCCATCACCTGATCCACGCCCACCTGTTTGGCGATGGCGTCGGCGCTGGCCTTGATGTCACCGGTCATCATCACCACGGTGAGGCCCTGATCTTTCAGACGGGCAATGGCCTCCCGGGAATCTTCCTTGATACGGTCGGCCACGCCGAGGATGCCGAGCAGGGTGTTGTCTTCGGCCAGGAACAGGGGGGTGGCGCCACGCTCGGTGAGCGAGTCGCTGTTCAGGCTGACGGTGATGCCTTCGCTTTCCAGCCAGCGGCGGTTGCCGAGCCGGTAGTGTTTGCCGTTAAGGGTGGCGCTGACGCCCTTGCCGTTGAGGGCCCGGAAATTGTCGGCACTGCCGGGTGCGAGCGCACGCTGCGCTGCCGCTTCCACGATGGCGCGTGCCAATGGATGCTCGGAGCCGCTTTCCAGGCTGGCTGCCAGTTGCAGCAGGGTGTCTTCCTGCTGGCCCTCGGCACAGAGAATCTCGGTGAGCGCCGGTTTGCCTTCGGTGATGGTGCCGGTCTTGTCCAGCACAATGGTGTCCAGCTTGCTGCTGGTCTGCAGGGCATCCCCTTCACGAATCAGAATGCCATGTTCCGCGGCCTTGCCGACGCCGACCATGACCGACATGGGGGTGGCCAGCCCCAGGGCGCAGGGGCAGGCAATGATCAGCACCGTGGTGGCACTGATCAGCATGTGGGTGATGCGCGGTTCCGGCCCCAGGTTGAACCAGGCCAGGGCAGCGACCACGGCGATCAGCATGATGGCAGGCACGAACACGGCGGAGACGTGGTCGGCCAGACGACCAATAGGCGGCTTGCTGCCCTGGGCTTTCTTTACCAGCGCCACGATCCGCGACAGGGCGGTGTCCTTGCCCACGGCGGTGGCCCGGTAGAGCAGGGTGCCGCCTTCATTGAGGGTACCGGCGCTGACCGTATCACCGATGGCCTTGCGCACCGGCATGGGTTCGCCGGTGAGCATGGATTCATCCAGCCGGCTTTCCCCTTCCTCGACGATACCGTCCACGGCAATTTTCTCTCCGGGGCGCACGCGCAGGATGTCGTCGGTCTGCACTTGCTCCACGGGAATATCCTCTTCCCGTTTTTCCTGATTCGGGCCATTGCGGACCACCCGGGCGGTTTTGGCGCCCAGATCCAGCAGGCGTTTTACCGCCGCGCTGGTTTTGCCCCGGGCACGGACTTCCAGTGCCTGCCCCAGGTTGATCAGGCCGATGATCATGGCGCTGGCTTCGAAGTACACGTGGCGGGCAGCTTCCGGCAGGGCGGTGGGGACCAATACCACGGCCATGGAATAGACCCAGGCGGCGCCGGTCCCCAGGGCGATCAGGGTATCCATGTTGGCGTTGTGATTGCGAAACGCTTTCCAGGCACCGACAAAGAAATGGCGGCCTGCGGTCGCCAGCACCGCCAGGGTCATCAGGCCGATCCCCAGCCAGGCCCACTGGCTGGTCTGGCCGGGGCGAACCATCATGTCGCCACCCAGCAGCCCCCAGGCCATTAACGGGACACCCAGCCCCAGGCCCAGCCACATATGGCGGAGTAACTGACGATAGTGCTGCTGTTCCTGCTGCTCGCGGGCGCCATCCTCATCGTTGTCGTCCACGGGACTGGCGCCATAGCCCGCCCGCTCCACAGCATCAATCAGGGATTGGGTATCCGCAGTGCCGCTGACTCTGGCAGTGCGATCGGCAAAATTCATTTGGGCCCGGGTGACGCCGGGTGTGTGGCGCAGGGCGTTTTCGATGGTGCGTACACAGGCCGCACAGGTGGCGCCGGTGATGGCCAGCTGCTGCTCATGGTCGCGGCTGGCGGGGGAGGGCGGAGCCTCCTGCGGCGGCGTATCAGAAGCATAGCCGGCCCTGGACAGGGCTGCCTGCACGGCGGCGCTGTCGGCGTTGCCAGTGACGGTCACCTGTTGGGTGTCCAGATCCACCTGCACATCGTCGACGCCGGGGAGGGCGCCAAGCGACTGGCGAATCTTGCGGACGCAGCCCTGGCAGCTGGCGCCCTGAATCGCGAACCTCTGTGTCTGCATCCGGGTCTCCGTGGGCGATGGGGATGGAACCATGCCTGCTGTCACAGATTGTCAAACTTCAGGGTAACCCCAAGGTCAAGCCCGTGCTACAACCCGGTGCCGGCATTGAAAATTTTTATAAAACTGTCAAAAAGGCGGAACTGCTCGCGCGCCTGAGACTCCATATTGCCACTACAGTGCGAGCACATTGATGCCGTTTATCAATATTGAGAGGACCTTTTCTATGTTTAAGAAAACTTTGCTTGTGTCAGGGATTGCCCTGGCTGTTGCTGCACAGGCCATGGCGGAGCAGCGGACGTCCATGGTTCGCGATAACGGCTTTTCCTACACCTACGGCCAGCTGGCCTATGATCGCTGGGATCTGGATAACGATGTGGATGTGGACGCGCTGACCGCTGAGGGTTCATTCGCTCTGGATGAGCATATTTTCCTGCGCGGTAGCCTGGGTTTCTTTGACGGTGATTATGACCGTGGCCCATTCCCTGATGGCGACGTGGATGGCACTCGCCTTTCCGCCGGTGCCGGTTTCCATACCCCCCTGCAGCGGGGTCTGGACTTCGTGACCACTGCCGACATCCTTTACGATGACCGGGATTTTGATCCGGGCAATTCCGATGATGAAATCGGTTTCGAATTGCGCGGTGGTCTGCGTCACGCGACGACCGAGCAGCTGGAGCTGTCCGGTGGTCTGACCTACATGGACCTGTACGATGATGATCTGGGGGTTTACGGCCAGGGTCTGTTCAAGCTGACTCCGGTGGTGGATCTGGGCGCCCGCGTTATTGTGGGTGGCGACCGTGATACCTACGGTGTGTTTGGCCGCTACAATTTCTAAGTAGCGTTCAGCACAAAAAAAGCCCGCCGGGTGAAAGTCCGGCGGGCTTTTTTTGTGGGTAGTGATTCTTGCCGACGTGAGAATCTCTCCGCCTATTGCTGTGCTTGGCTGTAGGAGCGTCGCTGGCGGCGCGATTATCACGGTATCGAGTTGCGAGAAGCGAGTTTCGAAAACCAAAACCTGAAAGACGGAGAGACCAGGTTTTCGCTCCTCGTGACTCGTTTCTCGAAACGTTTTTCTTCGCGGCTCGAGCGCCGCTCCTGCAAAGGCTTTATTCGCTCAGGGCTGATCCAGCCACTCCTGCAGCGCCTCGCTGCCGGCTTTCTTCGATGCGGCGATGGCTTCTTCAATCCCCGGTGCTTTTTCTGCCCAGGCTTCCAGAGTGGTCTGATCCATATTGCGCACACCCTCCATCAACCGTTTTGCATTCACTTCGCGCACGGTTGCCGGAATAAACAGGCCTTCCGCTTCCAGATCGGTGCTGTCTCTGTGGGCGGTACGGGCCAGGGTATGTTCCAGCCCGCATTTCAGGGAGGGTGAATCCAGGGGGGCGTCCACGGACAGCAGTTTGGCATCGGCCTGTAGTTGCTCGCCAGCCAGCTGCAGATACTGGCGGCGGCGCAGGGCGATCTCGTCATCGCCAGCCAGCAGGGGTAATGCCTTGGCGGTCTCCCCCGTGCCATTGAGTGCCACAAACAGGGCGGCAAAGCCCAGGCTGGCTTCACTGGCATCCGTGGCGCCGTGCTGGACACGCAGGGATTTTCGGGTCATCTCCAGATAGGGATCACTGATCAGGCCGGACTCGGGCCATTCCGGCAGGGCATCCAGGTAGCCGGGGTAAAGGGGCCAGGTGTCCATGCGGTTGAGCAATTCCTGTTGCTTGAGTTGGCAGGCGCGACTGGCGGCAAGCAGGTAGTGATCCACAAAGGCGGCATACCAGTCCTCAAGCCGATCGCGCAACGCGTCGAGCTGGGACTGTTCACGGGTCTCAGTGAAATCATGCAGGGCTTGCTGCCACGCGGCGGCGCTGTCCTGAAAGGCCTTATCGGCGTTCTGCTGCCAGTCACTGGCGGGGATCTCCGCCTCGGTGATGGACGTATCCCTCTCTTCGCTCGGCGCCGGTTCCGGTGCGTTGCTGTCGCAAGCGGCCAACACCAGTGCCAGTAATACGGCGAAAAAATAACGCATGGTTCCCCTTCCCCTTGGTATCAGTCTCAGCGCAGGCTGATGATCGGCCAACCCTGCTCACGCGCTTCCCGATCCAGGGTGGCATCCGGATCCACGGCCACCGGGTTGTCGACTTTCCTGAGTAGCGGCAGGTCGTTGTGGGAATCGCTATAGAACCAGCTGTCAGTCAGCGTTTCGTCGTTGGCGCGCAGCCACTCCGCCAGTCGTTCCACCTTGCCATCCCGATAGCTGGGAGTGCCGGCCACATTGCCGGTGTAGCGCTCGCGCTTGCATTCCGCCACGGTGGCAATCAGGTGGTCCACGCCCAGCCGGTCCGCCAGCGGTGCGGTGACGAAATCATTGGTGGCGGTGATGATCATCAGGGTGTGCCCCTGGTCCCGGTGCTTCTGCAGCAGGGCCTCTGCCTTGGGCAGCCACATGGCATCCAGGGTTTCCGCCAGAAACTGCTCGCGCCAGAAGTGAAGCTGGGCCATGTCATGCTCGGCCAGCACTTTCAGGGAAAAGCGCAGGTACGCCATGATGTCCAGCCGACCATTCTGGTAATCCACATAGAACTGGTCGTTGGTTTCCTTGTAGTGCTGCTGGTCGACAATGCCTTTTTCCACCAGCCAGTCCCCCCACAGGTGGTCGGAATCGCCAGCGATCAGGGTGTTGTCCAGGTCGAAAATTGCGAGCGTCATGGCCTCTCCTTACGTGAACGGCACAGTTTATGCGAAGCGAATGACAAGTTATAGGGAGCGACAGGATGGCTCGGGGCCTTGCCGGCAGGGGGATCGTGGATTGTGGACCGGATGTTGCACGGTTGTGCATTGATTGCGGGTTGCCCGGCAAGGTTTAATGGGTCAACAAGGAGCCAGAGTCGACAATGGTGTGTCGGCTCGTAGAGACACCATGACAGGCATTATTGATGAAAAGGGATTCCGGCTGAACGTCGGGATCATCATTGCCGGCCAGGATGGCCGTGTATTCTGGGGTCGCCGGGTGGGTAACCGCGATGCCTGGCAATTTCCCCAGGGGGGCATGATGCCCGGCGAAACACCGGAGGAAACGCTTTTCCGTGAGCTGGAAGAAGAGGTCGGACTCCGCCCTGAACACGTTGAGATTGTGGCCAGCACGGAGGGCTGGTTGACCTATCGTCTGCCGCGCCGCTTTCTGCGTCGGCCGAGAAATCGCCCCCATTGTATTGGTCAGCGACAGAAATGGTTTTTGCTGCGCCTGACGGCGGAAGATGAGGCGATTGATCTGTTTGCCAGCGAGAGCCCGGAATTCAAGGCCTGGCGTTGGGTAAATTACTGGTACCCGATTCGCAAGGTGGTGCATTTCAAACGGGGCGTTTATGCCCGTGCCCTGCGTGAACTGGCCCCGGCGCTGAAGGGCGAGCGGGCGGAGCAGGACAGAAAGCCGATGTCACCGGGAGACAACCCCAATGCTTGATACCCTGCGCCGCATCGTCCAGGAGGTGAACAACGCTGCGGATATTCCCTCCGCGCTCAACCTGATGGCAAAGCGGGTCCGCGATGCCATGGGCACCGAAGTGTGCTCCATTTATCTGCGTAACGAAGAAGAGCAGCGTTATGTCTTGATGGCTTCCGAGGGGCTCAAGCAGGAAGCGGTGGGTCACGTGAGCCTGGGGTTGTCGGAGGGTCTGGTGGGCCAGGTTGGCCTGCGCGAAGAGCCGGTGAACCTGGAAGACGCTTTCAGTCATCCCAAATTCCATTACCTGGCGGAAACCGGCGAAGATCCGTTCCATGCTTTTCTCGGTGTGCCGGTGATGCACCATGGCAAGGTGCTGGGGGTGATGGTGGTGCAGCAGCGGGATGTGCGCCGTTTCGACCAGAGTGAAGAAGCCTTTCTGGTTACCATCTCAGCCCAGCTGTCGGCGGTGATTGCCCACGCCCATGCCTCCGGGGTGCTGTTTGATCAGCTGGATGCGGGCGGGGTGGACCTGCCCAGTTTTTATGATGGTCTGCCGGGCTGCCCGGGTGCGGCCATCGGTTTCGGGGTTCTGCTGTTCCCGGCGGCGGATCTGTCGGCTGTGCCGGATCGTCAGGTGGAGGATGTCAGCGCGGAAATTGCCCGCCTGGATGATGCGCTGGTGCGGGTGCGTCAGGAAGTGCGGGACCTGGCCGAGCGCGCCTCGAAAAGCCTGGGTGCAGAAGAGCAGGCGCTGTTTGATGTCTACCTGCGCATGCTGGACCGGCATGCGTTGCCCGCCGAAGTGATCGTGCATATTCGTGAGGGCCAGTGGGCCCAGGGGGCCTTGCGTACTGTGGTGGATGCCCATGTGCGCAACTTCGAGATGATGGATGACCCCTATCTGCGCGAACGGGCGGCGGATGTGCGCGATCTGGGGCGGCGGGTGCTGGCGCAGCTGCAGAGCCAGAATCGCCGGCATATCGTGTTTCCGGATGACTGCATTTTGCTGGGTGAAGATATTTCCGCGCCCATGCTGATGGAAGTCCCCCGTGAGCGAATTCGCGGCATCGTGACGACCCGGGGCTCGCGCAACTCGCACATGGCCATCGTCGCCCGGGCCATGGGTATTCCCACCGTGGTGGGCGCCCAGAACCTGCCGCTCAAACAAATGGACGACAAGGAAATCATCGTTGATGGTTTCCGTGGCCGGGTGGTGGCCAATGCCTCGCCGGAGCTCAAGGAACAGTTCGAAGAAATCATCGCCGAGGAAGCCAATCTTCAGGCGGGCCTGGAAAAGCTGCGCGATGAGCCGGCGGAAACCCTGGATGGTGTCCGTATCCCCCTGCAGGTGAACACCGGCCTGATGACCGACATCAACCGCTCCATCGAGCGCGGTGCTGAAGGCGTCGGGCTGTACCGCACGGAAATTCCCTTCATGGTTCGCGATCGCTTTCCCTCCGAGGAAGAGCAGCGAGTCATCTACCGGGAGCAGTTGGCTGCCTTCGCGCCGCATCCGGTAACCATGCGGACCCTGGATATCGGTGGCGACAAGTCACTGAGCTACTTCCCCATCGAGGAAGAAAACCCCTTCCTGGGCTGGCGGGGGATCCGTGTCACCCTGGATCATCCGGAAATTTTCATGGTGCAGGTGCGCGCCATGCTCAAAGCCAGTGATGGCCTGGACAACCTGCGCATCATGCTGCCTATGGTCACCAGCGTGATTGAAGCGGAAGAGGCGCAGCATCTGATTCACCGGGCCTGGCTGGAGGTCCGTGATGAGGGGCTGGACATTCCCATGCCCCAGGTGGGGGTGATGATCGAAGTGCCCGCTGCCGTCTACCAGGCCCGGGCGCTGGCCCAGCGGGTGGACTTCCTGTCCATTGGCACCAACGACCTGACCCAGTACCTGTTGGCGGTGGACCGCAACAACCGACAGGTGGCGTCCCTTTACAACTCCTATCACCCGGCGGTGCTGCACGCCATCTTGCATGTGGTTGAGCAGGCCCATGAGGAAGGAGTGCCGGTGTCCGTCTGCGGGGAAATGGCCGGGGAAGTGGGCTCGGCATTGTTGCTCATGGCCATGGGGGTCAATGCGTTGTCCATGAATGCCTCCAACCTGCTGAAGGTGAAAGCCGCCGTGCGCCAGGTGAAAGCCAGCTTTACCCGTCAGCTGCTCAACGAAGTGCTGGCCATGGATAACGGCGAGGTCATCGCTGCCTACGTGGATTTGCAACTGGACAAGGCTGGGCTGGGCGAATTGCTGCGTAATCGCAAGGCGCTGGTCTGACCACACAGCGCGGCTGCCATAACAACAAGACATGAGGGCTGAACATGAAACGCTTGCTGCAATTGCTGGCGCTGGCCGTGCTTATTCTGCTCGCGGTATTGCTCTATCACACCCTGACATTGCCGCAGGCAGACAGCCGGGTTGCTGAACTGCCCGATTTGACGCAAGCCGTGGACGAGGACGCCATGGTGGAGCGGCTGGCAATGGCCCTGCGATTTCCGACTCTGCCGGATCAGCCCGATGCCTTTGTGGGGTTCCATGGATTTCTCCGCGACCGTTTTCCGCTGACCCACCAGACCCTCTCTGTGAAGCCCTTTGGCCATAGCCTGCTGTATCACTGGGACAGCCAGAATGACTGTCCACCCCAGTTGTTGCTGGCCCATCAGGATGTGGTGCCGGTGTCATCCCCGGAAAAATGGCAGCATCCGCCGTTCGCCGGTGTGGTGGATGACGACTTTGTCTGGGGTCGCGGCGCCCTGGATGACAAGGGCAGCCTGATGGCGATTCTCGAAGCCACGGAGGCCTTGCTGAAAACCGGCCAGACGCCCGCCTGCGATGTTTATCTGGCGTTTGGTCACGATGAGGAAATCGGCGGGCGCGAGGGGGCGATGAAGATGGCCGCCTGGCTGGAAGAGCAGGGCCTGCGCTTTGCCCTGATTCTGGATGAGGGGGGCATGATGCTGCCGGGCAGCACCCTGGGCCTGGATCGTCCGGTGGCGCTGATGGGCATTGCCGAGAAGGGCTACATGACGGTGGAATTGCAGGCAGAGGCCGAGCCCGGGCATTCGTCACGCCCCCCGCAGACAACCGCCATCGGTGACCTGGCGGCGGCCATCGATCACCTGCAGACCCATCCCCGTCCGGCGTCTCTGAGTGGCCCGACACGCAAAATGCTGGAGCAGGTCGCGCCGCACCAGCCCTTTGCCAAACGACTGGTGCTGGCCAATCTGTGGTTGTTCGAGCCGCTGATTGTGCGTCAGCTGGAAGGCAAACCGGAAACCAACGCGTTGCTGCGTACCACCATGGCACCCACCTTGCTGAGTGCCGGGGTAAAGGAAAATGTGCTGCCGGCCACCGCCAGCGCCACCCTGAATTTCCGACTGGCGCCGGGAGAAACCCGGGACAGTCTGCGGGCCTATTTGGAAAAAGCATTACCGGACAGTATCAGCGTCACGTCCAGGGGGGCCTTCCTGTCCGACCCTTCCCCGGTCACCGGGATTCCCTCTGCCACCTTTGATCGCCTGGCGGCGCTGGCGCGGGCGTTACCGGAACAGCCGGTGGTCGCGCCCTACCTGCTGATTGCCGGCACCGATGCCCGTCACTATCAGTCTCTCTCCGATCAGGTGTTCCGGTTTATGCCGGTGTCCCTGGGGCAGGACGATCTGGCCCGCTTTCACGGCCACAACGAACGTCTTCCCCGTGAGCAATACCCGCACATGGTGCGGTTTTATGCGGGGCTGATGCTGGGTCGATAACCGGTCCGGTCAGGGGTGGCTGCGCCGTAGCGCCCCGTCCGCCGTCCCGTCCGGCAACCAGCCCTGTTCCAGCATGATCGGGTCGCTGTGGCGGGACAGTTCGACCACGCTGCTGGCCCGGGTGCCGTAGCCGGGGGACTGGATAAAGACCGGGGCCACCAGACGTTCCAGTTCCATGCCGACGCCGGTATCGGGCAGTTCGCTGTCCGGTGGCTGGTAGTGATCGTTGACCACCTCCATGAGCTGTTCCGGGCTGCTATCGACGGTGAGAGCATTGGCCAGACGTTGTTTGGCCCGCTGCACCTTGGGCCAGGGGTCGTCCAGCAGACCGTTGCACAGGCCGTGAACGCCCGGTGTGACCGCCTGGGGTGGGGCTCCCCGGTTGCCGATGTACCAGAGGCTCTCCGGGGTGCCCACCAGCAGGTTGAAGGCGCCGTAGTGATGTTGCTCTTCGGCCAGCGCCTGACAGAACCGTTCCGGGGAGTCGTTGCCTTCCAGGAAGGCCAGCGGCAACAGACCCCGTGAGCGTTCGCCGGTTTGCCGTTCGGCAATGGGTTCCCGGTAGTTTGTGACCACGGCGATACGACCATGGCGGTGGATGCCCAGCCAGGTGCCGCCGGCGGTCAGATCCAGGCCACAGAAGATATCGCCGCGCCAGCGGGCGGGCTCGGCGGGGCGGGCGTGGAATTCGTCACGGTTGGCGGCCATCCGCAGGGGAGTCGGGGAATCCGGTTGCCAGTCGAAAAGCACAATGCACATGAAACTTGCCCGTCAATCAGGGGGATGGGTTGGTGCCTTCGCCTTGCGAGCCAGGCTCCAACGGGAAGGGTAATCCCGCCAGCGTGTGACACATGTAGCGTGCTAGCATACCTGCCTTGCGTAGAGATTATGAACCGGCGCTAAGGGCTGGCCAATGTGGGAACTGTTTCTGATTTGTCTGGGAGTCGGTGTGGGCGCCGGTCTGCTGGCCGGGGCGCTGGGTCTGGGCGGTGGCGTGGTCATCGTGCCGGCGCTGATTTTCCTGTTTCACGGGCTTGGTTTTCCTGCTGATCTGGTGGCGAAGATGGCGGTGGCCACCTCCCTGAGCACCATCATGATTACCTCCATCAGCGCGGTGCGCACCCATCACAAGGCGGGCTTTGTGCGCTGGCCGGTGGTGTTGCGGCTGGGCGTGGGGATTGTGCTGGGGGCCTTCGCCGGGGCCTTTATCGCCGATGCCATGAAAGGGGAACTGCTGACCCGGTTGTTCGGTCTCTTTGCCATGGTAATTGCCTTACAGATGGCGCTGACGGGCCGCAAGGTGCCGGAGGCCAACCTGCCGGAGCGGGTGCCCGGCGCTGCGGGGCTGGGTGTGGCCGGGGTGTTGATCGGTACCGGCTCTGCCATTTTCGGTATTGGCGGCGGCTCGTTGACGGTGCCGTTTCTGAGCTGGTGCCGTCTGAGAATGCAGGAAGCGGTGGCCATCGCGTCCGCCTGTGGCCTGCCCATTGCCGTCGCCGGCACCCTGGGTTTTGCGGTGGCCGGCTGGCAGGAAACCCGCCTCCCTGAAGGGGCGCTGGGCTATGTGTTTTTGCCGGCAACAGCCGGTATAGTGCTCACCAGTTTTCCGTTCGCCCGACTGGCGGCGCGACTCAGCCACCGGCTGCCTTCAGCCATGCTGAAAAAGGTGTTCGCGGTGGTGTTGTTTATCATCGGCCTCAGGCTGGTTTTGGGATAGGCATTATGGAATTTCCGCAGATTAATCCGGTGGCGATTGCCATTGGTCCCCTCAAGGTGCACTGGTACGGCCTGATGTACATGATCGGCTTTGCCGCCGCCTGGCTGCTGGGGGTGTATCGCGCCAAACAGCCGAACTCAGGCTGGACCAAGGACCAGGTGGGTGACCTGGTCTTCTTCGGCGCCATGGGGGTGATCCTGGGTGGCCGTCTGGGCTATGTGCTGTTCTATAACTTCGGCAAGTTCCTGGATGATCCGATCTGGCTGTTCAAGCTGTGGGACGGCGGCATGAGCTTCCACGGTGGCGCCATTGGCGTGCTGGTGGCGTTCTGGCTGTTCGGCCGCAAGACCAACAAGCGGTTTTTCCAGGTGGCGGATTTCATGGTACCCATGGTGCCGATCGGCCTGGCCACCGGCCGGCTGGGTAACTTCATCAATGCGGAGCTGTGGGGGCGCACCAGTGACGTGCCCTGGGCCATGGTGTTTCCCACGGATCCGGATCGCCTGCCGCGCCATCCTTCCCAGCTCTATGAGTTTGCGCTGGAAGGGGTGCTGCTGTTTATCGTGCTGTGGTTCTATTCGGCCAAGCCAAGGCCCGCCGGGGCAGTGACCGGGTTGTTCGGTGTGGGCTATGGCCTGGGCCGCACCTTCGTGGAATTCTTCCGTGAGCCGGACGCCCACCTGGGTTATCTGGCCGGCGGCTGGCTGACCATGGGAATGCTGCTGAGCATCCCGATGATACTTCTCGGTGCCGCCATGATGGTCTGGGCCTACCGTCATGATGATCGCGCCGTTACCCCTTCCCGGAGTCGTTCATGAAGCAATATCTCGATCTGCTGCGCCATGTGCGTGAGCATGGCACCTTCAAGGAAGACCGTACCGGCACCGGCACCTATGCGGTGTTCGGGCATCAGATGCGGTTTGATCTGGGTGAAGGGTTTCCCATGGTCACTACCAAGAAGCTGCATCTGCGCTCGATCATTCACGAGCTGCTGTGGTTTCTGTCCGGCGACACCAATATCCGTTATCTGAAGGAAAACGGGGTGTCCATCTGGGATGAGTGGGCGACGCCCGACGGCGAGCTGGGCCCGGTGTATGGCGAACAATGGCGCAGCTGGAAAACCCAGGATGGCCGGGTCATTGATCAGATCAGTGAGGTGCTGGCGGAGATCAAGCGCAATCCGGATTCCCGTCGTCTGGTGGTCAGTGCCTGGAACCCGGCGGTGCTGCCGGATCCGTCCATCTCCCCGAAGGACAATGCGGCTGCCGGCAAGCAGGCACTGCCGCCGTGCCACTGCCTGTTCCAGTTCTATGTGGCGGATGGCAAGTTGAGCTGTCAGCTGTATCAGCGCAGCGGCGATATTTTCCTGGGCGTGCCGTTCAACATTGCCTCCTATGCATTGCTGACATTGATGATGGCGCAGGTGTGCGATCTGCAGCCCGGTGATTTCGTGCACACCCTGGGGGATGCGCATCTGTATTCCAATCACCTGGAGCAGGCGGATACCCAGCTGTCCCGGGAGCCGCGCCCGCTGCCCACCATGACCCTGAATCCGGAGGTGAAGGACCTGTTTGCCTTCACCTTCGAGGATTTCACCCTGAGCGATTATGAGCCCCACGCCCATATCAAGGCGCCGGTGGCAATTTGAGACGAGTCTGACGTCGGAGGACCGGCGTCAGACGAATAAAATCCTTGCGTCCGACTTCAGACGTCCGGCGTCAGACTATAGAGTTTTTTCATGTCCATCCGACTTTCCCTGATGGTGGCCAAGGCCAGTAACCGTGTCATCGGGCGTAACAACAAGCTGCCCTGGTATCTGCCCAACGACCTCAAGTACTTCAAGCAGGTCACTTTCGGCAAGCCGGTGATCATGGGTCGCAAGACCTGGGATTCCCTGGGCAAGCCGCTCCCGGGTCGTACCAATATCGTGATTACTCGCCAAGCGGATTTTCAGGCGGAGGGAGCCAAGGTAGTGGCGACCCTGGACGAGGCGGTGACCCTGGCGGAGAACGTGGCCTTCATCGAAGGGCAGGACGAAGCCGTGGTGATGGGCGGGGCGGAGATCTATGCCCTGGCCCTGCCGCAAGCGGACCGGCTCTATCTCACCGAAGTGCATGCCGAGGTGGATGGTGATACCTGGTTTCCGGAGTACGACACCTCCGAATGGAAAGAGATCGGCCGGGAAGATTTTCCCGCAGAAGGGCCGAACCCCTACGATTATTCCTTCGTGGTTTACGAGCGGAAATAGGGACGAGCTACGCTCGGTTGGATAGGGAAAGGCTAAAAATTTCCTGGGCCCCGTCATTTCTACGAAGCCGCTGTAGGAGCACCTCTTGAGGTGCGAACCGCGGTTGCGCGGAAATCGCCCGCAGGGCGATCAGGAATTTCAGAACCCTGCCGCCTCAAGAAAGAACGGCGGACAGACGTTGAGTTTTGCCGCCTCGCTGCGCTCGGTTCGCACCTCAAGCGGTGCTCCTACAAATTCATCCTCTCGGCTCGATCAACACTTCACTCTTCACTGACTGGGCAATAAAGCACTTCTCGTGGGCGCGCTGGTGGAGGGCCTGGATCTTGGCGGCGTCCGGTTGTTCTCCACTGAAAGTGACCAACGGCTGCAGCAATACCTGCCGCACGTAGATCATTGCCTGGTCGTTCTGGCCCAGGGTCGCCTGGGGATCATCGTCGTAGCTGGTTACGGACAGGCCGTCGCGGGCCGCTTCGGTGAGAAATGACAGCAGGTGACAGCTGGCCAGGGCGGCGATAAAGGCCTCCTCCGGCTCCATGAATTCCTGCTGGCCATGATGGCCATCCACCACACACGGACTTCGTTGCCATCGGCCAGGTGCCAGAGGTAGTGATCCTCGCCATGGGCGTTCCAGCTCAGATGCATAGTGTGTTGTGGCACGACATATCCCCGGTTGGTTTATTCTTCAGGGCAGTATGCCATCAAAACGCCCGCATGCCATGGGGGCTTTGGTCGAAGTCGGTGACAAAACGTCAGTGGCGGGTGTCGGGGTTGCGGGAGTTATTGCGGCGGATGCGGGAGGGGTGGCGGTAACCTGAAACCGGGACCGCCACCCGATGCGGGTTTACTGGGTCACGTTGTCCTGGGCCATTTCCCAGTAGCGGAACACCGCCACATTGACCAGCGCGCTGATCAGACTCACCGGCAGGCCCACCAGCAGCGCCGCCGCCTGGGGTTGACTGACGACGGCAGTGACCAGCGATGCCAGGATGCTGCTCATCAACACAAAGGCAAGGAAAACCAGCACCAGAATCAGCAGCAGAGGCCACTGCTGGTCTTGTGTCATGGCGAAGGATTGGCGCAGGGCATCGATGGGATTGCGGCGTTTCAGAACCACCAGAAACGGGGCAAAACACAGGCGGGTGTAGACCCACAGGGCCGGGAAGAAAAACGCCAGCCAGCCCAGCGAGACGCCAACAGCCATGATGGCATAGGTGGCCAGCAACATGGGGTAGACCAGCACGGCAGCGGCCAGACAATGAAGCAGGCCCGCCGGTTTGCCCGAGCGCGCCGCAGCCAGCTGGGCAATGAGTGTCCCTTCTGTCAGCGGACGACTGAGCAGCACGATGGCCAGGCTGATGCCGCTGAACTGCAGCGCCCCGCCAGCCTCTTCCGGGAACACAAAGCTGGGTCCAAACAGCCACTGGCTGGCTTCAGTGAGCAGGGCAAAGGGGGCCGTCACCAGAAAAATGGGCCCGAGATTGCGCCACCAGAAATAGAGAATTTCGCGAAAACGTTGGCTGATCATGTCGGTTGCAAAGTTGAGGCTGGAAAGTTCAGCGGGAAAGGCGTTATTTCACCACAGCGGGCGCGCAGTTCACAGAGAAAGCGGGCGAATAGGCGTTGCGGGCTTGTGATGGGGGGCGTGTAATGGGGGTGGCCGCAGGTAGGGTGCAGTTCGCCTTAGGCTCAGTGCACCCTACGGAATAACCGGTGGTGGGTTTACCACCAGTACTTGCCCCAGTTTTCCGGGTTGGCCCAGAAGCGCGGGTTGTTCCATTTGCGCTCAAAGTTGTAGTTGTCCAGATCGTAGCTGTAGATATTCAGCTCACGACCTTCCTGGGCGAAGTGTCCCTGCTCCCGGCAACCCAGTGCCAGAAACCCGTTGCTGGGCCAGCGCAATTTCTGTGGCGCCAGGTTGGGCTGGTACACCGCCACCATGGAGTCCGTGTGCAGGTTGCGCAGCAAGCCCATCAGGGCTTCGCCATCACGCTGACTCATGTATTCCAGCTGGTCGGCCACGATGGCCATATCCACCCGTTCGATCTCTTCCAGTGCCGCAAAGGGGTCCTGCTCCTGGATTTCCACCAGCGTGCAGTCGTGGTCCTTGCACCATTGGCTGACGACGGGGATGGGGTTGAGGCTGACGGTAACAACGGAGGAAGGCTGGTGGCTATCCAGGATAGCGGCCAGACGTTCCTGGGGGGATTCGGTCATGGGGTGTGCCATCGCGGTATTCATGATTTCAGTCTAGCGCGGTTGTGCAGGGCTTTCGATAGGGGAACGTAAAAACCTGCCCGGCGAGGAAAACAGCAAGGGGGCTTGGCATGTCAAAAGCGTTTTGGCGTGGATAGAACGGGGATGTCTGACCGGGTTTGTGACCCGGTCAGAAAAACGAAAATGAGGATTGACGGCTGCCCAATCAATAATGATAATGATTCTCATATACAGACAAGGAGGCCAGCATGACTCAGCTCAAGAAGAACGTCACCGCCACCACCCGCCGGGTTTCTATCAATGCAGAAAGCAGTGTTGCCAGCAGTCTGCTGCTCAACCACCAGGGCAAACTCTGGATCGAGCATGCCGGCGAGCGTTACCTGCTTCGCCGCACGTCCAATAACCGGCTTATTCTTACCAAGTGATCAGGCACGCATCATGCCTTGGGCAATGAGGCGCCCAGTGCGTGTCGGGCGGTAGTGTCTCGTTGTCTCAGGTACGTTGCGAGACGCCTCTCCCTTTTCTCCCTGACGTGGATCGCCAGCCGCCGCCAGCTTTCCACACCTAATAACAAGCACCGTCGACAAGGCATCGATGGTGCGGCGATCTGGAGGCAGCATGTCAGTGATGGCGTGGTCCCCGGCGCCGGCGGCATCCCCTCTGCTTCGTCAGTGCGGTGCCGCACTCGGTGATCGGGTTTTACGATTGCAGGACGAACCGTTGGCCATTCTCAAGGCCCTCTACCGACTTGGTTCACTGGTGGTAACGACGTTTACCAGTGGCTCCCGGGTTTCCCAGAACATGCATTACCCGGCGTTCCATGAAGGGGAATGGTGGCTGGAGTCGGTGGGCGATCGTTGTCGGTTACGGCAAAGTCTGCAGGTGTCCCAGTGGCATTCGGTGCTGGCGGTGCTGGAGCCCACCGGTGCGTTACCCGCCCGCAGTCTGGTGTTCTTTGATCGCCAGGGGCAACCGTTGCAACAGATGGCAGTGGCCCCGAACAGTGGAGGTCTGGCATTCGAGGAGCTGGTTTGCGCCATGTTGCATCCCGACCAGCAAACCCTGAACTTGCCCGTCGGTCTTCCCCGCGCGGTGGCGGGTGAACTGGGGCCGCTCTCTCAGCTGGAGCGGGACTGGGCCGGCAGTGCCGATGACGAGGACTTCACCCACCTGTTGCAGCGCTGTGATAACCAGCGGTCGGTTCTGTACCGTTCGGTGCGGGATAGCTTTGCCTGCCCGGTACGCCCGGAAACCCTGCCGGCGGTGCTGGCGGAAGCCTCGCGGCGTGATGAGGCGACCACGCTGTGTGTGGGCAATCAAGGTGTGCGTCTGTGCATGACGGCACCCTGGTCGTCACCGCGCTGGCAAGACAGCCATTGTCATCTCGTTCATAACGGTGCCCTGGTGTCGCTGGATATGGCAAAAATGCAGAGCCTGTGGCGGCTGCGCAAGCCCGGTGATGGGCAGGTGACCACGGCGCTGGAAGCGCTGGATGAAAACGGTGACTGGTTGTGGACGCTGTCCGCCGGTGAAGCGGAGTCTGACTGGCGGGCGTTATTGAGGGATAGCGTGATTCGGTAGCTACAAGCTACGCTCGATTGGATAGGGAAAGACTGGAAAGTTCCTCAAGTTCCGAGATACCTACGAAGCCGCTGTAGGAACGTAGCGCAGCGGAGTAACGCACGTAGTTCCGTGCGGCCCGAAGGGTGAGCGAAGCGAATAATACCTCTTGAGGTGCGAACCGCGCTTGCGCGGAAATCGACCGCAGGGCGATCAGGAATATCAGAGCGCGCCAGGTCCTGCTCAGTGCGAGGTCAAATCCAGCTGATTGGTGTCACTCCCGGTTCGCGGCTCGAGCTCCGCTCCTACAGTTTTTCGGGTTTCGCTTGCAGGTAACCGCCTACAGATAAATGCCTCCGGCTCCCTGTTGCCGCCACCCTTAAAAGTGCTCGTCGAACTGCTTCAGCAGATCAATGATCTCACTCACATCCTGCTCCATGCCCTTCAGGGCTTCTTCCGCCATGGGGCTCACGTCGCACTGACCGGGAAGGGGGTGTTCGGCCTCGAGAATGGCCCGGAAGCGGGCGATAAACACCCACTGCAGCCACTGGCTGAACGCCATGGTGTCGGCAAAGAAAGGCGTGCTGCTGTTGAAAGCAGCGGGCGTAGGGGGTTGCTGTTCCCACAGGCCCTGTTGGTCCAGTTCTGTCTGCAGGTCGTCCAGAAGGGTGGCGAGTTGCGCGCGCTTAGTCATCGAAAAGGGGTACCAGGTCAGTGAGTTCGTGAAGATTATGGATATGGTGACGCGGATGGGCCAGATCAACCGGCCAGTCCAGATCAATCAGGTTGGCCCAGATGGCATGCATGCCATGTTCGCGCGCGGCATGGACATCTTCCAGGGGATGATCCCCCACATGGACTGCCTGGCTGGCGTCGACGCCGGCGGATGCCAGGGCCGCCTGGAACATGTCCGGGGCGGGTTTGCGTTTACCGATGGTTTCCGCGGAGTGGTGGAAGCTGAATAGACCGGCGATGCCGATCTGCTGCAGATCCGCGTTGCCATTGGTCAGAGCGCCCAGCTGGTAGCTATCGGCCAGCTGTTCGAGCACCTCCAGGGCCCCGGGGAAAAAGGTCACCTGATTGCGGGCACGGTGGAAAACCAGGAAGGCCTCCTCGGCAATCTTGCGCGCCTCGCCGGCGCTGAAGCCGTGTTCGGTAAAGGCCCGGGCCATGGCGTCCTGGCGCAGGGCGGTCAGGTTGTCCAGATAGTCCGGTCGTTCCCGCAGCAGGGCGGTACGTACGGCGCGGACCCGTTCGGCGCTCAACGCCTGGGCGGCTTCCGGGTGGCGGTCGATGATCCAGTCACTGCATGCCTTCTCCGCCCGGCGAATCACTTCGTCCACCGGCCAGAGGGTATTGTCCAGATCAAAGGTAATCAGTTTGAGTCGGCTCATGGCGCTATTGTAGCGCATGGCAAGGGCTGAGGCCCGGCCATGAAGGCGAAGCTGCTGTAGGAGCTCCCTTCCAGGGGGCGAACCGTGCGCAGCACGGAATCGGCCATAGGGCGATCAGGAATATCCAGGCGCGATAGAGCCGTGAACAATGATCCGCTTTGGCGCCTCGCTACCTGAGGTTCGTCCCCTGGAAGGGAACTCCTACGGGAAGCGGCAGAGGTCAGGAGGACTCCTCATCGTCCTCCTTGCGGCGCTGGGCTCGGGGGTGAGCACCATCATAGATCTGGGCCAGGTGCTGGAAATCCAGGTGGGTATAGACCTGGGTGGTGGCCAGGTCCGCATGGCCCAGCAGTTCCTGCACCGCACGCAGGTCGCCGGAAGATTCCAGTAAATGGGTGGCAAAGGAATGGCGCAGCTTGTGGGGATGCAAGTGGTCATCCAGGCCCCGCTCCAGAGCGTGACGTTTAAGACGTTGTTGCACGCTGGACGGGGACAGTCGTCGGCCATTCTTGCTCAGAAAGAGCGCTTTCTCTTCACTGTCCTTGATAAAAAGGGTGCGGGCCTTGAGCCAGCGGCGTACGGCGGTGAGGGCCGGCTTGCCGATGGGCAGCTGGCGGGTCTTGTTGCCCTTGCCGGTGACCAGTAGCTGGCCGGCACTCAGGTCCAGGCTATCCAGATCCAGGCTCAGCAGTTCCGCCAGGCGCAGGCCGCAGGCGTAGAACAGTTCCATGATCGCCTGGTCGCGCAGACTCAGTGGGTCGCCTTTTTCCGTGCCCGCATCCAGCAACTGGCCTACCTGATCCGCATCCAGGGCCTTGGGAAGACGCTTGCCGCTTTTCGGTGGTCGCACATCCACCGCCGGGTTATCCCGGGCCAGCCCCTCACGCATCAAATAACTGTAGAAAGTGCGCAGGGTGGAGAGCAGTCGGGCAATGGTCTTGCCGCCTTTTCCCTGCCGGTGCAGGGTGGCCACCAGCGAGCGCATGTCGTGAACGGTGAGCGTGGCCCAGTCCCGCTGCCCGGTGAGACGGAAGGCGTCTTTCAGGTCACGCTGGTAATTGCTGACGGTGTGGGGGGAGAGGCGGCGCTCGAACTCCAGATGTTGCAGGAAGGCAGTAACGGTGTCTTTATCGCGGCTTCCGCTGTTCACTGTTCATTGATCTTTTTGGCAGCCTGATGCGGGTATTGCCGCAGCACTTCATGCAGGCGTCGGCTCAGAACCTGGCCGATGTGGGTAATGAACAGGGTGCCCAGGGAGCTGCGGAAATGCATGGCGCTTTTGCTGCCGATGGCCAGCAGTCCCAATTTGCCCTGGTACTCCAGGGGGACCATGGCGGCGGAGCGGATGTCGGTGGCGTGCTCCTGGAACAGGGCCTGCATTTCCTCTTCGCGCATGGCACCGCACACCGCCTTGCCGTTACGCAGCAGGTGGTTGAGGGCGCTGGGCAGGGCGTCGCTGTCGACACAGCGAATCTGGTTGCGCAGGTCGCCGAGGATGGGGATTTCCCGGTCATAAAGCATCAGCGCGACACGGTCACAGTGGAAATCATCGCCAAGGCTGGCGAGCAGGTTGCGGAACAGTTTTTCCGCCCCGCGCGCTTCCAGCAGGGACAGGGTCAGGCGACGGGTCTTGTCGAACAGGTGATCATTTTCCCGGGCCACGTCCAGCAGGCCGTTGAGGCGGTCGCGCAGTTCATTGTTGCGGTCGCGTAGGATGGAGGCCTGGCGCTCCAGCAGGGAGACGGCCTCCCCCTTGGAGTCCGGCAGGCGCAGCAGCTCCAGCAACTCCGGGCGGTGCTGGAAGTAATCCGGGTTGTCGCGCAGGTAAGCGGCAACCTGGTCGGCACTGGCCTTGGTGTTCTCCGTCATGGGGGGTGTCCTTTTTATTGCGCCGCGATTACATCAATGCTGCCATCATAGACAGGGGTGGCGGGGCCTGTCATCCGCACGCCGCCCTGGCCATCGTAATGAATCCGCAGGGTGCCGCCGGGTAAATGGACCGTCACGTCCTCATCCAGAAAGCCCCGGCGCTGGCCAATCAGGACGGCGGCGCAGGCACCGGAGCCGCAGGCCAGGGTTTCCCCGGCACCGCGTTCGTAGACGCGCAGGCGAATTTCATTGCGGCTGACGATCTGCATGAAGCCCACGTTGACCCGTTCCGGGAACTGTTCGTGGCGTTCCAGCAGCGGCCCCAGGGTGTTCACCGGTGCGGTGTCCACATTTTCCACCAGCAGGGTGCAGTGGGGATTGCCCAGCCCGACGGCGCCGACTTCATAGGCGTTATTGTCAGCGATGAGGAAATAGGTGTCCTGTTCGGCTTTGGCGATCAGCGGAATCGCGTCCGGCGCCCAGCGCGGCGCACCCATATCCACGGTCACCTGCTCGTCGTCGGTCACGGCCAGGGTCATCTGTCCGGCGGCGGTTTCCACCACGATCTCGGCCTTGTCGGTCAGCCCATGATCGCGCACGAAGCGGGCAAAGCAACGGGCGCCGTTGCCACACTGGCTGACCTCGGAGCCGTCCGCGTTGAGGATGCGATAACGGAAATCCGCCCCGGCGCTGCGGGCCGGTTGCACGATCAGCATCTGGTCAAAGCCCACGCCGAAATGCCGGTCGCCCAGACGGCGGATTTCGTCGGCGGAAAACGGCACGCCGGTTTCCGGCAGCGACTGGCGGATGCCGTCGATCACCATGAAATCGTTGCCCAGGCCGTGCATTTTGGTAAAGCGCAGGTTCATGCGGATTGTCCGGTACGGGTAAAAGGCCATTGTACTCCGGGATTCCGGTGGCGTCAGGTGATGGCGTTTCGGCTTTATTGTAGGAGCGTCGCTTGCGGCGCGATGATTCAACGTCTGGGGTCGCGCCGCAAGCGACGCTCCTACATGGACGGCGTCAGGTGTACAATGTGCCCTTACATTTCTTCAGGTTGCCACCATGCTTTCCTACCGCCACAGCTACCACGCCGGCAATTTTGCCGATGTCCTCAAGCACATCGTCCAGGTGGCGATCATCGAGTACCTGAAGAAAAAGGATAAACCCTTCACGGTGCACGATACCCATGCCGGGGCCGGCAGTTATGCCATTGCCAGCGAGCATATGCAGAAGACGGGGGAGTACCAGGATGGCATTGCCCGGTTGATGGATAGCCGCACTGGCGTGGGGGTGATTGATCAATACGTGGCGCTGGTAAAAAAGCTCAATCCGGTGGGCAAGCTTACCGAGTACCCGGGCTCGCCGCTGATCAGCGCCAGCCTGTTGCGGGAACAGGACCGGTTGCAATGTACCGAGCTGCACAGCACCGACTTCGAGTTGCTGCAGCGTCGCTTTGCCGATGACAAGCGGGTGCGGGTGGAAAAGCTGGATGCCTGGCAGGGATTCAAGGCCATGTTGCCGCCCCAGCATCGTCGCGGTTTGGTGCTGATTGATCCTTCCTATGAAATGGAAGCGGACTACCTCGGTCTGTTGCCGGCGCTGCAGATGGCCATGGAGCGTTTCTCCACTGCCACTTATGCCATCTGGTACCCGGTGCTGGATCGCAACCGTACCGAAAGTTTCATCCGCCGTTTTGTCAAGGCGGAGATCCCCAACCTGCTGCGGGTGGAGTGCTGTCCGCGCCCGGATGCCTCCGGCCGGGGCATGACCGGCTCCGGCATGCTGATCATCAATTCGCCCTATACGCTGGCCCAGCATATGGCCCAGGCCATGCCGGTGCTCAAGAGTGCACTGTGCGAACCCAACGGCCATACTCTGGTTAGAGAGCTGACTGGCGAGGCCTGACAGCGCCTTTACGAGATACGAGTTGCGAGGAGCGAAAATCCACTGCTGCGCATTTCGAAACTCGCTACTCGTTACTCGTCGAAAAGGCCGACCACCGGCAATGCGCCTTTGCCAGGGTGCTGGTAGACTGCGCCGCTTTTCGTGCCCCCGGTAAGCGCTCACTCGCCGGCGGAAGGCCCATAACCGGAAAGACACCGTCTTGTAGCCAGCCATGACACAGTCCTCTTCACACCGTCGCCCCAGCCTGTTCGATGCCCTGCTGCCCATCGTGGTGCTGGTGGCGTTGCTGGCGGCGGCGGTCTATCTCTACGGCGACAGTGCCTCCTCTGGCCCCAACCAGATCGCCTTGTTGCTGTGCGCGGGTCTGGCATCACTGATTGCCTTCAAGAACGGCATGACCTGGCGGGAGATCGAGACCGCCATGATCAAAGGCATTGCCGTGGCCCTGGGGGCGGTGCTGATTTTGCTCAGTGTGGGGGCATTAATTGGTACCTGGCGGCTGGCGGGCATTGTGCCGTCGCTGATCTATTTCGGGCTGGAGCTGATGAATCCGGCCCTGTTTTATGCGGCGGCCTGCCTGATCTGCGCCATTATTGCCCTGAGTATCGGTTCCAGCTGGACGGTGGCGGCCACCGTGGGGGTGGCATTGATCGGGGTGGCCAGCGGCCTGGGGTTATCGCTGCCGGTGGCCGCCGGGGCGGTGGTCTCCGGGGCCTATTTCGGCGACAAGATTTCACCGCTTTCCGAAACCACCAACCTGGCTCCGGCAGTGGCCGGCTCGGATCTGTTTGCCCATATCCGGTTGATGCTGTGGACCACGGTCCCCTCCATCGTCATCGCCCTGCTGATTTTCCTGTTCATGGGATTTAACGCGGAGGTAGCCGGTGACTCGGTGGATCGTATTCGTCCGCTACTGGCCGGCCTGGATAGCCAGTTCCATATTTCCTTTCTGCACCTGATTCCCCTGCTGGTGCTGCTGGTACTGGCGCTCAAACGCATGCCGGCGTTGCCGGCAATTTTCCTGGGGGCCTTGCTGGGTGGCATTTGGGCGCTGTTGTTCCAGCCCGAGGCCATCGCCGCCCAGGCGGGCTTGGCGCAGGCGGATATGGTGGCGTCACTGAAAGTGGTGTGGCAGACCTTTTATGCGGGCATCACCGTGGAAACCGGTGATGCGGCGCTCAATGATCTGCTGTCCGGGGGTGGCATGGCGTCCATGCTCAACACGGTCTGGCTGATTCTCTGCGCCATGACGTTTGGCGCCGTCATGGAGTATGCGGGCTTGCTGGCGAAGCTGATTGAAGGCTTGCTGGCGGCGGTGAAGGGCGCGGCGGGGTTGATCACGGCGACGCTGGCCACCTGCCTGGGCAGCAACATCCTCACTGCCGACCAGTACATTTCCATCATCATGCCCGGGCGCATGTTCCGCGAGGCCTATGAAAAGGAAGGGCTGGCGCCGGTGAATCTGTCCCGGGCGCTGGAGGACGGTGGCACTATCACCAGCCCGCTGATTCCCTGGAATACCTGCGGGGCCTACATGCAGTCGGTGCTGTTGGTGCCGGTGACGGACTATCTGTTCTTTGCGTTTTTCAACCTGATCAATCCAATGCTGGCGCTGGTGTATGCCTGGCTGGGGATCAAGGTGCTGCGCCTGACCCCGCCGGCAGTGGCCGGCGAGGGGCGCGCGTCGCAGGGGTAAGGGCTCAGGGCAGCAGGGATTCCAGCTTCAGCTGGTCCTCAACGGTTTCCCGCTGACGCACCACAAAGGCCTGATCACCATCCACCATCACTTCGGCGGGGCGGTTGCGGCTGTTGTAGTTGCTGGCCATGGCAAAGCCGTAGGCGCCGGCGCTGCGTACCGCCAACAGGTCACCAGTCTCCAGGGACAGGGCCCGGTCCTTGCCCAGAAAGTCGCCGGTTTCGCAGACCGGGCCGACGATATCCCAATCCCGACAATCCGCATCATGGGGTTTGACCGGCACGATGTTCTGCCAGGCCGAATACAGGCTCGGGCGGATCAGGTCGTTCATGGCGCCGTCGACGATGGCGAAGTTCTTGTGTTCGGTGGGCTCGAGGAACAGCACCTGGGTGACAAAGATGCCGGCGTTGGCGGCAATGGCCCGGCCCGGTTCGATGTGTACCGGCAGGTCGCCGGGGATGTGCTTGAGCAGGGCCTGCACGTAATCGGCCGGAGCCGGTGGCGCTTCCTCGTTGTAGGTGACGCCCAGGCCACCGCCCAGATCCAGATGGTGAATTTCGATACCCAGGTGCTGTAGCTGATCCAGCAGTTTGAGCACCCGCTCCAGGGCGTCCTCGAACGGAGACAGCTTGGTGAGCTGGCTGCCGATATGGCAATCGATACCCAGTACCTTGATGTGCGGCAACTCGGCGGCGCGCTGATACAGCGCCGGTGCCTTGGCGATATCCACACCGAACTTGTTGTCCTTCAGACCGGTGGAAATATAGGGGTGGGTCTGGGCGTCCACATCCGGGTTCACCCGGATGGCGATGGGGGCTTCACGGTCCAGTTCTCCGGCCACCAGGTTGAGCAGTTCCAGCTCGGCGGCGGATTCCACGTTGAAGCAGTGAATGTTGGCTTTCAGGGCGGCGGCCATTTCGTCGGCGGTTTTGCCCACGCCGGAAAACACGATCTTGTCCGGATCGCCGCCGGCCCGCAGTACCCGCTCCAGCTCACCGCCGGAAACGATATCGAAACCGGCGCCGCAACGGGCCAGCACGTTCAGTACCGCCAGGTTGGAATTGGCTTTTACCGCATAACAGACCTGGTGGGGATGGTCCCCAAAGGCCTCGTCAAAGGCCTGGAAGTGACGCTCCAGGGTGGCGCGGGAATAGAGATACAGCGGTGTGCCGAAGCGGTCCGCCAGCTGTTCTACCGGCAGTTCTTCAGCGAACAGCTCGCCGTCGCGGTACTGAAAGTGATCCATGATTATTCCTGTTCCCCGTCATCCTGGTCGGATACGGCGGGTTGGTCGGTGTTGTCGTCCTGAGTCGCGACCGGCTCGGCGGCGGGTTCTTCAGGGGCGAAGTAAAGCGGACCTTTCTGGCCGCAGCCGGCCAGCAGAACGACAAATAGCAGGGCGATGATGCGCATCATCAAGCTCCGAGTGTGCGTGCGAAGGCGGATCGCGGCGTGCTTTCCGCCCGACGTTGATCAGTTGCCGGTATTGTCCAGCGCTTCACGGGCACGGGCAACTGCGGCGCGCACCTGGTCCGGGGCGGTACCCCCGATATGGTTGCGGGCGCTGACCGAGCCTTCCAGGGTGAGCACGTCAAACACGTCGTCCTCGATCTGGTCGCTGAACTGCTTGAGTTCGGACAGGGACATGTCGCTCAGGTCTTTCTTCTTTTCTACCCCATAGGCCACGGCCTTGCCGACAATTTCGTGGGAATCGCGGAAGGCAATGCCCTTGCGTACCAGGTAGTCGGCCAGATCGGTGGCGGTGGCGAAGCCACGGCGGGCCGCTTCGCGCATCACTTCCCGGTTGGGTTCCAGGGCCGGCACCATGTCGCCAAAGGCGCGCAGGCTGCCCTTGAGAGTGTCCACGGCGTCGTAGAGCGGTTCTTTATCTTCCTGGTTGTCCTTGTTGTAGGCCAGCGGCTGGCTCTTCATCAGGGTCAGCAGGCTGATCAGATGACCATTCACGCGACCGGTCTTGCCGCGAACCAGTTCCGGCACATCCGGGTTCTTCTTCTGCGGCATGATGGAGCTGCCGGTACAGAAGCGATCGGGCAGATTGATGAAGTTGAACTGGGCGCTGGTCCACAGCACCAGCTCTTCACTGATCCGTGACAGGTGGGTCATGGTCAGGGCGGCCAGGGCGCAGAATTCGATGGCGAAGTCCCGGTCGCTCACCGCGTCCAGGGAGTTTTCGCAGATGCCGTCAAAGCCCAGCAACTCGCAGGTGCGCTCCCGGTTGATCGGGTAGGTGGTGCCGGCCAGTGCCGCGGCGCCCAGGGGCATGCGGTTGACCCGCTTCTTGCAGTCCAGCAACCGCTCGCGGTCGCGCTTGAGCATTTCGAACCAGGCCAGCAGATGGTGGCCGAAGGTCACCGGCTGGGCGGTCTGCAGGTGGGTGAAGCCGGGCATGATGGTGGCGGCTTCGCGCTCGGCCAGGTCCAGCAGACCGGTCATCAGGTGCAGATACTGTTCTTCCAGAATCAGCATCTCGTCACGCAGCCACAGGCGGATATCGGTGGCCACCTGGTCGTTCCGGGAACGGCCGGTGTGCAGTTTCTTGCCGGTGATGCCGATCTTGTCGGTGAGCCGCGCTTCAATGTTCATGTGCACGTCTTCCAGGGCAACGGACCACTGGAATTCGCCGGCTTCGATCTCTTTCTGGATTTCCGCCAGGCCATTGATGATGGCGTCGCGCTCTTCCTCGGTGAGCACGCCTACCTCCGCCAGCATGGTGGCGTGGGCCTGGGAGCCGAAGATGTCCTGACGGTACATGCGTCGGTCGAAATTCACGCTGGCGGTGAATTCCTGCACGAACTGGTCGGTGGATTCGCTGAAGCGGCCGCCCCAGAGTTTGTTCTGCTGCTTGTCGGTCATCGTACGGTTCCCATGCATAAAGCCGGATTTGCGAGGCGCGCAGTATAGCAGGGACCGGGGACCCCCTGAACATCAGGGAGCCGCTGAATCACTCCTGGCATACTCGACGTGGCCTGCGGGTATTACTTGGGTGATCTGACGGCTTGAGGTATAACTGCCTGTAACTAGTGATTTTTACTGACGGGAGCCACGATGGCGGCCACGGACGACCAGCCCAACTCCAGTTTCCTGCCCGACCTGTGCAGCACCCGTGCGGTGCTGGTGGTGGTGGTGGTAGCCGAGCTGATGGCCCTGGTGATCAACCTGGTGGCCACGTACTACAGCGATTTCAGCATGGGCCGGCTGGCGATTACCTCCCTGTTTGTGCAATGGGTGGGGCTGACCTCGGCGGCACTGGTCTGCCAGTTGCGGTCGCGTCTGAATCGGCTGGCGCCGGCGTGGGCGGCGGTGGCCGTGGTGTTGCTGGTGGTGATCGACACCCTGGTATTCAGTGTGGTGGCGACTCTGGTCATGGGCTGGGTCACAGGAAGTCTTGTACCGGGCACATTGTGGTCCTGGGAAATTGCCGTTAATGGCCTGATTGCCGCGATTATTGCCGGCCTGGTCATGCGCTATTTCTATGTGCAGGAGCAGTTGCGGCAAAAGGGGCAGGCAGAATTGCAGGCGCGCATCCAGGCCTTGCAGTCGCGTATCCGCCCGCATTTCCTGTTTAATTCCATGAACATTATTGCCAGCCTGATCGCGGTGGACCCGGACGCCGCCGAAAAGGTGGTGGAAGACCTGTCGGTTCTGTTCCGTGCCAGCCTGAAAAATATCGGCAATGAGGCGACGCTGGAAGAAGAACTGGAGCTGTGCCGGCGCTACATTCATATTGAACAATTGCGCATGGGCGAGCGGTTGCAGGTGGAGTGGGACATTCGCGTGGAAGCAAAAACCGTGATGATTCCGCTGTTAACCTTGCAACCCTTGCTCGAAAATGCCATTTATCATGGCATACAGCCATTAACCGCCGGCGGCGTGGTGACAATCCGGGCGCTGGCAGAAAATGGCGATTTGGTGCTCTCGGTGAGTAACCCCAAACCGGAAGGCGGGGGGCATCACCAGGGTAACCGTATGGCGCTGGAGAACATTCGTCACCGGCTGGAAGCATTGTATGGTGACGAGGTGGCGGTGGAATCACGGCCGCAACAAAAAGAATACGAGATCGAAATTCGATATCCGCTGCAATAAAAAAGGATGGGAATTATGCGGGTGCTTGTGTGCGACGACGAACAACTGGCGCGGGACCGGCTCAAGCGGCTGGTGGAAAAGACCGACGGGGTTGAAGTGGTGGCAGAAGCGGCTAACGGCCGGGAAGCCATTGAGCAGGCCCAGGCCACCAGGCCGGATGTGATCCTGATGGATATTCGCATGCCGGAAATGGATGGTATGGAAGCCGCCGAGCATCTCAGCAAGATGGATAATCCGCCGGCGCTGATTTTCTGCACGGCCTATGATGAGCATGCCCTGCAGGCCTTCAAGGTCCATGCGGTGGACTATTTGCTGAAACCGGTCAGCGCCGGGGACCTGGAAACGGCCCTGGGCAAGGCCCGTACCTTGAACCGGGTGCAGCTGGCGGAAATCGGCAGGGAAGTCAGTGAGGAAAAACCCCGCCGCCGTGGACATATCAGTGCCCGGACCCATCGCGGGCTGGAACTGGTGCCGGTGGATGAGGTGCGCTACTTCCTGGCCGACCAGAAATACGTCACCGTCTGCTCCGGAGAAGGTGAGGTGTTGATCGATGAAACCCTCAAGGAGCTGGAAACGGAATTTGGTGACCAGTTTGTGCGTATACACCGCAATGCCCTGGTGGCGTTGAAGTTTATCGAGGGGATGGAAATGGCCACCGCCGGCCACCACCAGGTACGTCTGCGTGGTATCGATGAACGGCTGACCGTCAGCCGCCGTCATGTGGCAGGTTTGCGCCGGGTGTTGCAGAATCTGTAAGCGTTAACAGAGGGGGGTAGGCGTGCTAGCCTTGAGCCCCTGAAGATGTGCCAATCATTAATAACAAGAACAGGAAATCTGCCATGAAAAAGCTTCTTCTTCTGCTGGTCGGTGCTGTCGCACTGAGTGGTTGTGCCTCGTCCGCCATGCCGGTGACCGGTCTGTTATACGGGAATGTGAAAGCGCCCCTGACTGCCACCGCGTCCACGGAAAAAGCCACCCGGGTCGGCCGAGCCAGTGCCCGTTCCATTCTCGGCATCATCGCCTCCGGCGATGCCAGCATCCAGACCGCTGCCCGCAACGGGGGCATCACCGAGATCCACCACGTGGATTACGAGTCCCAGAATTTCTTCGGGGTGTTGGCGGAGTTTACCGTGGTGGTTTACGGCAACTGATTCCTCCCTTTGAATTTGTAGGAGCCATGCTCGCCATGGCGAACTGAGCGTAGCGAACCATCGAGATCGCAAGCATGTTCGCCATGGCGAGCATGGCTCCTACGGTATGAGCGTCTCTTCCTGTAAACTGTCCTCCTCATTTCAGAATCACAGGATCCCCCATGTCCCGCGAAGTCTTGCGTATCGCCACCCGTTCCAGCCCGCTTGCCATCTGGCAGGCGGAATACGTTCAGCAGCGTCTGGAAAGTCTGCACGAAGGCCTGAGTGTGGAGCTGGTGCGAATCAAGACCCAGGGGGACAAGATTCTTGATACCCCGCTGGCAAAAATCGGTGGCAAGGGCCTGTTCGTGAAGGAGCTGGAAGAGGCCATCATGGATGGTCGTGCGGATATTGCCGTGCATTCCATGAAGGATGTGCCCATGGAATTGCCGGAAGGCTTTGCGCTGCCGGTGATCTGCGAGCGGGAAGATCCCCGCGATGCCTTCGTCTCCAATCATCACGACAGCCTGTCGGCGCTGCCCCAGGGGGCCTGCGTCGGCACGTCCAGCCTGCGCCGTCAGGCCCAGGTGCAGGCCAATCGTCCGGATCTGGTGGTAAAAAGCCTGCGCGGGAATGTGCAGACCCGGCTGGGCAAGCTGGATGCCGGGGAGTTTGATGCCATTATCCTGGCGGCTGCCGGCCTCAAGCGTCTGGAAATGCACGAGCGGATCCGCTACGAAATGCCCCCGGAGGAATCCCTGCCGGCGGTAGGGCAGGGGGCGGTCGGTATCGAATGTCGTGATGGCGACACTCGTACCATCGAGTTGCTCAGCCCGCTCAGCGACCGGGATACCTGGGATCGAGTCGTAGCCGAACGGGCCATGAATCGTCGCCTGGAGGGCGGCTGCCAGGTGCCAATTGCCGGCTTTGCCCTGCTGGAAGATGGACAGCTCTGGCTGCGCGGTCTGGTTGCCGAGGAAAACGGCAAGCAGGTGCTGCGGGCAGAGGGCCGCGCCCCTCGCGAGCGCGGTGCCGAGCTGGGCGTAGAGATTGCCGAGCAGCTGCTGGCCCAGGGCGCGGACGAGATCCTCAAGGCGCTCTACGAGCGAGGCTGACGGCCATGCAGGTGCTGATTACCCGTCCCCGGGGCCAGCAGCAGGCGTTAATGGATGCCCTGAGCAGGGCTGGCCATCGGCCTCTGCACAGCCCGGCCCTGCATATCGAGCCGCTGCCGCTCAGCGATGCCACCCGCCGGGTACTCATGGATCTGGACCTGTTCCATGCGGTTTTCTTTGCCAGCAGTAATGCTGCGCGCCTGGCTTTGACCGCCATGGCGGATATCTGGCCCCAGTGGCCGGTGGGGCTTCACTGGCTGGCGGTGGGCAAGGCCACGGCGGCAGAAATTTCCCGTTGGCATCTGCAACCGACGGTGCCGGATGGCGGGTTCAATTCCGAAGCGGTGTTGGCGCTGCCTTGCCTGCAGCAACTGGCTGAAAAGAAAGTGTTGCTGTGCCGTGGAGAAAGCGGCCGGGAACTGTTGGCGAAGACCCTTGCCGAGCGCGGTGCCGAGGTTGTATCCCTGCCGTTTTACCGTCGCGTGCCCAGCACCGCTTTCCATTGCCCCGAGGGATGCGACTGGGTCATGGTCACCAGCGTGGAAAGCTGGCAGGCAATCAGCGGACACATCCCCTCTGCGGTGGGTGTCGTGGCCGCCGGAGAGCGGGTGGCCACACCTGTCCGTGCGCAACATGGCGGGCCATTGCGAGTGGCGGCGAGCGCCCACGATGAGGATATGCTGGCGGCGCTGCCTTCCATGTGACGTCCATGCATAACGGCGTCCCTCTCCGGGCAAAGGTAGCGATTTGTCATCCATGCCGCGATTTGATGCCCTGTTTGCCTTCCCTATTACATTGTTTAATGGACACTCAGCGCAGCCCCAATTAAGGTTTTCGCTGAGAGCTTATTTAAGATCTATATGCCGCCGCGCCGGAATTCGTTGTTTGATCGGGTACATGAGTCGGATTGTGCGGTGATGTTGTCCTGCACAAGCCTGTGCTCTTGCCGGCGGCTGGCAACGCAGCCGCGGATAGATCCTAAATAGGCTTTACGGATCGCCCGTTCGGGGGTGCCAGATAATCAGAACATGGAGCTGACATGACGCAGGAACGTCTTTATTCCCGCCAGACAGGCAAGAGCGTCTGGGTAGTACTGGTGGTGTTGGTGGTTCTGGCGGCCCTGGGGGCCGGTGGCTGGTGGGGCTGGCAGCAGTTCCAGCAGATGCAGAAAGAAAAGGCCGGTCTTGCCGGTCAGATCAGCGAATTGAAAGCCGCCATGGCCAGTCAGCGCAGCGACGTTCAGGGCGCGTTGTCCTCCTTCGAGAAAAAGCAGGCGGAGTTGGCCGCCCGCATGGTCAAGGATCGGGCGGTGCTGGCCGACATGCAGAGCGGAGGCCAGACCCTGTGGCTGGTCAACGAGGCGCGGGCGCTGGCCAGCCTGGCCAGTCAGCGCCTGCTGCTGACCCAGGACGCGTCTGCGGCCCGGCGTTTGCTGAAAGCCGCCGATGAGACCCTGGCTCGTCTGGATGATCCCAAGGTATTGCCGGCCCGACAGGCGCTGGCCATGGATATGGAAAAGCTCAGTGGCGCCGGTCAGGTGGACGTGCAGGGCATGGTGCTGCGCCTGGGCGCCCTGCGTCAGATCGTGGCCGAGCTGGCGGTGCCGGTGGAAGAAGCTCCCCCCGAGCGCGACATGCCGGAAGTGAGCCAGCCCTGGTGGCAGGATGTGCTCGACCGGCTCCCCGTGAATGTGCGCCATCATGATGGTGCGGTGCCGCTGCCGTTGTCCGCGGAGCAGGCGTCCCTGGTGCGACTGACGCTGGACGGTAGCCTGCAGCAGGCGCAACTGGCCCTGATGCAGGGCCGGGCCAAGGCCTATCAGCAGGCCCTGGATACGGCGCGCTCCACGCTGGCCCAGTGGTTCCGTGAGGATGAGCCGCGGGCGGCGCAGATGCGCAAGGCCCTGCAAGAACTGGGCGGCAGCAATGTGGCCCAGGCGCTGCCGGAAATCGGTGCGGGGCTGGCCGCCATTGAAGAACTGAAACGCAAGGAGGGCGGTGCATGAAAAAAGTCGCCCTGCTGATCGTCATCGCCCTGGTTGCCGCTCTGGCGCTGGGGCGCTGGATGGCGGCGGACTCCGGCTATGTGCTGGTGATCCGCGATGATTTTTCCATGGATACCACCCTGGGCTTCGTGGTGCTGGCCGCGTTGCTGACGGCGGTGGCCATTGTCATTCTGACCCTGCTCGGCAATGCTGCCTGGAATGCCCTGGAGCCGGTGCGTGCCACCCGTCGCTGGAAAAAAGCGGTGGCGGCCCGACGTCTGCGCAGTGGTTTTCTGCAACTGGTGGATGGGGAGCAGGAAAAGGCCGAGCGCCTGCTGGTAGCCGCCGGTGAAGACGGCGACTGGCCGTTGCTGGCCTGGTTGCTGGCGGCGGAAGCCGCCCAGGAGCAGGAGAACGTGGAGGCCAGTCAGCGCTATCTGGAAAACGCCAGTAGTGATCGTCGCGGTCAGTTGGTGGCCGGGCTGATGAAGGCCCGTTTCGCCCTGGACGATGGTTATCCGGAGCAGGCCCGCCAGGAACTGAAGGTGCTGGCGGACCTGGCGCCGCGGAACAAGCGTATCCTGCGTACCTATGCGGAGGTGCTGGAAAGCCAGAAGGACTGGCCGGCCCTGTGCGCCCTGATGCCGCGGCTCAAGCGTGCTTTCGGTGAGGGCAAGGAATCCCGTCGTGAGCGTCGGGCCTGGTTGGCGCTGTTGCAGGAAACCGCGCGCAAGCCCGGGTTTAACGATGCGGATGGCCGCCGCGAAGAACTGCGCAAGCTGTGGAAAGATGTGCCGGTGCATTTGAAAAATGACCCGGCCATGGTGGCCCGCTATGCCGGTTTTCTGGCACAGCTGGGTGGCGGCAAAGGGGCTCTGAATCTGGTGCGGGAACACCTTTCCCGGGAATGGGATGATCGTCTGCCGCCGGTGCTGGAGGCCATCGACGATATTTCTCCGGATGACCTGCTACAGGTGCTGGAAGGCTGGTTGGCGGAACGTCCTGGCAATGCGGCGGTGCTGATTACCGCTGGCCGGGTGGCGCTGAAGGCGCGCCTGTGGGGCAAGGCCCAGGGCTTCTTCGAAGCGGCCGCCAACTCCAGTCAGAGCGCCACAGCGCTGGCTGAGCTGTCGCGCTTGTATCAGGCGCTGGGAGATTCCAGCAAGGCGCAGAAAGCGTTCGAGCGGCGCTTGCAGCAACTGGAAGGGCAGTTGCCCGCGTTGCCGATGCCGGAGAAGTCGCTATAGAGCGGTATTGGAAAACGAAAATCAAAAGGCCGCGCCGGGGAATCCGGGTGCGGCCTTTTTGCTGTAGGAGCGCCGCTTGAGGCGCGAAAAGGGTCGAGTTACGAGGGACGAAACGATTTTCGAAACTCTAACCTCGTGACTCGCTTCTAATGCTGTTCGCGCCTCAAGCGGCGCTCCTACAAAACCAATCGGGCCCTTGCGATACCGTGTGGCGGCTTATTTCAGGGCCTGGGTGATGGCCTGCCCGACGTCCTGCCACCCCTGATCCAGGGCTTCAACCAGTGGCGGATAGCCCTCGCCATTAATGGGTCCCTGCCACTCGATGGGGCCCTTTCGGCTTTGCGCGTCTGACGTGAACTGCCAGGTGCCGGTGATCCTGGCCACATCCCCCTTAGCGTTCTGCACGCCCTGAAAGCGGCTGATTTGTAGTGCCAGTTTTCCCTGTTCCGGAAGTGTTGCCTGGCTTGCCAGGGTGGCCGCCAGTGCCCGCTGCAATTGTGAGCCCAGCGGTTCTGCCCAGCGGTGCTGGCGAGCCACGTGCAGCTCGGTATTGCTCAGTTGCAACACAATGCCGCCCTGGTCCAGGTAGCTTGCCAGGGTCACGTGAATCCGCAGCGGGGTGTGGCCACTATGGCTGGCGCCCGGTAGCAGGTAATCCGGCGCCGGTGCCGGAGGGGTCTGGCTGCAGGCACTCAGCAACGTCATCAGGGCGGCCAGCAGGCCGGGAATGAGGACAGATTTCATTGGCGGGGGCCTCTGGGTTGCGGGTCGGGGGCCGGTTGGCGCTGGAAGATCAGGGCGTTGGGTTGCCGGTTCAGGGTATCCAGCAATGGCTCCGCTTCATTCAGGAGACGGTCCAGCTTCTGCAGGGTGCCTTGCAGCTGCTGATAGCCCTCACCGCCGGACTGCCAGCCCTGCAGAGTGCCCTCCAGGGCGCCCAGGGTGCCGGTGAGTCGTTCCGGCAGGGCATTGAGCGCCGGGTTGGCGAGCAGGGTGTCCAGGCGCCGGGTGGCGTCGGCCAGGTTATCCAGGTTGCGGTTCAGGTTGCCGGCGATGGACTCCATGGGCAGGTCGTTGAGCGTGTCCAGCAGTTGCTGGATCTGGTCCTCGATCTTGCTGATGCCGCCACTGTTGACCGTGGGGAACACCGCCAGGTCTGCATAGCGCTCGCCGCCAGAGTTGGCGGGACTCTCCGGGTGAAAATCCAGGTCCACGAACAGGGAGCCGGTGAGCAGGTTGCCCGGCTTCAGGCTGGCGCGCAGGCCGTCACCGATCATGCGGTCGATTTCCTGTCGCCATTGTGCCGTGTCTTCGTGGTTCTGGTGGGTGATGCGCTGGGGCTCCAGGCGGATCAGTACCGGGATCGGGGCACTGCTGATGGTGGCCGGGCCGGACTGGCCAAAGCCCCAGGCCACCTGTTCCACCGTGCCCACCCGGATGCCCCGATATTCCACCGGGGCACCGCTTTTCAGGCCGCGCACACTGCGTTCCACCAGCAACACATAATCCAGGGTGTCGGTGTAGAGCGCCCGGCGGGCGCTTTCTTCATCGTTGTGCAGGGTGAATTCCCGCTCGTCCTCTACCGGGTCGCCGGCGCGCATGTTGCCATCGGGCACCGCGAAGGTAATGCCGCCGCCGATCAAGGCTTCCAGGGAATGGATCTGGGCCTGGAAGCCACGGGCGTCGAGCTGAAAGCCCAGGCCGTTGACCTGCCAGAAACGGCTGCTGTCCGAGACCAGCACGTCATAGGGTTTCTGGATAAAGATGCGGTGATGGAAGCGTTTGTCGGCGGCGTTGAAGCGGGTTTCTACCACCCGGCCCACCTTCAGGCTGCGAAAGTTCACCGGATCACCCACGTCCACATTGGTGCCCGCTGCACTGACCAGCTTCAGGAACAGGCCGGCGCCGGTCGTCTCCGGGGGCGGGCTGTCCTGTACCTGGAAACGCTTGCCCTTCTTGCTGCTTTCGCCGGGCATCAGTTCGATATAGGAGCCGGACAACACCGTGTTCAGACCACTGACCCCTTCCCGGCTGATGCGTGGTTTGACCACCCAGAAGCGGGTGTCCCTGGCCAGCATGCGGTCGGTATCCGATTGCATCTGGACGGTGAGCAGGGTGTGGCTCATGTCATCGGACAGCCGCACACTTTCCACCAGCCCCACCTGGACGTTGCGGGTTTTCACCGGGGTCTTGCCGGCGTTGATGCCTTCCGCATCCGCCAGTGTCAGCGTGATCACCGGCCCCTGGCTGGACAGGTAGCTGAACACCAGCCACAGGCCGATCAGGGCCGCGGCCAGAGGGATCAGCCAGACGGCGGAAAGCCGGGTGCGGCGGGGTTCGGCTTGGGTGTCACTCAAGGCTGATGCTCCGGTTGCGTGTTGCGGGTGAGGGTTTGTTGCTGATCCCAAATCAGGCGCGGATCAAACTGGTGGGCGGCCAGCATGGTGAATATCACCACGGCGGAAAACGCCACGCCACCCACGCCCGGGGTCACGGTAAGAATATTGCCCATCTGGAACAGGGCGACAATGATGGCCACCACGAACACATCGATCATGGACCAGCGGCCCACCCATTCGGTGATCCGGTAAAGCGCCATCTGGTTTTTCATATCCAGGGTGTCCCGCCGGCGGCTGGCGATACACAGCCAGCCCAGGGCCAGGATTTTTCCGAACGGCACCAGCACGCTGGCAGTAAAGATGATCAGGGCAATGGGCCAGTCGCCGTGGCGCAGAAACAGCATGACACCGGCAATGATGGTGGATGGCTCGTTCTGTCCCAGGCTGGTGGTGGTCATGATCGGAAACAGGTGGGCCGGGAAGCAACAGAGAATGGCCGTGATCAGCAATGCCCAGACCCGCTGCAGGGTCAACGGATGACGACCATGGAGGGGGCTGTCGCAACGTTGGCAATGGTGGTGGTGCATGGCCTGCAACTGTCCGCACCACTGGCAGCCGATCAGGCCCTGGGCGCGGGCGGTCAGTCCGCTGCGGGCAGCAACGGGCTGCTGCAGATTGCCAAGCAGCCGCTGCCACAGGCTAATGGTATTCATGCGAGTGACGGTGATCAGCAATAACAGGGCATAGCCGGAAAAGGTCCAGAAAGCAGAGAGCAGCTGGATATGGGCCATGGCGACGATCTTCACCAGGCTGACCAGGGCGGCAATGGCAAACACATCGGCCATCATCCACGGCTGCATGCGGGGCAGCCAGCGGGCCAGCAACAGACTGCCGGGCAGCTGGCGGGGCGCTGCCAGGCTCAGATGCACCCAGCAGATCGACAACAGATAGAGGGCCGGTATCACGATGATGGTGGCAATCACGATCACCGCCAGTGCCGGGTGGTGATAGACCGCCAGTTCCCAGGCCGCATCGGTGACGGTCATGGCACGCTCGATACCACTTTTTTCAAAGCCGATGTAGGGGAACAGCAAAGACAGGCCGAGCAGGATCAGGGCGGTGAACGCCAGCGCAGGTGTCAGCTGATCACTCTGCGCCTGGCGCATCAGCGGGTGCCGACAGCGGGGGCATTGCAGCCAGCCGCCCTTCTCGCCAGGGACCACTTCGCAGACCAGATCGCATTCATGGCAGGGCAGCAGAAGTGTCTGGTTATGCACTGTGGGCGGAGAATCCTGCGCCATCGCATCCTTTCCTTGGAAATCAGCTACAAGCAGCAAGCTACAAGCTACAACGCGGGCTCGGTTGTTGCCAGTCCGGTAACGTTTTGGCCGCGATTCGAGGTGAATGCTAGATGCCCAGTGACGAATTAGACTCGCAGCGCGGGCTCAGGCCTCTTCGGTTGGCACGAGCTTAGCCCGCGTTGTAGCTTGAAGCTTGTCGCTAATCCCTCGGCGCGTAATCGAACACGTCGCAATGGATATTGCCGGCGGGAACCCCTTCTGCCACCAGTGCATCGAACACCGCCCAGGCCATGGGCGGGGAGCCGCCCAGATAGAACAGGGGCAGGTCCGGTTCGTCCAGAGCGGCCAGCGCCGCCTCGTGGACCAGACCCTCGGCGTGATCCGGGTGGCGGATGTCGGACAGGGAGGTGGTGAAATCGAAGTCCTTGAGGGCGGTTTTCCACTGGGCCGGCAGGGTCGACAGATAGAGGTCCTCCGGGGTGCGGGCGCCCCAGAACAAACGCACCGGCTGATCGAAATCCAGGGCGATCAGCCGCTCGACCATGGCCTTCACCGGGGCAAATCCGGTGGAACCGCAGATAAACCACACCGGTTGTGCCGGGGCCGTGTCGATAAAGCGCAGGCCGGCGGGCAACGTGATGCTGACAGTGCTGGCCGATTCCAGGTAGGCCATGATGTCCTGGGCGGCACTGTTATCGTCGCCATGGCGGATATGCAGTTCCAGAGCGCGTCCATCGCAGTGGTTGGCAATGGAAAAGGGGTAGCCTTCGCCGTTCAGGTTGAGCATCAGGTACTGGCCCGCATGCCACTGGATCCGCTTGCCAGCGGGCAATTGCAGCCAGACCCGGCTCACGTCATGGTTGAGCACTTCGATCTGCTGAATCTGGCAGTTGACGTCGTGGCTTGGCAGTTCGCCGGGAACGGTCACCTCGGGCACATCTATCTCGCAATCGCTGAGTGGTTGGGCGACGCAGTATAACACCCGGGAGCTATCGGCATCGCCCGCATGAATGATGTGGTTTCTTTGCTGAACGTGTCCGCTGTGCAGGCGGCCCGTGCAGCGTTCGCACACCCCATTGCGACAGGCCACCGGAAAGCCAAAGCCGGCCTGTTGGCCGGCTTCGACAATGGTCTGGTCAGGGCGGCAGGGGAAGTGATCTCTGCCGTTGACGGAGATGGTATAGATCCTGGGCATTGAAAAGTTGCGAGTGACGAGGAGCGAGTTTCGAAAACCCAGATCGGTTTTGTCTTTCGCCACTCGCGCCTCGTCACTCGCGACTTTTGTTAACTGCCTACGCCCACAAACAGGGCCACAATACAGCCCATACCGAAGGCCCATACCAGGGTGCGGGCGCTGGCCCAGTCGGCGATGTAGCAGACGGTGTACATGACCCGGCTGACCACAAAGGCCAGGGCGATGCCGTCGATGGTGCCCTGGGGCGCGGTTTGCACAAGGTGGGCAATGATCACGGCTGCGGCAAAGGCGGGGGTCACCTCGAAGCTGTTCTGCTGCGCCCAGTGGGCCCGCTTGCGGCTGCCCTCCAGGGTTTCCAGGAATTCCCGGGGGTTATGGTTCTGTTTCGGGCCAAAGCCGCCCTGGAACTTGGCCAGAGCCGTATTCAGGTAAGGGAGGAAAATGGCGGCAAGCACGCACCAGTAAGCAAGGGTCATAGTGATTCTCCGTGGTTTTTATAAGCCGTAGGAGCGGCGCTCGAGCCGCGAAGCGCCCAGAGATCTTTTCGAAAACGGCTTCGCGGCTCGAGCGCCGCTCCTACGGAAATGAAGCTGAGGCTATCTCAGTCCTTGTCATCGGCCTGTGAGGCTAGCAGGCACTGTTCGATGACCGCAAAACGATCCTGGCCCCAGACCATGGTCTTTTCGGTCAGGAAGCTGGGAACGCCCCAGCTGCCGGCGGCCATCATGGCGTTGCGGTTGTCTTCCGCGCGATCGCGCCAGCTGTCGTCGTCCAGCCAGCGGCGGGCCCGGTTCCAGTCCAGCCCGGCATTTTCCACCAGGAACTTCAGGCCGTTGTCGGTGGCGGCATTGATGCCCTGGCTCCAGATGCCGGTGGCGGCGGCGCGCAGCCATTCACGCAGACGACCTTCCTTTTCGGCGAAAGGCCAGATAGCCATGCAGCGTTCCACACCGGCACCCACCGGATCGCATACCTTGCCGAACGGCACCCTGTGCAGCCGGGCTTCCCGGGCGGCGTCCTTGAGAATGTAGAAACGTTTGGCCTTGGGCACCGAGAGCCCGCGCATGACCATGGGCAGGACCGGGCGGATCTTCAGGTTCAGACCGTAATGGTCCGCCATGGCATAGGTGCGGGCCAGGGCCAGATAGGAGTAGGGGCTGCGGAAAGAGAAGAACAGCACCAGGGGTTTGCCTTTCAGGCCCTCCGGCACGTCTTTCAGGCGGGCCCGCTTGGCGCGGCCGTAGGGCAGCGGCCAGTCCGCGCTGCCCAGCCCCAGGTCGTTGAGGCGGTGGGCCAGATGGTCCAGCCGTTCCACGCTCCAGTACCACTCGCCTTCGTAGTGCAGGGTGCCGGTGAGATAGTGGCCGTCCTTGAGGAACTGGTCGCGGCGCGCTTCCAGGGCCAGCTGGGCCCGGTCGGCGGGCATCTGGCCGTGTTCGGTGAGCAGGTCTTCCAGTCTGTCGTGGTCGTTGCGCCACAGGGCATCGGCCAGGGCGGCGGCCAGGCTCCAGAAACGCTCGTCACCCTCGTGTTTCAGCAGGCAGCGTGTTGCTGCCAGGCTCACTTCCCGGGGTGGCAGTTGCCAGTGGTGGGGAAAGTCCAGGTCGTGCAGGCGCGCCAGCTGGGTGGCGTCGCGGGGGGCCAGTTCTTCCAGCATGTCCGCCGCCGGGTACATCTGCTGATCCAGATACAGCATGACCCGGGGGGTAATCATGATGCCGAAGTGGCGGGCAAAGCGGGGCAGTACCTGGGCCATCAACACGGAATAAGGGTCATCAATGCGGAAGTAGAACACCGCCTGATGAGGGCGCCGTTGCAGTTTGCGGCGCGATTCGCGAAAGGCCCGGCGCCATTGTTGCAGGCGTTCGCTGGTGATCAGTTTGGCCACCAGTGGCATCAAACGTTGTCTCAGACTCATTAACAGAGTGCTCCTCGTAAGTGGGCACAGGCCGGGGTCGCCGACGGGAAAACACGTCTACGATACTTGTTCAGAAAGCGCCGTGTGGCAACACCCTGTCTACCGGGGTGCGGCAACGGTCATGAAACCGGCGGGGCGGATGCCAAGAGGGGCAACGAACAGGGCGGCCCGAAGGCCGCCCGGGTCGGTCACAGGTTGAGCTGGCTCAGGTCCCGCACGGCACCGCGGTCGGCGCTGGTGGTCAGGGCCGCATAGGCCTTCAGGGCGGTGGAAACGCGGCGCGGGCGCATTTCCATGGGTTTGTAGGCCAGCTTGCCGCGGGCTTCCATCTTGCTGCGACGATGGGCCAGTTCCTCATCGGAAATGTCCAGGTTGATGGTGCGGTTGGGGATGTCGATGGCGATGGTGTCGCCTTCTTCCACCAGCGCAATGGCGCCGCCTTCCGCCGCTTCCGGGGAGGCATGACCGATGGACAGGCCGGAGGTGCCGCCGGAGAAGCGACCATCGGTGAGCAGGGCGCACTGCTTGCCCAGGCCTTTGGATTTCAGGTAGCTGGTGGGGTAGAGCATTTCCTGCATGCCCGGCCCCCCTTTCGGGCCTTCGTAGCGAATCACCACCACATCCCCGGCCACGATCTGGTCGCCGAGAATGGCGCGCACGGCGGAATCCTGGGATTCGAACACACGGGCACGGCCGGTGAAGGTGAGGATGGAATCGTCCACCCCGGCGGTCTTCACGATACAGCCGCGCTCGGCGATGTTGCCGTACAGTACTGCCAGGCCGCCGTCCTTGCTGTAGGCGTTTTCGTAATTACGGATACAGCCGTTTTCCCGGTCGTCATCCAGGCTGTCCCAGCGGGTGTCCTGGCTGAAGGCGGTCTGGGTGGGAATGCCTGCCGGGCCGGCAGTGAACATTTTTTTCACGCCTTCATCGCTGGTGCGCATGATGTCGTAGTGCTCCAGCGCTTCCGCCACGCTGGCGGAGTGCACCATGGGGATATCCCGGTGCAGCAGACCGGCCCGGTCCAGTTCGCCGAGAATGCCCATCACGCCACCGGCGCGGTGCACGTCTTCCATATGGTACTTCTGGGTGGCCGGGGCCACTTTCGACAGGCAGGGCACCTTGCGGCTCAGACGGTCGATATCGGCCATGGTGAAGTCCACTTCGCCTTCCAGGGCCGCCGCCAGCAGGTGCAGTACCGTGTTGGTGGAACCGCCCATGGCAATATCCAGGCTCATGGCGTTTTCGAAGGCTTTCACCGAGGCGATATTGCGTGGCAGTACCGCCTCCACATCCTGTTCGTAGTACAGCTTGGCCAGATCCACGATGCGCCGGCCCGCTTCCAGGAACAGTTCGCGGCGGTCCGCGTGGGTGGCCAGCAGCGACCCGTTACCGGGCAGGGACAGACCCAGGGCTTCGGTCAGGCAGTTCATGGAGTTGGCGGTGAACATGCCGGAGCAGGAACCGCAGGTGGGGCAGGCGGAGCGTTCCACTTCGTTGAGGGTTTCCTCGTCCACGCTGTCATCGGCGGCCATCACCATGGCGTCCACCAGGTCCAGCTTGCCCTCGGCCAGCTTGGTCTTGCCCGCTTCCATGGGGCCGCCGGACACGAAGATCACCGGAATGTTCAGGCGCATGGCGGCCATCAGCATGCCGGGGGTGATCTTGTCGCAGTTGGAAATGCACACCAGCGCATCGGCACAGTGGGCGTTGACCATGTACTCCACAGAATCGGCAATGATGTCCCGGCTGGGCAGGGAATAGAGCATGCCGTCATGGCCCATGGCGATGCCGTCGTCCACCGCAATGGTATTGAATTCCTTGGCGATGCCACCGGCCTTCTCCACCTCGCCGGCCACCAGCTGCCCCATGTCCTTCAGGTGTACGTGCCCGGGCACGAACTGGGTAAAGGAGTTGGCGATGGCAATAATCGGTTTACCGAAGTCCCCGTCCTTCATGCCCGTGGCGCGCCACAGGGCACGGGCGCCGGCCATGTTACGGCCATGGGTGGTGGTACGGGAGCGATACTGCGGCATGGGAACCTCGTAATGGTAACTAGCGGGACATAGCCGAACATTGTAACCCACAGTACCCCACTGTTGGAGCCTTGCTCGCAAGGCGAAGAAGCGGGGGAGGAGGCGCTCTCCTTGAGCCGAGCCCGCCCACTTGACGCAATCAACCCGGTTGCCTTCACCCGCCAGCCCATCCCCCATCCACCGTTGGAGCCATGCTCGCATGGCGAATTAGCCCAAGCGTTTCGGGAGTGCAGGCGCTAGATTACGGAGAGCCAGCGCCGTTTTTCACCAGCGCGCCAGTTGAATATGTAGGATATGGCTTACATATTTTTGTAAGTGGCTGAGATAGAGTGAATTTTCAGTTTTGGGGCTGCAAGAAAAGTCCGAACAAAATTTCCCGTTCAACACGCAAGTGCAAGAAAAGTCTGTTGAGAGTGATTCCCGGCTGTAGGGTAAGTTGCTGATTTGTTATTGGCTTAGTGTGGTTCTTGAATGGGCGTTGATAAGGGATATACAGCAAAGTGTTATATCGCATCTGCAATTGAATAAACTGTTATGTGTCATGGATGAAAATGAAATGGAAACAACGGACTTAACTCTAAAGGCCGAAGTTGGTCTGCATCAAAGCTGCATGGAAGGGCGTAAAGGTTATGGAACTGGCATCCGGCCCAATCATTGGATTCCTGGGCGAGATTACACATTTTTGGGGCAGATCGAGTTCAGCGACAGAGACCTTCTAAAGCCTGGAGAGAGTTGTGAAGCTACTATAAATTGTATTGTGGCTAGTCAGGACAAGGAGCTCTTTAAGCCGGGTTTTGCTTGGCATATTTGTGAGGCAAATAAAATCATGGGGTACGCAAAAGTTCTGTCATGCTAATCACACATAACAAGCTGCGGCAGGCGGATCAAATTTCCGCTCCTTCGTCGCTACAATTTGCCCGCTGCGCGGGGCGTTATGCAGTGAGAAATTGAAAGTGTCTGGTTTTATGGATAAAGAGATGCTCCCTCCATGGCTTGCGCATCCGAGTATTCCGCTTGGTTCTGCTGGCTGGCGCATGGGCCATGGCGAGAAATATTGGTATGAGTTTGTTGCTTGGTTCTCCGCATTGAGCGTAGTTGAAAGAGAATCATATAAACATCGCTATCCGAAGCCAGATAGCTGGAAATTGTTTTGGCCATATGTTCCCGAGAAGCTAGATGAATATTTGGCAGGTAATGCATAACAAGGCGCTGCTGCCGACAAGCGGCAGAGCGCGGCGTTATAAGCTCCTATGAAAATTGAAGTGGTACGTGAAGCTTGCTGTTCTCAAGATGACCAGTTAGGCCCTCTTTCTATCGAAGTAGACATTCCTGAGAGGGCTATGGTTTGGGAGCTGGCG